>FLOH01000145.1_pt1 | contig 201152 bp, 203 predicted proteins | sample 756751 | NCBI WGS metagenome assembly FLOH01 (sample SAMEA4026879, study PRJEB14308) | marine metagenome | biome: coastal water; material: water | depth 74 m | reverse complement strand
TTCTTAAATAAATATTTTTAAAACCAGGAAATAAAAAATTACTAGCTGACTTAATTTGCAAAAAAGAATCTTGCTTATTTTTAGAATCTATCAAATATTCAACATCAAATTTTAATCTTGGGATAGAAAAATTAATTGTATTATTTTTAAAACTAAAGTCATAATCAAGATCGGCAAGCAAGCCTTTAAAAGCACTTCCTGTCAATCCATCTTCATTATAAACGAATGATCCTGAATTATTATCCAGTTGGATTTCTGATTGATTATTGGATATTTTTATACTGACGTTATTTATATTTACCCTCTCTAGTTCCATTTGATTTTTTGAAATTAACACTTGAATATAAGAGATGGGGATGGATATACTTCCCTCTATCATGTTAATTTTTTTAAAAAAAACTTTTTTATTGAAGATAACGAGCGGACTAATCGAGACTGCCATAACATTTATATTTCCACTCAGCTCTTTTGAACTATCTCCGTCAAAAATAATATTTTCAAAATTTAGTTTAGGGCCTGTTTTTAAAGAGTAGGAAATATCCCCTTCTATTTTAACGCCAGTCTTTAGAAAGGATGATAACTCCAGTTCCAGACTGCTCTTGTATGAATTTAAATTCACAAACCAGGGGAGAGAAAAGATTAAAACAATTATTGAAAGCAATATTAAGGAAGTTCTTAAAAAATATCTATTTATCCAAAATTTTTTCTTCATTTTTTTTCTTGTTGTATTTAATATTTAATAATTTATTTAATATTCATGAATCTGACTGGCTCAACAAACTATCTAAATACTCTTAATAATCAACAAAAAGAGGCTGTTTTGCATGATCAAGGTCCCCTTCTTATTTTGGCTGGAGCAGGTTCGGGGAAAACAAAGGTTCTCACAACTAGGGTTGCACACCTCATAGAAAGCAAAAAATGTTTTGGTAATGAAATCTTATGTGTAACTTTCACCAATAAGGCTGCCAATGAGATGCGAGAAAGAGTATCGTTGTTGACACACAATAATACCAATGCTGTGCCTTGGCTTGGGACTTTTCATTCTATTAGTAATAAAATTTTAAGAAAATATGCAGAAACGGTAGGATTAAAACCAAGTTTTACTATTTTGGACACGCTGGATCAATTAAAGTTAATTAAAAACATTCTTGCCGCAGAGAATATAGATTCAAAAAACAATCCTGCAAAACTTATAGCCTACCTAATAGATCAGTGGAAAAACAAAGCGTTACTTCCCGTTGATATAAAAGTTTCTATGTCAGAACCCCTAAAGCACAATGCTTTAAAAGTTTACAAAATATATCAAGAACGCTTAAGGGTAATGAATTGCGTAGATTTTGGAGATTTGATTTTACATTGTGTGACTATTTTTAAAAACTTCATCGATATTCAAAATACATTTAAAAAGAATTTTAAATATATATTGGTGGATGAATTTCAGGATACCAATTATATACAAAATTTATGGCTTAATCTTATAACGGATGAGCACAATAACATTTGCGTTGTTGGGGATGATGATCAATCAATTTATAGCTGGAGAGGAGCTGAAGTTAAAAATATTTTAGAGTTTGAACAAAAATTTTCCAAAACCAAGACTGTAAAGCTAGAACAAAATTACCGATCTAGTAAAAATATTATAAACACTGCTTCTTCTTTAATTGGTCACAATGATGACCGACTGGGAAAGAAAATTTGGTCTGATTTTAATGATGGTGAAAAAGTATGGGTTAATTCTTACGGAGATGGTCGAGATGAGGCCTCTGGTGTTTCTGATATTATAGAAAAAGAATTAATCAGCACCATTTCTTTGAACAATGTTGCAATTTTAGTTAGGGCAGCATTTCAAACTCGAGAATTTGAAGAGCGCTTTATAAGAATTGGCCTACCCTATCGTATCATTGGAGGAATGAAATTTTACGAAAGATCAGAAATCAAAGATGCGCTATGCTACCTCAGACTTATTGGTCAAAAAAATGACGATCTTGCTTTTGAACGAATTGTAAATACGCCCAAGAGATCTATTGGTGAGGCTACTTTACAAAAAATTCATGAGTTATCGAGATTAAAAAATAAAAGTTTATTTGATACTTCGGTAGAAATGATTGAAGAGGATGAGCTTAAGCCAAAAACTAAGCTAAGTTTAAAAACACTCATTAAAAACCTTAACCACTGGACTAAACTTTCCAACGAACTTGACCATGTTCAATTACTTGAAAGGGTGATGGATGAATCTGGCTATACCTTAATGTTAATGAATGAAAAAAGCCCTGAGGCAGAGGCAAGATTGGAAAACCTTAAGGAACTAAGAGCTTCTATGAAGAACTACTCTAACTTAGTAGAATTTTTGGAAAATATTTCACTTCAAACCTCTATTGATGAGGAGTGGGAAGGTGAGAAAATAAATTTAATGACCATACATGCCGCAAAAGGTCTTGAATTTGATTGTGTTTTCTTACCGGGATGGGAAGAAGGAATGTTTCCTCATCAAAAATCTATTGAAGAAAAAGGAGATGTTGCAGTCCAAGAAGAGCGAAGGTTAGCTTACGTAGCCATCACAAGAGCAAAACAGAGATTATTTATTTCTTTTGCAAATAATAGAAAATATTTTGGGAGCAGTAAAAATGGCAATAATGACTGGATGCCGTCTATGCCGTCAAGATTTATAGATGAGCTAGATAAAAAGTTTTTAAAAATTAATGAGGCAGCAGAAGAAAAAAATGAAGATTTTGAATTTAGCCAAGATATAGCTTTTAATCAAAGTAAAAAAAGTCCGGGCTGGCAGAGATATCAACAAGCAAAAGAAAAGGTCAAAACGATTAATTACACTAACAATCTCACTAATTTCAAAATTGGTCAAAGCGTATTGCACGAAACTTTTGGTAGTGGAAAAATTATACATATTGATGGCAGTAAAATGCTAATTAATTTTAAAAAATATGGTGAAAAAAAAGTCATAGATAAATACTTAAAAAAAATTGAGAATGAATAAAATTTTAAAATTAAAAAATCTATTTTCAAAATATAATATTGAAGGTTATCTAATTCCCAAAAATGATAGTTACTTTAATGAATTCATAAACCCCGGAGAAGATAGGCTGCAGTTTATTTCTGATTTTACAGGATCCGCGGGCACTGCTATTATTTTAAAAAAACAAAACCTCCTATTTGTAGATGGAAGATACATCGCTCAAGCAAAAAAAGAATCTGCAAAGAACTTTAAAATAATAGATATTGCCAAATCTTCATTGTTAGACTTTCTTAATCATTCTAAATTAAGAATAGGCTTTGACCCCTCCCTTACCAAATACTCTTGGCATCAGCAGTTAAAAAACAAAAAAAATTTTATAGAGGTTCCTAAAAATTTAATTGATAAGATTTGGAAAAAATCAAATACAAAAATACAGAATAAAGCTTTTATTTTAGAAGATATCTATTCAGGAGAAAATTATCAAAGTAAATTAAAACAAGTTAAAAAAATACTCAACATCAGTAATAATGAAAGTTTTTTCATTTCTGCAAGTGAGAATATCTGTTGGCTGCTAAATATAAGAGGCAAAGATTCTGCTTATACCCCAGTATTAAATTCGCAAGCATTATTGACCAAAAAAAAACTTTATGTTTTTTGTGAAATAAAAAAAATATCAGATACAATAAGACAAAAGTATAAACAAAATGTTGAATTCAAAGAAGAAAGTCTTCTTTTTAAAATTTTAGCAAAAAATAAAAAAAAGCTGATAACAATTGATCGCAGCGTATCAGTAAAAATAATCAATTATTTAAATGAAGAAAAATTAAATATTAAATTTAAACCTGACCCAATTTCTCAATTAAAATCTCAAAAAAATAAAATAGAGATACAGAATACAAAAATTGCTCATATTTACGACGGAGCTGCTGTTGCAAAGTTTATAATATGGCTCAAAAAACAAAAAAAAATTAAAGAACTGTGCGAAATTTCTGCTCAAAACCAATTGGAGAAATTTAGAAAAGATAATTCATCCTACTTATTTCCCAGCTTTCCAGTCATTTCTGGATTTGGAAAAAATGCAGCCATTATTCATTATCGTGCAAGCAAGCAGTCTAATTTAAAATTTAGATCTACGGGGATTTATTTGATCGACTCTGGTGGTCAATACAAGGAAGGGACTACGGACATCACTAGAACGATTGCTTTTGGAAAACAAAGCCTTGCAGTAAAAAATATTTATACCAAAGTACTGAAAGGTCACCTTGCCGTTAAAAATTTTAATCTTACTAAAAAAACAACTGGTAGACAGATAGACATGGCAGCTAGAAAATATCTCAATATAAATAATTTAGATTATGCCCATGGCACAGGACATGGGGTGGGATATTTTTTAAATGTTCACGAAAGTCCTCCTTCAATTTCCATGTATAGTAGAGATAACTTTATTGCTGGGCAAGTTATTTCTAATGAACCTGGATTTTATAGTCCTGGTTTATTTGGCATAAGGATTGAAAATTTAGTACATGTAGAGGAAAATAAAAACAGATTAAACTTCCAAGATCTAACATTGGCACCTTATGAAAAAAATCTTATTAATATAAAATTGCTAAATAGAAAAGAAATAAAATCTATTAATTATTACCATAAAATAGTTTTTGAGTTACTGAAGTCTTTTATAAAACAAGAAGACCAGTCAATTTTTGCAGAGCAGTGTTCACCTCTTTAATAGCTGATACCATCTATCTTCTGAAATAATTTCTACTTTTAATTCTTTTGCCTTTTCAACTTTATTTTTCGTAGGCTTGGAATTTCCTACTACTAAATAATTTAATTTTTTACTTACGTTTCCTAATACTTTTCCACCTTGCGATTCAGCTAATGACTTAGATTCGGATCTGCTCATTTTTTCAAAACCTCCTGTAAACATCAGGGTTTTATTAGCAAATATACCTTTGGTAATAATTTTGTAATCTTTAATAGACAACTCTTTTGCTAATGAAGAAATTACTTTTGCATTTTTTTGATTGGAAAAGAAAGATTGAAGAGCATTAATTTGCGTTTCTCCAATTCCATCGATTTCCCTTATGCTTTGCAGCTCTTTATTGAGCTGCGATGAATCAAACAATTTTTGAAAATTTATTATAGATTTAAAATAAGAAGCTATAATCTTAGCATTCTCCTGTCCTATATGTCTGATACCTATAGAAAAAATAAATTTTTCTAATGTAATATTTTTACTTTGCTCAATTGATTGTTCAAGATTGGATGAGGATAACTCTCCCCAGCCATCAAGTTCTTTAATTTTTTTATAATCAAGTTTAAAAATATCAGCTGGAAATTTTATAAAATTTAAATCCCAAAAATGATCCACAACTTTTTTCCCCAATCCATCGATATTCAGGGCATCTTTGGACACAAAATGTTTTAACTTTTCTCTTGCCATATAAGGGCATTCGTAAGCAATGTCGGGACACCTTCTGATGGCATCCATTTTTTTGCTAATTTGATTAAATTCTTTTACAGTTTCATTCCCACATGGGCATTTTTGTGGGAATACGTAGGGTTTGCTAGTCTTGGATCTTTTCGACTTATCTACAGATACTACCTGCGGAATTACATCTCCTGCTCTTTGTATTGAAACAACATCTCCAATTCTTATGTCTTTTCTATAAATTTCATCCTCATTGTGCAATGTTGCATTAGAGACAACTACTCCACCCACAGTAACAGGCTCGATCTTTGCCACAGGCGTGAGTGCTCCCGTTCGACCAACTTGAATTTCGATATCTTTAATTGTTGAGAATGCTTTTTCTGCTGAAAATTTATGAGCTATAGCCCACCTTGGACTATTTGATAAATTTCCGAGTCTTTGTTGCAACTCAAAGCTATTAACTTTATAAACAATTCCATCAATATCATAATCCAGTGAAGATCTTATTTTTTCTAGTTCATGATAGTAATTTTCCACTTCCTCGACACTGTGGAGTGTTTTAGATAGCCTGTTTATTTCGAAACCACATGTTTTCAAAAAATTTAAAAGCTCTGACTGTTCTTTAAAATTTTCTTGATTACCTTGAATTGTACTATAGGCAAAAAACTTTAGAGGTATTTTGGCTGTGTTATTTGAATTTTTTTGTCGCAAAGATCCTCCTGCTGCATTTCTGGGGTTAGCAAAATTGTCTTTTATTTTTTCAAAATCTTTTTTTGCTATATAGACCTCCCCTCGGATTTCAAAGTTTTTTGGAAAATTTTTTTGGTTAATTTTTTTAGGTATATTTTTTATTGTTAATAAGTTTTCTGTGATATCTTCCCCAAATTCTCCGTCTCCTCTTGATAAGCCACGAACAAGAACGCCATCTTTATAAGTTAGAGATGCAGATATACCATCAATCTTTGGCTCAACATTTAAAGAAATTTTTTTATCAAAATCAAAATTTAAATATTTTTTTATTTTTTTTAAAAAATTTTTAACATCTTCGATAGCAAAAGCATTGTCTAAGGATAGCATTTTTTCTGAATGCTTTACTTTTGAAAATTTTTTTGATGGTGCAAAACCAATTTTATTACTTACAAAAGCAAATTCTTTGTTTTCCCTCTCAAACTTTAATAATTCTTTTTTGAGATTATCATAATCAGCATCTGTGACTTTTGGCTTGCTAAATTCATAGTAAAATTCATCATACTTTTTTAATAAATTTAATTTTTTTTTATACTCCTCAACAGTTTTTTTCATAACTATTGCTGCATTTGAATTAGCTGCTTAAGCCTCTCCTTTAAGCTTTTTTTCTGCTTCTCTTTTTCAAGTGGAATACTTGTGCCTTCAATGATATTGTAAGATTTTTTATACCAATCACTGTCGTTATAATTGTATCCTAAGATTGATGCATACTTCTTCGCAGAATCAATATTTCCTACTCTGTAATTAATTTCAACAAGACGGTGCAAGGCCTCTTCAATAAAAACAGTTGTTTGATAATTTTTAAATACATTGTTTAACCTAAATAATGCTGGTAACCACTTTTCTCTTTTTGCGTAATACCGAGCTAAATACATTTCTTTTCCTGCTAAAATTTCTTCTATTAAATCAATTTTAAACTTTGCGTCTAATGCGTATGCAGATTTTGGGTAGGCTGATATAATCTTTTCAAATTGCCTTTGTGCTAAAATAGTATTGCTTTGGGACTGGGAGGGTAAATTAATTTGCTCAAACATGCATATGGCAATTAAATATTGAGCATATACTATATTTTTATTTCCTGCATGACGTTGCTTAAATCTTTGCAGATTTGTTAAGGCTGCTACATAATTGCCAGCATCGTAATAGATATAAGATTTCATCAAAAGTGCCTGTGGAGCCCATTCAGTGTAGGAGAAGTCTTTTTCAACTATTTCAAAAAGATCTAAAGCCTGCTGATATTCTCCATTTTCAAATTGCATATAGGCCTCCCTGTATAGTCTCTCGAGCGGAATGGTTTTTTTTGCTTCTATTTTTTGCTTCGTACTTGATGAGCATGAAGCTAAGAAAAGTAAAACAAAAATTAATACAAACCTATAAAAATATTTTTGAAACATAGAATTCAGAATAGTGCTACTAATTTATACTAATTTATAGATTTAAACTCCAGCTTGAATTTTTGATGTATCAGATATTTTGTCACTTATTTTAATATTTGTCGATACACTTGCATTGCTTATAAAGTAATTTTTTTTGTTTTCAAAAATATTTTTAAGCAAGTTAGCTGTTAATTCATGCCCACCATGATTGCAGGAAATTTTTCCAGTAATAGAATACCCGCACAAATACAAATCTCCCAGACAATCTAAAACCTTATGTTTTACAAACTCATTTTTACATCTAAGACCACTTTGGTTTAAGACTTTATTCCCAGAAATAACAATTGCATTATCTAAAGATCCACCTTTTGCTAGTCCCATAGCAAAAATTTTCTCAAGGTCTTCCTGATGACAAAAAGTTCTGCAGCTTGCCACCTCTAAAGAGTTTTGCTGTGCATTTTTTAAAAAAAATTTTTGTTTTTTAATAAACTGATCCTGATAATCAAGACTATAATCAATTTCTAAAAAATCTTTTTTAGTAGGCTCGTACTTGATAAACTTCTGATGATTGCGAATTTCAAAAGTTTTTAAAATTTTTATTTTTTTTATTTTTTGTTTCTGAGTTAACAATCCGCTTTTTAAAATTTCATCTATAAAAATTTTTGCACTTCCGTCCATAATTGGAATCTCGGGTCCATTAATTTCAACTAATAAATTAGTTATACCCAAACTGTAAAATGAAAACATCAAATGCTCAATCGTGCTAACACTGTCTCCTTTTGTATTCGCAATTTTTGTACAAAGATTTGCTGAAACTATATTTTTCCAATTGGCCAAAATTGGAGAGCTATTTTTTATGTCTGTTCTCAAAAAAGATATGCCGCTATTTATTTCGCTTGGCAAAAGAGTAATCTTAGTTGTCAATCCTGAATGAAGGCCAACGCCTTCGAATATAGTTTTTTTTTTTATTGTTAGTTGATTTGTTTCCACTAGAAGCAAATATACTTGACTCAATTTTTATTATCGATTCAAGAAATGTTACGCTTAAAATCTATAATACTTAATTAAATAAGGAATATAGCTTGTCAAAAAACCCCTTCTTTTTTTTTAAATAATTTGGAATTTCTTTATTGTAAGGATTTTGGACAAAATTAATCACGGATAGACAAACATCAAATTTATCCTGCACGTTAATCTTTAATTTTGAAGAAAATTTTTCTACAATCAAAGCTTTGATATTTAGTTTTTCTTGAAGCAATTCGTAAAAACCATTAATTTTAGAGCCTTCTCCAGTAATTAAAATCTTATTGAAAATCTGCTTATCAGATTTAAAAAAAACCAACTCTTTATTTATAAAATCAACAATTTCTTCTACTCGAGAATTGACAATTTTATTCAAAATGTTGTTAGATATTTTTTTATAAGATTTAAATCCTAAATTTTCACTCTCTACATACTCATGGACCATTTCATCACTTAAAACTTTACAAGAGCTGTGATTTTTTTTAAGATTTTCAGCAATTTCAAAATTTAAATTTAAGGCTTTTGATATATCGTTTGTTATATGCCAAGATCCGATAGGTATAGATCTTGCAAAAACAAAACTATCATTTCTAAAAATACCCAGGGATGTTTTTTCATGTCCAAAATCAATAGTCATAATAGTGTCTGACAAAGGACTCTCGAAATATGATAGTAGGCTAAGTGTGTAAGGCGAAAAAATAAATTTTTCAGATTTTAAATAACTTTTAGATATGGCTTTTTGAAAATTTTTTAAAGTATTTTTTTTAGAATAAATAACATGCATGTCATTTTGCAACGTATCGGCAATTAGGCCTACTGGGTTATCAACTGTATTGTCTCTGTCTATTCTTAAATTTAAATTAAAAAAATGAACAATGCTGGATTCCCTATTATGGTCTCTAAATAAACTTACTCCACTATTAATCAAAAACTGCACATCTTTTTCATGCTCAATTTCATACCCGCCAATATTTTTGGATTGACAAAAACTTGTAGAAAAATTATTGAGAGGACTTGTGGCAACGTAAATATTGCCAATTTGCAATTTCGCTTCGTCTTCAGCTTTTCCTATTATCTCTTTTATTGAACTTGTTAATTTCTCTAGATCGGAAATCACTCCTCTTTTGATGCCACTTGTATTCAAAATAGATTTTGAAAGAATTTCAACCTTATTGTTTTCAATTTTGAAAATAATAAATTTAGACTGATATGATCCAATATCCAAAACTCCTGTGGGTGGAATGTTGCTAATCATGCGTAATAATAATTTGATTTACAATTCTCATGTCAACAGTTCTTATTTGTTTGTTTTTCAAAATAAGCTGCAAATTCTCAACCTGTTCTTCTATATTGTAAGAGCCTAGCTTCACAAGAGATCCATCTTTCAAAATAGTATCCCATCTATTCTCATAAATATAATGAATTTCTTTTATCGTCGGTAAAAAATTTCCATACTTGCTTAGCTCTTTTAGAAAAATCTCAAATTTTGACATCTCTCGCACATTGTCTAACTTGATAATATCTTCAGTGTTTATATCTCCGGAAACAGGGGAGCTTTTGTAATTGCTATTCACTAAGTATAGCTTATTTTTTTCCTTGAAGTAAGCCACGGGGAAATACTCAGTTATATTAACATACAATTGATTGGGAAATTTTTTTTTAAATTCTACTTTTTGAACCCAAGGACTTTGATAAAATAGATCTATTATTTTTTTTTTATCTAATAAAAACAAATTTTTATTTATTAGCAAATCCATGGCTTCAGATTTTAAGCTCTCCTCTACAAATAATGTTTTATTGTATTGAAAATTTTCAACCTTAAAAAATAAGTTAAAAAAATTTGAATTATTTAAGTTAAATGTTGTCAGTGCAAATAAAAAACACAAAAGTATGAACCACCTGTATTTTCTAACGATTAATTGAAGCATCTAAGACAATCCACCTAACCAATTCCACAAAAGAGATTCCGCAATAACCTGCGATTTCAGGAACTAAAGATAAATTGGTCATACCTGGCTGTGTATTTGTTTCTAATATAAAAATAGTATTGTCTTTTGTTACTCTAAAATCAGATCTTGTTATTCCTTTGCATGCTAAGCACTTATGAGCCTTCAAAGCCATTTGCAAAACCTTATTGTAGGTTTTTTTTTCTATTCTAGCCGGCATAATATGTTTTGTTTTAGCCTTTGAGCTATATTTTGCATTGTAGTCATAGAATGCGCGGGTAGGCCTAATTTCGATTGCACCAATAGCTTTGCTACCCATTACGGCAGCCTGAATTTCTTTTCCCTCAATAAATTCTTCCTGCAATAGTCTTTTATATTTTTTTAGGTATTTTTTAATTTTGGTTTTGTCAATTTCTTGAAAATTTTCATAAATCAAAACACCAACACTAGATCCTTCATTGACTGGCTTCAAGACAAACTTATTTTTTGAAATTACATTGTTAAGATCTGATATTTTTTTAATAATTTTAAACTTGGGGGTGTTTATTTTAATTTTGATAAATTCTTTTTTAGATTTTAGCTTGTCCATAGCAACTGCTGATGCTTTTATCCCTGAATGCGTATAGGGAATTTTTTGTTTTTCCAATAACGATTGTATTGTCCCATCTTCTCCAAACTGACCATGCAATGCGTTAAAAGCTATATCGCAATTATACTTTTTAAAATTAGTAGATTTATACTTGGGGTCAACTTTAATTATGTTGTATCCTAATTTTTTCAAAGCAAAATAAACAGCTTTGCCGCTATTGATGCTAACCTTTCTTTCCCTAGAGGGTCCCCCAGATAGCAAAAGGATTTTTTTTATATTCTTCATATAATCTTGATTTCTAACTCTAGTTTGATTCCGCTGTTTTTAAGAACTTTTTTTTGAGTTTCTTTTATCAATTTCTCTATATCTTCTGATGATGCAAGATTTGTGTTATCTATGAAATTGCAATGGTGCTCAGAAAATTTTGCATTACCAAAAAAAATCTCGTCACATCCATATTTTTTAATCAACTCCCAAGCTTTGAGCTTGCATGATGCTGGGTTTTTGAATGTGCTACCCCCCGTTCTTATTCCGCTCGGTTGGTTTATCTTTTTTTGATTTTTCATAAGTTGTATATTTTTTTCTATAGTCAAAGGAGATAAATTTTTTGTTTTGCGAAAAAGAACATCTAAAACTATATAATTTTTAGGTAGACCGGATTTTCGATAATTAAATTTTATTTCTTTTCGTGTAATAGTTTTTTCTTTGCCAAGTAAATTCATAACGGTTATCTGATCAATAATATCTGACATTTCACTGCCAAAGCACCCAGCGTTCATAAAAACACCGCCCCCTACAGTTCCAGGAATTGAAGATAAAAATTCAAATTCTGAAAAGCCTTTTGTTTTTGCAAATTCGGAAACTTTGTTTTTTAAAGCTGCTGCTCCAGCCACAATGCATGAACTAGAATCTTCTATTTTAGAAAATTCTTTTCCTAGCTTTATAACAACACCCTGAAAACCAGAATCTCTAAATAAAATATTAGAACCAGAGCCTATAGTAATAAATTTTTCAAATTTAAAATTTGTTAAAAATGACTTTAGATCTTCTCTATTTTGAGGTTGAAAAAAAAATGACGCCTCTCCACCTATCCCAAACCAAGAATTTTTATTTAATGAATAGTTTGATTTAATTTGATCTTTGAGTCTAGAATTTGCTTCTTTATTGTTTAATTTTGTCATTAGTTAAATTTTTAGAGATAGATCTTATCCATTGGCTAATAGTTCCCGCTCCCATGGCAATAACTATCTCATTATTGGTAAAATTTTTATTTAGGAAAATATTAAGATTTTCCTCATTTTTAACAATCACTGTTTCTGTTCTTGAATTTTTAGAAATTTTTTTTGCAAAATTTTCAAGATCAAATTTAATTTCCTTTTCTCCTGCGGAGTAGACGGGGCATAGAATAACAAGATCAGATTTTAAAAAACAAACAGTAAATTCTTTATACAAAGACACGACTCTAGAAAATCTATGCGGTTGAAAAATAGAAATAATTTTTTTATCTCCAAAATTGTTTCTGCAGGCATCCAAAACAGCTACAATTTCTGTTGGATGGTGAGCATAATCGTCAAAAATTATTCTATTTTTGCTTTCAAAAACTTTTGTCAATCTTCTTTGGACTCCTAAAAAACTTTCTAAAGTTTTTTTAATTTTTTTAACTGAAATTTCTAATGTAAGTGCGACTACAATTGCTGCTGTAGCATTCAAAACATTGTGTCTGCCCATAAGGTTAAGCACGATATTTTTAATAATAGTTTTTTTTTCAAGATTCACTTTTAAATCGAAATGAATTTTCATATCTCTAAACTGAATATTTGTAGGAATAAAATTTGCTTTTGGATTAAAGCCATAAGTCAAAAAATTTTGCTTCTTAGATTTTTCTTTTATATTTTTTAAACTTACATCGTCTAAGCAAATAATATTTTTTCCAAAAAGGGGAGTTTTGTTTAAAAATATAGAAAATTGTTTTTTTAAATTTTTGAAATTTTTATAATAATCTATATGTTCGTGATCAATATTGCTAACAATAGCATGCGTATTGTTAAACTTTAAAAAACTTCCATCAGATTCATCTGCTTCTATGACAGACCACTCACCCTCACCGAGGCTAGCATTTGTTTTTAATGAATTAATAATTCCTCCATTGACAATCGTAGGTTTAAGTTTGGCATCTTTTAAAATTGTAGAAACTAAGGATGTGATTGTTGTTTTTCCATGAGAGCCAGAAATAACAATATTTTTTTTTAAAGATATAATATGCGCCAACATGTCTGCTCTTTTGATAACTAAAATATTATTTTTCAAAGCATGTTTTAGTTCGCTATTTTTCTTACTAATAGCGCTAGAGATGACCACTATCTTTGCATTTTTAATATTTTGACTTTTGTGGCTATTAAATATTTTAATATTTTTTTTCTTTAGAGATAATATGTTTTTATTATCTTCGGAAATGTCGCTTCCCTGAACATCGTAACCCATTTTTTTAAGAATTAGAGCAATGCCACTCATGCCAATTCCTCCAATGCCAATTAAATGAATTACGTCTTTTTTGTTAATACTTAATTCCATCTAAAAATAATTTATAATTTCCTGTTCAAAATTACTTAGAACATTTGTTTGATTTAAGTTTTTCATATTTTTAACTTTTTCTTTAAGTTTTTCTTTATCATTGCTCACAATATCAGCAATTAGTTTTTTAAAACTTTCTGCTTCAAAAAGTTTTTGCTCTACAAGCCAGCAGCAACCCTTGTCTTCAAAGTATTTTGCGTTGTGGTACTGGTGATTATCTAAAGATGAGGGCAAGGGTATGGCCACAAATGGAAGATTGATTGCGGCTAACTCAGATATTGTTGATGCTCCAGATCTAACGATTGCAAGATCAGCCTTTGCCATTAGTTGCTCAATATTAGATTTAAAATCAAATAATTCATAATTGAAAAAATTTCCATACGCTTTCCTTGTGCTATCCATTTGCTCTTTTTTACATTGATGAAATACCCTTATTGATAGAGTGTTTTTATTTATATCAGAAAACAGTCTTGCTAGATTTGATCCAAAAAATTCTGCCGCTTGACTTCCTCCTAGCACAAGTATTGTAAAATCATTTTTTTTATCAGGTGATTTGCTTATTTTGTGATTAAAAGATTTTCTCAAAAGCTGGCCTACATAAATTGCTTTTTTTTGATATTGATAAGGCAGGTCTTTGACTTTATCAAATCCTAGTAATAATTTTTTACAAAATGGATAGAAAAATTTATTAGTTCTTCCTAGAATAGAATTGGTTTCATATATAACTGTATTAATTTTTAAAATATATCCCGCCATTAACATAGGGAAAGATGCATAACCACCACACCCAATAATTACTTTTGGTCTATTTTTAATTAAAAAAAAAAAAGAATAAATGGTAGCAATAAACAGGTTAACAAAAGATAAAATCTTAAAAAATCCCTTTTTATTGAAAGGGCTATTAATATTGAAAATTGTAATTTTTGACTTCATCTCTTCGCTAAAATATTTTTTTGCCCTTTGATCGCTCACAAAAGCAACATCGTAATTTTTTGAAACTAAATAATCATAAAGTCCCATCATTGGAAAAACATGCCCTCCGGTTCCACCAGTTGACAAAATGATTTTTTTCTTCACGATTGCTCTTTTCTACTTAGGAGCAATGCTACTCCTAAAGCAATACAGGACCCCATAATAGATGATCCTCCATAACTGATGAATGGAAAGGGCATTCCTGTGGATGGCAAAATATTAATTGTAACTCCTAGATTTATAAAAGATTGAATGATCAATAAACTAGAAATGCCAATCAAAGACAGTCGAAAAAAATCATTTTTTGTTGTGTTTGCTAAAGAAAATATTCTTATAGCTAAAAAAATAGTCAAAGAAATAATTAATAGGACAATTATAATTCCATACTCCTCAGCTATAACCGACATAACATAATCTGTATGAGCTTCAGGAACTTTTTCTTTTAAAATTCCCTCACCAATACCCCTGCCAAAAAAACCACCTGACTTAATTGCATTCAGCGCTTGTTCTGATTGGTAAGAAATCTCCACTTGGCCGATCCAGCTTGAAATTCTGTCAAATATATAAAAAAATTTATCTCTAAAGAAAAATAAGATGCTAATCATTGATAAGACTAATGATCCAGCTATCATGGAGATAGATAGAAAACTAATGCCAGAAACAAACACCATGATCATCCACAATGTTATTACAAGCAGACTTTGGCTATAATCAGGCTGCAATAATAAAAGAAATACAGCGCTTAAAACAAAGGGAGATGAAAGAAAAAATCTCACGTTTATTGTATGTTTTGGCATGGTCAAGACTAAAGCGACAACCAATATAAGAAAAGGCTTCACAAATTCTATGGGCTGAATTCTAAAAAAAAATAAATTCAACCACCTTCTTGCCCCCTTAACATTAACTCCAAAAAAATAAACTAGAGCCAACAAGGTAATGCAAACAGCAAAGCCAGCTATTGCGTATAATTTTATCTTTTTGTTATTCAAAAAAGAAAAAAAAATTAAAATAATGAGACCAACAACTGAAAAAAAAATATGCTTATAAAATAAAAAATACCTACTATCATAAAGTTTTTCAGAAGGGATGTTTGATGTGGACAAGAAATTAAAAATATTACCACTAACTAATAGTGACAAACCTAAAAAAAGCAAAGTTTTGTCAATGCTTCTCCACCAGGTGGCTATCATTCCTGAATCGTGACGTTTAAACATTCTCTATTTTTTTTACCAATTTTTTAAATTCATTGCCTCGGTGTTCAAAATTTTTGTACTGATCAAAAGATGCGGCCGCAGGACTCAATAAAATAGTACTATTTTTTAACTTGGCATTTTTAGCATCCCTATATGCTTGAACAAGAGCAGTATTAAGTGTTTTGCAGATTGTGGAGCTCAGCTTATTTCCCAAAATTGACTTAAATAAAGATATATTTTTTCCAATAATATAAGTTTTGATTATTCTTTTTTTTATACCTTGGCTAAAATGCGGACGATCATTTTTTTTAACTAAACCACCCGCTATCCAATAAATATTTTCGTAAAACTCTAAAGAAAAATTTGCTGAATCGAAATTAGTTGCTTTTGAATCGTTGATAAAAGAAATACTTTTAATTTTTCTAACTAATTCCTGTCTATGTGGCAAAGGTTTAAAAGAACTCAAGCTTCCTATTATTTCTTTATTAGAAAATTTTAAAAATCTTAATATACCGTAGACAATGCTAAGACTTGGTAAGTAATTTTTTTTAGATAAAAATTGATTTGCGATACTTTGATTTTTTAACGGAGAAACTTTTTTCACTTTATTTTTTTTATTAATTTTATTTATGTATAAAAAATCTTTATTAACAAAGCCACGTCCCCGAGGGAGCAAAGAGTTAAATATTTTCAGTTTAACCTCGATATAATTCTTCAAGCTTTTGTGTCGTTGCAAATGATCTGGGGTGATATTTAAAACCGCACATGCATGCGACTTTAAAAATTTTGAATACTCTATTTGGTAAGATGAAAGTTCGAGAATATAAAAATTATTGATTGATTTTTGGTTATGCCCTAGCACAGGCTTTCCATAATTCCCAAGCAAGTATGCGTTATTATTTTTTTTAATAATGTGATGTAATAACTTGCAAAAAGTTGATTTTCCATTGGTACCAGTGATGGCAATTATTTTATTTTGGTCTAAATCAATTGAGCTTACAAAAATATCTATATCAGTAATAATCTTATGAAAATTCCTTGCAAAATAAGACTTATGAGCGTGTTTATAAATGTCTATGCCTGGACTCATTACTATAAAATCGTAGGAATTAGAGAAAAAATTATTATCTATAGAAATTTTAAAATTTTTTTTCAATTGGTTCCGAGATGTGGCATTATCGTCCCAGGCAGATAAGTTTTTAACTTGGCTTTTTAGTTTCTTGACAGTGGCTAGTCCAGAAATTCCAATTCCAAAAATAAGAACTTTTTTATTTTTTAAATATTCAACAGATACCATTATCTAAGTTTTAAAGTGGATAGGGCTATTAAAACAAGAATTACAGAAATGATCCAAAAACGAATAACGATAGTAGATTCTTCCCAGCCTTTTTTTTCATAGTGATGGTGCAGGGGTGCCATGCGAAAAACTCTTTTTCCAAATAATTTAAAAGATATAACTTGTATAATTACAGATGATGCTTCTAAAACGAAAAGTCCTCCCGCTATAAAGAGGGCTGCCTCATGTTTTGTGATCAAGCTTATAGTTCCTAAAAATCCACCTAATGCAAGTGAACCTGTGTCGCCCATAAATATTTTGGCCGGAGGGGCGTTAAACCACAAAAACCCCAGACTAGCTCCAACAACTGACCCTAACACTACACAGATTTCTCCTGTATTTTTAATATAAGTTAATTTTAAATAATCAGAAAAAATTATATTGCCAACTAAATAAGTAATTAAAATAAAAGTAAGAGCAACCAAAATCACCGGGACTGTTGCCAAACCATCCAATCCATCAGTTAAATTAACAGCGTTGGAAGACCCTACTATAACAACAACTCCAAAAAAAATATAAAACATTCCAAGATCGAAAACTAAATTTTTATAAAAAGGCAGATGCAAAACATTCCTAATATTTTCTGCTGTAGAAATATTAATCAAATAAACAATCATTGCAGCAAATATAATTTGTAGTAAAAATTTATATCTAGCTTTTACACCAGAAGAGTTTCCTTTTGTAATTTTTAAATAATCATCAAAAAAACCAATTAACGAAAAGCTTAAAATAGAAAAAATAGAAATGAGAACATATATATTTTTTATATCAGCCCAAAGAAGGGAGCTTATAATTGCAGAAAATATAATCAACACGCCTCCAAAAGTTGGTGTACCTGCTTTTTTAATAATGTGTGATAGTGGCCCATCATTTCTGATCGGTTGGTCAAAATGCTTTGAGGATTTTAAATATTTAATAAAAGGGCCTCCAAAAAAAAGAACTAGGCTCAAAGAGGTAAAAATAGCCACTCCAGTTCTAAACGTGATGTACTTGAAAACATTTAAAAAACTAAAATCTGAAGATAGGTAAGAAAATAAGTAATTTAACATCAATTTATAATTTATCGTTTAATAGCTTGCTTAAGCCGATTCCATTAGAACCTTTTATCAGGAAAATTGATTTGTCATTTGCTATTTTTGAGAATACTTCACCAAAGTGATTGATATTATTATAAATATTGCATTTTTTAAATTTTTTTAACTTTTGGTAAATATAAGCAACCTCTTTGCCAATTAAATGAACATGATCAATCCTACTATTTATTAACAATTCAGCAATTTGCTCATGATAATGCTTAGATTTCAATCCCAATTCTAACATATCTCCAATAATTGCCACCTTCTTCTTTCCTGATTGTGCCAAAGAAGAAAAATTTTCAATGGCGTTTTTCATAGAAATAGGATTTGCATTATAACTTTCATTAATTATTTTAACTTTTTTTCCATCAATTGTTTTAACAACCAGATCTCCTCTTCCGGAGGGAGTTGGGAAATTTTTAGCATTTTTAATAATTTTTTTTAGATCAAGACCAAGATATGAAAAAACTGATAAAGTAATTAAAAAATTTACAACAAAGTTATCATTAAATGTTTTTGTTTCAATTCTAAATTGGTTTTTAAATACTTTAACAATTAAATAATTTTTTCTATTTTTTTTTACTGTTTTTAAAAGCTGCACATCTGCTATTTTTGACTTAGCAAATGTTACAATTTGCAATTTTTTAATTTTAGCTCTTTTTTTAAGATCGCCAAAGTAATCATCTTCTTTGTTTAAAAATACAACTCCATCTTTTTTAATGTGATTCATTATTTCCGATTTCGCCAAACAAACTTTTTTTAGAGTTTTTAAATTCTTGAGATGTGCTGGTCCTATATTTGTAATTACTCCAATATCTGGATTTAATATTTTAGATAATTGTTCTATCTCTCCTTTATCGCTCATTCCTAATTCAAAAATATTATACTTGCTATTGGCTGGAGTATTAGAAAGAGACAATGGTAATCCAAAATGATTATTGAAAGATTTTGGCGAACTGTATGTTTTTCCAAATTTTTTTAGAAAAAAAGAAAGCATAAATTTTAAAGTTGTTTTTCCAAAGCTTCCCGTAACACCTATAAAGACACCTTTGGAATTGTTTCTCTGATATTGCGCTGTCTTCTCTAAAAATTTTAAGGGCGAGGACACTTTAAGAAAATTTTTTTTATTTGCTCGTGATACTTGGTAACTATTTTTTACAACGGCGAACTCCGCACCTTTTTGCAAAGCTTCTTTTGCATAAAAATGCCCATCTGTATTCTTGCCCTTAATTGCAAAAAAAATAGATTTTTTTTTAGCCTCCTTACTATTAATGCAGATTTTATTAATTTTTAATTTTTTTTTAAAAAATAATTTTTTGAAAATAATTTGGAGATCTTTTTGATTTAAGTTCATTTATCGAAGATATTTTTTAGCACATGCATAATCAGAAAAGGATATTTTTTTATTTTTAATTATCTGATAATTCTCATGACCCTTCCCCGCTATAAGCAAAATCTCATTTTTTAACGATTCAATGGCTTTTTTAATAGCTAAATTTCTAGGGGCAATAACAGATCCGCTTGGGCATGCTGCTTTGATTTGGTTCCTAATTTTTTTTGGATCTTCGTATCTAGGATTGTCGTCTGTAATGTATATTTTATTACATAATTTTTGAGCAATTTTTCCCATAACTTTTCTTTTTGTCTGATCTCTATTTCCACCACATCCAAAAACTAAATTAACTTTTTTTTTAAAAAAACTTTTAATTTCAAGAATTGTTTTCTGTAAAGCGTCTGGTGTGTGTGCGTAATCAATAATAATAAACTTTTTATTTTTTCTAACAAATTGCATTCTACCTGGGGGGTTATTGATTTTAGAAGAAATGCTAAAAATTTTTTCGAAAGTTATTCCGCATGAAAAACAGGCAAGAATTACTGATAAAAAGTTTTCAATTTGAAACTTTCCTATTAGCTGTAATTTTAAAATATATATTTTTCCTAATACATTGATTTTTAATTGGGTTAAATTATTAATTACTTTAACTGAAATAATTTTTATAGTATTTCCATTTGTCCCATAGGATAAGATCTTCAATTTTTTTGCCTTTGCTATTTTTTTTAACAAAGTAAATTCTGCAACATCAGTATTTACAATTACAAATCCATTTTTTTTAACTAATTTCTTAAAGAGTATCATTTTCGAATTTAGATAATCCCTCATAGTTAAATGGTAATCCAGATGATCGTGGGTTAAGTTGGTAAATATACCGCAGTGAAAATCTATCAATTCAAGTCTTGACTGTTTAAGTCCATGACTAGAAGCTTCAATAATTGAATGATTAATTTTTTTTTTATAAAAAGAGTTAAAAATTTTATGATTATCTAAAAAGCTTGGAGTTGTTAAGTTATTTTTGTTTTTTTTATTATTTTCAAAAATTCCAAGAGTGCCCACAGATCCAACTCTATAATTAAGCAAATTTAGTATTTTATAATAAAAGTATGCAATAGATGTTTTTCCATTTGTACCAGTAACTGCAACTTTATACTTGGGGGTTTTTTTGTACTTCTGGAATATGCTCTTTTTGTAAAAGGAATTAATATTGTTCACGCTGAAAATGTTTCTGGACAAATTTTCGCCTGTATTTAATTTTTGCGTTATAATAGCAAATGGTTTTTTCTTTAAGGCGTTGTAAAAATATTTTCCGTATTGACCCCTATCGCTTCCTAGGTCAAAAAAAACTTCTCCTTTTTTTAAAGATCTGCTGTCTGAAGAGCAATTTTTACGATTAATTAATTTTTGCATTGCTTGCATAAGTCTCTCTTAAATCTAGATCATTTATGGCTAAACTAGGACCAATTTTTTGTATAATACGGCCGGCTATATAAACCGCATTCCACCCAGCCTCTCTTCTGGAGTGTTTCCATATTTGTGGCGCTCCTTTTGGCTCATCTATCAATACTGTGAGAACATATTTTGGTTTTTTATGAGGAAAAGCTGATGCAAATACATTTAAAATTTCCTTGGAATACCCCCTTTCAGTTTCTGAAGGCTTTTGTGCCGTTCCTGTTTTGCCTATTACATCGTATCCTTTTATGTCTGCAAATCTTCCGCTTCCATGAGTTTTGTTTTTTTTGTCCACATTTGCTCTCAAAATATCATTCATTATTAAACTGGTTTCTTTGCTGATTACTCTTTTTCCATTAACTTCAGCTTTAAGTAAAATTGAAGAATCTACTAACTCTCCACCATTTACAATTGCAGCATAAGCTCTGGTTAGTTGAAGCAGTGTAGTGCTAACACCATGTCCAAATCCTGATGTAAATGTATTGCAATTTCCCCATCTATTTTTATTAGACTGGGATAACTCAATGACTTCTAATTTTGGCATATCGAAAATTTCAATGCTTTCTAAAAATTTTTGCTGATTTTCCAAACCATTTTTTTTTATAATTTCTATAGTTCCAATATTAGAGGATTTAACGAGTATTTGTTCGACCGTAAGATTGCTTTTTGATTTATCCCATCGATATTCGTCTATAGGAAACTTTCCACAATATACCCTCTGTCTTAAGTTGGTAAACAAAGTCTCTCTAGTAACCGCTTTATTTTCAATGGCACTAGCAATAGCAAAGGTCTTAAAAACTGATCCTAGCTCGTACAGAGCTTTGGTTGTTTTGCTCAAATAATTTTTAGATTCTTTTTCGTCTCTTCTATTATTGTCTCTGTCTGGAAGGGATACCATCGAAACTATCTTGCCCGTATTTGCCTCCATCAATATAACTGCTGCACCTAAGGCTGAAAAATCCTGGACTCCTTTTAGCAACTCTTCATAAATTGAGTATTGAATATTTGCATTTAGTGATATTTGCACAGGTGCATTGAGATTGGATTTGTCACGCAATTGCTCATCTAAATACATTTCCATTCCAGAAATACCATTATTGTCGACATCTACTTTTCCTAGAATATGAGCGAATAAATTTTTATGAGGATAAATTCTCACTTCTCTTTTTGAAAGTTCTAAAGAAGGCTCTCCGAGTGCCACTATTTTATTATAATCTGATGGGGAAAGGTTCTTTTTTAAAATAAAAATTGGCTTATCTTGATATTCAGATTTTATATTATTTATATCAATTTCTGAAAAGTTTAACTTAACTTTCAGTAAGATGCCTTGAATATTTTTGACTTTACTCTTTCTCAAAACCAAATCATAGGTAGTAATATTTTTTGCTAAAATAACCCCCTCACTATCAACGATATCCCTTCTTTCGGAAAAAAATCTTTCGCTATTTTTAGCTTCAACAAAATCATTTTTTTCAAAACCTAAAAAAATCAATCTTGTACAAATAACTACAAAAACTATTAAGAATATCGAAATAACAGTATTATTTCTGCTTTCGCTTTCGTTTTTTTCCTTTTTCAAAGATGGGTGTTCCTCAAAATATAAATTTAGTTGTTTATTTTTTTTCATTTAAAGTCATTTGATTGGGAAATAAGGGAACATAGTCATTTGGCAAATATTCTTTTGCCAACTTTGATATTCTCTGGGGATTGGACAAGTAGCTAAATTCAACTTTTTGGGTTTCCAGCTCTTCTTTCGCAGAAACAATGTTTTTTGAAATTTTTTCTATTTTTACTTCCAGTTCCCTAGTTTGATTTTTGAAAAAATGAATGCTTATAAGACCAAGAAGCAAAAAGAGAAAACTGAAAATGTATTTTTTATCCATTGTATTTTTCCTCTAATTGAAACAACCTTTCCATCTTTAAAGCTCTTCTATCAATGCTCAAAAAATCATTGCCCATCTTAATCACAGATCGTAGCTTGGCCGATCTAGATCTTGGGTTTAGCATAATTTCATTTTCGGATGGCTTTACTGCCTTATTGTTAATTTTTTCAAGGTATGTGCTTTCTTCTTTTTGATTAATTGTAGGTAAATACCTTGATGGGTTTTCTCCCAAATCTTTAGTTATATTGAAAATTTTTTTTACAATCCTGTCTTCCAAGGAATGAAAGGTAACGGCTGTAATTCCTGTGTTTGTCTTGCTTAATTCTATTGTTTTTTTTAAAGCATTAAATATTTCTGAAAGCTCCTGATTAACAATCATTCGAATTGCTTGAAATGTTTTTGTGCATGGGTCTTTTTTAAAATACCTATTGCCCTTTGCCTTGATAATTAAATTTCTCAAATCTTTTGTCGAATGGATGGCTTTTGCTTGTCTTGCATTAACTATTTCTTTTGCAATTCTTTTGTGATCATTGTCTTCTCCAAATATTTTTATAATACTATTTAAATCTTCTAATGGAGCCTCATTTACAATCTCATAGGCACTAATTTTATTTTTACCCATTCTCATATCTAGCTTTACCTCAGAGTTAAAAGAAAAACCCCTACTATAGTCATCTAGCTGGAAAGAGGAAATTCCAAAATCAAAAATAAAATAACCAATATCATCTCCGCATTGGTCTATTATTTTTTCTAAATTGCTAAATCTATCATTGATAAATTCAAATCTATTTTTAAATTTTTTTTCTAGAATTTCTGCAAATTTTTTAACCGAGGGATCTCTATCAATTGCAATAACCTGCAAGCTTGGGAAGGTTTCTAATATTTTTTGACTATATCCGCCGCAACCAAAAGTGCAGTCAATGATTGTGCTTTTTTTAGTTTGTTTAATTGAGGCGACAACCTCATTTAACATCACTGGATGATGGGGACTCATATCCAGTGACATTAAAGATCACTAACTAATTAGTTTGTTTGTCTTCTTAAAAAAGCAGGTATTTCTAAATCGTTTTTATCTTCCGTGCTTAATTCAGAAAAGTTTTCATCGACCAATTCTTCTTTTGTTTCTGATACAAAAGTGCCTTGAGTAGATATGGAATGATTTACTTCTTCATCGTTTGTAAAAAGTTGCGTTTCATTTTCTACTTTTTCAAAACTTTCTTCAACAAATTCAACCGGATCGCTTTGACCGAAAAGAGAGTTTTCATCCATGTTCATTTCTGAATGATCATGATTGATTTCTTCTTTGATTTCAGGCTGTGCTTGCTCTTGTTGAGCTTTATAGTTTGTATGAACATTAAAGTTTTCTTGCTTATCCTGATGCTGTTCTTGATGAGGATATGCATTCATATCGAGAGCTGTTGCTCCATTAGTTGCCATGTGTCCAGACGCCTGAACAGAAGAGTAGCTATTACCAGAAAAAGTTGCTGGTCTTGTATAGCTATTGTTTCTATTTTGTATGTGTCTGATCATGCTCACTACTGGCTTGTTCATATTAACCTCTCCGTTCAAGCCTGTTGCAACAATCGATACTCTAAACTTTCCAGCAAGAGTGTCGTCAAAAGTAGTTCCAACTAAAATCTCAGCTGAAGGGTCAACTTCTGATCTGATTTTATTAGAAGCTTCGTTCACTTCAAATAGAGTGATATCGTTGCCTCCTATAATATTTATTAATAAGCCTCTCGCTCCTTTTAATGAATACTCGTCAATTAAAGGATTTGCGATTGCAGCTTCTGCTGCTTTAATCGCTCTGCCCTCGCCTTCGGCCTCTCCCATTCCCATCATTGCTTTGCCCATACCGCTCATGACTGTTTCAATATCTGCAAAATCTAAATTGATTAGACCTGGTTTTACAATTAAATCTGTAATTCCTTTAACACCTTGCATTAAAACATTGTCTGCCATTCTGAATGCATCTGGAAAAGTTGTTTTCTCATTTGCAACTTTAAAAAGATTTTGATTTGGAATTACAATCATGGTGTCACAATATTTTCTCAATTCTTCCAAACCTTTTTCAGCAACTCTAATTCTTCCAGGTCCTTCAAACATAAAAGGTTTTGTTACAACACCTACTGTTAATATATTTAAATCTTTTGCTGCTTTTGCAATTACAGGAGCGGCACCAGTTCCTGTTCCACCACCCATTCCGGCAGTTACAAAAACCATATTAGCACCTTGCAATAAACTTATAATTTCATTCATCGATTCATCAGCTGCGGCTTGTCCAATATCTGCTTTTGCTCCAGCACCAAGACCTCTAGTTAAATTGGCACCCAATTGAATTTTGCATTCTGCGAAATTCATTTTTAATGCTTGCGCATCTGTATTTGCAGCGTAAAATTCCACACCTTCTATTCCAGCCTCAAGCATATTATTAATCGCGTTACCACCTGCTCCTCCAACTCCAAGAACTACTATTCTTGGCTTAAGCTCTCTTAACTCTGGTGCTGTTATATTTATTGGCATGTTTTTCTCCTTTGTTTTAATTGTTGGTATTCCATTTTAAACTTGATCTTTGTGATTTTGCTTTTTTTCTAGCTTCATCACTAAATTTTTTAAACTCTGAAGGTTCCCAGATTTGAAAAGTTTTTCCCTGTCCAACAAATAAAACTTTTTCCTTCACTCCTGTATGCTCGATTAATTTTTCAGTTAACGTCACTCTTCCTTCCGTATCAAAATTTAACTGCTGACTGTTTGCTAAAATAGAAGTTGAAAAAATATCTCTATTTTCTTCAAATGGGTTTAGGCTATCAATAGTTTCAATAATTTTTTCAATTCTGCTTTGCGGACAAAATTCAATAGATGGATTCGTGAATGACGGATAGCAAACAACGCCATTGTAACCTAGGCTTGATAGATGAGATCTAAAGGTTGCGGGCACCGATACCCTTCCTTTTTTGTCCAGCTTGTTTTCGAACGTTGAAATAAACATTTTTATAATTCATTTTTTTTCCCTATATGGGATATTATGGGTTTATATGGACTTAATAAATTTAGTCAATTATATAGTTCAACCACAAGTTGTTCATGATTTGTTCTTTAATTTTGAAATATTTTTAATTTTTTGCTAGCTGGTCTGTAAGCTGGGTTTTGTCATTCAAAATGATAATTTATCTAGGCTGTTTGTCACCAAACAGCTCAAGCAACCAACCCGAGTAGCTAATTTAGGAAATTTGATTAACCGAAGCTAATCATGCTACTCCTATTTGGTCTTGCTCCAAGTAGGGTTTTCCATGCGTTCTTTATTGCTAAAAAACCGGTAAGCTCTTACCTCACCTTTTCACCCTTACCTTGATTAGGCGGTTTATTTTCTGTGGCACTATCCCTAAGATCACTCTCGCCAGGTATTACCTGGTACTTTTTCCTATGGAGCCCAGACTTTCCTCTTTTAACATAAGTTAAAAGCTATCATTCAACCAACTAGCAACTGCTATATAATGAGAAAAATAAACTAATTCAATACATTTTAGATAGCCCTTTTTTAGCCAAATAAGACCATGGAAATAGAGGACCTGGATCAAATTTTCTATTTGGAGCTATATGGGAATGACCAAGGACGTGTTCTTTTTTTATTTTGTGTTTTTTTTTCAAAAATTTTATCAATAAAGATAATTTTCTTATCTGCTTTAAAGGAAAATTCTCATTTCCCTTGTTAACAAGTTCAATGCCTATGGATTTTGAATTGAGGTTTGTATCTCTTCCCCATTTAGATTTTCCCGCATGCCAAGCAATATTCAAATCATCTACCATCTGATAAATAGTTCCATTTTTTGATATCACGAAGTGAGTGCTAACTTTTGCAACTTTAGATTGTAATCTTTTTATGGCAACTTTTTGATTTTCCATTCCGGTATAATGAATAATTATGTATTTTATTGGTCTTTTTATGCTTTTGTCAAAATTGGAAGAATTTATTTTTTTGAATATCACAAAATATTAATGATGCATTATTTGTTAATTTTCAATATATAATTAAACAAATCAAAAAAAAATATGAAATTTTCTCTAAAAATACTAATTATAGTATCGTTTTTATTTTCATCCACTGCATTTGGAGAAACAAAAGATTGCTTTGAAAAAGTTAACAGAGCAGTCTTTTCTTTTAATGAGGGACTAGATGGATTAATATTTAAACCAATTGCTAAAGGCTACTCCTACTTGCCAAGCCCAATTCAAGCTGGGGTTAGAAATGTAACTTCAAATATTTCTTATACCGTAACAATTCCAAACCATCTGCTTCAGGGAAATTTTAAAGATTTTGCACATGATAGTGGAAGATTCTTGATAAATACTACTTTTGGAATACTTGGAATTTTTGATCCAGCTGCACGTGTTGGTCTTAACAAATTAGAACATGAAGATTACGGACAAACTTTGGGTGTTTGGGGTGTGGGACCAGGATGCTATGTGATGCTTCCCATTTTTGGTCCGAGCACAACTAGAGATGCGGTTGGAAAAGTGGCAAACACATTACTAGATCCTTTTTATATGGTAACCGTTGGAGATTCTTCTGTATTAAGTAATAATTTTGGAGATAGCACATACTATATTGAAAAAGGATTTGATACTATTGACTTTAGATCTCAAAACTTAAAAAGTTTTGATAGTTTGAAAAAAAGTTCTGTAGATCTATACGCTAGTGTTAGAAGTCTTTATTTGCAAAGAAGAGAGAACCTAATCTCGAACAAGTCCACTTCTAAAGATGAGTGGAAAGATTTCAAATAATTATTTCTAGTTCATGCTAATGAAAAAAATTATAACATTTCTATTTTTAATAATAACAATTTGCTCAACAAGTGTTTTTGCTTTTGAAAAAAAGGCTGAGACTTTTGTTTTAGAAACAACTAAAAATGCAAAAAGTATTATTTTAGACACCGGTCTAAATGAAAATCAAAAAAGAACTAAATTAGAAAAATTGGCACTCGATGCTGTAGATGTTGCTGGATTGGCAAGATACACACTTGGCGAAGAGGCCAAAAACCTTTCAGACAAACAAATATCTGAGTTTGTAAGTACTTTTAAAATTTTTTTCTCTAAAAATATATCTAACAAACTAAAAGACTACTCCGACCAAGACGTGAAGGTTATTGGCTCTAAAAAGATAAGCGAAAACTATGTTTTGGTAGATTCTAAAATTGTATCGATTAAAGATAAGCAGGAGATTTCCGTTGAATGGAGAGTGTTTCTTATTGATAACAAGTTAATAATTAGAGACTTAGTAGTTGAGGGTTTAAGTTTAGCGAGAACACAGAGAGAAGAGTTTTCCTCCATCATTGCAAACAAAGGTTTTGCAGCACTTATTCAAAGCTTAAAAGAATATATTTCTAAAAACTAGATTTTTTTTGGTGGGCCCGCAGGGATTTGAACCCCGGACAACCCCGTTATGAGCGGGGGGCTCTAACCAACTGAGCTACAGGCCCTAATTTTTTTATATCACTTCTTAAAAAAAAAGAAAAACAGATTAATTATCTAAGAAACTTTTTAACTGTCTTGATCTACTTGGATGTTTAAGTTTTCTTAAAGCTTTTGCCTCTATCTGTCTAATACGCTCTCTAGTAACTGAGAACTGCTGCCCAACCTCTTCTAGCGTGTGATCTGTATTCATTCCAATACCAAATCTCATTCGCAGAACTCTCTCTTCTCTTGGAGTTAATGTTGCCAAAACTTTAGTAGTAGAATTTTTTAATCCAGTTTGTATAGCTGCATCAACAGGGATTAAAGCATTGGTATCTTCAATAAAATCTCCCAAACTACTATCATCCTCATCTCCCACTGGAGTTTCTAAAGATATTGGCTCTTTTGCTATTTTAAGAACTTTTCTAACTTTCTCTAAAGGCATGGCTAATTTTTTAGACAATTCTTCTGGCGTTGGTTCTCTTCCGTATTCGCTCATCATCTGCCTAGACGTTCTAACTATCTTGTTAATAGTCTCGATCATATGAACTGGGATTCTGATTGTTCTTGCCTGATCTGCGATAGATCTTGTAATCGCTTGTCTGATCCACCAAGTCGCATATGTAGAAAATTTGTATCCTCTTCTGTACTCAAACTTGTCTACCGCCTTCATGAGTCCAATATTACCCTCTTGAATTAAATCTAAAAATTGAAGACCTCGATTAGTATACTTTTTGGCTATAGAGATGACTAAACGCAAATTTGCCTCGATCATTTCTTTTTTAGCAATTCGAGATTCTCTTTCTCCTTTTTTTATTTTATTTACTAAAATTTTAAAATCAGAAATAGATATTCCAATTTCTCTACTTAACTTAATAAGTTTTTCTCTGGATTCTTTAAATAATTTTTGTTCATTTTTAAAAAACTTGGACCAATTCTTATCTCCACTCAAAAAGCTTTCAAAATTAGGATTGAGCTCATTGCCCACATAATATTTTATAAAATCATCTCTTGAAATTGTATATTTAAGAGCGGCACGCATTAAGTCACCATCTAAATTTATAGCTTTCTTATTTTCGTTATAGTTCAGACCCACTAACTCTTCTTGAGTTACTTGATTGAATTGCAAGCCAAGCATCTCCACCATGATTTCTTTTTTGATCTTTTCGTAATTTTTTTTCTTACTATCGCTAAATTTTTGACCCTGAAGGATACACTCTAGGCTTTCGTTTTGATAAGCGATTAATTTTTTGTAGTTTTTAGAAATGCCAGCAAAAGTTTTTAAAATTCTTGGTTTTAATTCAATTTCCAAAGATGCTAATGAAATATTATATTCGTCCTCATCGTCATCAGCGACCGCTTCTTCAGTTTTTTCATTTTCATCTTTTTCCTCTTTTTTTCCTGTCTTCGCTTCTTTTGCTTCTTTTGCTTCTTTTTTGGCTTTTTCTTTAATGGACTTACTTAATTTTTCATCATCTAAAAAGTTAGTGTCAAGATCAATAATATCTCTAACTAACATCTCGTTATTAATAAGTTTATTTTCCCACTCAAATATCTTTTTGGCAGTAACCGGACTCTCGGAAAGAGAACTGACCATCACATATTTTCCAGACTCTATTCTTTTTGCAATCGCAATCTCCCCTTCTCTGGAAAGCAATTCAACGCCGCCCATTTCTCGCAAATACATACGAATAGGATCATCACTTCTATCTTGATTTCTAGGTTGTTTTGCAGTTTCGGATTCTGTTTTTTTAACTTTAAAATCAGATTTCTTTTTTACAAAAGTAATTGCTTGATCAAATATATATAAAACTGATTTTTCTAAACTCTCGACATTAGCATTTCGCTTACCTAAAGATTTTTGCAATTCTTCATAGGTAATAAAGCCCCTGCTAAGGCCCTTTTCTATTAGTCTTTCAAATGATTTGGATATAAATTTTTCCACTTTTAAACCTGTGAGAACTTATATTTTTTTTTCAAAATTTGAACAGATAAATTTACAAATTATTGCTGTTTTTTAATGAAATTAACTCATTAAAAGCCTGTTCGCTCATATTTGAAGAGAATGATTTTTCCAATTCTTCTATTTTTCTGGTTTTATGGATTTTGTTCAATTGCTCCTCATAATCATCGATCAAATTAACAAAGATATCTTGGTCAATATCTTCCATTAAAGTATTGGTGCTTGAAAATTTAAAAAAGGCATCAATATTCTTAATTTTTTCTGAGGCCAGATATTCATTTATTTGGCTTAAATTAAAATTTTCGTTACCGATCAATACATCTATAATTTTAGATCTGATGTTTTTAGTCAACTCTAGACTAAGACTGATCTCAGATATTTTTTCTATATTTTTTGCAGAAAATTCTGGAAATTTAATAAGCAGCTGACAAAGGGAAAACTCTTTTATTTCTAACTCCAGCATATCAAGTCTGGTCATATCAAAGCTGTTAGTGATTTGAAATTTGCTTAATTTACTCTTATTTTTTTTAATTAGATTTTCAAAAATTTTATTTTTAAAAAAATTTCTATAATATTTTTTTATAATCATATCTTCTATGGTGTCGGCTATATCCACCAGCTTCTTTTCTAGCTCGGCTAAGGATGATGGGCTGTAATCTTTTAATTGTCTGGTGTTATAGTCAAATACAAATTCTGTTATATCTTTTTTTCTATTAATCATTTGATCAAAACCTTCTTTTCCAAATTTGTTAACATAATCGTCAGGATCTAAACCTTGGGGCATAGTCATAAAAGAAACTGTATGATTTGGTTTTGATATTTTTATAAGCTTTTCTGCAGCACGGTAAGCAGCTGCAGAACCACTACTGTCACCATCAAAACAAATAATAATATTTTTAAAGTTTCTCCATGCTAAATTAATTTGGTTATCGGTGATGGCTGTTCCTAGGGAAGCGCAAACATTTTTAATATCATGATTATATAAACTAACTACATCCATGTAGCCTTCGACTATCAAGAGATAATCTGCATTTTTATTTTCATTCTTAGCATTGTTAAAATTATACAAATTATTACCTTTTTTAAAAAAAACAGTTTCTGGTGAATTGATATATTTTGCAGGTACGCTAGACAAAACTGTTCTTCCGCCACATCCTATGAACTCACCAAATAAGTTTTTTATTGGAAAAACAATTCTATTTTTAAATCTAGGTACTAAAGTTTTTTTTTGTTCGTTTAAATAAAAGAGACCCGTTTCGATTAGCTCCTTATCTGTGTAGCCAAGCTTTAAAAAATGATCACTAGCGCGATTGCTATCATCGCAAAAACCCACCTGAAAATGTTCTAGGGTAGTTTTTTTCAAAGACCTATTTAGCAAATAGTCAAGATGCAACTTATTCTCTTGTGTAAAAATATTTTTATAACAATAATTAAAAAATAACTGAAAAATTTTTTCAGACCGCTTAATTTTTTTTTCTTGTTCTACGCTTTCTTTTGAAAATTTATATTCTTGCATTCCAGCCTTAGCAGCCAATTTTCTAACCGCATCACCGAATGTAAGTTTTTCAACTTTTATTAAAAAATCAAACATCCCTCCATGCTCACCACTACTAAAGCAGTGATAAAATCCTTTTTCATCATTTACTGTAAAGGAGGGGGTTTTCTCATTGGTAAATGGTGACAAGCCAACAAACTCTTTTCCTCTTTTGGTTAACTTAACTACTGAGCCAACCACATCAGACACTTTGATTCTCTGATTAATTTCTTCAAGATAAGACTTTGGGTACTTCATCATCCTTACAGCTGCTCTTTCAAAATCTTTCCTGCTTTTGCAAAATCCATAGTGCCAAGATACCTGTCCTTTAAAACTTTCATTGCTTTTCCCATGTCTTTAATACTTGTGGCCCCAGACTCTGAAATAGCTTCTTTACAGGATTTGAGTATTTCATCATCATCCATCTGCTTTGGCAAAAATTCCTCAATTATATTAATTTCTAATCTTTCTTTTTCTACTAGATCGGCTCGTCCTCCCTTTTCATACATCTCAATAGATTCTTTTCTTTGCTTCATCATTTTATTTAGGATGTTTGTTATGTCAGAATCTAAAATATCTTTTTGCTCACCTGTTCTTAGCTCTATTTCCTTATCTTTTTTTTGAGATACGATTGACCTTAAGGTTAAAACTCTTTCGGCGTTCTTTCCCTTGATAGCTTCGTTAAGTGAAAGGTTTATTTTTTTAAATAGTTCAGACATAGGTTTTTTTATACATTATTTTACTTTAGTTGCTTGACGAGTTTAAATCTTTTTCATATGTTCCGCCAAAGTTTTTTTAAGCAAATGATTCTTTAACCCATGAGTTGTATTTTTGTTAAATAAAGAAATAATTGCAGGTTCTGAATATTTAGACAATCAACAATCCACAGGTATTTTAATTTTAGAAGACGGAACAGTCTTTAGTGGCTTTGGTCTCGGAGCAGAATCTTATGCTGTTGGGGAAGTATGCTTCAATACCTCTATGACTGGCTATCAAGAAATTATTACTGACCCATCTTATTCGGATCAAATCATTAATTTTACATTTCCGCACATAGGAAATGTTGGCACTAATTTAGAAGATGTTGAATCAGATAAAATTTGGCTCAAGGGTGTGATTTTCAGCAAAGAAATAACCGAACCTTCGAATTATAGATCTTTGAAGCATTTAAATGATTGGCTTAAAAAAAATAATATAGTTGGGCTTTGCGGAATAGACTCAAGAGCCCTAACAAATCTAATTAGAGAAAAAGGTGCCCTTAAAGGAACTGTAGTAAATGACCCATCCAATTCGAAAAGCAAAGATTTTTATATAGAAGAGTGTAAAAAATGGAGTGGCTTAAATGGATTGGATCTCACATTAAAAGTTTCTTCCAAAAATATTTATCAATGGGAAGACATTTCTTTATGGAACAAGAAAACAGGCTATGAAAAGAATAGTGAGCATTTATTACATGTGGTAGCGATCGATTTTGGAATTAAAAAAAATATTTTAAGAAATTTTTCTAATTTAGGATGCAAAGTAACAGTAGTTCCTGCTGATACAAATTTTGAAACAATAGAGAAACTTAATCCAGATGGTGTATTTCTATCTAATGGACCGGGAGATCCTGCTGCTACATCTAAATTTGCCAAACCCTGCATACAAAAAATTCTAAATAAAAAAATACCTATTTTTGGAATATGTTTAGGGCATCAATTGCTTGGTCATGCCTTGGGTTGTTCGACTAAAAAAATGCATCAAGGACATAGAGGGGCAAACCATCCTGTGAAAAATCTTTTATCAAGCAAAGTTGAAATCACATCTCAAAATCATGGATTTGAAATTGATAAACAAACAATGCCTAGTGACATAGAGGTAACTCATGTGTCTTTATTTGACGGAAGTATTGAAGGAATATCTTCAAAAAAAAATTCTGCTTTTTCTGTGCAGTATCATCCTGAGGCTAGCCCAGGTCCGCATGATAGCAATTATCTTTTTAAACAATTTGTAGAAACTATAAAATTAAATGCCAAAAAGAACTGACCTTAAAACCATATTAATTATTGGGGCTGGCCCTATAGTTATTGGACAGGCATGTGAATTTGATTATTCTGGAACACAGGCGTGCAAAGCCTTGAGAGAAGAAGGTTACAAAGTCATTTTAATCAATTCTAATCCCGCAACCATCATGACTGACCCAAATGTTGCTGACAAAACATATATTGAACCCATTACATCTGAAATTTTAGAAGAAATAATAAAAGTTGAAAAACCAGACGCAATTCTTCCTACCATGGGTGGTCAAACGGGCCTTAATGCTGCAATGCTATTGCACAAAAACGGAATATTAAAAAAATACAATATTGAATTAATTGGAGCTAATGCAGAAGCAATAGACAGGGCGGAAGATAGACAAAAATTTAAAAAACACATGAATGAAATAGGTCTGGAGTCTGCGAGATCCGCAATTTGCACCTCCATAGATCAGGCACTAAATATTCTTAAAGAAATAAATTTACCAAATATTATTAGACCTTCTTTTACCTTGGGTGGAACTGGTGGCGGAGTTGCGCATACAGAAGAAGAGTATTTAAAAATAGTTAAAAATGGATTGGCTCTATCTCCTACTAATGAAGTGCTTATTGAAGAGTCTTTGGTTGGGTGGAAAGAATTTGAAATGGAAGTTGTCCGGGACAAAAAGGATAACTGCATAATTGTTTGCAGTATCGAGAATATAGATCCTATGGGAATTCATACCGGAGATTCTATGACTGTGGCTCCAGCTTTAACTTTAACGGATAAAGAATACCAAGTAATGAGAAACGCATCTATTAACTGTTTAAGAAAAATTGGAGTTGAAACAGGTGGGTCCAATGTGCAATTCGCAATCAATCCGGAAGATGGAAGAATGATTGTTATAGAAATGAATCCAAGAGTTTCCAGATCTTCTGCTTTAGCTTCAAAAGCTACGGGATTTCCAATTGCAAAAGTTGCAGCAAAATTGGCGGTTGGCTATACTTTGGATGAGATTACTAATGACATTACCGGCAATACCCCGGCGTCTTTTGAGCCTACTATCGATTATGTGGTGACTAAAATTCCAAGATTTGCATTTGAAAAGTTTAAAAATTCCAAAGGAATACTTGGAACTGCCATGCAGTCAGTTGGTGAAACTATGGCGATTGGAAGAAATTTTAAAGAATCTCTTCAGAAAGCACTAGTGTCACTTGAAGTTGGCTTGGATGGTCTAGATTCAATTGCAATGAGCAAAGAAGAACTGCAGAAAAAACTTGGTGAGAGCATACCTCAAAAAATACTTTATGTAGCAGAAGCTTTTAGAATGAATTTTTCTATGGAAGAGGTTTATAAAAAAACAAAGATTGATCCGTGGTTTTTGAATCAAGTAAAAGAAATTGTAAATATTGAAAAAGAAATAAATGAAAAAAATATTTTAGAAAATAAACAATTTTTTAACTTTGTAAAATCATCTGGTTTTAGTGATACAAAATTATCTTCGCTTATTAACAGGTCACTATCTGATGTTGTTAAAAAAAGAAATGAATTTGGAATTGTGCCTGTTTATAAAAAAGTAGACACTTGTGCTGCAGAATTTAGCTCTCAGACACCTTATATGTATTCAACGTACGACGTTGGGCTATCCGACATAAGAGAATGCGAATCCAATCCAACGGAAAAAGAGAAGGTTGTGATTATTGGAGGAGGTCCCAATAGAATTGGTCAAGGAATAGAATTTGACTACTGTTGTTGCCAAGCGAGTTATGCTTTAAGTGAAATCGGCTACGAAACAGTCATGGTCAACTGCAATCCTGAAACAGTGTCTACAGATTATGACACGAGTGACCGACTATATTTTGAGCCTTTAATTGAAGAGTATGTTTTGGAAATTTTAAAAAAAGAAAGCTCTAAAGGAAAATTAAAAGGAGTTATTGTTCAATTTGGTGGTCAAACTCCTCTAAAATTAGCAAAAGCTATTCATGACAATGGTTATCCCATACTTGGAACTTCTTTGGATTCTATTGATTTAACAGAGGATAGAGAAAGATTTAGTAATTTAATTAACAAGCTTAATTTAAAGCAAGCCGAAAATGGTTTGGCCAGATCTAAAGAAGAGGCTTATGAAATTGCAAAAAATATTAAATACCCACTTGTTATTAGACCTTCCTATGTTCTTGGTGGCAGGGCTATGGAGATCATTCATGATGACGATCAACTCAAAACCTACATTGAAGAAGCTGTAAAGGTTTCTGGCAACAATCCTGTCTTACTAGATAGATTTTTAAATGACGCTATTGAAGTGGATGTTGACGCTATATGCGATGGTGAGAATGTATTTGTTTCTGGAATTATGGAGCATATTGAAGAAGCTGGAATTCACTCTGGGGATTCCGCCTGCTGCATACCTCCCTACTCTCTATCAAAAGAAATTATTCAAGAAATCGAAAAGCAAACCAAAACTCTTGCAATTACAATCGGTGTAGTTGGATTGATCAATATTCAATTTGCAGTGCAAGGTACAAATATTTATGTACTTGAAGTTAACCCGAGAGCAAGCAGAACGGTGCCTTTTGTTTCTAAAGCATCTAATATCTCTGTAGCAAAAATTGCCACCAAAGTAATGACTGGTTTAAAACTCAAAGATCTTGACGTTCCTAATAAAAAATTAAAAACTTTTTCAGTAAAAGAAGCTGTATTCCCTTTTAATAAATTTCCAGAAGTTGATACCTTGCTAGGACCTGAAATGAAGTCGACTGGAGAATCTATGGGAATAGATTTGGATTTTGGTATGGCTTACGCAAAAAGTCAGATCTCTGCGGGAAACACTCTACCCAAAGAAGGTGTTGTTTTTATTTCTGTAAATGACAAGGACAAACCTCTAATTAAAAATTTTGCAAAAAAATTATCGAACTTGGGATTTGAAATTTTAGCCACAGGAAGAACTGCCGATATTTTAAATAAAGAAAATATTACGTGTACCAAAATCAACAAAGTAACTCAGGGATCCCCTCATGTCGTTGAATATCTAGACGATAAAAAAATTGCTATTGTAATTAATACAACTTCAGGAAAAAAATCTATTGAGGAATCTAAATCTTTAAGAAGATCGGCTCTAAATAACGGCATTCCATACTTTACTACACTCGCTGGAGCCATTGCATGTACAGAAGCTATCACTTCAATGAAAAATAAAAAAATGGGCATTATGCCTATTCAGGACTTGTAGCTTTATAAAACTGGCCAGTCAGTTTTAAAGGTAACGTAATTTATTTGAATACATCTTCTGTCTTTTTTAATTTCTTTTTTTTCCATTCCATGCCAACTATTTTCATCACTGCTAAAAAAGTAGCCATAGTTATTTCTATAAGGAACCGTCTTAACTCTTTCTAACTTAGCATTATAAAAATCAGTTCCTAACTCCTCAGATTCACCAAGGCGGTTAACAAAAAGTAGGCAGGAAAGAAGTTTCTCTTTAATATCACAGTGGGGCTTAAGCCAAAATCCTTTTCTATCGCAAATAATCTCCAAACGAACATAGGACTTAGAAAGATCTTTTTTGATTAATGAGCCAACATACTCATGGGTATTTTTTGACTGAAGTTCCTGAACCAATGTAAGCAATTCGGGGAATTGTTTGGCATTATGTTTTTCTAAAAAACATCTAAATTTAAGTGCCTTGCCTCCGTCGGCTATACCTTCTCTAAATTTTCCCTCACCTCCATCTATTGCTCTAGTACCGTCGTAGTTTATTTCATAACGAGCAGGGTCGTCGATTTGAGTATTGTATATTTCGTCTATCATCTTCTCTGTTAATGGGTCTTTAAACTCCCAATGTGGGAACGGATCTTGCAAAGGATTGCACTTATTTTTAAGAGAATTTAAAAAATTCATTGTTATATAATTTTAGTTTTTAACATTTCTGCGATTCTTTTAGTCTCATAAAGTTTATCATAAGTCCAGTGCTCTTCATTAGTGTCCAAATCCTTGGTAATATTTAAACTTTTGAACAATTCTACAAACTTATTAAAACGATAATCATTTTTTTTTGCTTTCAGCTGGGCTAAATAAATTGGTGTTCCGGTGGTTGCCGCTTCCGATATCATGGAAATAGAATCTGAAGTCATGATAATTTTTTTTGCTTCGGCTAAAGCTTCAACGTAATTTTGACGAGACAAAGAACTGTCGACAACAATTTTTGAATTATTTAAATACTTTTCTTTTAAAAAATTAATAACTTCTTCTGGCGTTCTTCTGGAAGCAATAATTTTTACCTCGTCCACGGTATCTAAAAAAAAATTATCTATTCTATGAAAGATAGCTTTGAGCTCTTCTAAAGAAAAAGAATAATATTGATTAGGACCTCCGAGAACAATTGTTAGCGAATTTTTTGATTTTGTATTTTGTCTCGCCATTTCAATTTCTTCATTTGATATATAATGAATAGCACCTTTGGATTTAATAATATTGTCTCCCTTTAAGGAATCGTGTTCTGGAGTAATAATGAAATCAAAATTAATAGGAGAAATTTTTGGATCTTGAATATGAATATTGAAAATTTTTTTATTATTTTTTTTTTCAAAGAAATTTTTAAGAACAATGGACGGAATAACGCTTTTTCTTCCACAAGAAATTATAAGGGCCGGTCTTTGAATTTCAGTTTTCTCATTTATGATTTCTTCAAAATTAAAGACTATGCTTTTTTTAGGAGATAAGGCGGGAGGGAAAAAGTTCCAAAATGAATTATAAATTATTTTTTTATGTTGATAGTTTGCATTTAAAGCTTTAGCCAATCCTTCTACCTGGCTAATCATGCCATGCGCTCCTTCTGTTAATAGCCAAGCATCAATTTTATTCATTATGATATATATACCTAAATTAATTTTGCTGATAATAAACTTAATAAATGAGTCAAAAAAAAGAGATGCATTCTAAAGTTATAATAATTGGTTCTGGCCCAGCTGGCTATACTGCTGCAATTTATGCTGCAAGAGCAATGCTAAATCCAGTTCTTATATCTGGAATGGAACCTGGTGGACAGCTAACCACGACTACAGATGTAGAAAACTATCCTGGATTTGCAGACGTAATTCAAGGCCCTTGGCTAATGGAAGAGATGAAAAAACAAGCCGAAGCAGTTGGTACTGTATTTAAGAATGATATGATCAAAGAGGTTAATTTTAAAAATAGCCCGTTTGAACTTCTTGGAGAGAGTGGAGAAAAATATACAGCAGACTCTGTTATTATTTCTACAGGCGCTCAAGCTCGTTGGCTCAATTTAGAGACAGAGACTAAATATAGAGGGTTTGGCGTTTCAGCTTGCGCAACATGTGATGGTTTTTTTTACAAAGAAAAAGAAGTGATAGTAGTTGGCGGCGGAAATGCTGCTGTTGAAGAGGCCTTGTTTTTAACTAAATTTGCATCCAAAGTTACTTTGGTTCATCGAAGAGATTCTTTAAGGGCTGAAAAACTTTTGCAACAAAAAATTCTCTCTCATCCGAAAATCAAAATTATATGGGATAGCGCTGTGAAAGAAGTTCTTGGAACAGAAAACCCAAGGGGGGTTACGGGAGTGATACTGGAAAACACAAAAAACAAAAGCACAACCAAAGTTGATACCCATGGTATTTTTGTAGCTATTGGACACGATCCAGCAACTAAAATTTTTACAAACCAAATTACAATGGATAAAGAAGGTTATATTCTTACAGAGGCAGATTCTACCAAAACTAATATCAAGGGAATTTTTGCAGCTGGAGATGTGAAAGACAAAACCTACAGACAGGCAGTTACTGCCGCTGGTATGGGCTGTATGGCTGCTTTAGAGGCCGAAAAATTTTTATCTGAAAATAAATAACTAAACTAGCTCTTTGCAATAAGATTCGATTTTATCTAATGCTTTAACAAGATTGTCCATTGAGGTGGCATAAGAAATTCTAAAATACCCTTCCGAACCAAATGCTGAACCCTGCACAACTGCCACTCCTGTATTTTCCAATAAAGAAGTTACAAAATCTGTATCATTTAAAATTTCTTTTCCCACTTTATCTTTTTTTCCAATGCAATCTTTGCAATTTGGAAAAACGTAAAAAGCTCCTTGCGGATTTTTGCAGGACAATCCTTTTATTGTGTTTAATTTTTTCACAACAAAATCCCTTCTTTCTTTGAAGGCATCTGATCTGGGCTTAATGAAATCTTGCACTCCATTTAAAGCCTCTACTGCTGCAGCTTGACTAATAGAGGAAGTGTTGGTTGTAGATTGAGATTGAATTTTTCCGATTGCTTGTATTAGATCTTCTGGACCACCTGCATAACCCACTCTCCATCCAGTCATGGCGTAGGCCTTACTCAATCCGTTAATAGTCAAAGTTCTAGAAAACAACTCTGGAACTTGTGCAATTGTAAAAAATTTTAAATCATCGTAAAGAACATGCTCATAAATATCATCTGACATAATTAAAACTTGCGGAAACTTTTTCAAAACTTTTCCGATACTTATCAATTCTTGTTCCAAATAAACTGATCCTGTTGGATTTGATGGTGAATTCAAAATAATCCATTTAGTATTTTTGGTGATGCTTTTTTCTATTTGCTCTGGAGAAACTTTAAAATCATTGCTCTCATCACACTCTATTATTTTTGGAGTTCCTCCTGCTAGCAGGACTATGTCTGGATAAGAAACCCAATAAGGAGCTGGAATAATTACTTCGTCTCCTGGGTTGATGGTTGCTAAAATTGCGTTGAAAATAACATGCTTGCCGCCCACTCCTACCGTTACCTGCTTTTCATTATAACTTAAATTATTTTCTCTTTTAAATTTTGCAATAATTGCTCTCTTAAGCTCCATAGTTCCATCAACAATGGTATATTTAGTTTGACCGCTTTTAATTGCATCAATTCCAGCCTGCTTCACGTTGTCAGGAGTATCAAAATCTGGCTCACCCGCACCGAGGGATATTATATCTTTTCCTGCAGCTTTTAACTCGGTTGCTTTTTTAACAACAGCCATAGTCGGAGATGGTTTTATTCTGGATAGAGATGCTGATAGTATGGTCATTAAAATAATAAAAAAAATGTCTAATTTATCAGCCGTTCATACCTCAGAAGGAAAAAACAAAAAAGATAATTTTTTTGACAAACTGGAAGGTGGGAAAAAATTTAAATTAACAACTGAATTCACACCTGCTGGCGATCAGCCTACTGCCATAAAACAGCTCAAAGAAGGTCTAATAAATAATCAAAAAAATCAAGTTTTGCTAGGGGTAACTGGGTCCGGAAAAACATTCACTATGGCAAAATTAATTGAGGAGTTAAATCGACCGGCCCTTATCTTGGCTCCCAACAAAACATTAGCAGCACAATTGTATGGGGAAATGAAAAGTTTTTTCAAAGAAAATTCTGTTGAATACTTTGTTTCTTACTATGATTACTACACTCCAGAAGCTTATGTTCCAAGGTCAGACACTTATATAGAAAAAGAATCTGCCATCAACGAACAGATAGATAGAATGAGGCACTCAGCTACCAGATCGTTGCTGGAAAAAGATGATGTTATTATTGTAGCCAGCGTATCCTGTATCTATGGACTGGGGTCTCCCGATTCTTATTCCAAAATGACAATGACTTTTGAAAAAAATAATACCTATGAAAGAGAAAAAATTATTAAAGGTCTTGTTGAATTGCAATACAAAAGAAATGATCAAAATTTTCACAGGGGAACTTTTAGAGTTCGTGGAGAAAATATTGAAATATTTCCGTCTCACTTAGAAGACCGTGCTTGGAGAATTTCTTTAGAGGATGGAAAGTTAACTGAGATAAAAGAATTTGACCCTTTGACGGGTGATAAAACAGAGGAGTTAAATATTGTCAAAATTTACGCTAATAGTCACTACATTACTCCGAGACCAACTGTTCAGCAGGCCATAAAAGAAATTAAACTAGAGTTTGCTCAAACATTAAAAAAATTCCAAAAAGAAAATAAACTACTGGAGGCACAAAGATTAGATGAAAGAACAAGGTTTGATTTGGAAATGATAGAGGCAACTGGGACATGTGCTGGCATTGAAAACTACTCTAGATTTTTATCGGGTAGAAAATCGGGTGAACCGCCTCCAACACTTTTTGAATACTTGCCAGATAATGCAATTGTATTTGTTGATGAGAGTCACGTTACAGTTCCGCAGCTAAACGGAATGTACAAAGGTGACCACACAAGAAAGAAAACGCTTTCTGAATATGGATTTAGATTACCTTCTTGCATGGATAATAGACCGATGAAATTTGAGGAGTGGGATATGATGAGACCACAAACTATATTTGTTTCGGCAACACCTAGCGATTGGGAGCTGGATCAAGCAAAAGGTGTTTTTGCTGAACAGGTGATTAGACCCACTGGTTTGATTGATCCGCATATTTTTATACGACCGGCAAAAAATCAAGTGGACGATCTTTTGTCTGAATGTTTGATAATAAGCAAAAAAAATCAAAGAGTCTTAGCTACAACGCTTACTAAAAAAATGGCCGAAGATCTTACTGAGTATCTCGATGAAAATGGAATTAAAGTTAGATATATGCACTCAGAAATAGACACTTTAGAAAGAATTGAGATCATTAGAGATTTGAGATTGGGAGTGTTTGACGTTTTAGTCGGAATTAATTTATTACGAGAAGGACTTGATATACCGGAATGCGCATTGGTAGCAATTCTTGATGCTGACAAGGAGGGATTTTTACGATCGGAAACTTCCCTAATTCAAACTATTGGCAGAGCCGCTAGAAATATTGAGGGAAGAGTTATTTTATACGCAGACAAAGAAACCAATAGTATAAAAAAGGCAATTGAAGAAACCAATAGACGAAGGGATAGGCAAACATTATTTAATAAAAAAAACAATATAACTGCGCAAAGTATAAAAAAGGATATTGGGGACATATTAGAAAGTGTTTACGAAAAAGATTATTTAAATATTACTAAAGATGTTGAAATTGGACACAATTTAAAAAAACATCTAAAAGCTTTAAAAAAAGATATGTTTACTTCGGCTGATAATCTAGAATTTGAAAAAGCTGCAAAAATAAGGGATGAAATTAAGAAGCTTGAAAACTCAGACTTAGGTTTGGCAATTAACTCTAGTATAAAAAAATATGGACCAAACAATTCACTGTTCGGAAGATCTACACAAGGCAAAGCGGGAACCAAAGTTAAGAAAAAAAGATAAATGAACAAAACTATTCTCATCACCGGTGGCGCTCAACGCATAGGCAAAGCAATATCAATATTTTTTGCAAATAAAGGGTGGAATATTGCCATTCATTTTAATAAGTCCAAAAAAGAAGCATTGTTACTACAAAAGCAGATTGTAAAAATCGGAGTTAAATGCTGCATTATCAAAGCTGATTTAACTAAACACAAGGAAGCAAAATCTATTGTAAAAATTGCCAATAAAAAAATAGGAACCATAAACTGCCTAGTAAACTGCGCTTCCATTTTTGAAAATGACGACATAACAAATTTTAATAACGAAAAATGGCAGTCACATTTTAATATTAATTTAAAAGCACCAGCTATTTTGTCCTCTGAGTTTTATAAACAAAAAAAAAATAAAAATGCAAATATTATAAATATTATTGATCAAAGAGTTTTTAAATTAACTCCATATTTTCTTTCCTATACTCTCAGCAAAGCTGGTCTTCAAACTCTGACAACAGTTCTTGCTATGAAATTTGCTCCAAATATTAGAGTAAATGCTATTGCTCCTGGCCCCGTCATGAAAGGAGAAAGACAATCTAAAACACACTTTAAAAAACAATTTAAAAATACTATTTTAAAAAAACAGGTTAAAACAAAAGATATTTGCAATACTTTAGAATTTATTATCAATAATGATTCTATTACCGGTCTAACCATACCTGTGGACAGCGGTCAAAACCTCGGATGGAAAACTCCCGATCTAATTAATATAAAAGAATAGAATGACAGCATTTATAAAAAATAATGTGGTAGAAATTTTTGAAAAAAAGATAACTCAAGAAGTTGTAAAAAAAATTCTTATCAAAGATCTTATTGTTGAAAAAATTTTTGGTTATTACCCTGAAGAAAAAATTAAAACACAAAAATTAAAGTTTAATATTAAATTAGAATTAAATCAAAAATTAGCATTTGATGACCATAACTTAAAAAGCATTGTAGACTACGATGACATCATTAGATTAATAAATAGCATCTTAGATAGAAAAATTAATTTCTTAGAGATTTTGGGTGAGTTAATAGCTGAAGAAATATTAAAAAATGAAAAAATTGAAGCTATAGAATTGCAAATAGAGAAATTAGATATTTTAAAAACAGGTGGGTCTGTTGAGTTTGAAATTAACAAAAGAAAAAAATAGTGAATACGGTAGATTCTGGGCAAGCAATAATAAAATCTAAAATTAAAAACATACCAAATAGCCCTGGTATTTATAAATTTTTAGATGAAAAAAATAAAATTATTTATATTGGCAAAGCTAAAAATTTACCAAAAAGACTACTTAACTACACTTCCGCTTCTGGATTGGCGATTAGAACTCAAAGATTAATTTCACTAACAAAAGAAATAGAAACAATCACTACTGCCAATGAATCTGAGGCACTTCTTTTAGAGGCAAACTTAATTAAAAAATTTAAGCCACGATACAACGTGTTACTTAAAGATGATAAATCATTCCCGTATATTCAAATCAGATTGAGTGATCCGTGGCCTCAACTAACCAAGTTTAGGGGTAAGCATAATGAAAAAGATTTGTACTTTGGCCCTTTTGCATCCATAGGATCTGTCAATTGGACTATGAAAATGTTGCAAAAAGTTTTTCAAATCAGGGTTTGCGATGATCATAATTTCAAAAATAGAGCCAGACCATGCATGCTATACCAGATTAAGCGTTGCTCTGCTCCTTGCACAAATGAAATAACAAAAGAAGAGTACAAAAATTCTGTGCAGGAATGCATTGATTTTTTAAACGGCAAATCAAGATCTATACAAAAAAAGTTCTCTCAAGAAATGGATCTTGCTAGCAAAAATCTTGATTTTGAAAAAGCCGCTCTTTTTAGAGATAGAATTAAATCTCTTACTAACATTCAATCATCTCAGCAGATTAGCAAAAATAATTTTGTCGATGCAGACGTAGTAGTTTCGTACAGAATGGAAAACATTACATGCATTGTAGTTTTTTTTTTACAGATCAAAACAGAATTGGGGGAACCAATGTTTTTTTCCCAAGCATGATCCGGATGATAAAGAATTTGATGTTTTGGAAGCATTTCTTGCACAATTTTATGAAAATAAATTGCCACCCATGGAGGTCATTCTAAATATTCAACCAAAAAATCTAGACCTTCTGCAAAAAGCTCTTTTTATTAAATACAATAAAAAAATTATTTTTAAAATTCCAAAGAAAAAAAACCAAATATCAATAATTAATATGGCCATACAAAATGCCAAAGAAAGCCTTCAAAGAAAAGTGCTCGATTCTGATAAAAATAATGATTTTCTCAATTTGCTTTCTGAAGCTTTTAATTTTGATTTTGTTCCAAGCCTGATTGAGGTTTATGACAACAGTCACACTCAGGGCACTGATGCTATAGGAAGCTTTGTAAGTTTTGGTGAAGAGGGATTCTTAAAAAACAGATATAGAAAATTTGATATTAAAAGCACGACTATTAAGCCTGGTGATGATTATGGCATGATGAGAGAAGTAATTAATAGAAGATTCTCTAAGCTAGTTAAAGAAACTGACAATGAAAATACTCCTGATCTGCTCGTTATTGATGGGGGGAAAGGACAGTACTCGGTTGTAAGAGAAAAATTAAATGAACTTGGATTTCACCATCTACAAATTATAGCTATCGCTAAGGGGAAAAATAGAAACGAAGGTAACGAAACTTTTATTTATAATAATAAAGAAATAAAATTAGAAAAAAATAGTCCCCTTCTATTTTTTATGCAAAGATTAAGAGACGAGGCACATAGATTTGCTATTTTTACACATAGAAAAAAAAGAAAGAAAACTTTTACAAAATCATTGCTGGATGAAATACCTGGAATTGGCAGAAATAGAAAAAAATCATTACTGAACCACTTTGGATCGGCAAACGAGGTCGGAAGCGCTAGTTTAGAAGACTTAAAAAAAGTAGAAGGAATAAGTGAACTTATTGCAAAAAAAATATATAATTACTTTCATCTTAATAAAAATTTTTTATGATTTTTAAAATTCCTAACATTTTAACCTTAGGCAGATTAATTTTAGTTCCCTTTCTTGTATTTACTTACTATTTGCCAGGTGGCCTGGGAGACTGGTTGGCTTTTTCAATCTTTGTGGTGGCAAGTTTTACAGACTTCTTGGATGGTTTTTTTGCAAGATTATTAAAACAGCAGTCTAAACTTGGAGAGCTACTAGATCCAATTGCAGATAAAATTATAGTTGTTACCGCCCTTGTTCTTCTGGTAGCGGATGGTCAAATTAAAGGGCAGGAAGTGATAGCTGCAATAATTATAATTTGTAGAGAAATTTTAGTATCTGGCTTAAGGGAATATCTTGCAAAATTTAAGCTAAAAATTCCAGTATCTAATATGGCAAAGGTAAAAACTTTTTTTCAAATGTTGGCAATTTCCATACTCTTGACTGGCCCATCAGGTGACAAGATATTATTTAATCTTGGTTCTGAAATAGGAATTGTACTTCTTTGGATTTCTGCTTTGCTAACTCTTATTACAGGATACTCCTATCTTAAAAAAGGAATTGAACACGCTATTGACTAATTTATTATTTTTTTCTTACTAAGGCTTGATATAGATCAGATAGTTTTCCAATTAAATCTAAAACTTTAAATGAGTATTCTCCAACCTGTGATACCGGGGTAACCTCTGCTGCTGATCCAGTCAAAAAACACCCTTTGTAGCTTTTTAAATCTTCTGGCTTAATTTTTTTTTCAATTACTCTAATTTGCAAACTCTTTGCAATTTCAATCACTGTTCTTCTAGTAATTCCGTTCAAAAAACTATCTGCTACAGGAGTGTAGATTTCTGTTTGCTCTTTATTTATAAAGAAAACATTGGCACCTGTAGCCTCGGCAATATTACCCTGGTAATCAAGCATCATTGAATCGTTATAACCATGCTTTTCTGCCTCATGTTTTGAAAGAGTATTGATCATATAATTTCCTGCCGCTTTAGTATCCCAGGGTATAGAATCTGGAGCTGGCTTTTTCCATTTTGAAATATTTAATTTAATTCCATTTAATTTTATTTTTGGATCAAAATAGGATCCCCAAACCCAGGCTGCAATTGCCAAATGAATAGTGTTGTTTTGTGCTGACACAGCCATCATTTCACTGCCTCTCCATGCAATAGGTCTTACATATCCATTTTCTATTTTCTGAACTTTGACCACTTCTCTGCAAAATTTATCTATCTCGCTGACTGAATAAGGAATTTCAAAACCCATCCTGCTTGCTGAGTAAACAAGTCTTTCGCTATGCTCTGTTAATTTGAATATTTCTCTGTCGTATACGCGTTCACCCTCAAAAACAGAGCTTGCATAATGAAGTCCGTGTGTCAGAACATGGAGTTTTGCATCTTTCCATTCAACCAGGCTTCCGTCTAGCCATATTTTTCCGTCTCTTTTATCGTAGGGAATAGAGTTCATATAGAATTAGTTTTCAATTATTTTTTATTTCAATATAATATATGTCAATAAAGCTGACTATATCAATGAATTTATGCATGACTTTTTATATTTAAGAGAAAATAACATCAAGGAAATTATAGAGCTGATGCTAGAGGCTTATACAAACTCTTATTCAGATCCTTACGATATTTTGAAAAAAAACTCTTTTGGCAAAGCCCATCATAGGCTTATTTGCACAGTAGATGCTAACCCTGGAATTAAAGTTGCAGATTTAATAAAAAAACTCAAGATAACAAAACAAAGCCTAAGTAGGGTCTTGCAAGAGTTGATTAAAAAAGAAATCATATCACAATCTAAAGGAGATATAGATGGTAGACAGCGACTTCTGCATCTCACGGAAAAAGGAAGAAAAATCAGTGATGAAATTTTTCACAAACAAAAAAAAAGAATACTGCAGGCTTTTAAGCACTCCGACTCAAATGAAGTGCTTAATTTTAAAAAAGTTTTAAAAAAAATTATTGCTGAATAAATGAACTTAGAAGAAAAAAAACACATTCTTATTGTTGACGACGATGATCGGATAAGAGAGCTGATCAAGGAATATCTAGAAAATAATGATTTCTATATAACCACAGCCAAACATGCTGAGGATGCAAAGAATAAAATTAAACTAATCAAATTTGATTTGATAATACTAGATATAATGATGCCTGGACAAAATGGACTCGATTTAACAAAAGAAATCAAATCTACTAGCGATCAACCAATTATTTTATTAACAGCTATGGGAGAAACCTCCGATAGAGTCTTTGGTCTTGAAACCGGTGCTGATGATTATTTGCCCAAACCATTTGAACCCAAAGAGCTTCTTCTAAGAATAAAAAATATTCTAAAAAGAATTAAAAAAAATAAGAATTTAAATCCAATATTGAAGTTTGGCGATATTAAAGTTGATTTGGAAAAAATGTCTATAGTTTCAAAAAAAGGAGAGGCTAAACTAAATGCAGCTGAAAAATCTTTATTAGAAAAAATGGTTCTATCTGCTGGGCAGATTTTTCAAAGAGATCAAATTTCTAAAATAGTCAAGTTAAGCAAAGAAAGGGCTGTTGACGTGATGATTACAAGATTAAGACAAAAAATAGAACCAGATCCAAAAAATCCAAAGTACTTACAGACTGTTCGGGGCAATGGATATGTGCTTTGGACTGACTAGGAATGTTCAAAAATTTTTTACCTAGAACTATTTTTTTTCGTTATTTACTAATAATAATCACTCCAGTTCTGTTGCTGCAAATTATTCTTACCGTTGTCTTTTTTGATAGCTTGTGGATCAAAACAAATAAGGGCCTGGTGAGAGCACTGGCAGGTGAGATCAACACCTTGGTGGAAGTCTATTCGGATCCCAAAGCCAAAAAGGACTTTGATTTTGTTAAAAATATATTTGAAAACAAATTGATTTCAAAAATATATGTTTTAAAAAACTACAAACTTCCCGTATTAGATAAGCCTCTAGTATATAATCTGTATGATCAATTACTAGATGAGGAGTTAAGCAGGGAGATAAAGGCTCCATTTTGGTACGATACAAAAAAAAATACTGATACCGTGGATATAAGAGTCAGCACCAATAAAACTGTACTTCAATTCATTGTTCAAAAATCAAGAATCATAAATTCTTCTGCACGAATATTTATTTTGTGGATTACCATTCCTTCAGTAATCCTACTGATAATATCCATACTTTTTTTAAGGAATCAAATTAAGCCATTTACTGTTCTTGCTGAATCGGCTGAAAAATTTGGAAAAGGACAGTACGTTCCAGAAATCAAACCTTCAGGAGCTATTGAAGTTCGCAAAGCTATTATTGAATTTGAAAAAATGAAACGAAGGATTTTGAGGCACATTAGCCAAAGGACTGCGATGTTATCTGGGATTAGTCACGACTTAAAGACTCCCCTAACCAGACTGAAATTACAAATTGAAATTTTAAATAAAGATCACACATTAGACAGGGTTAAAGATGATGTTTTAGAAATGGAAAAAATGATTTCTGAATATCTAGACTTTTCTAGCTCCCAGGAAACGGGGGGAACCATTCAGTTTGATTTGTCTAATTTAATGACTGAGATTATGCACAAATATAGCAATAAAAAAATTACATTAAAATGTAATGAAAAAATATTGATGCTAGGTAGAAAGCAACTAATCAAAAGATGTTTATACAACCTTATAGACAACTCAATGAAATATGCTGGCAATGCCGATATCATTGTAAAAAAAAATAATTCAAATATAGAAATCGCGATTGAAGATAAGGGTCCAGGAATTCCAGAAAATGAACGCGAGAGAGTATTGAGACCATTCTATAGAATGGACAAGAGCAGGCACATGTCCGAAGGTAGTGTAGGATTGGGGCTGTCCATTGTTCAGGACATAGTACATTCCCACGGGGGGACTATTAAATTAACGGATAATCCTAAAGGATCAGGATTAAGAATCTCCCTAACCTTTCCTGCATAATGTTTATTCACAATTTAAATCCTATTTTTATAAATCTGGGTCCACTATCAATTCGCTGGTATTCGCTGGCCTATATTTTTGGAATATTGCTGGGGCTGTATTATGGAAAATATTTAATAAAATATTTTTATACAAAAATAAATATCTCAGAAAAGAATCTTGACGATTATGTTATTTGGGCGGTAGGTGGCATCATTTTGGGAGGAAGATTAGGATACGTATTTTTTTATAATCTTGAATATTATATAACCAATCCAGAAGACATACTTAAAGTATGGAATGGAGGAATGTCTTTTCACGGTGGTTTGCTGGGAATTATTCTTTCCTCTTTCTTATTTTCTAAAAAAAACAGAATTTCATTCTGGTCATTAACCGATTTGCTTGCCTGCATATCGCCGATTGGTATTTTTTTTGGGAGAATAGCAAATTTTATAAATGCAGAACTTGTTGGGAAAGTAACTGATGTTCCTTGGTCATTTGTATTTCCCCAATATGACAAATTAGCCAGACACCCTTCTCAGCTTTATGAGGCTCTACTAGAAGGAGTTGCCCTGTTTTTGATTATGAATTTTTTAATACGAAAAAAAAATATAAAGTCAGGCTATCTATCAATTTTATTCTTGGTGCTCTATTCATTGTTTAGAATGATCGGGGAATTATTTAGGGAGCCAGACCAACAATTGGGCTATTTGATATTTGGCTTGAGCATGGGAAGCATTTTAAGCTTATTAACTATAAGTGCAGGATGCGTTTTTGTATTATTTTTTAAACAAAAATGATTTTAAAAGAAATAAAAAAAACAAAATTTCTCACGTTAGACAAGTTTACAGATTACTGCCTGTATAAATTTAAAAATAGCTACTATCAAAAAAAAATAAATTTTGGCCGCAACGGTGACTTTGTTACTTCGCCTCACATTTCTAGGATTTTTTCTGAAATGCTCTGTGTTTGGGTATTGTTATTTTGGAACAAAATAAAAAAACCCAAAGTGCTTAACATATTGGAACTTGGTCCTGGCGATGGAACAATGAGCAAGGATATCCTGATATCCTTAAGTAAATTTTCCTTTTTTCGATCAAAAGTTAATTATTATCTTTTAGAAACAAGCAATAGCTTGAAAAAAGTACAAAAAGAAAAATTAAAAAATCAAAAAAATATTTTTTGGGTAAGTAAGCTTAAAAATTTTAAAAAAGACAATTTGATAATTATAAGTAATGAATTTTTTGACGCGCTTCCAATTAAGCAGCTTGAAAAGAAAGATGATACCTGGTTTGAAAAATGTGTATTTTTCGATAAAAAGAAAAAAAAATTAGACTATATTTTAAAGAAACCAAAAATAAATTTACTGACTAAAATCAAGAATATTTATGACTTAAAAATAAATAGCTTTGTAGAGTTTTCGCCAATGCTGGAAAAAATAATTAAAAATATTTCGAATATATTAAAAATAGAAAACTCTGCTTTTGTAACTATTGATTATGGTGAATATTCAAAAACTTGTAACGATACACTTCAGGCCATCTATAAAAATAAAAAAAGCAATGTCTTGGACAATGTTGGAGATAGCGACATCACCTACCAAGTTAATTTCTTTAATTTAATTGAATTGTTTAAAAAAAACAAATTGCATATTGTAGATTTCGCTACTCAGTCTGAATTTTTGCAAAAATTGGGGATTCGAGAACGGTTTGCACAAGCTGCTAAAAATTTAAATAAACATCGGCAAGATTCTTTGAGAAATTCGGTGGCCAGACTACTTCATCCATTGCATATGGGTGGTTTATTTAAAGTTTTGGTAGTAACTAATGAAAATAATAAAGATTTAAACTATGATATTTAAGTCAAAAAATTTTTCTCAAAGTAAAAATATTTCGCATGCTTTTTTTTCAAGAAAGAAAGGAAAGTCAAAAGGTATATATAGCTCTTTAAACTGCGGACTAGGATCGAAAGATAATAAAAAAAATGTTTATCAAAATCTTGAGATAGTTAAAAAAAAAATTGCTATCAAATTTTTATTTTTGGTTAATCAAAAGCACAGCAATAAAATTATTGTACTGAAGAAATTACCCACAAACACAAATCAGCCAAGGATTGGCTCTGGTGATGGAATTTTTACGAATCTTAGCAATGTTTCCATTGGAATTCTTACCGCTGATTGTGCTCCAGTTTTATTTGTCGATAAAAAAAGTAACTATATATGTTGTGTGCATGCTGGATGGAAAGGTGCATTTGGAAACATTGTGGAAAATGCCATAGCTCTTTTTAAAAAGAATAAGGTAGCTACCAAAGACTTAAAGGTTTGTATAGGTCCTTGCATAGCTCAAAAAAGCTATGAGGTAAAAATTGACTTTTATAGTAAATTTTTGTCTAAAAACCCAAAGTATAGAAAGTGTTTTTTATTAAAAAATAATAAAATTTTTTTTAATTTAAGGTATTTTATAAAATTAAAACTTCTAAAGGCTAAAGTCCTTAAAACAAACATTTCGCATATTGATAGGGATACTTTTTCTCACGAATCTTCCTTCTATAGTTACCGAAGGTCTGTTGTTAGGTCTGAAAAAGACTATGGTAGAAATTTATCTTTGATTGCAAAATACAATTGAATAGATGGGGCAATAGGTATATAAAAAAAATTAATGAAAATAGTTTCTGGCACAAATAATCCGAAATTAAGCAAAGAAATTGCCAAGTATCTTAAAACCAAAATTGTAAATAGTAGTATCAGAAGATTTGCCGACTCAGAAGTGTACATCGAAATAAATGAAAATATGAGAGGTTCAGAAGTATTTGTAATACAGGGGACATCCTATCCTGCCAATGACAATATAATGGAGCTGCTAGTTTGTATTGACGCTTTGAGAAGAGCTTCGGCAAAAAATATTACAGCTGTACTTCCCTATTTTGGGTATGCGAGACAAGATAGAAAAGTTACTCCTCGATCTCCTATTAGTGCAAAACTTGTTGCAAACTTAATAACAAATGCCGGGGCAAATAGAGTTGTCACTCTAGACTTGCACGCAAATCAAATTCAAGGATTTTTTGACATTCCTGTTGATAATCTTTTTGCAGCACCTACTTTTGTTAGAGATATCAAAAAAAATATTAAGTCTAAAAATTTAGTTTGTGTTGCTCCTGATGTCGGTGGCGTTGAAAGAGCCAGGGCAATTGGAAAAAGGCTTAATGCGGAACTTGCAATTATTGACAAAAGACGATCTGGACCTGGAAAATCAGAGGTTATGAATGTTATTGGTCAGGTAAAAGGGAAGACCTGTATAATAATAGATGACTTAGTTGATAGTGGTGGCACAATATGTAATGCGGCAAGTGCCCTAATAAGCAAGGGAGCTAAGGAAGTCTATGCCTATGTAGTTCATGCGGTTTTAAGTGGTGACGCGATAACAAAAATACAAAAATCAAAAATTAAACAATTTGTAGTAACAAATTCTATTGATAATACTGCAAAAATTAAGGGTTCTAAGATTAAGATTATAAGCGTTGCTTCATTGTTGGGCGAGGCTATGGATAGAATATCAGAATCCAAGTCAGTATCTAAGTTGTTTAAATAGTAAAAAAATACTCTTTTTTATAAACAATTCTTGAGTTTGTGCCTCCGGTACTATACAAACTTCTTTCTTATGGAAAAAAATTTAAACACACTGGAAGTCAATATTCGAGAAACCAAAACTAAGTCAGAAATAAAAAAGTTAAGATCTGACGGCTTTGTACCTGGTGTGCTGTATGGAGATGTAGAAAAGAATGTTAACCTTTCAGTTAAAAAAAATTCTCTAGAAAAGTTTTTAAAATCTGGAAATTTCATGAGCAAAGTTATTGATATTAAGGTGAACGGAAAAGATTATAAAGTTTTACCAAGGTCTATAGATTTTAATAAATTAACCAATCAACCTATTCATATAGATTTTCAAACTATGTCCGCTGGAACAAAAGTGATTGTTTGGATTCCAGTAAAATTTATAAATGAAAACATTTGTCCAGGATTAAAAATGGGTGGAGTTTTAAATATAGTGCGAAGAAAAGTAGAATTAAGTTGTCCAGCAGATCAAATTCCTTCTGAATTAATTGTTGATCTGGGTGAGAAGCAAATTAACGAAAGTATTCACATCTCTTCAATTACATTGCCGGAAAATGTCAAACCGACAATTTTAGATAGAGATTTTACTATTGCAACAGTAGCCGCTCCTACGGTTGTTAAAGAACCTGAACCAGCTGCTGTGGAAGCTGCCGCTGAGGGCGCTGAGGGCGCTGAGGGTACTGCTGCTAGTGCAGATGGAGCTGCTGATAAAAAAGACGCAAAACCTCAAGAAGAAAAATCCAAAGCTCCTGCTGATAAAAAGAAATAGTACATGTTCTTATTTGTTGGCTTAGGAAACCCTGATCCCAAACACAAAAATAATCGCCACAATATTGGCTTCATGATTATTGATAATCTTAACAAAAGATTCAATCTATCTAAGCAAAAACCAAAATTCAAAGGATTGCTAACTAATGGAGAAATAAATAAACAAAAATTAATATTGGTTAAGCCTTTAACTTTTATGAATAATTCTGGGACATGCATTCGTGAAATTCAAGATTACTACAAAATTATGCCCAAAAATGTTTTTGTATTTCATGACGATTTAGATTTAGAGCTTGGAAAAATTAGATGTAAAATTGGAGGATCTAGTGGTGGACACAACGGAATTAAATCGATCGAAGATGCTGTAGGTGCAAACTTTTATAGAATTAGAATAGGAATTGGGCACCCTGGAGAAAAAGAGCTGGTTGATAGTCATGTTTTAAATGATTTTACGATTGAAGAAGAAGAGACGGTCAATACGTCAATACAAAAAATATTAGACAATGTTCATCTTTTAATAGAAAGAGATCTGGATAATTTTTCAAGCAAAAGTAATATCTAATGGGCTTTAAGGTTGGAATTGTTGGTCTCCCTAATGTTGGAAAATCAACCATGTTTAATGCTTTAACCAAATCTAAAAATGCTGAGGCTGCCAATTTTCCATTTTGCACTATAGAACCAAATATCGGTGTTGTTGCGGTACCAGATGACAGAATTCAAAAGATTAGTAAAATTGCCAGTTCTAAAAAAATCATTCCTACCTTAATTACCTTTGTGGATATAGCTGGTTTGGTGGCTGGAGCCTCGAAGGGTGAAGGTCTGGGTAATAAATTTTTATCCCATATCAGGGAGGTGGACGCAATCGTTCATCTTGTGCGATGCTTTGAATCAGATGAAATTCAGAATGTTAATAAAACTGTTGACCCTGTAAGAGATTTTGAAATCATTGAAACAGAACTGATGTTAGCAGACCTAGAATCTTTAGAAAAAAGAGTAGGGAAAAAAAATAAAAACATTGTTGAAAATGAAGATCTTAATAAGCTAATTGAAAAATGCTACGAGTGCTTAAAGGAAGGGAAAAATCCATACTATTTAAGAAATGAGTTTGATCCAAAAATTATAAATAGCGCTTCTGTTTTAACTCTAAAACCAAAAATTATTGTTTGCAACACTGGCGAGGAAAGCATCGCTAGTGGAAATCAGTTCACAAAAATAGTTAAGGAACACTTTAAGGATGATGAGGTTGTTAATATATCTGCAGAAATCGAACAGCAAATTACAGAGCTGGGAGATGTGGAAGCATTAGAATTTATGAAAGAATTAAACATTGTTGAAACTGGTTTAGACCGAGTCATTAGATCAAGCTATAAAGCTCTTAACTTAAGCACCTATTTTACTGCTGGACCGGAAGAAACAAGAGCATGGACTATTCCAACAAACTGCAAGGCTCCTGATGCGGCTGAAGTTATTCATACTGACTTCAAAAAAGGATTCATTAAAGCAGAAACAATTGGCTATGAAGATTTTATACAGTGCAATGGTGAGGCTGGTGCTAGAGACAAGGGAAAATTAAGGATTGAAGGCAAAGACTACTTGGTAAAAGACGGTGATGTTTTACACTTTAGGTTCAACACGTAACCAAATTTTCTTTTTAATAAAATAAACTAAAATTGTCAGGATTAGCAAGTAAATAACAGCTTTAAATCCTATTTTTTTTCTAGCTTCTAAATGAGGCTCTGCTGCCCACGTAAGAAAATGAACGACATCTTTGGCCATTTGTTCTTGAGAAGATTTTGTTCCATCAGTATAACTTACAGTCCCTTCGCTTAGTGGTTTGGACATTCTAATTTTATTGCCGCTCATATATTTATTATAATAAACACCATCTTCTAACTTGATATGCTCTGGGACTTTTTCCTCATAACCCATCAATACAGAATAAATATAATTAGATTCTCCAGGACGAGCCTTAACTAACACTGACATATCTGGTGGATAGGCACCTCCATTCGCAGTTCTCGAAGCATTTTCATTAGGATATGGTTTTTTAAACCTATCAGATGGTTTGCCGGGTCTAACAAACATTTCTCCTTCGGCATTAGGGCCATCTTGCACTTCGATCTTGGAAGCTATTGCTTTAACTTCTGCCTCTGTAAATTCTGGACCACCTGGCTCCCCTAAATTTCTATAACTTAAAAGACTCATTGAATGACATGAAGCGCACACCTCTGTGTAAACTTGGTAACCTCTTTGCAAGGAGGCTCTGTCAAATTTTCCAAAAAACCCATCGAAAGTCCATTTTGGTTTCAAAAGCTCTACATGGCTTTCTTTTGCGAAAGAAGAGTGGGAAAAGAAACTAAATACAAAAATGAACAAAACAGAGTATTTTTTTATAACTGAAAATTTCATAACCTTATTTGTTTTTATTAAATAGTTTGATGGTTTTTAGCTTTCCTTTTTTTTTCCATTCTTCAAACTCATGGATACTTTGTGGCATCGGCAATGGTTTTTCTATAAGAGACACCAAAGGCGCCAGAATAAAGAAAAAGGCAAACCAAAAAGCAGTTCCTATTCTACCTATAATTAAATATATTCCTTCTGCTGGGGCTCCCCCAATGTACATCAGTACAAAAAAATCTAGGACAAATAAAAAAATACACTGTTTCCATATAGGTCTAAATACACTTGATCTTACTTTGCTAAAATCTAACCAAGGCAATAGTCCAAGTGCTGCAATGCTACTTACCATTGCTACCACTCCCATTAACTTGTCCGGTACGCTTCTTAAAATTGCGTAGAAAGGTAAGAAGTACCACTCAGGAACGATGTGAGCAGGCGTAACCATGGGGTTTGCTGGTATGTAGTTATCAGGATGCCCCATATAATTTGGCGCGTACATCATAACTGCAACAAATATTAATAAGAAAACCAACATCGCAACCAAATCTTTGCTTGTTGTAAATGGAGAAAAAGAAACTGTATCCCTAGTATCTTTTGGTTCAATACCTGATGGATTATTTGATCCCACAATATGAAGAGCGATTACATGAAATGCAACTACTCCAACTATTAAAAATGCAATTAACCAATGTAATACATAAAAACGATTTAAAGCAGCGTCTCCAACAGCATAATCACCCCACAACCATGTAACCACAGATTCTCCAACTAAAGGAATTGCCGAGAAAAGATTTGTTATCACTGTTGCTCCCCAATAACTCATCTGACCCCAGGGAAGAGTGTAACCAAGAAAGGCTGTTGCCATCATTAAAAAAAATATAACAATTCCTATTAACCACATTAATTCTCGAGGATTTTTATAAGATCCATAATACAGGCTCCTAAAGATGTGCAGGTAAACAGCTATAAAGAAAAAAGATGAAAGATTCATGTGCGCGTATCGAATTAACCATCCGAAATTCACATCACGCATAATCTTCTCAACTGATTCAAACGCGTATTTTGCATCAGGCTTATAATGCATACCTAAACTTAGCCCTGTAATAATCAAAAGAATTAAACAAATGGTAAGTATTCCTCCGAAGCTCCAGAAGTAACTTAAAGATCTTGGAACTTGAAAATCCAAATACTCATGCTTAAACATTCGAATAATAGGAAGTCTATCGTCTATCCAGCCCACTACCCCGGTAAAAGGAGATCCACCCATTTTATTAGTGTGAACTGGCTCAAAGCTTTCTTTAGATTTTGAAGTATCGTCGCTCATTATAAATATTTTATCCTATTTTAATTTTGTCACTTCCAACAAAGTCATACTGTGGAACTTCTAAATTTGTTGGCGCTGGTCCTTTTCTAATTCTTCCAGAGGTATCATAATGTGATCCATGACAAGGACAAAACCAACCATTAAAATCTCCTTTTCCTGCTATAGGTACGCATCCAAGGTGGGTACAGACACCGACAACAACTAGCCACTCTTCTTTTTTAACTCTTTTTTTATCTTCCTCAGGATCTATTAAATCCTTCATATTTACTTGTTGTGCTTTTGAAATCTCTTCTTTTGTTCTTCTTTTTATAAAAACTGGTTTTCCTCTCCAAAGCACAGTCATCTCCTGCCCTTCTTTGACTTTTGAAATATCCACTTCAATAGAGGCTAAAGCCTTAACTGAAGAATCTGGATTCATATGAGTTATAATAGGTAATACGCCAGCTCCAACGCCAACTGCACCAACTGTGGCCGTCACCGTTGTTAAAAAATCTCTTCGTGTAGACTTGTCTTTTTTGTTTTCGCTCATTTTTTATTTAGAAAGTTTCATGTATATATGAAAAATTAATAATATAGTTCTATAGCCACGATGACGCATAATGTTTAAAAATGATTAATATTGCCCTTTATCAACCAGATATACCACAAAATACAGCCGCTATAATAAGAATATGCTCATGTCTGGGAATTGGTTTGGAAATTATTAAACCATGCGGGTATTTCTTTGATAAAAAAAAGCTAGATAGGATTTATTTAGACTATCTAGATAATTGCAGACTAAAATTTTTCGAATCATATGGAGATTTTTTATTGGAAAAAAAGGAATCGAGATTAATTTTGTTAACTACAAAATCGGAAAACAATTACACCAAATTTACATACCTCAAAAATGACACTCTGATATTTGGTAAAGAAAGTGCGGGAGTTCCTGATGTTGTGCACAAAAACATAAAAGATAGATTGACCATACCTATGAATAAAAATGTGAGATCTTTAAATATAGCCTCCTCTGTGGCTATAGTTTCCTCTGAAGCATTAAGACAAATTAATTTATGAATAAGAAATATAATATTTTAAAAAAAAAATTAACGACAGATTGGTTTCGGGATTTAAGAGACAAAATTTGTCTGGAGTTTGAAAACATAGAAAATAACTATTCAAGAAAAAAAATAAAATTTACTAGAAAAAAATGGAAAAAATCAAAAATTAAATCTGAGGGTGGTGGTGAAATTTCTATGCTCAGAGATGGAAAGATATTTGAAAAAGTTGGAGTGAATATTTCAGTGGTGAGCGGTTCTTTTGACAATAACTTTAAAAAGAAAATTCCAGGTACTGAAAAAAGTTCTAAATTTTGGGCGGCAGGCATTTCATTAGTTGCTCATTTTCAAAACCCAAAAATTCCATCCCTTCATTTTAATACCCGATTCATTGTGACCGCCAAAGAATGGTTTGGTGGCGGTATGGATGTAACTCCATGCATTGCAGATCTCAAACAGAAAAAATATTTTCACCGAGAATTAAAAAAGACATGCGATCTTCATAATAAAAATTATTATAAAAAACACAAATTAAATTGCGATAAATATTTTTTCTTGCCCCACAGAAATGAGCCTAGAGGTGATGGTGGAATTTTTTACGACTACTTAAATACAGGTGACTGGGAGAAAGATTTTTCCTATACAAAAGATGTTGGGCTTGTTTTTTTAAAAATTGCCAAGACCATTATTGAAAAAAAGATAAATCAAAAATGGAGTGACAAAGAAAAAAAACAACAATTAATTAAAAGAGCTAGATACGCAGAGTTTAATTTGCTTTTTGATCGTGGGACTAAATTTGGTCTAGCTACCGGTGGAAACATTGAAGCGATATTTATGTCTTTACCCCCTTTGGCATCGTGGTAATAATTAAACCCAATGGAAAAAGAACCAATTACAATTCAAGGTCTTGAAAAAATCAAAGCTGAGCTTGATGAGCGAAAACACGTTACCAGGGCTAAAATTGTGGCTGCCATTTCAGAAGCACGATCACATGGCGACCTAAAGGAAAATGCGGAGTATCATGCTGCAAAAGAAGAGCAAGGCCTTAACGAGAAACGAATTCAAGAACTAGAAACTTCGATAGCTATGGCAGAAGTTATAGATATTACAAAAATAAAAGCTGATAACAGAGTAATTTTTGCAAGCACAATAGTCGTCAAAGATTTAGAAAATGAAAAAAAAACTACCTACAAAATAGTAGGCAGAGATGAGTCTGATGTTAAAAATGGTTTAATCTACTTCAAGTCTCCCCTAGGACGAGGATTTATAGGAAAGCAAAAAGATGACTTTGTAACTATAGAAACTCCATCTGGTGAAAAAAGTTTTGAAATTATGGATATAAAATATATCTAGTCTTGAAGGGCAAGCATTGCCTGATTTTCTTCTAGATTTAAAATTTTTCCAAACCCAGGGTAAATAAAATTAAAAAAATCTAAAATATTTGCATCTTCTAGAATTTGTCTTGAATTTTTTACTAAAATAATTTTCTTTAACTCTTTTTTTAATCTATTGTTAGAAAGCTTCTTAATGCTTTCCCTGCTGGTAAAAATAAAATCTAGCACACGTGCATTGTGCTTATGCTGGGAATACGCATAAAAGAAACGAAAATATCTTAATGCCCTTACATAATCTTCCTTAATGCTAATTTCAGGTTCGGAAATAAATTTAATTTTTCCATTAATTAGGTCTTCCCTTCCATTGAAAGGATCTAGATATATAATTTTTTTTTCAATTAAATTATTCCATCCACAATAGATTGCATTAATAGTAAAATCTCTTCTATTGGCATCTAACCGCCAGTCGTCTGTAAAGAGTATTTTTGCATACCTTCCGTCTGGAAGTAGGTCCTGTCGGAGCGTAGTAATTTCAAATTTAATATCATTAATTATAGCCGTAACCACGCCAAAATTAATTGCAGAATCTTTTGTTTCGATATTATTTTGATTAAGAACTTCTATGATTTTATTTGGAAGCAGAACTGTGGCTAAATCAATATCTTTAATTTCCTGCTCCAAAATTACATCTCTGACGCAGCCGCCAACAAATTTTGTATGAATGTTTTTATCCAGTGTAGGATTAAGTAATTTATAAATTTCTAAAGCTTCTGGAATTAAGTTGAGATTCATTGCCATTCCTAAAATTTGGCTGGGGCTCCAGGGATCGAACCTGGGATGACGGGATCAAAACCCGTTGCCTTACCGCTTGGCTAAGCCCCAATTTATGCAGTTATGTAATTGTTTTAGTTACTGCTGTCCAATAACTTCTGTATTTAATTTTAACCAATTTTTGGCATTTTAAAAGGCTTTTCTTGCTTTTAAAAACTGCATAACAACAAGAACCGCTACCGCTCATTTGGATAAAATCGCAAATATTTTGTCTTTCCAAAAAAGCAAGTAAATTACTCATTGGAAGATTTAGTTTTTTTGCAGATAGTAGCAAGTCGTTGCCTGCAATATTTAAAAAATTAAAAATATTTTTTCTAATCATTTTCTTAGCAACGTCTATTTTTAGTTTTTTGCTAAATATTTTATTATTTTGATAAATGGTTTTTGTAAAATTTGGCTTATTAGGAAAAATTAGCAAAATATTTAGTTTAATTTTGGCCTTATAAGAATGAACCTTGTCTCCGTAGCCTGAAATAAATTTTAAATACGAATCTGCAAAAACTTTAGAATCAGCTCCAATGGATCTGTATATTTGTTTTAAATTATTTTTTTTTATTTTTAAATTGAATCTTTTTTGCAAAAACTTCAAAATAGTAACAGCATTAGAGGTTCCACCTCCTAGGCCAGAACCGACAGGAATATTTTTTTTTACCTTAATTGTAAAATTTTTTTCTTTAATTTTCTTATTGAGCTTTTTTAACAAAGAAATTACTGAAATAATTGAATTATTTTTATTAGAGATTGATTTTGAAAACTCACCAAAAAACTTAACGCTCGTTTGCTTATTTTTGTTTTCAAGGACGGTAATCTCGTCAAAAACTCCAACGTGAGAAATAAGACTGTCGATTTCATGATAGTTATTAGATAGCTTTTTTATAACCCTTAAATATAGATTTATTTTAGCTGGTGAACGAAGATGATATTTTTTAATTAATTCCATTCAATAATTTAGTATTTAATCTATCTGCTCTTTCCTTGTCTATGCTTGGAAGCTTAGTTGCATTTCTCCAGATATATCGAGCTTGAATTTTTTTATTATTTTTCCACAAAACGTCTCCGTAATGATCGTAGACCTCCGCTTCATAGGGAGTTTGTTCATAAGCTATTTGAAGCAATTTTTCAGCCTCATCAAAATCATTAGACAAATAATACGCCCAACCCAAAGAATCTATAATATATCCTAACTTCCATTTGCTTAGCTCAACTGCATCTTTTAACATTTTTTTAGATCTATCAAGATTAACACCTCTTTCTAGCCAGCTATACGCCAGGTAATTGATAACAACATATTCTTTTGGTGAGTACTCTAATGATTTAAGAAAATCTTTATCTGCACGATCCCAATTGCCTAATCGCTCATTACAGATTCCTCTATAATAGTAGAACCTCCAATCCAATTCATTCAGGGAGGCAATTTTTTCTGCCCGCTGGTAATAATCAAGGGCAATATTGTAGTCTTTGTTGCTTCGGTAATAATTTGCCAAATCTATTAATTTTGAAAATTTAAAATATTTACTTTCTGATAAGTTTTTTTTCAAACCTTCTGGAAATGTTTGTGTTTTTTCTTTCTCTCGATCTCGCAACAATTTGTTGAAATTAATATACCAATAAAATTCACTTCCCAAGGATGCCACGCTAAGAGACAGTTCCTCATCATAATAGTTCTCATTTTGCAGAGAATAATTTTCAAAATTTAATAACTTGTTTGAGATGAATCTGGGATTTAAATAATTAGATAAAGAAACAAGCAATTTAGACAGATCAATTTGGTCTTGTTGTTGGACCACGTTAGCAAACAAATACAGTAGCTCAGAAATTCCATGGTTAACATCTTTGGAATTGTAATTTTTGGTAAAAAAAGAAGAATTGCCTTCTTTTAATGAAATATAGCTTTGCCTCATTAACAGATTGTTTGGGTCTTCAAGTAATTGCCTCTTTATAATCTGCTCTGCTTCATCAATTTTATTTTTCTTAATTAAATAAATAGAATGAAAAAAATGATAACGTCCTAATTTTGGTTGTTTTAAAATTTGTGCACTTGTTTTGCTATAGAGATCATCATTTCCAACATAATCATAAATTAAAAGGCTTTGGATTAATTTTATATTAGCAAAAGAAGTTTTTAATTTTTTAATATTAAATTCTTGCGAAGGAGTGTTTTCAGCATCAAGCCATAAATTGATATAATTATTAAGCTCTAAAAATAATAAGTTGCTATCCTTGGATGTTTCAAATTTTTTTTTCGCTAAAGAATAATTTCTGTTTTTTATTAAATAAATTCCTTCTATAAATTGAAATAAAAAATTTTCTTTATACTCACTATCAAGACTTGAAATTACCTTGCTGGCTTCAGAAAGTTTTCCTTCCATTGCCAGGGAAAAAATGTACTGAAAATTATAAGCATCGTGACTAGTAGCTAAGGCGGGAGCTTTGGAAAAAAAAACATTAGCCTCAGAGTACTTATTGTGACTTATTGATCTCGATGCTTTTAAGTAATTTGAGATATAATCAGATGATAGAGTTGGATTTTTTGACTGAAATAATGCTGCATCAGCAAAATTTAAATAAATAAAGAAAGAAAATGTAGTAATAATTAAGCTATTTTTTAACTTAGAAGTCATGGCTATTAAAAATTTAAAAAAACATTCAAGTGAAAGTATCAGACAATATTACCACTCTACTGGCTTGTATGACAGTTTAATTTACAGAGAAATTTCTCCCAATAAGAACATGTCTCCAGAGGAAAGAATCGGCAATCTCATTCAAAAAATCAAAAAAAATTCAATCAAATTTAATAAGGATCCAAACAATATTCAATTTTCAAATAAAAATTTAAATTCAAAAATTATGATTATTGGAGACATGCCAAGTCATAGTGATGAAAAAAACAATTCTTTATTTTCAGATGAGGCAGGCGATCTTTTGAATAAGATGCTGCAAGCCATTTCTTTATCGACTGATAAAGTTTACTTAACCAATATTGTTCATTTTTATACAAATGAAAATAAGCAAAACTACATAAATCAAAAAAACATATTAAAAAAATTAACACATGAACACATTGAAATAATTCAGCCTAAAATAATTTTTTTACTCGGGTCTTTACCGCTAGAGATATTGTTTGGCACGGATTACTCCATAGCAAAAAACAGGGGTCAGTGGCTTCAATACCGGACTAAAGAAAGCACAATTGATACACTCGCCTCTTTCCATCCAAATTTTTTAATTAAACAACCTAATCAAAAAAAGAATTCGTGGATTGATTTGCAGATACTTGAGCAGAAAATAAAACAATTAAATATTAAATAGTGCTTACGCTTGATAAAGAGAGGGGAAAAAATTCCATTATTATTGGAGTTGACGAAGTTGGCAGGGGGCCACTGGCTGGTCCTGTAGTTGCTGCTGCAGTTATTCTGCATAAAGATATTTGCTTGGATGGAATTGACGATTCTAAAAAACTTTCTGCAAAAAAAAGGGATGATTTTTTTTTAAAAATTTTATCTTTTTCCAAGTTTGCAATTGGGTTTTCTACTGTTGAGGAGATTGATAGACAAAATATATTGCAGGCATCTTTATTGGCGATGAGAAGAGCTTTTGATAGCATTGGTATAAAAAATGCTGCTGTATTAGTCGATGGACAATTCAGTTTTGACAAGGAAAATAGAAATATAAAAACATGTATCAATGGAGATCAAATATACCCCTCTATTGCAGCGGCATCTATTGTTGCTAAGGTGGTAAGGGATCGGTACATGTGCTTGCTTGCAAAAAAATTTGGTGTGTATGGGTGGGATAAAAATTCAGGCTATGGGACTGCGAAGCACTTGCTTGCTTTGGAGAAGCATGGGGTAACTCCGTTGCACAGAAAAACTTTTGCTCCGGTACACAAGATATTGTTTAAAAAATAAAAAAATCACTAAACTTGGGTATTAGCTAATTGACTTTGGTCAGTCTTTAAAGTTTATTCTACTTCAAGTTGAATATAAAAATGACCAAAAAATCATACGAAAACAAGATTCTGCAGGGAAATTCGATAGAAATTTTGAAAAAAATTCCTGACGAAACATTTGATTTAGTTTTTGCAGACCCCCCTTATAATCTTCAACTAGATAAAAACCTGGAAAGACCTGATAATAGCAAAGTCTCAGCTGTTAATGATAAGTGGGATCAATTTTCTTCTTTTAAGCAGTACGATAATTTTACATCTGAATGGTTAAGCGAATGCAGAAGAGTTTTGAAAAAGAATGGAGCAATTTGGGTTATAGGAACTTACCATAATATTTTCAGAGTTGGCAAAACTATACAAGATTTAGATTTTTGGATTTTAAATGATGTTATTTGGAACAAAAAAAACCCGATGCCCAATTTTAAGGGCACCCGATTCACCAATGCACATGAAACATTAATTTGGGCTGCAAAAGAAAAAAAATCAAAATATACTTTTAATTACAATTCGCTGAAGTGCTTTAATGATGACAAACAACTTCGCTCCGATTGGAGCTTGGCAATTTGCAGTGGAAATGAAAGGTGCAAAAAAAATGGAGAAAAAGCTCACAATACACAAAAGCCCGAAGCATTGCTCTATAGAGTCATTTTATCCACAACCAATAAAGGCGATTTAATTTTAGACCCTTTTTTTGGTAGTGGCACCACTGGAGCTGTTGCTAAAAAGCTAGGTAGAAATTTTTGCGGAATAGAAAAAGAAAAAAAATATATAGAAGTTGCTAAAAAAAGAATTGATAACATTCGTCCTATTGAAGATGAATATCTAAAAACTATTCAGAAAAAAAGAAATGAAAAACGAATACCTTTTGGAATGCTTGTGGAGAGTGGAATTATAGAGCCTGGCTTAAGTCTTTATGATAATAAAAAAAAATATACGGCAAAGGTTATGGCTGACGGAAGCATAGGCTGTAAAAATATTGTAGGGTCCATTCACAAAGTTGGAGCTGAGCTAGAAGGTGCTCCCTCTTGCAATGGTTGGTCGTATTGGCACTTTAATATTGAAGGAAAATTACAGCCGATTGACTATCTAAGACAAAAAATTAGATCACAATCTAATTTTTAAATTTGTAATTATAAATTTTTCCAAAAAATAAATTCGCAAGAAACTTATACTTACACACAATTCTAATAAAAAAATTCCTTATAAGTTTCATCCAGAAATTGCTCAGATGGTAAGTTGATAAATTTTTACTAGACTTGGAAACAATCGAAGACACTCTGCCCAATCTTTGCGAACTAAAATGATCTATCGAAAATATTTTATTTTCAAACATTTTGGCTAAACAATAAGCATCCTCAACCGATTGAGCCGCTCCTTGAGCCTGAAATGGCATCATTGCGTGAGATGCGTCTCCTATAATAAAAATATTATTATTACCAAATGTTATTTTTCTATGGGAATAAATGGGCCATTTATAAATATTTTTTGCTGAAGAAATTATTTTCTTAATATCTGCGTGCGCATCGTCTGAAATATCCAAGAGATTATCGACATATACTGACTGATCATGACCTTCTACTGGACAAGAAGAGTCTGAGTTAAATATTGCTGTGAAACTATAATCTCCTCTTTTGTTAATTGGGTAGAAAACAAAATGCTTTTTATCACCCAAAAATAACTCCACATTTGAATTGCCTATATCATCAATATGCTGCACCACACCCTTGTATGCAATGACTTTGCTTTTTTGCAAAGATTCGCTTTTGCATATGCTGTTTCGAATTTTTGAAAACATGCCGTCAGCAACCACTATAAAATCAAATTTTTCGGAATTGCCGTCGGGGAAAAAAATAGAATTGTCCTTAACTGAAACCACCTCTTTATTAACAAGCTCTACTTTCTCATTAATTTGATTTATTAAAAAATTGATAAGCACGTTTCTGTCAAGACAAACATAATCATCCCTATCTTTGTTAAAATTTTTTAATGACAGTTTACCAATAATTTTTTTATTACGGTAATCAGAAATATTTACATTCTTTATTTCGGAAAAAGCATCTTGGTCTATTTGGTTAAAATTGATTTTATTCAAAACTCTTCTAGCATTATTGGAAATTTGGATGCCACTTGCATACAAACTTGAATAATTATTTTTTTCGAAAATTCTAATATTAAATTTATTGTCGTCTCTAAGGAAGTTCGCAAATACCAATCCAGAAATTCCACCCCCAATAATCCCAACTGAAATTTTATTATTCATAAATATCTGCCGATTTTAAAAGTTTTTGAGCTAAAACGGAAATGGTAAATTCTTTTATTTTTTTTCTGTCTATCCAAAAATAAGAGCTTTTATCAAAGATAACATTTTTTACTTTGAGAATTTGAATATGCATGATGAAATTAGACATTTTGTACAAAAGATGTTTGTGGAACGATTTTTCTACCTGACCTTTTTCAAATATTTTATTAATAATTTGTTGATAATTTTTATCTCTAGATTCAATCAATGGAAGATTGACTAATCCGTTCAGGAAATTAAATTTTTCATTTAATGAAAAAAGTATTTTATTTTTTTTTTTAACGTACAGAGCATAAAAATATTTTTTTTTGATTAACTTTGATTTAATTTGAGGACTAAATTTATTTTTTTTACAAGAAATACAGTCCGCTTTTAAAGGACACTGATTACACTGAGGATCTTTTGGAGAACACAACAAGGCTCCTATCTCCATCAACCCTTGCATAAGATCGCTTGAACCTTTTTTCACCTTCATTAAGTTTAATTTTTTTTCTATATTAAAAATTAATTTATCTTCCTGATTAAGAAAAAAGATTCTGGAAATGACTCTTTTCACATTTCCATCAATGCCTATAAATGGCTTATCTTTTGCAATAGATAAAATTGCTGATGCTGTGTAGTCACCAATTCCAGGTAAATTTTTTAATTCTAAAAAGGAATCGGGTAATTTTCCTCTGTAATTTTTCACTACAATTTTTGCTATTTGATGCAAATTTCTCGCTCTACGGTAATAACCTAGGCCTTCCCATAATTTTAATACACTCGTAATACGAGATTTTGAAAGAGACTTAATTGATGAAAACTTTTTATAAAACTTATTAAAATAAGGTATCACAGTAGAAACCTTAGTTTGTTGAAGCATAATCTCGCTTAACAAGACCTTGTAGTCTCTATCTGATGAATTTTTATAAACTCTCCAAGGTAGATCCCGCTGGTGTTTTTGATACCAAGCAATAATTTTTTTTGATAATATTTGGCTCATATCAATTTATGAATAAATTTACACAATACAAAGTATATCAGGGATTGAAGCCAATCAAATCGCTTCTTCCAAAAGATGTGCGCAAGCTCATAAGCTCTCAAAAAAATTCTTTTGAGGATCTAAAATCAAAGTGGAGCACTATTGTTGGGAGTGAGATTTCCCTACTTGCCACTCCAGAAAAAATCAAACAGAGCTCTATTAATGATGAGAAAACCTTATTTTTAAACGTTCCTAAGGAAAATATTATTGAGATCGACTATTCAAGGGACTACATAGTTGAAAAGCTCAATTCATACTTTGGTTATCATTTTATTAACAAGGTAGTTATTAACTCTTTTACAGTTAGCAAATTAAAAAATCATACTGTAAACAAAGCTCCTATTTTAAATGAAAATTTATCAAAAAAAATAGGCCTAATTAAAAACGAAAAACTTAAAAATGCATTTAAAGACTTTTTTAAAAATGAAGATTAGCAGTCTTGCAAAATTAGTCTTGTTACTACTTTTGTTTACTTATCCCGTGAAAGCACTGGAGACAACGGACCATCTTATTGGAAAAGACGGTGCAAAAATAAAAATTGAAATTTTTTCATCTCTCACTTGTCCTCATTGTGCAAAATTACACCTGAATGTTTTGCCAGAGTTAATTAAAAATTATGCCGATACAGAAAAGGCAAGCATAAATTTAAAAGATTTTCCCCTCGATCTCCCGGCCCTAAATGCTGCAAAAATTGCCAAATGCATTTCACCAAAAAAAATATTAAAATACTATGATACTATTTATTCAACTCAGCCTGAGTGGGTAACTGGAAGCAATATCGGAGAAATTAATAAAAAATTAAAAAAAATATCTCTTGAATTTGGCTTAAATAACGAAACATTTGAACCTTGTTTAAATAATGAGAAAAATGAAGAGCTTGTGTTAAAAAGCAGAATTGAAGCTCAAAAAAAATACAATATTAACTCGACTCCCACTATAATTATTAACAACAAAAAATATAATGGGGACTACACTTTTTCTGCTATTTCAAAATACATAGAAAAACTAAATTAAAAAATGAAATTTAAGAAACTAGAGGTTGTAGGTTTTAAGTCTTTTGCAGACAAAACATCTTTTCATTTTGAGGACGGTTTAACTGGAATTGTAGGACCAAATGGCTGCGGGAAATCAAATATTGTTGAAGCACTAAGGTGGTGCATGGGAGAAACGTCAGCAAAAAGCTTGCGTGGATCTGGAATGGAAGACGTAATTTTTTCAGGAACAACTTCAAGGCCGTCTAAAAACTTGTGCGAAGTAGCTCTAAAATTAGAAAATGACAATAGACTACCCCAATTTAAAGATATGCCCGAGATAGAGGTTAGGAGAAAAATAGAAAAAGATAAAGGCTCAAAATATTATTTAAACGGAAGAGAAGTTAGGGCAAAAGATATTCAAATATTATTTGCAGATCTTTCAACAGGTCCCCACTCTCCTTCCATGGTGAGCCAAGGCAGAGTTGGTTCTTTGGTCACCGCAAAACCAACGGACAGAAGAGCAATTTTAGAAGAGGCAGCTGGTATCAGTGGCCTCCATGTCAGAAGGCATGAAGCAGAACTTAGGCTTGATGCTGCAGAAAATAATTTAAAAAAAGCTGATGACATAATGAAACAAATTGAAAATCAACTTAAGAGCTTATTAAAACAAGCTGAAGAAGCGTCTAAATACAAAAACATATCTAATGAAATACAGCATTTAGAGGCAAAGCTTGTTTATTTTCAATCTAAAGAAATTGAAAAATCAATTCTGGTTGCGCAAGAAGAATTGGGTGAAGTTGAAGATGAAATTAGCGCTGTAAATATTGATAAAAATTTTAACGAGAATGCTCTTAAAGAAGAAAGTCAAAAAATTACACCCTTGAGAAATGAAAATGCTCAATTAAATGCAAAACTGCAAAGACTTAATTTGGAATTTGAGCAAATAAGCGAAGAAGAAGGAAGGGCTAAAAACGAAGTAGAAAAAATTAAAAAAGAAATTAAACAAATCAACATAGATATCGATCGTGAAAAACAAATTATTAACGACTCTTCCTCTAATGAAAAGAGACTATTAAATGAAAGATCTGATATTGAAGAAACAGAAAAAACTTCTTCCGAAGTAGAAGAAAAAGCAGAAAAAGACTACAAAGAATCTTTGGGTGAGCTGAACAAAGAACAGAAAGTTCTAAACAAATTATCTGAAAAAATATTCTCACAAATTGGAGGTTTTGAATTCGGGGTTATAAAAAGAAAAACTAGCCAACTTTCGTCTCTCATTGACAACATTAGCCTTAGATTCAAAACACAATCAGAATCAACTGACAATTACGATGCTCCTACACTTAAAGGAAAGATCATTGAATTTTATAATGAATTTAAAAATATTGAAGATTTAATTAAACAGATAAATTTTGATTTGGAAGCTGCTGAGCCTCAAGCAAATTTAAACTCTGACTTGACCAACAAAATAAAGCAGGAATTTCTTGAAAAATTAAAAATTGTATCTGAGTTGCAAGGAAAATATGCTTCTAGACTAAGTAAATACGAGAACCTAAAGCAAGACAGTTTAAAAAGAAAAGAAAGATTAAAGAATATTGATAGTGAAATAAAAAACTGGATAGATTTAAAAAATAGTTCTGAACAGAAGTTCAAAGAATTAAACGCTAGACTTAAAGGCAGTGAGGAAGTTTTAACTGAAGAAGAAATTAAACCAGGAACTATTGCCGAAAAAAAAGGTACTTATGTTCAAAATATAGAAAATGTCAAAGAAGATATTGTGCAAATCAACGAACAGCTAACTTCTAAAGAAGAGTCCGTAAAATTAATTAACCAAAAACTATATGATATCAATGGAGTGGTTTTGGGTATTACTGAAAGAAAAGTAAGGGCACAAACAATCATAGAGGGATTAAAAGACAAAAAAAAAGAAATTGAATTAAAATCTCTTAGCGAATTTAAACACACCCTTGAAGAATTGCCGAATTTTGCCGGTATCGATATTGAAGAAGATATCCAGGCAAACAAAATCGACAATCAAATTCAAAAATTAAAAGACCAGAGAGAAAAGATGGGAGCGGTCAATCTTAGGGCCGATAATGAAACACAAGAGCTGCAAGATCAAATTGATAGAATGATGAATGACCGAAAAGATTTAGTTCAGGGAATTCAAAAACTAAAAGGATCTATTAATGACTTAAATCAAAAAGGAAGGGAAAGATTGTTAGATGCATTTGAAAAAGTCAGTAGAAAATTTAATGATGTTTATACAAAACTTTTTGCCGGTGGAAATGCAAGACTGGAGCTCATAGAGTCAGATGACCCCCTTGAGGCTGGTCTGGAATTGCTCGCTAGCCCTCCTGGTAAAAAACTACAGTCCATCACTTTACTTTCGGGTGGTGAACAAGCGCTGACTGCAATGGCTCTAATTTTTGCTGTCTTCTTGATAAACCCGTCTCCTATTTGCATCCTTGATGAGGTTGATGCGCCATTAGACGATGCAAACGTAACTAGATTCTGCGCTCTTCTAGACGAGCTATCTAATGTTACTGATACAAAATTTGTTGTTATTACCCATCATGCGCTTACAATGTCTAGAATGAATAGATTGTATGGAGTTACAATGGCTGAAAGAGGTGTTAGCCAACTAGTTGCCGTAGATCTTGAAAAAGCAGAGGGAATGGTTGCTTAGTCTCTCTAATTTAGAATGAATGACATCAAAGACTTAGATACAAAAATTAAAAGACTTAGTACAAAAGAAGTAGAATCTGACACAAAACCCAATTCTTCGATGGGTATTGCCATGAGACTTAGTAGTGAAATGGTTGCTGCCGTTTTTGTCGCAAGTTTAATTGGCTATTATTTGGACAAATGGCTAAAAACTGGCCCGTTTTTGCTAATTTTTTTTTTCTTTTTAGGGGCAGTAACTGGGATTTTAAATGTTGTGCGAACTTCCAAAATGATTAATAAGGACTAAAATATTTAAAAATATGGCTACAAATCCAATGCTCCAATTTGAAGTGCATTCAATTGGTCCAAAAATTCAAATAGGAAATTTTGACATTTCCTTCACAAACGCAAGCTTGTTTATGGTGCTTACAGTTGCGCTTATCTCAATTTTTTTTATCTTAGCAACTCAAAAAAAATCTTTAATTCCAAATAAAATACAATTAATTGCTGAGATGATTTATGAATTTGTTTCAAAAATGATAAGTGATACCGCCGGCAAAGATGCCCGACCTTATTTTCCCTTTATACTGAGCTTGTTTTTGTTTGTACTGGTTTCCAATATGATTGGAATGGTTCCCTACTCTTTTACGGTGACTAGTCATATTATTGTTACTTTTGTAATGGCTTTTTTTGTATTTATAGGAGTTACCGTCATTGGATTTATGACGCACGGAATATCTTATTTAAAATTATTTGTACCCTCTGGGGTACCTGCGGTTTTGCTACCCCTGATAGTAGTTATAGAAATCATTTCGTATCTTAGTCGACCTATTAGTTTATCGGTTCGACTTTTTGCAAACATGATGGCTGGACATACAATGTTAAAAGTTTTTGGAGGATTTGTTGTCAGTCTAGGTATTCTTGGTGGCTGGTTGCCCCTTGGATTTTCAATTGCACTTACTGGTTTGGAGATTTTAGTTGCATTTCTTCAGGCATATGTTTTTGCAATATTAACGTGCATTTATTTAAACGATGCACTTCATTTACACCACTAACAAAGGAGAGAAAAAATGGAAGTAGCAGCAGCAAAAATGATTGGAGCAGGTCTAGCGGCAATCGCATTAGCAGGAGCAGGTGTTGGAATTGGTACAATTTTTGGTAGTTATCTATCAGGTGCCATGAGAAACCCTTCGGCAGCCCAAAAGCAGTTTCCTAACTTATTATTAGGATTTGCATTGGCTGAAGCAACTGGATTGTTTGGTCTAGTTATTGCGTTAATTATTCTTTTCGCTTTTTAATTAAGTTAATGGATAAAATTTTATTCTTATCTGTTATCTTTAGCTCTGCTGCTGTTCAAGCAGCAGAGAAAGCGGGAATGCCCCAGCTAGATCCAACAACTTGGTTTCCTCAAGTTTTTTGGTTGGTTATCACCTTTTCTTTTCTGTACATTGTAATTGCGAAAGTAGTTTTGCCGAGATTGTCAGAAAGTATCGAGCAAAGAAATGACCATATAAGTGAGAATATTGATGATGCGAGTTCTTTAAAAAATCAAGCAGAAGAGAAATACCAAGAGTATCTAAAAGTAATAGCTCTTGCAAAAAAAGAAGCTCAAGATCTAATGGGTGAAAATAAAAAAGAATTACAGGCTGAATTTGAAAATAAAAAAAAAGAGATTAGCAAAAAACTAGAAGAAAAATTGGAAGAAGTAGATAAGGAAATTAAGGAATTTAAAAAAGAAGCAATTGGGAATATTAATAGCATTTCAACAGAAATAGCAAAAGAGCTGGTGAAAACCGTTGCCAAAACTGATACAAATAACACAAGTGATAGCACTATTGTTGACGAGGTTTCTAAGCAGTATCTAAGGGGGCTTAACTAATGGACGCAACTTTTTGGGTAGCTGTATCTTTCTTTTTGTTTATTGCTTTTTTAATTTACAAAAAAATACCAGGATTGGTTGGCAAGAATCTTGATGAAAAAATTCAAGAAATTAAACAAAAAATAGAAGATGCTGAAAATTTAAAAATTGAAAGCAATAAGCTTTTGAGCAAGTATCAAGATCAGCTAGACCAATCAAAAAAAGAGTGTGAAGAAATCTTATTAAGAGCAACCAAAGTAAACGCTGAAGAATCATCTGCAATGGAAGAAAAGATAAGCTCCATGCTGACTGCTAGAGAGAAAAATATTAATGAAAAAATTACTCAGGCAAAAAATAACGCTATAAAAGAGGTTAAGAAAATTTCAACTATCATAGCCATTGAGAGTGCTAAAAAAATTATCTCCCAGACTCTGGAGAAAAATAAAGTTGAAGATATTAATCACACGAGTGTTCAAGAAAGTATCGCAAGCTTAAAAAAAAGTATCTAATTATTTACTTATGAGATCCGTCACAAAAAGGTGGGTTTTTTGTTTTCTTACAGTTGCATAAAAAATAATCTTTTGTCTCCGCTACTTCAAAGTGCAAAGATTTAAATTCGCCTGCAACCTTGTGTGTTCCATCGCAAAAAGGTTGCTTTCCTGAAAGACCGCATGTGCACCAAAAGTATTTTTTTCCGCTTTCCAAAGACACTTTCTCTGGAAAATTTTTTATTGTTTTTGGATTATTCATAGTAAAAGTATTTACTTGATATTAATAAAAAAATGAAGAAAAATATAATTATTGTTGGCTCTGGGTTTGGTGGAATTGCCGCTGCACTTAGGATGCGCTCAAAAGGCCATGAGGTTACATTGCTGGAAAAGCATCCAGATCTAGGGGGTAGAGCCAGGGTATTTAAAAAAAATGGATTTATTTATGATGCCGGTCCCACGGTCATAACTGCTCCTTATTTATTCGAGGAGTTGTTCTCTTTGTTTAATAAAAACATATCTAACTATGTCAAAATCGTTCCTTTGGATTTGTGGTATCGATTTGTTTTTGAAGATGGATCCACTTTTGATTACTCAGGCAATGAAAATCAAATGCGCACTGAAATTGAAAAATTTTCTAAAAAAGATTTTTATGGCTATGAAAAATTGATAGATTTTAGTAAAAAAATATTCAACAAAGGTTTTGTAGATTTGTCTGCGAAACCTTTTCATAGTATTTTGTTTATGCTAAAGCAAGTACCCGCTTTACTGAAACTTAAAAGCTATCAATCAGTTTATCAACTAGCATCTAGCTATATTTCAAATGAAAAATTAAGACGAGTATTTAGTATGCACTCACTACTTGTTGGTGGAAATCCATTTACGACGACTTCTATTTATGCCCTAATTTTATTTTTAGAAAAAAAATGGGGAATCCATTATGCCATGGGTGGCACTGGGAATATTGTGCTGGCTTTGGAAAAGCTAATGAAAGAAGAAGGAGTAAAAATTATAAAAAATGCAGAGGTTACTGAGTTCATTACAAAACAAGATAAAATTGTAGGTGTTAAATTAAAAACAAATCAAATATTCACTGCCGATTACGTTGTTTGCAATTCAGACCCCCCCAATGTCTACAAGAACTTAATCAAGACAAATAAAAAATACAATTTCTTATTCAGAAAAAAAGTAAACCGAATGAACTATTCGATGGGTTTGTTTGTTTATTACTTTGGCTCTAAGGTAAAATATGAAAATGTTGCGCACCATACCATTTGTTTTGGAAAATCATACGAAGAGCATTTAAATAAAATTTTTGAAAAAAAAGTTTTGTCGGACGATATTAGCTACTATCTGCATAGACCGTCTGCTACCGATCCAGAGATGGCTCCCGAAGGTCAAGATGCATTTTACGTTCTAGTTCCAGTTCCCAATAACTTATCTAAAATTGATTGGGTCAAAGAAGGGGATCGATTTAGAGATCTTGTTATTGAAAAAATGGCAAAAACACTTTTGCCTGGTCTAAAAGAGAACATAATAAATGATTTTTATCTTACTCCTGATTATTTCGAAAAAGAACTGTCTACATTGCATGGATCAGGTTTTTCCATTCAACCAAAATTTACCCAATCTGCCTATTTTAGATTTCATAACCAATCTGAAGTTTTTAAAAATCTTTATTTTGTAGGAGCCGGAACTCACCCGGGCGCGGGAATTCCGGGAGTTCTTTCTTCTGCAAAAGTGCTGGAAGAGATTTTGCAATGATCCAAAAAACTAGTTTATTATCTAGGCATTCTAAATCTTTTTACTGGGCAGGATTTTTTTTGCCAAAGCAAGTATACAAAAATTGCTCAAATTTATATGAGTTCTGCAGATCGTTGGATGATATAGCTGATCAAAACATATCTTTAAAAATAAAAAAAAAACAATTTCAAAATTTTAAATTTAATTTTATTAAAAAAAATAACTCTATAATTGCAATAAGAAATATGTCAAAAATTTTACGACAAGAGAATATTTCACATAAAATTATTTATGATTTATTTGATGGAATAGAAACTGATTTAAAAAATAAGGTCAAATTTATGAATAAGAAAAGTTTGCTTTTATACTCGTACCGAGTTGCAGGAACTGTTGGCTTGATCATGGCCAAAATTTTGAAAGTGAGGAGGAAGAGTTCTTTAAAAGGAGCTATAGATTTGGGTATTGCTATGCAGCTAACCAATATAGCTCGGGATGTCATTGAGGATAAAAAAATGGGCAGGTTCTATATTCCACATAACTTTAAATCTATAAAAAAAACTATTAAAATGGCAGACCATTTTTATACGAGCTCTTTTGCATCCATTAAAGACATACCCATATCGTGCCGCTTCTCCATTTTGGTTGCAAGGAGGGTTTATAGGCAAATCGGTAATGAAATATTGAAAAAGAAAAACCTAAATGACTACAATAGGTCAAAAAAAATCTACGTCTCCAATGCAAAAAAATTGGTGCAAACCGCTTTATCTATTTTAGATTTTATAGAACTTCTATTTACAAGGCTGAAAAAAAAATCTCCTATAAACTGGTATTTTATTGCTGGAAAGAAAATAAATTTATATGAAAGAATTTGATTACATTATTCTAGGTGGAGGACTTTCTGGTCTTTCTTTGGCCTACGAAATGAATAGGCAGGGTTGCTTGAAAGAGAAAACACTTTGTGTAATTGAAAAACGCAAAGAATATATAAGAGACAAAAGCTGGTGTTATTGGGATTTTGATAATAACAAATTTAAAGATTGCGTTATCAAAAGCTGGGAAGATTTTTCTATTACGCTTAATGACAAGACAGTAGCAGTTAACTGCAACAAAACTCCATATAGAGCCATAGATTCTAAAAAATTTTATGAATTTACTATTAATCAAATAAAATCAAACAATAATATTTCAATAATTATGGATTGCGATGTCCAACTCGTTGGCGAAGAATTCATCGAGACCAACAAAGGCAATTACAAAGGAGGCTTTGTTTTTGATAGCTTAATCGATTTAAATCGATACGATTCTCTCATGTACCAACATTTCTTTGGCTGCGAAATAGAAACAGAAATTGAATATTTTAATGACGAGATAGTAGACTTGATGAACTTTGACTGCTCTCAAAACGGTGGTTTGCATTTTTTTTACACCCTCCCCTTTTCGAGAACAAAAGCGCTTATAGAAACAACTTGGTATTCCAAAAGTATAAAATCAAAAGAAGATTATCAGAATGAAATGAATGATTATTTAACAAGAAAAAAAATTGTAGGAAAAATTAACTATACAGAATATGGGGCAATACCCTTGGACCTTCCCTTCATAAAAAAAAATAATCTTACTGAAAAATATTTAAGAATTGGTATTGCTGGCAATTTAACCAGAGCAAGCACAGGATACACCTTCCAAGCTATTCAAACTTTTAGTGAGCAGATTGCAAATAATATGCGTCTAAGTAATAAAATTATCATGCCACATATACGACCTGCTAAATACAATTTTCTTGATAAGATTTTTTTATCAGTTATGAAAAATAACTATAAACAAATGCCTTCAATTTTTTTTAATTTGTTTAAATCAAATAACAACTCTTCTATTGTGAATTTTTTAACTGACAGAAGTAACTGGATTGAAGATTTTAAGATTCTTCTTTCAATGCCAAAATTTCTATTTATTAAAAATTTTATAAGCTGTATGTGCGAAGGAGTATTCAAAAAATAGTGAGTAAATTTTCAAATCTAGGCGGTCAGTACAAAAAATTCTATTTTGCACAATTTGCTTTCTTTCTATCCTTGAGTTTATTGTGCATTGCTCTGAATGCCATGGGAACCTTGTGGCAAGGGGACTATCTAGTATTTTGTTTTTTTATTATTGCCACCATAGGTATTTCTCACGGATCCTTGGATGGGAAAAAAGGAGAGTATATTTTAAAAAAAAAATTTTCAATTTACTGGTCTATAATTTTTTACGGGACCTATATTTTTTTGGCATTATTGGCTTTGTGGGCATGGCTTTCATTTCCGATTGTGAGCATTTGTATTTTTTTTATAGTTGCAGCATTTCATTTTGGTAGTGAGGATTTGGAAATGTTTTTCAAAACAAACTCAAAAATAAAAATAGCTCTATATTTCTTTCGAGGACTTTTGGTTATTTCGGCCCCTTTCTATTTGAACAATTTAGAAACAGTCAATTTTGTAAAAATTGTACTTATGGAGCAGAATTGGCCAACTCTCGATGCTTACTTTTATTATAATGTTTTTTATATCAACTTATTTTTTTTGGCGATTTTAATATTTTTTTTTCATATTAAAAAGGACATTAGCTTTTTAGATTCTCTAATCATTCTGGCAGAAATAGTTAGCACAATAGCTATTTTTAAGTATTTGCCTCTTATAGTAGCTTTCACAATATATTTTTGCTTTATGCATTCAACCAAGCATATTTTATCTTCCTCAATGGAGATCAATCGCAAAAAGCTTGCTGATGGAATTAAAAAATTTATTAAAATGTCATTGCCACTAACAGTTATTACTTTTGCAATAGCTGTAATAATGCTATTTTATTTAAATATTGATTTAACAATTGAAAAATCAATACTAAGAACTGTCTTTATTGGACTGGCATCCCTTACTTTGCCGCATATAATGCTTGAGTATATTTATGGAACATACAAAAAAAAATCTTAATATCTTAAATATTTATTTGGCAAGTCCGCGGGGGTTTTGTGCTGGCGTCGATAGAGCTGTCGAAATTGTTAAAAAAACTATTCAAAAATTTGGAACCCCAGTTTATGTTAGACATGAAATTGTACATAACAAACATGTTGTTAAAGAATTGGAGGGCATGGGTACCATTTTTGTTGGAGAGCTTGATGAAATACAAGACAAAACAAGACCGGTAATTTTTTCTGCCCATGGCGTTTCTAAGAAAGTTGTTGAAACTGCTAAGTTTAAAAATCTTTTTTACATTGATGCGACCTGCCCGTTAGTTTCCAAGGTACATAGAGAAGCTGAGCAACTTAATAAGCAAGGATATTATATATATTTAATAGGTCACAAAAACCATCCCGAGGTAATAGGAACAATGGGCCAGTTGGAGAGTGGGGATATAGAACTGATACAAACAAAGCAAGACGTTTTAAATATTTCATCAATAAAAAAAGAAAAAAAATGCGCCTACATTACGCAAACAACTCTTTCTGTGGATGATACAAGAGAAATAATAGAAACTTTAAAAATGACAATACCTGGAATAAAAGGTCCCATCAAAGAAGATATTTGCTACGCAACAACTAATAGACAGAATGCGGTAAAGTCTATCGCATCTAAATGCGATTTCTTCCTAATAATAGGAAGCCCAAATTCCTCCAATTCCCAAAGGTTGGTAGAAGTCGCTAAGAAAAATGGTTGTGAAAATAGCATGTTGATTCATAGCGATATTGAATTTCCCAAAGATGAGATCTTACGCTCAAAAAATATAGGACTATCTTCGGGTGCTTCAGCTCCTGAAATATTAATGCATAACACGATTGAACAGATCAAGCTTTTAAGAGATGTTAAGATTGAAGTAATTTCATCGACAGTAGAAAACGTTTATTTTAAGCTACCATCAAACCTTCAATAATGGCCATATACACTAAGCTAACATTCTCTGAGGTGGCTGTAATCTTAAAAAACTACCACTTAGGGACCTTAAAGAAACTAAGAGGAATTAAGGAAGGTATTGAAAATACCAATTACTTACTCAATACAACATCTGGAAAATACATTCTTACTCTTTACGAAAAAAGAGTTGATTCAAAAGAACTTCCTTTTTTTATAAACTTAATGTCTTATTTAAATGCAAAAAAAATAGTCTGTCCAAAACCAATTTCAAATATAAATAAAAAAAACGTCTTCAAAATAAAAAATAAATACGCGTCTATTTCAAGTTTTGTGTATGGCAAAGACAAGAGCAATCACTCTATAAATGAGTGCAAATTAATAGGAAAAAATATTGCAAAACTACATATCGTTGGCAAAGGGGCAAAAATCAAAAGAACCAACAACCTATCTATTAATTCCTGGATTAAGCTAAACAGGTCTATTAAAAAAAAGGCAAATCAAAAAATTCCAGGTATTTATGAATTCATTGATACAATTCTAAATCGCATAAAAAAGAATTGGCCAAAAAATATACCTTCTGGGATTATTCACGGAGATCTTTTTCCAGATAATATTTTTTTCATCAAAAAAAAATTTAGTGGGTTTATAGATTTTTATTTCGCATGCAATGACTTCCTGGTTTATGATTTGGCAATATGCATTAATGCACTATGTTTCGACAAAAAAAATCAACTGAATCAAAAAAAGATGGAAGCTATTTTAAATGGCTATTCATCTGTACGAAAATTAAACAAAGATGAAATAAAAGCTCTTCCAAATCTATTAATGGGATCTGCTATAAGATTTTTTCTTACTCGGCTACATGACTCCATAAACCAGCAAAAAAATGCGATTGTAAAAGTTAAAAATCCTTATGAATATTTAAGGAAAATAAAATTTCATAATAAAATTAATAATAGAAAAGAATTATTAGCGTAATGGAAAATGTGATTACCATTTATACCGACGGTGCTTGCTCAGGAAATCCCGGTAAAGGTGGCTGGGCAGCTATCATTATCGCAGGTAACAATGAAAAAATAATTTCAGGGTCTGAACCGATGACAACAAATAATAGAATGGAATTGATTGCTGTAATAAAAGCTTTGCAACCATTGCAATCTCAAAAAATTAATATTTTCACAGACTCGAAATATGTAAAAGATGGGATTGAAAGCTGGATCAAGAATTGGAAAAAAAATGGCTGGATAACAGCAGCTAAACAACCGGTTAAGAATAAAGATCTGTGGATGGAATTGGATGATCTGGTCACAGATAAAAATATAGATTGGCAATGGGTCAAAGGACATTCTACCAATAAATATAACAATCTTGTTGATGAGGAAGCCAGGAAAGCTATTAATTCATCTAGTTAGTAGCTTTGCCTTGTATGTAGTTTTTTAACAATTCTAGATTGCCGTCCAACACAACGAACTTTTCTTCTTTATCTAAAATATCTTTAACAAAATTGGGCATGGGCGGGTCTTGATTGATTGCTTTCATAATTGCCTCTGGAAATTTACATGCGTGGGCTGTTTCAAAACAAAAATATGAAAAATCTGATTTAAAATTATTATATTTTTTTAGTGCTTGAAATCCAATTGCAGAATGAGGGTCGATGACAGACTTGCTTGTGTGATAAACGTTTTTTATGGCCTGCAGGGTCTCGTTTTCACTAATGCTAAATGCTAAAAAGTTTTCGTTAAGTTTAATAAGCTCTTGTTTTGTTAGTTGAAATTCTTTTTTTACTTTTAAATCATTCATTAAAGACTGAACCCTTGATTCATCATGATCGCAAATATCAAAAAGTATTCTTTCAAAATTACTGGCAACTTGAATATCCATGCTGGGTGAAATGGAGGGGTTAACTTTTGAAGGCTTGTACAGTCCTGTGCTTAAACATTTTTCTAGTAAATTATTATGGTTGCTAGCAATAATTAGCTTTTCAATGGGTAGGCCCATTTGTTTAGCAATGTAGCCTGCATAAATATCTCCAAAGTTTCCTGTGGGGACGGAAATCACCATTCTTTTTTCAGGGGTTTTCTGCTGAAAATAAATAAAAAAATAATAAACTATTTTGGCCACTATTCTTGCCCAATTGATTGAGTTAACCCCGGACATTTGTATGCTATTTCTAAAGTCTTGATCAGCGAACATTTCTTTAACCAAATGCTGACAGTCATCAAAGGTTCCTTTAATGGCAATGTTGTGCACATTGGAATCTAAAACAGACGTCATGAGTCTTCTTTGTGTTTCAGAAACTTTATTTTCTGGATGTAGCACAAAAATATTTACATATTTTTTACTTTTAAGAGCATCAATCGCTGCAGCCCCTGTGTCTCCTGAGGTCGCAGTAATCAAATTCATTTGGTTCTTACTTTTTCCAAGCAAATGATCGTACATATTTCCCAAAACTTGCATTGCTATATCTTTGAAAGCTAAAGTTGGTCCGTGGAAAAGCTCCACGCAAGAAATATTATCTATTAGCTTCAAATCTACAATTTTTTGGTTTCTAAAAACAGAATAGGACTTGTTTATAATTTCTTCCAATTCTTTTGGGGCAAAGGTATCTCCTGTGAATTTTTTAAAAATTTCATAAGACATCTTTTGAAAAGAAAAATCTTTCATCGAATTTATCTCTTCCATGCTCATCTTGTGTATGTCTTTTGGCACGTATAGTCCGCCGTCATCAGCTAGCGCATTGAGAAAAATTTGCTCAAAATTGTAGGTTTTTTGTTTATTTCTCGTACTAAAATAAAGCATATTTATTTATATCTTTTTTTTAGAAACCAGAAAGCGATTATTATACAAATTCCCAAAACAAACCAAGTGATTGCGTACTGCAGATGATTATTGGACATGCTTGTGTTCTGTTTGTTTTTTAAATTATCAAAAAACTTATCTGCTGATGACTGTATTATTAAAAATGGACTTATTTTAATTTGCAATAATTTTCGTATTTTTTTTTCATCGATATGATAAAAAAAATTCTCATTTTTGTTATTTTCTGGTGTAAATGGCGCTTTTGCTTTTAAGGCGTAAGCAATGCCCTCGAGACTAACATGATCTTTATTGGTATTTTTTTTATATTTTTCTTCTATTTTGGGAATCCAGCCTCTTTGAATTAAAATAAAATACTCTGGGTCTATTTTTAAAACAGATATCAAATTAAATCCATACTCTCCTTTTTCATTTAGGCGATAAACAAAATAATTATCTTTGAGCAAAGCTCCGGCTAGTTTAACTTTTTGAAATTCTCTAACTTTTCCTATCTGAAAATTGATTGCTGGCTGCTCTATAGAATTTTTGACATTAGCAATAAGCTCTTGTTTCCATGTTAAGCGCTGCAACTGCCAAGTACCTAGGGAAAAAAGTAAAATAATTACTGTGAATGAAAATAAATTAAATATATTTTTTTTCAAAAAAAATTAGCTGCCCCAAATATATATTGCAGCAAATAAAAATAACCAAACTACGTCGACAAAGTGCCAATACCAAGCTGCAGCTTCAAAACCAAAATGATGATCGGGTGTGTAATGTCCTTGCTTTGCCCTAAATAGACAAACGGCTAAAAATATTGTTCCTACCAATACGTGAAATCCATGGAAACCTGTTGCCATGTAAAAAGTGGACCCGTAAATACCTGTGCTAATCTTAAATGTTGCTTGCATGTACTCGTACGCTTGAAACATTGTAAAAATAGAACCTAGAATTACTGTAAGAACCAAACCTTGAATTAAACTTTTTCTATCATTCTCCAATAGAGCATGGTGAGCCCATGTCACTGTTGTTCCTGACAGTAGTAAAATTAATGTATTAATTAAAGGTATGTGCCAAGGATCTAATGTTTGAATGCCTTTTGGAGGCCATACGCCACCGATGATCTGGTCTGGAAATAAACTTGCATCAAAATACGCCCAAAACCATGCAACAAAAAACATAACTTCAGATGCAATAAATAAAGTCATTCCATAACGATGACTAAGCTGAACTACTGGTGTGTGGTCACCTTTGTGTTCCGCTTCAATTACTACATCCCTAAACCACATGAACATTCCATAAAGAAGAACTGCCAAACCAATAAATACCAACCAAAGATTCTTGGTTCTAAAATAATAAACAGCTCCAACAGCTAGTATTAAGCTAGCTATAGAACAGAAAATTGGCCAAGGACTTGGGTCAACTAGATGATAATCGTGTTTTTTTTCAGATGCAGACATAATTAATTCTGAAACTTATCTACTTCAAATAAAGTATAAGATAAAGTTATATCTTTGACGTTTTTAGTCGCTGGGTCTTTTGTTATTTCTGGATCGATATAATAAGATAAATTTAGCTCCTTAACCTCATTAGCTTCTAGTTTTTGCTGCTCAAAACAAAAGCATTCGAGCTTATTGAAGTACTTGCCAGCCGAATCAGGAGTGACATTAAAAGTTGCAACAACTTTAAGTGTGTTGCCTGTTTCATTTTTAACTAGGAAAGAAGCATTCCTAACCTCTCCTGGCTTGATGTTGATCAAATTGTTTTTTGCCCTGAAGCTAATTGGCAATGTGCCTCCGATATTAGTATCAAACCGCATTGCAATACTTTTGTTAACGATAATTTTTGGCAATAGTTTTGTTTTTTGAGTTGTTCCGCCGAAACCTGTGACTCTACAAAAAAGATCGTACAAAGGTACTGATGCAAAAGACAGTCCAAGCATAATAAAAAAAATAGCCACCAAATATAATGGATTTAATTTTTTTTGTTTCGGCTTGATCATAAGGGTCTATTAAAAATTCCCGTTATATTTGCGATTGTATAGAAGAAGAAGAATACCATTAAAGCCACCAATACCCATGCTACTAATCTGTTTTTGTTTTTTAAATTCATAAGTTTAAAGAAAAAAATAATTGTCTATTAAAATGGTTGAAAAAATAAAAAAAAGATAAAAAATTGAATATACAAAAATATTTCTAGCTATTTTGTGTGAAGCTGATTTTTCTTTAGTAATTAACAACTTAAAGGATAAAAAAATATAAAAAAATCCAAACAATGTCACAAATGCCAAATTAGAATAACTTGCAAAGTTTAAAAAATAAGGCGCTAAAGTAAATGGCCAAAGAATAATTGAATAAAATAGGATATTTTTTTTGGTTACTTCTTCGCCACTTACAACTGAAAGCATTGGAATATTTGCTTTTTTATAATCTTCATTTTTATACAGACTTAATGCCCAAAAGTGGGAAGGTGTCCAAAAAAAAATAATTAAAAAAAGAATGAGTGGTTCGATAGAAATGGTATTAGCAGAAATTGCCCACCCAATCACTGGAGGAAATGCTCCTGCCGCACCTCCTATAACTATATTTTGTGGGGTCTTTCTTTTTAACCATATTGTATAAATGAATACGTAGAAAAAGATTGTAAAAGCCAATAAGGATGCAGATAAAAAATTTGCAAAATAATACAAAGATAAAATAGAAAAAACAGAAAGTATAATTCCATAAAACAAGGCTTCTTGTCTTTTAAGCTGTCCACTTGGTATTGGCCTTAAACATGTTCTAGACATGATTGCATCAATGTCTGAATCGTACCACATATTAAGCATTCCTGAAGCTCCAGCTCCTACTGCGACTATAACCAAAGATGCAAAATTTCCATATAAATCTATATTTCCAGGGGCAATAACCATGCCCACTAAGCACGTAAAAATAACAAGAGACATAACTCTTGGCTTCATTAGCAAGAAGAGAGACCTTATGTGAAAAAAAAAATAAAATTTTTCCTCTTTTCTATAATTGCTCTTGATATTAGACAAATTTTCTCCTTTTTTTAAATACGCTACCTAATAACGCATTAATAATTCAGTAATTATAGCAATAACTAAAATTTACAAGTGAGACTAATGTAGCATATATTATCATAAGAATAGGTAAGACTAATAGTCTCAAAATTCTTGAGTACACAACAACCAAGGGGAATTAGATGTGCGCAGTTTGTGTCAGTGACAATTCTGGAGCAAAGATCGCAGTGACGGTCATATGCTTTTCTTTTATTTTTTTCTTTTTATTTAAATACTATTATCAAAAATACTTTAGGCAGTATTTTAAAAAATACCTCAATAGGAAAGCTAGATGACTGTAGCCATTGTTTTTCTTTTAGTTTTAATTGGATCGGTTGTTTTTCATATTTTAACACCATGGTGGTGGACTCCTGTTGCATCGAATTGGGGAAGTATTGACGATACCATCATTCTAACTTTCTGGGTTACTGGATTTGTTTTTATCGCAGTAGGGCTATTTATGGTTTATTGCGTTTGGAAATTTAAATATCAAAAAGAAAGACGATCAGAATACAAACCTGAAGATAGCAAACTTGAATTTAGACTCACCCTCATTACTACTTTGGGAGTTGCGGCTCTGCTTGCTCCAGGTTTGTTTGTTTGGAATAAATATGTAACCGTCCCAAAAGATGCTTATGAAATTGAAGTAATGGCTTACCAGTGGGGTTGGGGCTACAGACTGCCTGGTAAGGACGGAAAGCTTGGAAAAACAGACATTAAAAATATTAATGATAAAAATCCATTCGGAATTAGTCAAGAAGACAAAAATGGTAATGATGATATTATAATTGCCAATGGAGCTCTGCATCTTTTAAAAAACAAACCTGTAAAAGTTCTTTTAAGATCTACAGATGTTTTGCATAATTTTTATATTCCTCAATTTAGAGCCAAGATGGATATGCTGCCTGGGTCCATAACTTATTATTGGTTTGAACCTACCAAGGTAGGAACATTTGAAGTTTTGTGTGCCGAATTCTGCGGAACTGGCCATTATGCTATGAGAGGAAAAGTAATAGTGGATGAAGAAATAAATTATAACAAATGGTTGGCAAAACAAAAATCCTACGAGCAGACTGTTTCAAAGCCTTCTTTTGAAAAAATAGCAAAATTAAACAAATAACTCTTACGAAATTACAAAGAAGGTGTGTCAATAAAGCACTAAAATATTACAAATCTTTACATTTTTCATTGTTTTTTTAATCTATCTAAAATTTGCATATCTTGCCATGCATAGGCTATGTTGAAGTTTGAGGGAGGGGAAAAATGTCTGAGGATTTTCCTGAACGAAAGTTTGGGATTGAAGCCAAGTCATCTGCAGTGTCTGACAACGGACACGATTCATCAAAAGAAGAGAATCAAATTGAATCTGAAATTCCCGAACAAGATTTATATCATCCAAAAAGCTTCCTAACTAAATGGATTTTTTGTCAAGACGCAAAGGTAATCGGCATTCAATATTCAATTACTGCTATTGCCATTGGCTTGGTCGCTTTGGTCTTGTCTTGGTTGATGAGGTTACAACTTGGATTTCCTGATTTTTTTTCTTTTTTAGGACCTGCGGGTTATTATCAGTTTGTAACCATGCATGGCATGATCATGGTTGTTTATCTTTTGACTGCATTATTTTTAGGTGGGTTTGGAAATTTTTTAATACCCCTTATGGTTGGATCGAGGGATATGGTTTTTCCATATCTAAATATGATTAGTTTTTGGATGTATTTTATTGCTGTCTTAGTTTTGGTATCTAGTTTTTTTGTTCCAGGCGGGCCCACCGGAGCTGGATGGACTCTCTACCCTCCTCAGGCAATAACCTCCGGGACGCCAGGTTCTGATGGAGGAATAATACTAATGCTTTTATCACTTTCTCTTTTTGTTATTGGATTTACCATGGGTGGTCTTAACTACATTATAACAATTCTTCAGGCGCGAACGAGAGGAATGACACTCATGAGAATGCCTTTGACAATTTGGGGAATCTTTACAGCTACTGTTTTGGCGATGCTAGCATTCCCTGCATTAATAGTTAGCTGCATAATGATGACGCTTGATAGTTTGCTTGGAACAAGTTTCTTTATGCCAGCAATGGTTCAAATGGGTGAGCATTTAAAATATGGAGGAGGAAGCCCAATTTTATTTCAACACCTTTTTTGGTTTTTTGGACACCCTGAGGTTTATATTGTTGCCCTACCTGCTTTTGGAATTGTTTCTGATTTAATTTCAGTCCACGCTAGAAAAAATATCTTTGGGTATAGAATGATGGTTTGGGCTATTGTAATTATAGGAGCTTTAAGTTTTTTTGTTTGGGCTCATCATATGTATGTGAGTGGAATGAATCCTTGGTTTGGTTTTTTCTTTGCAACGACCACATTAATAATTGCGGTACCAACAGCAATTAAAGTTTATAATTGGGTTTTAACATTATGGAGGGGGAATATAAGACTCAATATACCGATGCTATTCTCTCTAGGCTTTATTATCACCTTTGTTAACGGAGGAATTACTGGTTTATTTTTAGGGAATGTAATAGTCGATGTTCCTCTTTCGGATACTTATTTTGTAGTTGCTCATTTTCATATGGTGATGGGTATTGCGCCAATACTTGTAATCTTTGGGGCTATTTACCATTGGTATCCATTGATTACTGGTAGGTTTTTAAATGAAGCAATGGGAAAATTTCATTTTTGGGTAACTTTTTTAGGATCTTATGCAATTTATTTTCCAATGCACTACTTGGGTTTTATAGGAGTTCCTAGAAGATATTATGAAATGTATAATAGCCCATACATTCCTACTTCTGCAGAAGGTTTGAATCAATTTATCACTGTGGCAGCACTAGTTGTAGGATTTGCTCAAATAATATTTCTATACAATATTATTTCTAGCATACGACTTGGGAAAATTGCTGGCAGAAACCCCTGGCAAGCATGCTCCCTAGAGTGGCAAACAGAACATGTTCCTCCACGACATGGAAATTTTGGAAAAAATTTACCAATTGTTTATCGATGGGCTTATGACTACAGCGTTCCTGGTGCAAAGGAAGATTTCATACCACAAAATGTTTCTCCCAGTGAAGTTTTGGGGGCGAAAGTAGAAAAAACTTAATGACTAAAAAAGAAAATAATTTATTTGATTTATTGGCTGAAAAGCCTTGGGATCCGGAACAGATAGTGCAAGACAATCTTCATGATGGCAAAACAATAAATTTAACAAAAGCACACTTGGGTCTTAGAGGCATAATAACAGTTAGTATAATTTTTTTTTCGTTGTTTATAGTTACTTATGCGGACAGAATGTTGCTTCACGATTGGCAAAAAATGCCTGAGCCAAAGTTATTATGGTTTAATACTTTTGTATTATTTTTAAGTAGCATATTATTTCATCTAACAAAAAACAAGTCTGATCTACAAGATTTTAAAATGGTTAAAAATTTACTTTTGATAATTGGTTTTCTTTCAATTGTTTTTTTTATTGGTCAGTTAATTGCATGGCAACAACTTGTCGAACAAGGTTATTTTTTCACCTCTAATATTGCCAATTCTTATTTTTATCTTTTTACAAGTTTGCATGTGTTACATTTGTTTGGTGGTTTGTTTTTTTTGAAAAAAGTAACTCAAAGACTTTATGCTAACAGCGCCGGGGTTTTATCAATACAAAGTGGTATTAAATTGTGTGGAATTTATTGGCATTTTTTATTTTTAGTTTGGCTAGTGCTATTTGGACTTATGATTAACAGCTAATGGAAAAAAATGAGCAATAACCTATCTAATTTGCCCAAAGGATTTAAGGGGCTAACGCACGACTTTTCTTCGGATCAAGTTACATTTAAAGGCGTTAAGTGGGGGAAGGCAATGATGTGGATATTTCTACTTAGTGACACATTCATTTTTAGTTGTTTTTTAATTTCCTACATGTCAGCCAGGAGCTCAACACCTATACCATGGCCTAATGCAAGCGAAGTTTTTGCTCTTGAAATGTTTGGGGTGCATGTTCCTCTCTTGCTAATCGCAATTATGACCTTTGTGTTAATCACAAGCAGCGGAACAATGGCGCTTGCTGTCAAATTTGGTTACGAAAGAAAAAGAAAGCTTTGTGCATTATTTATTGTATTTACAGCAATTGGTGGAATGGCTTTTGTTGGTATGCAAATCTTTGAATGGACAAAATTAATTTTTCATGAGGGTGTTAGGCCTTGGGCTAACCCCATGGGCGCAAATCAATTTGGAGCAATTTTTTTTATGGTTACTGGATTTCATGGAACACACGTTTCAATTGGAGTAATTTTCCTTTTAATTTTTGCTAGAAAAACATGGAGAGGTGATTTTGATACTGGCAGAAGAGGATTTTTTACCGGAATGAAGTCAGATTATGTAGCAATTGAAATTCTAGGTTTGTATTGGCACTTTGTAGACTTGGTTTGGGTTTTTATTTTTGCATTTTTCTACTTATGGTAATTTAAAAAATTATGAATGACGATATAAAAAATAAAGAAGAATTACCATCAACCCACGGACTTGGTATTTACCTGTGGATTTGGGGTCTTTTATTTTTACTAAGTGGCTTTTCTTATGCTGTTGATTATCTTCAATTTCAAGGCTTGTTAAGATGGTCATTAATAATATTTTTTATGCTGGCTAAGGCTGGATTAATTATGGCTTTTTTTATGCATTTATTCTGGGAGCGATATGCGCTGGTTAATGTCTTGTTGTGGCCCATGACAGCAATTGCTGGGTTTATTTTTATGATGGCAGCCGAATCCAAATACACTGTTTTTACAAGACTATTTTATTTTATTGCGGGAAGTAGTTAGTAATAATTTTAATTACTGCAAAAAAACAAATTTATAAATTAAAAATAAAATTATTAGTATTAAAAAAAAAGCAATGCTTTTGCTTCCCATGTCTGGGTCTACAAGACTTTTTAAAAAAGATTTTTCTTCATATCTTTCATTTGAACTTTTCATTTTAAGTTTTTGATTATTAAAACGCAAAGAGCTCACAAACCATGAAAAATATAAGAATAAGGCAATGATTGTGATTATTGTAGATAAAACGGTATATTCTGAACTCATAATTTAAATTGCTATGCAATATTAGCATAGATTATAATATTAACAAATAACTAATAAATCTAAGGAAATTATGAAAAAAATTACCATTGGTGACTTAGTAAAATTAGGAATTATAGAAGAAAGACCGATGGGTCCAACAAGGTTTCTACCAACTACAACGGTTTCTGAAATAGCATCAAATTTTAAAGAAAAAAATATTGGGTCTGCTCCAATAGTTGATATGGAGGATAATTTTTTAGGTGTTCTGTCGGAAAGGGACATGGCTATAAAACTTGTAGCCGAAGGGAGAGATTCTGACTTGGTAGAAGCTAAAGAAATAATGCGAACAGAAAATTTAGCTCACGCTTATGAGCATCACACAATTGACTATGCGATAGAACAAATTAAAGAAAAGAACGCCAGACATATCACTATTCTGTCTGATGATAAAAAAGTAATTAACTTTCTATCTCTTAGGGATTTCTTAGTTGCCGGCTTAGAGATAAATAAAAATCTTATTAACAAGCAATCAAAGATTGTTAGACTACAACTTTTAATTCCAATTGTATTGATATCTGCAGCAGTATTTATGTATGTGTTTAATCTTTTTGATTCAAAATATCTTTATATTATTTTATCATTTACATTATTGACTGTAGGCATAGCTACAGTGATAACTGCTAAAAAAGATGTCGATTACGACAAGACGATCCCTAATTAAATTATTATTATTAAATCTATTTAATTTCTGGCAACTCATTGAATTGGTGGAAAGGAGGTGGAGAAGTTAAAGTCCATTCCAAAGTAGTAGCTCCTTCTCCCCAAGGATTATTAGCTGCTTGCTTTCCTCTTGCAAAAGCGTGAATAATCATCGCAAAAAATACCAAAACTCCAAAAGCAGAAATATAAGAACCTACCGACGACACATAATTCCATCCAGCAAATGCATCTGGATAATCGGCGTATCTTCTTGGCATACCAGCCAGCCCTAAAAAATGCTGAGGGAAAAACACCAAATTTACTCCAATAAAAGTGATCCAGAAATGAAGTTTTCCTAAAAATTCAGAATACTCATAGCCTGTCATTTTACTGAACCAATAATAAAATCCTGCAAAAATTGAAAAAACAGCTCCTAAAGATAAAACGTAATGAAAGTGAGCCACAACATAATAAGTATCGTGCAATGAAGTATCTACACCCGCGTTAGCCAAAACAACCCCCGTTACTCCTCCCACTGTGAATAAAAAAACAAATCCTAAAGCCCATAGCATTGGAGTTTTAAATGTTACGGAACCTCCCCACATTGTAGCGATCCAAGAAAAAACTTTAATTCCTGTAGGAACAGCAATAACCATTGTTGCAAAAACAAAGTATGCCTTAGTATCAACGCCCATTCCGACTGTGTACATATGATGCGCCCAGACTACAAAGCCAACTACGCCAATGGAAACCATGGCATAAGCCATTCCAAGATATCCAAAAACTGGTTTTCTAGAGAAGGTAGAAATAATATGACTAACCATTCCAAAGCCTGGCAAAATCATAATGTAAACCTCTGGATGTCCGAAGAACCAAAATAAATGCTGAAACAGCACCGGATCCCCTCCTCCTTGAGGATTGAAAAAAGAAGTTCCAAAATTTCTATCTGTAAGCAACATTGTGATTGCTCCTGCCAAGACTGGCAAAGAAAGTAATAATAAAAAAGCAGTCACTAGCATGGACCACACAAACAAAGGCATCTTATGCAATGTCATGCCTGGTGCTCTCATATTAAAAATCGTTGTTATAAAATTAATTGCACCAAGTATTGAAGATGCTCCGGCAAGGTGAAGACTGAAAATTGCAAGATCCATTGCGGGTCCTGGCTGTCCGGCTTTTGAAGATAAAGGAGGGTATATAGTCCATCCACCACCCACCCCGTTTTGACCTGCTGGACCTTCGACAAATATAGAAGCTAGAAGAAGTATAAAGGCTGCTGGCAACAACCAAAAAGAAATATTGTTCATTCTTGGAAAAGCCATGTCGGGTGCGCCAATCATTAAAGGAACAAACCAATTTCCAAACCCACCAATCATTGCTGGCATCACCATAAAGAAAATCATAATCAAGCCATGTCCCGTAACCAAGACATTGTAGAGATGGTAATTGCCGCCCAAGATTCCGTCTCCTGGATGCATCAACTCCATTCTCATCAAAACAGAAAAGGTAGTTCCAATAATTCCTGCCATAATAGCAAAAATCAAATACATGGTTCCTATGTCTTTATGATTAGTAGAAAACGCCCATCTTTTCCAACCCGTCGGGTGACTCTCGTGATGACCGTCAGCTGCTGATGAATAAATTGCCATTAGTTTCTCCTATTTTGTATTTTGTGCTACTAAATTATTATTGGTTGGATGCATTGCAAATTTTTTCTTCGCCATTTCAATCCATTCATTATATTTTTCCTGCGATACTACTTCAACTGTGATTGGCATAAACGCATGTTTAATTCCGCAAAGCTCTGAACATTGTCCGTAATAAACTCCTTCTTTTTCTGCTTTAAACCAAGTTTGGTTTATTTTTCCTGGAACCGCATCTCTTTTAACTCCGAACGCTGGAACTGCCCATGCATGAAGAACGTCATTTGCGGTAATTAAAACTACTACCGTTTTATTTACCGGAACAACTACGCGTGTATCAGTTGATAAAAGTCTAGGCTGCCCTGGTTTTAAATCTTTTGTTTCGACCATAACAGAATCAAAAGCTATTTTTTCATCTGGGTATTCATATCCCCAGTACCACTGATAACCAGTTGCTTTAATAGTAACGTCTGCTTTTGGAATTACATCTTGCTTATATAATAATTTAAAAGATGGAACTGCGATAATGACCAGGATCAAGCAAGGAATAACCGTCCATAAAATTTCGATAAGAGTGTTGTGAGATGTTTTTGAAGGGTTTGGATTTTTAGAAGCTCTAAATTTAAAACCTGCATAAAGAATTAGAAACAAAACAAAACACGAAATAGCGGTAACGATAGGCAACAAAATGTAGTCATGCATAAAAATAAGGTCGTGCATCACTGAAGTCACACCTTCTTGATAGCCCATTTGCCAATTTTTTGGCTGATCTGCAAAACTGTTTGTGCTTATTAAAAATAAAATAAGAGAGATAATAATTTTTTTCATAATGCGTTGTCCTTATAGCAAAACAAAGCATTGTTAACTTTGCGACATTTTGACAAAAGGTATACAAAGTAAACTAGAAATCAAAAAAAATTATAGCCATAATGAGCACTTTTTTTACAGATACCGACCTAACTCGCAAAGAAGCTGAGCAGCTTGTGTCTGAAACGATGAAAAACTGCGATGACGGTGAGTTATTTTTTGAAAATTCCAAAAGTGAGTCTTTTGTGCTTGATGACAATAAGATTAAAAACACAAGTTATGACACTTCTATTGGCTACGGTCTAAGGGCTGTTACCGACGATGTCACCGCCTACTCTCACTCTAACGAAATTTCAAAAAAATCCTTAACCGAAGCTTCAAAAAATTTGCTCGCAGGATTAAAAAATAAAAATGGCAAAACCGATAGTTCGCCACCAAGATCTAATTCCAAAATGTATTCAGATGTTAATCCGATTGAAGCAAAACCATTTAGTGAAAAGATATCTATATTAAAAAATGTAGATGAGTATTTGAGAAAAAAAGATTCTTTAATTAAACAGGTGACCGCTTCTATATCTGGTGAATATCAAGAAATTGAAATTATCAAAACTGACTCGCAAAGCTTTCGAGATATTAGGCCGTTAATTAGATTCAATGTTTCTGTAATGGTTGAAAAAAATGGAAGAAGAGAAACTGGATCCTACGGGACTGGTGGAAGAATGAGTTATGATGACTACATTGCAAACAACGATTGGAAAAAAGTATGTGATAAAGCATACCAGCAAGCAATGATTAATCTTGAAAGCAAAGATGCTCCTGCTGGAGAAATGAAAGTTGTTTTAGGACCAGGTTGGCCTGGAATATTATTGCACGAAGCTATAGGTCATGGGCTGGAGGGTGATTTCAACAGAAAGAAAACATCTGCTTTTCATAATTTAATGAATCAAAAAGTAGCAAGTGAACATGTAACTATTGTCGATGACGGAACAATTGCAAATAGAAGAGGCTCTATCACTATTGATGATGAGGGAACTCCTTCCTCAAGAACCGTTCTTATAGAAAATGGAATTTTAAAAAATTATATGCAGGACAGACTTAATGCTCGCTTAATGAAAACAAAATCAACTGGTAACGGAAGAAGAGAAAGTTTTGAGTGCGCACCAATGCCAAGAATGACAAACACATTCATGCTGAATGGAAAACATTCCCAAGAAGAAATGATCAAGTCTGTAGACAAAGGTATTTTTGCAGTTTCTTTTGGTGGCGGGCAAGTAGATATCACTAACGGTAAATTTGTTTTTTCATGCACAGAAGCTTACGAAATTAATAATGGAAAAATTGGTGCTCCAGTAAAAGGGGCTACTTTAATTGGTAATGGCCCAGATATTTTGACTAAAGTTTCTATGGTTGGAAATGATATGCAATTAGATCCTGGTATTGGAACTTGTGGAAAAAATGGTCAATGGGTTCCTGTTGGTGTTGGACAACCCTCTATCTTGGTAGATCAAATTACCGTTGGTGGAACACAGCTTTAATTTAATAAAAAATTTATTAACACCAAGCCAGATATTGCCGCCGTTTCAGATCTTAAAATATTTTTTCCCAAGGAGAAGCTTTTAAATTTATTATCATTTGCAATTTCTTTTCTTTCTTGAGGCGAAAAATCACCCTCCGGTCCTATAAATAAAACAAATTTACCTTCCTTGCTTTGCAATAATTTCTCCAAAGAATTGTTTTCTGAGTTGATATCTGCAAACAAAACAGAATCACTACTATTTAATGACTGAGCAAATTCCTTAAAGCTTAAGGGGTCCAAAAGGTTTGGTATCGTTAGCTGATCAGACTGCTCACAAGCCTCTATAATAATTTTTTCTAATCTTTGTTTATTAATTTTTCTATTAATAGTGTGATCTGAAATTACTGGAATAAAAGTTTTTAATCCTATTTCTGTACACTTCTGAATTAAAAAATCTAATCTAGGACCTTTCAGCGGACAAAAGGCCAACGAGACATTTTTTGGCCCTGTCTGTTCCCTTTCTTTTTTAACCAAAAGAATGATCGTTTGTTTTTTGCTACAAGAGACAACTTTTCCCAAGAACTCTCCCTCTCTTCCGTTAAATAACAAAAGCTCGCTACCGATCTCTAGACGCATAACATTGCTTACATAGTGGGATTGTTCTTTATCTAGTGTAATTTTTTTATTTTCTTCTAGTGTTTCGTTAAAAAATATTCTAATTTTTTTCTCCATACATTAAATTGTATATATGAAAAATAAAATTTCGAATATTAAAGTTTGTGCTTTTGATGCCTATGGCACTTGTTTTGATATCAATTCTGCAGCCAAGCTTGTTAAAAATAAAATTGGAAAATCATGGCTTGAGTTTTCTAATACCTGGAGAACCACTCAGTTAGAATATACTTGGTTGAGAAGCTTGATGAAAAACCATAGGGATTTCTGGAAAATTACAAAAGATTCATTAGATTACGCCATGAAAGTTCACAGCATAAAACCAAAATACAAAAAGGAACTCTTAAAACTTTATAAAGAATTAGAGGTCTATCCAGAATTAAAAAAAACGCTTTTATATCTTAAGAAAAAAAAAATAAAATGTTGCATTCTTTCCAACGGAACACCAAAACTATTGGAACAATTAACAAAAAGAGCAAAAATTGAAAAACTTTTTGATTCTATTATTTCTATTGAGGAAGTAAAAATCTACAAGCCAGATCCCCGAGTGTATCAGCTAGTAACCAAAAAATATTCTTGCAAACCAAGAGAGGTTTGCTTCTTAAGCTCAAATAGCTGGGATGTTGTTGGATCTAGATCTTATGGTTTTCAGTCTATATGGGTAAATAGAGTAAATAAAATTTTTGACAATTTAGATTTCAAACCTAAAAAAACTATTAGTAATTTAATACAGTTAAAAAAAATCTTATAAGCAGTAATTTAATTTTAATAATGAAAAAATATATCAAACTTATTAGGCTGGATAAGCCTACTGGAATTTTTTTACTTTTTTGGCCCTGCACCTGGGGTCTTGCCATTGGTAGTGTGAGCATTAGCAGCGACTTAGTATTCTACAAATACTTGCTTTTATTTTTTATAGGCTCGATTCTCATGAGAAGTGCTGGGTGCGTATACAATGACATCGTTGATCGCAAAATAGATATTAAAGTAAAAAGAACGAAAGAAAGGCCAATTGCCAAAGGAACGGTTTCTGTGGGCTCGAGCTGGCTTATCATTTTAGTTCTAATTTTTTTTTCACTAATCATACTCGCTCAGTTTAACCTAAATTCAATTATTTTTGGCTTAAGCTCTGGTGTGTTGGTTGCTTTGTACCCGTTCATGAAAAGAATAACTTATTGGCCACAGCTTTTTTTGGGTATTACTTTTAACTGGGGGGTAATCCTCGGATGGCTTGTTTTGGGAAATGAATTTTCTTTAACACCCATGATACTTTATGCTTCTGCCATTTTTTGGACCCTTGGATACGACACGATATATGGAATGCAAGACATCAAAGATGACATCAAAATAGGAGTCAAATCCACTTCCATAAAATTTGAAAAAAAAATTAAATCTTTTTTACTCTTTTGCTATCTAACGTCTATTATTTTACTGATAGTTTCGTTGGTATCAATGAGTGCAAATTTTGTCTTCTATATTTTGGCTATTCTATCAAGCTCTGTATTGTTTTTTCAAATACATGCCTATGACAAGAAGAAATCTGAGAAAAACTCAAAATTATTTGCATTAAATAATTATTATGGTTTATCTATATTTCTCACATTAATATTAACAATAAATCATGGTTAAAGATAAAAAATTTTTAGAAAATATTGCCCAATTTTGTCTAGAGCGAGCAAAAAAACTTGGGGCAACTGACTGCGAGCTAGGTGTGAGCAATTCTATTTCTGAAAGTATTTCTTGTCGAAATAAAAAAGTTGATCAATCAGACAGATCTGACAGCTTGTCCGTTGGGCTTACTGTGTATATGGGGAAAAGAAAATCTAATGTTTCTTCATCAAATGTTAAAGAGGCAGATCTTACCGCTCTCATAGAAAGAGTTGTGGAAATGACAAAAATAACTCCTGAAGATCCAAATTCATCCTTACCTGATAAAAATAGATTGGCACAAGAAGATATATTTTTAAACTTATTTGATGAAAGAACTATAACAACTGAAAACAAAATTCATTTTTTGCAAGAAATGGAAGAAGAGGCATTTAAAAATAAAAAAATTACCAACTCTAATGGATGTTCTTTTTCAGAAGCAAAATCTAATTTTATTTTAGCAAACAGTCTTGGATTCTCAAAGGGCTATGAGACATCTATGTTTTCAGCTGGTTGCGCTGTTGTTGCTGAAAACAACGGGCTAATGGAAACGGATTATGAATATTCTACAAAAAGATTTTCTGACAAATTGCTTTCTGCAAAGGAAATAGGATCTTCTGCAGCCAAAAGAGCTGCTCGAAGACTTGATGCAAAAAAAATAGATAGCGCGAAACTGCCTGTTATATTTGATAAACGAATATCAAAGAGTCTGCTCTCAAGTTTTGCTGGGGCTATATCTGGCTCTGCATTTTCAAGAGGAACTACCTTTTTAAAAGACAAGCTCAATAAAGAGATATTTGGAAATGACATTAATATTTTTGATGATCCTTTAATTAAGATGGGCTTAGGGTCTCAGCCTTTCGATTCTGAGGGAGTGACAAGTAACAAAATTGAACTGGTTAAAAATGGAAAATTGCAAAATATTTTTTTAGATACCTATCATGCAAATATTTTAAAAATGCAGACCAATGGAAGAAGTGGTGGCAGCACTAATTTATTTTTTGAAAATGGAACAACTACACTTGATGCAATGATACTTGATCAAAAAAAAGCTCTTTATATTACCGATCTGATTGGACGAGGTTCTGATACAATTACAGGGGATTATAGCGTTGGGGCTTCTGGAATTTTAATTGAAAATGGAGAGCTTAGCTATGCAGTTAATGAAATTACTATTGCTGGAAACCTTCTTGAAATGTACAAAAACCTAACATTAGCAGATGATTTGGAGTTTATTTATGCAACAAACTCGCCATCTATAATGATTAATAGAATGACTGTAGCAGGCAAATAATGAACAAAATTGATCTAATTAAAAGAATTTTTAAAACACAGGTTCGCAAATACCTTTCTCAAATTTTAATTATTTTTTTATTTATAATTGTTTCTGCGGGAGCTACCGCTGGTGTCGCATGGCTTCTAGACCCTGCAATTAAAAAAATATTTGTAGAAAAAAATACAAAACTCTTATTTGTCATCCCAGCTCTCATAGTGTTTGCTTTTATGCTAAAATCTATTGCAACTTATATTATTAGAGTCAAAACTATCAAAATATCTTACTCTGTTATTAAAAATATTCAAATTTTAATGGCAGATAAAATTTTAAAATCAGACACTGCCTTTATAACAAGCAAACACTCAGGAAGATTTATTTCCAATTTTACAAATGACACCGGGGTTTTGCTGAGTGTGATTAATGGAATCGCAATAAGTGCTGTCAAAGAATTTTTTACCTTGATTGCCCTTATGTCTTTAATGTTTTACCAAAATTGGAGACTAAGTATTTTGGCAATAATAATGATTCCTATTGCCGCTTTTTTCTCAAAGACACTAGGTAAAAAAATGGGAAAGTATGTAAATAAAAGTTTGGAGGCCAGTGAAGTTTTTACAAAGTTTTTATCGGAAATTCTAAAAGCAACATCTGTAATAAAAATATTCCAGCGGGAAAGTGAGGAATCTAAAAATTTCAAACATGTTATTGAGAAAAGGATTGAAATTATGACCCAAGTAGAAAAAATAAGGCTTGGAGCAGGCCCGGTAATGGAAACAATAACAGGTATGGCCATTGCGATAGTTGTTTTTTATGGCGGATACTTAAGTATCAACAACCAAATAGAAATTGGTAGTTTTTTTTCTTTTTTAACAGCGCTTATGCTTGCTTACCAGCCAGTACGTGCACTGGCAGGTGTGAATATCGGGATAAGCGAGGGAATAATGGCTGCAAAAAGAATTTACTCTCTTTTAGATACTGTCAATGAAATCTCGGACAACTCACAAGGAAAGATTTTAAATATAAAAAATAAAGATATAGTTTTTGACAATGTGAGCTTCTCCTATCCTGACGGCACAATTGCACTAAAAAATATCATAACTAAAATTAAAGGAGGATCTACAGTAGCTTTGGTTGGAAAAAGTGGTTCTGGAAAATCCAGTTTCATCAACCTTCTACCAAGATTCTATGATGCTAAAAAAGGCAAGATTAAAATTGATGAGCAGGATATCACTAGTGTCACCATTGGGTCTCTAAGAAAAGCAATAGCTTTAGTTTCGCAAGAAGTAATTTTATTTGACGATACCATCAGAGCAAATATTGCTTACGGAAAAATAAATGCTACAGAAAATGAAATTATGGAGGCAAGTCGAAATGCTGCTGCACATGAGTTTATAGAAAAACTGCCCCTCAGTTACGATACCATAGTTGGAGAAAATGGAGTTAAGCTGTCTGGTGGACAAAAACAAAGGCTATCTATCGCAAGGGCAATTCTTAAAAATAGCTCTATTATTTTGCTAGATGAAGCGACATCCTCTCTTGATGCAGAATCCCAGTCAAAAGTAAAATATGCAATTGACAATTTAATTAAAAATAGAACAACAATTGTCATAGCTCACAGGCTGTCCACAATAAAAAATGCGGACAAAATTATTGTTCTTTCCGAGGGTAATTTAGTGGCAGAAGGGACTCACGAAGAGCTGATTCAAAAATCAGAAGTTTATCAAAAATTGTATAACCAAGAAATTTCGAAATAGTTTCTATGCGCGCATTATATTTATGCTTGAGTTATTTTTTTCACATCTTTGCTAATTTTTTTTTAAAAATAAGAATATCCAAAAAAAAAGAGGATCCCATAAGATATAAAGAGAAACTGGGATTTTATAAAATAGAAAATAACCATCCTGTCATATGGTTTCATGCGTCGAGCCTAGGTGAGGTCAAATCTATTGTTCCCTTGATTTTTCATTATAGCAAAGAAGGAAATGTCAGAATATTAATTACAACTGTTACGCTAAGCTCTTCTGAATATTGTGCAAAAATTTTTAAAAATAATTCCAGCGTTATCCATCAATTTGCACCTCTGGACACTCCTATAATTGTAAAAAAATTTCTTGAACACTGGAAGCCGATAATATCTATTTTTGTAGAATCGGAACTGTGGCCAAATCTTATTTTTCAGAGTAAAAAAATTTCTAAATTAATTTTATTAAATGCGAGGCTTTCCAAAAAATCTTTTTCCAGATGGAAGCTAATTAAAAAATTTTCTCAAAATATGCTTGAGCAGTTCGATTCTATTACCGCTCAAAGCAAGGAAGTAAAATCTTTAATAGAGTTTTTTAACATCAAAAATGTAAATTTTTATGGAAATCTTAAATTTATTTCAATGGATGACCTGTCAAATGATCATGCTTTTAATTTTAAGAAAAAAATAGCTCATACCTGGATAGCTATGAGCACCCATCGAGGTGAGGAAGAGTTTGTTATTAAAACTATTAAAAATATAAAAGAAAAAAAACTTACATCTCAATGCATTTTAATACCGAGACACATTGCAAGAATTAATGAAATCACAAATCTAGTAGCAACTAACAATTTAACATATCAATTAAAAAGCCAAGAACCCTCACCTCTTGAAAATAAAGATTTGTATATTGTCGACTCTTATGGAGAGGCAAAAAAAATCTTTAGCAAAGTAAGCCTAGTTTTTTTAGGTGGATCAATCATCCCTCATGGAGGTCAGAACCCTCTTGAGCCAGCACATGAGGGCTGCTCCATATTTCATGGGCCTAATGTGCATAATTTTACTGAAATTTATGATTTTTTAGATAGCAATGGAATATCTAAGCTAGTGACTTCAGCAGATTCTCTTGCGAGCAACTTGATTTCTGGATTCGAAAAACCAGCAAATAACACAAAGTTCAAAGAAACAATGGATCAATACAGCCAAAAAATATTGCTAGATCATATTAACTACCTTAATTCTTTTATTAAAGAATGAACCTAAATAAACCAGCCTTCTGGGATCTGAGAAAACTCTCTTTATGGTCCATATTGCTACTACCCTTAACAATCCTTTATTGTTTGGCGCTATATATTAGAGAGGTAATAACCAGTAAAAAAAAATTTGAAATTAAGGTCGTCTGCATTGGCAACATTTATATTGGCGGAACTGGGAAAACCCCATTGGCAATTAAAATCGCATCTCTTTTGCAAAATAAATTTCAATTGGCTATTATTAAAAAGGATTACCCAGATCATCAAGATGAAATTTCTCTGTTAAAAAAAAATTGCAAGGTGATAACTGGGAAATCTAGAAAAAAAGCAATCCAACAGGCTATACGAGAAAGATGTGATTTGGTCATTTTAGACGACGGATTTCAAGATATCGAAATTAAAAAAGATCTCTCCATTCTTTGCTTTAGCTCCACACAAGGTATTGGAAATGGATTTGTTCTCCCAAGCGGTCCATTAAGAGAGCCTTTAAAGAAAATGCTGTGCGCAAATATTGTCTGCATCAATGGGGATTCAAATTTAGAATTGGAGAAAGTTATTAAGTCTTACAATAAAAATTTAGAAATTTTTTATTCAAAATATAGGATATTAAATTTAGATAATTATAATAATAAAAATTATTTTGCATTTTCTGGAGTGGGAAATAATATTAATTTTGTAAATCTGTTAAAAAAAAATAAAATTAATGTAGAAGATTATAAGTTTTTTCCTGATCACTATTCTTATAGCAATTTGGATATCTCCAGGTTAAAAAAAATTGCCCAGGAAAACCATCTTACTTTACTAACTACTGAAAAAGATTTTTTAAGACTTGGAGAAGAGGAAAGAAAAAATATTGAATACCTGAGCACTGAATTGATTATTGATAATGAAAAAAAACTAATAGAAAAAATTACCTCTTATGAAAACTCTTAAGTATTTTTTAGAATTTTTTTTTATAATTTTGCTATTCTTAATATTTAAGTTATTGGGAAGAAGATGGGCATCTAACCTGGGTTGCTTTATTGCTACGTACGTAGGATCTTATTTTAGATCTAAGATGCGAATAAAAACTAATCTCAAAAAAGCTTTCCCTCAAATCAATAGTGTGGATGAAAAAAAGTACACAAAAGAGATGTGGTGTAACTTTGGTAGAACTTTTGCTGAATATGTATACTTAAAAAAATTTAGACAAAACCCAGACAAGCATATAAAAATTAATGGATTGGAAATTCTAGATTCAATCAAATCAAGCGGAAAATCTGCTGTTTTTATTTCTGGTCATTTTGCTAATTTTGAATTGATGGCAATGGAATTGGATAGAAAAGGCTTGAATATAGCTGCAATTTACCGACCGTTAAATAATTTTTTTCTTAATCCCTTAATGGAGTATTGGAGAAAAAAATACATATGTAACTATCAAATTCCAAAAAAACTTCCTGGTAAAAGCGGCGATGGAACAAGGAAATTTTTAAAAGCTGTTCAAAAAAAAACCAATATAGCTGTGATGGTAGATCAGAGCGTTACTCAAGGAAAAAGAATTGATTTTTTTAATGAAAAAGCATTTACCACCTCCATTCCCTCTCAACTAGCCCTCAAATATAATTATCAAATTATTCCCATTTCAATTCGTAGAGTTGATAAATACCAATTTGTAATAGATGTTTTTTCCCCCCTTATTATTGATAAAGAAAAAGATAATGAAATAAGTATTGGTGAAAAGATTAATCAAGAAATTGAAAAAATGATTCTAAAAAATCCAGGACAATGGATTTGGACTCATAATCGTTGGAAGATTTAATTTTTGAAAACAAGCTCTGGATCTACAGGGGTTTTTTTCCAGTAAATCCCGAAATGCAAGTGAGTACCCGTTACTCTTCCCGTGGCTCCCATCATGCCAATCAACTGGCCTTGAGAAATTTTTTGTCCAGTTTTTACACTTAAAGAATCTAGGTGGTAATAGACTGAGGTCACACCATGCCCGTGCTCAATAGCGATTGTGCCTCCGGTAAAATATAAATTTTTTTCAGCGAGAGTTACCACCCCATCCGCTGTCGCCCTAATGGGAGTTCCTTTTTTATTTGCGATGTCCAGTCCTAGGTGCGGGTTTCTAGATTTTCCATTTAAAATTCTTTGACTGCCAAATACCCCCGACACTACTCCTTTCGCAGGTCTTAAAAATTTAGAATAAAAAAATTCGCTATTTGAATTTATAGAACGCATTCTATCAAAAAAAACTTGTTCTTTTTTTATTCTTGTCATTTCTTCTTTGCCTGGACTTACCATTTTTTTTGGAAGACCGTTAATTTTTTGAACTGAAAATTTTCTTTGTTTTATTTTTTTGTTAAAAACTTTTTTTTCTCCATTTTCTCTAACTTCTATTAAAATATTTTTTTTTCCCTTTTCTACTCCGAAGACAAAAAGTCCATTGCTAGATACTTTTAATATTTCTTTGTCTAAAAATACTTTTCCAGAAGGGGAAGTCTTTCCTTTGATCAATGCACCTTCAGTAAAAGCACCTTGGAACTCAACACTAAAAGATATTTTGCTAAAAAAAATTAGTAAAAAAACACTTAAAAATATCTTTTTAATCATGGGATAATTTTTTTGCCACTTCCCTTGGGGAAAAATAGGCTTCTTGCAATTCCACATTCCAATATTTGAGATCTTGTAGTGCAATTTGTTTTTTAGATACGGAACAAAGAACATAATCCCCTTCCACAATCACATCAAAACTTCCAGCTTTGTATTTTAATTTGGCCTCCTTATTCATCATTTTTCAATACTTTCGCAGCTATGCTCCCATTGTAAAATTCAATGTCAATGAATTGATCATTCTTAATAGTATCTGTCTTCATTATTTTTTTTTTCTTTGTATCTTTTATTATAGCAAAACCTCTTTTTAAAACTTTTTGAACGCTAAGATTGTCTAACCTTAAAAAGAAATTGGTTATTTTTGTAGCTTTGTCTTTGATGTTATTTTTTGTAAAATAATTCAAGTTTCTAGATAGGGAACTTAGCGTGTTGTTGTTTTGTTTGATAAAATTTTTTAATGAATTTACATTCAAAAACTTACTTAAATTATTAAGCTCTTCATTGGCGTTCTTGAAGATAAGCTCAATAGTAAATTTTAGATTTCTAAACATTTCAGCAATTTGTCTTTGTAAATTTTTTATTTCTGGAAGAGCTATTTCTGCTGCTGCTGTTGGGGTTGCTGCTCTTACATCTGCAACAAAATCCAGAAGCGTAAAGTCAGTTTCGTGACCTATTGCAGAAATTATTGGAATCTTTGAACTGAAAGCCGATCTAACTACTGCCTCGTCATTAAATGGGAGTAGGTCTTCTGGTCCTCCGCCTCCTCTAGCAATGATAATCAGATCTACTTTTGAGCGAATATTAAAAAAATCAACTCCTGAAATAATTTCTTTTGCAGATTTGGTGCCTTGCACAGAAATTGGAAAAATTTCTAAATGCGTGGGAAATCTTTTTTTAACTCTATCAATAATATCCATAATTACTGATCCTGTTGGTGAGGTAATGATTCCAATTTTTCTTGGTAAAAATGGAAGTTTTTTTTTATGCTTATCGTCAAACACCCCCTCCTCTTTTAGTTTTTTTTTTCTTAATTCGAAAATTTTTAACAAGGAGCCTTCGCCGTGAATATCAATTTGATCTACCTGTAATTGATAACTTGATATACTTCCCTTTGCATAGGTAGTTAGTTTTCCTTGAGCAAAAACTTCCATTCCCTCTTCTGGCTTAATATTTAAAAGCTCGACATTTCTTGCCCAGCAAACCGCATTCAAAACGTAGTTTTCGTCTTTAATGGAAAAATAATAATGCCCTTTAAAATCTTTAACTTTTGATATTTCACCCCTAACTCGAATTAAACCAAAATTTTCTTCTAAAATATTTTTAGTCAGGCTTGTTATTTCTGATACTGAAAACTCTGGAATATTTTGCATTTTAATATAGTAAATATATTAACATGAACGTTGCTGTAATTGGAAGTGGTGGAAGGGAACATGCTCTTTGCTTTAAACTAAGCAAGTCGCAAAAAGTAACCCAGTTATTCTGCATACCTGGAAATGCAGGTACAAACGAAATTTGCAAAAACATAGATATTGATTATTTGAATTTTGACTTGCTACACTCCACTTTGTTAAAAAATAACATTTCTCTAGTGATTGTCGGTCCTGAAATTCCCCTGGTAGAGGGAATTGTGGATTATCTTGCGAGTAAGAATATTTTTGCATTTGGCCCCAGCAAAAAAGCATCACAACTAGAAGGATCCAAAGCTTTTATGAAGAAAGTTTGCCAAGATTTTAATATTCCTACTGCTGCTTATGAAGAATTTGACAACTTTGAACAAGCTAAAAAATTTATAAATCAATCTAAGCATCCATTGGTAATAAAATCTGATGGTTTGGCTGCTGGAAAGGGGGTTACCATTTCTCAAACAATCGAACAGTCCATTCGGTGCACGAAAGAAATATTAGAAGGAAAATTCAAAACGTCAAAAAAAGTAGTTATAGAGGAATTTTTGGAAGGAGAAGAAGCAAGTTATTTTATTATTACAGATGGAGAAAATTATTTACCCATAGGTACTGCGCAAGATCACAAAAGAATTGGTGAAAACGATACAGGTCCTAACACGGGAGGTATGGGAGCCTACTCACCTTCCCTTTTAATAACCAAGGAGTTGCAAGAAAAAATTAATAAGGAAATTATTGAACCAACTATAATAGGTCTCAATAAAATTGGCTGTTCTTTTGTTGGAATTTTATATGCAGGACTGATGATAAAAGACAATCAGCCAAAACTTATAGAATACAATATTAGATTTGGAGATCCAGAATGTCAGGTTTTAATGATGAGAATCGATAACGATTTAATTGACTTGGTGCTATCTGTAAAAAATAAAAATCTTTTAAGTCAAAAAATTATTTGGAAAGAGGATCCTTGCATTACAATCGTTGCTGCGGCAAAAGGATATCCTGATAAATACCAAGTAGAAACGGAAATTAAAAATTTAGAAAATATAACTGCCAACTCAACTCAGCAGCTTTTTCATGCGAGCACAATAAGTAAAAACGGAAAGATTTTGGCTAATGGAGGAAGGGTGTTAAATGCAACGAGCTCAGCTGCCAATTTAAAACAAGCGAGAGATAAAGCTCATAAGATGTTAAATCTTGTTGATTGGGATGATATGTATTTTAGAAAAGATATTGGCTGGAGGGTTATAAAGTAATCTTTATTTTCTTTTTTTCTTAAAAAAATCAACCAATATTTTAGAAAACTTTTTTTCCTCAAACCCGTAATAAATAGAAAATTTATATTTTAAAAATTTAGAAAATGCGAGCTTACTACCATTAACTAGCCCACCGCTTGCCTTGTCTTCTGTGCAAAAATAAATATTTTTAATCTGAGCTAAGGCAATAGCTGCAGCGCACATTGTGCAAGGCTCCAATGAGCAATAAATGTCCATATTGTCCAACCTTTTTGTTTTTAATGCCTTTAAGGCTTTGCGAATAACCAGTATTTCGGCATGCGCTAGTGGGTCTTTGTTTGTCAAAGACAGGTTGTGGGCTTTTGCGATAATTTTTTTATTTTTTGGATCTACAATAATTGCGCCAACTGGAATTTCATTTCTCTTTATTGCTTGGTTGCACAATTTCAATAGAGTATCTATGTAGAGTTTAAAATTATTCATATGAACAAAGAATTACTTGATAAAATTAGAATTGCAAAATTTTTAGCCTCTTACAATATAGGCTCTAGAAGAGAAATTGAAAGGATGGTTGAGGATGGCAGAATCCACTTAAATGGGGAAAAAATTACTAGTCCTGTGCACTTTGTAAATAAGCACGATTCAATAAAATTAGACGGTAAATTAATAATTTTTAAAAAGTTTATACAAATATACAAATTTTTTAAACCAATTGATTGTATTTGCTCTAAAAATAAACAAGACGAAAGAGAAATTGTTTATGACTTGCTTCCGAAAAAATTTAAAAATTTTATTTTTGCTGGAAGGCTGGATGTTAATTCTGAAGGACTTCTTATCATTACCAATACTGGAGAAATAGCAAGAAACCTAGAGCTACCAAAAAATGAATTCTCAAGAAAATATATGGCTAGAGTATACGGACACTGTGATGAAGAAAAAATAGAAAGCTTAAGCAAGGGGAAAAAAATTGATGGTATTCAATACAGGCCTTTTAAGTATAAAATATTTAATAAAGATAAAAGAAATTTTTGGATAGAAATGGAGTTAAAAGAAGGAAAAAATAGAGAGATACGGGAGTTGATGCGCAGTATTGATCTGCATGTAAATAAATTAACAAGACTTGAATTTGGACCGTTTAAACTTGGGAATCTTAAACCAGGAGAAATTAAGATCGCTGAAAAAAAAGAAATAGAGCAATATGAGAGTTATCTCGGGAAAATTTAAAAATAAAAAAATATTATTACCAGACCCAAAAATCACCAGACCACTTCGTGATTATGTCAAAGAAAGTTTGTTTAATTTGCTAAAACACACCAAATCACTAAATTTTGAATTTGATAAAAGCATTGTTTTAGACGTTTTTTCAGGAAGTGGGTCATTTGGGATTGAATGTTTGTCTAGAGGGTCTGAAAGGGCAATATTTATTGAAAAAAATAAAGATACATTAAGTATATTAAATAAAAATATAAAAAATTTTTTATTAAGCGATCAGTCTAATGTTATTTGTAGTGATTTTTTCAAAATTGATTTGAATGAAGTGCTTAAAGAAAATATAAATTTAATATTTCTAGACCCACCCTTTGAGTGTACATTTTTAAAAGAAATGTTTGACAGACTGGAAAAATACCGGAATCAATTGTCCGAATGTTTAATTATGATTCATTACGAAAAAAATAATGACTTCAAATTTGATAATTATTTAGATATTATTGTAAAAAAAAAATATGGTAGATCTATTATTGCTTTTTCAAAAATTAAGAACTAAAAGTATTTAGCTTAATTTGCTCAACAGCTGGCTGATCGTAAGGATTAATATTTTGCGCATAGCCCAAAATAATTGTTTCTAAAATATTGTAAGCAAAAAGCTCTATGATATTCGATATTTTGTAAGCAGGATCGCTACTGCATTTGATTATTCTATGAGGAATTTTTTGATTCTTAAAAGTTTGTACTAACCCTAAATATTGAGATTTTAGTAGATTTTTTGGGCTTTGTTTCTCTATATTGCCTAAGCTTAGGGGGGAGAAGTTTTCGAAAAATATATTTTCTGAGGGTGGGTAAATATTGAATAGCTTGTCTTTTGGTCCTCCAATAAATAGCTGCATCATACTATGGTGGTCTTTAGGACATATAGATGTCATTGGTGTTATTGCATCCCTGCTCTTTCCAAGACTTTCTGCAAATAGCTGGTGGAACCAGTAGGAATAATTTTTTAGTGAGTAATCGTAGAGAAGGTTAATATTAAATCTTATATTACTACTTTTTTGCAAAGTTAAAATCACGGCAGCATTAACTGTTGGGTTGCTTTGATCTTCTAAATTTTTTTCGGTTAATTTTACAATAGCAGATTCTGCACTACCCGAAACTTCATGGGCATCAAAATCGAACAATACCATGCATGTCTCTGAGAACACGGAGTACCTTCCCCCTATTTTTTTATTATGAGCAATTATATTAAAACCGTTCTTTGTTGCAAAATTATTTAACAAATTATCTGAATCTTCAGTGATAACAATTATGTTTTTTTTAATTTTCTCTGCATTAGAAATTGTTAGCAGATGTTGGTATGTCAAATTCAACATTGCTATAGTTTCAAAAGTGTTTCCAGATTTTGAGACAATATAAATTGTAAAATCTTTTAAATTATACTCTTTAAAAAATTGGCTGATATATCTAGGGTCGTAATTATCAAAAAAATAAATTCCCTTTTCAAGATATGTGCTTATAGCTTTTGTGGCGGCTGAAGATCCCCCGAGTCCTATAACTAGCTTATTTTTTTTTTCAACAATTTTATCTTTTTTCAATTTTATTTTAGCTTGGTAGTCATAGCCAAAGGAATTGATAGCTTCATTAGATTTTTCTTTTATTTCTAAAATTAATTTCTCGGAAGCTATTTGGCACTTGTCTAAGTTTTTTTTATACTCTTTCGAAGACTTCAGGTCGTGACCCAGGGTACCGTCAAAAAAACAATTGAGGTCAATGCTTGTATTCATTTATTTTATTTGTTTTAAAATTTCTTTTTCAATGTCTGTGGTGGAGACATTGTCTGGATTACTCTGCGATTCTTTGTTGCTTGAATTTTTTTCTAAAATTTCTTTTAGCGAATTGTTTAATTTTTTAGTCTCCTGTGTTTTTGCCTGACTATCAGGAGGTAACATTCTATAATCAGGGGGCAATGTAAGAGAATCCTTTTTTTCAATTAAAAACTCATTGGGTGTATTTTTTTCAAGACCTATTGCCTTTTTAATATCAGAGCAAGAATTGAGCATTAATATTCCAGATATCGCGATTAATAACAAAGATGTTTTATTGCGCATTTTTTTTTGAAAATAAATCATTTAGTAATAATAGTATAATGCCAAACGTAATTACAATATCCGATACATTAAATACAAACCAGTGAAAACCAGAGTAATGCAGGTCTATAAAGTCTGGAACTGCATTATAGACAATTCTGTCATATAAATTACCCAAAGCGCCTCCAGCTATCAATGAAATAGAAAGTTTTTCGAATCTATTGTGCGATTTAAAAAACCAAAAAAATAAAACAACAATTATGCAAATAATTAAGAATGTTAAAATATGATAAATATAATTTTCGCTTTCAAATAAACCAAAAGCCATCCCTGTATTCCACACCAAAACAAAGTTCAAAAATGGATTAAAAAAATATGTGTCAGCTCCATAATCTAGAAAAAAAATTTTTATATATTCTTTTGTTGCTCTGTCCGCAGAAAACATAACAATAATGACTAAAAAAAAGATCCAATTTTTTTTAATATGTTTTTAAGCGATACCACAATGATTCCTGTCGCATTTGTTGGGTAAAATTTTCCAGCAATGTGAGCATTTAACACCTTCTGATTTGGTAACAAAAACTTTTAAACCTTCTATTGCTTTTTGCTCTTTCTCAACACTCTCAAATGTTACGCTTTTATCATTTAGTGTACTGCCCGAACAAATGAGCAGTTCAGCTAGATCTATTTTTTCTAGAAAAGATAAATATTTTTCATCTAATAAAATATGAACATTCGCCTCAAGACTAGACCCTATTACTTTTTCATTTCTTTTTGCTTCGATTGAATTATTAACTTCAGATCTTAGTTTTTTTAAAAAATCCCATTTTGTCTCGACTTCTAAATTAATCCATTCTTTTGGAAAATGTTTAAATGAATGCAAAAAGATACTTTCTTTAAATTTTTCTTTTTTTACAATTTGATAAATCTCTTCGCATGTAAAGACCAAAATTGGAGATAGCCATTTCAAAAGAAACTCCAAAACCACTGATAGAATTTGTGTGCAACCGATTCTTTTAGCTGATTGCAAATCTTCACAATAAAGACTGTCTTTTCTAATGTCAAAATAGAGCGCCGAAAGATCTATTGTGCAGAAATTTAATATATCAACATAAATTTTATGGAAGTTGTAATTTTCATTTAGTTTCTTAAAGCTTGAATCTAGTGAAGCAATTCTATGCAAAATGTATTTTTCAATTTCTTCCAAACCACCTTCATCTACTTTTGTTTCAAAATTTATTTCGTCATTTAAGTTTCCAAGCAAAAACCTAAAAGTATTTCTAATTTTTCTATAAGATTGAGAGTGTTGCTCTAATATAGAATCGTCAATTTTCAGATCGTCCGAATAATCAGAGGCAACAACCCATAATCTTAAAATATCAGCTCCATATTTTTTGATCACATCATCTGGAGAAATAACATTTCCTAAAGATTTTGACATCTTCTGTCCTTTTCCGTCAACTACAAAACCATGACACAAAATACTATCGTATGGTGCTCGGCCTCTTTTGCCACACGAGTGTAATAAAGACGAATGAAACCAGCCTCTATGCTGATCGGAGCCCTCCAAATATAAATCTGCTGGCCATTTTAAATCTTTTCTTTTTTCAAGAACGTAAGAGTGGGTAGAACCACTATCAAACCAAACTTCAACGATATCATTTACTTTTTTATAGTCTTCAACTCTATATTTTGCCCCCAAAAAATACTCAGCTTCTTTCAAGAACCAAGCATCACTACCCTCGTCTTGAAATACTGTTTCAATTCTTTTAAAAACATTCTCGTCAATTAAAGGTTCTTTAGTTTTGATATTTACAAAAATAGGTATTGGAACCCCCCAAAATCTTTGTCTGGATATGCACCAATCTGGTCTGGTTTCAATCATTGACCTTAATCTATTTTTTCCAACGGTAGGATAAAACTTGGTATGATCTATGGCTTTTAAGGCAACCTTTCTAAGGTCATTTGATTCCATGGAAATAAACCATTGCGGTGTTGCTCTATGAACAAGGGGAGCTTTTGATCTCCAGGAATGTGGGTAGCTATGCGTTAATGACCCTGAACCCAAAAGTCTATGGTTAAGCTTTAATTCCTCAATAATAATTTTGTCTGCCTTGAATATATGTGTTCCTTCAAATTTTTTTATTATACTTGTGTAATGCCCATTGTCGTCAATGGTATTTTCAGCTTTTATGTTATTTTTTAATCCTAAATTAAAATCATCCGGACCATGACTTGGTGCCACATGAACAACGCCTGTTCCCTGTTCTAGAGTTACAAAATCAGCATCTAGTAATGGGACGTCAAAGTCGTAGCCGTAATTTTTAAATGGATGAGAACATTTTAAATTTTTAAAGTCAGATCCTGAAAAAGATTTAATAACTTTAAACTCTGTAATATTGCATGACTGCAAAACTTCATTAATCAATTTAGAAGCTAGAATAATTGTATCTTTTTCTCCATCTTGAACAATCTCAAGCAAAGAATATTCAAAACTGCTATTAAAAGCTAAAGCTCTATTACAAGGTATTGTCCATGGAGTGGTTGTCCAAATGACAATTTTAACATCTTCTAAATTTTGAAATTTTCCCTGAATTGGAAACTTTGCAAATATTGTGCTTGATTTGTGATTTGCGTATTCAACTTCTGCGTCCGCCAACGCTGTTGCTTCCACAACCGACCACAACACCGGTTTAAAGCCATTATACAAACCTCCGTTTTTTAAAAACTTTAATATTTCAACTGCTATCTGAGCTTCTGCTTCTTTGCTCATGGTCATGTAAGGGTTTTTCCAATCTCCCTCCACGCCCAATCTTTTAAATTGCTCTTTTTGTGTAGCAATCCAAGATGCAGCGAAATCTCTACACTCTTTTCTAAACTCAATTATCGAAATGTTTTTTTTGTCTTTCCCCTTTTTTTTATACTCTTCTTCAATTTTCCACTCTATAGGCAAACCATGACAATCCCATCCTGGTACATACACTGCATTTTTTCCGAGAAGTTGCTGATATCTAATAACGATATCTTTTAAAATTTTATTAAGGGCCGTACCTATGTGAATATTTCCATTAGCGTAGGGTGGTCCGTCGTGAAGAACGAATTTTTCTTTTTCCAAAGATTGAGATCTTTGCTGCTCATACAGGCCAATATCGCTCCATAGCTTTAAAAGCTCGGGCTCCTTGACTGGAAGGTTTGCTTTCATGCCCAATTGAGTTTTGGGTAAATTAACTTTTACATCGCTCATGCGTTTAGAATGTGTTTTGCTTTTGTTATATCTTTTTTTATCTGGCTAATTAATAAGATTCTATTTTTAAATTTCTTTTCATCTCTGATACGCTTAATAAAAAAAACCTCTACAGTTTTTCCATAAAACGGCGGTATTTTTTTAAATAAGTTAATTTCTAAAACCATTTTATTTCTTGAAAATGTTGGAGCAACACCAAAATTGGCTACGCCAGCATATTTTTTATTATTAACTAAAGCTCTTACTGCGTAAACACCTGTTTTAGGATTGATGTTATTTTTTATTTCAATATTGGCAGTTCTAAAGCCCAGAGACCTTCCAATTTTCCTTCCTGGAACAACTTTTTCTTTAATGCTCCAATTTCTTCCCAGCAGTTTGGTTGCTAGCTCTAGATTTCCTTGCTCTATAGCAGACCTAATTCTAGTTGAGGATATTTTTACTTTATTTTGCTTGGATAGCTTTAAATCCAAAACCTTATAGTTATAGATTTTTCCATATTTCTTCAGAAGTGACACGCTTCCTTTTCTTTTGTGACCAAATCTAAAATTTTTTCCTACCAAGACATAAGTAGCATTTAATTTTTTAACAATGGTATCTTTGATAAATTGTTCAGCAGATATATTGGAAAATTTTTTATTAAAATTACAAACAAAAACAAAATTTACTTTGTTTTTTTTTAACAGATCTATTTTGATATCATCACGAGTTATTCTGTTGTTATTTTTTTGTTTTTGAAAAAATTCAGATGGTAGCGGCGAAAATGTAACTACTCCAAATTTTGTTTTATTTTTTTTTGCAATTTTTTTTCCAAGTTTAAAAATTTCTTGATGACCCTTATGAACACCGTCAAAATTTCCTATTGCAATAATTGAATTTTTAATAATTTTGTTTTTTACCATATCAAATCTTTCTGGTAATAATCAATTTTCAACTGTTCTAAGTGAACTGATTTTTTTAATTCATCGAAATCAATCTCATCGTTTCTAAAAAAATCTTTATAAATTCCATTTAGTATTAACAAGGAGTTTATGTTAAGCGCATTGGCACCTCTAATATCAGTTTTTAGATTGTCCCCTATTGCAAAGGAAGTAATTTTTTTTTGTTTAAATTCTTCAAGCATATTCATTTTTTTTAAAGCCAAATTATAAATTTCAGGATAGGGCTTTCCAAAATAATTCACTGCTCCTCCCATCTTTTCATATTTTTTGGCTAATGCTCCCGCACAATACTCAAGCTTTGTTCCTCTAATAACTACTTCATCTGGGTTAGCACAAGTCATTGGTATTTTTTTTTCTTTAAAAAAATTTAAAATAATTTCATAGTCTTGAATATCTTCTGTTTCTGCGAATGTTAGCCCCGTACAAACAATTTCATTGCAGTCTTCTTTGTTTGCTAGTTGGGCACCTGTATTTACAAATAAATCCCTGTCTCGGTCTGGTCCTAAATGAAAAAACTTTCCCTGTTCTAATTTTGATCCCAGATATTCTTGCGTTACATCTCCTGATGTTACTAGTAAATCATATAAAGATTTTGGTAGGCCAATTTTTTCTAGAAAAAGATTGACTGTTTTGTTTGGTCGTGGAGCGTTGGAAATTAGTATTATTTTTTTATTGTTTTTTTTTAACTTCTCCAAAACATTAATGGCCTCTGGATAGCACTCTACTCCATTGTGCATTACACCCCACAAATCTACAAAATAAATGTCATATTTATTTGATATTTCATTTAATCCTTGAATTTTTTGTGGTTTCGACAAGTGCATACAGGTGTTTACTATAAACATCATAAAAAACATAGGTTTTGAGGGTAGTTTGAGCACTTGAAATTTTAGAATTGATAATCATATGAGTACCCACAATTAACGACACAAGGAGTATAAAAATGAAATTTAGACCTTTACATGACAGGGTATTAGTTGAATCCCTGGAAAGCGAAGAAAAAACAGCTGGTGGAATTATTATTCCAGATACAGCTAAAGAAAAACCTCAGGAAGGCAAAGTAATTGCTGTTGGACCTGGAGCTAAAACTGAAGAGGGAAAAATTATCCCTATGGATGTTAAGGTTGGTGATCGTGTTCTTTTCGGAAAGTGGTCAGGTACTGAAGTTAAAGTAGATGGCAAAGAATACAGCATCATGAAAGAAAGCGACATCATGGGAGTTGTCGGAAAATAACTAGATTAAATTAGGAGGAAATAAACAATGGCAGGAAAAATAGTACTATTTGATACTGAAGCTAGAAATGCAATGCTAAGAGGCGTTGATATTTTAGCTAACGCAGTAAAAGTTACTTTAGGACCTAAAGGTCGTAACGTAGTAATTGACAAATCTTATGGTTCACCAAGAATAACTAAAGATGGTGTTACTGTAGCAAAAGAAATTGAGCTTGAAGATAAATTTGAAAATATGGGAGCTCAAATTATTAAAGAAGTTGCTAGCAAAACAAACGATGAAGCTGGTGACGGAACTACGACTGCAACCGTTTTGGCTCAAGCAATAGCAAAAGAAGGCTGTAAATATGTTTCTGCTGGAATGAATCCTATGGATTTAAAAAGAGGAATAGATACTGCAGTAGCAGCTGTAATTCAAAGACTGAAAGACAATTCTAAAAAAGTTAAAACTTCTGAAGAAATTGCTCAGGTAGGAACTATTTCTGCAAATGGTGAGAAAGAAATTGGAAAAATGATTTCTGAAGCCGTGCAAAAAGTTGGTAACGAAGGAGTTATTACTGTCGAAGAAGCAAAGGGTCTTCAAACTGAGTTGGAAGTTGTTGAAGGAATGCAATTTGACAGAGGTTTCTTATCTCCTTACTTTATTACCAATGCGGATAAAATGACTACTGAGTTAAATGATCCGTTAATTTTATTGTGTGATAAAAAACTGTCAAACCTGCAATCTATGGTTCCTTTATTAGAAGCTGTGGTTCAATCATCTAGACCTTTGTTAATTATAGCTGAAGAAGTAGAGGGAGAAGCTCTTGCAACTTTAGTGGTGAATAAATTAAGAGGCGGTCTAAAAGTTTGTGCAGTTAAAGCACCGGGATTTGGCGACAGAAGAAAATCAATGTTGGAAGATATTGCTATTCTTACTGGCGGACAGGTTATTTCTGAAGATCTTGGAATCAAGCTTGAAAACGTTACTTTAAAAGACCTTGGTTCTTGCAAATCTATAAAAGTAGATAAAGACAATACTACTATTATTGATGGATCTGGCAAAAAATCAGACATTGAAGCAAGATGTAACTCGATCAAAAAACAAATTGCTGAAAGCACATCTGACTATGACAAAGAAAAACTTCAAGAAAGATTGGCTAAGTTAGCTGGTGGAGTTGCTGTGATCAAAGTAGGTGGCGCAACTGAAGTTGAAGTGAAAGAAAGAAAAGATAGAGTTGATGATGCATTAAATGCTACTAAAGCAGCTGTTCAAGAAGGAGTGGTTACTGGTGGTGGATGCGCATTGCTTTATGCTCTTGATGCTTTGGATAGTGTTAAAGTTAAAGGTGATGATCAAAAAGCTGGTCTAGAAATTATTAGAAAAGCTCTACAAGCACCAATCCGACAAATCATAACGAATGCAGGTGTTGATGCTTCTGTGGTCATTGGAAAACTATTGGAAGGCAAAAAAGGCTCTTATGGATATGATGCTCAAGCAGAAGAGTACGTAGACATGTTTGCTAAAGGAATTATTGATCCTACTAAAGTAGTTAGAACTGCTCTACAAGATGCAGCTTCTATCGCAGGATTGTTAATTACTACTGAAGCAATGATTGCTGACAAGCCTGATGATAAAAACTCAGCTGGTGGTGGAATGCCTCCAATGGGCGGTATGGGTGGAATGGGCGGTATGGGTGGAATGGGAATGTAATCCCAATACTCATAAATCTCAAAAGATTTATAAAAAGGCCAGCTTCAAAGCTGGCCTTTTTTATTTAAAGAGCTTTAAAAAGTTATTTGTTTTGAATTTCTTAGAAACAAATAAACAAGCAGAACTTTTTAAAATACTACCATCATTTACAATTCTAAGATTGTTAGCTTTTAAAGTAGACCCTGTTGAAGTGATATCGGTAATAAGCTCTGCTGAACCAGTGAAAGGATAAGATTCTGTTGCTCCCAAGCTTGAAACAACTCTAAATTGACTAACGCCTTTAGATAAGAAGAAGGCTTCTGTTAAGTTGGGATATTTAGTTGCGACCCTCATTCTACGACTATATTTTTCTCTAAATTCAAAACTTACCTCTTCTAGATCTGCCATATTCTGAACATCTAGCCAATCCCTGGGTACGGCCACTACTAAGTCTGCAAAGCCAAAATTAAGTTCCTTGAATATTTTTACATTTTCTGAATAAATTTCTGGAAATTCTTTTAACAAATCCAGTCCAGATATGCCCATATCTAAAGTTCCGTCATTAATTCTTTCAATAATCTCTTTGGAATGTAAAAACACACCCTCTACCTCGGTTTTGTTAGGTATGTTAAAAAAATAGTTTCTCTCACCAAAAGAATTTTCTATTTTTAAATTTTTGCTTTTAAAAAAATTTAAAGAGTCTTCCTTCAATCTGCCTTTGCTTGGTAAGCCTATTTTTATTTTTTTCATGTTATAAATTTATTAGCTGATTTAAGTTAATTGCCCCACCTAGTGCTGGTATATCCTTTTTATACCCAAGAGTTTTAAGTAAATTATTGTACTCACCGCCTCTCGCAATCTCTACAGTTTTGGATTTATTTTTGACAAATGCTAAGAATACGGTTCCGGTATAGTACTCCGTATTTCTTCCAAAATTAGTTTTGAAATAAATTGAGTATTTTTTTCCAAGTTTTTTATTTATAAAATTTATTTTCTTTAAATAGATATTAAGATTTGTGTTTTTAAGACTATTGTTTGCAAAAAAAGAAATGATTGCTTTCTCTGTTTTTTTAATTGATAAATTAATTTTTAAATAATCTCTAATAATTTTAACATTTTTTTTACCCCTATAATCGTCTCTCGGGTCTTTTAGTTTTTTTTCAAACCTTTGAACAATCTCAGAAATAGCCCTTCCTCCTATAACTTGATTTGAATCAATTTTTTTCAAGTCCTCTAGGCGCTTGGTATCCACATCAATTGTTTGCTGATCTAGATCATAATTTGTTTCTAGCCTTTTTAACAAGTCTTCAAAATATTCTCTCCTGGAAAAGTGTCTTACCAATCTCAACTTCCATCTCGCAGGTAGCTCTAGACAGTCAACTAGTATTTTAAATAAACCAACATTTCCAATCACAACTTCTAATTTTTTAATTTTTTTTATAGGCTCAAGAACAGCATCTATTAAATTTATTTCAGAATTTTTATTATTAGCGTTAATAATCTCACAGCCTATTTGATCAAAGACTTTTAAATCCCCTTTTTTATCTAGACGATAAGCAGTTCCAAAGTAACAATACTTCTCTTCTTTAGTTTTTTTTTCTTGGATATATTTTAAGGCTGTTGAAACAGTTAAATCTGGACGTAAACTAATTTCTTTGCCCAACAAATCCCTGTAAGTTAATGTAGATTTCTTAAATTGCTCTCCAGAGCGTTCGGTTAGCAAGTTTGTGTCAATGAGCAAATCCAAATCGGTAAAATTAAAACTATTTTTCTCAAAACTCCGTAATATTTTTTTAGAAAAATCCTCTTTTAATCTTTTCTTTTCCAATCCCTGCTTCATTATTTGATCTCATTTAGAAGTTGGTCAAAGGGAACTGTCTTTTGTGCCTCAGCCGATTGCTTCCAGTCATCTCGATCTTTAAGATTTTCTGATACTTGCTTGCCTATGCTTAAATTTTTAATTGTAATAAGGTTTTTCTGAATTTCATCTTCCCCGCACAAAATAACATACTTGCAGCCTCGTTTATCAGCATACTTAAACTGTGATTTTATATTGGAACTACCTGAATAAATCTCGGAGCTAATATTTTTAGATCTTAATAAGTTTAAAATTTTCATATAAAAATCCATATATTTTTCGTCAAATACACATATTAAAACAGGAATGCTTTTTTCAACTTTGATTTTATTTTTTTGAATAATTGCATAAATTAAACGATCAAGACCCACAGATATTCCTGTTGCTGGGCATTCCTGATTATTAAAACGCTTAACAAGATCATCGTATCTTCCGCCTCCACCAATTGAGCCAAACTCAATTTCTTGACCCTTGTTATTAGTTACCCCAAATGTAAGGTTAGCTTCAAAAATGGGGCCTGTGTAATATTCAAGGCCTCTTACAACTGTTGGGTCAAAGATGTAGTTTTCAAAATTAAATAATGAAAAATATCTCTTCATTAAAGCAAGCTCATCAATTCCGGTTTGCATAATTTTGTTATTTTCTGACATTTTTTTTATTTTTTCAAAATTATTTTCAGAAAGATCTTTAATGCTCAAGAAATTTATAATTTGCTTTATCTGATTTTCTTCTAATTCGGCACCCTTTGTGAAGTCACCTGACTTATCTTTTCTTCCCTTACCAAGCAAATACTGCACACCTTCTATTCCTACTCTATCTAGTTTGTCTATTGCTCTTAATGCTATTGATTGTTTTTGTTCATCAGTAATATTTAATTCTTCTAGAAGGCCTTTGGTAAGCTTTCGATTGGAAATTTTAACAACAAATTCTTTTTTTTCTAAGCCGCAGCTATTTAATATTTCTGAAATTAAAAAACATAATTCAGCGTCAGAAAATAAGTTGCTGGTTCCTATGTAGTCTGCGTCAAACTGCAAAAACTCTCGGTACCGTCCAGGACCTGGTTTTTCGTTTCTCCAAACTGTACCTAGTTGATATCTTTTAAATGGCTTTGGAATGGAATCGAAATTTTTAGCAGAATACCTAGCCAGAGGTGCAGTTAGATCATAGCGCAATGACAGCCATTTTTTTTCGTCCTGAAAAGAAAAAACTCCTTCTGATGGCCTGTCTTTATCTGGTAAAAATTTTCCGATACTATCCGTGTACTCAAAACTTGGTGTTTCAAGATATTGAAATCCATATTTGGACATGGTCTTTTTAATATTCGAAATTAAAAGATCTCGAATTAAAAGTTCTTCTTCTTGTCTATCTACAAATCCCGCAGGTAAATTGCTACTAGGTTTAAAAGTTTTTTTATTCATTGTTTTGGTACAGCTGGGTGGATTCGAACCACCGACATCTGGTTCCACAAACCAGCGCTCTAACCAACTGAGCTACAGCTGCATAATATTTTTTGTTTATAATAGTATTCTTAATTTAAATATATAATTCTATTGGCCAAGCAAATGCTCAGCATGGGAATGGTGTCTATGCGTAGATATATATTTTTTTTTCATTTCAATTAAGGGTTGATTATCAAGACACTAATAAAATTGCAAATAAAAACTGGTGGTCTGGGGTGGACTTGAACCACCGACACAAGCCTTTTCAGGGCTCTGCTCTACCAACTGAGCTACCAGACCACGCACAGTCTTTTTCCACAGTTTATTTAAATAATCAATTAAAAACTAAATTAAATTAGCTGATTTTATCAAATTAAAAGCTTGGTGAAGAGATAAACCGACAATATTTGAATAGGATCCATTTATTGTTCTCACAAAGCGTTCGGCGTAGCCTTGTATGCCATACGCGCCCGCTTTATTTTCCCACTCTTTAGTTGTCAAATACATGCCTATATCTTTTTTATCCAGTCTATTAAATGTGACTTTAGAAATTGTCTGTTTTAATTTTGTTATATTTTTATTTCGAAGATACATTGCTGTTAATACGCTGTGCTTTCTTCCCGAAAGAAAACTTAAGAAGCCTCTAGCCTCATCTTCTGTTTTTGGTTTTCCAAAAATTTTATTACTACAAAAAACAATTGTATCTGCAGATAGTACTGTCATGTCAGGGTATTGGTTAAAAACAAAATCACCTTTTTCTTTCGCTAGTCTTTTGCAATATTCAATTGGTTTTTCTTTTTTTTTAGGGGTTTCGTCTATTTCTGCTGCTTGAACAATTTCAGGAATTATATTTACTTTCTGTAACAACTCTAATCGTCTTGGGGATGCGCTTGCCAAAACTAACCCCTTGGTAATTGTAGACATTTATTTTAATCGGAAGGTAATTCTGCCTTTTGTCAAATCGTAAGGGGTAACTTCGACTAATACTTTGTCCCCTGTCAAAACTCTAATCCTATTTTTTCTTAACTTCCCTGAACTGTGGGCTAAAATTTCATGGTTGTTTTCAAGCTTTACTCGAAATGTAGCATTGGGAAGTAGCTCAGTAACCACTCCATTAAACTCTAACATTTCTTCTTTTGCCATAAATTTTATTTTTTGTTGTTAATACGTGTCATAATCGAAAGAGCGTGTGCTTGCAAGCCTTCATAGTTTGCAAGATCAACTGCGGCTAGTCCAATTTTTTGAATTCCACTTTTTGAGCATTTTATCACAGATGTTTTTTTATAAAAATCAGCAACAGACAAGCCTGAGGAAAATCTTGCAGTGCCTGATGTTGGTAATACGTGATTTGGTCCTGCGATATAGTCCCCTATTGCTTCCGGGCTATAGTCTCCTAAAAAAATTGATCCTGCATTGATAATTTTTCCTTCAATTGCATCGCAATTTTTAACCTTGATCTCCAAGTGTTCTGGTGCAATTTTATTGGCTATGTCAATCATCTCTTGGTCGTTTTTGCATACAATAATCGTTCCGTAATTTTTCATACTTGCTTTTGCAATTTTAGCTCTCGGTAAATTTTTAATTTCTTTTTCAATTTCCATTACCACTTTATTTGCAAATACAGCGCTTTTAGTAATCAGAATACTTTGGGATAATTCATCGTGTTCTGCTTGGGACAGTAAATCAAGAGCTGTCCACTTAGGATTGTTTTCGGGGCCTGCAATTACTGTTATTTCCGATGGCCCTGCGATCATATCGATACCAACTTGCCCAAAGACTTCTTTTTTAGCCGTTGCTACAAAAATATTTCCTGGGCCCACAATTTTATCTACTTGTTCAACTGTTTTGGTTCCGTAAGCTAAAGCAGCTACAGCTTGAGCGCCACCAATTCTAAAAATTTTTTTAACGCCACATATTTTAGCTGCATAAATAACACCTGCATTAATTTCATTATTAGGAGTTGGAACAACTGCGTAAATATTTTTAACACCCGCAACAACTGCTGGAACACAGTTCATTATTACCGTGCTCGGATAACTAGCTTTTCCACCCGGGATATAAATTCCCACTTTGTTGATGGGTGTGTACTTGTATCCAAGTTGATTTCCAAATTTATCTTTGAACTTGAATGGACTACTAACCTGCTTTAAATGAAAGCTTTTAACTCTACTATACGCAAGATTGATGGCTTTTTTTATCTTAGGATCAAGCTTGCTAGTGATTGAAATAATTTCTTTATTACTAATTTGAATATTGTTTTTATTTAAGTCAATTTTATCAAATTTTTTTGAATACTTTATTAACGATTGATCTCCATTTCTTTTCACATCATTAATAATTTTAAGAACGACAGATCTGTTAATATTAGACTGCTGACGCTTAGAATTTAAAGCTCTGCTAAATTCTTTCTGGAAATTACTTTTTTTTGTATCTAATATATATTTCATCAAATTTTATGTTTTGGCTTATATTTGGTTGTCCAGCTTTCGGAAAAATCCTCAAGTGTTGAATCAATAAACTCTGCCTCCATTGAAATTACTCCTCCACCTGAAAATATCAACTTCAAATTATAATTGTCATTTTTGAGCTTAGTCGTTTCAAGTGCTAAAAATTCTAATACTCTTGATTTGTTTTTAATATTAATGTTTTTAGACTTAACTTTTAATATATTTTTAAAAACCAGTGCCGATCTAACTCTTCTATTGTCTCTAAAAACACCCTGCTCAGCATCTTCCCACATAAATCTATTAAAAATACAGGCAAATGTTTTATTTTTTAATAAAAACTTAATGTCCTGAGAAATGATGACAGCATCTTGCAAATATGCTGAAAAAACTTTTAGGTCTTTTTCATCGTTAGCTAATAATTTTAAATTAGCGTCTTTATCAAGCATCTTTTAAAACTATCTTAGCTCCACATTTCTTAAGCTTGCCAACTAAATTTTCATAGCCTCTTTCTAGATGATAGACTCTATTAATTGTCGTTGTTCCCTGCGCGACCAAACCAGCTAGCACTAGGGACACGGATGCTCTTAAGTCAGTAGCCATAACTTCTGCTCCTTTTAATTTATCTATACCCATAATATGAGCGCTCTGATTTTTTATTTTTATATTGGCACCCAATCTTTTTAGCTCTGGAACATGCAAAAACCTATTTTCAAAAATATCTTCCTTGATTACTGATTTGCCCCTAGATAAGCACAACAAGCTCATTAATTGCGCTTGCATATCTGTTGGAAAACCTGGGTAGGGTAATGTTTTGACATTTAGTGATTTTGTTTTTTTTCTAGATATCGTAACTGAATTTTTTTTCTTAAAGCTTAATTGCGCCCCTGCTTTTTTCAAAACATCAAATATATTATTCATTATGTCTTTATTAATTTTATTTAAAGTAATTTTTCCATTTGTAATTAAAGATGCAATCGCATAAGTGCCAGCTTCTATTCTGTCTGGAATAATCGTGTAACTTACCCCTCTCAATCTATCAACTCCTTCAATAGTAATCGATCTTTTTGAGGTAAATAATATGTTTGCTCCTGAATGATTTAAAAAATCTATCAAATCTAATATCTCTGGTTCAATTGCAATATTTTTAATCAAAGTTTTTCCCTTACAAAGAACTGACGCCATAATTAAATTTTCTGTAGCACCAACTGAAACTGAAGGAAATTTAAAATTAGTAGCTTTTAACTTTTTTGGCACTTCGGCAAGAATATATCCATTATCGATCTTAATTTTTGCTCCCATTTTTTTTAACGCTTCAATATGAAGGTCAACTGGTCTTGATCCTATAGCACAACCCCCAGGCAGAGAAACTTTTGCATAACCATACTTGGAAATTAAAGGTCCCAGAACCAAAACTCCTGCCCGCATAGTTTTTACCAAGTTATATGGGGCTTCTAATTTTTTAATTTTTTGAGGATAAATTTTTACTTCATTTTTTGCAGCTCTGAACTCTATTTTTTTTCCAATATTTTCTAACAAAACAATCATTGTTAAAATATCTTTAACATTTGGAATGTTTTTTAATGTTACAATCTCATCAATGAGCAATGATGCTGCCAGAATTGGCAAAGAGGCATTTTTTGAACCAGAAATATTAATAGTTCCATAGAGTTTTTTGCCTCCTTGGATTACTAATTTTTTCATTAATTATTATACTTTCGGAAGAGTAACGCCCTGTTGCTTCATATACTTTCCTTTTCTGTCTGCATAAGAAACTTCTGGTGGCTGGTCTCCTTTTAGAAAAATAAATTGGCAAGCACCTTCATTTGCGTAAATTTTTGCGGGGAGTGGAGTTGTGTTGGAAAATTCTAAAGTTACATGACCTTCCCACTCTGGCTCTAAAGGCGTTACATTTACAATTATACCGCATCTAGCGTAGGTACTTTTTCCAAGGCAAATTACCAAAACATCTCTCGGAATTTTGAAATATTCCACTGTACTCGCCAATACAAATGAATTGGGAGGGATGATGCAAACATCTTCTTTTTTTGTAACAAAACTTTCCTGTGAAAAGTTTTTTGGATCTACCACGGTTGAGTGAACATTCGTAAAAATTTTAAATTCATTAGAAACTCTTGCGTCATATCCGTAGGATGACAGTCCATAAGATATACTACTTCCTCGTTGTTGATTCTCAACAAAAGGAGAAATCATCTCTTTTTCAAGGGACATTTTTTTTATCCATTTATCTGACAATACGCTCATTTTCTTTCTTTCTGCTTTTTTTGAAACTCTTTTCTTTTTTTTAAATTTTCCTTTAGAGCGTTAGTTAATCGTTTGTTTCTATCTTCTTTCGCGACCATCAAAAACATTTGTTAAATTATTTATTAGGATTGGTTAAATCTTCTAGAGTAATTGGCTTATTGATATCATGCATTTCAACTATTTCTTTCTTTTCTTCTGCAGGACTAGTTGAGGTTTTTTTTGCCTTTTTTAAAGCAAGACGTTCTTTTTTCTTTGCTTCTTTCAGCATCGCCCTTTCACCACGCTTAGACTTATAATCATAATGAATACCCATGGCTGAGCCTCCTAAACTAATTTTCTTAACTTAAAAAAACTATTCTTTTTTTAAGTTTACAGCAGATGGACCCTTTGTTCCATCTTCAATATCAAAAGTGAGAACATCTCCCTCGTCGAGGTGTTCTACGCCAGAATCCTTAACTGCTGACATGTGAACAAAAACGTCCTTTTCTTTGTCATCTCGTTCGATAAATCCATAACCTTTAGATCCATTAAACCACTTTACTTTACCTTTTATGCTCATTTTTACTCTCTGTTGTTTAATTGCATCATTTGGTTTTGATCCAAATGCTTAACATCTTAAATAGATATAAAACATTTTTGTCAAGAATTCCAATTTCAACTAACTGTAGAAAAAATTATATTTTTCCTTCGATTTTTGAACAGTTTGTTTCGTTTATTTTTTGGTCAAAAGTAGCAATAGTTTCTTTTTTTACAATCCAGACATATGATTTTTCATAGGTATTATTGTCTGCAACTTTAGTGCATTTTTTACCTAATTTAACTTCATGTGTCGTACAATTAGTTAGGGCTACCAAAGCAACCATAGCAAGTATAAGTGATATTTTTTTCATACTACAAATATAAAATTGAATAATGATTGTACTTTGCTTTAAAATGGACTTATTTCAGGCAACGTAGATAAAAAAAGTTGTAAAAACCTGCGATAAATTTAAAAAGTCACAAAGAAGCCCACATAGCTCAGAAGGTAGAGCACGTCCATGGTAAGGACGGGGTCATCAGTTCGATTCTGGTTGTGGGCACCAAAGCTATTTTGTGTTTTGTTCTAAGATCTCTTTGTAAAGAGCGCTGTGATCATCATTGCCTTGTCCGCGATCAACAATATTTTGATACATGCTTTGAATAAGTTTTGAAATAGGAAGACTGATGTTTGCATCCTTTGCGCATTTTAAAATGTTATCCATATCTTTTAGGTGGGTTATAGACTTTCCTCTTGGAGCAAAATCTTTTTTTATCATTCTTGCCCCGTGATTTTGTAAAATTTTACTATCGGCAAATCCTCCTGCCACTGCTTTGATGAAATTTTCAGGATTAGCCCCTACTTGTTCGCACAGAATAACAGCTTCGGCTACAGCGCCAATTGTAACTCCCACAATTATTTGATTGCACAACTTTGCCACTTGACCGCTACCTGATGGACCTACCAAGGTAGGATTTCCCATGGTTTTTAAAATGTTTTTTATTTTCTCAAATGTATCAGCATCTCCACCTGCCATAATGGCTAGGGTAGCTGACTTTGCTCCTTCTGGACCTCCAGAAACTGGTGCGTCGACAAAATGCACATTTGTTTTTTTCAAATTGCTGTAAAAAAGTTTTGCACTTTCATACTTGGTAGAGCTCATATCCACAAATATGCTGTCTTTGCTTAATAAACTTTTTCCAATAACTTCATTCACTACTTTTTCAACAGCCTCATCATCTGGCAGCATAGTTATAACTATCGAAGAATTCTTTATTGCCTGTTCTAATGAATCGCAAATTTTGATGTTGCTCGCCTCTTTTAAGCCGTCCATTTTTGACGGGGTTCTATTAAAAGCATTTATTTGATAGTTACCTTTGGAAAGATTTTGAACCATTGGCAAGCCCATTAGTCCTGTGCCAATAAATGCTATATTTATTTTTTGATCTGACATTTTAGCCAGAAATACCTAAGTGCGTGTACTTAACGTTTAGATAATCTTTAATTGCTTCAGATCCTCCTTCTCTTCCATAACCGCTTTGTTTTATTCCTCCAAATGGTGCTTCTGCAAATGGCACTAGCGGGGTATTGATGGCGACCATTCCTGTTTCTAATGCATCAGAAGTTTTGTGAGCTTTTTCCATAGAATTTGTTGCAACATACGCTGCTAATCCAGCATCGCTATTGTTGGCTCTTTCGATTACTTCATCAAAGTGTTTAAAGGAAAGTATTGGAGACAAAGGGCCAAACGGCTCTGTCTTCATAATAGTAAAATCGTCTTTTACATTATCAAAAACTGTTGCTTCATAAAAATACCCCTTATTGAAATTAGCTGGCTGTTTACCTCCACATAGAATAGACGCTCCTTCTCCTTTGGTGGTCTCAACCAACTGTTCTATCTCTCCTAATCTTTTTTTAGTAGTGATTGGCCCAAGATCAGAATCTTTTTCAATTCCAGGACCCATTTTTAACTTTAATGTTTTTTCAACAAATAGTTTTGTAAATTCTTCTTTTTTACTTTCGTGAATATAAAATCTACTAGGAGATATGCATACCTGCCCTGTATTTCTGTATTTTGCCATAATAGCCATGTCTACAGCTTTTTGAATGTTGGCATCATCGTGCACTATAAAAGGAGCATGACCACTTAATTCCATTGTCACTCTTTGAACTTTTTCAGCTGCTTGCTTTAAAATAATTTTTCCCACTCTTGTCGACCCAGTAATGGATATTTTTTTTACTATATCGGATGAAATTAGTTGGGCAGCAATAGATGCTGGGTCTCCTGATAGCAGATTAACTACTCCAGCAGGAATTCCTGCTTCACGCACAATATCAACTAATTGCATAACCGACCCTGGTGTTACAACGTCAGGCTTGCAAATAACTGAACAGCCCGCAGCTAATGCTGTTGAAATTTTTCTTGCTGCTAAAATTGTTGGAAAATTCCATGGTGTTAAAGCGGCAACTACACCAACAGGTTCATACTTGATTTGAATTCTTGTGTCTGGGAATCGGCTTTCTACTATCTGTCCATAAATCCTTTTTGTCTCTTCTGCATTCCACTCAAAAATATCAGCGGAAGCAATTGCCTCTCCTTGAGCCTGTGCAAATGGCTTGCCAACCTCTAAAGCTATCCATTTGGCTATAACATCTTTTCTCTCTCTTATTAAGTCAGCAATTTTTCTTATTTTGGCTGATCTTTCCCATGGAGAAGTTTTTCTCCAAATTTCTAATCCTTTTTTTGCAGACTGCAGGGCTTTTTCAACATCTTCGCTTGTTGCTTTAGATGCGTGTCCTAAAATTTCCTCATTAGAAGGGTTAATAACCTCGTAAGTTTCTTTTTTGCTGGAAGCTGCCCATTTTCCATCGATAAATTGTCCGAAATTTTGATACATAAGCTTTAATTTTAAGAGAGTTTTAGTTTAATTAATGTTCAAATCCAACCTAATTTGTTAGGTTATTTTGAATTTACATATGGGTCAAAATCCAATAAGTACCACAGAATCTTATGGGTATAGAAATTAAAGTTCCAGATATTGGGGATTTCAAAAATGTTGAAATTATAGAGATACTGGTAAAGGAAGGTGATCAAGTTAATAAAAATGACACAATTATTACACTTGAAAGTGACAAGTCCAGTGTGGAGATACCATCTCCTTACTCTGGAAAAATAACTGAGTTAAAAGTTAAGGTTGGAGATAAAATTTCCAAAGGAAGTCTAATTGCGCTAATAGAAGCCGAAGGACAGGTTGAAGACAAAAAAACAAATGAAGTAAAAGAAAAAATCCTACCTGAAACAGAAAAAATCATCAAAGATGCAGAGGAAACTCTCTCCAAAAACAATGCTACTAGCCAAGTTGCAAATAAATCTCCAAAGATAGAACTTAAAAACAAAAGCTTATATAGCGGTGTTCCCAACATTAACGATATAGACCCTCAAGAAACCAATGAGTGGATTGAGTCTTTAAGTGACGTAGTAAAGAGAGATGGAGCGGAAAGAGCTCACTATTTATTAAGTCAGTTAATTGATGAGACTTATATTGCTGGGTCTAATATTCCTTTTACTCAAAATACTCCTTATATAAATACCATTCCTACAGAGTTAGAGACAAAATCTCCTGGAGATCAAGAGATTGAAAGAAAAATAAGATCTTTGATCAGATGGAATGCTGCAACAATGGTTGTTAGAGCTAATAAAATTTCTTCAGAATTGGGTGGGCATATTGCAACTTTTGCTTCGGCCGCAACTTTATACGATGTTGGATGTAATCATTTTTGGAGAGCTAAAACTGATACTTTTTTAGGTGACATGGTTTTTTATCAAGGTCATGCCTCTCCAGGTGTGTACGCTAGATCTTTTCTTGAAGGCAGAATTAGCGAAGAGCAATTAATTAATTTTAGACAAGAAACAAAAAAGGGCGGATTATCTTCATACCCGCATCCTTGGCTAATGCCTGATTACTGGCAATTTCCCACTGTGTCCATGGGACTTGGTCCAATCATGTCTATTTATCAAGCTAGATTTATGAAGTACTTGCAAAATAGAGAATTAATTCCCGATCAAGATAGAAAAGTTTGGACGTTTATCGGCGATGGGGAAACAGATGAACCAGAAACTCTTGGAGCGATCGGTTTGGCAGCAAGAGAGAAATTAGATAATTTGATTTTTGTCGTTAACTGTAACCTTCAAAGACTAGATGGGCCTGTTAGAGGAAATGGAAAAATTATTCAAGAACTCGAAGGAACATTTAGGGGAGCTGGTTGGAACGTAATTAAAGTTATTTGGGGTTCGTACTGGGATCCTTTGTTAGAGGCGGACAAAACAGGTCTTTTAATGAAAAGGATGAATGAGGTGGTAGACGGAGAGTATCAGGCGATGAAAGCTAAAGGTGGTGCCTATGTGAGAGAAAAATTCTTCGGAAAGTACCCGGAGTTATTAAAATTAGTTTCAAACATGTCTGATGCGGACATTTGGAGACTGAATCGTGGTGGTCACGATCCTCATAAGGTTTATGCGGCATATGACGCTGCAACCAAGCACAAAGGTCAGCCCACGGTTATATTAACTAAAACAATCAAGGGTTATGGAATGGGCAAGTCTGGTGAAAGCATAAATACTACTCACCAACAAAAAAAATTAGATGTGAATGATATGTTCTATTTTAGAGATAGATTTGAAATTCCTTTAACAGATAAGCAGGTTGAAAATTTAGAATTTTATAAGCCCGATGAAAAATCTGAGGAAATTCAATATTTACTTGAGAGAAGAAAGCAGCTTGGAGGATTTATACCGTCCAGATCTTCTAAAGCTAGCCCAGTAAAAATTGACAGCTCTGTATTTGAATCTTCATATCTATCGTCAGGTGAAAGGCAAATTTCGACTACAATGGCCCTTGTTGCTATTCTAACAAAAATGCTAAGGGATAAATCAACAGCTTCAAGACTAGTTCCTATCATACCTGATGAGGCTAGAACTTTTGGTATGGAAGGTTTTTTTCAAAAAATTGGAATTTATGCTCATGAAGGACAAAAATACGAACCTGTAGATTCTGAACAAATCAGCTCTTATCGTGAAGATAAAAAAGGACAGGTTTTGGAAGAAGGAATTAACGAAGCTGGAGCCATGTCTTCATTTATTGCGGCTGGTACAGCTTACACAAATCATGAAATTGAAATGCTTCCTCTTTATATCTTTTACTCCATGTTTGGGTTTCAACGAGTTATGGATTTAATATGGGCTGCTGGCGATTCTCAAACTAGAGGATTTTTAATTGGGGCCACAGCAGGAAGAACAACTTTAGCTGGTGAGGGGTTACAACACCAAGATGGTCACAGTTTGATTATGGCTTCGATGATACCAAATTGCGTGTCGTACGATCCGACTTATGCTTATGAACTTGCAATTATTTTTGAAGATGGGCTAAAAAGAATGCATGAAAAACAAGAGAATGTTTTTTATTACATCACTGCAATGAATGAAAACTATATTCACCCCGAAATACCCAGGCATGTAAAAAAAGAAGATGTGTTGCAGGGCATGTATTTACTTAAAGAATTTGACAATAAAGGAAAAGCTAAAGTTCAATTGATGGGATCGGGAACTATTCTTAATGAAGTGCTTCAGGCAGCTGAAATTTTAAGTATCGAGTATGGAATTGACTCCGACGTATGGAGTGTAACGAGCTTTAATGAACTTCAAAAAAATGCAATGGAAGTAGAAAGAAGGAATCTGCTAAACCCTACAAAAAATAGAGAACAAACTTATGTTGAAAAATGCCTAGAAGGAAGATCTGGACCGGTAATTTCTGCCACTGACTATATGAGAATTCACGCCGATCAAATAAGACCTTATATCAAAGAAAATTATTATACTTTTGGAACTGATGGCTACGGAAGAAGTGATACGAGAAAAAAACTTAGAGATTTTTTTGAAGTTAATAAAGAATATATAGTTGCAAATACCCTAAGTATTTTGGCCAAAGAACAAAAAATTGCTTCAAAAGTTGCTCAGAGAGCTTTTGAAAAATATAATATAGACCAAGCAAAACCGATACCTACTAAGTTATAATGGCCCAAGATATTTTAGTACCAAATATTGGTGACTTTAAGAGCGTTGAGATCATAGAAGTTTTAATAAAAGAAGGGCAAGAAGTAGAAAAAGGTGATCCAATAATAATGCTTGAAAGTGACAAATCAAGCGTAGAAGTTCCATCAAGTTTATCTGGCAAGATTGAAAAAATTCACATTAAAGTTGGTGACAAAGTTTCAGAAGGTAGTCTTGTAGCTTCTTTAGAGGGAGAGGGCGCTGTAGAAAAAAAAGACAATAAAGAAATAAGTAAAATCACAGAATCTAAGGCAGCGATTGAAGAAGTGAGCAAAAACATATCTGACTCTAAAGTTTCTAATCACACCTCCGCAAAAGAAAAAGAAATTCAGGTAACGTCGCTGAAAAGCTCTACTGGTATTTATGGTGCGAGCCCTAAAGTTATGAAATTTGCAAGAGAATTGGGTGTTTCCATTAATGAAGTTCAAGGTAGTGGCAGAGAAGGAAGGGTTTTGGAGGAAGATATTAAGCAATATGTAAGTCAAAATATCAATACAACCAAGACCTCTACACAAGTTGAAGAACCAAAACCAAAAACAGATGTTCCTGATTCTTTGCCATACGAACATAGTGAGTTTGGGGATGTTGATGTACAAAACATACCGAGAATTAAAAGACTATCTGGACCACATCTGGTTAAAGCCTGGACAACTATTCCTCACGTTACTCAGCATGACGAGCTTGATATAACTGAGATGGAAAATTTTAGAAAAAACTTAGTAGATTTAAACACTCGAGAAAAAATTTCAATTACACCATTGGCTTTTATGATGAAAGCTCTGGTTAATGCCATGGGAAAATTCCCTAATTTTAATAGCTCTATTGATAACGATAAAGTTATTTTTAAAAAATATTTTCATATTGGAATTGCGGTTGATACACCGCACGGACTAATGGTTCCAAAAATTAGAAATGTAGATAAAAAAAATCTATCTGAACTAAGTCAGGAAGTCAGGGAAATTAGTAAACTTTGTAAGGATCTAAAAATCGATAAAAAAGAATTTTTTGGAGGCTCTATGACCATCTCAAGTCTTGGAGGAATTGGTGGTAGTTTCTTTACACCAATTATTAATGCTCCTGAAGTATCCATAATAGGAGTTGGAAAATCCGAAATGAAGCAAGTATTTATTGATGGAAAATTTGAAGCAAGAATGATGATGCCCATCTCTCTATCTTATGATCACCGAATTATTGATGGCGCTGAAGCTGCAAAATTTTGCCAAGATTTAAAAGTGAGTTTGGGAAGAAATTTTTCCATAAAACTAGCAAGCTAAATGTTCGCAAAGGGTTCTTGCGAAGTTAAATTTTTACAAATTCAAGAAACTTTTAATGATCTCCTTAAAAACAATAAAGAAACTGGAGCTGCATTTTCAGTAATTAAAAATAATAAAAAAATTATAAGCTTATATGGTGGGACAAAAAATTTACAAAACGATCCTTGGGACGAAAACACAATTGTAAATACGTTTTCTGCAAGCAAAGGAATGTATGAAGCCTGCATTGCAAAAATCGTTAATGACAATTTGCTAGATTTAGACAAGCCAGTTTGTCATTACTGGCCTGCTTTTCAGGAGACAAATAAATCTTCTATTTTAGTCAAGCACATTTTATCTCACCAATCTGGCATGTATCGATTTAAACAAAAATTAGAAAATAAAGATTTACTAGATTGGGAAAAAATAATTTCAATATTAGAAAATCAAAACCCTGATCACAAACCAGGAGAGGCAACCTACTATCATGCAAAAACACACGGGTATTTAGCAGGAAACTTAATTAAGATTATAACTGGATTAAGTGTTGGTCAATTTTTCAATAAGTTTATTGCCAACAAAAACAATTTAAATTTTTTCTTTGGAGTTAATGAGTTGCAAATGCAGAATGTGGCCAATTTATCTACTGGAGCATTTGAAAATGAAAGTAAAAAATCTACGGAAGAAAATCTAAATGCTTTTAACAATCCAGAGCATGATCTTGAATTTTATAACACCACGGCATGGAGAAAAGCTGAAATACCTTCAATGGGTGGCCATGGAAACTCTGATGCCATCGCTTCAATTTACGATTATTTAGCTAATGATTTAAAAAATGATAGTAAAAATATAATTAAGCAAAATATTTTACAAAAAGGACTCGAAGAAACAAAATCTTCTATGGACTTAAGTTTGAACCTTCCTATTAGATGGACGAATTTAGGCTTTATTTTAAGGGGCGGTTGGATGTTTGGCAGACACAAGGAATCTTTTGGTCACAATGGTTGGGGTGGATCATTAGGATTTGCAGACCCTGTTAATGGACTTGGAATATCTTATGTCACAAAAGAAATTAACCCCACCATGGGTGTAGACCAAAGAGCTATTGGCTTAGTTAAAAAATTTTATGAATTGTTAATTTGATCAGCTAATGCGCTAGCACTAGACCAAGAATCTTCGGCTTTTGATCCACACATCCAATCACCACAAATGCCAAGATTGATTTCTTCATTCCAGTAAAATTTCTGTGAAAAATTTTCTTTTTTAAAAGCATAAAGCCAACCGTGAATGTCTTTATGAACAATCTTTGTATTTTTTATATGAAATAAATTTAAGAACTCCCCAACCATTAAATTTATAACCTCCTCTTTATTTCTTCTATAATCTTGAAATTTTTTTTGAGCAAAAAATAAGTTACTTTGCAAGGTCCATAACTCTAAATCAGGATTGTTTTCAGATCTTATTTTTGAACTCTCATTTGCAGCCCAACCCAAAATAGAATTTTTTTCGAACTTAAAACCATTTGCTGAAATTCCTAAACTTTTATCAAATCCAATCATCACTGTTAAATTGGGCTCCATAGAGCCAATAATTTTAAAATCTAAATTCAATGGTGCAATAATTTTTTGGCACTGCTCTAGTGGGATGGTTAATATTAATTTTTCACACTCTTGTTTGCTGTTATCTTTAAATTCTAGCAACCATCTTTTATCTTTTTTTTTAATGCTTAGAAGCTCTTTTTGATAATGAACATTTGAACTTATTAATTTTTTCACAAAATCATTGTTGCCAGATTTGCCAATATACTTTTTTTTTTCTATTTTTTTATTATCTTCAAAAAGAATAAATTCTCCATCCCACTCCTTTATAAAAGGTGTCAAATGCTGATTTAAAAATAATCCAAACTCTTTTTCTTTTGGGCTAATAAACTGAAGCCCGTGATCAAAAATACCGACATGATTAACCCTTCTAGTAGATGATCTTCCTCCAGGTCCTCTGCTTTTGTCAAATATAGAAATATCTTTTGTTTTAAGATTTTTGCTTAATACCGCTGAAGAAAAGCCGGATCCAATAATTGTTATTTTATCCATATTAAAATTATAAATAATTTATTAAAATAAATTTAGTTAATTACTTAGCAAAGATCAAAAAAATTAAAATTTTGGCGGAGAGAGAGGGATTCGAACCCTCGGTACCTTTGACGGTACACACACTTTCCAAGCGTGCTGATTAAACCGCTCTCACATCTCTCCGTTTTATACTCAAACATATTTATTTATTTATTTTAAGAACACCTATGAAGGCTTCTTGAGGAATCTCAACGCTGCCAAACTGCTTCATTCTCGATTTTCCTTTTTTTTGTTTATCAAGCAGTTTTCTTTTTCTGTCTCTTGCTCCACCACCGTGTATTTTGGTCAAAACATCTTTTTTGAAACCTTGAATTGTTTCTCTAGCTACAATTTTACCACCGATTGCAGCTTGGATCGGTATAGGAAATTGATGTCTTGGAATTAATTCTTTTAATTTTTCGCAAATTAACCTTCCTTGGCGAACAGCAAACTCGCTATGAATAACTACGCATAATGCATCAACTGGTTCTGCATTAACTAGAACTGAAAGTTTAATTAAGTCCCCTTCTTTATATTCGCTAATTTCATAATCAAAACTAGCATATCCACTAGAGATAGATTTTAATCTATCGTAGAAATCAAACACCACCTCATTAAGAGGCAATTCATATTTTAAAATAGCTCTATTTCCAGAGTAAGAAAGGTTTTTTTGAGAGCCTCTTTTTTCTTCACAAAGTTTAATGATTGAGCCCAAATATTCATCCGGTGTAATCAGAGTTGCATTAATCCAGGGTTCTTTAATGGTTTTGATATAATTTGGCTCAGGCATGCTGCTTGGATTTTGAAGGTCTATTGATTTTCCATCTGTCGTTTCTAGCTTGTATACAACGCCTGGTGTGGTGGTGATTAAATTCAAATCGTATTCTCGGTCTAATCTTTCAACAACAATTTCAAGGTGTAATAATCCTAAAAAACCACATCTAAAACCAAGCCCAAGTGCCGTTGAAGATTCTGCTTCGTAAACTAAACTAGAATCGTTTAAAGCAAGTTTTCCCAGACTGTCTCTGAGAAGACCATAATCTGAACTATCTACAGGAAATAGGCCGCAAAAAACAACTGGTTTGCTTGGTTTAAATCCTGGCAATGCTTTTGTAGTTGGATTTTTGCTTAATGTAATTGTGTCTCCTACCTTTGTTTCTGAAACACTTTTAATTCCCGTTACTATAAAACCCATTTCTCCAGGTCCTAAGTTATCTTTATCGACTGGCTTTGGTGTAAAGACCCCAACTTTGTCAATCTTGTATCTGGCTTTATTGGACATCATTAAAATTTCATCCTCTTTTTTGATAAACCCATCAATAATTCTAACTAATATTACAACGCCCAAATAACTGTCATACCAACTATCTACCAGCAAAGCTTTTAACTGATCGTTACTTTCACTTTTTGGTGGTGGCAATCTTTCTACAATAGCGGTTAAAATTTCTTCAATCCCGGCTCCGGTTTTTCCTGAAGCTAAAATTGCATTCGAAGTATCTATGCCAATCACATCCTCTATTTCCTGTTTCACTTTTTCAGGTTCTGAAGCTGGAAGATCAGATTTGTTAAGAACCACTACAATCTCATGATTATTATCCATAGCTTGATAAACGTTGGCTAATGTTTGTGCCTCTACACCTTGGGAGCTATCAACAATTAACAAGGATCCTTCGCATGCTGCCAGAGATCTGCTGACTTCATAGCTAAAATCTACATGCCCAGGAGTATCCATAATATTTAAAATATAAGTTTTTCCGTCTTTATGTTTGTAGCTAAGTCTAACCGTCTGCGCTTTGATTGTAATTCCTCTTTCCCTTTCAATATCCATTGAGTCGAGAACTTGCTGCTTCATTTCTCTTGCTTGCAGTCCTCCACAAGTTTGTATTAATCGATCGGCAAGTGTGGACTTCCCGTGGTCAATATGGGCTACAATAGAAAAATTTCTAATTAAATCTGTGGAACTCATGAACTTCTTAAAGTGCCGCCTGTTTTAGATTGCACGGAAGATATGATTTTTTGGCTGATGTCTTCAATTGTTTTTTCATCTAATGTTTTTTCCATTGATTGCATCTTAACGCTAAGAGCAATTGATTTTTTATCTTGCTCAATGTTGCTGCCTTCATATACATCAAAAATATCAATACTAGTTATTAATTGAGAGTCACAACTCTTGATTAACGAGATGAGCTGGGTGGCCTTAACATCTTTGTTCACAATAAATGCAAAGTCTCTTTCTACTGCTTGAAATTTAGAAACCACGTAAGCTCCTTTGGCATCCTTCTGCTTTTTTTTAGGTTCTACAATATTGTCTAAATAAATTTCAAAACCACACGGTGAGTATTTTTCCAATTCTAATTGAGCAATAATAATAGGGCTCAATTCGCCAAAGCAAGCAAGCAATGGTCCTTTACTAGATCCTAAATATACAGACCCGGACCTACCCGAATGAAAAGACTGATTACTTTTACTTTCTATAATTAATTTTTTTATATCAAAGCCTAGATCTGTCAAAACTTGTAAAACATCTGCTTTGGCATCGTAAGCGGTTGATGTTGCAGTTTTTTCTTTCCAGGTTTTTTCAATTTTATTGCCAATTCTTATGCCAGCCGCGACTGTATTTTGTTGTCCGGGCTGCTTGCCGTGGAAAACTGGTCCTACCTCAAAAATCATTAAATTTTTATAGTCTCTATTAATGTTATTTCTTGAATGAATTAATAAATTAGAAAAAACAGATGTTCTTAAAGTATCAAGATCAGAGGATATGGGGTTTACTAGGCGTAATTTTTTATCCGTAAATAAATCATCAATTTTTGAATTGGTAAAAGACCAGGTAATAGTCTCTAAATAACCGATGGATGCTATCGACCTTTGAATATAGTGAAAAACTTTTTGCTGATAATTAAGAGCTGGCCTTAAAGCAATTCTATCAGGTTCTGCAAGGGGTATATTATTGTAACCACTTATCCTAATAAGCTCTTCAATGACATCTACTTCCTGGATGACGTCAGGTCTAAAGCTGGGAACGATTAGTTCTAAATTTATTTTTTTATCTTTTATTTTAAATCCTAATTTTTCAAGGATTTTTACAGAATCTGTTTTTGAAATCTCAAATCCAATTAATTTTTTAAAATTAGTTAAAGTAAAATTTACTTTTCTTTCCTTGTAAGCTGATTTTCCGGTAACATTAATTTTTCCTATTTTGCCACCACAAACTTCTTGGATTAATTTTGCCGCAGTCATTAATCCCTCTTCTATAGAATCGGGGTCCACTCCTCTTTCAAACCGATATTTGGCATCTGTTATGATTCCCAATTGTTTTGAAGACTTTGTAATTGAAATCGGATCAAAACTAGCAGCTTCTAAAATAATATTAGTTGTATTCATTGTTGTTGCGCTGATCTCCCCCCCAATAATACCCCCTAAACCAAGAGCTTTTTCTGTATCTGCAATAACACAGCTGTCTTTCGGTAAAATATATTTTTTATTATCTAGTGCTTGAAATGTTTCTCCAGATTTAGACTTTCTAACGATAATTTTTTTAGATATTTTATCCGCGTCATAAGCATGAAGCGGCCTATTTATATCTAGCATAATATAATTTGTAATATCGACAATGGCAGATATTGATTTTTGACCCACTGATTCCAAGTGTCTTTTTAGCCAATCTGGGCTTTCTTTGTTTTGAACATTTTCGATAAAACAACTTCCAAACTGGGAGCAGCCTGAGTCTTTTTCAATTTCAACTGTAACGATTTTTTTTGAGTTTATTTTTATTTTATCTAGCTTGGGCTGAATAAAAATTCCTTCCCCTGAGGCAGCAAGATCTCTGGCAATACCTCGAACGCCAAGACAGTCTGATCTATTTGGTGTAATCGAAATATCAATCATGGGATCTAAATTTTCTTTAAAAAAACTGTCCCCTATTTTTTGTTTAGTTTTTAATTCAATAATTCCATCGCTATCTTTTGTAAGATTTAACTCCGCTTCAGAACAAAGTATCCCAAAAGACTCTACACCTCTAATTTTTGCCACTGAAAGCTTCATGCCATTTTTGGGTATCACTGTTCCAGGCGATGCATAAACAGTAACCAATCCCTCTCTAGCATTAGATGCGCCACAAACAACTTTAATAATTTTTCCTTCTCCAGTATCTACATCGCAAATTTTTAGCTTGTCTGCCTCTGGATGCTTAATGGCGCTTACTATCTTGCAAACTTTAAAATTGGACATATTGCTTTTTGCAGAGCTAATACTTTCAACTTCAAGTCCTATAGATGTAAGCTTTTCAGCTATTTGTTCTGTGGTTGATTTTGTTTTTAAATATTTTTTCAGCCAATTTAGAGTAATATTCATTTCGCTAACCCTCTGTAGTTGGTTGGGATGTCATTGGCATTAAATCCAAAATGCTCTAACCATCGAACATCGCTCTCAAAAAATGATCTTAAATCGTTAATGCCGTATTTCAACATTGCTAATCGGTCTACGCCAACACCAAACGCATAACCCTGGTACTTACTTGAATCTATTTTGGCATTTTTCAAGACGTTGGGGTGAACCATTCCACATCCTAAAATTTCCAACCATTTATCTCCCTGTCCTATGGTAATTTTTCCATCTTTAATTTCGTATCCAATGTCAACTTCTGCAGATGGCTCTGTAAATGGAAAATGACTTGGTCTAAATCGCATTTTAATTTGGTCAATTTCAAAAAATTTTTTTAGAAAATAATCAAGACAGCCTCTAAGATCTGCCATGGTTACATTTTTATCTACGTACAAACCCTCCAGCTGGTGAAACATGGGGGTATGTGTTTGATCACTATCGCAACGATAAGTTCTTCCTGGTGCAATAATCTTAAAAGGAGGCTTGTCATTTAACATTGTTCTAATTTGAACTGGCGAAGTATGAGTTCTTAACAAAGTTTGTTTTTGATCATCAAGATAAAAAGTGTCGTGCATATCTCTTGCTGGATGATTGGGTGGAGTATTTAGAGCCGTAAAATTATTATACTCGTTTTCAATATCTGGACCTTCCGCTACAGAAAAACCCAACTCTGCAAAAATACATGTTAGCTCATCAATTACTTGAGATACTGGGTGTATTTTTCCCTGAGGTAATTTTGGGGTTGGAAGAGTTATGTCAATGGATTCTCCCTGTAATTTTTTTATTATTTCCTCTTGATCAAATCTTACAGAGTATTTGCTAAACTCTTCTAAAACTTTTGTTTTTAAAATATTGAGTTGAGACGCAAATTCTTTTTTTTTATCTTTATCTATAGTAGCAAGATCCTGGAAAAGCTTAGATAAGCTCCCTTTTTTCCCAAGGACTTCTGTTCTTAGATTCTCTAAATTTTCCTTATTTTTTAATTGGGAAAATTTATTAAAAATCTCTTGCTCTAGTGTTGATAGATCGTTCATCTAATAAATTAAAAATTTTAATTTAATTTAGATGCGATTGTACCTTTTTTACAATGGATTTAAAGGTTTCAGGATTGTGATATGCGATATCAGCCAATACTTTACGGTCAATTTTAATTTTAGATTTAATAAGTCCATTTATAAATTTAGAATATGTTAAGCCTTCAGCTCTCACGCCTGCATTAATTCTTTGTATCCACAAAGATCTAAAAATTCTTTTATTTCTTCTTCTGTCTCTGTAAGCGTACTGTAGAGACTTTTCTACTGCCTGCTTAGCAACTCGGATTGTATTTTTTCTTCTACCTCGGAATCCCTTCGCTTGCTTAAAAACCTTTTTATGCTTCGCGTGACTTGCGACCCCTCTTTTGACTCTAGACATATTTTATCCTCTAGTGCTGTAAGGCATATACGATTTAATAATCTTAGTATCTTGCTTAGATAAAATCGTTGTACCTCTTAATGTTCTAATCTGTTTGTTTGTTCTCTTAATCATTCCGTGTCTTTTTCCAGCTTGTGGAGCTTTTACCTTGCCACTAGCAGTAAATCTGAAACGTTTTTTTGCAGAGCTTTTAGTTTTTAGTTTTGCCATAAAAATGTAACGGGGTTATACAAAGATTGTGATTTGAAAACAATAGAAATCGATTGTCTATAAGGCTTGAATTATTAGGGTCATTTGTCTTCCCTCCATCTTAGCTGACTGCTCTACCTTACCTATTTCTTTTGTATCCTCTATAATTCTTCTAACAAGATCATAGGCTGCCTTCATATACTCCATTTCTCGACCTTTAAATTTGATTGTAAATTTAACTTTATCACCCCCTGTTAAAAATTTTAATGCATTTTTAATTTTAAAATCATAGTCGTGAACATCCGTAACGGGTCGCAATTTAATTTCTTTTAAACTAATTATTTTTTGCTTTTTTCTAGCCAAACTAGCTTTTTTTTGCAATTCATATTTAAACTTACCGCTGTCCATAATTTTACAAACAGGCGGTTTTACATTAGGTGCAATCTCAATCAAATCCAAACCAACTTCTTGCGCCCTATTGATTGCCTCACCCAAAGGAACAATTCCTATGTTCTCTCCTTCGTGACCAATTAACTGAACTTCCGTTGCTCTAATATTGTTGTTAGTACGAGGACCTCTTTCTCTTGGCTTCCGATTATGTTGAAAATTTTTATTAATAAGAATACCTCTAGATTTTTGGAGCTTGAGACTCTTGAGATAAGCTAGAAATTATCTCATCTAATTTTGCAGTTTGCTGCTCTTCTTTGCCCAGTCTTCGCAAAGTTATGGTTTTATCTTGAATTTCTTTGGTACCGCAAATCATTAAGACGGGAATTTTCTCAAGGGAGTGTTCTCTAATTTTGTAATTAATTTTTTCATTTCTGAGATCGATAATAGTTCTTATTCCTTTTTTTTCAAGCTGTTTCAATATTTCTTTTGCGTAATCATGATGCTCATCATTTATTGGAAGTATTCCGACTTGAACAGGTGATAACCAGAAAGGAAGTTTTCCGGCATAGTGTTCGAGCAAAATTCCTGTAAATCTTTCTAGAGAACCAAATAGAGCGCGATGCAACATCACTGGTATTTTTTTCTTTCCTTCTTTATCTATATAAGTAGCGCCTAATCTACCTGGTAAATTTAAATCTACCTGCAAAGTTCCACACTGCCAATCTCTTCCAATCGCATCTCTTAGAACAAATTCAATTTTCGGTCCATAAAATGCTCCCTCACCTTTATTAATTGTGTATTCAACATTGGATGCTTTAATTGCCTCCAACAAAGCCTGCTCTGACTTATCCCAAACAGAATCTTCACCCACTCTTTTTTCTGGTCGGTCCGCATATTTGAGGCTGATATTTTCAAACCCAAATGCTTTATAGATATCCAGAATTAGCTTGGTAACTTTAACCGATTCTTCGGTGATTTGTTCTTCCGTGCAAAAAATATGAGCGTCATCTTGCGTAAAAGAACGCACTCGCATCAAGCCATGCAAAGAACCTGACGGTTCATAGCGATGCACCTTTCCAAATTCGGATAATTTTAAAGGAAGATCCTTGTAACTTTTTAAGCCCTGATTATAAATCTGACAGTGACCAGGACAATTCATTGGCTTAATTGCAAAAGTTCTCTCATCTGGTGTTACGGTCGTGTACATATAATCGTGAAATTTTTCCCAATGACCAGATTTTTCCCACAGTGCTCTATCAATAATTTCTGGAGTGTTTACTTCTTTATAGCCAGCCTCTAATTGTTTTTGCCTCATAAACTCCACTAGAGTTTGGAACAAAGCCCAACCTTTTTGATGCCAAAAAACAGCTCCTGGGCTTTCTTCTTGGAAGTGGAATAGGTCCATAGTTTTTCCAAGTTTTCTATGATCTCTTTTTTCTGCTTCTTCAAGATTATGCAAATACTCATCTAGATCTTTTTTAGTTTTCCAACATGTTCCATAAATTCTTTGAAGCATGACATTGTTAGAATCTCCTCGCCAATAAGCTCCTGCAACTTTCATTAACTTAAATGCCTTGCCAATTTTTCCTATGCTTGGCAAATGGGGTCCTCGACATAAATCGTGCCACTTGCCGTGAAAATAAATTGATATTTCTTCTTTACCAGGAATTGAATCTATGAGTTCAGCTTTGTAATTTTCACCAATGCTTTTAAAATGTTCAATTGCTTTTTTTCGTTCCCAAACTTCTCTTGTAGTTTTTTCATCTCGATCTACAATTTCTATCATTCTCTTTTCGATTTTGATTAAATCCTCTTCTGTAAATGGTTCCTCTCTAGCAAAATCATAATAAAAACCATTCTCGATCACGGGTCCAATGGTAACTTGGGTTCCTGGAAAGAGCTCTTGTACTGCCATTGCGCAAACGTGGGCAGCATCATGCCTTAGCAATTCTAATGCGTAGTCATCATCTAGTGTGATAATTTTAACTGCAGAATCTTCTATAATTTTTGTATCGAGATCTTTGTATTCACCATTAACTTGTAACGCTAAAGCTTTTTTAGATAAGGAAATGCTAATATCTTTCGCTATATCAAGACCTGTTACAGCATTATCATAAGTTACTTTTTTACCGTCAGGCAGTTGTACTATTGGCATATATATCGTGTCCGTCTCATTGAGGATTTTAATAAACTAATGAATCGTAAATTTCTAGTGTTTTTAAACACATCTTATCTTTGGTGTAGTTTTCAGAGACATTTCTTCTTCCTTCTGCACCAACTATTTTAAGGGCCGACTCTTCCATTTTTGAAATATTGTAAATATTGTCTGCAAGATCCTCTGTGCTATTAGACTTGAACAGCCATCCTGTTTTTTTATCGATAACTGTCTCTATAGATCCTCCAATTGCACTTGCTAATATAGGTTTTTCCATAGCCTGGGCTTCAATGCTCACTCTTCCAAAAGCTTCAGGTTCAATAGATGCGGAAACAACCAAGTTAGCAAAAGCGTATGCGAGAGCCATATTTTTTAAAGGCTTAACAAGCCTGACTTTATCTACCAGCTTATAGGATAGTATTAATTTTTGTAAATCACTCTCATAATCATGCCTGCCTTGAGAATCTCCTAAAATAATAAAAAATATATTAGAAAGTTTGTTTTGTGTTTTTAAATAGTTAGCAGCCTCGATGAATAAAATTTGTCCTTTCCATGAGCTTAGTCTTCCAGGAAGTAGAACTAAAAAATTCTTATTAGAAAACCCCATTTCTTTTCTCAAAGTTTCTTTGTCTTGTTCTTGAATGTTGGACGAATTAAAATACTGCTCATCAATTCCTCTTTTAATTACGCTGATAGGACTATTCATTTTGTAATTAGACTTTATATGATTCAGAATAAAGTTAGATCCTGCAATGATATGGTCTGATTTTATCATAATAGAATTATAGTATTTTTTTATGGAAGAGCTAAAATTATAAGTTCCGTGAAAAGTTGTGACAAATTTTACGCCTGCAAGCTTACAAGCCAAATAGCAGGACCAGGCGGGCCCTCTACTTCTTGCATGAACTATGTTGATATTATTTTTTTTTATTAGAAAAAAAATATAAACAACATTTGTTAAAAGCATAAATATATTCTTAGAAACTGGCCATTTAAAAATTTTTACATTTTTGCCTATAGAGCTTAGCTGAGACCCTCCAGAAGTTAGAATGGAAGAAAGCTCACAGTGTTCCGAAACATAATCGGCTACATGTCTGCACCCTGTTTCTGCACCACCAATACCCATGCTTGGTATTGCTTGTAATAATCTTATTTTTTTAATCATTAAATTTGTGATAAAAAATTAACATTCATTATGAATAAATCTCAAATTAAATTTTTCCCAACTAAAAAAGGGGAGCTACTTAGATATAAATTAGTTGAAGGCAGAAAACCAGTTACAATTGTTTTTCTACATGGCTTTATGTCTGATTTGACAGGAAAAAAAGTAAAAATATTAAGCAAAGTATCTTCAAAAGAGAATGTTTCTTTTTTAGCCCTAGAGTATTCTGGACATGGAAAATCTTCAGGATTTTTAACGGATTATGGAATTAAAGATTGGGCAGAACAATCGCAAGAGTTAATAGAGAAAGTATCAAAAAATAAAAATGTAATTTTAATAGGGTCATCCATGGGGGCCTGGGTTGGTATTTCTTTAATAGAAAAACTAAAAAAAAACATCAAAGGGTTTATTGGGATTGCATCAGCTCCTGATTTTACAAAAGAAATAATGTGGAATGGATTTTCTAAAAAAATAAAATCTATTATCCGTAGTGGGAAAATTTATTATTTACCAAGCTCATATGGGAATTTTTATCCCATTTCTAAAAAATTAATCGATAGTGGTAACAAAAGTCTTGTTTTGAAAAAAAAGATTAAGTGCAATTTTCCTATCAGATTATTTCATGGCCTTAATGATATAACAGTTGATGTAGACTTCTCTATTAGATTGGCAAAAACACTGCTATCCAAAGATATAATTCTTTTTTTTCAGAAAAATGCAGATCACAGCCTTTCCAGAAAAGAAGATCTTAAAAAAATTTCAAATGAATTAATCAAGTTGATTAAAAATACTATTTAAACCCTCTTTGTAACTGGGGTATTTCAATTTGACTCCTATTGATTTTAATTTTTTATTTCTTACTTTTTTGCTATCGCGATAAAAATCTTTCATTTGACCTTCTGGTATATCCTCAAATAAAATTTCTTTTGGCTTGGAGATTTTTAACATTTCACAAGCATATTCCACAACTTCTCTATAAGAGCACGGCGCGTCATCACTAACATTAAAAATATCTTTAGCTTTGGATTTTTGAAAAGAGTGCCATAGCACCTGTGCTATGTCCTCCACATGAATTCTTGAAAAAATTTGATTATTCATACTCACAACTTTGACTTCTTGCTGTTGTAATCTCTTTAAAACATTTCTTTCTTCTGAATAAATTCCGGATAATCTAAAAATTCTAACTGGCAAATTAGTATTTAGTAATTTTTTTTCGGCTTCTAATCTTTGCAATCCAGTCACCGATGTAGCTTTAGTTTCTGACTGCTCTGTTACCCAGCCCCCTGCATGATCTCCGTATACGCTCGTTGAAGATAAATAGCCCAACCAAGATAAATTCTTATTACTCAATAAAGTATCGTAAAAATATTTAATAATAACATCTTCCATCTTGGGTGGTGTTGATATCAAAACATGAGTAGAGTTATTTAAGTGTTCAATGATTTCTTTATCAAAAATTTCATCCTCTAGATAAAAGCTCTTCACTTCTTTTTCTTTAAATTTAATTGTAGATCTTGACGTTCCAGCTACAGAAAAATCTATTTTTTTATCTATTAGCAACTTAACCAAGTATTTGGCGGACAGCCCAAAACCAAAACAAAATAATTTAATGTTATTAGACAGCTTTTTTTTCAAGCTCCTTTAGGGAGATTGGATGCTCTAATTTATCCAGCATTTCTTTTGGGCAAATTTGATAAAAATCTTTTTTACTTAAATCCCAGTCGTATAATATTTTTTTAGCATGTTCAGATGCTGTCTCTTCTACGTGCTTTTCAATTGTGGAGCGAAGAAAGTCTGACCAATGCTGAGTTTCTACTCTCTGCCAAATAACTGAGCTTTGATTAATAACATTGCCTAAATTATCTTTTGGATCATAAACAAACGCCATGCCACCTGTCATACCGGCGGCAAAATTGTCTCCCACTTCTCCTAGAATTACTGCGCATCCGCCTGTCATATATTCGCAAGCATTAGTTCCTGCTCCCTCTACTACAGCCGTAGCTCCTGAGTTTCTGACTGAAAATCTTTCACCTGCTTGTCCTGCTGCAAAAAGATATCCCGAAGTAGCTCCATACAAAACTGTATTGCCAATAATAGTATTCTCACTAGTTTCTAACTCGCTAGCTCTTGGAGGTCTTACACTTATAGTAGCTCCGGAAAGACCTTTTCCTACATAGTCATTACAATCACCCACTACTTCAAATTTTATACCTTTAACACCAAATGCGCAGAGCGATTGTCCAGCTGAACCTCTTAATTTTATTTTAATATGATTTTCTGGAAAGTTTTTATTTTTAAAATCTGTAACCAGATGAGAAGAAAGTCGTGCACCTATAGTTCTATCTGTGTTTTTAACGGCATAACTCAACTCCACTTTTTGACCACTTTGAATTAAAGGTAATGCATCTATTAATATTTGTTTATCAAGTGTGTCTGGAACTTCATTTCTAATTTTGTCTTTACAAAATCTTGGATGATCTCCTGGATCGGCTTGAACTAACAGAGGATTAAAGTCTAGGTCATCAAGATTTGCCGCTCCTCTTGAAACTTGTTTTAACAAATCAGTTCTGCCGATAATCTCATCTAAAGACTTGAAGCCAATCTCAGCCAAAATTTCCCTTACTTCTTCGGCGATGAAAGTAAAAAGATTAACAACTTTTTCTGGTGTTCCTGTAAATTTTTTTCTTAACTCTTCATTCTGAGTGCAAATTCCAACTGGGCATGTGTCTGAATGACACTGACGCACCATAATGCATCCCATTGCAACCAAACTTGTTGTGGCTATTCCAAATTCATCAGCTCCCATCATGGCTGCCATGACAACATCTCTACCAGTTTTTATTCCTCCGTCTGTTCTGAGAACAACCTTGTGTCTTAGGTTGTTTAAAGTTAAAATTTGATTAGTTTCCGTAAGACCCATTTCCCAAGGCAGGCCGACATATTTAACGCTAGTCTGAGGAGTGGCTCCAGTTCCGCCATTGTGTCCAGAAATTAAAATAATATCTGCCTTTGCCTTTGCAACACCCGCAGCAATAGTTCCTATTCCACCTGAAGCAACTAACTTTACTCCAACTCTAGCTTTTGGATTAATCTGCTTTAAATCGTAAATTAATTGAGCCAAGTCCTCAATTGAATAAATATCATGATGAGGTGGTGGAGAAACCAATGTCACTCCTGGTGTTGAATGTCTTAACTTTGCAATTTCTTTTGTTACCTTAAACCCAGGTAATTGGCCGCCTTCTCCAGGTTTTGCACCTTGCGCCATCTTAATTTCTATTTCATTACAGTTGTTTAAATAAGTAGCGGTTACACCAAATCTTGCAGATGCAATTTGCTTAACTCGTGAATTGGCATTGTCTCCATTTTCTCTTGGTACAGATCTAATTTCATCTTCTCCACCTTCTCCGCTGCACGAAGCTCCTCCTATTCTGTTCATTGCAATTGCCAATGTCTCATGTGCTTCTTTAGATAAAGCTCCTAAAGACATACTTCCTGATCCAAATCTTTTTCTAATATGAGTAACTGACTCAACTTCTTGCAATGGGATTGCTTTGTTTTTAAATCTAAAATCCAGCAAATCCCTAAGATGAATCGGAGGCATCTCGCTCATTAATTTTGAATATTTTTTAAACAATTCGTAAGAATCGTTTCCCACAGCTGTTTGCAAAAGATGGATGGTCTTTGCTTGATAAGCATGCGTCTCTCCTCCGTGACGATACTTGTAAATACCTCCTATGGGCAAAGTAATAATATTTTCTGAATAAGTTGCTTCATGCTGTTTTCTAATCATGTCTTCAATTCCAGAAAGTCCAATTCCAGAGATTTTAGATTCTAATCCGGGAAAATAGTCAGCCACCAATCCGCGACTAAGACCCAAAGATTGAAAATTTAATCCTCCACGATAAGAGCTAATAACTGAAATGCCCATTTTGGACATAATTTTTAAAAGACCATCGTTCACCGCTTTTATGTAACGATTAACACACTCTTCAAAAGAAAGTTTTCCAAACAATCCCTTTGTGTATCTTTGATAGATTGAATCTATTGCCAAGTAAGCATTAACAGTAGTTGCTCCTACTCCAATCAAAACCGCATAATAGTGCGTATCTAAACATTCTGATGATCTTACGTTAATAGAAGTAAATTTTCTTAGCCCCTTTTTAACCAAGTGAGACTGGACTGCTCCAACAGCAAGAATGATTGGAACACTTATCCTGTCTTTGGAAATATTTTCATCACTAATAATTAAGTGCTTCTTTCCGGCTCTTACAGAAAACTCAGATTCTGATCTAATTCTCTCTATTTCAGATTTAAGATTTAACTCTTTGTCGTTTTTATCAAAGGTACAATCTATTTTTTCAACACTTTCGTCTCCAAATGTTTCAAATAACTTTTTAAATTGGGAGTTGGATAAAACAGGACCTTCTAAAACATAACTTTTTTGTTCTGTAAGTCTGTCATCTAAAATATTCTCTAAATTTCCAAACCTTGTGTTTAGCGACATAACTCTACTCTCTCTTAAAGAATCGATAGGCGGATTGGTTACCTGACTAAAATTTTGTCTGAAAAAGTTAGAAAGAGGTCTGAATTTACTTGATAAAACAGCAATAGGAGTGTCGTCTCCCATTGACCCAATTGCTTCTTTTTGATCCTCAATCATCGGGTGGAGTATGCTCTCCAGATCTTCTATGGTGAAACCAGCAATGAACTGCCTTTGTCTCAATTCTGTTCCTTCGTAATTATTTTTTTCTTTGATTTCACTTAATGTTTTACTTAGCTCGATATGATTAGAAGAAAATTTTTTATAGATTGGATTTGATGATAAATGATCTTTTGTTTTACTGTCATTGTAATACTTGCCTTTGTCCAAATCTAAAGAGATCATCTGTCCAGGCCCTACTCGTCCTTTAAATAAAATATTGTCTTCGGAAACAGGTATCATTCCAGTTTCTGAACCAGCGAAGAAAAGCTTATCTTTAGTAATGGTAAATCGCAGAGGTCTCAAGCCGTTTCTGTCAGAAGCCGCAACAACCCATTTTCCATCACAAGCTGCAATAGCTGCCGGGCCATCCCATGGCTCAATTAAAGAATTTAAATAATTATACATTTCTCGATGTGCCTTTGGAATAATTTTGCTTTTTTTAGACCATGCCTCAGGTATCAACATCATTTTTGCTACAGGCAAAGATCTTCCTGTTCTTACCAACAATTCAAATGCAGCATCTAATGATGCTGTGTCCGAATTTCCAGATTTGATAATAGGCTTTATGTCTTCAATGTTCTCTATTAAATTACTTTCCATTCCAGCCTCATGAGTTTTCATCCAATTAACATTTCCTTTTAGAGTGTTGATCTCTCCATTGTGCGCTATAATTCTGAAAGGCTGTGCAAGCTCCCACGAAGGAAATGTGTTAGTTGAAAATCTTTGATGAAAAATAGCAAAACGAGAAACAAATCTTTCATCGGCAAAATCTGGATAAAAATCACTTAAGTGTTGCGCCAGAAACATTCCTTTATAAATAATAGTCTTGGCACTAAATGAACAAATATAAAATTCTCTTAACTGCTCTTCTGTGGATCGCTTTTCTATTTTTTTTCTCACCACAAATAACAATGTTTCCAGTTCTTCGTCTGATAAATTTTTATTTGTTGTAAATAACAGTTGTTCAATCTCAGGTCTGGTATCATTTGCTTTTTGACCTAAAACTTTTGCATTTACAGGAACCTGCCTCCATCCAAAAATATAGAAATCGTTTTTAAGAAGCTCCTGTTCCATAAGCGTTCTACAACGCTCTTGCTCCCCAAAGTTATTTCTTGGTAAAAAAATCATACCGACGCAAAGCTTTTGATTGTCTTTTAGGGTGTGACCGGTTGAATTTATTTTGTCTTCAAAAAAATCTTTACTGAACTCAAAATGAATTCCTGCTCCGTCTCCTGTTTTGCCATCTGCATCTACCGCTCCTCTATGCCAAACGGCTTTTAATGCGTTAATTCCATTGATAATCACGTCTCTTCTTGGCTTAGTATTCATTGAGGCAACAAAACCCACTCCGCAAGCATCATGCTCCTGCGTATTGATGTGGTTTTTGTTAAGTAATTCTAAATTTTTTAAATACAAATCTTTCATTATGCAGCCCTAACCGATGCTTGTTCTTTTTTAATTTTTAAGTATTTGTCAATTTCTTTTGCAGCATCTCTGCCATCTCGGATAGCCCAAACCACAAGCGAAGCTCCACGAACTATATCTCCCGCCGCGAATACTCCTCTAATATTAGTTCTCATAGTTTTTAAATCTGTTTTGACAGTTCCCCATTTAGAAACTTCTAATTTAGGCTCTGAAAACAAAGTTGGTATTTCCTCCGGATCAAAACCAAGTGCTTGAATAACAAGATCAGCAGATAATTCTTTGTGGGCACCCTCAATAATTTTTGGAGATTGACGTCCAGAAGAGTCTGGCTCGGCTAATCTTATTTTGTCATAAACAACTTTTTCAACTTTCCCTTTTCCTACGAATTCCTTTGGGCTAGATAGCCAAATAAACTTCACACCTTCTTCTTCTGCATTTTGAACCTCCCTTGCAGACCCTGGCATATTTTTTTTATCTCTTCTATAAAGGCAAGATACAGACTTGGCTTTCTGTCTTATTGCAGTTCTAACACAATCCATTGCTGTATCGCCGCCGCCAATGACAACAACATCTTTTCCTTCGGCGTTTAAAGTTCCGTCTTCAAATTCAGGGACTGAATCACCTAGTCCTTTTTTATTTGAGGCCGTTAAAAATTTCATTGCAGGAAAAACATTTTCCAAATCTTTTCCTGGCACATCTATTTCTCTAGCTTTATAAACTCCAGTTGCAATTAAAACTGCGTCATGTTTTTCTTTTAATTCTTCCAAGGTAGAGTCTCTACCTACTTCAAAATTTTGCACAAACTTAATTCCACTATCCTGATAAAGTTTGGCTCTTCTTTGAACTGCAGATTTTTCTAATTTAAAATTAGGAATTCCATAAATTAATAAACCACCAGCTCGGTCATAACGATCATAAATAGTAACTTGAAATCCTTTTTGTCGTAATTGCTCTGCGGCAGCCAGGCCTGCGGGTCCCGCTCCTATAATTCCTACTGACTCTTTTAATTCTTTTGTTGGCTTTATGATTTCAACCCAGCCATTTTCCCAAGCAGTGTTTGTAATATATTTCTCTATTGCACCAATAGTCACAGTTCCATGACCCGACTGTTCGATAACACAATTTCCTTCGCACAAACGATCTTGGGGGCAAATAGATCCACAAACTTCTGGCATTGAGTTTGTAGAAGAAGCTAATTTGTAAGCCTCCTCCAATCTTCCTTCCGCTGTTAATTTAAGCCAATCAGGAATGTTGTTGTGAAGTGGACAGTGTACTTGGCAGAAAGGAGTTCCACACTGTGAACATCTGCTTGCCTGCTCCGAAGCTTTGCTTTCTATAAATTCCTTATAAATCTCGTGAAAATTAGAAACTCTTTCTGAAGATTCTAACTTTGTTGGAGTTTCCTTTTTTATTCCAACAAATTTAAGCATTTTTTCAGTCATGATGATTTAATTTAATTTAGGCTATTTTATTTCAGCTTTTCAAATAAATACAATAATAAAGTGTTTTTTTAGTCAATATACTGTTACCATTTAATAAATATTGAGTAATTAGGCAAAGAATTACTAATCAAAGTTCAAAACATGTCCCAAAAATTGACCAATTTTGAATTTGTTTAAACATTAAGAATATAGGTGTAAAGATCACTCGCGATGTCAGTGAGCGAACTTTATTTTATCAAAATTTTATTCCTGTCTATTGTTCAAGGAGTTTCCGAATTTATTCCAGTTTCAAGCTCAGGCCTTTTGGTTATTTTTGAAAATATTTTACAATTAAAAAACAACAACCTCCTGATAAATGTAACTATGCATGGAGGAAGTTTGGCTGCTGTAGTGCTATTCTTTTTTAAAGATTTAATCAATCTTTGGAACAACCATAAGTTACTCAGCAATTTAATTGTAGCAACCCTTCCGGTAGTGTTGGTTGGTGGTCTGCTACAGTACCTGGGTATCATTGATCAAATAATGAATATTGCTGTAATAGGGTATGCAACAATATTTTTTGGTCTCCTATTGTTTTTTAGTGATAAAAATAAAGAGGAAAAATTTTTTACTAAATCAATCTCCCACAAGGATTCTTTTATAATAGGATTGTATCAAGTTCTGGCACTAATACCGGGAACCTCTCGCAGCGGAATTACTTTAACAGGAGCAAGATTCTTAAAGTTTAACAGAGTAGATGCAGCTAGATTTTCTTTCTTATTGTCCATACCAACTTTGTCTGCAGCTTTTATCTTGAGCACTTACGAAATATACAAGTTGGGGGAAACAAGCTTTAATACGCTTTCTTTGTTTGCTTTTCTTTTTAGTTTTTTATTTTCTTTAGCCACAATTAAATATTTTTTAATTTTTTTAAAAAAATTTAGTCTAAATGTGTTTGTAATTTTCAGAATCTTTTTGGGTATAATTCTTCTAACTTTTTATTATACTACTCACTAAATTGACCTTTGGGCCTATAAATTTTCAAATAGGAAGGGATCACACTTTCTATGCTCTGAGGAACTATGTTCAGATCTTTAAAAGTTTGATTCTCACCAGAAAGAACATTATCCCCTCCTTCCAATATTTTTACTTGGTCTAAAGTCAAAAGTGGTTTTGGCATAAGTTGTAAAAAAAATGCCTGTATTTTTCCCAAAGAAAAAGGAACTGAAATGATTAATCTTTTTTTTCTGATCTCTTTCAAGAGCAGCTCTATCAATTCTTTAAAGGTAAATATTTTAGTCCCGGCAAGCTCAAATGTTTCTTTACTAATATTTTTTTGAATAATTTTATTAACTGCTTCGGCTACATCTGTTACGCACACTGGCTGAAATTTTGTTTGCGCTCCAACCAAAGGAACAACGGGAAGCACATTAACTAACTGTGCAAACATATTAAAAAATTTATCTTTTGCTCCAATAACAATGCTTGGCTTTATAATGACACTATTAGGAAATGCCTTTTTAACTTCTTGCTCTCCTTGATATTTGCTTTCGATATATTGAGATTCTGAATTTTGCTTAACGCCTAGAGCTGAAAAGTGAATTAAAGTACCCGAGCTTGAAATTTTAGAAAAAATAGCTGCTAACTGTTTTGGAAAATTTACGTGGAGCTCCTTAAATGTTTGCGATCTTTTTTCATAAAGAATGCCAACTAAATTAATGCAGACATCGCAGTTCTTGAGAAAACCTGAAATTGACTGGGGTGATTTAATGTCAACCTTGCAAAGTTCGATCTGCCCAATATCCCCATACACTTTAAGGTTTTGCGATAGATAGGGACTTCTAGTGGCGACTTTTATTTTATAGTTACTTTTTAACAGTCTTTGAATGATTGCCTCTCCGACAAAACCTGAACCACCAAAAACACCTACGGTTCTACTGTAATTTTTTTGATTCATACTATATACAATCTGGAATTGAACATTTAAATTTTATAAACAATAATAATGAAAATAACATTATATCAAAACGATTTACCTGAAAATCACAAACTCGCAAATGCCCAAAGTGTAGCGATTGACGCTGAGTCATTGGGCTTAAATTATAAAGGTAGAGATAAACTTTGTTTATTGCAACTTTGCGCTGGTGATGACGATGTTTTTATTGTGCAGTTTGATAGGAATAAATACGAAAGTCCCAATCTTTGCAAAATACTTGAAAACAACAATATTTTAAAAATTGCTCACTTTGCAAGATTTGAAATTGGAATTCTTAAACACTACTTAAATGCAGACCTAAAAAGCATTTACTGTACAAAGATAGCATCCAAACTTTGCAGGACCTATACGGATAAACACGGTCTATACGATATCACTAAAGAACTTTTAAATATTACTCTCAACAAAGCTCAACAATCGTCTGATTGGGGATTAAAAGAATTAAGCGAAGATCAAAAGCAATATGCAGCATTAGATGTTTTTTATCTACACAGGCTTAAAGAAAAATTAGATTTAATGTTAAAACGAGAGAGCAGGGCTGGGCTTGCTGAACAATGTTTTAATTTTTTAAATACAAGAGTTAAGCTTGATCTTAATGGATGGGAAGAAGATATATTTAATCACTAATTATGAATAATAAAAAAACAATTCATACCGCAAGACAAGTAATTAACGCAGAAATTCTAGCCTTAAAGAAATTATCCCAATCCATTAATGGTTCTTTTTGCCAAGCAGTAAACCTGCTTCACAAAAGTAAAGGAAGAGTCGTTTGTTGTGGAGTTGGAAAATCTGCAAAAATTCTAGAAAAAATTTCAAGCACACTATCGTCTATTGGTATTTCGAGTTTTACATTGGATCCTACAGATGCTGGCCATGGCTCTTTAGGAGCAATAAAAAAACAAGATGTGTTAATGATCGCTTCATTTAGCGGCAATAGCACAGAACTAAATAGCATTTTAAAATATGCTGAAAAATTCTCTATTAAAATCATCGGTATTAGCTCTAATGCTCAATCTAGTTTAATAAAATCTAGTTATGTAAAAATCTTGATGCCTAAAGTTGTGGAGGCAGGAAATAAAAATTTAGATATTCTACCCACTAGCAGCTCTACAAACTTATTGGCGCTTGGCGATTGTTTTGCAATTAGCCTGGCCACAAAAAATAAATTTAATAAAAAAAAATTTGGAGAGCTGCATCCGAGCGGGTCTTTAGGAAAAAATTTGTCTGAAATTTCAGAAATTATGATTACAGACAAAAAAGTTCCTATAATAAGCGAGGAATCGTCCGTTCAAGGCACTGTGCTTAAAATTTCATCTGGAAGGCTAGGATGTGTAGTCGTAGTGAATAAAAATAAAAAAATATGCGGATTTATATCTGACGGAGATATGAATAGAGCGATTAAAAAATACAAAAATATATTTGAAAAAAAAGCAAAAAACATTATGTCGAAAAAGCCAAAAACTATTTCTAGTAACTGCCTGGTTGTAGATGCCCTAAGGCTTATGAATGAAAAAAAAATAACTGCACTTTTGGTAATGAAAAACCAGAAACTTCAAGGATTAGTACATATGCATGATATTTTGGATTATTTAAATTCATAAAATGTATGCGAATCAATAAAAGCATCCAAATATTTCTGCTTTTGCTGATTGGTCTAGTTTTGTTTTATAGCTACTATTACCTGCCATCACAAAACAAAGGATCTATTAAAGTTGAAAAGATCACAAAAGAACAGAGCATTGAAAAATCAGAAGCTAAAAATACTTTTACAAATACAGAATATAAAAACCAAGATGAAAAAGGGCAGATTTACACGACCAAAGCAGCCGAATCTTATTTTTATCAGAATAAACCAGATCTAATTCATTTAATTAATCCATATTCTTTTACAAAATTAGAAAAAGACCAGTCTTTAATTGAGATTAGATCTAAAATTGGACTTTTTGATAAAACTAAAAAAATAACAACTTATGAGAACAGCGTTAGCATTAAAAATAAAAATTACGCTATCACAGCAAATTCTGCAAAACATTTTTCTGCCAAAAATCTTATTATAATAAATGGCAATGTGGTTATGAAGGATTTAACTATGGGATTATCTCATATTGCATACTCTGATATTCTAGAGATAGATACAATAACTAATAATGCAGTTGCATTTATGAATTCTAGAAATGATAAAGTAATTGCTAAAAAATTTAAATGAAAAAAAAAATAACACTAAAAGCAGATATAGAACAAAAAGGTTTTGTAAAAAAAGAGATTCGGAAAGATGTTTTCTTGTTAGAAAAAGAATTTTCTATACCCCAAAAAAAAGAAGGTAGCAATAAATTAGTCTTAAAAAAAGATGATGCCTTTCTCTTAAAGAAAGAATTTCAGGTGATTGAAAATAAAGTTTATCAAAAAGATAATATTTTTAATCTAAAAAAAAATACTAGTAAACTACTGCAGGTCAAAAAAGTTTCTAAATCTCTCGGAAAAAGACCTATATTAAAAAATATATCTTTAAGCTTGGAGCCTGGAAAAATTGTAGGATTATTGGGACCAAATGGCTCTGGGAAGACAACTTTGTTCAACCTGATTATTGGAAAAATATTTCCAGACGAAGGAGATATTTTGCTTAATGGTGAGCCGATACATAATATGCCCATTCATCTTAGGAGCTTAAAAGGAATAAGCCTTTTAGAACAGCACAAGGGTCTTTTTGGAAATATGACAGCAGAGGACAATCTTTATGCAATTCTTGAACTACATATCAAAGGTAAGGAAAAAATTTACGAACGAATTGATTCCTTGTTGGCTTATTTTGATTTGGCTTATTTAAAAAAGACAAAAGCAAATCTTTTATCGGGCGGAGAATATAAAAAAATTAGTATTTTGCAAAGAATATGTAATCCAAATATATCTACTTTGCTTCTAGATGAGCCGTGTGCTGCGCTTGATCCATTATCTATTAACTCCCTTAAAGGATTCATACTGGAACTAAAAAAAATGGGCTTATCTATACTGATTACTGATCACAATTATTGGGCAATTGAAAACATTCTAGACAAAGCATATTTAATCAAAGATGGTCAAATTTTAGTTGAGGGAACAACTCAAAAAATCTCTAACGATAAGAATGCTATTAAATATTATTTAGGTGGAAACTTTAGGTTTTAGTCTGGCTTGAACTCTTCGTTAGAATCTTCAATTTCTTTTTGATCATCTAAGCTGATAACGTCATCTTCTGTTGTATCATCAGGAGTATCGTCAATATTTTCTATATCGTCTTTCTTTTTCGGCTCCGGCTTTGGTGTAGGGGTTGGAACCGTTCGGGCATTTAAATCTTCTGGCACATATTCAGCTGAACAAGTTGGGCAAGTGATTTTGTCTTTTTTGTTCATGGAATAATATTTTGCTCCACACTCGCAATAAATTTTTATTCCCCAATTTGTGTCTGCCATATATTATTAATTTGTAATATTAAGGGTGCATTTATATAATTCGATTAGAAATGGCAAACAAAAAGTGGTTTTTACCATCAAATAATATTTCCATACACGGGGCAATTAATCTTCCTGGTGACAAATCTGTCGGGATTAGATCGATTATTATACTTTCGCAGAGCTATGGGATTTCTGAAGTTCATAACGTATCTGATGGGGAAGATGTTCAAACAGCTATCCATGCTATCAAAAAATTAAAAGTTCCAATTCAAAAAATAGGCTCAAATAGCTATCGTGTCTTTGGTCTTGGGATTGGTTTTAAAAAATTTAAAGGAACTATTAATTTTAATAATAGTGGAACTACTTTGAGACTATTGACAGGCTTACTTGCCACATCTCCCGTTGATGCCAAATTAATTGGTGATCAATCTTTATCCCGCAGACCTATTCGCATTATTTCCTTGATGGAAAAATTTTTTACAAGTTTTTATCCTAAAAACAAAAACTTTTTACCTATACGTGTAGTTGGTTATGAGAATTCAGTTCAAACAGAAATTGTAGTAAACAAGCCTTCTGCACAGATTGTTTCTGCCTGTATTTTAGCTGGAATGAATAGTCATGGCCTTACCACAATTAAAGCTCCAAATGCACAAAGAGATCATACTGAATTGATGCTTAAGTATTTAAAATACCCCATCAATATAAAAAATCACGGATCAACAAAAACAATTACTATTATGGGAAAAAAGTTTCTTAATGCAGAAAAAAAATATGTTGTCCTTGGAGATCCTTCTTCTGCTGCTTTTTTAGTAGTGCTCGCATTACTTACTAAAAATAGCAATCTAGAATTAAATAATGTTTTATTAAATCCAAAAAGAATTGGTTTTTTGAGTGTATTAAAAAAAATGGGAGCAAAAATAGTTATTAAAAATAAAAAAATAAGATACGGAGAAAAAACAGGAACTATTCAAATCAAATCTTCATCTCTAAAAGGAATTAAAATTAACAAAGAAATCATTCCTAATATTATTGACGAAGTTCCAATATTGATGATTGCAGCATCGTTTGCAAATGGTGAAACTTTCTTTCCTAATCTTGAAGAGTTAAGAATTAAAGAATCTGACAGATTGGCAGTAATGGAAAGTAATTTAAAAAAAGTTGGCGTGCATGTAAAAAGAAAAAATGATGACATGACAATTCTTGGGCTTGGTGAACAATTTTATTCTAGCAACACAACTACTATAGACAGTCATAAAGACCACAGAATTGCACTTAGTTTTGCTGTCATGGCTATGGCTTCCAAAAAGAAAATTTTAATTAAAGATTTTAATTCTGCGAATGTCAGCTACCCCTCTTTCTTGAAAGACATTAAAAAAATTAACAACAAAAATTTTAAACAAATTATTATTGGCATGGATGGTCCTGTTGGATCTGGGAAAACATCCGTTGCCAAATATGCCGTGTCTAAAATAAAAAATAGTTTATTTTTAGATTCAGGTTTGCTGTACAGGTTTCTTGCCAAAAAACACCTTGAAGGGGGGGATAAAAAAATAAATATTGCCAATTTAATTACAATAGCAAAATCAATTACCTTTAGAGATTTGCAATCTTCTGGTCTTCACTCGCAAAAAATAAATTCCCTGGTATCCACTATAGCTAAAATTCAAAAAATTAGGTCCGTACTGCTACCTGTGCAAAGAAATATAATTTTTAATAATCCGTACGAATACGTATTTGTTTGTGGAAGAGATATAAATTCCAAAGTAGCTCCAAATGCAGATCTAAAAATTTACATAGATGCTCCTATAAAAGTTAGAGCGCACAGAAGATTCTTGGAACTTAAGAAAAAAAATCCAAAGATTACATATGAAGAAGTGCTTAAAACCGTTGGTAATAGGGACTATCTTGACAAAACAAGATCTAATAGCCCTCTTGTTAAAACTAAAGACTCTATCTTGATTAATAATACAGGACGCAATATAAGATCCACCTTTGTAAAAATACAAAAGTTTATAAGAAAGGTTCAGAGTAAAAAATATTGATACAACAACCGTTGAAAGTTTATAACAACAACAATGCAGAATTCGAGGCATTGCTAAATGAAGACCTTTCCCAAAGATCAGTTCAAGAAAACACTATCGTTATAGGTAGAGTTGAAAAGATTGAAGATAAATTTATTACCATTGATGTAAAAGGAAAATCATCTGGGATGATTGACAAGACTGAGTTGTCTCGTGAAGAATTAGACAATTTAAAAGTTGGTGGAGAATTAGAAGTTTACGTTGAACGAGTTGAAAACAAAGTTGGAGACATTGTTTTAAGCGTTGAAAAAGCAAGAAGAGCAAAATCTTGGAAAAAAATTGAAGATGCTTTTACTAATAAAGAAAAAGTTTCAGGTTTAGTTAAGAACTCAGTAAAAGGTGGTTTTATAGTAGAAATTTTCGGAATTTTTACATTTTGTCCATCTTCTCAATTGAGTGACCGACCAATAAAAAGCCCAAGCGAGTTTTTCAACAAACCGCTAGAATTTTATATTATCAAAATCGACAACGTAAGAATGAACGTTATCAGCTCAAGAAGAGCCATCTTAGAAGAAGTTAAAAATCAAAACAAAGATGAGGTTATTTCTAAATACAAAATTAATGACATTGTGGAAGGAAAAGTTAAAGCAATCACTTCTTATGGTTTGTTTGTAAGCATCGAAAATTTAGACTGCTTGCTGCATTCTAGTGAAGTAAGTCATTTAAAGATTTCAAATTTAAACGAAATGTTTGCTGTTGGAGACTCTGTTAAAGTTCAAATTATTGAGATCGATAATGAAGCAAAAAGAATTAGTCTTTCTATTAAAGCAATGTTGCCAGATCCTTTCAAAACTATTGCTGAGAAATATGAAGTTGGAAAAGACTATGATGTAAAAATTACTAAGCTATCTGATTTTGGTGCTTTTGCAGAATTAGACGAAGGCGTGGTTGGATTAATTCATTCTAGCGAAATGAAGCATATGCAAAAAAATGTTAACCCAAAATCTGTATTTAAAATTGGAGACGCAGTTAAAGTAAGATTAAAAGAAGTAGACACGGAAAAAAGAAAAATTAGCTTTAGTTATAAAGACACGCAACCAAATCCAATGAGTGAATTTCTTTCAAAATACCCTGTTGGAACGATTGTTGATACAAAAGTAGTAAACAAGCAAGATTTTGGTCTTTTTCTAAATAGCGGTGATACTGATATTGATATTTTTGTTCACTATAAACAAATTTCATTTGCAGAAACTTCTAAAGATTTAGACGAATACAAAAATGGAGATTCTGTTAAAGTTAAAGTAATTGATATCAAAGACGACAAGGTGAATGGTTCTATTAGAGCTTTAAAAAAAGATCCTTTTAACTTCTTCGATGACAAAAAGGTTGGTGATGTTCTTACAGTTCGAGTTGCTGAAGTACTAGATAATGCAATCAAAGTTAATGTGGGTGAAGAAAGATTTCAAACAATTATTAAAAAGGTTGATATAGCTTTAGACAAGGCAGATCAAAGACCAAATCGTTTTGCACCTGGGGATTCTCTAGATTCTATGATTGTAGAACTTAATTTGAACGAAAGAAAAGTTAAGCTGTCTATTAAAGAACTTGAAAAGAAACAGGAAAAAGAAGCTGTAGAAAAATATGGTTCAGCATCATCAGGAAGTTCGCTTGCTGATATTCTAGGTACCGCTCTTAAGAAAAAAGAAGACAAGTAATCTACTTTTATAATCTTTTTTATTTATTTATTCTTTATAATCAATAGGCTATTCTATACTGAATGGAAAAAAAGACGTTTGTCAAAAAAGAATTAATTCAAGAGCTGCAAGTCAAATACCCAAAAATCCCAAACATAGACATTGAAAGAATGGTGGAAAGTGTTTTTAGATACCTGTCTAATCAATTGGCATCTGGTAACAATATAGAAATCAGAGGCTTTGGCATTCTGAAAGTAAAAACCATGAAAGCCAGAATCGCTCGCAACCCTAAATCAGGTGCAAAAGTGGAAGTGCCCTCTAAAAAAAAGATTAGCTGGAAAAGCTCTAAATTATTGAATGTTGCAATTAATCAGGAAGGTGGGAAAAATTGATCAAAAAAAAATACAATGTGTTTATTGCCTGTGATACCACTAGCTTATCAGAAGTAAAAAAAATAATTCGCCTTAGCAAAAACAAACATCTAAATATTGGCTACAAATTTGGTCTAGAGTTTTTTAACTCAAAATCAGGAAGGAGTTTTGTTTCTAAGCTACCAAAGAACAATGCGGCTTGGTTGGATTTAAAGTTAATGGATATACCCAATACAGTTGCATCTTCGATTTATTCACTCAAAGATTTGAAAAATGCAAAATATTTAACTGTACACGCATCGGGTGGGTATGAGATGATGAGGGCTGCAAAAAAAGCGGCTCAAAAAATTAATAAAAATTTAAAAGTGCTAGCGGTTACAGTCCTTACTTCTTTTTCGGAACAGTCTATTAGGCAAACAGGACATACAAAAAAAATTAAAAACATTGTTGTTCAGCTAGCAGCTCTTGCCAAGAAAGCGGGTGTCGATGGAATTGTTTGTTCGGGACATGAAGCAAAACTGATAAAAAATATTTGCAAAGGGATGCAAATTATTACTCCAGGAATAAGATTGGAAGGAGATTCAAAACAAGATCAAAAAAGAGTTATGACTCCCATGCAGGCTTTCAATAATGGCGCAACAGGTATTGTAATTGGCAGAAGCATTACCATGGGAAACATCAAGCACAATATTCAAAAACTAATCACGTCTCTAAAATAAATGTCGGCCACTATTAAAATTTGCGGGTTAAAAGACTACGATGCAATTCAAACCGCCGTGGATACTGGAGCAAAATATTTAGGATTTGTCTGCAACTATCCTAAGAGTCCAAGAAGTCTTTCTCCTTATAAACTGGCTGAAATTACAAAAAATATATCTAATCTTGATGCCTATAAAGTTGCGGTAGTAGTAGATCCAGACGATACGCTAATTCACATTATTAAAGACAGCGTTGATTTCTTGCAGCTACATGGTTCTGAAACGAACGAACGAGTCTTAGATATAAAAAAAAAATTTAATCTTAATGTCATCAAAGCAATTAAAATTAAAACAGAAGACGACTTAAAACAAATTGATGCCTACACAGGTGCAGATGACCTATTGCTGGACACGCCAGCAATGGAAAAATCAGAGCTATTTAATTTTAATTTACTGGATTACCGAAATATAAACTCTTATTTTCTAGCGGGAGGAATAAATATTGATAATGTTGCGCAAGCTTTGCAATTTACTTCTAAATTGGATATTTCAAGCGGACTAGAGTCTGAGCCAGGAGTGAAAGATTTAGAAAAAATTAAAGATTTTATGAAAGAAGTAAAAAGACATGCTTAAATTAAAAAAAGGAATTCCTCTAATAGATCAGCATGACAAGAATTACATGTATGGTAAAAAATTTGGTGGAAATTTCATTCCTGAAACATTAAAGAAACCAGTCGAAGACCTTACAAAATTATTTGAAAAACTTCGTCATTATAAAAGTTTTATTAAAGAACGGGATTATTATTTTAAGAACTACGTTGGTGCCCCTACCCCTTTTGTTAAATTGGAGCATCTAACTAAGCATCTAGGTGGAGCCCAAATTTATGCAAAAGTTGTTTCTAAAGCAAACGGTGGTGCTCACAAAATTTATAATGCAGTAGTTCATGCGCTAATCTGCAAACGAGCAGGGAAAAAATATATTGTTGGCGACACGGGAGCGGGTTACGCAGGGAAAATGCTTAGTATGGCTGCCAAAAAATTTGGTCTCAAGTGTAAAATTTTTATGGGTGCTAAAGACATTATTCGTCAAAAACCAAACTGTGATGCTATGCGAAAAAATGGAGCAGAAATTGTTCCTGTATACTCTGGAAGTCAAACATTGGTGGATGCTGTTAGCGAATGCATGAGATACTGGGTGTCTAATTGCGACACTACTCATATGGCAGTGGGTAGTACTGTAGGCCCTAATATTTTCATCAAAATATGTGCTTGGAGCACAGCTCAGATTTCAAGAGAGTTAATGATTCAAGTGAAAGAAGAATTTGGCGGGGTTCCCAAAAAATTAAAATTAATCAATTGTGTTGGTGGAGGCAGTTCTGCTGCTGGTTTTTGGAATGAATTTATGGATTATAATAAAAACCAAGTAGAATTTATTGGTGTAGAAGCAGGAGGCCCAAAAAATAACAAACTACATGCGGCCCCTCTTACGAATGGATCCAAGATTGGAATTCTTCATGGAGCTGCTCAATATGTTATTCAAGACAAAGATGGGCAAATTGGAGAAACCGCTTCTATTAGTGCTGGCCTTGATTACCCAGGAATTTCTCCGCTACATTGTTTTTTAAAAGATGCAAAAAGAGCAAGGTACACATCGGCTACTGATGAAGAGGCGCTACAAGCTTACAAGCTAGTTTCCAAGTTGGAAAATTTATCCCCCTCTCTTGAACCGTCCCATGCTTTTGCTGAGGCAATTAAAATTGCTCCCAAGTTAAGCAAGGACACGATAATTTGTGTTAATAGTTGCGGTGATGCAAAAAAAGATAGGGCTATTATTAAAAAAAGACTTGGGTTTTTTAGATGATATCAAAAATTAGTTTAGCTTTTGCAAAATGCAGAAAAGAAAAAAGACCTGCTCTTCTCACCTATACGGTTGCAGGAGATAACACTAAAAAAAAATCATTAGAAATACTAAAATCTATCTCCCCTTATGTGGATATTTGTGAAGTTGGAATCCCACACAATACTCCTGTTGCAGATGGTGGTCAAATTCAAAGTAGCGCTTATAGAGCTATTAAAAATGGAATTAAAACAAAAGATATATTTCAAATCGTAAAACAATTTAAAAAAGACAAACAAAGTAAACCCGTTATCTTGATGGGATACTATAATAATATTTATCAAAAAGGTGAGGATTTTTTTTTAAGGCAATGCAAACAATCAGGTGTGGATGGTTTGATTGTTGTAGATTTGCCTTGGCCTGAAAATAAAAGTTTTGCCAACAAATGCAAAAAGCATTCTATTAATTTTATTCAACTTTTGTCCCCTACTACATCAGGCATAAGAATGAAAAAAATTATGAAAGACTCTCATGACATGGTTTATTATATCAGTATGCTGTCTACTACTGGAGGAACGTTAAAGGTTTCGGCCAAAGAAATTTTACATAACTATAATAAAATCAAAAAAATTAATCCTAAGCAAAATGTAGTCATTGGTTTTGGAATTACTGAAAAAACAATTGGCTCCTTAAGGAAAGCGGATGGATTAGTTGTTGGTTCTGCTTTATGTAAGGCTATTACTGTCTCTTTAGCTAGAGGCACGAACCCTGTGCATAGTGTGGTAAATGTGGTAAAAAAATTAAACGCTAAAATTATATGAACTGGATTACAAGCATTACCAAAAAACTCAAACCCAAATTAGACAATTTATTTGGCAAGAAATCTAACATTCCGGACAATCTTTGGACTAACTGTGCATCCTGTTCAAATATTATTTACAAGGAAGATATTGAGAACAATCTTTATTGCTGCACGAATTGCCAAGAGCCTCAACAAATTTTACCACGCCAACGATTTGAAATTTTATTTGATGAAGGAACATGTGAAGAATTGGAGACCCCAAAATTAAGCTCTGATCCTTTAAACTGGAAAGATATAACTTCTTACAAAGAGAAAGTTAAAGCTGCCCGACAAAAATTTAATCAGCGACATGCAGCCTTGGTGGCAACGGGAAATATCAACGGAATAAAAACGATTGTGTATTGCATGAACCAAAAATTCCTAGGTGGTTCAGTTGGAATTGAAGAAGGTGAGGCTTTTGTATTTGCTTGTAAATATGCAGTTGAGCATAACCTTCCCTTTGTAGCATTTCCTCAATCAGGTGGTCAGAAAATGCAACATTCAGCCTATGCTTTAATGCAAATGCCAAAATCTATTATTGGTTTGCAAATGTTAGAAGAAAAAGGAATCCCAGCAATTATTATGGCAACAAGCCCTGTTGCAGGAGGTGTCACCGCCAGCTGGTTTTATGGCCCTTCTGTATTTGTGTTTGCCGAATCCGAAAATACAAAAATTATGTTCGCAGGACCCAATGTTATTAAAAGGACGATTGGTGAAGATTTGCCTGATGGCTTTCAAACAGCTGGTTATTTATTAAAAAAAGGTTTTGTTGATAGAATTATTCATAGAAAAAATCATAGAGAAGAGTTGAGCAATTTGTTATCGATACTACTAAACTTAAAAATTACAAAAGCAGAAAATTTAACAGATGCAGCCGACGAAGATTCAATTTCTACTCAACAGATTATATCAGCTTAATTCTCCTGACAGGATTGAACTTACTTTAGATAGAATAAAAAGATTACTTAAAGATCTTAACAATCCAGAACAGCAACTATCGAATGTCATCACGGTAACAGGAACTAATGGCAAAGGTAGTACCTGCGAATACCTGAAAAATATTTTAAAAGAACACGGGCATTCTGTAAATGTGTATACCAGCCCACACATTGTAAAATTTAATGAAAGAATTTTTCTCAATGATCATTTTATCACTGATGATGAATTTGAAAAATTAGTTTATGAAGTAGATAGAGCAAATAACAATCAGGATATTACATTTTTTGAGTTTGTAACTGCGCTGGCATTTGTAGCTTTTTCAAAACACAAAGCCGATTACCATGTTATTGAAACTGGGCTTGGTGGAATTGGTGATAGCACTAATGTATTTGACCAACCCAAAGCTCAGATTCTAACGCCTATTTCATTAGACCACTTGGAGTATTTGGGTCCAACTTTAAAAGATATTGTGCGAAATAAATGCGGAATTATTAAAGAAAAAACAAATATTGTTATTTCAAAGCAGTCTGCTGAAACAATTAAATATATTGATGAGGAATTAAAGAAAAATAACTCAAAAAAATTTATTCTCTCTGAAGATTTTCAAGTAAGCGAAGAAAATAATAACATGATTTACCAAGATGACCTTGGCTTGATGGATTTAAAACTTCCTAAAATGAAAGGAAGATTTCAATTAGAAAATGCAGCAACAGCTATTCAAACTTTAAGATCCGTTGGTATTAATCTTAATAATGCAAAAACTTCGGAAGCTATTAGAAAAACAGAACTTCCTGCAAGAATTCAAGAAATCACCAAAGGCAACTTGCGAAACCATGTGCATGATGAAAACAGACTGATCATTGATGGTTCTCACAACAAAGAGGGTGGAAAAGAACTTGCTGATTACTTGTCTAAAATTCAAGGAAAACAAAGAATTTATCTTGTCTTAGGAATGCTTACTTCTAAAGATCTAAAAGGTTATTTGGAAAACTTTTCAAGCATCGCAACTGAAATTAAAGCTGTAAAATTAAGAGAAAACTTCTATGAAACGGATGACATAGTAAAGACTGCAAAAGAACTTGGAATTCATGCCAACCCTACGAAAAATGTCGCAAGTGGACTGGCTCAGCTTGCATTACAAGATCCGGAAAGTATTATCGTGGTATGCGGCAGCCTATATCTTTCAGGTGCTGCTTTAGAATTGAATATATGAAAAAATTATTAGTCTTTTTATTTCTGTTGCTTGTTCCGGCGACCTCCTATTCTCATGATGGCCACGAAGGTTGGGATCTTCTGGAAGATGGAGGAAAAATAGTTTGGATCCGACATGCAATTACAACTCCTTCATGCTGTGGTGATCCTGACAATCTAAAAATCAACGACAAGTCTACTCAAAGAAATTTGGGGACTGAAGGAATAGAACAAAGCAAAAAAATTGGAATATTGTTTAAAAAAAATAACATTGAGATTGATCAGGTGCTAACCTCTCAATTTGAAAGATGCAGAGATACTGCAAAATATGCATTTGGTGACTACAAAGACTTTGCTGCTCTAAATTCTTTTTTTAGACAAGGCATTGGGGCAGATGCAAAAAAGCAACTTGCGGATATAAAAGCTTTTGTAAAAAATTGGAACAGCAAGAAAAACTTAGTTTTTGTCACCCATCAAGTAGTTATTAGCAATACCTTAAATGAAACTATCTCTTCTGGAGAAATAGTTATTACAGATAAAAATTTTAAAGTACTCTCAAGAATACCTACGTTGTAATTATCTTACTTTACTGTCTAGCCACTCTTTGATGTTTGATTTGGAAGCCGCGCCTACTTTGGTGTCGATTAACTGACCGCCACTAAACAGCAGCATAGTAGGAATTCCTCGAACTCCATACTTAGTCGGCGTATTAGGTGCGTCATCGATATTATGTTTAGCAATCACAAGCTTATCTGCCATTTCATCTGACAATTCTTCCAATACAGGTCCTACTATTTTGCAAGGGCCACACCATTCTGCCCAAAAGTCCACGAGAACAGGCTTGTCAGATTTTAATACCTGGGTTTCAAAATTATCGTCATTTACTTGCTTTGTAGCCATAAAGAATCTCCTAAAGTTAAAAGAGTAAGTTAAGCATCTGATTTAAATTGTCAACTAGGCGTCTTGATATTTGTTTTCAATCTCTTCTAGAAATTGATTGAGGTCATTCATCATTGCCAAACGTTCTTCATCTTTTGCTTCTTCGTATTTGACCCTTAAATTATCAAGTTCATTGTATGCTTTGGGAATCGTATTCCATTTTTCATTATTCGTACTTAAAATTTGCCTAGCAATTGCACGGTGAATTTCATCATACATGTCTTTTGGTAAAATAGTCGGATTCTCCTCGTAAATTAAACGTTTGGCAAAATAATTAAATCTCTGATCTTTAAATTTATCTGCAACAATCAATTTATCTTTCCATTCCGACTGATGAAATGCTTTCATGGTAGATTTATCCTGATCAGAAGCAAATCCTCCGGAATAGATCGATTCTTCTGCTTCGACATCAAGCTGCGAATCTAGATCATTTTTTTCTTCAGCTTCTTCTTCTAGAATTTTAGATACTTTCTTTTTAAATTCCTCGTTGCCCTGTAAAATTTCTGCCCTCTCTATTAATTTCTTCATTCCCAATTGCTTATATCCATCAAAATTTTCTCCAAACTTAGGATTCATAATCACCGGATGCTTATTATTTTTAACGGATCTAATAATCTTGGGGCTTTTTTTCATTGCACTCTTCAAATCTTCCATATTCATATTCAAATATATGTGAGGATCTTCTTTTAAGTCAAAACATTGTGGCCAGTTATATTTTGGATGAAAACATAAAAAAGTAACAACGTAAGGTCTTGCTTTTCCATAAAAATATTCGTTGAAGCAAAATAGCTTTTCGTTCTGCACGATTGTGTTTACCTCTGCTTTGCTGGTAGTCATTAAGCTAGACTTCCATACCGCAGGTGCTTTATCTGCAATAATTTTTGCAATACCGATAGTTGCCAGAACATCTCCTATGGCGTCATGCGCGTTACCGTGCTCGATACCGTTCAACGGAGCAAGTTGATCTAGTTTAAATACAGCATTACCCTTGTCGCTAGTTGGTGTTTTAATACAATCTGGATAATAAAGGTGAGCGGTACGAATTAATCCCAAAATATCTCCACGCTTATTTCCATCGAACTGCGTGAGATAAGGATCGTTTAAAGTTTTAAACAAAGTTTTTCGTAAAAATTCTTCGTCAAAACCTATGGAATTGTAGCCAATAAAAAGTGCAGGCGTCCATTTTTTAAAAGTCTGCAGCATTTGGTCTACCAAACCATAGTGAGATAGGTTTGATTTTCGAAGCATGTCAGGTGTTGTTTTGTTTATTAAAAGAGCGCCTGGCTCGGGGACTAATCCTGGTTTCAAACTACATTTGGCTTCAAATCGATCTAATTCTTGAAACTCAGCATTTACCAACACGGCACCAACTTGAATAATTTGATCCCAAGTTCCAGATCTGCCAGTCGTCTCAAAGTCATAAAATGCGTAATTCATTATTTATCCTTTTCTATTTTTTCTATGTTTGTTCCTTCAATTTCCTCTATCTTTTCAGCCCTACGCTGAATTTTTTCAGCAGAAACTTTAATGCTTCTAAATTGATCGGCTACTAAATTGAATTTTTTTTCAACATCCTCTGTTCTTTCTACCAACCTTCCAATATCTTTTCCTATTAATCCTATTTCTTTAATAATTATTTGAGCTTTTTTAGTCATTTCCGAATCTTTTAAGAAAACACGTAATGTATTTAACAAACCCCAAAGATAAGAGGGAGAAACAATTAAAACATTTTTTTCACGAGCTTTTTGCATCAAATCAACTTCACTATCAATGATCGAGCGGTAAACCGATTCAGACCTCACAAACATAATTGCGTGCGGCGCTGTTTCTCCTGAAATAATATAATCTTCTGAAATTTTCTTAACATTTTTCATAACATCATCTTCAAACAATTTTTTATAACGTTTAATATCTTCGTCATTTTCTGCAGCTGCATAATTCTTAAAGTTCTCAAGAACAAATTTAGAATCTATACAAATTCTAGAGTTGGCATCTCCAAAGTCAATTAAGCAATCGACTCTTTTGTTGTTGCTTAAAGTTTCTTGAAATTTTAGATATTGTTTGGGAAGTCTATCTCTTAATAATTTTTCTAATTCTACCTCTGAAAAAGCACCTCGCTCCTGTCTGTCATTCAACATTCCCTGAAAATTTTTAAAGGTGCTATCAATAGACGACTGCATTGTGTTCATATTTTTTGCAGCCTCTTCTAATTTTACAAAGCGCTCCATTAAGTTAGAAAGCTGTGTGCTCAAAACATCACTTCCTGATGAGCTATCTTTTTTGCTAACAACTAACGAATAGCCAATGAAAGCTATTACAATTACACAGGTAACAATAAGTAGTGTTTCGCTCATGATTTAATTTTGTATGGGAAAAATAGAAAGGATTAATCAATCACTAACAATCAGCTTCCCAATACAATGTTTGCTAATTTTGGCCTTTTTAGAATAACATGATTCTTTTACCCCTGTAAAACAAAGGAAATTTGGCTTTGTTTTTCTAGGTGGTGCCTAGACTTTTAATTGTTTTGAGGATTGTTTTGTAATTTTTTAAGCCTCTTTTTGCCCCTGGCTTTTCTTTGTTTGTGAACCTGGTCTAACTCTTGCCTCTTAAGAATTAGCTTTTTCATATCTAATTTCATTTAAACTGGATCTACGTGGGACATCACGTTTAGCACTGCTGGCATAGCTGCCATAACGGCACTTCTTGATGCCACCGCAATATCATGACCTTCTTTAACGCTCATGTTGGCGTCTACTTCAATATGCACATCAACTAAAATCATATCTCCCATTTTTCTTGTTTTAAGATCGTGTACACCTTTTACTCCCTTGTTTCCTAAAATGATATTGGTTATTTGGGCATCCTCTTCCATCGACACCGATCTATCCATTAAATCATTAAGAGCATCCCAAGAAAAATTCCAACCCATCTTCATAATCATTAGACCGACCACGAGGGCAGCAATAGCATCAAAAATAGAATAGCCGAGCAAAGCACCTATAATACCAATCGATACCACTAGAGATGAAGCCGCATCGGATCTTGCATGCCAAGAGTTTGCAATTAGCATCGAGCTTCTTACTTTTTTACCCACATAAAACATGTAGCGAAATAATAATTCTTTAATCACAAGAGAACCCAGAGCTACCCATAAAGCAATAATTTTAATTTCACTAACAACCGCAGGATCAATAATTTTGTGACCAACGTTCCAAATCATTAATAGTCCCACTGCAATTAAAGATGCTCCTATAAAAAAAGTGGCTGCAGTCTCATATCGCTGGTGACCGTAATGATGGTCTTCGTCCGGATCTTTGCTACTGTGTTTATTTGCAAACAATACAACAAAATCTGAAACCATATCTGATAGAGAGTGAATTCCATCGGCAACTAAACCTTGTGACCCAGAAAAAAATCCTATTACAATCTGAAAAGAACCGAGACACAAATTAACAAATACGCTAACCAAAGTGCTTTTCTTAGCTGCTGCTTTTTTTTCCATCATCAATGAATAGAATATATCAACTTAATGTATTTTAATTACACTAAATATTTTTAAAAAATTAAGGGATTGTTTAAAAAAGGGGAAACTTACTTCCCCTTTTTTTATTGCGAACTACTGAAACCTATTTGGTGCTAGATGAGCTTTTACTTTGCCTTTTCCAGAACCGTTTTTGATCACATAGCCTGTTGTACCATTTGCATAAGTGTCAACGGACTTAACGTTTCTTGCCAATGCAGTGTTGGTTTTCTCAACAGCTTTTTGCTTACTAAATTTGATCAAAAGATCATTTATTCTATGTAGCAACATAACTTTACCTCTTGTTACAAGTTTACCTACTTTTAACTCATGTAGATGAGTCACTTGTAAGCCATGTGAATGGCACATATTACGTATGCATAAAATGCATGATTAATATACTGCTAGATTATTTGGAAAGCAACATTCTTTTTGGGGTGGGGTCTTTTCTAATAAAATGATGAAATAAGGCCGCTGCCACATGTAAAATAACCAAAACTAATAGCAAAGTAGTTAATAATTCATAGGTGTCAGTCGCGAGCTCTTTTAGACTTTGGTTGTTTTGAAATAAGGTTGGGATCTCATAACCAAAAAAAACTGAGTTTCTACCTCTGAAATTCATCATCGTATATCCCGAAGCTGGAACTAAAAACATCAAGGAATAGAAAAAAGCAAAAATGGTATTTGAAATTATATTAAGCATTTTATTTTTCAAAACATGTGTGGGTGTTGGATTGAGAAGTCTCCAGGCTAATCTAAAACCTACTAATAAGAATACGCTAATTCCAAGAGTATAATGAGCAATAATAAATGTTCTTTTTAAACTACCAACATCATCATGAAATAATCCCATAATCCATGCTGCGATCAGCATTAATGCCATGATCCAATGAAAAAACTTGGAAATAAAACCGTAAGTGCTGGTGGTATTAGTTAAGCCCATAAATTTTAATTATTAACATAAGAATCAATATGCAATTTCAAGATATTTAACAAGCGACAGAATTATGTGCCACAAAATGTTTGGTAAGGCATCTTTGTTTCCAAAGCGGGATTCTGATAAGATGAAAACTCTTTATTTTCTACATATGGACTTTCGAAGGCTTTGAGCAATTCGTGTAAGGGCTGTAGATTATTTGTATTTGCAGCTTCCAAGGCCTCTTCCACTTTATGATTTCTTGGAATAATAGTGGGATTGTATTGCCTCATCTTATCTCTATTTGGATTTCTACTTTCAAATTTTTTTAACCAGCTTTCGAATTCTTTGTTTTGATATGTTGCTCCAAAATCTTGGCTGGTGATTGCTCTAAAAGTATTGGTATAGTCAGCCTTACTATTCTTCATCCAGGTAAGTAACTCTTCTATTAGCAAATTGTCCTCCTCTATCTCCCCTTCTATTCCCAGCTTCCCTCTCATCATTGCTAAACTTTTTTCTGCATAAATTTTAGCAAATACTCCTATTTCTTTTTCTAAAATTTCAATCGCTTTATCAATATCAACATCAACCATGGGGATTAAGGTTTCTGCAAAGCGAGCCATATTCCACTGAGCAATATTTGCTTGGTTTCCATAAGCATAACGGCCCTTGTGATCGATTGAACTAAATTTAGTTTTGGGATCATAAGCATCCATAAAAGCGCATGGACCGTAATCAATGCTTTCCCCTGATATGGTAACATTATCTGTATTAAGAACGCCGTGGATAAAACCAACTCTCATATAATTCACAATTAAATCTGCGTGCTTATTCATTACCGCTCTAAACAGCTGTAGTGCTGGAATTTTTTCTCCTTTTAATTCTGGATAGTGCCTATCGATGCAGTACATGATTAGCTCTTGAAGAGCATTGATATCTTTTTGTGCTGCTACAAACTCAAAAGTTCCAACACGAATGTGACTTGCTGCAACTCTGGTCAAAATTGCTCCTGGCAAAATTGTTTCCCTCATGACATTCTGTCCCGTCGAAACTACTGCTAAACTTCTTGTGGTTGGAATTTTTAAATAATGAATTGCATCACTAATAATGCACTCTCTTAACATGGGTCCTAATGCTGCCCTGCCATCTCCGCTTCTGGAGTAAGGAGTAATTCCTGAACCTTTTAACTGAATATCAAATCTTTTTTTGTCTGGTGTCATATGCTCACCCAAAACAATTGCCCGTCCGTCGCCTAACATTACAAAATGACCAAACTGATGTCCCGCATATGCCTCTGCCCAAGGAGTAGTTCCTTCCGGCAGAACATTGCCTGAAAAAATAGAGGCAAGCTCTTCTTTGCTTAGTGAAGAAAAATCAAGCCCAAGCTCTTTGGCTAATCTCTGATTATATAAAAAAATTTTTGGATCTTTAACTGGTACGGGGGACAGCTTAGAAGCCATCATTTCTGGTAAATTTAAATAACTATTGTCAAAGTTCCATCCAATATTATTTTTTTTCATCAAGAATAATTATCCCAATAAGTCTAGGGCTTCACTAAGAAGTTTTTGACAGTCTTCTTTATTTCCTTCTTTATACGCTTGCTCTCCCTGAACTCTTAAGCTGCGGATTTCCCTAATTTGATCAGCACTAAGCTGCTTTGATTCTCCTAGCTCTTCATCAATTTGCTGCATTAACTTGGGACAGGTTTCGGCTATTCCCGATGAAGAGAATAAAAAATAAAATAATGCTAATAAAATTGCTTTGTTCATAAATGTTCCTTTATAAAAAATTTTAATACCATCTTAATTATCTTAAGATTATGGCAAATATTATCTTTGAATAACTTTACTTAAAACAAATATTGCGAATTTTCTCATTATATAAGCTGGAATTAGTGCGATAAAAAAAGCTTTTATCCACGAATAAAACCAAACTGTTGCCAAATTATCTATAAATCCAATATTAATAATAATGATTACAAAAGATACCACCGCACTCATTCCAAAAGCCATAATGCCTATAAAAATAAAAGGCTCCCATGTAGAATTGATTCTGTTCATCGCAATTTAATTAAAAAGATTATAAGCCCACCAAATAACAAGTCCTACAGATATAATCCATAGGGATGTTTCTTTAATTTTTTGTATGCTTTTTTGAGCGAGAATTTTATTTAAATAATTACGCATTGTTTTCGTAGGTAAAGACATACATGACTGAATTGCTTTTAGAAAGAGCAACGCTGCGTATAAATTTGTCTTGCAGCATTTTCATGAGTCTTGGGCTTAAAAATCTTTTTACCTGTTCTTCACTTATCTTTTGAATGCGGGAGTTCTTAGGCGTTTCTACGGTAATGCGAAACATTGTTTACTTTTCTTGTGTGGGGCTTTGGCACCAAATCAAAAAAACCATAAACAAAAAGGTTGCCGGTATACCAAGGCAGAACAGCCATATTCCTACTTGCGTATCCACTGTTTTCCTTTGGTTAAAATAATTTTTTTGAAAATTTAAGCTTTGTTTAGAAAGTCTAACTCTTCTTGATTGTATGGTATCATATTTATCTTCCAGTCATACATAATCAGTGATCATGTATAATTATTAATGTTACTCGTTTCACTTAACAGCTTTGTTCCAGCTAATTAAATTCCTACTTTAGTTGCTATGTACAAAATCATTGGCAGGCATAAAAATGCTGTCAAAACTGTAATCATAGCCAAAACAGATGCTGCTGTTTTAAAGATGTCATTCAGAGTTTTTGTATCAAAGCTCAGATTTAATGTTTGTGGTTGTGCGACTGTATTCATGCGGGTCATATAGGAATGATTTGTGTTTTAATTGTGAATCTGAGATTAATTTTTTATTACAACTGAAATGTCGCAGGTCATCTCTGTCATAAAAGTTTCACAAAACTATTATTGAAAAAAATAAAAACAAAGCTAAACAGCTGGCATCGCTCTATTCAGATATTATTTAGCTCCCCTGTTAGATTGGTTCTAGTAGAGCGAACCAAACTCTTTTTTACATTATGCAGGAATCACATCGCTGAGATGCGACAAAAACAGTACTTATATTAGCTACTTAATTTACATAGAAGGCATTCATTCTATTTAAATTTTATTTAGTTTTACCAGTTGAAGTCATTTTCTCCCCCGAAAGTTAATTAGCTGGTAAGACCAAATAAAGAGACCCCCTCCCCCCCCCTTCTTTTTAGTCTTAATAAAAATTGAAAATGATTAAATAATTGCTCTGATTAAATAGAGCAACTCATATCCTGGCCACAACACATCGGAGATTTTATCTTCCCCTCGCATTTTGGACATTTGGATATTTGCACTTGTGTTCCATTGACATCTAGAGTGCCATTCACAAGCGGTTCGTTATTACAGTTAGCACACGTAGCATTAACAGCCATGTTGCATTTGGGACATTTATAAGTTGCTGTCATAATCTCTCCTTTGTTTTTCTTTGAATCTAACATTTCTTTAAATTCTTAGCAAAATTTCATTTGTCAAAATAATATATAAATATAATGTCTTTTTACATGAAGATAAAAGAAGTGAAAAAAAAAGAAGGCTGTCCTTGGTGTTACAACACTCCTCAAATATTTAAATGTATGGGGTATGTTTTGAAATCCTATGCTGGAGTTGGAATTTGTCTCGCACTTTTTTTATTAGTTGGTCTTCAGATTGAAGAGCAATACCGTGGTTACAGATACATGAACAAATGCATTAATCACTTAACGGCAGCTGATCAAAAATTTAAGCTTGCTGAAAAGGAAAGGTATTTTGCTTGTTCAAATATCTACAAAGAAAATCACCAATTATTTGAGTACTTTCAGGGAAATATAGTAAAATTTTTACCTGAAGACGCTTTAAAATAATTATTAATTTTTATTAAATCTAAAGCTCTTTTCTACAAAAGAATTGTTTGTCGTTGAGATTTGAATGGTTAAATTTTTATTAAATCGCATATCTTCAGCACCGACTTTAATACCCCCGGCTAAGTGAACAATGCCTATTTCGTGATGAGGCGTAAAACCCTCTACAAATTTATTTGTATCTAGATCAAACTTAATGTTTGAGGAACTTGGAATCCAATTGCAATAAAAAGGAAGAATGTCTACTGACACGTTATCAGCATAAACTGCTATATTCATAGCTACTTGTTCTGAGCCAAAAATATTTCCTTTTTCTAGAGCCTTTTCTAAATTCTTTTGCCAAATACTCCAAATGGATGAGTTTTTTTCTAGAGAGAATACGCCTATATTTAAATGCGGCTGTAGAGCAATGTGCCTGCATATATCTTCCGAAAATCCTGAAGATCTTGCATGTTTATAATTTTGTGATTTTACAAATCCTAAATTACGAAAAAACCACTCTATTCTTGCAACTCTTCCTGTATGTCGATCCGCCATGCTAACAATTCCTAGCTTTCCGTCATCACAAGATTTGTTTAACAGATCAATTACAAACCATGACTGAACCCAAGCATCGCAGTCGATCCAAATATATTTTTGGAAAGAGGGAAAATAATTGGGAAGGAAAGCTCTTGAAACCTGACTCTTTAACCATTCTTTCCCTTTAATTTTCGATGAAGGAACGGGTATGTCCCATTTTGCTTTTTCTATTGAATGAACTTTATTTTTGATTTTATTCAACTGCTCATCAGTCATACCGGCATCTAGAACGCAAATACCTACTGAACTGCTCTCTGCAAAAGAGTTAACAGAATCGATCAATTCCTCAAGCAAATGGAAGTAACCAGAATCAGATAGCGTAACAATGGCTGTTTTCATTAGTATAAAATTATTTGATTAGTGAACATTTAATAACTATTTATATAATGCAACCTTGAATAAAAAAGTATGTTTTTCTTTCTTAAAGTTTTATTGGCAGCGCTAATCATAGCGTTTGCTAGCTGGCTATCTGGTAAAAAACCTGAATTGTCTGGTTTTATTATCGCACTACCTTTGGCGAGTTTGATGGCTCTTGTTTTCTCTTACCTTGAACACAAAAACCCAGAAACTTCTGTAACTTTTGCAAAAAGTATTTTAATTGGAGTTCCTGTGTCTTATTTATTTTTTCTCCCCTTCTTTTTTGCAAAAAGCCTTGAGATGAATTTTTGGCTTATTTACTCTATTGGTATTGGCCTTTTAGTGGCAGGTTTTTTTTTACACAAATACATCCTTTCTTTGTTTTAGACATTGAATGAATTTTTTGATATTTTGCTTACAAATGAAAGGTCACATTGTTTAAATTTATTTCAAATATATTTCAATCTAAGAATAAAAAGATTGAGGGAAAGGCTTTTCAACACTTAAAAGAAGTAAGCGCTATTTCAAAGCAGATTGCTGGAGAGAAAAATGAAATTAAGCTTCGTAGCCTAGCATTTGCTATGAAGAAACATTATGACCAAGGAATTGAGCTCTTAAAAGAAATTGACTACGATATGAGCAAAATTGAAAGTGCTTATTTCGATCCCAAAAAGACCTTGTCTTCGAGTAACTACCAAAAAGTAGAATCTATATTGAATAGCAACAAGTAGATCTTGATGAACTGGACTTTGCTCTCCATTGTTGCGGTCGTTATTGTTTTTGCTCTAATCATTTTTCCCCTAATCATCTCGAGAAAAGCAGAAAAAGAAGACCGGGATTAGCTTGCCTCATGAAACGCAAGAAAAAAAAGACCTACCAGCAAAAAATAAAAAAATCGAGACAAAGAAAAAATACCAAGGGGATTTTAAAAATCTTAAAACAAGCTACTTAAACAAAATAAGTAAGGGCGATATAAATAACAATAGGTATGGTAACAATAGATATTAGAGTTGAAACTGCAATAACGCTCGCAATATTATCTGCCTGTTCTTTTGGCGAATACATTTTTGCCAATAGATAAGTAAGAACTGCCGCAGGCATCGAACACTGAACAAATAAAACACCAGCTTGATATCCTGTAAGACCAAAAAATTTAATTACACCCAATGAAATAGCTGGTCCTCCCACTAGTCTTGCAAAAGAAATGATTAAAGTTTTTTGAATACTGACTTTTTTTAAAGTGCTTAAAGCAATGCCAAGAGAGGTTAATACTAATACTAAAGCCGTATAACCCACTAGCATAGTTGTGTTAGTAACAAATTTTGGTACTGGAATTTTAAAATACAAAAAAGTAGCTGCTATCGCCATCACATATAGAGGAACAGATTTTAATAAAGGCTCAATAGCAAACTTTCCTTTGGCTAAAAAAATATTCACCGTAAAATGTAGGATCATAATCATGGAAGCAATGGCGCTTGCTATGGAAAAGCCTTTGGGTCCATAAGCAAATAAACAAAAGGCCAAACCCATGTTTCCCATGTTGGGTAGCATAATGGGCGATAGTTCTTTTAAAATATTTCTTTTGAGAACTAATAATAGTAATGCTCCCATTAACGCAAACAGACCAATACAAAGCAAAGTGATCCCTGCAAATTTTACAAAAACATTAAAATCTAAATTAGTTAAGGTTAGAGAATAAAAGAGAAGACAAGGAACTCCTACGCTACCAGCAAATCCTGTAATAACATTTGAATCAAAATTTGGATTTTTTTTCCCAAACACGTATCCCATACCAATAATAAAAAAAACAGGAAAGATTACTTCAAATAGCTTGGCAAGGATTTCTGTCTGCATAAACTTAATTAAAAAATGTATTTATCTGCCAAATAAAAAACAATCCCGATAGCAACACCAAGTAAGATCCAGTGGAAATTTTCTTTCAACATTATGATTAATTATAGACTATTTTAAGGATTGAAAAGAAAAAGGACGCCAAGTGTGAACCGGGCGTCCTTTTGCAAAAGTAATTAGTACTGCTTCTTAGATTTGCTTACTTTTGGAGCTGTACTTTTTACCTTTTTCTTTTCTTTTTTTACGTCTTTTGTTTTTGCCATAATATCCTACCGGTTAAAGTTAATTCCTCTAATACTCTTTTTCTTTAGATAGTAAATATACTTTACAAATCCAAAAAGTATTCTAATAGAGTATATATGACCAGACTTACCGCCAAAGACTTTGACCAAGAACTTCTAGATCTTTATGATTTTTACGCTCATGGCAAAATAAGCAAAAGAGAGTTTTTGGAGTCTGCTAATAAATTTGCAATCGGTGGTTTAACTGCTGCTACCATTTTGGGCATTTTAAGCCCTAACTATGCTTATGCAGAACAAGTAAGTTTTAACGATTCGTCTATTGATGCCAGCTATGTTGAATACTCATCTCCCAAAGGTAATGGAAAAGTTAAAGGATACCTGGTCAAGCCTAAAAAAATAGTTGGTAAAATTTCTTCTGTCCTAGTTGTTCATGAAAACAGGGGACTAAATCCTTACATAGAAGATGTTACCAGAAGAATAGCTAAGGCAGGTTTCTTAGCTTTTGCTCCTGATGGATTAACTTCTAAAGGTGGTTATCCAGGAAACGACGAGAAGGGCAAAGAATTGCAAAGCGAAGTTGATCCTATTAAGCTAATGAATGATTTTTTTGCAGGGTTTGAATATTTAAGGTCCAGAAACGATGCTACCGGCAAAGTGGGTTGTGTTGGTTTTTGTTATGGAGGTGGAGTTTGTAATGCACTCGCTGTAGCTTATCCTGAACTTTCAGCTTCTGTTCCTTTTTATGGAAAACAGGCTGCAGAAAAAGATGTGTCAAAAATTAAAGCTCCTCTTTTGTTGCACTATGCCGAACTGGATAAAAGAATTAACGAAGGTTGGCCCACTTATGAAGCAGCACTAAAAAAACATAAAAAAAATTATACAGCCTACATCTATCCAAAAGTAAATCATGGCTTTCATAACGATAGTACGCCAAGATACGACGAAAAGACGGCTAAATTGGCTTGGGACAGAACAGTCGAATTTTTTAAAAAATATCTTTCTTAATTAAAAAAATAAAATTTACTAAAGGGCTCTTATTTTGAAGCTATACTTGAAATGTAGTTATTAATACTTATGTAGTCAGATCTAATCATTGAAAAACTTACTATGAAACTTCTATCAGAACTAAAGTTGGGAACTTTAACTTTAAAGAACAGAATCGTTATGGCTCCACTAACCAGAATGCGTTCTGGACAGCCTGGAAACATACCTCAAGAGCTAAACGCTACTTACTATGCTCAACGAGCAAGTGCAGGATTGATTATTTCAGAAGCATCACAAATTTCTCAACAAGGACAAGGTTATCCAGGAACTCCTGGAATTCACAGCCAAGAACAAGTAGCAGGATGGAAACAAGTTACCGAAGCTGTTCATGATAAAGGTGGAAAAATTTTTCTACAATTATGGCATGTTGGAAGAATTTCACACAGTTCTCACCAACCAGATCAAAAATTACCAGTTGCACCTTCTGCAATTGCAGCAAAAAATAGCGGAACTTATACTGCTGAATGGAAACCCACAGAAATCCTTACTCCTCGAGCTCTTGAAATTTCTGAAATTAAAGAAATTGTTAAAGATTTTAAACAAGGAGCTATCAATGCTAAGGAAGCTGGCTTTGATGGTGTAGAACTTCATATGGCGAATGGTTATTTGCTAGATCAATTTTTACAAAGTGGAAGCAATCAAAGAACAGACCAATACGGCGGATCTATTGCAGACCGAGTAAGATTTCCTTTGGAAGTTTTGGATGCCGTAATTTCTGTTTGGGGAAAAGATAGAGTGGGTGTTAGACTTTCTCCCTACGGGACCTTCAATGATATGAGCGACTCTGATCCTATTTCTTTATTTAGTCATATCTTAGAAGAGTTTAACAAAAGAGGGATCCTATTTGTTGATATGATTGAACCAAGAGCAGCTACTGCTGGTGGTGATGATAATATTAATGACAAGGCTCCTAGCACTTCAGATTTATTTAAAAATAAATTTAATGGAGTATTTATTTCCGCGGGTGGTTACACTCCTGAAAATGCTGAAGAAGCATTATCCAATAATAAAGCAGATGCAGTTATGTTTGGTAGATGGTTTATTTCTAATCCGGATCTTCCAGAGCGAATTGCTAAACAAGCAGAGCTAACCAAGTATGACAGATCTACTTTTTATGGTGGCCAAGAAAAAGGATATACGGACTACCCTTTCCTAGGCTAACTAGTAATTTTTTCTTAAGCAAAATAGTGAATAGCTAACGACAGTACAGCTATAAACGAAAAGCTAAAAAAATATGTTTTCATTGTTATTGACATAACAAGACTATTAATAGATCTCGCTGTTTTTGAGCAATGCTATTTTTAGATGGCTTCTATCTAAAAAGTGAATGACGAAACAATATAATTGCTTTACTGTTTCCCAATGAGTGAAGAACAGCCAAAAAAAATCAATTGGAGAGAAATAGGACGTACCACAAAAATAAGCATTCTTTGGTATGTTTTAATTTCTGCTGGTTGGTGGATCATAGGAATTTACCCGCAAACTTTATTTTCCCTAGATGGCCAGATAGTAATTGGTGCTCTTTCAAGTCTTATGGCTTATCTACAAACAAAAAATTAAAAAAATCATACAATCAAAAGTTGAATCCTTATTTTTCGCCAAAAATAAAAGAAAAAATAAGTAAAAAAAAACTATTTTGTCGCAATTTATTCAAATTTATTTGCTATAAATATAGCCGGTCTCAGTACTCGTTCCTTATTTAGCTTATTTTTTAGCCATCTTAATCTTTAATGGGGTTGTGCTGGGACCACAAAATTATCTTTCCTGGTTTTACTTCTTTAAAGAACTAATGGCTGCTTTTAGTTTGTTAATGACGGTAATTAACTCCAAATCAATTTGAAACTTTTCTGCTTGAGGGCTTTTTAATTTTTTCCTAACCTTTTCTAGCCTTGTTGCAATTGTGCTGAGGTCAGTAATGGAAAATTTATTTTTACGAATCATTCTGTCTTCATGATACTATAGCCTTGGCTTTTAAATAATCTGTTTGTAAAATAACTTATGCTGAATAAAATTATCATTCTAATATCCATTCTCGCTCCTTTTGTGATTTTTTATATATCTGGAGTTGTGGTAAAAAAAACTAACGGCAAATGGCCCGTCATTAAACTATCTTTGGCAAGCTTGCTTTTGCTTGCTTGTGCTCTTGTTTATTTTAGGTTCTCAAGTGACGCACCAGCAGGAAAGCAGTATACCCCGCCAAAATTAGAGAATGGCAAAGTAATTAGTCCAAAAGTTCAATAGATTATATCTTCCAGTATTAGTATAAATGAGAAAAAAATTATGAAATTTGATTACAATTCTATTTTTGAAAGTGCTCTAGACCAACTAAGAACTGAAGGTAGGTATAGAGTGTTTAATAATATCACTCGTAAAAGCGGCGAGTTTCCTAAGGCAGTATTTAATAATGAATTCGGAGTTAAATCAGATGTGACCATCTGGTGTAGCAATGACTACCTTGGAATGGGTCAACACCCTGAAGTCATTGATGCATTTGTGAATGCTGCAAAAGCAGTTGGTGCGGGAGCAGGTGGTACTAGAAATATTTCGGGAACTTCTAGTTATCATGTAGAACTGGAGCGTGAGCTTTGCAAATTTCACCACAAAGAAGCTGCTCTTATTTTCACTTCTGGCTACATAGCTAATGAATGTGCGTTAAGCACACTTTCTAGATTTTTGCCCAATTGCATTGTTTATTCTGATGCAAATAATCACGCCTCTATGATTGAAGGAATTAAAAATGGCAAATCAGATAAACATATTTGGAAACATAATGATGTTGAACATTTAGAGTATTTATTAAAGCAATCTCCTAAAGATAGTCCTAAAATTGTGGCTTTTGAATCTGTGTATTCTATGGATGGCGATTTGTGTCCTATCAAAGATATTATTAGGGTGTCAAAAAAGTATAACGCTCTCACTTATCTTGATGAGGTTCATGGCGTTGGCTTGTATGGAGAACACGGTGGTGGATTATCTGAAAAAATGGGTGTTACCGATGAACTAGATATTATTGAAGGAACACTTGCTAAAGGTTTTGGAATTATGGGCGGATATATTGCGGCTAATAAAAATATTGCTGATGTTATTAGGTCTTTTGCACCGGGATTTATTTTTACAACCTCTATGCCTCCTAGCATTGCAGCAGCGGCAATTGCTAGTATTCGAGTGGTAAAAAATAACAACTCTTTACGAATTGAACTGCATGAAAGAGCAAATAAGCTCAAAAAATTAATGGCTGATAAAAATTTGCCAACTATTAAAAATGACAGTCACATTGTGCCTTTGCTGGTTGGAGACTCTGCGCGATGCAAGGAGATTTCAGATATTTTATTGAATGAATTTTCAATCTATGTTCAGCCAATTAATTATCCAACTGTGCCTAGAGGAACTGAACGTCTAAGATTTACACCGACTCCGTACCATGATGATCAAAAAATGGAGTACTTAGTTGACTGTCTTGATCAAATTTGGAATGAATTAAAATTATCTCGAGCTGCGTAATCTACTCACAAAGTGGATAAGTATCACTCTTAACAGTTTCAATTAGAGTCTTAAACAGAATCAAAACAAGAACATTGGCCTTGAATTTGGGTAATTATCAACAGTGGTTGTGTAAAAGTTGTATAAAGACTAACTTTTAGAAGCGCGTTTTCTTTCGTGCTCAAGTAAAAATTTCTTTCTTAATCTTAAATGAGCAGGCGTAACTTCTAGCAGCTCATCCTCATTAATGTAGGCCATTAATTCTTCTAAATTCATTATAACTGGAGGTATCAAGGATACAGCTTCATCGTGTCCTGAAGTTCTCATGTTGGTAAGTTGTTTTCCTTTCATGACGTTAATGACTAGGTCGTTTTCTCTAGAATGCTCTCCAACGATCATTCCTTGATAGACTTCGGTATTGTGAGAAACAAACATTTTTCCTCTTTCTTGAAGCTTCCAAATAGCAAAAGCAACTGCTTTTCCCGTATCAATCGAAATTAAAGCACCACTTCTTCTTCCTATAATTTCTCCCTTGAATGCTCCGTAAGAATGAAAAATTCTGTTTAACACTCCTGTACCTTTGGTGTCTGTTAAGAATCTGCTTTGATAACCAATCAAACCACGTGATGGTGCTTTGAAAATAATACGTTTTTTTGCAGCTCCCGTATCTTTCATATCTGTCATCTCAGCTTTTCGCTGATTCATGTTATCAATTACGCTGCTTGCATATTCTTCATCGACGTCGATAGTTACCTCTTCCATCGGCTCTAATTTTTGACCGTCTACTGTTTTAAATAGAACTCTTGGTCTAGATACTGTTAATTCAAAACCTTCTCTTCTCATCGTCTCAATCAAGACTCCGATTTGCAATTCTCCTCGTCCTCCAATTTCAAAAGAATCTCTACCTTCATTTTCTCTAAAGGTAATAGCGACATTACTTTCTGCTTCTTTCATTAATCGTTCACGAATGACTGTTGAAGTAACCTTTTTTCCATCTTTTCCTGCAAATGGAGAATCGTTAACCGTAATAGTAACCGACATAGTCGGTGGATCAATGGGAGTAGATTTTAATGGTTCGTTTACAGATAAATCACAAATAGTATCTGCAACAGAAGCGTCGGATAAACCAGCGATACAAACAATATCACCCGCTGTAACTTTTTCTGCGATAATTCGCTCTGTTCCTGCAAAAGTAAAAAGTTTTGTTAATCTTCCCGTGTCGACCTGCTCACCTTTTAAATTAATTGCTTTTACTGTATCGTTTATTTTTGCTGATCCATGAATCACTCGACCCACCAAACATCTTCCTAAATAAGAATCTGAACTTAGCAATGTAACCAACATTGCAAACGGTCTGTTTTGATCTACTTTTGGTTCATGAACATGAGTTAGAATTAAATCTAACAAAGGATGTAAATTTTCTCTTGGCTCTTCTAATTCTTTAACACACCAGCCTGCTCGGCCCGATGCATACAAAATAGGAAAATCTAATTGAGCATCACTTGCTTCAAGCGATACAAATAAATCAAATACTTCGTCAATCACTTCTTTTGGTCTAGCATCTGATCTGTCAATTTTATTAATAATAACAATAGGACGCAAACCTTGCTTTAATGCTTTTCCTAAAACAAATTTTGTTTGTGGCATTGGTCCTTCTGCAGCATCAACCAATAAAATAACTCCGTCGGTCATACCAAGAACACGCTCTACTTCCCCACCAAAATCTGCGTGACCTGGTGTATCGATAATGTTCATTCGAACATCTTTCCATTTCACTGAAGTTGGTTTTGCAAGAATAGTGATTCCTCTTTCTTTTTCTAAATCTCCCGAATCCATTAATCGCTCTGCAACTAGTTCGTTGTCTCGGAACATTCCACTTTGCTTCATGATGTTATCAAGCAAGGTTGTTTTTCCATGGTCGACATGGGCTATGATTGCGATGTTTCTTAACTTTAATTCCATAATGCGCCCCTTAATACATGCTGTATTTTTAAAAGCTAGTGAATTTTATGTGATTTTTTCAGCAGTGCGAGGCACTGCTGAAATAAACGAATAACTTACTTAATTACTTTGCTTTCTTAGCATCTTTTGCTTTTTTGGCAGCTTCTCTAGCAGCCTTAGCTTTTGCGTAATATTCTTTTTTTTCCACAGCAGTTAGGATTCCATCTTTGTTAGAGTCCATTTTATCAAAAGAAGCTTCCGCTTGTTTTAAATAATCCGCTTTAGATACATCTGCTTTTTTTGAGTGACTTCCTGCATAAGCATTCATAGAGATTGCTGATAAGATCATCACTAGTGTGACTAGTTTTTTCATGTTTTTTCCTTTTGTTAAAAAGCAGATATCTATCCTTAATTGTGGCTAATTGAGGATAATCTAAAAAATATTTTCTACCTTAGCCTAGAGTTTTTTTATTGGTTTTGCTGGCATTATAAGAAGCGATCAAGCCGGCACAGCCTAGGAAGGAAAAAGCATAAACCCAATTTGTATTTTGCGAAATAGGCTCATAGTTATTGGTCGCGTCGAGAATCAAACCAAATACTCCTGGCGTTAAAGATCCCAAACCCATTCCAACAATAGACCGGTAAGCTAAAGCCCTGCCTAAAAAATTTCTTTCCGTACTTTCTGATAGAGCGGCCGTTAATACTCCCGAATCTCCTATTGAAAAGAAACTGTAAATAATTGAAAACAAACATACCAGCATCCAGTGCCAGTTCTCTGTCCAACCAATTGCAAAAGAAAAAACAGAGCTCGTTAACGCAAAAATAATTAGAATATTTTTTCTTCCAAACTTGTCAGCAAGCACCCCGCTGGTTAGACTTGAAATCACTCCTGATAGATGCAGAATTAATCCAATAATCAGTCCCAAGACTAGTGGACTTATCACCATGTCTCTGATCAGAATAAATGATAAAAAAACTGGCAGCCACGACCACATACCAAACAATTCCACACAATGAGCGGTATACCCTCTAACTAAAAATTTGTTTTGGCTTGATTGCTTAGATTGGAAATAACTCGATGAATGATCAAATTGATATTTTTTTGATAGATCTTTTTTTATAGCAAATAAAAAAGGGAAGATGCCAAGAAATGCACATCCTAGACAAAACAAAAAACCTACTGATGGAGAATACATATTGGATAAAATAAAACTTGCAGAAAGAGACAGTGCATACCCAAAAGATTGACCAGATAATAAGGCGCCCATGGCAAAACCTCTTTCTGATTTTTTATACTTTTCAGATACTAAAATGATAGACGGTCCATAAATCCCACCTTGAAATAAGCCTACTAATAAGTTGCAAATTAAACCACTCACAAAATCTTTAGCAAATAAATAAAAAAATAATGCTACAACTGCATTTCCAATTGCTGAAATAATTAATATTTTATTTGGATTAAAATAATCACAAAGATAAGAGCAAACAAATAAAGACAGTGCGAAACCGACGACTACTGCTGTTTGAATAATTCCTGCTGTACTTGCTGTTAAATTCCAACTGCTTAACAAGAGTGGTAATGAACCCACGTACATGAAAAAAACTGAAGATGTTAACAATCTTCCCAAAAAAACAAGATTAGTCCACTTCCAATTAAAATTTTCGTACATACGAAAGTGTTAACGAAAATTTTGTATTTGAAAAGAAATGAAAATAAACTGATTAATTATCTGGATTGGTGAGGTCGTCTAGAGTGATGGTTTTATTAATATCGTGCATTTCTACACGTTTTTCTCTAGGTGCAGCAGTAAATGCTGTGGAGATGCTAGTTGAGGGGGCCCGTTTCAATTTTTTAGAAGCTAAACGATCTTTCCGCTTTTGCTCCTTTTGCATTGCACGTTCACCGCGCTTTGCTTTGTAATTGTAGTGTATGCCCAAAACGGGCCTCCTAACTAATTTACGATTGGGATTATTCTTGCTTTAGATTTACTGCAGAAGGTCCTTTAGGGCCGTCTTCAACATCAAAATTAATAGTAGATCCTTCATCTAGGTAATCTAAGCCAGCCGCTTGGACTGCAGAGATATGAACGAAAACATCTTTTTTTCCGTCTTCGCGTTCAATGAAACCAAAACCTTTTTTTTCATTAAACCATTTTACTTTTCCTTTTAGACTCATTTTTTGTACTTTCTTGTTATTATTAGTAATTATGTATCTGCAAAGGCAAATACACCTCGTCTTTAATAGAAAAAGAACGCTAAAGTCAAACATTGTTAGGATAAGGTCAATAATCGTTGGTATGCTTAGATAATATCTCGATATAATTATTTAAGATTGGTTAGCTGACCTTTATTTTTCAAAAACAAAAAGTAAGCAGCCACTTCATACGAATAATGAAATAGTGAAAAAATAATTGGTAGTCCTAATAATCTAGATAGGATTCTGTATCTTGGTATTTTAGACCAAACAATTAAAAATGCTCTTGCTCCAGAAAATAAGTTTCCATTTTCTATCACGTGCATTCTTCTTAATAATTGTCTGTCATTTGATTTTGTTTGAATTTTTGCCATATGATTATCTGTAATATCAACAAAATCAAATTGGTCTTTGGTAATTTTTTTATAGTGATTAATTTCAGCTCTGCAAATATTGCATGAATGATTGTAAAAAACTTTTGTAATCATAGTATGAGATTATTATAATATTTTGTAAAAAAATGAACAAAGAAAATGCAAGCAAGCTTTGGAAAAGGATACAAGAAGCTGGTGACTATTTGCAAGGGCAGCTGCCTAGCCACCCCAACCATCCCAAAGGAAGAAATCCTTACGCACATGTTGCTCTTTGCGTAAAAAATAAATTTAATAATAGCTACAAAGATATCGAAGATGAAAAGTTCGATGAAGCATTAAATTATATTGAGTTTCTAAAGAACAATCCTACTTAAGTTCTTGTATTTCATAACGCCAAACTCCTTTTTTGTGAAGAATTTGTTTTACAATTGCCATATCGCTTTTGCGATACCAAACTTGTGTATTTAAATCCTTGCCTTGGATATCGAATACAGATGTTTCTGTTTTTGTTCCATTAACTACTATCGTTTCATTGTTAACAAAACTAACTTGTTGATCCCTAATTTGACAACTGATTCCAGAAATTTGAATATTTTTTTTTAAAATTTCATGATTCCAATATGAGGAAATGAGAAAGTCCTTATTAAAAGCACCCTTATATTGCGTTCCATTAATTATATAGCTTTTGCCCTGTCTGTTAATATTGCAAGATTTAATTGTTCCGTTATCTGAAGTTTTAGAAACAAAGCTAAGCAAACTTCCATCTTCTGCGTAAATTTCAGTTCCTTCGGACTTGTACTGGTAAAAAGAAATACCCAATTTCTTAATATCAAAACTAATTTCATTTTGAACGGTAATTTCACCTTTGTTTCTAGTAAAAACAATGTGGTGATAGCCAACTTTGCTATCCTCTCTAAATATGTCAAATTGAATTAGATTGAGCTTATTATGATGTTGAATATGGGCATTAGAGGAGCTGATGAAGCTACAAGCGACAACTATGCAAAAAGAAATAATTTTTTTCATTTTAAAAAATTGTTAACATGCTTTTGTTATGAAAAAAATTAAAAGCACCTCCAGAAGAAGGTTTATACAAAATACCGCAGGTGTTGCGATTGCCGCATCCGTACTACCCTCTCTTAATTTATATGCTGCCACTCCTTACCATCATTTAGCAGATGGAACTTTTCGTAACCCCGAAGGAAGTCCAGTTCGAGATTCTAAGAAAAAGTGGTCTTATCTTACATTTTATCAAGAAAAGAAAAAAATTAAAATTAATATCCCAAAAGATCATGTCATTCCAAGCCAGCAGGTATTGAAAAAAATTAATGACTTTAAAAATAAAGATTATATTGGCTGGATTGGTCACGCTACTTTTCTAATTAAGTTAGGATCTACAACTATTATTACTGATCCTCTTTTTTCTAAAAATGCAGGACCCATAACTTTAGGTCCTGAACGTTATGTGGATGCTGCAATTCCCTTACAATCATTGCCTAAAATAGATTTATTTTTACAAACGCATAATCACTACGATCATCTCGATCTTTCAGCCATTGAGAAATTTCCACATAAAAATGCAAAAGTTTTAGCTCCCTTAAAAGTAGGATCTTATTTTACCAGTAATAAATTTAACTATGTGCAAGAAATGGATTGGTACGATCAAACGACTGTTGGTGATGTTAAAATAACTTTTTTGCCGTCCGTGCATTGGTCGAAGCGAAGTCTGGCTGATACTAACAAAACTTTGTGGGGCAGCTATTTAATTGAATACAAAGGTAAAAAATTATTTTTTTCTTGCGATACTGGTTATGGCGATATTTATAAAAAAATTGGCCAACAGTTTGGTCCTATAGATTTATTATTTATTAACATTGGCGCATATGACTTCAGACCCATGTTTGAAAAATCTACTTTCCACACAACCCCTGAAGAAGCATTACAAATCGGCAAAGATATAAAGGCAAAAAAAATAATTGGAATGCATTGGGGAACTATTATTTTATCTTTGGAAGATCCCTTTGAACCACCTGCAAGATTTAAAAATTCTGCAAAACAATACGGGTACACCAGAGAACAGGCGGTTACATTTAAAATTGGAGAATTAAAAAAATTAACTGAATTAGTATAATGAATGAACCATTCTCCTCTCCATGTTATATGAGCGAATTTGAAGAACAGGCTATTCATACATGTCTAACACAATGCAAAAATATTGCTCTTGTTGGAGCAAGTCCTAAGCCAGAATTGGCTGCTAACGAAGTGATGCAATATCTTTTGCAACATAACTACAAAATTTTTCCTATAAATCCCAAATACCAAGGTGAGGATATCCTTGGACAAAAAGTATATGCAGATATTTTGGATGTACCAGGGGTGATAGATATGATCGATGTATTTCGTCCCTCTAGGGAAGCTTTGGAAGTAACAAAAAAAGCCATTAAAGCAAAAATACCTTACGTTTGGTTGCAGCTAGGTATCGAAAACCAAGAGGCAAAAAAAATTGCAGAAGATAGCGGAATTGTTATGATTATGAATCGATGTACATTAATCGAGCATAAAAAAATGTTATAAAAAATTTGATCCCGTAGTTCAACTGGATAGAATATCGGTTTCCTAAACTGAGGGTTGGGGGTTCAATTCCCTCCGGGATCACCAAAATTATGAATACAAAATTATCTTCTCTAAATCAAAAAATTATTCGCTGCAGCCAATGTCCTAGATTGGTTCAGTTCAGAAAAAAAATTTCTAAAGAAAAAAGAAAGCAGTACCTGCATGAGACTTATTGGGGAAAGCCCATTACTGGACACGGGGATCCTAATGCAAAAATCTTATTTGTTGGTTTGGCCCCTGCAGCGCATGGGGGTACCAGGACCGGCCGCGTATTTACTGGAGATGCCTCTTCTGCTTTTTTATTTCAATGCTTACATAAGGCAAAATTATCTAACCAACCAACTTCAACCACTAAAGATGATGGTTTAAAGCTATACAATTCTTATATTACAACGGCCTTGAAATGCGTTCCACCCCAAGACAAGCCCACAATACAAGAACTGCATAACTGCTCTTCCTTTTTTCAAAATGAAATTAATTTATTAAAAAACTTAAAAATGATTATTGCCTTAGGCAAGATTGCTTTTGATGCTTGTGTTAAGTTTTACAAAAAAAGCTATCCACTAGAAAACAAAAATTTTATTTTTTCTCATGGAAAATATTATTTACTTCCAGATGGAAGGATACTGGTGGGTTGTTACCATCCAAGTCCTAGAAACGTAAATACCGGAAGAATTAATATAAAAAAAATGACCAGTGTTTTTATAAAAGCCAAAAAAAAATTAAAAATTAATTAACTTAAACAACAAAGGTATAATAATTGAAGTAGCAATGCCGCTCAAACCTAGAGCCAATGCCGCAAATATACCGGCAGTTTCATTTCTACTCATGGCTCGAACTGTGCCAATACCATGGCTAGAAAGACCAAAAGCAAAGCCTCTAGCGGTCATATCTTTAATTCGCAAAAGATCTAAAGCAAAAGTACCAAAGGAAGCTCCAATAATTCCTGTTAGAATTGTAATAATGGCAGTTAAGGATGGTACTCCTCCAATCAATTCTGAGATACCCATGGCAATAGGTGCGGTAACGGAACGTGGCATCATGCTATAAATAATTTGAATATCCAGATTCATTAGTTTGGCAAAATAGTAGGTACTAAAAATTGCAAATAAAGAACCGGCAATTAGAGAAATAAAAATACTAGTTGCTTCTTTTTGAATAAGATTAATCTGCTTATAAATAGGTATAGCTAAAGCAACTGTTGCTGGTCCTAACATGAAGTGAATAAACTTAGCTCCATTAAAATATCTCTCATAAGAAACTCCTGTAAAAATTAAAATACTTGCTACCAACAAGATGGAAATAGCCACTGGATTAACTAAAGGATTGAGTTTTGATTTTTTATACAAATAGTCACCTACCAGATAAGAACCAATAGTAAGTGTTAGCCAAAACAAGGGTTCGGCTTGGAGGTATACCCAGATGCTATACAATTTATTTTTTTCTAGCATTTTTTTTAAAGTAATTATTAATTCTTTCCATGAGAAAAGCAGTAAATCCAATAGTAAAAATAGTACTAAAAAAAATCACAGCCAATACTTCAATGTAATTTTTTTCTAAATAGGCAAGGTGCATAACCACCCCTACACCAATGGGAACAAACAGCAGCGAAAGATAGCTGGTAATATAAGTTGCAGTTTCGGTAATTTCTTCTTTTGTTTTCTTGATAAAAATATTTTTAGTCGCTCTTAAACTGATCAGGCCAAAAAGCAGTAAAATTAGACCAATGACCGGTCCTGGAATAGTTATTTCAAAATACTTTTGGATAGATTCTCCAATAAGCTGAAATAAAAAAATTATAAAAATACTTTTAAGCATAGAAAATACTTACTACCTTCTTTTGCTAAACAATAGACTTAAGACTGAGAACTAATCTAATTGAGACGCAACAAATTCCCAGTTAGCAAGGTCATTGACAAAGGCCTTGAGATAATCAGGTCTTCGGTTTCTATAGTCAACATAGTAGGAATGTTCCCAAACATCGCATCCAAAAATAGGTTTCATGTTATCTACCAAAGGATTGGAAGCGTTTGCTGTTTTCGTAACTGCTAATTTTCCATTATTAATTACTAACCAAGCCCAGCCTGAACCAAACTGTGTAGTTCCCGCTTGGATAAAATCTTCCTTAAATTTATCGACACTTCCAAAGTCTGAAATAATTCTTTTTTCTAACTGAGCTGGCATCGAACCTCCACCCTTAGGTTTCATGCAATTCCAAAACAAAACATGATTCCAATGCTGACCAGCATTGTTAAAAATTCCAGCTTTAGAAGAATCCTTTGAAGTCTTTGCAATAATGTCTTCCAAAGATAATCCTGAAAGATCCGTGTCTTTAACTAAGTTATTTAAATTAGTAATATAAGTTTGATGATGCTTTCCATGATGAAGATCTAAAGTTTCTTCAGACATCGCAGGAGCTAAGGCATTTTTTGGGTAGTTTAATTTTGGCAATTCAAATGTCATAATTTTTTATTTCTTTAAATATTTTTTTTTTAAAAAGTTAGTTAATACTACCATAAAGCCCAATCCTAGCAAAGGAAGAAGTATTTCTGGGGTAAAAAATAAATTAAAATCTAAACTTGCATTACTTTCAATGGCACTGGCAAATCCACTAACAATGCTTACTGAAATTATAATTGGCACAGATTCGCCAAAAAAAGTTGCTAGAAAAAAATTTTTTAACCTCATGTTAAACAAAACTGGCATAATATTTTTAATAGGAAATGGGATGCCCGGTATAACTCTAATAAAAAAGAAATAACTAAATTCATTTTCATTAAAATGATTTTTTAATGATAAAAATCTACTGCTTAAATATTGATAGACCAAATCTTTAAAATAATGATTGGCAAAAAGATAAAGTAACGAAGCGCCGATCGAAAAAGCAGTAATAGACAGGGCGGAACCCCAAACAATTCCAAAAGCAAAACCAGCAATAATCACCAAGGGAGTTCCAAAGCCTAATAAAAAAACCCAAAGAATAGAAAAGAAAAAATAAACAACCGCTAGTAAAAAAAAATTTTGATCTCTAAAAGCAAGAATCTTGTCTTTATTATTTTTTAAAAAATCGAGATCTAAATAGGAGTTGGCACCATAATAAAAAAATAAAAAAACCACCAAGGCGACAATGGTTAAATAGATAAGGCCTATCCCTGTTTTTAGCTTAGAAAACTTTTCCATATATTGATATTTAGCGCTTAATTTATACTGTACATCCTAAATTGAATTACCTATAAATAGCCAAAATTTAATTTAAGCAAGTATATCAATGAAACGTACATTTCAACCAAGTGTAAAAGTTAGAGCAAGAAGACACGGATTTCGTAACAGAATGGCGAAAAAAGGTGGAAGAAAAATAATAGCAAGAAGAAGAGCAAAAGGTAGAAAAATACTAACTGCTTAATTCAATGGCAGCTTCCATTAAATTTGAAAGTCTTTCTGGAAACACCGAATTCAAACAAATTTTAAAAAGTAAAAAAGTGATATCTAATTTATTTACTATCTATTACAGAAAAATAGAGAAAGAATTGGAGACTAATAAAAAGGTAATACTTAGCTGCGTCTCGGCAAAAAAACTTGGTAACGCGGTAAAAAGAAATAAAATTAGAAGAAGATTAAAAATGGCGACAAGAAAAGCAATTATAGAATTAAACTCGTCATTCAACAATAAATACAAATATGCTATTTTTGCAAAGGCAAAAGTATATGATGAAAATTTCCAAACCCTGGTAGAAGAGTTAAAAAACAAATTTAAAGAAGCAAAGTACAACTAGCCCATGAATCATCTATTGAGCCAATTCATTATTTTTATAGTCAAAAGCTATCAATATTTAATTTCTCCTGTATTGCACCATTCATGTAGATTTGAACCTACTTGTTCTCACTATTTTATTGATTCAGTTAAAGTGCATGGTTGGTTAAAAGGATCTCTCAAAGGTTTTACTAGAATTTTAAAATGTCACCCACTAACTTGGTTAGGTGGTAGTGCTGGGTACGATCCCGTACAGAAAGAGAAAAAAATATAATGGATTCAAAGAATGTATTAATGGCGGTTATTTTATCGACAGTGATTATTGTTGGTTGGCAAGTGCTTGTGGTAGATCCGGAATTAAAAAAAACAAAAACAGAAGTAACTAAAGTAGAGCAGACTACATCCGCTAATAATGGAAAACCTTCTGCTCCTTCTATCAATAACAAATTACCTGCTCCACAAAAATTAATAAGCAGAACTGATGCTGTTTCTTCAGAGCAAAGAGTAAGACTTGAAAATGAAAAATTAACCGGGTCCATCTCTTTGAATGGTGCATTAATTGATGATGTGGTTTTAAAAAATTACAAAGAAACTCTAGATAAAAATAGCAAACAAGTGGTTATTCTTAATCCAAAAAAAATGAACACTGGATATTACTTGGAGAGTGGTTGGGCTAGTGCAAATAACCTAAAAGTTCCTGATAATAATAGCGTTTGGACTCTAGTTAAAAACAAATCTCTTACTCCCCAAACTCCCATTGAGTTAGAATGGGATAATAAAAATGGTCTAATTTTTAATAAAAAAATTGAAATAGATAATCAGTACTTATTTAAAATCACTGAAAGCATAAAAAACAATTCAAAAAATAAAGTCGATCTTTTTCACTACTCTCAAATTACTAGAAAAGAAAAGCCCTCTGTACAAAACTTCTATATTCTGCACGAAGGATTGGTGGGAGTAATTGACGAAAGATTACAAGAACAAAAGTATGACGATATAAAAGAAAAAAATGAAAAATATCAGGGAACAGAGGGATGGGTTGGTATTACTGATAAATATTGGCTAACCGCTATTGTTCCGCAAAAAAAAGAGGCCTTCAATGCAGAATTTACCTTTAACGATTCTTACAAAGCTAATTATATTTTAACCAATCCTACCAGCATAGAACCTGGAAAAACAAATTCAAGATCAGCTCAACTGTTTATCGGAGCTAAAGAAGTAAATGTTATTGATGGCTACACTAAAACTGCTGATATAAAAAAATTCGATCTAGCAATTGATTGGGGATGGTTCTACTTTTTTACCAAGCCTTTATTTTTCATCATTGATTACCTATACAAATTTTGTGGAAACTTCGGTATAGCCATTGTTTTGCTAACTGCTGGAATAAGATTGTTATTTTTTCCTCTTGCAAACTACTCTTTTGCATCTATGGCCAAAATGAAAGCTCTACAGCCAGAAATGGTGAGATTAAAAGATTTGCACAAAGATGATAAGCAAAAAATTCAGCTTGAAATGATGGCTTTATACAGAAAAGAAAAGATCAATCCGGTATCTGGTTGTTTGCCAATGCTAATTCAAATTCCTTTTTTCTTTGCTATCTACAAAATGTTATTTGTTACATTGGAAATGAGACACGCTCCATTCTTTGGATGGATTCAAGATTTGTCAGCTCCAGATCCTACGTCGCTATTTAACTTGTTTGGCTTGATTCCTTGGAGTCCACCTTCTTTCTTAATAATTGGTGTGTGGCCGATATTAATGGGAGTAAGCATGTGGGTTCAGCAAAAACTAAATCCTGCACCAACCGATCCTATTCAGGCAAAAATATTTGCATTCTTTCCGTTGTTTCTTACTGTGATGTTGGCTTCGTTTCCATCTGGTCTCGTTGTGTATTGGACTGTAAACAATGTTCTTACTATGGCTCAGCAGTATATCATCATTAGAAAAACAACCATAAAAACGGTCTAGATGAATATTGAAGAGTTCTGGCCAAAAGAAGCCCCTCCCCTAGAAGAAGCAAAAAAGTATATTGAAAATTATCAGGGGAAAAAAATAATATTAAAATACGGTGGTCAGGTAATGGCAAGCGACCAGCTTTCTAAAGCTTTCGCACAAGATGCAGCTGTTTGTAGAAAATTGGGAATTAAGCCATTGGTCATTCATGGTGGCGGTCCTCAAATTCAACAAAAGTTAAAAGCTTTAAATATTCAAAGTAAATTTATTTTGGGACTAAGGGTAACTGATGAAAATGTTATTAAAATTGTTGAGGAAGTTCTGCTTAATGAAATTAACCCAGATCTTGTAAATACTATCAGGCACTACGGAGTAAATGCTGAGCCCGTGACAGTTGAAAATAATAATATTTTTAATGTAATTAAAGCGATTAATCCTGAGTTAGGATTTGTAGCTGACCCACAGGAAATTAACGTTGATATACTTCATTCTTTAATTGAAAAAGAAACTATTCCAGTTATTGCTCCCATGGGTAAAGATGCGAAGGGTCAATTTTACAATATTAACGCAGATACAGCAGCAGGAACGGTTGCTAATAAAATTCAAGCAGAACGATTGTTGTTAATGACGGACGTTCCGGGGGTAAATGACAAAAATGGAAATTTAATTTCCAAACTAACTATTACTGAAGCAGAAGAACTAATTAAAAATGAAACTATTACTGGAGGAATGATTCCAAAAATAAAAACATGCATTTCTGCGATCCGTAGCGGCGTCAAAGGAGTAGTTATTATTGATGGCAGAAAACCACACGCTGTACTTTTTGAACTTTTTTCTAGCGCTGGAGCTGGAACTTTAATTGTTCAATGATCGAATTAAAAAATATTCGTTTCTGGATTTTCGATCTAGATAATACTCTTTACCCAAACACTACCAATTTATTTGATGGCGTTGATGCCCTAATGTGCAAATTCATAGAGGATAATTTGAATGTTACGCCTATGGAAGCCTTGAAAATTAAAGATACCTATTTTCATGAGCACGGCACTACCCTTAATGGATTGATGAAAAATCATAAAGTAGATGCCGATAAATTTTTGGAATTTGTTCACGACATTGATTACAGCTTACTTCAAAAAGATGAGGAATTAGGAGAGCAAATTAAGAAATTGCCTGGAGAAAAAATTATTTTTACCAATGGCACAAAGAAACACGCTCAAAAAGTAACGCAACAACTAGGAATAGAAAATAATTTTAACAAAATATTTGATATTATTGATGCAAAATTTATTCCCAAGCCAGAAATTGAGCCATACCACTCTCTTATTGCCAAGTATAATATTGAGGCCAAAAATAGTATTTTTATTGAAGATATCGCCAAAAACTTATTGCCTGCTCATGAGCTAGGAATGAAAACGGCATGGATTGAGAATGACGATTCTTATTGCAAAGAAGGATATGATGGAAAGCATGTTAACTATAATGTTAAAAAACTAAGTGATTTCTTGAAAAAAATAAATGAAAGTATAAATTAATATTATGAAATACGAAAAAATTATAAACCAAGCATGGGAAAAAAAAGAAAAAATATCCAAAGATTCAGATTCTAAAATTATTGAAGCAATTAAAGAAACCATTGATTTAGTTGATCAAGGAACAATAAGAGTTGCTGAAAAAAAAGGTAAAAAGTGGATTGTTAATCAGTGGATTAAAAAAGCAATCCTTTTAAGTTTTAGAACAAATGAAATGCAAACACTTGCTGGTCCTTATGCTACTTGGTGGGACAAGGTGCGAGGTAAGACAGCTGGATGGGGAAGAGAAGAGCATAAAAAAGCTGGTTTTAGAATGGTACCTAATGGAGTAGTGAGACATGGTGCTTTCATTGGAAAAAATGTTGTGCTGATGCCTTCTTTTGTAAATTTAGGTGCGTATGTTGATGAGGGAACCATGATTGATACTTGGTCAACTGTTGGCTCTTGTGCGCAAATTGGAAAAAATTGCCATATTAGCGGTGGAGTTGGAATTGGTGGAGTGCTTGAGCCTTTGCAAGCAAACCCTGTTATTATTGAGGACAATTGCTTTGTAGGAGCAAGATCAGAAGTGGCTGAAGGCGTTATTGTTGGAAAAGGTTCTGTTATTTCTATGGGTGTTTATCTTGGCGCTTCCACAAAAATATATAACCGAAAAACTAAAACTATTTCTTACGGACAAATTCCTCCCTACTCCGTAGTTGTTGCTGGTAGCATGCCAAGTAAAAACGATAAAGGTGGACCAAATTTATATTGTGCAGTGATTGTCAAAACAGTCGATGAAAAAACAAGAAGCAAAACTTCTGTCAATGATTTGCTGAGAGAATAAATGGCAAAAGTTATTAATGAACTTTCGCTAACAAAAGAACTAATTAAAATACCTAGTGTTACCCCAGTAGATGGTGGAGCCATTGCTCTGGTTGCTAAGCATCTTAAATCTATTGGCTTTCAATGTAAAATTTTAAACTTTGCAGATAAAAACACTCCGACAATAAAAAATTTATATGCAAAATTGGGAAAATCATCTCCCAACTTTTGTTTTGCTGGCCATACAGATGTTGTGCCGGCAGGAAACTTAAAGTCTTGGGATGTTGGTCCATTTTCAGGAGCAGTAAAAAAAGGAAAAATTTACGGAAGAGGCACAAGCGATATGAAAGGTGGTATTGCTTGTTTTATTTCTGCTGTAAGCGAATTTGTAAAGAACAATAAAAAATTTAAAGGATCTATTAGCCTCATCATTACTGGAGATGAAGAGGGAGTAGCCATCAATGGAACCAAAAAAGTAGTACATTACTTAAAGAAGAAAAAAGAAAAAATTGATTTTTGTCTAGTCGGGGAACCTTCCAATAGAAAAGTCATGGGACAAATGATGAAAATAGGAAGAAGAGGAAGTATCACAGCTTATCTTACGCTAACAGGAACTCAAGGTCATGTCGCATACCCTCACGAAGCGTGTAATCCTTCTACTCCATTAATAAAAATTTTGGATAAACTAAAATCTACCAAATTAGATAATGGAACAAAAAATTTTCAACCCTCTAACTTAGAAATTACAAAAATGAGCACTGATAGTAATGCTGACAATGTTATTCCCGCAACTTCTTCTGCAACTTTTAATATTAGATTTAATAATAAACATAACCACTCCTCATTAAAAAAAAAAATTTCTTCCATTGTTCAGCAAATAGCCAAAAAATATAAGTGCAAACCTGTTATTAAGTATTCTGAAACTGGAACTGCATTCATTACGAAACCAGGGAAAACAGTGCATATGATGAGCCGAGTTATCATGCAAGCGTA
>FLOH01000144.1_pt1 | contig 201173 bp, 177 predicted proteins | sample 756751 | NCBI WGS metagenome assembly FLOH01 (sample SAMEA4026879, study PRJEB14308) | marine metagenome | biome: coastal water; material: water | depth 74 m | reverse complement strand
CAGGAACTGTTCCAGTGACCAGTCAGTCCTGCCAGTCTGATCCGCGGCATCTGCGACAGTGTTTCACTCCCACTGATCATGGACATATTATCCTGCCCCTGGTGGCTCATGGGGATAATATCGGGGTCCTCTGCCTGTATCTGCCGGCCAATACCCCGTTGACTGCGCCCGAAATCACCCTATTGGAATCGGTTGCCGGGGTCATTGCCGTGGCCCTGCAGAATGCCGACTACACCACAAAGCTTGAAGAACAGGTGGCCCTGCGAACAGTTGAGTTGCGTCTGGCCAAGAATGCGGCTGAATCTGCCAATCGGGCCAAGAGTTCATTTCTGGCCAACATGTCCCATGAACTGCGCACACCTCTCAATTCGATCATTGGTTTTTCCGAGATCATCCTCAGCGGGATGGCCGGTGAGATCAGTGAAGACCTGCAGGAGTATCTTGGCGATATTAACCAGAGCGGGGCCCACTTGCTCGAGTTGATCAATGAAATCCTCGACCTCAGCAAGATCGAGGCCGGCAAGATGGATCTGGAATTTTCCGAGGTCATTATCCAGGAGCTTCTGGAAGGCTGTACCATGTTTGTTCGAGAAAAAACCATGAAGCATGGCATTCGCCTTGATATCAAAGCCCCGAAGGATGTTGAGGTTATTAATGGTGATGACAGACGGCTGAAACAGGTCATTGTCAATTTGTTGAGTAACGCTGCCAAATTTACTCCCGATCAGGGTCTGATCACTCTTTCGGCCAGGCAAATATCAACAGAGGATCTCAGAGAACTGATTGAGTGGCCCCCGCTGTCAGAAGGGGATACAGGACCCGATTTTCTTCTGGTTTCCGTGGAAGACAATGGCCGGGGGATCAGTGATGATGATGTGGGCAGGCTCTTTCAGCCCTTTCAGCAGGTGGGCTCTTCGGTATATCAGGGAAAGGTTGAAGGAACCGGGCTGGGGCTGGCCCTGTCCCGCAAGATTGTGGAACTGCATGGGGACAGGATCTGGGTGGAAAGTGAGTTTGAGAAGGGAAGTATCTTCAGCTTTGTTATTCCCTTCTCGCCGGATGCAGATTTTCCAGGAAGAGATGGCGTCAGATAAATGACCAGAATTTGAGGAACAATGTATGTCGACAGTGAACAATTCCAAAAAGCGATTCCTGCCTCATGTCGGTATCCGAACCAAGACGGTTGTGGGGCTGGGGGCCCTGGTCCTGATCTCCTGTCTGGCCATCGGTTTTACCACCTACCGTGAGAATTATGAGCTGAGTATTAAACAGTTGCTGGAGAAGAGTACGATTTCCCTGCAAAGTGAGGCCAAGGAGGTCGAGGCCCTGCTTGGAAAGTACACCAGAGACCTGCGGGTGATCGGGAATTTGCCCATGCTGTTGGGGAGTATCCAGGCCCGGGACCATGGTGGAACATATCCTGAGCGGAATCTTTCTCTGGAGTTTATCCATGACAGAATGGCCGAGATCTTTAAGGCCCGTGTGGCCAGCGATGATGACTATGTCATGATTCGTTTCTTTGATGAATACGGTCTGGAACTGGTCCGGGTGGAAAGAGAGGAATCCGGCATTGAGGTGGTGGCCAGAGAAGAGTTACAGGACAAATCGCACCGCCATTTTTTCAAGGAAAGCATACGACGCCTGGAGGGTCAGATCTATATTGAAGACATCAATCTGCGGCGGGAGCACAGCAAGCTTCTCTACCCACCGGCGCCGGTCCTGCGTCTGGGGTTACCTGTATATGACCAGGGACGTGTGCGGGGGGTGGTGCTCACTGACATCAAGGCCGAGCGTCTGTTTACATTGGGCATGCACGGATTTGGCGAACAGAGATATGTGGTTGACCATCTCGGTCACATCCTGAGCCATCCCGATTCTTCCAAGACCTTTGGTTTTGAACTTGGCTTTAACTATTCAGTGGCAGACATCATGGCCGAGTTGCCGGAACAGCTTGAGGTCAATGACTTCCTGATCGATTTTCATCAAGCTGATCATCAGATCGAGGGCATTGCCAAGGTCTTTTTTGACCCCATGGATCAGAGCCGCTACTGGGCACTTTTTCATACCATTCCCGAAGACGTGGCCCTGGCCGGGATCTATTCGACCCAGAAAACTATAGTGACCATGATCATCGTCCTGACCCTGTTTTCTCTGCTGATGGTGACCTGGTTCGTCAACAGAAAAATCCTCCGCCCCTTGACAACCCTGTCCCGCCATGCCACTCGACTCAAGTCTGGAGATCTGACCATCCGTCTTGATACGAGCACGATTGAGGATGATTTCAGGGGAATCTATCTGGCAGTCAACGAGCTGGTCGAGCATCAGCAGAATTCCCTCAGCACCTTTGAAAAGAAACTGGCCCAACAGACGCAGGAACTCTCCATGGTCAATGCCCGGATGCAGGCCCTGGTCGACAGCGCCCCGGATGCCATCCTCTCGATCCGGGCAGATGACAGATCCATTGTCCTGTTCAGCCGGGGGGCCGAGAAGATGTTCGGCTACAGTGCGGCTGAGGTGCTGGGACGCAATATCAATATCCTGATGCCCGAACCCTTTCACTCGCACCACGAAGACTTTGTCAAAAACTATATCAGAACCGGGCAGCGCAAGATTATCGGGATCATCCGTGAGGTCAGGGCCAAGAAGAAAGACGGGACCATTTTTGATATTGATCTGTCCGTCAGCGAGGCCAAGTTGGCAGAAGGCCATCTGTTTATGGGGATTATTCGAGATATCTCCGCTCGAGTCCAGGCCGCCAAGGAACTTGAGTCCAAGACTCTGGAACTTGAAGTCTCCAGCAGCTATGAACGCTCTTTCGGGCAGGCCATGGCCCTGTTCAGCTCTTCCTATCAAAAGGATGTCATCCTGAAAGGCACACTGGCCCTGCTCTCCAAATCGCACCCTTTCCCGGTCTCTGCTCTCTACGTCTACGATGAGTGGAGCGGAAATCTGATCTGTGAGGCCACCCATGGCGTCTCCGCCGACAAACTCAAACAGAATTATCAACTGGGAGAGGGATTGATCGGTCAGGCAGGGACCCAGGAGGAGGCCATTGTCATCAACAAGAAGGATCTGGCCAAAGACATCTGGATCGATGCCGGGATTGCCTCGGTGGAGCCGGCGGCCCTCTTGCTCACCCCGATCCGCTATCAGGAAAAAAGGCTGGGCGTCCTGGCCCTGCTTTCTCTTGAGCCCCTCACTGATCAGGATTGCTATTTTATTGATCGACTCTGCAGCCAGATCGGCGTGTCACTGCATAATCTTAATCAATACAGTAATCTCAAAGACCTGTCAGAACAGCTCAAGATCCGTGGAAAGGAAATTTCCCGCCAGAACAATGAGCTTGCCGAGGCCAACAAGATGAAGTCCGAGTTTCTGGCGACCATGTCCCACGAACTGCGCACCCCTCTTAATGCCATTATCGGATTTTCTGAAATATTAAAAGATGGCCTGCTGGGTGATCTTGCCCCGGAGCAGACCGATTATGTCTCCGATATCTTCAACAGCGGTCACCATCTGCTCGACCTGATCAACGACATCCTTGATCTGTCCAAGATCGAGGCCGGCAAAATGGAGCTCGAACTGGAGACCATTGAGGTCCGCTCGTTATTGGAAAACAGCCTGATCATTGTCAAGGAAAAGGCCTTTGCCCATCAGATTCAGTTGAAACTGGAGATTGAAGGTGAGGTGGGGGACATCACTGTTGATGCCCGGAAAATGAAACAGGTGATCTATAACCTTCTCTCCAATGCGGTCAAATTTACGCCAGACCAGGGTGATGTCACCATGACCGCCCAGCAGGTTCTGGTTGATACGCGACCATTTCTGGAGATTGCCGTCACCGATAGCGGGATCGGGATTTCAGAATCGGATCAGAAGAAGCTCTTTCAGCCATTCCAGCAGGTGGATCAATCTCTGGCCAAGAAGTTTGAAGGAACCGGTCTTGGCCTGGCCATGGTCAAGCGGCTGGCTGAACTGCATGGCGGTTCGGTGGAGTTGAAAAGTGAACTGGGCCAGGGTTCCTGTTTTACGGTCAGGGTCCCTTATGGGGCAACATTGCCCACTGCCTTGAAATCTTCTCGCCGTCAGGTTACCACCCCTGTCTCCACCCAGAACCATATGGGCGAACGACTGGCCCTGGTGGTGGAGGATGATCCCAAGGCCGCTGAAATGATCCGGATACAACTGGATCAGGAGGGGTTTAAGGTTCAGCTGGCAACCAATGCCGAGCAGGGCCTGGAACTGGCCCGGGCCATGCACCCCGACCTGATCACCCTGGATATCCTGCTGCCCGGCATGAGTGGCTGGAAATTTATGGAGGCCATTAAAAAAGAGGCAGTGCTCTCTTCTATTCCAGTGATTATTATCTCCATCGTGGCCGACCAGAAAAAGGGTCTGGCTTTGGGGGCCAACAAGATTCTGCAGAAACCGATCGACCGACAGGATCTCTATGCGGCCCTGTCAGGCCTTGGCTTTGATCATCGGGATGATCAGTCGCCCTGGCAGGTTCTGGTAGTGGATGATGACCCCAAGGCAGTGGCCCTGATCCGAAAGAGTCTTGAGGCAGTCAATTGTCAGGTTCTGGAGGCCTTTGGTGGCAGTGATGCCATTACTCTTGCCACCAGTCATCTTCCCAATCTTATCATCCTTGATTTGATGATGCCCGAGGTAACCGGATTTGACGTGGTGGCCGCCTTGCGGGAAAATCCAGAAACGGCGCGGATCCCCATCTGTATTCTTTCTGCAAAGATTCTGACCCAGGATGAAAAACAGTTTCTTGACGATAATATTACCCAGGTGTTGCAGAAGTCATCTTTTTCATCCAAGAACTTCGTCTCAGAAATACATCGGGTGATGCGGACCAGTTCCCCGGTATTGCCAGAAATTCCTGACCTGCCCGCAGGTCCAGGATCAAAGAACAAGCAGCCCCTGATCCTGGTGGTGGAGGACAAGCCCAACGAATCTGAACTGTTGAAGCTCTATTTTGAATCTGCTGGATATCTGGTGGAACAGGCCATGAACGGCAGGGAGGCCCTGGATAAGATGGCCATCCGGCGCCCTGACCTCATCACCTTGGATCTGATGATGCCGGAAATGGATGGGATGACCTTTCTTGATCAGAAGGGCGCTCATGCCGAGTTTGATACCATACCCGTGGCCATTATCTCTGCCAATGGACCCGAGCTCTCCGGCAGTGCCCTGGGGGCCCAGGCTATCCTGGGAAAACCCATCAGGCGTCAGGCCCTTTTGGAACTTGCTCAGAAGTTTGTGGGTACACCCAGCCAGGGCGGCAGGCCCAAGGTCCTGGTGGTGGACGATGATCCCCGGGCCATCAAGATCATCTGCTCTTATCTTGATGAAAAGCGCTATGAGATACACAAGGCATCAGGGGGAGAAGAAGGGCTGGAGATCGCCAGAAATAAGCTGCCTGACCTGATTATCCTTGATTTAATGATGCCTGAAATGGACGGATTTGAGGTCCTGGACCATTTACAGGAAGATAAGAGGACCAATCATATTCCTGTTGTTATTTTGACGGCCAAGTTGTTAAACCAACAGGAACGTGATCTGTTGCAGGACAAGGTCGCGGCCATCGCTTCCAAATCCAACTTCACCAGTGATGGTCTGCTGAAGAAAATCGAGCTGTTGTTGAAGGAGCAATAAGCGGCAGGACGACGAACAACCAAGACTCATTTCCATGAGTGGAATACAGAAAAGAGGGTGCTGTGAAGATATTGATTGTGGAAGATAACCCCCAGAACATGAAGCTGGTAACCACTGTCCTGCAGAAGTCAGGGTATGACACCTTGCAGGCCGTGGACGCGGACAGTGGAATCATGATCGCCAGGCAGGAGTTGCCTGATCTGATCCTGATGGATATTCAGCTGCCTGGTATGGATGGCCTGACCGCCACCAAACTCCTCAAAGGAGATCGCCTGACGAGCGATATTCCTGTTATTGCCCTGACGGCCTTTGCCATGAAGGGTGATCGGGAGAGGATCATTGAGGCTGGTTGTGATGACTATGTCTCCAAACCCATCAACTACAAGGAATTCCTGGCGACCGTGGCCAGGTGGCTTCCGCCTGAAGCCTGAGTCTTTATTGCCGGGTTCAGATCTGCAATAACAATAGAATCCATAAACACCACCCATCCAGAAATCCAAGGCGTGAAAAAAAGCAACATGGATTGCACGAAGTCTGGACCGAGCGGCAGTGGCAGGTACTCGGGCTGGCCAACACAGCATCATCAGTGAAGGACACAATAAGATGACAGACGAAAATATCCAGGGTCGAAAAATACTGATTGTTGATGATCAGGATCGAAATATCAAAATTCTCAAGATTTTTTGCCGGAACATGGGCCATGAGACCATTGAGGCCACAAATGGTCTGGAGGCGGTTGAGGCCGCGCTGACCCAGCAGCCGGATGTCATCCTGATGGATATCATGATGCCGGAGATGGACGGTTTTGCCGCAACCGAAAAGATCAAGTCCATGGAAGAGACCAAGTATATTCCGGTGATCATGGTGACGGCTCTGGGTTCCAGGGAAGATCGCCTGGCCGGAATAGCCAAGGGGGCCGATGATTTCCTGACCAAACCCATCGACCATGAAGAGTTGAAGCTGAAGTTGAAGAACAACCTGCGCAACAAGGCCTTTCATGACTTTCTGGCCGAGCATAATCACATCCTTGAAGAAAAAGTGACCGAACGGACCAAGCAACTGCGGGAGGGGTATATTGACACCATCCTCCGGTTGACCCTGGCCTGTGAATTACGGGATGATGATACCGGCGCCCATATCAAGAGAATCAGCTATTACACCAAGGCGCTTACAGGAATAATGGGCCTTGGCGCCGAGGTCGAAGAAGAGATTTTTTATGCCTCTCCCATGCATGATATCGGCAAGGTGGGAATCCCGGATAATGTCCTGCTGAAACGGGGCCCGCTGGATGAAAAGGAATGGGCTATCATGAAGACCCACCCCAAGATCGGAGCCGATATCCTCTTGGGCTCGTCTTCACCGTATCTGCGCATGGCCGTTGATATTGCCCTGTCGCATCATGAACGCTGGGACGGCAAGGGCTATCCTCAGGGTCTCAAGGGAGAGGCCATTCCCATGCCGGCACGGATCATGAATATTGCCGACCAGTATGACGCCCTGCGCAGCATCAGGCCCTACAAGCCGGGTTTTGACCATCAAAAGGCCTATGAGATCATCACCGTGGGAGATGGCCGGACAATGCCCGACCATTTTGACCCGCAGGTCCTGCTGGCATTCAAGGAACATGCCTCGATCTTTGAGGATATCTTTGAATCGTATCAGGATAAAGACTGAATGAATCAGGGGCGAGAGGGGGCTGTCAGGAAGGGGCAATTACACCGATGGAGGTTTAATTGCCCCTTTTTATTGTTGCAGCCGTTCAACACAAATTTGTCGGCAGATGCCGGTCAAGCCTGATTGCCCGTAAAAAGAGTGGCCAGAAATCATATTTGATAAAGACAGGTGAGCAATATGTCCCGCAAGACAATCTTGGAATATGTCTCAAAACGTATTGTGCTCTATTCGGGATTGGCCATTCTGGCTCTGATCCTGACCATTTCTCTTGTGGCCATAATCCCCTATTACAGCGAATTAAAGTTCAATGTAGAGCACCAGTTCAAACATGAATTAGAGGCGCGTGAGATACTTGTCAACAGCTATATCACTCGGGTCAGAGATGTGGCCATGCAGATAACAAGTCGAACCAGAATCCGTGACCAGCTTGAGTTATATAATTACAATGAACTGAGCCTGGAGAAATTGGAAAGTGTCCTTACTCCTACCCTGAACGATGCCATGGAGATGGCAGAAGACGTCGTCGGGATCACCCGTCTCGATCAGAACAATCAGCAGGTTGCCCAATGTGGGCTTTCAGTATCACAGGAGTACTGGCCGGTTCCGGATGAACAGAGCCATGAAATTCTGATCCGGGGTCCTTTTGCCCTTGAAAATGGTTCCGTCTTCGTGGTTGGCGCTCCTGTCCTTAGTCGGCAATTTGTCCGTCTGGGCACTGATATTATAGTATTTAAGTTTTCAGCATTACTGGATGTGGTAGCCCTTCAGTATGGAGATGACAAGTCTGTGGTGTCGATTCTGGGGGTCAGGGACGAAAATTCCATTACCCTTTTTGCACCCCAACAGGAGGGAAGACATGCTGTCACAAGTGCTCCTTTCAATTCACCCCTTGGGTCAGTCATGTCGACGGCCTTTCAGGACGAGGAGGGGTGGATGGTGACAGATCAATTTGTTATTGCCTCGGCGCCCGTCAAAAATACTGATTGGGCACTGGCCGTCAAAATAGAAAAGGCGGTGCTCTATGCACCGGCGTACCGTCATCTCCTGAGGCTACTCCTTGTGATTGGCGGACTGCTTGTCTGCGGTATCGGGGGTGTGATTTTTTCCATTCGCCCGCTGACCCGTGCCCTGCAAGAAGAGAGAGCCAAACGGAAGCAGGCGGAAGAGAGTGTCCTGCGTTTTGGCAGAATACTCGACAGCTCCCATAACGAAATATTTACCTTTGCAGCCGACTCCCTTCGATTCTCTCTGGTCAGCCTCGGGGCACGACGTAATCTGGGATATTCCCTTGCGGAACTCAAGGAGATGACGCCTCTCGACTTTAAACCGGAAATTACCAGTGAACGTTTTGATGAGTTGCTCAGGCCCCTGCGAACAGGTGAGCAGCAACAGGTTGTCTTTGAGACCATACACCAGCGAAAAGACGGCTCACTCTATCCTGTTGAGATACGATTGCAGTTATCATCTGCCGAGACCCCGCCGGTCTTTGTGGCCATTGTCCTTGATATTACTCGACGAAAGCAGATCGAAGAGAATCTCCGCAACACACACGATGAATTAATCGAGAGGGCGGAACAGCTTGAGCTGGCAAAGAGTCTGGCAGAAGAGGCCAACCGGGCCAAGAGCGAGTTTCTGGCCAATATGTCCCATGAGCTGAAAACACCTTTGAACGCAATTATCGGATTTTCCGAGATAATGGTTGGTGGAATGGCAGGGGAACTTGCCCAAGATCAACAAGAATACCTCCAGGAAATTCTCAACAGTGGTCGCAATCTTTTGTCCATGATAAAGGATATCCTGGAACTCGCTCAACTTGATAATAGTGGAAGGGTTGAACTTGTCAGGTCATCCGTGGACGTGAGAGCGCTCATTGAAAACAGTCTCGACCAACAGCGCACAAAGGAAACAACCCATGACTTGCGGATAGCCAGCGAGATTGCAGAAGATGTAACCATGATCAATGCTGATGCCGGCAAGTTGCAGCTGGTCCTGACAAGTCTCCTGGACAATGCCATCAAGTTTACTCCGGATGGCGGGGTGATCACGGTCAAGGCAAGGAGAGTTGCAGCTGATACCCTTGAGGTCAGTGTCAACGATACCGGCATAGGAATCAACTCTGGTGATTTTTCAAGACTTTTCAAGCCGTTCCGGCAGATTGAGTCTTACCTCAATAAACAATATGCCGGAGTTGGGATCGGTCTTGCCCTCTGCAAGAGAATTGTTGAGATGCATGGTGGCAGGATTTGGGTGGAGAGTGAAGAGGGAAGGGGCAGTACGTTTTTGTTTGAGATTCCCATCACACATTCTGCGGGGGAAAATGTGTAGAAACCATTCAGGGAAATGATTCACTGATCAGTGAATCGGCAAGCCCTGCTGAGCCGCTGTAAACTCCCCCATTTATTTATCCCAGGTGGTGGAGGAGGGGGGTGTAGCCGCTCCTCCTACTGATGCGCTGGTTCAGGCTGGCCTGGATGACTTGGTCCATGTAGGCACCGGCAAGGTGAAAGGCCTCTGTCAGATCATGGCCCAGGGCCAGATAGCTGCTCAGGGCTGAGGCGTAGGTGCAGCCCGTGCCGTGCAGTTCCTTGTTTCCCCGGCGTGGGCGGCTGTCTCTGAGCGGATCCTTGTCGGGTCGGATGAGAAGATCGTTGATTTCTGGACTCTCATTATTCAGATGACCACCCTTGATAATAACACCCTGCAACAGACCACTCTTTGAAATGGAATGGCGAGCCAGGATTGTGCGGGCCGCGGAGACGGCCTGATCCCAGTTTGTCACCGGTAGGCCACTGATCCAGGCCAGCTCTTCCCGGTTCGGGGTCAGGACAGAGACCTGGCCGATCAGGGATTCATGCAGTTGTTCCGGGGCGTCCAGGCGGCTCAAGATCTGACCGGAACTGGCGCTCAGCACTGGATCGTAGATCACCTGCCCCTGAAAATTCTGCAAGACCCTGCCAATGGCTCTGGCAATCTCCAGATTCCCGACCATCCCAATCTTGATCTGACTCACCCGGTAGTCACTCAGCACTGCCTGGACCTGACGGGTTACCAGCTCAGGGCTCAACGGCTCAATCATACTGACGCCAGAGCCGTTCTGGACGGTCAGACAGGTGATGGCCGCCGCCCCATAGACCCCGATACTGGTCATGGTCTTGAGATCGGCCTGAATTCCAGCTCCGCCTGTGGGGTCAGATCCGGCAATGCTGAGAACGGTCGGTCGTAATTTTGCTTCTTGTTCGGGCATCAGAGTTCCTGTATGATGGGTCGGCATAATCAGAGTTGATGGCCATGCCGGTGAGTATTACGAGTATATCATCGTTGATCATTAGCACAAAATACTCTACAATTGCAAGGCAACAGCCAATCGCTCTCTATCCTATCAGCCCCCCAGCCACCAGAATGAAGCTCACCCCGCCCGTATACGACGAAAGCAAGATCAAGACCCTCAGCTCACTGGAACATATCCGCAAACGACCGGGCATGTACATCGGCCGTCTCGGTTCCGGCAGCCATCCCGACGACGGCATCTATATCCTGCTCAAGGAGGTCATTGATAATGCCGTTGATGAGTACATCATGGGCGCTGGGAAGCGGGTTAATATTGCTGTTACAGCAGAAGGCTGGGTCAGTGTCCGTGATTTCGGGCGTGGCATTCCCCTGGGCAAGATCGTCGACTGTGTCTCAACCATCAATACCGGTGCCAAGTACAACACAGATGTCTTCCAGTTTTCGGTGGGCCTGAACGGGGTCGGCACCAAGGCGGTCAATGCCCTGTCCAGCGAGTTCCGGGTCACGGCCTTTCGTGAGGGGCGTTTTGCCACGGCCCTGTTTGAACGGGGAAACCTGATCAGCCAGGACCTGGGGGAGAGCAGCGAAAAAGACGGAACCCTGATCGAATTTCTTCCTGATGGTGAGTTGTTTCCGGACTATGCCTTTGACGAGGTCTTTCTGGACAAGCGTTTGTGGCGTTATGCCTATCTCAATGCCGGGCTCAAACTCTACCTGGACAAGACCTGTTATCATTCCGTCAATGGCCTGCTCGACCTGCTTGACCGGGAACTGGACAGCCAGAATATCTATGAGCCCATCTATTACCGGGATGCGACCCTGGAATTTGCCTTTGCCCATACCGATGGCTACAGCGACACCTATTACACCTTTGTCAACGGGACCTATACCAGTGAGGGCGGCACCCATCTCTCGGCCTTCCGTGAAGGGATTCTGAAGGGGGTGAATGAATTCTCCAACAAAAAATTCTCCGGTGCCGATGTCCGTGACGGGATTGTCGGCACCCTGGCCATCAAGATCAAAGACCCGATCTTTGAGTCGCAGACCAAGAATAAACTGGGGAATACCGATATCCGGGGCTGGATTGTGTCTCAGGTCAAGGATGCGGTGTCCGAGGCCCTGTACAAGAACTCGGAGACGGCCGAACTGATCCTGGACAAGATCCAGCGCAATGAAAAGGTGCGTAAGGAACTGCAGAGCGTCCGCAAAGAGGCCAAGGCCAAGGCCCGCAAGGTGGCCATCCGCATCCCTCAGCTCAAGGACTGCAAATACCATCCGGTCAAGGGCAAACCCTCACCTGAGGGGCGTGAGAACATGGTCTTCATCACCGAGGGTCAGTCGGCGGCCGGTTCCATAGTCGCCTCACGTGATCCCATGATCCAGGCGGTTTTTTCACTCAAGGGCAAACCCATGAATGTCCTTGGCCAGAAACTGGCCCTGCTCTACAAGAACGAGGAGATGTACTCGCTGATGCGGGCCCTTGACATTGAAGACTCCATCTCCAATCTGCGTTTTGACAAGGTGATCCTGGCCACTGATGCTGATGTGGATGGCCTTCATATCCGGAACCTGCTCCTCACCTTTTTCCTGCATTACTTTGAGCCCCTGGTCAAGCTCGGTCATGTTTATATCCTTGAGACGCCGATCTTCAGGGTGCGCAACAAAAAGGAGACCTTCTACTGTTACTCGGACAAGGAAAAGGTGGCATCCATCAAGAAGCTGCAGGCCGGGAAGGGGGGGCAGGTGGAGATGACCCGCTTCAAGGGCTTGGGTGAAATTTCGCCCAAGGAGTTCAAGCAGTTTATTGCCGCGGATATTCGCCTCAAACAGGTGCATATGGGCACGGTCAGCGAGGTGAGTAATGTCCTGAATTTCTATATGGGCAAAAACTCTCCGGAACGCCGGCAATATATCATGGAGAACCTGGTCTGATATGGATACCCAGTACGGCAGATTACAGCAGCTTTTTGATCAGAACTTTATTGAATATTCATCCTATGTCATTCGAGAACGGGCCATTCCCGATATCAATGACGGGTTGAAGCCGGTTCAGCGGCGCATCCTTCAGACCCTGCACAACATGGACGACGGTCGCTTCCACAAGGTGGCCAACGTGGTCGGCGAGACCATGAAACTCCATCCGCACGGTGATGCCTCAATCTTTTCGGCCCTGGTCAACCTGGCCAACAAGGAATACCTGATTGAGCGTCAGGGGAATTTCGGCAACATCTTCACAGGAGATCAGGCCTCGGCCCCGCGCTATATCGAGTGCCGACTGACCCCTCTTGCCCGGGAGATCCTCTTTAACAAGGATCTGACCGAGTTTGTTGATTCCTACGATGCCCGGATGCTGGAGCCCGTGACCCTGCCGGCCAGACTGCCCCTGATGCTCCTTCAGGGTGCTGATGGAATTGCAGTGGGCATGGCCACCAAGATCATGCCTCACAACTTCTGTGAGCTGCTTGAGGCCCAGAAAAAGATCCTGCGGGGCGAAGAGATTGTCCTCTATCCAGACTTTCCCAAAAAGGGCTTTGTGGATGTCTCCCTCTATGATCACGGCAATGGCAAGATTCGCTGCCGGGCCCGGATCGAGGAGCTCAATGAAAAGACCATCATCGTCAAGGAGATCCCCTACACCACAACCACCCAGTCGCTGATCGACTCCATTGAGAAGGCGGCCAAGTCCGGTAAGATCAAGATCCTCTCAGTCAATGACTACACGGCCGAAGAGGTGGAGATCGAGATCAAGCTGGCCCGGGGAGTCTATGCCAAAGAGACCATTGCAGCCCTTTATGCCTTCACTGACTGCGAGGTGCCCATCAGTCCCAACCTGACCTTTATCCGCGAGAATATGCCGATGGTCTGGACGGTGGAAGAGGTCCTGGAGCATAATACCCATAAGCTGCAGGCAGATCTGACCAAAGAGCTGCAGATCAATCTGGACCGTTTACAGGAGAAACTCCACGCCCGGCTTCTGGAGCAGATCTTTATCGAGGAGCGGCTCTACAAGGAGATTGAGGAAGAGACCAGTTATGCGGCGGTGTGCAAGCGGGTCATGACCTCCCTGCAGCCCTTTTTTGATCAACTCCCCCGGGCAGTGAGCAAGGAAGATGTGGAACGCCTGCTGGAGATCCGGATCAAGAGGATCTCCCGATACGATATCAACCGTCAGCACCAGGAGATCAAGGGGATTCGCGGAGACATCAAGACGGTCAATAACCATCTCAAGGATATGGTGGGCTACACCATCAACTACCTGGATGATCTGTTGAACCGCTATGGCAGGTTTTATCCGCGCCTCACTGAGATCTGTGAGTTTGAGGAGGTCAGTGTGCGCAAGGTGGCCCTGGCCAATCTGGTGGTCGGTTATCACCGGGAGTCCGGCTTTCTTGGTCACCAGGTCAAGGCCGAGGATGAACAGAACGATTTCAGTATCAACTGCTCCGAGTATGACCGACTGCTGCTCATCGACAGCAACGGGACTTACAAGGTGACCTCGGTCAGCGACAAGATCTTTGTCGGACATGACCTTGCCTGGTTGGGCAAGGTGGAAAAGGGGCTGGTTTTTAACATCATCTACCGGGATGGGGCTGAAAACATCTGCTATGCCAAGCGGTTTTCCACACCCAAGTTCATCCTTGACAAGGAATACCGCCTCTTTGATGAACACAAACGCTCACAGATCCTGCTTCTGTCGCTGGGTGAGGGACGGAGCGCCCATATCAACCTGGTGCCCTCACCACGGGCCAAAAGCAATATGGTCGAGGTCTATTTTGATGAGTATCTGTTAAAGGGGCCCGGGGCTAAGGGGAAGCGGATTTCGCCCCGGTCGGTTCGGCGGGTGACCGATTCAACCGGCAAGGCTCCGGTAAAACAGAAAGAGGCGCTCACTCTGCCCGGCCTGGATGGTGATTCGAGCGGAGATTGATGGGTTTTACAGCGATCTGAATTGTACTTTTTCAGCAGTGGACAAGAACTGCTCCGATCGGGTACTCTTGTCGAAAAGGAGAATTTTTATCAGCAACACAGGGGCTCAATTCTATAGAGTACCAAACGGCTGACGCACAGGAGCAGGGATAATGGACTTTTCTACCTATCAAACCGAAGGATTCTATGATGAACTCTTTGATGAGAATAATCATCCGCGCTCCGGTGCGGATCTCCTGATCCAGAAAATTAAGTCTCTTGACCGGGAAAGTCTGCTGACCAAACAGCAGGCGGCAGAAACCATGCTGCTGCAGCTGGGAATCACCTTTGCCGTCTATGGCAACGAAGAGGGTGCAGAAAAGATTTTTCCCTTTGATGTCCTGCCCCGTATCGTGGATGGCTCGGAGTGGACCCAGATCGAGGCCGGTCTCAAGCAGCGGATTTTTGCCCTGAATGCCTTTATTGAAGACATCTATAACAAGAGGCAGATTTTACAGGACCGTATTCTCCCGGAAGAGCTGGTCCTGTCGAGCAAGACCTACCGTCAGGAATGTGTGGGCTTCAGTCCACCCCATAAGATCTGGTGCCACGTGACCGGGACCGATCTGATCCGTGATCGTGATGGCAAATTTTATGTCCTTGAGGATAATCTGCGCTGTCCCTCGGGCGTCTCCTATGTCCTTGAAAACCGGCAGGTCCTGAAGCGGACATTTCCCCAGGTCTTTGAGGCCTCCAAGGTCCGGGCAGTGGATGATTATCCCAACCGTCTGCTGGAGACCCTTGAATATCTGGCGCCGCAAAACGTCTCGTCACCTAGAATCGGTGTGCTCACCCCGGGCATCTACAATTCCGCCTATTTTGAGCATTCATATCTGGCTCGCCAGATGGGGGTCGAGCTTGTGGAAGGGCAGGACCTTGTTGTCCATAATGGTTTTGTCCACATGCGGACCACCAAGGGATTACAGCGGATTGATGTCCTGTACCGGCGGCTTGATGATGATTTCATCGACCCGCTGACCTTTCGTCCGGACTCCATGCTGGGCGTCCCTGGTCTGATGGATGCCTATAAAAAAGGACGGATTGCCATGGCCAACGCCCCGGGCACGGGGATCGCGGACGACAAGGTTATCTATGCCTATGTTCCTGAGATCATAAAGTATTACACGGGAGAGGAGCCCATCCTTCCCAATGTTCCCACCTACATCTGTTCTGATCCGGAAGACCGTTCTTACGTACTTGATAATCTTGATAAACTGGTGGTCAAGGCTGCCAATGAGTCTGGCGGCTACGGCATGCTCATCGGGCCCCACGCCACCCGGGAAGAGCGGGCCAGATTTGCGGTCCTGATCCAGGAAAATCCGCGAAATTATATGGCACAACCCACCATTGCCCTGTCCCGGGCACCCACCATTGCCGATGGGGCGATTGTGGGGCGGCATGTCGATCTGCGTCCCTATATCCTGTATGGCAAGGATATCCATGTTCTTCCCGGTGGACTGACCCGGGTTGCCCTGCGTAAAGGGTCGCTGGTGGTCAACTCGTCCCAGGGCGGCGGAAGCAAGGATACCTGGGTTGTAGATGGCCCCCAGTAGAAGCGTTATGTTTTAAAAGGAGAGTCGCATGCTGAGCCGCGTTGCAAATTCTGTTTACTGGATGTGTCGCTACATAGAACGTGCTGAGAATGTCGCGCGTTTTATCAGTGTTAATCTGAATCTGCTCCTTGATCTTCCTCTGGAAGAGGGGCATCAATGGCAGCCGCTGATCGCCATTACCGGTGATCGTGAACAGTTTGATCAGAAATATGCCTCCTGTACCCAGGAGCATGTGATCAAATTTCTGACTTTTGACAAAGATTATCCCAATTCGATTATCTCCTGCCTGCAGAGTGCCCGCGAGAACGCCCGTTCAGTCCAGGAAATCATCTCCTCAGAGATGTGGGAACAGCTCAACCGTTTTTACATCGAAGTCAAGGAGGCGGAGAATTCAGGCTTTGCCCAGAACGAGCCCCATAAATTCTTCCAGATGATCAAAATGCGCGGCCATATGTTCACAGGTCTCCTCTATTCGACCATGTCGCACGGTGAGGCCTGGCATTTTGCCAGAATGGGCCTGATGCTGGAACGTGCCGACAAGATTTCCCGTATCCTGGATGTGAAATACTTCATGCTGCTGCCCAGTGCTGAATATGTGGGCGCGCCCTATGACAATATTCAATGGGCGGCCGTGCTGAAATCGGTCAGTGGTCACGACATGTACCGGAAGAGATTCCATCGCATCACGCCGACACAGGTAGTGGAATTTCTCCTGCTTGATTCGGAATTTCCCCGTTCCATCCGTCATTGCCTCTCAAAGGCGCTCTCTTCACTGCGGAAAATCAGCGGTTCGCTCCAGGGTACATCCCGGAATCGGGCCGAAAAGATTTTGGGCCGCCTGCAGGCAGACCTGGACTACACAGATATTGAAGAGGTCTTGGGCTTTGGCCTGCATGAGTATCTTGATTCCCTGCAGGCCCGTTTGAACCTGGTGGCCGAGGAGATCAGCTCCATATTCTTCCGACCTGTCCCTGTGGAGACAGAATTATCCGCCCAACAGTAGGGGGTCTAATAGCCTGCCTTGATGTGAATGGTATAGCTCATTGATGCCTGTGTCCCTGTTCCACGAAAAGTTCCCGTACAGGGCGAGGCCCCTTGTGGTTGGTGGCTTGCGGCCAGCACAATATGCCGGTCGGCCACAACCAGACCCTGCGTCGGGTCATACCCTCGCCATCCTCCCCCCGGAATATAGACCTCGGCCCAGGCATGGAGCTCCCAGTTTCCTGTGTCAGGGCTCCCTTCCTGGTAGCCGCTGACAAAGCGACTGGCAATCCCAACTGCTCGACAGACGGCCATGAACAATAGGGCCAGGTCTCGACAGGAGACCTCTTTTTTCTGGAGTGTCTGTTCCGGCGGAAAAGGATCGCCTTCTTCCCTGTCTGCCACCTGCCAGTGTTCATAGAGATGGGCGGTTAAACTGTTGAGAAAGGAAAAGAGATCACCTTGGGCGCCCTTGAGCAGGGTTGAAGCCAGATTGCGCACCTTCTCACCCCCGAGAGATCCCTTCGGATCAAGAAACACATTGAGGGCCGGGACCAGCTCCAAAGGGTATTGAAAGGGATGGGTCTGGAATGCGGGAGAGGCCAGGATATAATCATACGGATTGAGGCGTTCGGTCTGGATCGTGCTTTCAGCTTTTATATCAAGATGTTGCGTTGTCCCGTCAAACCATACCCATCTGGCAATATTCCCTTCAGCGTCGGTGATGTCTGAAAAACCGGCTGGTTGTGGATCGAGTTTGAGTTGAAACGAAAGAAGTTTCTGTCCGCTGTCACTTCGAGGGCACAATCTCAGCAAATGCGGTTCCAGAAAGACCGGACCGTTGAATTGATAATGGGTCTGGTGGAAGACTGAAAAGAACATTATCTGGACTCAGCAATTTTGGTTGAATCATTGAGTTTGGCCAGGGCCTGATCGATCATGTCGGTGGGCAGGGCCGTGATGGTCTCCCGGAGTTTGGCGTCCCAGAGATCAGAGATGGCCCCAAGATCCTCCCGCTGAAAGCGGTGGCTGACCATTTGAAAGGAGTCCTTGCGGTAGAGCACCACATCCATGGGAAAATCCACATCAGCGGCACTGATCCGGGTCGAATCAAACGACAGGCAACCGACCTTCAGGGCAAAGGCCAGGGAGTCATTGAAGGAAAAGGTGCGATCCAGGATTGGCTTGCCGTATCCTGGTGCACCAATGATTTGATAGGGCGTCCCTTTGCCGATCTCAACCCAATTGCCCTGTGGATAGACGAGATAGAGCAGGTGCTCAGGGTCATCACGCATCTGACCGCCAATAATGCAATTCATGTCAAAATTAAAACCACTGTCCACAAGGGAGGGTTTATCTTCTCTGGTCACAATCCGGATCTGTTCACTGAAGGCGTTGACCGCCTTGAAGAGACGATTAAAGGGTTTATCCAGGTTGGAGATATAGTCGTCAAAATAAGTCAGGGCCTTGTCTCGAACCGATCTGAGCCCTGAGGTCATCAGAAACATACTGCCATGCTCCATGGTATAGGTGCTGACCTTTCTGGCCGTGATGACTTCATTTCCTGAGGTCACCCGGGTATCTGCGATGCCGATTAGACCGTCTTTGACGCGCATGCCAAGGCAAAATGTCATGAGTAAATCCTGTATTATAACTCTTTGTTTATACGATAATTCGTCGGAGGACATGACTGGTCATGCCGAAGTGACGAACGTTTATGGTTGGTTGTTGTTGGCCATATTTGACCATCCATGCCGGTCAATGAGTGCGACAAAAGAAGAAACAAGCAATGTGCGCCCTCTGATAAGGTTATGGCTGAACTGAGCCTGCTGCTGTGGCTCTCTCAGCTCAGACCGCTGACAAATGATGACATGTCACGGCGCAGCTGGTCATAGCGTTCCTGGGTCAGGCCTGCGCCCAGGGCCACGATCCGGGCCATATCGGCAGTGAGAAAGTCAGACGGAGTATGGGCGTCGGCGTTCACGCAGAGCCTTGCCCCGGACGCCAGAGCCATCTGGGCGACATGACCATTGGTGAGCGAATGACCCTTTCGGCCGGAGATCTCGAGAAAGACACCATTTTTGGCGGCCAGATCCGCCTCAATGCGAGAGATAAATCCCGGGTGCGAAAGGATGTCGACCTTGGCCTCAATGGCGGCTCGATTCGTTCCTGGTGCCACGGGCTCAACCGGGGTCTCACCATGCACCACCACGACCTGTGCCCCCAGCTGGCGGGCTTTCCGGGTCAGCTCACCGATCAGGGCCGGCGGGACATGGGTCAGCTCGATCCCTGCCAGCAGGCGGGTCCTGGAATGGGGATTGAGATCTTTGGCTGCCTGGATAATTCGGGGGATAATAAAATCCATATTTGAACTATCGGCATGATCAGTAATGGCCACGGCCTCATAACCAAGGACCTCCACCCGACGCAAATGTTCGGCCGGCACCAGGGCTCCGTCACTGAAAAAAGTATGGGTATGAAGGTCTATCATTGTCTCTTCTCCTGTGCAGGACCTGCCAGCTCGCCTCGGAGCGAATGCGGTCCACCGTGGTTGATCATGACCCGGACCAGATCGCCGGGAGAACAGTGGGGCAGGGCAGGGTTGTTGATGTGGACGATATGGTTGGAACCGGTGCGGCCGATCAGTCCTTCCGGGCTTATTTTCTCGACCATGATCTCGACCTGCCGGTCAATAAATTTCTGGTTATATTCGAGGCTGATCTCGTCCTGACGGGCCTGAAAACGCTGGAGACGACGGGACTTGATGTCCTCGTCAACCTTGTCGGCAAAATCGGCTGAGCGGGTACCTGGCCGGTCAGAATACTTGAAAGAAAAAGAGCCCTGAAAGCGAACCGTCTCCAGCAGATCCATGGTCTGTTCAAAGTCCTGGTCGGTCTCGCCGGGAAAACCGACGATGATGTCAGTGGACAGGGCAATTTCCGGACAATAGCTGCGTAAAGAAGCGACCCGCTCAAAATAGAGTTCACGTGTGTATTTACGGTTCATCTGTTTCAGAACCAGGTTGGAACCGGATTGCACGGGCAAATGGAAATGGTGGCAGAGGATATCAATCTCGCTGAAACAGCGCATCAGGTCATCGCTGAGGTCTTTGGGATTGGAGGTGGTGAAGCGGAGACGTTTCAGTCCACTCAGCTGGGCTATTTCACGCAGTAGAAGAGAAAAGGGGAAGGGGGAACCATCTTCGGTTACCTGGTTAGTCATCCCATATGAATTGACGTTCTGGCCAAGCAGGGTGATCTCTTTGATTCCGGCCTGTACCAAAGCTTCAGCTTCTGCGACAATGTCTTTAACCTTGCGCGATATTTCACGTCCCCTTGTGTGAGGGACCACACAATAACTGCAAAAATTATTGCAGCCCTGCATGATGGTCAAAAATTTACGAAACAGGGGCTCCGGAGAAGTGCCTGCAGCAGGAAACACAGGGATATAGGCCGGAATCTCATAATCGGGAGAAAGGCCGGTGGCAACTTTCCCGGCCTGGTCCAGGCCAGCAAGCAGGTCAGTCAACTGGTAGATGTTCTGGGTCCCCAGGACCAGATCAACATGGGGCATGCGTTCAATCAGGTGGGCGCCTTCCTGTTCAGCCACACAGCCTGCCACACAGATCCGCATGGAAGGGCGCCGCTTCCTGGCCCTGCGCAACATGCCCAGCAGACTCATGACCTTTTGTTCGGCCTTGGCGCGGATCGAACAGGTATTGAGAATAACCAGGTCGCTGTTCTCCATGTCCATGGACTCAACATACCCTTTCTCGGCCAGAGTCTGAGCCATGATCTCAGAATCCCGTTCGTTCATCTGGCAGCCGAAAGTCTTGATAAAAAAAGAGGGATGACTCATGGGTTTTAATTGCAGGATGGAAGGTGATAATATCTGCTGATTCGTGGAGCAAGGTCGGACAGCAGGGCAAAGAGTTCATGCTCAAGCATGGGCGGATAGCGCAAACGGACAGTCCCGCCACAGCCATCAACGCTTGAAAGCATGGCCAGACCGTCATAGCCCTCAAGGATAAATTTGAGAAAGTGAAAGCGGTCAGCAGCGATATTCAGATAAATCTCAGACAGAGTCATTATAGCACAATATAGATGACTTACACAGAAAGACTCGAATCAATCTCAGTAATCTGGTCCTGCCGGGCAGCAAGCAGGGGGGCAACAACTTCAGCGATATACTCCTCGGTCTGAGCTGCGGCCCGGCCGGTAAATTGGCTGTAGTCACCGACCAGGGCCTGGATTTCACTTTGGTCAAAGGGGATGCGATCATCCAGGGCCAGACGGGAAAGCAGGTCATTATCCATACCTTCCTCCTTGACCACCCGACCGGCCGCCAGAGAATGCTCCTTAATCACTTCGTGCATCTCCTGACGACTCTTACCTCTGGCCACGGCCTCCATAAGGATCTTCTCGGTGGACATAAAGGGAAGTTCCATGCGAAGATGACGTTCAATTTGTTTCGGAAAAACAACCATTCCTGACGTAATATTCACGTATAACTTGAGAATGGCGTCGGTCAGGAGAAAGGCCTGCGGGATATCCATCCGTCGGATAGCCGAGTCATCCAGAGTGCGCTCGAACCACTGATTGGCAAAGGTTGCGGCAAAGTTGGCAGGCAGGCCCATGAGTTTGCGAGACAGACCGGTCATGCGTTCTGAGCGCATGGGGTTGCGCTTGTAGGCCATGGCCGAAGAACCGGTCTGCTTGGCGGCAAAGGGTTCTTCCTGGACCTTGAGGTTGGAGAGCAGGCGCAGGTCCACGGCAAATTTGTGGGCTGACGCGCCAATACCAGCGAGGGTTTCAGCCAGTTTGGTGTCAAGCTTGCGCGGGTAAGTCTGACCGGTAACGGCAAAGGCCTGACTGAAGCCGAGTTTCTCAGCCACCAGTTGGTCAAGTTGTCGAACTTTATCGTTATCTCCCTTGAAAAGCTCAACAAAAGTGGCCTGGGTACCGACCGTACCCTTGGCGCCGCGGGCCTTGATCTGCTGCTCAAGGTGATCAAGATACTCCAGATCCATAATCAGATCCTGAATATAGAGGGTGTTCCGCTTGCCGACCGTGGTCGGCTGGGCCGGTTGATAATGGGTGAAACCCAGGGTGGGAAGATCTTTATATGCCAAAGCAAATTCCGACAGATTTCTAATCACTTGCAGAAGAGAGCTGCGAACAAGCCTTAAGCCTTTCACCTGGTTGATCAAGTCGGTATTGCAGACCACATACTGGGATGTAGCGCCCAGATGAATGATGGGTTCAGCCGTGGGACATTTGGTGCCGAACTCAAAGACATGGGCCATGACGTCATGACGGATCTCTTTTTCCTTGGCGGCAGCCAGATCGTAGTCAATGTTATCAACGTTGGCCCGCATTTCGGCTATCATCTCTGGCCTGACAAGCTCTGTCAGGCCAAGCTCGTACTGGGCCTCGGCCAAGGCAACCCAACAACGACGCCAGGTGGAAAAACGAACCTTATCAGAAAAAATCTCCTGCATGGCGCGACTGGTATAACGGCTGACCAGAGGCTCCTGGTAAATATCTCGGGACATCTTATAAGCTCCAATATCTTTGAACTGATCATGGCCCACATTCTGCGGACCATATAACTGACCTGGGTTTGGAAGAAATAGAAGGAACGAATCCTCAAGGCAACATAAACCATCCAGTTAAAAAGCAAACGCTTTTTTTGACCTGACAAGCGCCTGGGCCTTGAGGCTGTCTTGCTGTCTTTCTCAGCATGACCTTCGATAACAATAACAAACGTCGCATAATGTATATTATGTTAATTTATTACTAATGATGAACAGGCGGCAAGTTACAGTGATTGACTGATATCGATCGCCCTGATCTCCCAACTCTCCTGACCTCGAAAACGGTTTCGGGTCGGGGTATAGATCAGGCTGACCGGTTCATCAATGCACAGCTCGGTACTTTGGTTACCAAGACGAAAGCCGATACCCCGCAACAACTTCCCGCCATTGCACCCGTCAACTGCGATTTGCAGGTGTTCCTTGTTGCTTCCTACAGCGCGTATTTCTCTTATCATGATACCTGGGTCACGAAAAATCGGCTGAGGATTGCCTTCACCATGTGGCTCCAGCAGTTGAAGATCCAGGAGGAGCTTTTCAGTAAAAAGCTCCTTGGTCATAATTTCTGCATCGATTGTCATGGTCTGAGCCGGTGCGTCAATGGCGGACTGTCGATTGATAGCCTCTCCCATTGCTTTGCAAAAACCATCGTAATCATTAAGCGCAACGGTCATTCCAGCCGCCATGCTGTGGCCACCAAAACGTTCCATCCATGTATGACATTCACTGAGCGCCTGATGAAGATCAATGCCAGGAATGCTTCGACCAGATCCCACCAGCACTTGGCCTGTGACGCCCTTCTGCTCACTGAAAATGATTGCGGGCCGGTTGAACTGCTCGGCAAGCTTTGAGGCAACTATCCCAATGACCCCGAGATGAAACTTCCCATGAATCACCACCAGTGGCTGGTCCTGAATCTGGGCATGACACATGTTCAGGGCTTCCGCCTGTACCTGGTCACCAACTTCTCGCCGCAGCCCATTGAGATCTTCCAATTTCATGGCCAGGAGTCTTGCTTTGGCACTGTTATCTGCCAAAAGTAGACTCAAGGCAACCAGTGGTTGACCCATGCGGCCTGCTGCATTGATTCTCGGAGCCAGACCGAATGAGATATCCTCGCCATTGATTCTGGTCTCCAGCAAACCAGCCTTTTCCAGCAGGGCCCTGACTCCTGGTCGCTCAGCCTGGCGCAGAATTTCAAAGCCGGCCTTGACCAGAGTTCGGTTGACCCCCACAAGTGGTACCATATCCGCCACAGTGCCAATGGCCACCAGATCAAGGATTGCCTTGAGATTGGGTGGACTTTGCTCCTGATAGAATTCCGACCGGATCAAATGAGACCTCAGCCCCATTACCAGATAAAAGGCCACACCAACTCCCGCCAGATTTTTGTCAGGAAAACTGCAATGTTTCTGCTTGGGATTGAGAATGGCCCCGGCAGCGACAGGTGTTGCAGGCGGTTGATGATGGTCTGTGACAATCACCTGGAATCCCAGTTCATTGGCCTTTTCTACCTCCACATGTGCCGCAATCCCGTTATCGACGGTCAGAAGTATTTTGTTACCGGGGCCCATCGATTGGGCAAGTTCTGTCAACTTATGGCAGTTCAGGCCATAGCCCTCGCAAAGACGGTTTGGAATATGATGCCGTACCTGCCAACCATGTCCCGTCAAAAAATCAACCAGGACAGCTGTCCCGGTTACCCCGTCCGCATCATAATCACCCCAGACCAATACCTGCTCATTATGGATCAAGCCCTGGCTCAGGATCTGAACTGCCTGTTCCATGCCGGACATGAGAAAGGGATCTGGCAGGGCAGCAAGCTTTGGGTCAAGGAAATCCAGAATCTCTGCATGTTCCTTGATTCCGCGTTGATGCAGGATCTGAAGGATAAGTGAATCGATATTGAGCTCCTGACTCAATCGCTCGAGCGTTTTCGATACTTCCTGGTCTGGCAACGCCAGCCCCTTCCATTGTAGACTTTCTGCCATTACAACCCGCCGAACCTTATGTTTAATATTGATATTATCTTCAACTAACTGAATAATAGTATTAATTTCATGAAACAAATCCGTGCCATTTTTTGACAACGGCCAAAACTGCTTCTGGTTTGTCAGTCGCAAACCATTGAAGATCTTTGCTGGAAGAAAACCATGTGTATTGACGTTTTGCATAGCGGCGTGTATCACGGGCCAGCAATCGTTCGCACTCATCAAGTCCCCACAAACCTTGCAGATATTGATTCATGTGGCGGTAGCCAATGGACTGCATGGATTTCAACTCTGGACCATAGCCACGGGCGAGAAGCTCGTTTACCTCTTGCTCCAACCCCCCTTCCAGCATCATCCGGGTGCGCAGGTTAATCCGTTCATGAAGAAGATTCCGTTCACAGGTCAGTCCGATCTGGAGACAGTTTGTAAACCGGACCTTTTGTGCCTGCTGGTGTTCCCTGAGATGCACCGACCAGGGTTTGCCGGTTGCCCGGTACACTTCCAGGGCACGCAAGAGACGATGCGTATCATTCTTGTGGATTCTTTCTGCGGAAACACAGTCAATTACACTCAACTCTTCATGCAGATTCTCGTTTCCGTGCAAGGCCAGTTCTCGTTCGAGCTCTGCCCTTATTGCAGGATTGCTGACCTGGTCCTGAAATAATCCCTGGAACAGGGCTCGCAGGTAGAGACCCGTTCCTCCGGTGAGCAGGGCCACCCTGCCCCGCCCATGGATTTCATTGATGGCAACCATGGCATCGCGGACGAAACGGGCCGCATCATACTCCTCATCCGGATCAGCTACATCAATGAGATGATGCGGAACGGCTGCCATTTCCTCAACGCTGGCCTTGGCCGTGCCGATATCCATGAACCGGTATACCTGCATGGAATCGATACTGACGATTTCACAGTCATACTGATGGGCTATCTCCAGGGACAGGGCGGTCTTTCCGATGGCCGTAGGTCCCACCAGAACCAGGACAGGAGCTGTTATCTGACTCAAATCACTCATGGTTCAAGGTCGAAAGAGAAGTATGGGCCGAACTGTTCCAGTCGTTTTTCGCCAATCCCAGGAATTGCCAGCAGTCCTTGGACACCTTGAAAGAAGCCTTTTTCGTCACGAGTCCGGATGATCTCATGGGCCAGATGCGGCCCGATCCCCGGGATTGTCATCAACAACCGCTTATCGGCAAAGTTGATGGGAATCCCCTGAAAAAAGAAAGAATGATATCCAGGAGGAATTTGACTCCGGTGATGTTCCAGTAAAAGACTTGTCTCGGCATCACTGGTGGCCAGAAGCTTCAGTTCAGTCCCGTCCCAGATCAAGACCTGTTCCAGCCTTGACTCAGCCCCCTCCCCTCCTGATCTCAAGAGCTGGGTCGCGCAGAGCACAAACAAAAACAGGATAGAAAGTGAGAGCATCATACCCACCCGGCTATCCTGTTGTCCTTGCCCCTGTCCAGCTTTGATTTCAGCCGGTTCGCTGCTCATCTCGCATCAGTTTATAGCTGAAAGAGTCAACCAGGGCCTGCCAAGAGGCCTCGATGATATTGTATGACACCCCGACCGTTCCCCACTGACTGTGCTGATCTTTGGATTCAATCAGGACTCGTACCTTGGCTCCGGTCCCGTACTCTCCTGAAAGGACCCGAACCTTGTAGTCAATCAGTTCTATCTCATTCAGGGCCGGATAAAACTGGACCAGGGCCTTGCGCATGGCCCGGTCAATGGCATTCACCGGACCATCACCCATGGCTGCACTGTGAACCTCTTCACCGCCCACTTCAAGGCGGATAGTGGCCTCGGTCTCAGGCTGTTCATCCATGGTCCGTTTGGAGTTAATGGCGCGAAAGGCCTTCAGCTTAAAGTAATCTGGCTGAGTCCCCAAGACCCTGCGCATGAGCAGCTCAAACGAGGCCTCGGCCCCCTCATAGGCATAGCCCTGATTTTCCAGCTCCTTGAGCTCACGGACAATGGTACCGAGAAGCGGGCTGTCCTGCTTGATCGTGATCCCAAACTTTTCGGCCTTGTGCAGGACATTGCTCTTGCCTGACTGGTCCGAGATCAGGATGCGGCGGAAATTGCCAACCTTTTCCGGCTCAATATGCTCATAGGTCAGAGGATTGCGCTTGACCGCAGAGACATGGATTCCACCCTTATGGGCAAAGGCGGACTGCCCCACGTACGGCTGGTATTTATTGTGCGGCAGGTTGGCCAGTTCGTCCACCAGACGGGCTGTTTCATAGAGAGTCTCTATCCGTTTGCCGGCCTCGCACTCATACCCCATCTTCAGGGTCAGGGCCGGAAGGATGGAGGTCAGGTTGGCATTGCCGCACCGTTCACCGTAGCCGTTCATGGTCCCCTGGACCTGCCTGACCCCCAGGCTCAGAGCAAGGAGGGAATTGGCCACGGCCGTCTCAGAGTCGTTATGGGCATGGATACCCAGATCGACTTTCGCCTCTCTTTCTGTCAGATACGCCTGTACCCGGGTGACGATCGGCTGAACCTCATGGGGGAGCATGCCACCGTTGGTGTCGCAGAGGATCAGACACTCAGCCCCACCATCAATGGCCCGACCCAGAGTAGCCAGGGCATAATCGGCGTTCTTTTTAAAGCCGTCAAAGAAGTGCTCGGCGTCATAGAAGAGATGCTCCACATGCGGTCTTAGATAGCGCAGAGACTCTTCAATAATCAACAGATTATCTTCCAGTTTGATCCGCAGGGCATCAAAGACATGGATGTCCCAGGACTTGCCGAAGATGGTGATCACGGGTGTCTTGGCTGCAATCAGGGCCTGGAGATTTGCGTCCTGCTCAGCTGGATTGGCAAACATCCGGGTTGAGCCAAACGCGGTCAGCCTGGCATGCCGCAGATGTACCCCCTGCATGGCCTGAAAAAATTCCACGGCCTGGGGATTGGAGCCGGGCCAGCCCCCCTCAATAAAATCAATCCCCAGATCATCGAGCTTCTGGCTGATCTTGATTTTGTCATTGAGGGACAGATTGAAATTCTCAGCCTGAGTCCCATCACGCAGAGTGGTGTCATAGATCTGGACCTGGCGTGTCATCAGACGATATCCTCCTGGACGGGGGGATCGGCCTTGTCCAGTTCAAAGGCATCATGCAGGGCCCGGATGGCCAGTTCGGTATATTTTTCTTCAATGACGCAGGAGACCTTGATCTCAGAGGTGGAGATCAAGGAGATATTGATGCCTTCACGGGCCAGGACGCTGAACATGGTCGAAGCGATACCCGAGTGGTTGCGCATCCCAACCCCGACAATGGAGATCTTGGTGATACTCTCGGAACCGTGCACATCTGTAGCGCCGATGGATTTGGCAATTTTCTGCAGCAGCTGTTTGGTCCGCTGATAGTCACTGCGCATCACCGTAAAGGTCATATCGGTCAGACCACTGCCGGCATCCTGATTCTGGATGATCATGTCGACCACAATATCGGCATCTGAGATCGGGGTAAAAATCTTGGCCGCGATTCCAGGCTGATCCTGAACACCGGTGATGGTGATTCGGGCCTCGTTCTTATTGTAGGTGACCCCTGATACGATTTTACCTTCCATCTCTTTATCCTCCTGAACGACCCAGGTCCCTTCGGTCTCCGTAAATGTGGAGCGGACATGGACCGGTACATTGTATTGTTTCGCAAAAGTCACGGAACGGATGTCCAGGACCTTGGCCCCAAGACTGGCCAGTTCCAGCATCTCGTCATAGGTAATACGGTCGATCTTCCGGGCCTTGCTGCAGATATTGGGATCAGTGGTATAAACCCCCTCGACATCGGTGTAAATCTCGCAGGAATCGGCCTTAAGGGCTGCAGCCAGGGCCACGGCCGTGGTATCGGAACCGCCTCGACCCAGGGTGGTAATAAAGCCGTCACTGGTTACCCCCTGAAAACCGGCCACGGTCACCACACGCCCCTGATTCAGTTCTGACATGATCCGTTCAGAATCAATCCCTGCGATCCGGGCCTTGGTAAAGACCGAGTCGGTATGAATCTTGACCTGATCGCCCAAAAGCGAAATGGCATCATCACCTGCGGCCTTGACGGCCATGGCGAAGAGGGCGATCGACACCTGCTCACCCGTCGACTGAAGCACATCCATTTCACGGGGGTCAGGCAGGTCCTGCATCTGCATGGCCAGATCGATCAACCGATTTGTCTCACCGGACATGGCGGAGAGGACCACCACCATCTGATTTCCGGCCCGTTTGGCCCTGAGAACCCGTTCGGCCACGGCCTTGATTTTTGCGGGACTCCCGACCGAGGTCCCACCAAATTTCATTACGATTAATGCCATTATCTCTTGTCCCTGGTGCAGCGCAAGGCTGCATGAAATGATAAACGAGGGGTCATGAAGTCAGACTCTATTCCCTTGAGAACACATGATAAACTCAATCAGGCAAAGGCAGACCAGCAAGGGGCAACCGTTGACTGAACATGAACATTATAATTTATCCTCACCGGCCAAAATTGCAAGCTGTTATTCCTGTGTGCAGGCCGATCCTGCAATTTTCCTTGTCATCTGCTCCTGGGGCAAGTATTTTGCCGCGCAAACATCATGAATATTGACCCCCCTTTCCATATCGTTCTGGTTGAACCAGAAATTCCGCCCAACACCGGTTCGATTGCCCGTTTGTGCGGTGCAACAAATTCAGTCCTCCATCTGGTCAGGCCGCTGGGGTTTTCCACCGACGACAGGTATCTGAAACGGGCCGGTCTTGATTATTGGAAATTTGTCCAGATTCACTATTGGGATGACCTCCAGTCATTCTTGGCCGCTCAGGACGAGACTCGGCTCAACTTCTTCACTACTAAAACAGATCGCTCCTATACCACGGCCCGTTTCAAGCCAGGAGATTATCTGATCTTCGGAAAGGAAACCAGAGGGTTGCCAGAAGACCTGCTGCAAAACTACCCGGAATGCTGCTATACTTTGCCCATGCCCAACCCGAATATCCGCAGTCTCAATCTGGCCATGACTGCCGGAATCGTCCTTTATGAGGCCTTGCGTCAGAACGAAAATCGGTGTAAACAAATCCTCTTATAATAGGATGAATTTTGGTTAAAAGTATTTCACCGTGGAACAGAAGGAGAACCAGGCGATGAGTAAGCGCGTTTATAATTTCAGTGCCGGACCAGCCACTTTGCCCCTTGAAGTTCTGGAGCAGGCAGGTCGTGATATAGTTAACTTTCAGGACAGTGGCATGGGACTCATCGAGATGAGCCATCGCTCCAAACAGTTCATGGCTGTGGCCGCCGAAACTGAGCGGTTGCTTCGTGAACTCATGGAGATCCCGGACAATTACAAGGTTCTCTTCCTCCAGGGTGGTGCCTCAAGCCAGTTTTTCATGGTGCCCATGAACCTTCTGACTTCCGGTAAAAAAGCGACCTATCTCAACACCGGCGTCTGGTCAAAAAAGGCGATCAAAGAGGCCAAACTGTTTGGCGAGGTCGAAGTGGCCTTTTCCAGCGAGGAGCAGAAGTTCTGCCGGGTCCCCACTGCCTCTGAATACACCGTCACACCTGAGAGCGAATACCTGTATATGGTCTCCAACAATACCATCTACGGTACCCAGTTCCCGACATTTCCCGAGACAGACCATGTGCTGATCAGCGACATGTCTTCTGACATCCTCTCGCGCAAGATTGATGTCTCCAAGTTTGGCCTGATCTTTGCCGGTGCCCAGAAAAATATGGGACCGGCCGGAGTCACCGTGGTCATTATCCGCGACGATCTGCTCGACCGCACCCCGGAACAGGTCCCGACCATGCTCCGGTACAAGACCCATGCCGACAAAGACTCCATGTTCAACACCCCACCCTGTTTTGCCATTTATGCCGTGGGTGAGGTGCTGAAATGGGTGAAGAAGCAGGGTGGTGTCGCAGCCATGGAAGAGCGAAACAAGGAAAAGGCGGCCCTGCTCTACGCCGCCATTGACGCCACTGATTTTTACAAGGGACACGCCGAAAAATCTTCCCGTTCCCTGATGAACATCTCCTTCAACCTGCCCACCCCCGAGCTTGAAGCCAAATTTGTGGCTGAAGCTGCTGCTTTGGGCTTCAATGGCCTGAAGGGGCATCGCTCCATCGGTGGCTGCCGCGCTTCCATCTATAATGCCTTCCCGCGTCAGGGCGTAGTTGACCTGGTTGCCTTCATGGCCGAGTTTGAAAAGAAAAACAGCTGAAACCCTCCGCAAAACTACAGCTACAGGCCGAAGTGACACGTCGTTTCGGCCTGTAGCTGTTTGATAGCCCATGCACTATGACGGAGACATCATCCGCCCCCCCAGCGAGGCTGACTCGATCATCATCCAGGTCACGGTCGGATGCTCCCACAACCGCTGTACCTTTTGCGGGGCTTACAGGACCAAGAAATTCAGGCCGCGGACCCACGAAGAAATTGCAGGCAATATTGATTTTGCCGCACAGTACTGTCGGCGCCAGCGCCGGGTTTTTCTGGCCGATGGTGACGCACTGATTCTGCCGCAGAAGCGACTGGAAGATATTCTAACCCTCATCCGTTCCCGCCTGCCTCAGGTCAGACGGATAGCCCTGTATGCCAATGCCAAGGCAATCCGCAGCAAGACTCCTGACCAACTGGCTCAGTTGAAGGAGTTGGGGCTGGACCGGATCTATATGGGTCTGGAGAGCGGTGACGATCAGGTCTTGACGGCCGTGGCCAAAGGCGAGAGCGGCAAATCGATGCTGGCCGCGGCTTTGCAAGTCAAGGCATCCGGAATTTTTCTGTCTGTGACCGTGCTTTTGGGTCTGGCCGGAGTTGACAACAGTCTGCGTCATGCCCAGGCAACCGGCCATGTGTTGACCGAGATGGCCCCGAATCAGATTGCGGCCTTGATGTTCATGCCGCTGCCCGGCACCCCTTTGGGGGATCAGGTCCTGGCCGGTCGCTTCCAACTTCCAGACAGCCACGGTCTGCTGAGTGAGTTACATGAACTGCTGAACCATCTCCACTGTGACCGGGTTCAGTTTATGGCCAATCACGCCTCCAACTATCTCCCGCTCACCGGTCGTCTGGGCCGCGACAAGGAGCAGATGCTGCAACTGATCGATCAGGCCCTGAGGGGCAGGATCAACCTGCGTGCTGAGTTTATGCGTGGTCTTTAAAGACTGCCACGAGTTAACTGCAGGTGCATGGTGGTGAGCTTGGCCCGGCGGGGTCAGGAAGGTTTCTGGCCGGCGTATCTGAAACATGGACGGCGGAACGTCGTTCATGTTTTGGGCGAAGCATAGCCGGACAGAAACCTTCCTGACTCCGCCTCTTCCCATTCCTCGTCACCTGAACTGCTTGACAACAACAAGAACCGACCAAACTTTAAAACAAGATGAACTCCCGAACCGATCTCCGCAACCTGACCCAGGATGAACTCGTTGACTATGTGGAAAGCCTGGGCCAACCGGGTTTTCGCGGACGCCAGATCATGGCCTGGCTCTATCGTCCAGGGATTACGAATTTTGCTGAGATGACCGATCTGGCCAAAGACTTTCGCCAGGTCCTTTCAGAAAATGCCTATATGTCCTCTTTCAACCATCCCCTGACCGAGCGTTCAAAGGACGGCTGTGTCAAATTCGGATTCCGCCTGGAAGATGGGAAAATGATTGAATCAGTGCTGATCCCGGAGCCTGACCGTAATACCCTCTGTGTCTCCTCTCAGGTGGGCTGCGCCATGAATTGCTCATTCTGCCTGACCGCGACCATGGGCTTTGTCCGCAATCTGAATGCGGCTGAGATCGTCAACCAGGTCTGCGCCGCAGGCGATTTCCTCCGGGCCGAACCAGAATCTGAACGGATCGGCCCCGACCGGGTGACCAACATTGTGTTTATGGGTATGGGGGAGCCGCTCAACAATCTCGACAATCTGCTGAAGAGCCTGTCTATTCTCACCGAACAACGGGGTCTTGACCTCACCAATCGCCGGATCACGGTCTCCACCTGCGGCATCGTTCCCAAGATGCAGATCCTGGGAGAAAATTCCACGGCCAACCTGGCCGTGTCCCTGCATGCCGTCAACGATGAAACCCGTGACCGGCTGATGCCCATCAACAATCGCTATCCCCTGGCCGAACTGCTTGAGGCCTGTCGAACCTTTCCCATGGCCAAGCGCAAGCGGATCATGTTCGAATATATCCTGCTCAAAGGGATTAATGACTCGAATGATGATGCCCGGCAACTGGCCAGGATTCTGCGCGATATCCCCTGCAAGATCAATCTGTTGCCCTACAATGAATCTCCCACCCTGCCCTACCGGAGCCCTGACCACCAACGGATTCTCAGTTTCCAGAAGATCCTCCTGGACGCCCGTTACTCGGTCTTTATCCGCAGCAGCCGTGGCTCAGATATCTCAGCCGCCTGTGGTCAGCTGGCCCGTGACGAGAACGCTGATCTGAGTTGAACCTTTCAACCTGGACTCACGCACCAACACACAGATTACACAACAGTGATCATAGTTTCGTGACCAGCAGCAGGCAGGTCTCTCAAGGCTGACCCGGCCTGAGAGACCTGCCATTGAAGAATGGATCAGGAGATGGTCAGGCGCAAGGCTTCCTGCCAGTTTGGCAAATGGAGACCAAAGGTCTGCTGCAGTCTGTTGCAGTCAAGTCGTGAGTTGGCCGGACGTCTGGCCGGAGTGGGATAGGCGCTGCCGGGGATGGGGAGAAGCTGGATCTGTCTTGCGTGCAGTTCCGGGCACGACTTCCGGATGGCCTCGGCAAAGCCGAACCAGGTGGTCGATCCCTGGCAGGTCAGATGAAATGTGCCCAACTGCCCGGCCGAGAGAGTCGCCGGGGTCTGCTGATTGATTCTGGTTAGAACAGCAGTGGTGGTGTCTGCGATCACCCGAGCCGAGGTCGGAGCCCCAATCTGGTCAGAGACGATTCTCAGCTCGTCCCGCTCGACCATCAGCTTGCGCATGGTCATAAGAAAATTATGACCACGATGGCTGTAGACCCAGCTGGTCCTGAAGATCAGGTGGGCACAGCCGCTGGCCCTGATCGCCTCTTCTCCAGCCAGCTTGGTTCGGCCATAGGCATTGAGAGGTGCCGTCTGGTCGTCTTCCACATAGGGACTCACCTTGCTGCCATCAAAGACGTAATCGGTGGAGTAATGAACCAGCAGGGCTCCGCATTCGTGGGCTGCATGGGCCAGAAGGCCCACTGCTTCACCGTTGATAACCCTGGCCAGTCCCTCTTCCTCTTCCGCCCGGTCTACGGCGGTATAGGCAGCCGCGTTGATGACCAGGTGCGGTCGCAAGTTCCGCACGACCTCAGTCAGGAACCCGGGCTCTGACAGGTCACCTTGTTTCCGTCCCAGGCCTACGACCTCACCCAGGGGCTGCAGGCTGCGCTCCAGCTCCCAACCCACCTGGCCGTTTCGGCCCAGCAGCAGGATGCGGTAACTCACGCAAAGACCTCGGCCTGAGCAAAAAGAGAGCCTCTGGCGTCTTTGTCCGAGACCAGAGGAGGGCCGACATCAGGCCAGTCAATGGCCAGGTCCGGATCATCCCAACGAATACAGCGTTCATGCTCCGGGGCCCAGTAATCAGTGGTCTTGTACAAAAAATCAGCCGATTCCGAAAGGACCACAAACCCATGGCCAAATCCCTCTGGAATCCACAGCTGGTGATGATTTTCTTCCGTCAGAATCGCCCCGGTCCAGTGACCAAAGGTGGCCGAACTGCGACGCAGATCCACGGCCACGTCAAAAACCTCACCCACAGTAACACGGACCAGCTTGCCCTGGGGCTGCTGAATCTGATAATGGATACCGCGTAACACTCCGTGGGCAGAGCGTGAGTGATTGTCCTGGACAAAGATCGGGCTGCGGCCAACCGCCGCGCTGAAAACCCGTTGATTGAAGCTCTCGAAAAAGAAACCACGGCTGTCGCCAAAGACCCGTGGCTGAAAAAGAATGACCTCCGGGAGATCAGTGGATGTTGGGTTCATTGTTTCTTCTTGCTCCGGTTGAGCAGGGCCATGAGATACTGGCCATAGTTATTCTTCATCAGCGGTTGAGCCAGTTTCTGGAGCTGGGCCCCGTCGATGAATCCCTTGTGAAAGGCAATTTCCTCAGGGCAGGCAATTTTAAGACCCTGACGTTGTTCGATAATCTGGATAAACTGGCCGGCATCAAGCAGGGATTGATGGGTGCCGGTATCCAGCCAGGCATAGCCCCGTTTCATGGTCTCCACATGCAACTGGCCCTGTTTCAGATACTGCTGGTTGACATCGGTGATTTCCAGCTCACCCCGGGCAGAGGGTTTGATATTACGGACGATCTGGCTCACCTGCTCGTCGTAGAAATAGAGTCCGGTCACGGCATAGTTGGACTTGGGCGCGAGTGGTTTCTCTTCGATGGAGACAGCACGCCCAGTTTCATCGAAATCGACCACACCATAGCGTTCGGGATCACTGACGTGATAGGCAAAGACAGTGGCCCCCCTGGGCCTTGCGTCAGCCGCAGAAAGCATCCCTTCAAGGTCATGACCATAATAGATATTATCACCGAGAATCAGGGCTGATGGACCACCGGCAACAAAGTCTTCTCCGATGAGATAGGCCTGGGCCAGCCCCCCTGGTTCCGGCTGCACCCGGTAAGAGAATTTGAGGCCCCATTGGCTCCCGTCTCCGAGGAGCTGCTCAAAGCGCGGGGTGTCTTCCGGGGTGGAGATGATCAGGATGTCGCGGATTCCAGCCAGCATCAGGGTGGAAAGCGGATAATAGATCATGGGTTTGTCGTAGATGGGCAGCATCTGCTTCGATGAAGCAAAGGTCAGGGGGTAAAGCCTGGTACCCGAACCACCGGCCAAGATAATACCTTTACGCTTCATCAGACCCTTCCCCTTTGTTGTTTTCCGAATAATGGCTGCTGACCCACTCGCGGTAGGCACCACTGGTCACATGGTCGACCCAGTCCTGATGATCAAGATACCAGTCAATGGTCTTATGAATACCGCTGGCAAAGTCCTCCTGTGGTCGCCAGCCCAGTTTGCTTTCGATCTTGCGGGCATCAATGGCGTAGCGTCGGTCATGACCTGGTCGATCTGTCACATAGGTGATCAGGTCACGACAACTCGTGCCATTGGTCCGAGGTCGTTTCTGATCCAGAAGATCGCAGACCGTGTGCACGATCTCAATATTGGTGATCTCGTTCCAGCCGCCGATATTATAAACCTCGCCCGGAATCCCGTCCTCCAGAACTCGACAGATGGCCCGGCAATGGTCGGACACATAGAGCCAGTCCCGGACATTGAGGCCATCGCCATAGACAGGAATGTCATGGCCTGCCAGGGCATTATGAATAATCAGAGGAATTAATTTTTCGGGGAACTGATACGGCCCGTAATTATTGGAACAATTGGTGGTCAATACTGGCAGGCCATAGGTGTGGTGATAGGCCCGAACCAGATGATCCGAAGAGGCCTTTGAGGCAGAATAGGGACTGTTGGGCTGATAGGGATGTGATTCGTGAAACGGTGGCTCGTCCGGCTCAAGAGATCCGTAGACCTCATCCGTGGAGACCTGAAGATAGCGGAACCGGTTCTGCCCTTCCTGGCTCAGGCCCTTCCAATAGCTGCGCACCGCCTCGAGGAGGAGAAAGACGCCATTGATATTGGTCTGGATAAAATCGGTTGGCCCGCTGATGGAGCGGTCCACATGCGATTCGGCCGCAAAATTGATCACGGCCCGCGGTTGATGTTCATGCAACAGACGACTGACCAGTTCCTGGTCACAGATATCGCCCTGCTGAAAGAGATGTCGCGGATCGTCCTCCAGGCGGGCCAGGTTTTCAAGATTGCCGGCATAGGTCAGTTTGTCGAGACTGAGAACCACCTCATCACGCTCTGCCAGCCAGTCCAACACAAAATTGGCGCCGATGAATCCGGCACTGCCGGTGACTATGATCATCCATACTCCCTGTGTTTTATACCTGATTTTTGCCAACTCGCCCGTTCTCCAACCCCTCTTCGAGGTTCAGGGCTGTCTGTCGACCAATGAAAAGTACAATCAACTCGTTGTTGATTGCCGATCTCATACTATAAGAAACGACAGTAAACTCAACTTCCCGACAAGTTATCTTGTGCATAAAGTACAATAATTATCAGAAGTAAACACTAATGGCAAGTTCGAAGTCTTCACTTTTCACAGGAATACCATGAAGTGATAACAACCCGGGGAAAACGTAAATGTGTTGCATTACAAGCTTGTAATAATTATTATTATAATGTTTGTGTTCGGAACAGAGGATGTTTAATAGAAAAAGTGCACCAGTCCCCAAAGGAGAATGATCATGCCAGTCCCGTTCAAATACACGGCCGAAGAACTGTTTGCCTGGATTTCCGACAAACCAGATTTTGTCTTGCTGGATGTGCGGAACGAAAAAGAATTTGCCAACTGGTTTGTGGAAGGTCCAGCTCTTTTTCCTTATATCAATATGCCTTATTTTAATTTCATGGAAGATCTGGAAGAATCGCTGGCCCTGATCCCGGCAGGGGAAAAAATCCGTATTATATGCGCCAAGGAAGGCTCTGCTCAATATGTGGCCGAGCAGTTGGCAGAAAATGGTTTTGAGGATGTGGGCTACCTCGAGGGAGGGATTGTCTCCTGGGGAAATTGCCTGGCGGCACGACTGGTCACTGAAACATCATCGTACAAGCTGTTCCAGGTCATCCGGCCAGGAAAGGCTGCCTGCAGCTATCTGTTGATCAGCGGGGCCGAAGCCATGGTCTTTGATCCATCCCGCAATATTGATTTTTACATCGATTTTGCCAAGAAGCATGGCGCTCATATCATCAAAACCTTCGAGACCCATCGCCAGGCCGATTATATCGCCGGATCAATCAACATGGCCAGAAGAATCAATGCGGAGATCATGGTCAAAAAAGAGGACTTCCTTGGCTCCGACTTTCAGTTCACCGAAATCAATGACAATGAGACCTTCCCCTTCACCGGGAACGGCCCGGAAGTCAAGGCTATCCATACACCCGGGCACACCATGGGCAGCACATCGTATTTTATTGACGGCACGTTTCTGCTCAGTGGCGATACCGTTTTTATCAACACCTCTGGTCGGCCTGACCTTGGTGGAAAGAGTGCGGAGTGGTCACGGTATCTCTATTTGACCCTGACGTTGAAACTGAGGAGCCTGAGCGATGATGTCCAGATTTTGCCCGGACATTACACGACCTGGGGAGAGGCAAACAGTGATGGCCTGTTCATGGAACGTCTTGGGACTCTGCGCAAGACCAATGTGGCCTTTCAGTTGCCCAATGAATTGAAGTTTGCCGAATTTATCGAGGCCAATCTCAGGCCCCAGCCAGGCATTTACATCAAGATTCGCCGGATCAATGGCGGCTGGCTTACGGTCGACGAGGATGAGGCCAACACCATGGATCTTGGTAAGAATGAATGTGGTGCCAGCAATTATGGCAAGGTGGGTATGAGTGCCGAATCAAACAGAGCCGATGGTTGAACAACACCCTGCCAGTATAAAAAATCATCCAAGGTCAGGCCAGATGCTCAGAAGGAACATCCCTCAGGGCATCAGGTGGGATGACATACGATTTTCCAACCAGATCATCTTCCCACTCCAGCATTTCAGGGAAACGAATTCCGGACAAAACCTGTACAGCAAAAATTTCCTGAACCGCATCTTCAAAGCGCAGAAAGGCAACGGTCTGACCGGTGTGAATATTCACCACCCAGATCCCGCAGATCCGTTCTTCCAGCCGGGCTGTCAGGGGAATGCCACTGAATGTGGCAGTTTCTCTGACCTGAGACAGGCCGATAAAGGCCAATGGGCCACAGAAATCTAGCCCTCTGGTGAATCCGGGGAGTTGGGCAACAGTCTTCAGTTGCCTGGTGTTCAGGTCAACCTGGGCCAGACTGCCATTGCCAGACTCCAACAGCCAGAGACCTTTCTGGTACCAGCGTGGTGAATGGGGCATCGACAGGCCACGCATGAGAATTTCACTGGTGTCAACGGCCATTAACATGCCGCCGCTGGCCTTGTTTGCCCGCCATCCACCAGGGGTGTCTGTGTCGCCCAGCATGGTTACATATTTCGGCTTCCCATTCCGCATCCCCAGACCGTTTAAATGGCAGCGATCCTCAAGGAACAGTGAGGATATGAATGGCGGACGCCATTGAGGAACAAAATTGTGCTCATCATCAAGGGTGCACAGACAGGAGAATTTGGTGTTGATCAACCACAGTTGGTGATCAGCTCCCCAGGCCATCTCGTGAATATCTATATTGCCGGTCACATGGTTGCGTCTGGGCAAAAAACAGGCGTCGTATCTGTCAGGCGATTCCAGCTTATTGGTCACGCTGGGCACATTGCGCAGAAAATGGACCTCTGTCGCCGTGCCCACCGCCAGATGAGGCAGGTCAATCGCCACACCCATCGGCTTTTTAAAAGGCACAAAATGGGTGTTGATCTTGCCCTGGTCAGCCCTGACCAGGATCAATTTATTTGCCTGATAGGTAGAGACAACCAGCGAGATCCCCAACTGTGCCAACAGGGAGGGGAAGTTTGTCGTGTGAACACTCCGCAGGGGTGTGTCCTTGGGCAGAGGAGATTCCGGTGCCCTAGAATTCATAACGAAGCTGAGCATTCAGGCTGTTTGCCTGGTAATCATCCCGGCCCGTGAAGTCGTAACTCATCCTGAAACTCATATTTGTCCCTGTCTCGTAGGTCAGTCCAAAAGCAAACTGCCATGTGTCCTGGGCCGGTTCCGCACCCAGTGTCGTAAAAGAGGTGGTCCCATCAGTAAATGAACTGGTGGTCTCGATTCGATCACCAGAAAAATCGTGATACAACATTGCCTCCATATCCGGAATCACAAGGCCCTTTCCTAAGGTAAACCGACGCTGCACCCTGACCCCACAGCCCACTTCAAAGCTGCTGTAATCCTGGCCGGCGACCTGAAGGGCAAGAGAGGTTGGGGTACTATTCCCCTGCTCTGTATACTCTGTGACATGAATCCGGCTGTAGTTCGCAGTCAACTGGGGCTGAACAAGCCAACGCTTCACACTCAACGGGCGGCTGACCTGGGCACTCAATCCTGCAACACTACTGTCATAGTCGGCGATGATCCTCTCTGCACCACCATAACGGACGGCCTGATTATCGCCTTTTGAATAGAAAAATCCTGCCTGTATATTCCAGACCCCGGAATTCCCCTGACCATAAAAGGCCAGGCTCCGGCTGATTGTATCAACACTGCTGGTCGCATTCATTGTGTCAGACTCTGAATCTCCCCAGGTAAAGGCAAAACCCACTCGGCTCCCGGGAGCATACTCCTGGTCATAGCCCACGCTCACACCCGTGGTCCTGGCATCATATCCATTGATGCCGTCACGCGTATCCTGATCAGCCTCAATCTGCCAGATCTCTCCCCAGATTCCCCGGACAGGAAGCCTATCACCCGTATTGATTCCACTGCCTGACCACGACTGCAGATCGGAAAACTGGTTCAGGCGATGTCTGATCATGCCTCCAACGCCCTGCTGTAAACTTGTCAGGCTGCTTATTGCCCCACCCCCCATATCCGGTACCCACGATTCCGGGTCACTTCCGCTGTTGGCCGTAAATTTTTGGTTCATCCGCAGAATCTGTGGGTGACGTCCGGCTCGGGAAGATTCCCAAGTGTATGATATAATGCTAGTTTAATAACATCAAAGCTCTTGAATCCATACGCCCTTTTCGTGGTCACTTTAGCTTTGTTGTTGAGGCCCTCCACAGCACCCAGGGCTATCAGTTCTTTTGCTCGAAACCAGTTGAGAATTAGGCCTCGGTGAGAGCGCAGCATCCGGGCTATCTTTTTCATCGGGTCGATACGTGAACGCATGGTTCGTTTGCACCAATCATCAAGGAACTTGGCGGCCCATCCGGCGCTTTTGTAGTTCCAGAATCGTTGAAAATCCTCTTTAAGGAGGTAGGCTCGCACCGTCTTCAGGTTGATGGCTACAAGCTCCTGAAGTTTAGCGGTCTGATTTTCCGTACAGTTCTCGGGTCGCTTGAGCAGACACCAGCGACTGCCGGTAAGTACCGGCTCCTGCCCTGTGGCTTTTAGTGTTCTGGCTTCTGTTGCTCGTACCTTGTCGATGGCCTTGTTCATGTGGCTCATTATATGAAAACGATCCAGAATATTGAGAGCCTGCCCTGCCTTCTCGGTTACCACCAGCAGATAAGGTTTCCACATGTCGGTACAGATGAAACGGAGCAATAACGAACGATCCGGGCCGAACTCTTCGAAGAAGCCTATAAGGGTTTTCTTCGTGCGATCTTTGCCAATCCAAAGGAGTCTCTTGCAGCCGTTGTCGATCTGGTAAACCAGCGTCAGAAACTTGGAACCTTTTTTCCTCCAACAGATTTCGTCGATGCCGATTGCGGTTATGTTGTCCAGATTACGGTTGGCCAGGCCCCAGGCAACAGCCATTTTCACGGAGCGAAAAACGTTGTCCCATTTGGTCTGGAATGCATCAGCTACCTCCTTCCAGGAAAGGCGTTTCGCCCATTTGGCAAGGAACCAGACATAGGTGGTGGTCAGGTGATTCTTGCCCTCGGCCCAGGGAACCCGTTCTACCTTTATGCCACATTGAGGGCAATCTACCCGCCGCATGGCATAAAGGAAGAATACGGCAATCCCCCACAATGGCACAAACTCGAAGCGCCGCACCTTCAAGGTATCATAACCGGGACCTGATCTGCCGCAAGCTGTACAAAGAGGACGACTTCCCTTGCGAGGCTTGATTTCGATTTCAATGAGCAATCGCGATGCCTTTTTAACCAGACAGACAGTGCCATACACAAAACCATGATGCAATTGGATCCGATTTAAGATAGTCTTGAGTAGCATCCCGTTCTCCTTTTCTGACACTGGATTTCTTGGTGGAAACCCATAATGCCAGATCTGAAGACGGGGTGCTCTTTTTTCTCATTAACCGGATAGCTGTTCAGGTCTCCATGTCCTGAAATCTACCCACAGATTCTGCGGAAGAGCCCTTTTTTTCATGGCTGCAAACCCGTAAACAATACAAACCTGCCAGAAGACCTCGTCTTGCGCAGGATAAAAGACCACAATAGAACCATCAATGTACTCCGATCGTTTCAGGACTCGCCACCATTTACAGGATGGCTCAGGGAAAAATTTTCAACAGAAACAAAAAGATTGGCTGCCAGCCCCACTCCGTGGCACTGCTACCACGTGGTATCTTGCTTAGATTACTCTATATTTTTGCACAATCAACTCGAAATAATTTTGATTACCTCAGGGAAAAATGATAGAGTTTTACATGCGACAGTACCATTTAAGGAAAATCTTACACTGCCATTGTTTCATTTGGTGAATTATTAAAAAAGAGAAGGGGGAGTACAATGAAAAAAACCATGTTAACCATCGCGCTGAGCGGCGTGGCCCTGATGCTCTGTCAGTCCGCACTGGCCGTCAACGAAGACCACCAGGCAATCGCCGGTCCTTTTGACGACCCGACCCAGGTGACCCAAACCTGTCTTGAGTGTCATGAAGACGCATCCATGGAGGTCATGAAGACCAGTCACTGGACCTGGGCCGCCAAACAGGAAGTAGACGGCAAGGGTTCCCAAATGCTGGGCAAGAAAAACGCCATCAACAACTTCTGTATCTCCATCGACGGGAACTGGCCCCGCTGCACCAGCTGCCATGTGGGATACGGTTGGAAAGATGAGAACTTTGATTTCACCGATCAGAGCAAAGTCGATTGCCTGGTCTGTCATGACACCACCGGTACCTACAAGAAACCGGGACCGGGGGCCGGACTGCCCGCCGGATATACCGGAATCGAGAAGTTCGATGAAAAAAAGATTGATCTGGTCAAAGTCGCCCAGGCTGTCGGCAGGCCCGTGCGCTCCAATTGTGTGTCCTGTCATGGCTTCGGCGGTGGAGGCGATAATGTCAAACACGGTGACATCGACTCCACCATCGCCAACCCGACCATGGCCATCGATTTTCATATGGGCACTGACAGCCTCAACTTCAACTGCCAGGAATGTCACGCCACCGAAACTCACAACATCAAAGGGAACGCCATGGTTGTCTCTCCCGGCGGAACCAATCATATCAGTTGCACCGATTGTCATGACCCTGAACCCCACAAGAAAAACGGCCTGAACAAGCATACCCAGACCGTTGCCTGCCAGACCTGCCACATCCCGACCTTTGCCAAGGGTCAGCCCACCAAGATGAACTGGGACTGGTCCACCGCCGGCCAGGATATGCATCTGCCGGATGACAAATACGGCCAGCACACCTATGTCAAAATCAAGGGCACCTTTGTCTGGGAAAAAGACGTGATCCCCAACTACCAGTGGTACAATGGTCAGGCCGGGGCCTACCTGCGCGGCGACAAGATGGACCCGAGCAAGATCACCAGACTCAACTACCCGGTGGGCAGCAAGGATGACATGACCGCCAAGATCTATCCCTTTAAGGTGCACACCGGCAAACAGATCTACGACAAGAAATATAACTACTTCCTGACCCCGAAGGTCTGGCCGGCCGGAGAAGACAAGGACGCCGCCTACTGGAAAAGCTTTGACTGGAATGCTGCAGCCAAGGCCGGTTCCAAAAACACCGGACTCAAATACAGCGGAGAATTTGGCTTTGCCCCGACCGAAATGTACTGGCGTCTGAACCATATGGTTGCCCCGGCCAGTCAGGCCCTGCAATGTCGTGACTGTCACGGCAACAAAGGCCGTCTGGACTGGAAGGCCCTGGGCTATGCAGGTGACCCCATGAAGGTTAAGGGAGCCGCCCGGACCAGTAAATAATCAGGACACTTTTCACCACCACCTCAAGCCCCCTTTCGCACCTGCGAAAGGGGGCTTGTTCGTTTTTGCCCTCCTCAGACCCAAAAAACACCTACCAGACCCATATTTTTCTGATATAGTTAATTATTAGTGAGGACAAACTCCTTTCTGAAAAAGGGCATCAAGGTACCCATCAGAAAATCTCTTCTTCCAGTTCCGAAAAAATGGCCAACATCCAGCAAGACATCAGCCACTTTTTTCAACGCCTGATCACCAACTCCTTAACCAGTGACGCCGACCGCGACCTGGTACGCAAGGTGGCCCTGATGTACGCCACCACCAGCTTGGGGATCTGCGCCTTTCTGATCCTGGGCTGGTTGGCCGTCTCCCAGGGATTCTATGTGATGGCCGCCCTGGACCTTGTGGTGGTGGCCGGTCTGGGCGCACTCCTCTACTTCATGCAGTTCAGGGGAATCTACACCCCCTGCTACTACGCTGGAGTCATCATCATTTCAGCCCTGTATATCTTTTTTTTCACCACCGGCAGCACCGACAGCAACGCCTTTCTCTGGCTCTACACCTTTCCGCTCTTTGCCCTCTTTCTCCTGGGAAGCCGCTACGGGGCCGTCGCCACGATGCTCCTGTTCTCTGCCCTGGCAGTCATCCTCTGGTTTGACGCACGCCAGCCAGGGGCCTCGCTCTACAGCCACGACTTTTCACTGCGCTTTCTCCCCTCATTCCTGACCGTCTTTCTTTTTGCCTACATGTTTGAAAAGAGCCGAGAGAAGGCCCATCAGCGCCTTCTCGCCGCCCAGGATGAACTGGAAATGCGAGTGGCAGAGCGGACTCAGGAACTGCAACGGGAGATCAACGAGCGGATCAGTAAGGAAAAGGCACTCTCCACCAGCGAACTTCATTACCGTACCCTGTTCAACTCCACCGGAGATGCCATCTCCATCATCAACATGGATGGATTTTTTCTCGCCGCCAACAAGGAGTTTCGAGACCGCCTGGGCTACAGCTTCGAAGACCTGCTGCAAATGACTCCGCAACACATCACCAGTCCAAAATTCGCCGAGCAGACCAGGGCAGACTTTGCGGCCATGCAGCAGGAGAAACAGCGACTGTTTGAAACCGAACAGCAGACCCAGGACGGGCAGATGATTCCCACCGAGATCACGGCCCGGCGAATCACCTTTGACGATCAACCGGCCATCATCATGGTCGCCCGGGACATCGGCAAACGCAAGCAGACAGAAGAAGAACAGAACGTACTCAAGGAAAAACTCAATCGCGCCCAGAAAATGGAGGCCATCGGCCTCATGGCCGGGGGAGTGGCCCATGATCTCAACAACATCCTGGCCGCCATTGTCAGCTATCCACAACTGATGCTCATGAACCTGGATCAGGACAGCAAGCTGAAGGCACCGCTGAAGGCAATTCAGGACGCCGGGAAACGAGCCGCTGCCGTGGTCGCCGACCTCCTCACCGTGGCCCGGGGCGTGGCCTGCCAAAAAAAGACCTGCCACCTCAATGCCATGATCGAGGAATACCTCAATTCTCCGGAACACCAGAACCTGAAAATCCTGCACAAAGATGTCCGCTATAAATCTCGGCTGGCGCCAGATCTTCCCCCGATCCACTGCTCTTCGGTCCATATCAAGAAATGCCTGATGAACCTGGTTACCAACGCCGCCGAGGCCATCGAAGGAGAGGGGTCTATCCACATTTCAAGCTACAATGAATACATACCAGACCACAATGATCCCAATGGCCATCTTAAATCCCGGGTGATCGTCCTGGAAGTCCGGGATACCGGGCCGGGTATTCCGGAAAAGGACATGGAACATATCTTTGAGCCCTTTTACACCAAGAAGGTCATGGGCAAGAGCGGCACCGGCCTGGGTCTGGCCATCGTCTGGAACACCGTGCACGACCACGGCGGAGATATCACCATCGACAGTGACAGTCGCGGCACCTGCTTCTGCCTGCGCTTTCCCGCAAGCCAGGACCAGGCCGTGGTTGAAGAGGCAGACTGGGACAGCACCCGTTATCTGGGCCAAGGTGAGCATATTCTGATTATCGATGACGAAGAACAGCTCATCGACATTGCCGGACAAATGCTGGAAATGCTTGGCTACCGAGTGTCTGCGGCCTCCTCAGGAGAGGCGGCTCTCGCCTTCCTCCGCAATCACAGCGTGGATCTGGTCCTGCTGGACATGCTCATGGGGACAGGGATGAACGGTCGTGAGACCTATGAAAAGATCCTCAAGATCCATCCCGGACAAAAGGGACTGATCGCCAGCGGATTTTCGGAAAACGATGAGGTTGAAAAGACCCTGGCGCTTGGCGCAGGCCAGTTCCTGAAGAAACCCTACACCATGGAACTGCTAGGCCAGGCCGTGCACGAGGTGCTGCACGCCTGACCATCCAGGGCTTTCATTGAAAGCTCGACGTCCTTTCCCCGGATCATCCGCACACCTCAATCTGCGATTGAACAATTCCGTTCAAACGATATCTGCCAGGGCCTGTTTCAACTCGGGAAAGGCAAAGACATACCCGGCCGCCAGTGCCTTGTCCGGCCGCACCCGCTGAGAACCAAGAAGCACCGAGGCAAATTCGCCCAGAATCAGGCGCAGGGCCAGGGCTGGTACAGGCAGCAGGGCAGGGCGTCTCAAGACCCGGGCAAGGATTCTGGTCAACTCACGGTTGGTCACAGCCCCAGGGGCTACTCCATTGACCGGGCCTTGCAGGGTCTGATCCTGGGCAGCCCGCAGCATGATGCCCACCAGATCCTGAACATGAATCCAGGACAGATACTGACGACCATTCCCCAGCCAACCTCCCAGACCCAGACGAAACAGGGGCAGCATCTGCTGCAGGGCGCCCCCGTCCCTTCCCAGAACCATTCCGGTCCGCACCGAAACCACCCGCACGCCAAACTCTGCGGCACGGGCCGCCTCCTGCTCCCATTCCTGGCAGACACCGGCCAGGAAATCGGTCCCGGCTGAGGCCGATTCGGACAACCACTCAGCGCCGCGATCACCATAATAGCCAATGGCCGAGGCACACACCAGGGTTCGTGGCGGCCGGTCCATCCGGCCCAGTGCCGCAACCAGCTGCCGGGTGCTCTCCACCCGGCTAAAACGGATCTGGTGTTTCTTAGCCGTATTCCAACGTCCCTTGGCCACTGACTCCCCGGCCAGGTGAAAAACAGCATCAACCCCGTCAAACAGCCCCGGATCAATCGCCCCGGTGGAATTCCACACCCGGGACTCAATTTCACCGAAAAGATGGCGGATCTTTTTCGGATTTCGTCCAGCCACCACCGGCCGCGCCAGTTGAGCAACCAGATGACGACCAACAAACCCGGTTCCGCCAGTGACCAGACTTTTCATACTCACGCTCTCCATACTCCTCCTGTGCAATCAACCCGCCAGACCAACATCCTTTAATACGGCCGATCAAGAATCATTTGTCTTTTGGGCCAGTGCTCTGTTATTCTGGAACCAATGAACTCTTCGGTGTAGCTGCCCGCCCATCATCCCATTATTCCATCATTCTAACCAGCATGGCTGGATCAAAATGGCCAGCCACAACCAACCATAAAAGTTTGTTCCTCCGGCATGGCCAGTCATGGTCTCCGATAAACTTTCATACAAAAAGGTCACAATCATGAACGACACCATCGGCGAACGCCTGGTCCAGGTTATCAAAAATCCTCAGGAATCAGAAAGTCAGGAGAGTTTTGCCCGGGCCATGGAACTGTCCAAGGCCTATGCCAGCTCGGGATCGGCCACCCATTTCAGCGCAGTGGCCCGACTCTTCTATGACCTGTTTGAGATGTTTGAGACCGGAGAAGATCCCAGGAAGAAGTGATCAGGCCGGGGTCTCACGCCGCAGATAGCTGTCCAGACAGGCCTTGCTCCCCTGGCACTGCGAAACTATTTTCCTGATATATTCAATGTTGGCAAAGATGCTTTCCTGGTAGAGATTCCGGTTCACTCCCCAACGCTCTCGAAAATGGGCCTTCATATAACGGGCCATATTGCCAAGACTTGTGTGAATACGTTCAAGAACAACCTGCTGGTAAAAGGCCGAGGTAAACCCCATCAGTTCCACGGCAGACGTATAGTCTTTCACCCCGCCCTCGACCATCTCCTGATACAGCTGGGGCAGGCGCTCCAGATAACAACGGTCGGCCATCTGGGCCAGAATATCGGCAGTGGCCAGGGCAAAGGCCGCCTGTTTGATCGCCGGAGAGGCGAACTCAACCTGGGCCGGATTCTCCTCCAGACTGGTGCACAGGATCATCGGTTTGCAGCCCTTGATAAAATCCTCCGGAAATGAACGGGCCCGGAGATAGGTGAGCAACGCCGCAAATGAACGCTGCTCATGGCCCCTGATCCCCCCATTTTCGGAGCTCACTGTCGAGCCCGGAAGTTGCAGCAGGCCAATATCATGAAAATAGGCACTATAAATCCCCTGCTCCAACTGCTCACCTGCCACCACGCAGCCTTCTGAATGAAGGCCATGAAAGAGACGAGCCGTGGCCAGGGCCACACTGCTGGTATGATTAAAGTCATGATAACCATGGCCCCAGCTGCTGACCCGCTGACTCTGGGCAAAAAGATTTGCCACATCCTGATGCAGCTCCCGAATGGCCCCCTCTGGAAAAGAAGGATGAACCTGTCGTCCCAGTACCAGCAACTCCTCCAGAGGGTTTTCACCCGCGCCGCTCATCAAAATCTTTATTCTTGCCGCATGATCCATATAAAAAATCACTCATGATCAATGAAATAGTAAACAAGATCTCCATTTTCGATGGGGCTGACAGTGTTTTTTATGGTATCGTTAATAAAAAAGAAATGCAATGGTCCCTCTTGAGAATATCTTGGGAATTGCCGGATAGAGAGGAAACAATCTGGACTTTTTGACCTTCAAAAGGTAGTTTCTTCTGACCAAGCATCATTTTTGTTCGCCGGAAGAGCCCCCATCAAACCTGAACCTCTGTTAACGGCCCATGGGAACATCGGTTGTACACAAGAATATCAGCATCCTGGTCGTTGACGACGATGACATGGTCCGCCGAACCCTGGTCGCCATGCTCAACGCCCTCACCTACACCACCCTTGAGGCCGACAACGGCCTGACTGCCCTCGAAGTCCTCCGCAAACAGACCTGCGATCTGGTCTTGAGCGATATCGCCATGCCGCAGATGAATGGTATGGAACTCCTGGCCCACATCCGGGTCGAATTCCCCGGAACCGATGTGATCATGGCCACCGGCTACACCGATCAGGCCTGCTACGCCCAGGCCATTGAGGCCGGCGCCATCGATTTTATCAAGAAACCGATTGATTTTCGCGAACTGGAAGCCAAGCTGAACCGTGCCCTGCGTGAACGGGATATGGTGCGGCGCCTGGAACAGATCTCGCTCTCCGACAGCCTCACCGAGCTCTTCAACCGCCGCGCCTTTGACCTGCGCCTCAGCAGGGAAACCGAACGGGCCGCCCGCCAGAACTATCCTCTGTTCCTGGCCATGATGGATATCGACAATTTCAAGAACTATAACGATACCCTTGGCCATCAGGCCGGAGACAAGGTCCTGCAGGGGTTGGCCGAAATTCTCCTGGACTCAACCCGGACCAATGTCGACATGAGCTTCAGAATCGGTGGTGACGAATTCGCCCTGCTCATGCCCCAGACCAGCCTGGAACAGGCCAAAATCATTATCCAGCGCATCCTGCACCAATTTCTGGAGCGAGGTTATGGTTCAACCGGTTTGTCGATCGGAGTGGTCTCCTGCCATCTCAGCGGCAAACGGCCGAAACAGGGTGAAGAAGAGATGCTCATCAAACGGGCGGATGAGGCCATGTATCGGGCCAAGGCCCAGGGAAAAAATCGGATCGTCTGCGATATCTGATCCTGCCAAGAGCTGAAGGGCGGAATGGTTGACGGCGGAGTAAAACCTCGGCGCGTTCAACCGAGGATAATGCAGACCTGGGGGCAGAAAGCCGCGGCCTTTTCAAGATCGGGCGTAATTTCCAGTGGTTGCTCCCGGACCAAGGCCTTATCTCCTGTCTGGTCCATCTCAAAGACATCGGGACAGAGCGAGACACAGGAGCCGCAGCCGTTGCACTCATAGGTATCGATCACCACCAGTTCTTTCATCCCCCTCCCTCCTGTTAGAGCCCCTCTCTGGTGCCCCTGCTCACCGCTCCAGGGCGTTCTTGCTGAACGTGAGATCCGGCGGGACCGGATAAACGCCGTTAAAGCAGGCCAGACAGAAGCTGTCGGCCGGCAGGCCAGTGGCCTCGACCAACCCCTCAATGCTGAGATAATAGAGGGAATCAAGCCCCAGATTCTCAGCAACTTCGGCCACGGTCCGACCAGCCGCAACCAGTTCGCTGGGCGACGGAAAATCAATACCGTAATAACAGGCATTCCGGGTTGGCGGGCAACTGATCAACATATGGACTTCTTTGGCCCCGGCATCACGCAACGAACGCACCCGGCTCCTGCCCGTGGTCCCGCGGATAACCGAATCCTCAATGATGATCACCCGTTTACCCTCCAGCAGGGGACGAACCGGATTGAGCTTGACTCGAACATTGAAATCGCGCATGGACTGGGTCGGCTGGATAAAGGTCCGGCCCACGTAATGGTTGCGGATCATCCCCATCTCCAGGGGCAGCCCGGAGGCCTGGGAATAGCCAATGGCCGCATAATTCCCTGAATCCGGAAAGGGCATGACAAAATCTCCATCCACCGGACATTCGCGGGCCAGGATCTCGCCCATGCGCTTCCGGGTTTCATAGACATTGCTGCCAAAGATGTTCGAATCCGGCCGGGCAAAGTAGACCTGCTCAAAGATGCAGAAGCTGGTCTTTTGCTTGGCGCAGGGAAAGATAGAACGCATCCCGTCCCCATTAATGATTAAGACCTCACCCGGCTCAATATCACGGACATACTTGGCCTCAACCAGATCCAGGGCACAGGTCTCCGAGGCCACAATCCAGCCGCCGTTGTTGAGCTGGCCCAGACATAGAGGCCTGAAGCCGCCAGGATCACGAACCGCAACCAGACTCTCTTGAGTCATGAGCAGGATAGAATAGGCACCCTTGAGACAGGAAAAGGACTCGGACAAGGCCCGATCAAGCCCCAGATGCATTGTTCTGGCCAGAAGATGCAGGACCACCTCGCTGTCCATGGAGGTCTGAAAGATTGACCCCTTGGTCTCCAGGTCGTTCCGCAGCTCAATGGAGTTGACCAGATTACCATTATGCGCCACAGCCAGGGTCTTGCCCTTGTGGCTGACCATCAGCGGCTGGGTATTGATGATATTCGAGGCCCCGGTGGTAGAATATCGGACATGGCCTGCGGACATGTATCCGGGCAGCCCCTGCAGAATCGACTCGGAAAAGACCTCAGGCACCAGGCCCATGGCCTTGTGCAGCCTGACCTTTTCCCCATCTGAAACGACAATCCCAGCACTCTCCTGCCCCCGGTGCTGCAGGGCATAGAGACCAAAATAGGTCAATTTGGCCGCATCTTCATGACCGTAGATGCCACAGATTCCGCATTCGTGTTTGGGCCGTCCGTCATTCATGTCCTGGCCACCGCTGTTTATCATCTGTTTATCCTTTTACTTCCAAGGAATTCCCCGTAATTCATCTGAGCCGAAACCATGAGCGATCCGACACCATCAAAAATGAGAAAGGCACAAAGAGGCGAAATGTCTTTGTGCCTTTCATGAAAACCTGATAAAAGTGATTTATTATAGGTTGCCCAGAAATTCAAGCAGAAAGACGAACTTTCCGCTATTCCCTCTCAACCGGCCACCTTGAAAAATGGGCACTTGTGTTCAAAACACCAGAAGCATAAAACATATCAAAAAAAGTATCATTTTGATATAGTAAGGCTTTCTCGACGAGAATGCAACGAAGCACCTGGACAGTTTTCAAGATGACTCACACTCTTCTCTTTTCGACATGATCAAATTAACCAGCACTGTCAAGGCCGCCGGCTGAGCGGCCAAACTTGGCCCGGGGGACCTGGGTCGAATCTTGCGCGGCATTCAACTGCCGACTCATCCCAATCTGATCGTGGGGGCCGAGACCTGCGATGACGCCGGGGTCTATCGTCTCAATGACGAGACCGCCCTGATTCAGACCCTGGATTTTTTCACCCCCATTGTTGACAACCCTTTTCATTTCGGACAGATCGCCGCAGCCAATGCCTTGAGCGATGTCTATGCCATGGGCGGAAGACCGCTCCTGGCCATGAACATCCTGGCCTGCCCCATCAAGACCATGGACTCCGAGATCTTCCGGGAAGTGGTACGCGGTGGCCTGAGCAAGGTGGAAGAGGCCGGGGCCCTGCTGGTGGGTGGCCACTCCATCGAAGATGACGAGCTCAAATACGGCCTCTCGGTCACCGGCCTTGTTCATCCTGATCGGGTCCTGCTCAATAAGGGCGCCAAACCCGGCGATCGGCTGATCCTCACCAAACCCATCGGCACCGGAATCCTCTGCACAGCGCTCAAAGGGGGCCTGGCCGGGGCAGAGAGCGAAGAGTTGATGGTCCAGACCATGGCCACCCTCAACAAGAAAGCGGCCGAGATCATGGAGCAGGTTCGCGACCAGGGCCTCGCCGTCCATGCCTGCACCGATATCACGGGCTTCGGCCTGCTCGGTCACCTGCACGAGATGCTTGCCGCCTCCGGACTGGCCGCGAAAATCAATGGTCGCCACATCCCGGTCCTGCCCGGAGTCATGGACTTCATCGATATGGGCATCATCCCCGAAGGGGCACACAGCAACCGCACGTTTTACCTGCCCTACCTGCGCAACAAGGGCCAGGGAGAAAACCTGGAGTTCGTGCTGAGCGATCCCCAGACCTCAGGCGGCCTGCTCATCGCCGCAGAACCAAAGGCCGCGGCCGCCATTCTGAGCCAACTCCAGGAGCAATACCCCCTGGCCTGCGCCGATATCGGCGAGATCATCAGTGGCGAACCAGAGACCATCGAACTCTACTGACCCTTCTGCACTTCCTGCACCATGCACTTCTTCAAACTGGCTCAACGTACCCGCAAAGGCACCGCAATAAAGGAGATCGAAATTCTGACGACGCTATTCAACCTTGAACCACAATGGCGTGAAGGAGTTCGGTCAGACTGACCAGATCATCCAGGGCAAGACACTCGTCGGTGGTATGGACCTTGTCCATGCCCGTGGCCACGATCGCCGTGGCCAGACCATGGCTGTTAAAGATATTGGCATCACTGCCCCCACCGGCCATACAAAAATCCAGGGGACGGTCAAGAATCTCTCCGGCCCGGCGCAGCCGCTCCAGGACCGGGGTGCCGACATCCAGCCGCATGACCGGATACTCGGCCTCGGCCGAGAATTCCAGGACCGGCCGGGCCAGGGCCAGATCATCAGGACTCATCCAGCCATTCACCACCTGGACAAAGACCTCCTCGATTTCCCGCGTATAGGCGGCAAGCTTCTCCGGAGAATGGCTCCGCACCTCGCCCTCGAGGATGATCAGATCAGGGATGATATTGGTGGCAACCCCGCCCCGGATCAACCCAAAATTGGCCGTAGACTGCTCATCAAGCCGGCCCAGACGCAACTCGCCAATGGCCTTGGCAGCCAGGCAAAGGGCACTGATCCCCTGTTCAGGATTGAGCCCGGCATGGGCCGCAATTCCACGCACCTGAACCTTGAGCTTGTTGGCCGCCGGAGCGCCGATAATCACCCGGTCAATCCCTGTGGAATCCAGGGCATAGCCATAGGCGGCACGTATCTGACCGCAGTCAAAGGCCTTGGCCCCGAGCAGACCAATCTCCTCACAGGTGGTCAGCAGCAGCTCAATGGGCCCGTAAGCGGCCCCTTCCTCCTGCAGCACTCGAATCAACTCGATCAGGGCCGCAATCCCTGATTTATCATCTCCGCCCAGCACGGTCTCACCGCGGCTGGTAAAGAGATCATCCAGCCGTTGGACCTCAACCCCGACTCCCGGCTGAACCGTATCCATGTGGCAGGCAAAAAACAGGGGCTGCCCTTTGGGATCTGTCCCGGGAAACCTGACCAGCAGATTGCCGCAGTCTGCGCCAGTGAGCATTGCCGATCCATCCTCAATCACGGCCGTGGCCCCAAGCTCCAGGAAAAGTTCACGCAGATAAGCGGCCACCACCCCCTCGGATCGGGACGGACTGTCGATCTCACACAGACGCATGAAGGTATGGGCCAACCGTTCGCGATCAACTAAAGCACTCATCGCCCCTCCCCCTGTCCGGTCAAAAGCACCACCGCATGGCAGCTGATCCCCTCTTCACGGCCGGTAAACCCCATCCGCTCGGTGGTGGTGGCCTTCAAATTGATGTGCGCAGGGGAAACCCCACAGGCCCGGGCCAGACAGGCCTCCATCTCTCCCAGATACGGGGCCAGACGCGGGGCCTGGCAGACCACGGTCAGGTCAGCATTGACCAGTTCAAGGCCCTCGGTGGTTGCCAACCGCACCACCTCCTCCAACAGCCGAATGGAATAGATATCCTTGAACTGCTGATCCGTGTCTGGAAAATGGCGGCCGATATCACCGCGACCCAGGGCCCCGAGAATGGCATCACACAGGGCATGGGTGACGACATCCGCATCAGAATGGCCGGCCAGCCCCAGGGCATGGGGCACGGTAATCCCGGCCAGCACCAAAGTGCGTCCCGGAACCAGGCAGTGGGCATCATACCCATGTCCGATCCGCATCGTGGTCATAACCGGTCTCCCCAGCAGTCGTTCCGCCACCAGCAGATCATCGGGACGGGTGATTTTAAGATTTGTCTCGCTGCCCTCAACCAGGTGTACCGGTATTCCGGCCCGCTCAAGCAGCGATGCCTCGTCTGTGGCCTCATCATCCCCGGCCAGTTCATAGGCCTGCCGCAGAAGAGAAACACGGGCTGCCTGCGGGGTCTGGGCCTGCCACAGACCCTCACGGTCTACGGTGGCCCCAATGGTCTGATTGTCAGCCGCCCGCTTCAGGGTATCCTTGACCGGCAGAGCGGCAATGGCTGCGCCATGGTCCTGGGCCGCCTGATAACAGCGGGCGATCAACTCAGATGTCACCAGTGGTCTGGCTCCATCATGAACCAGGACGATGTCGATCGTCAGGTCCAGGCAGCCAAGTCCGGCCAGAACCGAATCCTGACGCCGGAGACCGCCCGGAGTCAGGATCACAGAATCATGATCCAGCCCATGATTCCGCAGCAGTTCCCGGGTGGCTTCAAGACGTTCAGAAGGGACGACGACCACGATCTGGTCAATACAGGGGGCAGCAACAAAGGCACGGACGGTATGAACCAGGACAGGCACTCCGGCCAGAAGAAGATACTGCTTCGGCTGACCAGCTCCCATCCGGGTTCCGCTTCCAGCAGCGGGTATGACAGCAGCAGCACGCATAGAATTCAATTCAGATGAGCCTCTTGCAAAATGAAGATTTTCATTCAAGATCAAGGCATATGGAAAATTTTACCGCAGGCATCCAGCTGATATTCATAGGATAAAACATTCGAGCTTTCTGCAGAGATCAGGCGAAAAGATCATTTTGCATGAGGCCCCAGATGGATGGTTCCCTTCTGCTGTGAGCAAGAGCCCGCCCTGCGAGCCAAGCCGATGCCCCAGCAGCCGCTGTGCTGCACAGTTACAAAGTACAAAAAAATGGGGTGAGCGATAAGCCGAATTCTGTTCCCCGTTGCCGGGGCCATGATCATTTCACTGGGGATACCGGTCGCCCGGCACCTCTTGCAACCTACCCGGAGACCTCGGACGGGCAGCCCTCAATCGTCTCTCTATTTGGTCTTGCTCCGAATGGGGTTTGCCGTGCCCCGACTGTCACCAGCCGGGCGGTGAGCTCTTACCTCGCCGTTTCACCCTTACCCGGTCAAGCCGGGCGGTCTGTTTTCTGTGGCACTTTCCCCCGGTTACCCGGTGTTCGCGTTACGAACCATTCTGCCCTGCGGAGTTCGGACTTTCCTCCCCGGCAAAACGCCGGAGCGACCATGTGCCCACCCCAAAACTTATGGGCACCTTGAAAAATTGTCTTTTCGCCCAAGATCAGCGTTGCGCTCAAAATTTTATCCTCGGAATATCATCTATATGCCCGTGGTAAAATTTTGAGCGCGCCTTGATCTGTAACGAAAATCCTAATTTTTCAAAGTACCCTTATGAATATCTTCTTCTGAGCCTCTTCTGTCTGCTCATCGGCAAGCCATGCTGAACACGCCGGTTTTCTTCAACCGGTCAAACCGGCCGACGCTCACTCCTGCTCTTCAACGCTCTGATGATAGATAATACGCTGACAGGCCGGACAGTCGAGGAACTGATCGCCGCGCAGGAGCATATTGAACTTCTGCGGCGGAATACTCATGAAACAACCCTGGCACACGCCCTGAAGGACATTGGCCACGGCCAGGCCGTTCCGGCGCTCACGCAGCAGGGTATATTTGCTGAACAGATTTGCGGCCAGCATCTCGGCCTCTTTTTCCCGGGCAGACGCTTGAGATTTACGACTTCGATTGATGGCCGCAACCGCTTTTTTGACGGCCCCTTCCTCTTCTGTCAAGCCTTCCTCCTCACCCTTGAGCAGATTCCTCTCCTCTGTAATCCGGGCGGTCAGGGTCTCAACTTCGGCCATGATCTCAACAATCTTTTCTTCTTTGTCTTTGACATTGCCCTTGGCATCCTCGATCTCCTTGAGCAGCGCGGTCTGTTCACGACCCGTCTGGACCTGCATCATCTTGGACTGACGATTTTTGACATGACTCTGTTCTTCGGTCATCTCAAGTTCCAGGGTCCGACGCTCTTTTTCAAGTTCCTCGATCCGGCTCTCAAGCTTTTCAATGCCCATCTGACGCTCAACACTGGCCGCCCGGCGCTGGGCCAAACCCTCTTCCTGCTCGGCAATCTGGTTATCAATAGCATCGAGTTCAAGGTCCAGGGCCTGCAGGGAAATAAGTTGCGATATGACTTCGTTCAAAACTGTTCTCCTCTCGTATGATTCATGACTGACTTCCATTACAATTTATATGCATAAACGGAGGACGCTCCGTCGTTGTTTTCAGAATATCCCAGGTGTAACCAGTCTCTTGCGCCGCCTGACGCAGGCGGTCGGCCAAAAAGGCGACCACCGGCTGTTCAGTAAAATAATGGCCAGCATCAAGAATACACCACTCATATTCCTGGGCCAGGCGGGCCGTACTGTGTTTTATCTCAGCTGAAAGATAAACATCCGCGCCCCGGCCCCTGGCCGCTTCGGCAAAATCAGAGCCACTCCCGCCGCAGACCGCAACCGTGCTCACAAACTCAGGTAAAGGACCGGCCAGGGCCAGAGACGGACAGGACAACAACCCAGACACCCGGGCCAGAAAATCGGAACCACTCAGGGGCGAGTCATACGCACCGATCCGGCCAATACCGCAGTCGGGCGCAGCAGGAGAGGGCAGCAGGGGGGTGATTCGGGTCAGGCCAAGGCCTGCGGCCAGGACATCACTGACGCCGGCCGCGGCACTGTCAAGATTGGTGTGACAGGCAATGACATTGATCTGCCGAGCCAGGGCCGCTTCGAGAAAACGCCCACCCGGGGTATCAGTGATCACAGCAGACAGGGGGTGAAAGATCACCGGATGATGGGTAATCAGGGTATCGACCCCACGCTCTATGGCCTCATCAAGCAAGGCAAGAGTTGGGTCAAGCCCGATCAGAATTGAGGTCACAGGTCGCTCGGAATGACCGATGAGCAGACCGACATTGTCCCACTCTTCAGCCAGGGAAAAAGGGGCAAGCCGATCAAGCAGGCCAAGAAGATCACTGACTGTGGCTGAGGCCGTCATCCCTTACCTCTGCCGTACAGTTCCGACACTGGCCATAAAAAAAAGGTACAGTCCCGGAGGCCTGTACCTTTTTGTCTTGCTCCACCTGAACCGGGGTTCCCCCCCTGTTCGAGCGTCTCTATAAAGGGGGGTGCTGTTACCCCCAATCTGTTTAGAAAAAATATCAATCTCTTCAAAAAATCTGATACATGACTGCAGATTCTGTATGGTGGGCGCAGTAGGATTCGAACCTACGACCGACCGGTTATGAGCCGGTGGCTCTAGCCAACTGAGCTATGCGCCCTCTCCGGCAATGAAACTCTTTATATAAAAACAGATGCGTACTTTTGTCAACAAAATAATTAAGGGACGGACTCCACACAATTATTGGAGACAAGGGCCACAAAAAGACCGCTCTGCTGTTGCCTCAACCAAGGGGAACCAAGTATGATGATCCAATAGAACTTGATCAGCCCCCGACCTGCAAATGGCTCTTTCCCGACTCTCTGTGATCCTCCATGTATAATAATCTTCTCCTCTTCCTCAGCGCCATCTTTCTCTTTGCCATGGACACGGTTCCGGCGCGCCCCCTGCTGCCCGCCTGGACCTCCCTGCTCCTGACAGCCCTCGGCCTGGCCCTGTTTGACCGCCTCTGTCAAACCCTGGTCCGCCGCAGCACCCTCCGGGGGGCATCAGGGTTTTTTCGGGCAGAAAAACAGACCCAGATCCTGGCCCTGATCTTTTACGCCGGGGCCCTCCACCTCTGTGATGCCAAGTTTTACCTGCACAAAATTCCAGGCGGGGCCACTGTCCCAGCCCTGGTAAGCCTGGCCGGGCTTCTCTTTTTCCTCGTCTTCCTGGCTCTGATCTGGCACCGCACCCGGCCCCATTATAATCAGGTCTTTGACAGCCACCATTCCAGACGCAGCTTTATTCTTTCCAATATCCAGACCAACCTGCCCATTGTCCTGCCCTGGCTGGTTCTGTCCCTGACCTATGATCTGGCCCTGATCCTGCCCTGGCCGCAACTCCAGGAAATCCTGAAGTCTACCTGGGGCAATGTCCTCTTTTACGGCCTGTTTCTGCTCTTCATCCTCCTTGTCCTCCCCCCTCTGGTCCGGAGGCTGTGGCAATGCACACCACTGCCCGAGGGGCTGCTCAAGGACCAGCTAACCTCCTTCTGCGCCCGCCAGAATTTCTCCGCCAAATTTTACCACTGGCCACTGTTTGAAGGCAAGGTCGTCACCGCCGCGGTCATGGGCATTATCCCGGGCCTGCGCTACATCCTGATCACCCCGGCCCTGATCGAGACCCTGACGCTCAACGAGCTGGAGTCGGTGCTGGCGCACGAAATCGGCCACGTCAAACATCGGCATATGCTCCTCTATCTCCTGCTCATCGCCGGCTTCAGTCTCTTTGTCGGTCTGGCCGCCGAACCCCTGACCTATCTCCTGCTCAGTCAAGACCTGTTCTACAGCCTCATGGGACAGATTGACGTTTCCATGGAGGCCCTGCTGGCCCTGTTCACCTCCCTCCCTCTGTTTCTCTCCATGCTCCTCTACTTCCGTTTCTGTTTCGGCTATTTCATCCGCAATTTTGAACGCCAGGCCGACCTGCACGTCTTTACGGCCATGGGCAGCAATAGTGGACTGATCTCAGCCTTTGAAAAGATCGGGATGATCACCGGCAAACGCGACGAACCGAGCTGGCATCACTTTGGCATCGGTCAGCGGATCGATTATCTCAAACGCTGCGAACAAAACCCCGGCCTGATCAAGCAGCACCGCAATAAACTCCGGCTCAGCCTCCTGATCTATGTCATGGTCATGGGCCTGGGGCTGGGGCTGACCCGCCAGATTCCCATTGACCAGCTGACCCGGACCTACGAAGAGAAATACACCGCAGCCATCCTCCAGAAAAAACTCCACCAGGAACCGGACAAGGCACTGTGGCTCCGCCTGGCCGGTGACCTGCTCCAGCATCAGAAGATGGAGCAGAAGGCCCTGACTGCCTACGAACAGGCGCTGGCCCTGGAACCTGGCAATCCCGCGCTGATGAACAATCTGGCCTGGCTCCTTCTCACCGCTGAAAACCGGGAATTACGCTCACCGCACCGGGCCCTGACCCTGGCCCGCAGTGCCGCTACCCGGGCCCCGCAAGGATTTATCTTCGACACCCTGGCCACGGCCTATTGGGCCAACGATCTACCGGCCGAAGCCGTGTCTGCTGAACAACAGGCCATGCGGGCCGATCCGGTCAACGCCGGCTATTACAAAAAACAGGCCATCCGTTTTCTCTCCGTCTCCTATGCCGACGACCTGAGCAGCAGCCAAGCGAGACCCGAGTAATGGTTCTACTGGGCGCCCATGAATCCACGGCCGGTGGCCTGCACCTGGCCTTTGAGCGAATCAGCGCCGTGGGCGGCCAGGCCCTGCAGATCTTCACCCGCAATCAGCGGCAGTGGCAGGCCCCTTTGCTGAGCTTTGAAGAGGTGGCCCTTTTTAAGACTGCCTGGGAGTTGGCCGGAAAGATTCCGGTGGCCTCTCACGCCTCCTACCTGATCAATCTGGGAACGGCCAAGGCCGAACTGCAGGCCAAATCTACCCGGGCCTTTGTCGATGAAATAAGACGATGCGCAAGCCTGCTGATCCCACTGGTGGTCATTCACCCCGGCTCACATGGCGGGGATGGCGTCAAGGCCGGGCTGACCCGGATCACCACGGCCCTGGATCAGATCCTGGAAGAGGCTGCCAGCCCCGACGTCCGAATCCTGTTTGAGACCACGGCCGGGCAGGGGACCGGGCTGGGCAGCCGGTTCGAGGAACTGGCCTGGCTCCTTGAGCACTCCCGGTTTCCAGAACAGCTGGGCATTTGCCTCGATACCTGTCACGTCTTTGCCGCCGGCTATGATCTGCGCAGCCCCAAACACTACCAGCAGACCATGGCCGAATTTGACCGGCTCATCGGCCTTGACCAGATCCGGTTCATCCATCTCAACGACTCAAAAAAGGATCTGGGCTGCCGAGTCGATCGCCACGAACACATCGGCCAGGGGGCCATCGGCCTTGACGGTTTTCGCAATATCATCAACGATTCCAGGTTCAGCCTTATCCCCATGACCCTGGAAACCCCAAAAGATCAGACCCTGAACGAGGACCGCAGCAACCTGGCCACGCTTCGGTCATTGATCAAGAAGACATCATGACCAGTTCCACAGGCTCTGGAGCTTAACCGGCAACCAAACCACTCCTGCAAGAAATGAGGCTCCGCTCTTGACGGCCCCTTGCTTTTCCGCCAGAAATGGCTACCGTATCCTGAGCTGACGATCGCCCCGCCAACTTCCAATTTCGGAGTCCTCAAAGCGGTCACAGCCAAGAGATCACCATGGCATTCAAAATAGTCAGCAGCAATAAAAAGGCCTACCACGACTACCATATCGATGGGACCATGGAGGCCGGGATGGTCCTCTCGGGCCCGGAAGTGAAATCACTTCGGGCCGGTAAGGCCAACCTGCGCGACGGCTACTGTCAGATCAATGAGCGCGGGGAACTGATGCTCTTTAATGTCCACATCTCCTCCTACAGCTTTGCCACCCACAACCCCAATGAGCCGATCCGGGTGCGCAAACTGCTGATGCACAAACGGGAGATTAACAAGCTTATCGGAAAACTTCGGGAGAAAGGCCTTGCCCTGATCCCCTTAAAGATCTATTTTATAGAAAACGGCAAGGCCAAGATCGAACTGGGTCTTGCCCGGGGAAAAAGGCAGTACGACAAACGGGCCACCCTGAAAGAACAGCAGAGTGACCGAGAACTGCAGCGCACCATGCGCCGCAACACCATTTAACCTATCCCATATCCGAATAAAGGGGGCGAAACGGATTCGACGGGAATATATAAGCTCACCGTTGCATGCCGAGCTTCTGTCTGCTCGTAAAACCGATGGAAAAACCTTATAATCGCCGACGATTATAACTACGCAGTAGCAGCTTAATAACCTGCTTTGCCGTTCCCCCAGTCTGCGCCCACAAGGCTGGATCGGAGCGCCGACTCTGAGGGCTGGTTTGACAATGGTGCCTGTCCGCTGTCGAACGAGATTCAGCAGGATAGCAACGAGAGACCCTGGTTCCGGCGGGGCCCTTGGCGCGAAAACTAAAAGCCCGGGACTAAGCATGTAGATACGGGAGGGGAGTATTTTCGGACGCGGGTTCGACTCCCGCCGCCTCCACCAGTAACATTTCCAAGGAAGTACAAGAAAGGCCAGAATGACTTGAGCAATCAAGCTGTTCTGGCCTTTCTTTTTTCAGGGTGTAAACCTGACCACCCTCTGTGTAAATTGAGCTTTCGTGTCCATAATTTTCAGCCTACCTCATTTGAGGTATCTTAAAAAGCAATGAACGCCCCAAAGGGCGGGGTATTAAACCCGGGCTACACAATAAATTTTCCTTTTTCATGATTTCAAGGAAGGAGATCCATTGCCCAAACAGGTAACGGATTCACCTTTTTCTCACAGTATCCGCTTTTAACAATGGCGATCTGTTGGAATCTGTTTTGTCCCGAAGAGTTGTCAAGAATCCAAGCTTCATCCACAAGAGGCAGTACCGTCTTAATGTTTTTCATGGTCCTCGGAATACGCGAATGTATTTTTTCAGCAGGCACATCATGGCCGCCTTCTAGCGTGCGCTGATATACCCTGGCCTCGTTCAGGCTTGGGTCGGTCAGATGGATATAGACCAGTATGACGGAATACCCATGGGCTTTAGCCACTGCGATAAAATCAATTTTCGATTCATGGGAAAAGACGGTTTCGAAACAAAAGGATTCTCCCAGGACGATCATGTTTTCTCTCATTTCTGTGGCCAGAGTCGCAGCCTCGTAACTCAACCTTTCCGGGTGATCCGTATCCATTGTTCTGGCGATCAAATCGGCGTTGACGAACTTGATGCCATATTTGGACAGGTATTGATGATAAAAAGTAGATTTGCCCGCGCCATTCCCACCAGCCAGCACCCAGAGTTGTTTTTCTCCGGCCATCAAATTGCCTCAAAAATACCGTTCTGAAATCTCCCTGTCTGCCTTTCTCCGGTTACAGTATCCACCTTTTCCAGGAAACCGGGGTGACTGGCACTTGCCTCAAAATAGAAGGGAGTTGATGTAACCGGTTTCCCAATGAAGCCTTTTGCCCTGTCCTTCTCAAGTTCGTTCCGCACCGTTTCGGGATCAATGGAAATATTTGGGGTGGGCTCCAAACGAATTTCCTTAAGGCCCTGGGTCACTGCAAAGGCGTCAGCGGTGCTGATTTTTGAAGCAATGGCCTTGCCCAGTGTCGCCCAATATTCTACTTGACCATTGATAGACCTATGTTGAACCTTAGCTTGTCGTTGGGCCTGGATTACCAAATTTTCGTCAATTCTTAAAGATCGGGTCCCCATGGATGCCTCAATATATTGAGTTAAGTTTGTAGTGTTCAGCATCGAAAAGATGCATACTGCCACAAATTAATACTTCAATCTCGCATTGTCAATTTGAATTACAAGGGGTGTCAGCTATTCCAATCTGGGATGGCAAGAAATGGTTACGTATACTCAGGAAAGCTCAACTTGCAGTTTTGCTTAAAAAGTTAAGATTGCCAATGGCTTCCTTCGGCTATTTCTGTCTCGATGTTGATGGTTGGGTGGGAGTAGTATGTTGTATTTATTACAATTTTGATTGGAACTGGAGTGGGTTGTGACTTTTGTGTTTTTGCTGCCGGGAGTTTCGTCTGAGGAGGGGTTTAATGGTCATCCTCAGGGAACAATCCTGGGTATATTCCATACCGGTTGGGAGGGGGAAATGCCTGTTTTTGTCGGCTGTACTTTTCCACTGGAAAGCGAATTCTTATTACCTAATGCATGACATTTCCTTTCCTGTTAAGATTCGTGCATGCAGTTGTCCCAGGGGTTAACTGCATGCACGGAGGATTGCGATGCTATTTTTTGATCTGGTTGCCAATGACGCCGCCGACTGCCGCGCCCCCTACCGTGCCGGCCGCGCTGCCGCCGGTCAGGATAGAACCGCCCACCGCACCGACACCGGCACCGATTGCGGTATTCTGGTCACGTGCAGACATTCCGGCACAACCACCCAAGGCAATTAGCAACGTTAATGCCAGTGTATTTACGGCTAACTTTTGTATTGCGTTCATTTTGACTACCTCCGATTAAATATCCTGTATCAGGGAAATTCCCTGCGGGCTGTGGAACTTTGTCCTGGATCGAGTACCTATTTAGTCTCGATTGACTTCATTGTCGTCTCAGTCCGCTCTTGGACTGCGGGTGTTTGGATCGTTTGCGTGATGGTTTTCCGCACTACTGGTTTGTTAGTGCCCGTCCATAAATGACCCTTTTGCCCAATATCGGCGTTATGCTCAAAGAATAATGCTCGGAATATCAAACATATGCCTGCGCTTATTTTTTTCGCATGCCTTGATCTTGACCAAAATTGCTCATTTATGGACAGACACTTGTTAGCGATCATGCGATCGGCCTTCCTGGGTGCAGTAAACCGTCACTGGCTTACCTGACTTTTATTAAAATAACAGCAAGTTTTGTGCCAGGCTACCAGGACTCAGTATCCAGTCACCCATCATTATGATTTTTTATGAATAAATAGAGAAGAAAGCAATCGCGGATCTGTCATTAATAGTCATGTCAAAAGGGTCATATTTAGCCTGTGGTCATATACGACCCTTTGCTCCAGTCGCCTGGGGTGTTATGGGATGCACATGAGAAACAGCTCCTCCAACCACATCAACTCGGACTGGCAATTCCGCTACGTCCATTGCCAGCAGGTTATGCGGAGCGTTAACATTGCCACATCCAACCTCTGATCTGGGAGTGACCGGCTATGCAAACTGAGACGATTTTGATCCTGTTGTTTTCGGTGGCGGCGGCGGTGGCGATTGCTGTGCGGCAATTGCATGTGCCATACACGGTGGCTCTGGTGCTGACGGGGTTGGCGCTCGGCATCCTGAACTTGTTTACCCCGCCCCATTTGACCAAGCAATTGCTGTTTTCTGTTTTCCTGCCGGGTTTGCTGTTTGAAGCCGCTTTTCATATCGAGTTCAGAGAATTCTGGCGTAACCGTCTGACCATCGCGTCACTGGCCGTGCCGGGTGTTGCCGCGGCGGTGGCCTTGACCACTGTGATTCTGTCCCCTGTTGTCAACACGCTGCACCTGGAGCTAGGTTTTACCTGGCAGTATGCTTTGGTATTTGGGGCGTTGATCGCGGCGACCGACCCCATCGCGGTGGTGGCAGTGTTTCGGAGTCTCGGTGTACCGCGACGGTTGTCGGTCTTGCTGGAAGGTGAGAGCTTGCTCAACGACGGCACAGCAATAGTGTTATTCACGTTGAGTCTGGCATTGGTGAACGGGGCTAACGTAACGGCTTGGCAACTGACGACAGACTTTATCAAGATTGTTGGTTTTGGCGGATTGATTGGCTTGGCTGTAGGTCTGGCGGTCTCGCAAGTGATCAAACAGATTGATGATGCGATGATCGAGATTACGCTCACGACCATTGCGGCATATGGTTCGTTTGTAACGGCCGAGCATTTTCAATACTCGGGCGTGATCGCGGTCGTGGTGGCTGGGGTGCTCTGCGGCAATTACGGAGCCCGCACCGGCATGACGCCGTCCACACGGGTTGCCGTCGAAACCTTTTGGGAATATGTGGCTTTTGCGCTGAACTCGATTGTTTTCCTGCTCATCGGCCTGGAGGTGCATCTCGATGCTTTGTTCCTTTCGTGGCAGGCTATTCTTGTCGCGTATCTGGTCGTGACCGCAGGCCGCGGGTTGGTGATTTTCGCGGTGTCCGGTTTGTTGCGCAAGACGCGCGAGCAGATTCCCTGGGCGTGGAGCTTGGTGCTGACTTGGGGCGGATTACGCGGCGGCTTGCCCATGGTGTTAGTTTTAAGTCTGGCGAGGGATTTCCCGCATCGGGATCTTTTGGTGACGATGACGTTCGGGGTGGTGATGATCTCGATTCTGGTACACGGCATGACCGTCTCGCCCCTGTTGCGATGGCTGGGCATAGTCAAGGGACGCGAGCACAGGGAAGCATATGAATTCGCCCGCGGCAAATTGCAGGCCGCCAGCGCAGCCCTGGCAGAGCTGGAGCGTATGTCGCACGTGCATTTTTTTCGTAACGATGTGCGCGACCACATCAAGGATGAATACGAAAAGCGCATTGCTGAGGAGCAAGACAAGATCGACGGATTGGAACTTGACCACGCGGCAATTGTAGCCCAGGAAGCACAGTGGGCGCGCCGGCATCTCTTGCTGACGGAGAAGAACCATGCGATCGGTTCATTCCAGCAAGGCGTTCTCGATCAGGAAATTTATGAGAAGTTGCTGGCGGACATCGACGCACGCTTCTTGTGGCTGGAATCGGGAGCAGAGGAGAAGACTAACGCAGAGGTGAACTCTGCCACAAATAAAGAGTAAAATCAGAGAAAACATCCTACAAAACAAAATACCCATACCGGCCGAGACCCACACATCGAAGCTGTGGACCACGCCCTAGACCAATTTTGCCTGCAATCCCATCTCATGCCGGAATTGCAGGCAAAATTGGGGTCATCGCCGGACGGCCTCAATCAGGCCGAGTCGTGACCCGGCAGCACCTCTTTGGGACTGGATTGCGTTTTTCGATGGTATTGTTTTTCGCTGAAGAGGATGCGAACAAACCCTTGATTGTGCAGATAACCTTCATGCGCTCTCTTACACCATGATTTTGAGGTTGCCCCATGCATAAGTTGAAACAACTCTGGATTAATCTGCGGTCGAGCTTCTGGTTTTTGCCTTCGCTGATGGTCACAGGCAGCATTGCCATTGCGGGCATATTTATCGAAGCAGACTCTGCTGGTAGCGACCGATGGCTGAGCCAGTGGCCACGTCTGTTTGGGGTAGGGGCGGAAGGTGCGCGCCAGATGTTGTCAACGCTGGCCGGTTCAATGATGACGATTATAGGTATCACCTTCTCCATGACCTTGCTGGCACTTGTGCTGGCGTCGGGACAGTACACCTCCCGTGTTCTGAGGAATTTCATGCGCAGCCGCGTTACGCAAGCGACGCTGGGGGTTTTTGCAGGAATTTTTGCTTATTGCCTGATCGTGTTGCGCACCATTCGCGGCAGTGGTGGTGCAGACGAATTCGTACCGGGCCTGGCCGTATTCTTTGGATTTGTAATGTCGCTCGGTGGCTTGGGTGTCCTTATCTATTTCATTCATCATATTGCTTTGTCGATTCAGGCATCCAGCATTATCGCGTCGGTCGCTCAAGAGACCGACGCCTCCATTGATCGGCTATTGCCAAATAAACTGGATCAGGGGCCCAATGAAGATGAAAGCCGGATTCAGGTACTTGATTCACAGGATGAAAGGACCTGGTATCCAGTGGCGGCAGCATTGAGCGGATACATTCAAAGCGTGAATAATGATGCGCTGCTGCGCTTGGCGCGGCACAGCAGGACCATCGTGCGTATGGAGCACGGCATCGGCGCATTCGTTGTGCAAAATACAGCCTTGGTATCGCTCGCCCTGACTTACCCGCCAGGCCAGAAGACAATTGATGCACTTAATAGTGCATACAGTATTGGCCGCCATCGCACAGTTGATCAGGACCCGGCTTTTGGTATTCGACAGATCGTAGATATGGCCCTGAAAGCAATTTCACCTGGAGTCAATGATACCTCAACGGCGGTGATGTGTGTGGACTATCTGACATCGATTCTGGCTCGGCTGGCCGGTCGACAATTCCCGCCATCTTACCGATATGAAGAAGAAACACTACGTGTGTTGGCGATTGTTCCGAGCTTTGAGGATCTAGTTGCCGAGGCCTTCGATCAGATTCGTGGTAGTGCCGAAGAGAATGTTGCCATTCTGGCGCGCATGCTCAGTGCGCTCGATACCATCGGAAGTCTGACGATCAGACTCAGCTATTTACGAGCACTCGACGAACAGTTGCAGTGGATTGCCGAGGTGACCGATCGCTGCATCAAATCCACCCATGATCGAGCGCAGCTCGAAATGCGGTTGTCAGAGGTGCGCGAAACGCTGAGAGTCCAGTTTGCCTTGAGCGCAGGGGAATAGAATAATCTGGATCAGTTCAGTTCAGTTCGAAAGAGTTCCTTTTGACGATTTTCACATGCTGATTGACAAGGTTTCATGGGCAATAATTTGCAAGGAAATAGAGTTAATCATGTTGTTTTCTTGCAAATTATCATACCATAAAATATGTAAAATTTCCTTATATTATAAACCATTGAGTGCTTTTTCAAAGACGACTGATTAAACAACGGCCTATGCGCGTGCGATCCTATCTGGGCGCAAATTATATGAACCCAACAATTTGGTTGATTCAATATCAGCCAACGAAAATAAGCTGTCTTCGAGAGCAATAATTTCCTTTAATTGTGTGTCGTTTTCAGGTTTCAATTATAGTTTCCTTTTCTGCCCTTATACTTAATTTTTGATATATACCGAGCGCTATAATTAAAAACCCTGAAACAAGAATGAGAGAAGCTGGATAGAGTAAAAGAGTGACATCCTTTGTTCCGGCTTTAAATACATAAACTAACCCTTCAATGCTGACCGCGATAGAAATAATTACCATTATTTTTGTTATCGTCTTTCGGGCTTCTGCAGGTTCGCGAAGTTCTTTATTTAAAAAGACCTCTTCTTCAATCATATACTTTGCAACGTCAATAATGGCTGCTGATATTATTATCGTTCCTACAGATTGAAGCATTAACGGAATAAATTCACCTTTTATCGGAGTTGAAATAATAACCTCATAAACGGACCATCCCATAATCAATATAGATATCCCAATAAGTGCTAAGGCCGCGAATAGATAAATTAGAGTTGATGTAATTTCAAATATTTTTTTCATAATACGTCCTTTCTTGACGATTGGCTAATAGGTTCAACCTGATGCTGTTCCTGACCTTGGAGTTTATTCAAAAGTTGTAAATTGAAAGCCTTGCTTTTCTCCCCAAAGTAAATTGACCGGTGAGGAAAAGGTATTTCGATATTGTTTTCATCAAAAGCGTATTTAATTCTTCGCAAAAACTCTCGCCCCACTTCCCATTGCCGGATTGGTTTTGTTTTAATTCGTCCTTTAATGACAACGGCAGAATCCCCGAACTTGTCAACTCCAAAAATATCAGGTTCTTCGAGCATGAGATCGGCGTACTTTGCATCTTCCCGCATTGTTTTGCCAACCTCCTGCATAATTTCGATGACCTGATCGGTATTCTCTTTATAAGCAACTCCTATATCAAAAATATATGCCGACCAATCGTTCGTCAAATTACTCAATGTGGATATTGCCCCATTCGGAAAGATATGAACAACACCACCTAAGTCGCGGAGAACAGTTGTCCGAAAATTAATCTTTTCCACAAGACCTCCTGTCCCATTTATAATAGCCACGTCACCAACGCGTATTTGATTTTCCAAAATTATAAAAAACCCGGAAATAATATCACGGACCAGGTTTTGGGCACCAAAACCAACAGCAAGCCCAACCACACCGGCACTGGCAATAATTGGTCCGATTTCGACCCCAAATTCCTTTAAAATCACCAAACCAACTGTTAGCCACAAAGTAAGCAAGAGCGCCTGGTTTATCAAACGAACAATCGTTTCAATTCGTTTTTGGGACTCCGAAGGCGGCTCGCCCTCCTCCTCACTTTTATTCATTAAATGTCTTTCAAGGCGCTGAATAAATTTTTGAAGCACTTTCATCATAACCCAGGCAAAAAGAAGAATCAGTGTGACACGCAGCCCGGTCTTAAGAATGGTGTCCCAAGTAAAATCACGCAGAACCATATGAATTATATCCATTTCATTCCTCTTTAATCTTGTTGAAATAATAGGGAGCGGACAAAGAGTGAGTTCCCTCCTGCGGCAAATATGAATCAATTGGGCCTGTGGCGAGAATAGGCGGTACTACTATGCTTTCAGCATTCAGGAGAGAAACAACGCGTTGCAAGGAGCTAAAGACCATGAGTTTCTCCCACTTTTTGGGCTGGTAAGATCCAAGAAGAAAGGATTTCTGAAGTGACTCCGGGCTTTTAGTAAAAAAAATACCTTCCTCTGTCAGTCTTACCATAACTTTGCGCTTATCCTCTGCACTTTTCACCCGCGTAACAAATCTTTATCTTTCAAGCCGCACCAGGATTCCGGTGACGGTAGAGATGCTGATGCTGGTATCGTCGATGTCAAACAGCTATAATAATCCGTTTTCACTGGCAAAATTGACCTATACTAACAGCACCGGCATGGTGACCTACCGCTCTAAGATGACCCATGATAAAAACAAAAAGAACTTTGCCATCAGCACGGCGGAAGAGCTTATAGCCGCCATCACCCAACACATCCCCGAGAGGAGGAGGACAGCATGGCCGAACAAAATAATGGTAGTGACCGCTGCACGTTGTTTTGATCAGCACCTATTGAAAGCGAGCCATGATCATTAAGGTTGAGTCTCTTGCAAGAGGCTCCTGTTTAAGTTGCTCATGAATTGCTGAAACTGTTAGCCTTGATAATAAGATAAAATTGGCTTTCTCATCAAATGAGCGTAAGGTTAGCATTAGAACTCCTGTAGAATTCGACAAATTGCGGTCGCGCTGCTCACGGCGCGACTCGCCGCTGATCCTGACGGTCGATGGCGGTTCGATCATTAATTATCTGCCGCAAAACATTGACCGCCTCATTCCATCGTTTGTGTCAGAGTGGCATCCACTCTATGGAAAATTTGTGTCTTGACAGGAGGGGCCACGTTACGACACCTTTGTGAATGCCACCAAGGAATGTGCGTTAAAGGTGGTGCTTACGAACGCAAGTGCAGGAGTCTTAGAGGAAAAAGTCTTGAGCGAACAAACCCGTGTCAGCCATCCCATATATAATCTTCTCCCCACGGAAATAGAAGGGTTCAGTTCCCTGGCCGAACTGGCCCTGGATATGCATTGGTCGTGGAATCATGCTACCGACGAAGTATGGCGGCAGCTTGATCCCGAACTGTGGGAGATCACACATAACCCCTGGGTTGTCCTGCAGACGGTCTCGCGCGATCAGATTGAACGCGTGCTGGCCGATCCCGTTTTTCGTAAAAACGTTGACGGCCTGGCGCAGTCCATACAAGAAGTGGCGGGGGTTCCCGCGTGGTTTCAGCAGAATCATACGCAGAGCTCCCTGACCTGCATCGCCTATTTCAGCATGGAATTTATGCTGAGTGAGGCCTTGCCCATCTATTCGGGCGGGCTTGGCAATGTAGCCGGCGATCAGCTCAAGACCGCAAGCGATCTGGGGGTGCCGGTGGTCGGCGTGGGGTTGCTGTATCAGCAAGGTTATTTCCGCCAGGTGATCGACAAAGAGGGGATGCAACAGGCCCTCTTTCCGTATAACGATCCCGGACAATTGCCGATCATGCCGTTGCGCCACCCGAATGGCGAGTGGCTGCGGCTGGAGATCGACCTACCCGGTTACTCGGTCTGGCTGCGCGTCTGGCAGGTTCAGGTCGGTCGGGTCAAGCTTTACCTGCTGGACAGCAATGACGCGGCGAACTTCCCGGCTCATCGCGGCATTACCAGCGAGCTGTATGGTGGTGGGCCGGAGCTGCGCCTCAAGCAGGAAATGCTGCTTGGCATCGGCGGCTGGCGGCTGCTTCGTGCGCTTGACATCCAACCGGAAGTCTGTCATCTGAATGAAGGACACGCGGCCTTTGCCGTGTTGGAACGCGCCTGCGGTTTCATGGAAGAGACCGGGCAGTCCTTCGAGGTCGCGCTGGCCGCGACCAGAGCCGGGAACCTCTTCACCACCCATACGGCAGTGACTGCCGGCTTTGACCGTTTTACTCCGGCCCTCATTGAACAATACCTCGGAGGGTATGCCGAACAGAAACTCGGTATACCACTCCACGACCTGCTGGCCCTTGGCCGTGTGAATCCCAATGATTCGTCGGAGAGTTTCAACATGGCCTATCTGGCGATCCGCGGCAGCGGAGCTGTTAATGGCGTGAGTCGCTTGCATGGGAAGGTCAGCCGGAACATCTTTCAGCCTCTTTTTCCCTATTGGCCTCAGGATGAAGTGCCCATCGGACACGTGACCAACGGAGTCCACATGAGGAGCTGGGATTCGGCCCCGGCCGATGACCTGTGGACGGAAGCCTGTGGAAAAGATCGCTGGCTGGGGATGACGAAAACCCTGGTGCATGATATTCATTGCGTTTCCGATGTCACCCTGTGGCAATTCCGCATCGCTGCCGGCAAGTCTCTTGTTGAGTTTGCTCGTGAGAGATTGTCCCGGCAACTGGCTCTCTCCGGCGCGTCGCCCGAAGCAATTGAGGCGGCAAAATATCTCTTTGATCCCAACACATTGACACTCGGTTTTGCCCGCCGCTTTGCGACCTACAAGAGACCGAATCTGCTGCTGCACGATCCTGAACGACTGCTTCGTCTGTTAAGCAACCCGCAACGACCAGTACAACTCATCCTTGCCGGCAAGGCCCATCCGGCAGACAAGGAAGGGCAGGCACTGATTCATGAATGGATAGATTTCATCCGTCAGGCGAAGACCCGCGCACACATTATTTTCCTGAGCGACTATGATATGTTGATTACAGAACAGCTGGTGCAGGGAGTGGATGTCTGGATCAATACGCCGCGGCGACCCTGGGAGGCGTGTGGAACGAGTGGCATGAAGGTACTTGTCAATGGTGGCATCAACCTCTCGGAATTGGACGGCTGGTGGGCGGAAGCCTACACGCCTGAAGTTGGGTGGGCCTTGGGGGATGGTCAGGAACATGACGATGATCCCGCCTGGGACGCTGTTGAAGCCGAGGCGCTCTACACCCTGCTTGAGAAGGAGGTAATTCCGGAGTTTTATGACCGTGATGAGCGCGGCATCCCCACGGCCTGGGTGGCGCGGATGCGGGAAAGCATGGCGCGGTTAACACCCAAATTCTCTGCCGATCGCACGGTGCGTGAATACACCGAGCAACATTACCTCCCGGCTGCGGAGGCCTATCGTAAGCGCGCTGCCGATACAGGGGCAAACGGCAAAAAAGTAGTAAATTGGCAGCGGGCGATTGCCCGGAACTGGCCGAATCTGCACTTCGGCGAACAGAAGGTGGAGACCAAGGGCGAGCAGCACCTCTTTGAGGTTCAGGTCTATCTCAATGAGCTTGCTCCTCAGGCAGTGCGGGTGGAGCTTTATGCCGATGGAATAAGTGGCAGCACAGCGGTACGCCAGGAGATGAAGTCTATTCGCCCACTGGTCGGCGCGTCAGGGGGCTATGTCTACAGCGTGTCTGTTTCAGCGGCCCGCCCGGCAGCGGACTTTACGGCGCGCGTGATACCGAGCTATGACGGTGTGTCGATCCCACTGGAAGAAGCACGCATTCTGTGGCAGCACTGAGCTGATTGACGTAAAAGCAGATGCGAGGATAGAAACAACAGCGTGGCCAATCAATCACTGATCTGTTTCAGGAACAAAATTGTTAATAGATGAGGGCGTTCTGCAAAAATGGAGTCGATTGCATGAATAAGCAATCGACCTGCCGGTTTCACGACTCGCTGCTGATCCTGGCGACTCATGTCGGTTCAATCAGCAACTGTTTGCTGCAAACCGCTGGAACAGAAGACGTGTGTGAATGTAAACTGACAGAAGATCAGCGGGAGCCGATATGAAGAACACAACTAGTCCTGCAAACGTCGGCGCGGTGGTCTCGGTGCGGGGCAGTGTTGTCGATATACGCTTTGATTCGCAGTTACCCTCCATTTACTCATTGCTGCATGCACAGGAGGGGAAAATCGCCATTGAAGTCTTAACGCAACTTGACGCCCATCATGTGCGGGGAATCGCGCTGACACCCACCCAGGGACTCGCCCGCGGCATGGCGGTGGAAGACACCGGCGGGCCGCTTACGGCGCCGGTCGGTAAGGGAATTCTTTCACGAATGTTCGATGTCTTTGGTAATACCATCGACCGCCAGGATGAGCCGAACGATATCCAATGGCGCTCGGTGCATCGGGCTCCGCCTCCCTTAGCACGGCGTTCGACCAAGTCTGAGATATTTGAAACGGGGATCAAGGTCATTGATGTGCTGATGCCGCTTGAGCGCGGCGGCAAGGCAGGGCTCTTTGGCGGGGCGGGCGTGGGCAAAACGGTGCTGCTCACCGAAATGATCCACAACATGATCGGACACCAGCAGGGCGTCAGCATTTTTTGCGGCATCGGTGAGCGCTGTCGTGAAGGCGAGGAGCTTTACCGCGAAATGAAGGAAGCAGGTGTGCTGCCAAACATGGTGATGGTATTCGGGCAGATGAACGAGCCGCCGGGCAGCCGTTTCCGCGTGGGTCACGTGGCCTTGACGATGGCTGAATATTTCCGGGATGACGAACACCGCGATGTGCTGCTGCTTATCGACAACATCTTCCGCTTTATTCAAGCCGGTTCGGAGGTGTCCGGCCTGATGGGGCAGATGCCGTCCCGTCTGGGCTATCAGCCGACCATGGGCACCGAACTGTCGGGACTTGAGGAGCGCATTGCCAACACCGATACCGGCGCCATTACCTCCATACAGGCGGTGTATGTGCCGGCGGACGACTTCACCGATCCGGCGGCGGTCCATACCTTCTCCCATCTCTCTGCCTCAATCGTGCTGTCACGCAAGCGGGCAAGTGAAGGTCTGTATCCGGCCATTGATCCGCTCCAATCCAATTCCCGGATGGCCACGCCGGGCGTTATCGGAGAGCGCCATTATCTTCTGGCCCAGGAAATCCGGCAGACGCTTGCCCAATACGCAGAGCTCAAGGACATCATTGCCATGCTCGGCCTTGAGCAGTTGTCGCCACAGGACCGTAACGTGGTCGCCCGCGCCCGCCGCTTGGAGCGCTTTCTTACCCAGCCGTTTTTCACCACCGAGCAGTTCACCGGGCTCAAGGGCAAGCTCGTCAGCCTTGTCGATGCGCTGGACGGCTGTGAGCGCATCCTGCACGATGAATTCAAAGACTACCCGGAGAGCGCGCTCTACATGATCGGAACAATTGATGAGGCCGAGGGAAAAACTCAAACCGGTAAGCCGGCAGCAAAGACCGAATCTGAGCTCACAACCGGGGTCAGAAATAACTCTACGTCCGAGCCGGAACCTGAACCGGAGATCGAACATGCAACCGACACGTATGAATCTTAAAATCCTTCTGCCGTTCAGAATCTTTGCCGAGACGTCCGGCGTTTCGCGCATCGTGGCCGAGACCAGCGAGGGTTCAGTCGGACTCTTGCCTCGTCGACTGGACTGCGTGGCGGCACTCGTGCCCGGGATTCTGATCTATGAAAACGAAACGGAGGGAGAGGTTTTTGTGGCCGTCGATGAAGGGGTGCTGATCAAGACCGGCCCGGACGTGCTCGTCTCCGTGCGCAACGCCATTGGCGGAACAGACTTAGGCCTTTTGCATACGGCGGTGGAGCGGGAGTTTCTGAACCTGACTGAGCGGGAGCAGAGCGTCCGCTCAGTGATGGCGAAAATGGAGAGCGGTTTCATCCGTCGTTTAGCGGAGTTTCATCGTGAGTGAAAAACCGGAGAGCAAGGGGGCAAAAGAGCGGCCTGCGTTCAGTCGGGAGGTCGGTCTGCAGGCAACGCGCAAGCTCAAGGCGCGGCGTCACCCCACGCCCGGCGTCTGGTTTGGCCTGGGCATGATGGGACTGATCGGCTGGTCGGTGGTGGTCCCGACGCTTCTCGGTGCAGCACTCGGTATCTGGCTGGATAAACACCATCCCGGAGACAGCCCCTGGACGCTGGCGTTAATGGCAGCTGGCCTTACCCTCGGCTGCTTCAATGCCTGGCATTGGGTCACCAAAGAAGACGAGGCAATGCGGGAGGAAAAGGAGGATAACAATGATAATGATGAATGAAAGTCTGATACTGCTCCTGGCGTCGATGGCTGGGGGAGTGCTCGGGCTGATTTATTTCGGCGGCCTCTGGTGGACGGTTCGCAAGGGCCTTGCATCTGAGCGACCGGCACTCTTGTTTTTCGGCAGCATGGTGTTGCGGATGAGCATTGTCCTGCCTGGATTTTATTTTATTGCACAGGCTCAGTGGCAGCGGCTGCTGCTGTGTCTCCTTGGCTTTGTCATCGCCCGTCTTGTTGTGACACGACTCACCCAGGCAGCTGAGAAACCAGTCGACCTGGCACGGGAGGCCAACCATGCGCCTGAGTCCTGACGAGATTATTTTCTGGCAATACGGGTTGTTCAAACTGAACGCCACCATTGTCTTTACCTGGGCGCTGATGTTCGTGCTGGCCGTGGGTGCCAAGCTGATCACGCGCAATTTTTCTACGGGTCTGAAACGCTCCCGCTGGCAGAACCTTGTGGAAATCGTCGTCACCGGGATCGAGACCCAAATTGAAGAGGTAGGCCTGAGTCAGCCGCGGAAATATCTCGGTTTTCTAGGCACACTTTTTCTGTTTGTCGCCGCAGCCAGCCTCTGTACTGTTCTTCCTGGCTACGAGCCGCCGACAGGCTCGCTCTCGACCACGGCAGCCCTGGCCTTGTGCGTCTTTGTGGCCGTACCGTTTTTCGGTATAGAGGAGAAGGGGGTGGGCAATTACCTCAAGTCCTATATGGAACCAACCTTCATCATGCTGCCGTTTAACCTCATCAGCGAGATCTCACGGACACTGGCCCTGGCCGTCCGTTTGTTCGGCAACATGATGAGCGGGGCAATGATCATCGCTATTCTGCTCAGCATCACGCCCTTCATCTTCCCGATCGTCATGACGCTGCTCGGCCTGCTCACCGGAATGGTGCAGGCCTATATCTTCAGTATCCTGGCAGCGGTTTACATCGCAGCAGCTACGCGTGTCCGTAAATCAAAACCTGAACCCGAGGCCCAAAACATTGAAGCCTGAACGACCACAACATAAGGAGAACCTATGGACAGCATGACCTACATCGCGGTGGCATCAATTATCATCGCCGGCATCACCACCGGTTTCGGCACGATGGGGCCAGCGCTGGCGGAAGGACGGGCGGTGGCGACGGCGCTGACCTCACTGGCCCAGCAGCCTGATGCCTCCACTACCATTACCCGGACCTTGTTCGTGGGTCTGGCGATGATCGAATCAACAGCCATTTATTGCTTTGTGGTCTCGATGATTCTCATCTTCGCCAATCCCTTCTGGAACCACGTCATCGCCCAGGCCACAGGCAAATAAGCCCATGTTAATCGATTGGTTCACGGTCGGAGCACAGACGCTCAATTTTATCATTCTGGTGTGGTTGATGAAGCGCTTTCTTTATCAGCCCATCCTCCATGCCATTGACGCCCGGGAGAAGCGGATCGCTACGGAACTGGCAAACGCCGAGGCGAAACAGACCGAAGCCCAAAAGGAACGCGACGAGTTCCAGCACAAGAACGAGGCGTTTGACCAGCAGCGCGCCGCCCTCTTGCGCCAGGCGACGGACGAGGCACAGGCCGAACGTCAGCGGCTCTTCGATGAAGCGCGGCAGGCGGCCGATGCTCTGGGTGTCAACCGCCAGGAAACGCTGCGAAACGATGCCCATAACCTGAATCAGGCCATCGGTCTTCGGACCCAGCAGGAGGTATTCGCCATCGCCCGCAAGGTGTTGACGGATCTTGCCGCGACGAGTCTGGAAGAACGGATGGGCGAGGTGTTCAGTCGCCGCTTGCAGGAGATGGAGGGAGAGACGAAGGCAGACCTTGCCGAGGCCCTGAAGACAAACTCGGATCCTGCGCTGGTGCGCAGCGCCTTTGACCTGCCAGTGGAGCAACGGGCGGCGATTCAAAATGCGCTCAACGAAACTTTTTCGGCTGAAATCCGCGTCCGCTTCAAGACCGAGCCGGAGTTGATCAGCGGCATTGAATTCAGCACGAACGGACTCAAGGTGGCATGGAGCATCGCTGATTATCTGGCGTCGCTGGAACAGGGTGTCGCTGAGCTTCTGCAGGAGAAGGACAGGCCTGCAGCCAAGGCCGCACCTCAAGCTGAAGAACCTCAGACCACAGTAGAAGAGCAATGAACAGCGAACCTGAGAGCCTCAAAAAGGTTTTTGATGGTGCATTTGCCGGACTAAGCCAGGCGCGGGAGGCATTCTCTCCACAATTAACGCCACGGGAAGTGGGTACGATCACCAGTGTTGCCACCGGCATCGCCAAGGTGTCGGGTCTCCCCGGGGTGGGCTTTGATGAACTGGTGGCCTTTCCCGGCGATGTGCTCGGAATTGCCTTCAATCTGGACCCCGATGAAATCGGCGTGGTGCTGCTTGGCGAATACTGGCATCTGCACGCCGGAGATGAAGTCCGGCGCACGGGCCGGGTCATGGACGTGATCGTGGGCGATGGCGTACTTGGGCGCGTCATCGATCCGCTCGGTCGGCCACTCGATGGGAACGGGCCGATAGCCGCAGACCGGCGCCTGCCCGTCGAACGGGCCGCCCAGCAGATCATGGACCGTGCGCCGGTGACGGTGCCTCTCCAGACCGGCATTAAGGTCATCGATGCCCTTGTTCCCATCGGGCGTGGCCAGCGCGAGTTGATTCTCGGCGACCGCCAGACCGGCAAGACCGCCATCGCGATCGATACCATCCTCAACCAGCGCGGCCAGAATGTCCTGTGCGTCTATTGCGCCATCGGTCAGCGCGCCTCCTCCGTCGCCAAAGCCGTGGCCACCCTGCAGGAAAAGGGAGCGATGGCCTACACCGTTGTGGTCGTGACCGAGGGCAACGACCCGCCTGGTCTTGCCTACATCGCTCCTTACGCCGCGACCAGCATCGCGGAGTCTTTCATGGAAGCGGGCCGGGATGTGTTGATCGTTTACGACGACCTCACCCATCACGCCCGCGCCTACCGCGAACTCTCTCTTCTGCTGCGCCGTCCGCCCGGTCGTGAAGCCTTTCCCGGTGACATCTTTTATATCCACTCCCGGCTGCTCGAGCGGGCGACGCACCTCCGCCAGGAACTCGGTGGCGGCTCCCTTACCGCGCTGCCCATCATCGAGACCGAAGCGCAGGACATCTCCGCCTATATCCCGACCAATCTGATTTCCATCACCGATGGGCAGATCTACCTCTCCCCGTCACTTTTTGCATTGGGCGTTCTGCCGGCGGTCGATGTCGGTAAATCCGTTTCGCGGGTCGGCGGTAAGGCGCAACGGGCGGCCTACCGTGCGGTGGCCGGTGACCTCAAACTCGCCTATGCCCAGTTCGAGGAGCTCGAAACCTTTGCCCGCTTCGGCGCCCGTCTGGATGAAGATACCCGCAAGATCATTGAGCACGGACGGCGAATTCGCGCCTGCCTGCAACAGTCGGAATTTGCGCCGGTGTCCGTGCCTGCGCAAATCGCCGTGCTCCTGGCGTTGACCGCAAAACTCTTTGACGGCGTGCCCCTTGATCAGATGAAAGTCGCTGAGCAGGCCCTGCGCGCGGCAGCGGCGGATATCCCGACGGAGGTGTGCGAGCGCTTGGATACCGCTGAAAAAATGAGCGACGAGGATCGGAACATGATTATCCAGATCGCCCGGCAGGCGCTTGCTCCCTTCCAGCCTCAACGTGAAGCCAAAGCTGATTCCAATCCTGAACCTGCAGAGAAATCATGAGCGAGACCACGGCGAGTCTGCGCCGAAAGATTGGCGGAGCAGGGGATCTTCAATCCGTCGTCCGGACGATGAAGGCTATGGCCGCCTCAAGCATCGGACAATACGAGAACTCGGTGCGCTCGTTGGCCGATTACTATCGCACGGTGGAGCTGGGATTGGGGGCATGCTTCCGGGAAAGCGGGGCGCCTCCTTTGATGGGAGAACAGAAAAGAGAGACGGGTGCGGCTGTGATCGGTGCAGTTGTCTTCGGTTCCGACCAGGGTCTGGTGGGCCAGTTTAATGATGTGGTGGCCGATTATGCACTCAAGAAGCTGGCGGCCCTGCCGGCTAAACCCCAGATCTGGGCCGTCGGTGAACGCGTTCATGCGCGCCTGGCCGCTGCGGGTCTGCCGTTGAGGGGGCTCTTTGCCGTACCGAGCTCCGTCAAGGCCATCACCCCGCTTGTTGGGCAGATTCTCTTGGAGAGCGAGATGGGCCATAGCCAGGGTGAAGACACTGAACTCCACCTTTTCTACAACCGTCCCAAGTCCGGGGCAGTTTATGTGCCTGTCAATCAGCGACTGCTGCCGCTGGACGAAAAATGGCAACGCCAGCTGGTTGAACTTCCCTGGCCGACACAGAACCTCCCCGAGGTCATCGGGGGCGGCATGACGACCTTACGGGTACTCATCCGCGAATATCTTTTTGTCTCGCTCTTCAGGGCCTGCGCCGAATCGCTGGCCAGCGAGAACGCGAGCCGCCTGGCGGCGATGCAACGTGCCGATAAAAACATTGACGAATTACTGGAGGACCTCAATGGAACCTTTCATCGTTTACGTCAGAGTGGCATCGACGAGGAACTGTTCGATGTCATCTCCGGCTTCGAAGCGCTGAGCGGAGCGGCGTCAAGTGGGGACGTATGACTGGGAACTTGAGATGAAGTGGTCGGGGTTAGTGAGACACCTTGGACACCATCAGAGTGAACAAAAAAGAAGGATCGAGGGAAGGAGGACGGAACATCCCTTAAAAGAAGAATATTCTCATCAATGAGAGGTACAATCTTAGGGCGTTTTTCCTTAGGATGGGAATAACTATCCAGCAAAGCAACCAGCATGGCTGGACCAAATTGGCCGACCACCTCTCATTCTTCGTGTGAAATATTACTGGTACAGTGTAACTATCCACCTTAATGCCGAAATCGGGCGTTAAGTTCGGAATTGTAACTGTTCAGGAGTGCCACAGCTGCGAGAAAGAGGTCTGCGAAGTGTACTGATTTGTACATGAGCAGGCCGATGACGAAGCAGGTAAGCGAGCTTGCGAGACTCCGGATGGGGTGCTACTGGACAGTTACAGCCAAAAGAACATTTCTTGCACAACGGTTGACATTGCATTAAATAATTAATCTTCCCATCAAGGGAAAAAGGTCCTGATCTCCTTGATTCTCTTCCCCGGCTTTTATGGATTGTAATGGAAAGAGTGGAGACGGAGCTGACCGTGGCCGCCATTTTTTTTCTTGTTTCTCCTGCCCTGGTCGCATAGTCTTTTCCTGGACCTTGATGTGTTGCTGATGATGAAGTGGACAGAGGAGGAATGACGATGAGTGGAAGTCCCCAGATCCTGTTGATGGATGATGATCAGGAGATTCTCAATATCGGGAAGATGTTTTTTGATATGCTTGGCTTTGGAGTGGATTGCGTGACCAATGGTCATGCCGCGGTCGAGGCCTATGGTAGGGCCCTGCGTGACCGAAACCCGTTTGGGTTGGTGGTCCTTGATCTCAATATCTATGGGGGGATGGGCGGACGTGAGGCCCTGCAGAAGCTGCAGGGCCTGGACCCTGAGGTACGGGCGGTGGTGACCAGTGGCGACGGCAGTGACCCGGCCATGGTCGATTATCAGGGGCATGGTTTTGTGGCTGCTCTGGCCAAGCCCTTTGATTTTCAGCTGTTTCAGAAAATTGTTGAGGAGCAGCTCAAGAGATGATCCGGCCCTGGCTCAGGTCTCTGGCAGTGGTGTCCTGCTGCGTCTTCCTGCTCCTGTTCACCTGGAAGGCGGCGAGAGCAGCGCCGGTGGTCTTTGTCTCCATTCCACCCCAGGCGGCTTTGGTGGAGGCCATTGGTGGCCCAGAGGTGACCGTTGGTGTTCTGCTGGCTGCTGGTCGTGATCCCCATCAATTTTCGCCTACTCCCAGACAGGTCCAGGATTTGCTGGCGGCGGACTGCTACCTGACCGTAGATCTCGCATTTGAGCGTCGACTCCGGGAACGGCTGGCGGGACTCAGCCCGACGCTGCGGCTGGTTGATATGGCTGCAGGTGTTCCCCGGCTGGCCACGAATCATGACCAGGAGCACGGGGTGGAGCATGGACATGATGCCGACCCCCATCTCTGGCTCGGTTTTGATCAGCTTTCCCGCATGGCCGAAAATGTGGCTGTGGTCTTAAGTGAATGTGATCCGGCTGGCCGATCTCGTTATGAAGCGGGCCTGGCTGACTTTCAGGCCCGTCTGGCCGTTGTCCGCCGGCAGACCATGACCCTGCTCAAACCGTATCAGGGGGAAACCATCTTTGTCTTTCACCCTGGCTTTGGCTATCTGGCCGCCAATTTCCAGTTGCAGCAGCGGGCCGTGCAGGTGGAGGGGAAAAATCCCTCTCCCCGACAGCTTCGTGAGTTTATCGGTCTGGCGCGGGAGGCGGGCATCCGGGTCCTTTTTGTCCAGCCCCAGTTTGATCCGCGCAGCGCCCAGGTCATTGCAGAGGCCACCGGTGCCCGGGTGGTGGCCATTGATCCCCTGGCCCATGATGTCCTGACTAATATTGTTTCCATGGCCGAGCAGCTGGCGGCCGGATTTGCCGCCAGATAGGCAGCGGTCAGGTGTGAAAGTGTTTGTCGATTTTTTCATCCCGGCAGTCCGCAAAACCCGAAGTCAGTACAACCTTTTGAGTATTTAATCTGTCATGTCGTCTGAATTGCCCATAATCCAGTGTGACGGGGTCTCATTTGCCTATGGCGAGGCCCCGGTTCTGACCAATGTCTCGTTTACGGTCCAGCCCCTGGATGCGGTTTCTCTGGTGGGGCCCAACGGCGGCGGGAAGTCGACCCTGCTGAAACTGATCCTTGGTCTGGTCACTCCGCAGCAGGGGACGATCACGGTCTTTGGCACCTCTCCACAACAGGCCCGCAGTCGTATCGGCTATATGCCCCAGCATCTTCAGTATGACGCCGACTTTCCGGTCTCGGTTCTGGAGGTGGTCCTCATGGGTCGGGCCCGGCCGGGCTGGGGGGGGCTGGGGCGTTATTCACGGACTGATCGCAGCCGCTGTCTGCAGTTCATGGCAGAACTTGGGGTCGAGACCCTGGCCGCGGCCTCGTTCAGAGACCTGTCCGGCGGGCAGCGCCAGCGGGTCCTGATTGCCCGGGCCCTGGCCTGTGAACCAGAACTCCTGCTCCTGGATGAGCCCACGGCCAATGTCGATCCGGCCGTCGAACTTCAGTTCTTCGAAATCCTCAAACAGCTCAGCCACCGGGTCACGGTCATGACCGTCTCCCATGACCTGGGTTTTGTCTCACAGCTGGTTGATCGGGTCTTTTGTGTGAATCGTGAACTCCGCATCCACCCCACCTCGGAGCTGACCGGTGAGTTGATTCGGGAGATGTACGGGGCCGATATTCGGATGGTCCGTCATGATCATTGTTGCGGAGAGGAGGGGCACAGTCATGACGGAATTTTTTAGGGCGCTCATGGCCCCGGATTTTGCCTTTCTCCGCTATGCCCTGGCCGCAGGTCTCCTGGCCGCACCGGCCTTTGGTCTGATCGGCACCTATGTGGTGGTCCGGCGGATGAGCTATCTGGCCGGGGCCATTGCTCATTGCGTTTTGGGCGGGATCGGTGCGGCCCTCTATTTTCAGGCCCGGTACGACCTGAGCTGGTTGAGCCCCATGTTCGGGGCCATCGTGGCGGCCCTGGCTGCGGCCCTGATTATCGGGCTGGTCAGCCTGCGCTGTGGCGAGCGGATCGACTCGGTGATCGGCGCCATCTGGGTGCTGGGCATGGCCACCGGGATCATGTTCCTGGCCAAGACCCCGGGTTATGTTGACCCCATGAGTTACCTGTTCGGCGATATCCTGATGATCAGCCGCAGTGATCTGCTGACCATCATCGGCCTTGATCTGATCGTCATCACCCTCGGAATCCTCAGTTATAACCGGATGCTGGCCCTCTGCTTTGACGAGGAGTTTGCCCGGCTGCGCGGTCTGCAGGCCGAAATCTCCTTCCTCCTCCTCCTCTGTCTCACGGCCCTGACCATCGTCCTCATGGTCCGGGTGGTGGGCATTGTCCTGGTCATTGCCCTCTTCACCCTGCCTGCGGCCGCGGCCTCCCAGTTCAGCCGTCGTCTGTGGCAGATGATGATCTGGGCCACCCTGATCACCATGCTCTCGGTGATTGGTGGTCTTGCCGCCAGTTACGGTCCTGATCTGCCCAGCGGCCCGGCCATTGTTATGGTTGCCGGCGCCATCTATCTCCTGATCATGGTCGGCCGGGCCCTGAAGAGCCGATTGCGCTGATCCATGAGCCTCTTGCAAAATGATCTTTTCGTTTTACCTCTCTGTTATGTTTAAAGTTTTCTCCTCGTAATGTCGGATAGATGCCTGCGGTAAAAAATTTACACGCCTTGATTTTGAACGAAAATCTTTGTTGTGCAAGAGGTTCCACTGTTTCACGGTCTGGCAGTTGTTCAGGGCTCTGGCGTTTTTCCCTGATGGTCGTGGGGCTGGTCCCCGTAGGGATGGACGTGCGGGTGGGTGTGGAGCCGAGCCTCGTCGCAGCGGTGCAGGTGGCCATGTGCCAGGGTATAGACGGCCTCGGTGGTCTGGTCAAGAAAATCCCAGTCGTGGGAGATGATGATGTGGGCCTGCTGGAGAGAGCCCAGGATCTGAATCAGTCGTTCGCGGGTGGCCGGGTCCAGGTTGTTGGTGGGTTCATCCAGGAGCAGGAGTTTTGGCCGCATGGCCAGGATGGTGGCCAGGGCCACAAGCTTTTTTTCGCCGCCCGAGAGGCGATGGGTGAGTCGTTCCTCGAAACCAGCAAGCCCCAGATTGTTCAGGGTCGTTGAGGCGATCTCCCGGGCTTCGGCGGCAGATTTTCCAAGATTCAGCGGGCCGAAGGCCACATCTTCCAGGACAGTGGGCGAGAAGAGCTGATCGTCGGAGCTCTGAAAAAGCAGGCCCACGTCTCGCCTCAACCCCCTGAGATCGCGGGCCTTGCTGATGGTTCGTCCTTCCAGCAGGAGTTCTCCGCTGTCGGGTGTGAGCAGGCTGACCATGATCTGGAACAGGCTGGTCTTGCCGCAGCCATTGGGGCCGATCAAGCCCAGGCGCTGGTTGCTCACCTCCAGGTTAAGGTCCTGGAACAGGGGCGTGATACCACCCGGAGGGGTATAGGAGATGTGGCGCAGCTCGAGCAGAGATCGCGTGATCATAAAAAGTTGGTGGCCAGAAGGGTGAGGGCGGTCAGGAGCAGACCAACCAGAAGGGTGAGATCAATGGTTGTCAGGTGGGGCTGAGCCAGGGTGTGGATCTGGCCGCGAAAGCCGCGCAGGAGCATGGCCTGATGGACTCGCTGGCCCCGGTTCCAGGCCTTGATCAGGGTCATGGCCAGGAGATGGGCCACGGTACGGTAGGTGTGGAGGTTGTTGCCCGGGACAAAGCAGCGGAGGCGTGCGGCCCTGAGCAGGCGTTGAAACTCCTGATGGATCAGGAAGATGTGGCGGTAGCTGGCCAGGAAAAGGAAGGTGAGACGCCTGGGGGCACCGAGACCGTCCAGGCCGTGGCCGAGCCTGGCAATGGTCGAAGTCGCGAGCAGGGCCAGGAGGCAGAGGAGTACTCCATTGCTCTTCAGGGTGATCAGAGTGGCCAGGCGCAGGCCCTCGGGGCTGAACTGGAGAGTGGTCGGAATGATTTCCCGGCTGTGATAGGTGAAGGGCAGGGTCAGCCAGAGCAGGAGGGTGAAGGCGTTGACAGCCAGCAGCCGCTGCAGGACCCGGCGACCGTTCAGGCGGGCAGCCAGGACCAGGAGGGTCCCCGTGGCCAGGCCGCAGGCCGCAGTGAGCAGGGACGGGGTCAGGGCCAGAACCAGAGTGAGGGCCAGGGCGGCCAGGACCTTGATCCGGGGGTCGGTCGTGTGCAGGAGGGTGGTGCCTTCGCTGAAGGGTTCGTCGATCATGGTTGGGGCTGGGGCAGAGGATCGAGGTAGATCCAGAGCACGGCCCCCAGTTCCACCTCTTTGGGGTTGCCTGACGGGTCGGGCAGGGTGAAGTTGCCGGTATTCAGGGCGGCAAATCCCCACCAGCCGGGCCAGGGGCAGGTGAAGCTGAACAGGCCCTGGGCATCGGTGATGATCGTCTGGCTGATGTGGGCCTCACTTGCTGCCTGACGGCCATCCTGGTTGTAATATTCCACCTCGACGGTGCTGGCTGGAACCGGCCGGCCATCGAGCAGCACCTGGCCGCGAAAGCTGTTGCCCGCATAGAGCGCAAAGGGACGGACGAGGGGCACGATCTCGGTCTTGAGCCCCAATGGGACCGCCCAGCCCTCATCGCCACCGTAGGCCGAGACGGCCGTCTTGGTGGTGTGGAGTATCAAGAGATCTTCGGCCGGTTCCCAATAGGGCTGCGGCTCCATGACCAGCCAATGGACACCGGGACGTTGCGGCTGAAAGGTGAACTGCCAGCCCTGCTGGCCCATGATCGTGGTTGGTTCAAGAGAGGCGCCCAGGTCTTGGCGGGTGTTCTCTTTGAGTGCAAAGATGGCAGCTGGTCTGGCCATGTCCATGCCCTGGCCCGTGAAGGGGTGGGAAAAGGAGAGGCGGACTCTGGTTGATGGTCTTTCCTGGTTCAGCTGAGGCGTATCCGGGATGACCATGCCAAAATGGGCCAGGGCCGGTGATTCGTTCAGGAGCAGGAAACTGAACAGGGCGGTGATGAGGGTTGTTCGAATCATGGTGTTCCGGGTTGGTGGTTATTTTTTTCGGGTTTTGGCCCAAGCCAGGAGACCGGCCAGGCCCAGGAGGTAGCCGATGCCGCCCAGGATGTCACGCAGGTCAGGTTCTCGCGTCTGGAGGCGAGCCAGGTCGCGGTGGATCGGGGCCAGTTTCTCGTCCAGCAACTGATCAAGGCGTTTCAGGTCCTCGGGTCTCATGAGGCCGGAGGAGGATGGAACGGCTGAGGACCGGGCAGTCGTGGTGAGAGACAGGGACTCCTCCACATTTTTTTCTGGATTGGGTGTGGGTCGTGCCGGTTCAGTCTTCTGGGGCTGCAGAAGCCACTGGGCCTGATGCCCCTCACCACCCGAGACCGTGATCAGCAACTCCTCTGTCCGGGCAGTGGCAGGTAGAGGAAAGCAAAAGGTGCCGTCCGGTCCGGTGACCCCGCGTACAAGGACGATCCCGCTGTCCTGCCCCTTGGGGGCTGCACTCACCGTGACCTCTCCTCGGACCAGGCTTCGTCCCCCGGAAAACGAGCTCTCCACCGTGACTGTCTCGCCGCTGACCCAGGCAAAGACCCGCAGACCGTGGGCCGGAGAGGAGACTGGCCAGAGCAGGAGCAGAATGATTAGGATGAGCAGGACGACAAGTCGCTCTCTTGTGATCCTGTCACCCTTTATGCCGGTGTTGCAAGATCCCTGAATGATCATCCCGTCTTCTCGATCAATGGGGGAAGTTTTTCTCTTTTCAAGGCTTGATGACATTTTCTTTATTGTGCTGCTGGATTTTATGGTTTGAGGCCCAGGATTTCGGGCTGGACGCGTAAGAGAAAGCGGACGATGAACAGGGTGATCCCCCCTTCGATGACCATGACGGGGAGATGGGCGATAATGAGCAGTGTTGCGGCCTGCTGAAAGCCAGGATCAGAGAGCCACAGGGTTGCGGCATGAAGCAGGCTGGCCAGGAGCAGGGCCAGGAAACCGGCCAGGAAACCGGCCAGGGCCTGTCGGCGGTGTCCCTGGCCTAACCAGGGACGGAAGAGCAGACCGCAAAGGACAGCTGGTCCGGCGATATTCATGGTGTTGACCCCCAGGACCAGAAGACCGCCGTATTGAAAGAACAGGGCCTGGAGGAGCAGGGCAATCAGGATGGCCGGAAAGGCGGCCCAGCCCAGGATCAGGCCCAGAAGACCGCCCAGGAGCAGGTGCATGGAGCCCGGTCCCAGAGGGACATGGACCAGGGAGGCGACGAAAAAGGTTGAGGCCAGCAGGGCCGTGGTCATGAGTCGCTCATAATCCAGGTGTCTGAGGCCGATCATGGTGCCAAGAGTGCTCACCAGCCCACCGCTGATCAGGATTGGTGCGCTGAGGATGCCTTCTGAGATATGCATGTCAGGTTAGCGGCTCAGTGGAGGTGTTTGCCAGTGGAACTCATGGCCAGGTTGCCGCTGCGCACGCCGCGCAGGGCAATGAGGTCGTTGGCCAGCCCCTGGATCTTGCCGGCCTGACCACGGACGATGATCACCTCGAGGCAGTTGTCGTGATCCATGTGAACATGGGTGGTGGAGACGATCTGGTGGTGGAGATCATGCTGGAGCTCGGTGATCTTTTCCTGGAGCTGGTGCTGATGGTGATCGTAGACCAGGGAGATGACTCCCATCACATCCTTGTCTGCCGCCCATTCGTCTTCGACCACCCGGCCACGGATCAGGTCGCGCACCGCTTCCGAGCGGTTTTTGTAGCGCCGCTGCCTGATCAGGTGGTCAAAGTCGTGCAGCAGCTCTTCTTCCATGGAGATGGTAAAGCGTTTGAGCATCTGGTAATACCTTTTTTTAATTTGTACTACTGGGATGGCCCAAGGTATCTTTTTTGGAAAGAGGGGTCAAGGATTATCTGGCGGGAGGTGTGCTGGAGAGGGGGAAATGGTCAGTTCGGGACGTGGCAACGACGGAATTGACAGGGGCGGGAGCACCTGCTAAGAATTGATTTATGGAAACTTCTGTTCAATTTGAATTTATCGGTAGAGTCCGTTCCTGTTATCCTGAAAAGTTCGGGATTCCCCGTCAGTCCGGGCTGGTGAAGTCCAGTTCCGGGCGTCTTGAGTTCTCCTTCGGCTATGACCGGGAGGAGATGGTCCGTGATCTGGAGGGCTTTTCTCATCTCTGGCTGCAGTTTTTTTTCCATCAGGCCGTGGAGGAGGGCTGGCGGCCCACGGTCCGGCCACCATGGCTGGGCGGACAGAAGCGGGTCGGGGTCTTTGCCACCCGCAGCCCGCATCGTCCTAATTTTCTCGGGCTGTCTGTGGTTCGCTTACTTGGGATCAGTGTGGTTGACGGTCGTCTGGGGCTGGATCTGGCTGAACTGGATCTGGTCGACGGAACACCGGTGCTGGACGTGAAGCCCTATCTGCCCTATTCAGACAGTCGGCCCGAGGCCACCAGTGGTTTTGTTCACTGGAATGAGGCGTCGTGTCCGGTGGTGTTTTCAGATGGGGCGCGGGAATTTTGTGTTGAGTATGAGCAGCGGACCGGTCGCCCCCTGGCCACCCTGATCAGCGAGACCCTGGCCCAGGACCCGCGCCCGGCCAGTCAGCGTCAGCAGGAGCGGAGTTACGGCATGGCCCTCTGGGATGTTAATGTCCGGTGGCAGGTCGGTGCGGATGGGGTGTTTGTGGTTGCAGAGATCAGCGACGGCCAGATTTGACCGCCGCTGGAGGGGCTGGTGAATCTCGAGGGTGAGCGAAAAAAACGGGTTATTAGAGTCTCTTACAAGCCAATACTCTTGTTCAGTCTCTGCTGTATGTGTAGATTTTTAACCTTGAAATATCAGCTAGATACCAGATATTTCAAGGTTCAGCATATCCGCATGCATTGATCTTGGACGAAAATCTTGCAAGCGGCCCTTTGGCCTGATGGCGTTATCAGAACTGGAGGCCAAGCTCGGCAAAGGGGCCCTTGAAGGTCAGGTCGGCCCGGATGTCTTTTTCGTCGATGTCAACACTCTCGCTGCGGTAACCGGCGGTGAGGAAGAGGGGAGACTGGGTAAAGGGTTTATACTTGATCCGGCCCAGATAATCATAATAGCTGTTGCCGCTGTAGGAGATACCCCGGAATTCAGCTTCCAGGGTCAGCCAGTCAATGGGAGTGAACTGGGCCCCGAGGTAGAGCATGGGCACCACCAGATTTTCAGAGGCGGTTTCAGTGGTGGTTCCCTGGGTGACCGTGCCGTCAAATTTCAGGAAGCGGACGTTGATGCCCCAGTCGATGTTGAAGGTATTGAGGGTGGCGGTTTGCAGCAGGGGTACGCTCCAGTAGAACCCCAGGTCGTAATGATCCATGGAGACTTTGGAGTCAAAGGCGACATTGGCATCATAGGTCTGGTCGCCAAACTTAAAGTTGACCGCTTTGGAGCCGTTGCCCTTGAACTCCATGGGGGTGGCCATGGCGTAGATATTGGGCAGGATGCTCAGGGTCTCGATCTTGATGCGGACCACGGGCCGGGTCTCTTTGTCCCAGCCGGCCTCACTGCCGATGTCGATCTGGTCGGTGGTATTGGCCAGTTTGTAGCCAATGCTTCCATCAGGGTCCTGCTGCCAGACACCGGCTGCGATTTCGATGAATTGGGCCTGGGCCAGGACGGGCAGGGCGATAAGGGCGGCGGTCAGGATGGTGGTCAGGCGCATGATTTTCTCCCGGGTTGAAAGAATGGTGAGGGGGTAAAGCAGGATAGGAAAAGTATAGTTGATAACACCCGCGCTTGTCAAAGAGGAATTATGGGCTGCAGCCGGTGTGCATTGTCTGTTTCATCTGGCCAGGAGCAGACATGCATTGTGATGATCCGGGGTTGACAGACCTGTGGCTCAACTTTTATTTGACAAACTGTTTTGCTGTAGTACTCTTAGATGAGAATTATTCCTTATTTCATCAAAAAAGAATAGAAAGGAGGTCATGATGCAGAAATGGGAATGTCCGTGTGGGTATATTTATGATCCGGAAGAAGGAGATTATGAGAGCGGTATTGAGGCGGGAACAAAGTTTGAAGATCTTCCGGACGACTGGGTTTGTCCCAAATGTGGGGCGGAAAAGGAACATTTTTATAAGGTTGATTAATCCGCAACTATTCAGCGCCACCTGTTAATCTTAACCAGGACCTGACCAGGAAAGGAAAGAGGCAGGAACAGGAAGATCCCTGACCGGCGTATCTGAAACATGGGCGACGGATAAGTCGTTCATGTTTTGGGCGGAGCATAGCCGGACAGGGATCTTCCTGTTCCTGCCGGGCCAAGCTCACCACATGAAGGCTCTATCTTAAAACCTCACTGAATAACATTAATCCTTTCTTTTTTCCTGCAAGAGAAGTGCTCTGGTCCGGGCTGGCCTTGAGAGGCTTGCCCGGACTGTGTTCAGTTGGAGCCAGGCCTTGATTGATCATCAGGCTCCGGTTAAGTCTTTTTTCAGGAAGGGTGCCAGGGCAACTGCCCCCTTTCTGCTCACGTGTTTGCCGCGAGGAGAGCGGGCAAGGCCGTTTGTTTACAAGATCCAGGCGTATTGATTGTCTCATCCTTTCTTTGTCGCTCAAGCGGTGGCCCATTCATTTTTACCAGTCCTTTCCTCTGTGTATTTCCTTTTTCAGTTCAACACGTTATTGAACTGAAGCCCCCCTGTTTCGCCCTGTTCAGCAATATTTTTCTCCAGCTCCCCTTGTTTTTCACCTGCTCTCGTGTCAGTCTAACAGTGATGTCTGTCAGGTTTTCATTCGGGGACTCTTGCCCATGACTGCTCATTTTCTTGCTCTCCAAGCGATGGGGAATCGTCCATGGTTCATTCTGAAATCAATTACAAAATTCGTGTCGTTCTGATTCTGCCCGGGGCGTCCCTGGGGCAAAAGGAGTGGGCATGAGCGACACCAAAATTTTGTATGTGGATGATGAGCCGACCAACCTGATCAACTTCAGGATAAATGTCGGTGACGCCTATCAGGTCCTGCTCGCCTCCAGTGGCAGGCAGGGGCTGGAGCTGGTCAGGGCCAATCCTGATCTGGCGGTGATCGTTGCTGATCAGCGCATGCCCGGGATGAGCGGGGTCGAGTTCCTGGTCAAGGTCATGCATCTGTATCCGGATATGGTGCGGATCATGCTCACGGCCTATGTCGATGTCGATGATCTGATCGACTCCATCAACCGGGCCCAAGTCTATCATTATATCCGCAAACCCTGGTTGGAATCAGAGATGATGCACATCCTGGGTCTGGCTGTGGAGCGGTATCGTCTGATTCATCAGAACAGGGAGCTGGTCCGGGACCTGGATCATAAAAATCTGCGTCTGGCAGCAGATCTCAAAAAAAGGCAGCTTCTGGAGGAGGCCCTTGAGCGACGCGAGCAGATCCTGGCCATTCTCCATTCCATGTCCAGCAAACTCCTGCTGCAGCGTCAGTGGCAGGTCTTTGTCAAGGGGCTGATCGAACGACTGGGCGAGGTCCTCCAGGTCGGCCGCATCAGGGTTTTTCGTCATCAGTCCTCTGAGGATGGTGGTGGAGTGACGGCCATAGTCGACTGTGAATGGTGGGCACCTGCCCAGGAGTCGCGTTTTGCTCCCATCGCAGGCGCTTTGTTTCCGTTTGCGGAGTGTGGCCTGGAGTGGTGGCTGCAGGCCTTTGTCCAGGGGGAGCATATCCTGGTTATGGACTCTGGTTCCCTGCCGGAAGATCTGGCTTGGTTCACCAGTAACCGGATCAAGACCTTGGTGGCCCTGCCTGTCTGGAGTGGTGAGACCTGCTGGGGACATCTCTCGTTGGAAGACTGTTCTTGCGGCCGGGAGTGGTCGGTACCCGAGATTGATGCCCTCAAGGTTGTGGCCAGTTTCATTGGCACGGCCATTGAACGCCAGAAAAATGAAGAGCGGCTTGCGGCCTATCAGGCCCAGTTGGCCCATGGTGGTCGTTTGCGGGCCATGGGTGAGATGGCCTCGGGCATGGGCCATGAGATCCATCAGCCCTTGAGTGTGATCAATTTGAATGCCGAGTTCTGTCAGGACTATCTGCGGAAACATGCGCCGGCCAGTGCGGCCCTGGAGGCAGCGGTAGAGATCCGGGAGTACGCCCGCAAGATCGAGCAGATCATCAATGCCGTTCGTTTCTTTTCCCGGGCTTCGGCCAAGGGGCAGGAGCAGGTGAATCTCCGGGAACCCATTGAGCAATCGCTGCTCTTTTTTCGTCAGCAGTTCAAGGTCCATCAGGTCGAGCTGGTCGAAGATCTGCTTCCTGAGCCCCCACTGGTTCTGGCCGATAGTCAGCGTTTTGAGCAGGTGGTGGTCAATTTGCTCTCCAATGCCCGTCATGCCGTGGAAAAAAGGGCTGAACAGGAAGGCGAGGCAGATTATTGCAAGCGTATTGAAGTCGTGCTCAGGAGGATGGAGCTCGAAGCAGGTCAGATCAGTTGCCTGCCTCGGGCCTTTGCCGCGGGCCGGGCCCTGTGTTGTGAGGTGAGGGATAACGGGATTGGCATGAGCCAGGAGGTCTGCAGCCGTTGCCTGGAGCCTTTTTTCACCACCAAAGACGTGGGAGAAGGTACTGGGCTTGGGCTTTCCGTGTCCCGGGATATCCTCAGACAGCTCAAGATGGTGTTAGAGGTGAAGAGTCAACCGGGTGCGGGGTCCCTGTTCAGAGTCCTGATCCCGCTGGCTGAGGAGTAAAAGGGGCAGGCGAGAGCCATTTTAAGTTCAGAGGACCCCTCTTTTTTAACAGACTCAAGCCCAGGCACATGGGGCCTGCAGGCTGATCAGTTCTGGAGATGATTATGGACAATGCACTGTATCCGGATCTGCCGATCCTTCATATCGATGACGATCAGGGGGTGGTGACCGCAGTGGAGCGGACCCTGCGGCTCCACAATTATAACAATCTCCTCAGCCTCACCGACAGCCGCCAGGTCAGGCCGCTGCTGGACAAGACCGAGGTGGCCCTGATCCTCCTGGATATTTCCATGCCTCATCTGCGTGGAGATCAGCTTCTGAGGGAGCTGACCTCCGACTTCCCGGAGGTCCCGGTGATTATGGTGACGGCCACGGATGCCCTGGACAATGTGGTCGAGTGCATGAAGCATGGAGCCTTTGACTATATCAGTAAACCCCTGGAGTCGGCTCGGCTGCTCTCGGCGATCCGGGTTGGTCTGGAGATCCGTGAGCTCCGTCGTGAGAATGTGGCCCTGCGCGAGACACGTCGTTCCCAGGTGGTCGGTCCGCGGCGGCCTGGGCTGTTTCAGGAGAGTCTGACCGCCAATCAGGTCATGCTGAAGATCTTTCGGTATGTTGAGGACATCTCTCCCAGCAGTCAACCGGTCATGATCAGCGGTGAGACCGGGGTCGGCAAGGAACTGGTGGCCCGCAGTGTCCACCGGGCCAGCGGTCGGCGGGGGGCCTTTGTGGCGGTCAATGTGGCAGGCCTTGATGAAAATGTTGTGGCCGATACCCTGTTTGGCCATGTCAAGGGGGCCTTTACCGGAGCGGATACGGCCCGTGACGGCCAGGTGCGCCGGGCCAGTGGCGGGTCGCTGTTTCTTGACGAGATTGGTGATTTGAACGAGCGTTCTCAAGTGAAGCTTCTCCGTCTGCTGCAGGAGAAGGAGTATGTCCCCCTGGGCAGTGATCACCCGCTGGAAACCGATGCCCGGATTATTGTTGCCAGCAATCGCAATATTGAACAGCTGGTGGAGAAGGGGACCTTTCGTCGTGACCTCTATTTTCGGATCTGCGCCCATCAGATTGATCTGCCCCCCCTGCGTCAGCGTTTTGGTGACCTGAAGCTCCTGGTCCCCCACTTTGCCCGGGAGGCGGCCCAGGAGTTTGGTCGACAGGAGCTTTTGATTCCCGATGAATTATACGCCTTGTTGAGGAATTATTCTTTTCCTGGAAATATCAGGGAGTTGAGGTCCAAGATTTTTGACGCGGTCAGTCGTCAGCAGGGAGTGGTCCTGGGGATGAGCACCTTTGTCCGGAAGGGAAAAGATGGGGGACGGCGCCCCTTGTCATTTGAGGGAGAGGGACAGGAACGGGTGCGCTTTGGCCCTGCCCTGCCCAGCATGCGCGAGGTTCGCTGCGATCTGGCCCGGGAGGCGTTGCACCGTTCGGGCGGGAATGTCAGCCTGGCCGCCCGCCTGATCGGTATTACCCGCCAGTCCTTGAGTCAGTTTGTTCGTCAGCATCAGATCGACCCCAGGCAGGAGGGAGCGGGTGTGCGACCAGGGAGCGCCTGACGTTCTGGTGGAGTGGGTCGTGTCAGGGCCAGGGATTTCGGTCGACTGGATGGAAGGATGTTGTGTTGGATGATCGTGTGGTACTGGTCGCTTTAGCGGGAAGCATGGCCCATGCAGAATCAATCCTGTTGTTTTGCCTTGCGCTGCCGCTTGCATTCGTACATGGCCGTGTCGCCCAGTAAGAGCAGTTCGTCGATGGATTGCGGATGGTTATGGTCGTACTGGGCCAGACCGGTGCTGATTGAGAGCTGATAGGGTTTGTCGGTGGACTCGTTGCGTTCGCGCAGTTTGGATTCCAGGCGCTGGAGTGCCGGATGATTGCAGCAGGTGGTCTCGTTGCTGCTGAACATCAGGACGCTGAATTCGTCACCGCCCAGGCGGCCGATCCCAATGATATCTGCCTGGCGGAAGGTGTCGCAGAGCAGTCGGGCGGTCTCGATAATGGCCTCGTCGCCCACGTCATGGCCCAGGGTATCATTGATCTGTTTGAAGTCATCGATGTCGGCGTAGATGAGAAAAATAGAGCTTTCCAGGCGTTGGGCGATTTTCAGTTGCTGGGCGGCCATCTTGAGGAAGCCGCGCCGGTTGAGCAGGCCGGTCATCTCATCGGTGATGGACATCTCGCGCAGACGCTCTTCCATGGCCTTGCGCTCGGAAATATCCCGGAAGCTCTCGATGATACCGATCAGCTTGCCGTCGCTGTCGTGGAAGGGGGCGGCGTTGACCAGGCAGGTGATGGTCTTGTTGGTCCGGGTGAGGACTTGTCTTTCCTTTTCATAGTGGAGCGCACCCCCCAGGATCGCATGGTGCGGACAGTCACTGGTCCGGCAGTCTGCATTGCTGATCATTTCAAAACAAGTCTGACCGATCGGTTCGTCTGGCGGCAGTTCCATCATCTCAACAAAGGTGGAGTTGACCCGCTGGACCACAAAGTCCTGGTTGATGATGCGGATGCCGTCTGCAGCGCTGTTGAGGATCTGCAGGAGTTCGATGTTGAGGGTGGCATTTTTGGTCGCAGCCTGCCGGTGTTCCCGGGTCTCATGGGCCAGTTCGGTCATGGCCTGTTCCAGGTCGCGGGTCCGTTCCATAACCCGCTCTTCCAGAAGATCTCTGGCCTCTTCCAGCAGGTGTTCCCGTTCGCGTAAATTTTTGATGATCGACTTGGTGAGCCTGAGGATGAGGAGGACAAAACAGGCGCCGCCGAAAAAGACTGAGCCGGCAATCAGATTGATGGGCAGGGGGACGCCCATGATCTCAATCAGGAGAAAGACCAGGTAGCCCACCAGGAAAAAAGTCATCAGGATGATCAGGAGCCGCCATTGGCTGACGTATGCAGACGGCACGTTCGGTCCAGTCCGAACGCTGGTGACGATGGCCGCCAGCATGCAGAAGGCACCGATCAGGACCAGAATGGTGGTGAGGATATGATAATTGAGCATTGCCAGGAGGTTGGTCAAAGGGTGAAAAAAGAAGGTGCACTCCCTTGAAGGGTCTATGGTAAAAAAAGAGAAAAGTCAAGCTGGAATAAGAAGTTATTTGGTGATGTTGCTCCTGGTGATGGTGCAATAAACCCGGCCACTCACCTCGTAGCGGCCGCTGGCCAGATCATAGGAGAGGCTGGAGCCCTGGAGTTCAAGGCCTGGGGCCTGGAAGTGAATGGGCCCGGGGCTGACCAGGGTCTGTTTGAGGGCGTCATAGTGAAGAAGATCGCTCGTGAGCTCATAGCCCTCACTCTGGTTGACGATCTTGGCCTGGTCGCTCAGGGTCAGGAGGCGACTGGTCTGCAGGTAGAGTCCCTGGCGGGCCGTGATGCGCAGGTGTTGCTTGCGTCCATTGGGAATGGTGGCCGTGACCATGGTCAGTTCCAGTTGGTCCGGGGCAAGAGTGGCGGCCTGCTGGGCGGTGATCTCGCTCTGGTTGGTGGAGTTCTCGCTGGTGATGACCCGGATCTGGTCCAGGACAAAATTATGAGCAAGGGCTGATTGCGCAGGCTGGGTTGTGGGTTGAGCAGAAGGCGGCTTGAGAAAGGCGGTCACCGCTGGTCGCCACAGGGGAAAGGTGATGATGAGAGTCAGGGGGGCAAGCCAGATCAGATTACGCCGGCAGATCATTGACTCAGGTAGCGTTGGAGGAGTTGCTGGTCAAGTCCCTGGGCCCGGATGAGCAGATCGCAGAGGTCGCGCACCGCTCCCTGTCCGCCGGTTCGAGGGGTGGTGTAATGGCAGGCGGCCTGAACCTCGGCCACGGCGTTGGCCGGGCTGACGGCCAGCCCCACCCGAACAAGCAGGGTGAGATCGAGCCAGTCGTCACCCATGTAAGCGATTTCAAAAGGTTTGAGTCCTGTCTTGCGGCTGATGTCGCCAAAGGCATCAAGCTTGTTTCGGATTCCCTGGTAAAGGTGGTTGATTTTCAGTTCAGCGGCCCGCCGGGCCACGGCTTCTGAGGTCCGGGCGGTGATGATTCCGGTTTGAATCCCGGCTTCGTGCAAAAGACGCAGGCCAAAGCCATCCTGGGTATGAAAGGCCTTGGATTCCTGGCCATTGTTTGAATAGAGCAGGGTTCCGTCGGTCAAAACCCCGTCCACATCCAAAAGCAGCAGTTTGATCTCGGACGCCCGGGCCAGCAGGGCCGGATCATCAAGATGGCGTGGCACCCGATCCCTGGCCAGGGTCCGCAGGCCATCAAGGACTTCACAGTCGGAAGGGTAGGTGCCGGGGCGTCCGGGTGGCGGGCAGGAATCGCTCATGGCAGAATCAGGTAACGGCCAGGCGGATGGCGAGGAGTCGGGTGAGCAGGGATTCGACCTGGTCAAGTGGCAGGGAGTTGGGGCCGTCACACAGGGCGCAATCCGGATCGGGATGGACTTCCAGAAAGAGGCCGTCGATCCCGGTTGCCATGGCCGCGCGCGCCAGCGGGGCGACAAATTCGCGCTGGCCTGAGGAGGTCGTGCCCGACCCGCCAGGCAACTGCACCGAGTGGGTGGCATCAAAGATGACCGGACAGCCAAATGAGCGCATGATCACCAGGCCGCGCATGTCCACCACCAGATTGTTATAGCCGAAACTGGCGCCCCGTTCGGTCAGGAGGATGTTTTTGCACCCGGACTGGCGCAGCTTGGAAACGGCGTTTTTCATGTCCCAGGGAGAGACAAACTGTCCTTTTTTGACATTGACGGTCTTGCCGGATTGGGCGGCCGCCACCAGCAGATCGGTCTGGCGACAGAGAAAGGCAGGAATCTGGAGGATGTCCAGGACCGTGGCGGCCTGGTCTATCTGGTTTGCAGCGTGGACATCTGAAATGACGGGTACCCTGAACTCGTCACGTATGCGGCCCAGGATGTCCAGGCCGGCATCCAGGCCCGGACCGCGATAGGAGTCAAGTGAGGTGCGGTTGGCCTTGTCGAACGAGGCCTTGAAGACGTAAGAGATGCCCAGGCGCGAGCAGATTTCGGCCATGGTCCCGGCAATTTCCCTGGCCAGTTCTTCAGATTCCAAAGCACAGGGTCCGGCCATGAGGAGCAGGGGTTGATTGCTGCCGACGCTGATGGGCGCCTGGCCGGGGCGTGTGATCTGAACCGGGGTAACCTGGGTCATGGCGACTGATTCAGCTCAGTTTCTTCTTCAGGGCAGCGGCGATAAAGTCGCGGAACAGGGGATGCGGTCGCATGGGTTTGGACTTGAATTCGGGGTGGAACTGGCAGCCCAAAAACCAGGGGTGGTTATGAAGTTCAACGATTTCCACCAGGTTGTTGTCGGGTGAGGTTCCTGAGATGATCAGACCGGCTTCTTCCAATTGTGCCCGGTACTCATTGTTGAATTCGAAGCGATGGCGGTGCCGTTCCGAAATCTCTTCGGTCTCGTAGGCCGTGCGGGCCAGGGTGCCGTCGCGCAGGACGCAGGGGTAGGCGCCCAGGCGCAGAGTGCCGCCCATGTCTGAGGTCTCATCGCGCACCTGCATGATATTCCTGCGATAATCGAACCACTCCTTGATCAGATAGATGACCGGGTGAGGGGTAAGGGGGTCGAGTTCTGTGGAATGGGCCTTGGCAAGGTTGGCGACATTGCGGGCGTATTCCACCACGGCCAGCTGCATGCCGAGGCAGATCCCGAAGAAGGGAATCTGGTTCTTCCGGGCATAGGTGATGGCCCGGATCTTGCCTTCCACTCCGCGCTGACCAAAACCACCCGGGACCAGGATGCCGTGGCAGCCGTCCAGCAGGGGGGCGGGATCATGGCCTTCCAGGTCTTCGGCGCTGATGTAGCGCAACTCGACTTTGATGTTGTTGGCCAGGCCGCCGTGGACCAGGGATTCGTGCAGGCTCTTGTAAGACTCGGTCAGATCCACGTATTTGCCGGGGATACCGATAGTCACGGTGTCGACCGGGTGTTTGATCCGATAGGCCAGGTCCTGCCAGGGTTTGATATTGGGCTGGCCGGTCCAGATGTTGAGCAGCTCAAGAATCTTGCTGTCCAGTCCTTCCTTGTGCAGGTGCAGAGGCACGTCGTAGATGTTGTCGACATCGATGGCCGTGATGACCGCATCGGTGGGCAGGCTGCAGAACAGGCCGATCTTGCGTTTGAGGTCGTCGGTCAGGGGGACCTCGGTCCGGCAGACCAGGATGTCGGGCTGAATGCCGTCGGCTCGCAGTTCACGCACCGAGTGCTGGGTGGGCTTGGTCTTGACCTCGCCTGCGGTCTTGATGTAGGGGACCAGGGTCAGGTGAATGAAGAGCGTGTTCTCGCGCCCAAGATCGCCGCGCAGCTGGCGGATGGCCTCGATAAAAGGCAGGCCCTCGATGTCGCCCACGGTCCCGCCGATCTCGATGATGGCCACGTCGACACTGCCCTCGAGCTGGCGCACCGCCTGTTTGATTTCATCGGTGATGTGGGGGATGACCTGGACCGTACCACCGAGGTACTCGCCGCGCCGCTCCTTGGTGATGACCGAGTAGTAGATGCGGCCCGAGGTGTAGTTGTTCTTCTGGGCCATGACCGCATTGGTATAGCGTTCATAATGGCCCATGTCCAGATCGGTCTCGGCCCCGTCATCGGTGACGTAGACCTCGCCGTGCTGGAAGGGGTTCATGGTCCCCGGGTCGACGTTGATGTAAGGGTCAAGCTTCTGGAAGGTGACGGTCAGGCCGCGGCTTTCGAGAAGGGCTCCGATGGCTGCTGCTGCCAGCCCTTTTCCAAGAGAGGAGAGGACGCCGCCAGTGACAAAGATAAACTTGGTTTTTTTATTGGAGGATGCATTTTTCATCTACCCACTATATCAATGGCGCCTGTATTTTTAAATAAAAAAATCTGTCTGGTCGAGAAACTCGGAGAGAGGCAGGAAAGTCGATGGACTGAGGGCCAAAAAAAGGCAGGCTTCCGAATTGATTCGGAGGCCTGCCTTGTAAGAGCGGATAAAGGGGGCTGCGTCTTTCCAGGAAAAAGGCGCAGCCGGGAAACGGCTTGAGAAGGCCGTATGCTTCCCGGCTGCAGGGGAGGAGGCCGCTGACCTGCTTTTTCATAAAACTCTTCAGTGAGAAGCGAAGCGTGATTCTGCAGGTCAATCTATGTGGCCGGGGGCATCCTGCCCCCGGCTGATTATTCTGGGACCGTAGCGGTGGTCAAAGGGTCTTAATTTTGTACGATGTTCTCATTCTTTCTCCGGCTGCGAGAGCGGATCATACCGGTGAAGCCGATCAGGCCAGAGCCAAAGAGGAGCATGGTTGCAGGCTCAGGGACCGGGGCCGGGCTGTCCGGGGTGGTGTTGCCGCTCCAGAAGCTGATATGAGAGAGGTCTTTTCCGTCTAACATTTCAGTGTCCCAGTTAAAGGTGTAGCTTGCTCCGGGCAGAAATGTGGTGACCTCGGTATCGTAGAGGGCGAAGCTGGTGCTGGCCTTAAGGCTGAAATAAACGGGAGCATCCCAGGCTGCAGCGTTGTTGTCAAGACTCAGGGTCCAGGTGCCAGCTGATTCACCCAAACCGTCAAGACTGATGGTCCAGTTGGCGGCGGTGGTGAAGGTATCTCCTGTTTCGTCTTCAATCTTTCCCAATTCATTGGTGGCGATGTCGGTCCCGTAGTAGGTGTCCAGGAGATAGTCGACATTGGTCTGAGTGTCCTGTTTGTCTTCACTGTCATATCTACTTGTTTTATCACCGATGCCGAGCAGTGGATAGTCGGCGGGATCGGCGATGAGCAGAGTGGCCTGGGACAGACCGGCGGTGGCAGTAATGAAGAGGGCGGTCAGGGCGATTGACGAGAAGTATTTCTTGCTGATAGATTTCATGGTTTTTCCTCCCTAAGGAAAATCAAGTGGCAGACAGGGCAGTCTCAAGTGCCCTGTCGATATGATTGAAATGACCAGATCCTTCATGTCATCTCGTTGCTTGCCCTCCATAAAGCAGGAAGTGTGCCATTTTGTTTTTGTTACATAAGGTTTTGAAACTACAGTATTTATTTTTCTGTAACTCAGTTTTTTGCTGGAGTTTGTACAACTAAAATTGTGGCCGCTTTTATGGCCTCGATGTATCTATTCGATTTTGTAGGATAAATAGAAATATCAACTAAAGTTGTTATGACAATAAAAGTTTTGAAATTCTGAGAAGAAGAGGTAATCTCTATCTGTCGGGCAAGGATATGGCTGGCACACCTTGCTCTGGGTGAGCGCAAAAAATGGAGAAAGAAATGGATCAACCCTGGCGTCGTTCCGAGCATTTTGCTGAGATTATTACCAATGATCCGGTGATGCTTGAGCGTTTTGAGTATATCGATTCGGTGGCCCCGTCACCGCAGCCCATTCTGATCACCGGAGAGACCGGGACCGGGAAGGAACTCTTTGCCCGGGCCATCCATCAGGTCAGCGGGCTTACCGGCCCCTTGATCACGGTCAATGCCGCAGGCCTTGATGACACTGTGTTTTCCGATACCCTGTTCGGCCACATCAAGGGGGCCTTCACCGATGCCGTGGGGGTCAGATCCGGTCTGATCAGCAAGGCCGCCGGAGGCACGATCTTCCTCGATGAGATTGGTGACCTCAGCCCCCTGTCTCAGATCAAACTCCTGCGTCTGTTGCAGGAGCGGGAGTACATGCCGCTGGGCAGTGATGAACCCGTGAAAACCGATGCCCGGGTGGTGGCGGCCACCAACGAGGACCTCTGGCTGCTCCAGAAAAAGGGCCGATTCCGTAAAGATCTCAATTTTCGGCTTCGGGCTCATCATGTGGATATCCCCCCTCTGCGGGCCAGAATCGGTGATCTGTGTCTGCTGGTCCCCCTGTTTCTGGAAAAGGCGGGCGTGACTTTTAAAAAGGGGCGGATCAAACCCCCGGCCTCCCTGTATAAGCGTCTGGAGGACCATTCCTTTCCTGGCAATGTTCGGGAACTTCAGTCCATGCTCTACAATCTGGCCAGCCAGGTTCGGGATGGCCGCATCCCCCTGCATGTTTTGGATGCCCAGATGGAGGCGAGCCGGGAGATGGAAGAAGAAATGGAGATGACGGATCCCGCCATCAGTCGCCCCCTGGTGGCCTTTACGCGGCAACTGCCAACCTTGAAGGAGGTGGTGCGGATCACCGTGCGTGAGGCCCTGCGTCGCAGTAACGGGAATCAGCGTGAGGCCGCAAAACTGCTGGGAATCAGTCAGCAGGCGCTCAGCAAGCGTTTGAAACAGGAGGAAGCAGCAGAGGATTGATTGGCATGGGCCCGGTCTTGCCAGGAGCCGGAAGAGTGTTTAATTTGCAATAATGGGAACAATTATCAAATTAAACCTCAAGGAGATGCGTATGCAGATGTTTATCTTTTTACTGGCAGGTGGCCTGTGGCTGGGTCTTTCTTCTCCGGCGGCAGCAGACGGACAGACACGGAGTGTGGTCTTCGGTGGGGGCTGCTTCTGGTGCATGGAATCACCTTTCGAGGCCCTGGACGGGGTGGTTGAGGTGACTGCCGGGTACAGCGGCGGGAGTGCCGAGACGGCTCGTTATGACCTGGTCAGCCAGGGTCGTACCGATCATTATGAGGCGGTGCGGGTGGTGTATGACCCGAGCCGTGTGGACCTTGAGCAGTTGCTGGCGGTCTTCTGGCGCCAGATTGATCCTACGGATGGTGGCGGTCAATTTGCCGATCGCGGCCGTCACTATCGGACGGCAATTTTCTATCAGAATGAGCAGGAAAAGGCTCGGGCCCAGGTCTCAAAAGAGGAGTTGGCCGCCTCTGGCCGTTTTGACGCGCCCATTGTCACGGATATCCTCCCGGCCCAGCCCTTTTACCCGGCTGAGGAGTATCATCAGGACTATTATCGGAAAAACGTTGCCCATTATACGGCCTATAAGGCGGGCTCTGGCCGCAAAGGATTTATTGAGCGGATGTGGCAGGATGTGGCGGTCGAAGAGGAGGTGGCCGTGGTTCGGCCAAGTGACGCCGAGTTACGCCAGCGTCTGACCCCGCTCCAGTACGAGGTGATCGTCAAGGAAGGCACGGAACAGCCTTTCCGGAACGAGTACTGGGATCTGAAGGATGAGGGGATCTATGTGGATCGGGTCTCGGGCAGGCCGCTGTTCAGTTCCCGTGACAAGTATGACAGCGGGACGGGCTGGCCCAGTTTTGTCCGGCCTCTGGTGGCACAGAACATTGTCGAGCGGCGTGACCGGCGTCTGTTCACGGTCCGCACCGAGGTTCGGGGCCTGCACGGAGATTCACATCTGGGGCATGTCTTTGCTGACGGCCCCGAGCCCACGGGTTTGCGTTACTGTCTGAATTCCGCGGCCCTGCGTTTTGTCCCCAGGGAGCGCCTGGTTGCAGAAGGGTATGGCCAGTTTCTTCAGTCCTTTGAGTGAGGGCAGAGGCAGGAGATTGCACCACAACGCATGCCGAACAAGATCGGGTAATCGGTGATGATCAGTCCTGCAAGTGGCTGCGGCTGATCATACCCATGAGGTTGTAGATCAGGCGGGCGGCAAGAAAATCTGGGGCGTGGACCCCTTTGATCGGCGCCAGTTCCACCACATCAAAGCCGATGATCCGGCAACTGGCGGTGATCTGCTGCAGGCAGTCCATGGCCTGCCACCAGCTCAGGCCACCAGGCTCAGGAGTGCCGGTGGCGGGCATGATCCCCGGGTCGAGGCAGTCCACATCAAAGGTGACGTAAACCGTATCCATGTCCGGGAAATACTCTGAAATCAGTTCAGTGCGGATACCCTTTCTGGCAATTTCAGCCGCATCCAGATGGGGGATGGTCAATTCCCGGCGCAGCTTGGCCTCATCCCGGGACAGGGCGCGAACCCCGATCTGAAAAATCGGCAGGCCCAGGTCCAGGGCGCGACGCATGACACAGGCATGGCTCATGGGATTGCCCTGATAATGATCACGGAGATCGCCATGGGCATCGAAATGAATCACGCCGAAGCGTTTTCCCTGTTTGTGCAGGGCCGCGATGGCCGCGGTGCTGACCGTATGTTCCCCGCCCAGGACAATCGGGATCTGGCCAGCACCACTGACCTCAGTAACTGCCTGGCCGATCGCTTCCAGGCTCGTGGCCTGCTCTCTGGTATAAATCCCATGTTCACAGGGACAGCTGATACCATCGTAGGCCTCAAGCTGGGATGAGGCGGCCAGGATCGCTGCCGGTCCCAGAGCCGTGCCGGAGCCGTAGGACACTGTTTGCTCATAAGGGGCGGGAATGACCTGGAACAGGCATTGATCTTTCGGCAGATCCGGGATCTCTGTGGCGAGAAAGGGGGGGTAGCTTGGCTGGTTCATGGTCTGTGCCTTGGTTGGTTTCTTTTGGGGCTGGTCAGGAGAGTCGTTGTTTAAAGTCGTCGTAGTCAAAGACCCGGACGGTCTCTGTGTTGCCGGTCTCTGAGTCGATCACCATCAGGGTCGGATGGTGGACTCCGTTAAACATGGTGGTCTTGACCATGGTGTAATGGGCCATGTCGGCAAAGACCAGACGGTCACCACTCTTTAAAGGAGAGGTAAACGAGTAGTCGCCGATCACGTCTCCGGCCAGGCAGCTCAGCCCGGCCAGGCGGTAGGTGTGCGGATGTGTGCCGGGGGAGGCGCCTTCTGCCTGGTCATCAAACAGGTCGGTCCTGGCCCGCCAGACTCGCGGGCGATAGGGCATCTCCAGGACATCAGGCATGTGGGCGGTGCAGGAGATGTTGAGTATGGCGATCTCCATCCCGTTGTCGATGATATCGAGGACCTCGGCGGTCAGCACTCCAGTGTTCAGGGCCACGGCCTCGCCCGGTTCCAGATAGACTTGAAGGTTATACTGCCTCTGAATCCGGGTGATCAGGGAGCAGAGGAGGTCGATATCGTAACCGGGGCGGGTGATATGATGGCCGCCACCAAAGTTGAGCCAGGCAAGCCCGGGCAGAAACTCTCCGAACTGTTCCTCCACGGCCTTGACGGTCGTTGCCAGGTCACCCGCGTCCTGTTCACACAGGGTATGAAAGTGGAGCCCGCTGATGCCTGCGAGATCCTGGCCGTCAAAGTGACGGCGGATGATGCCCAGGCGCGAATGGGGGGCGCAGGGATCATAAATGGCATGGCCCTCCTGGGTTGAGCATTGAGGGTTGATGCGCAGGCCGCAGCTCACCCTGCCCTCGACCAGAGGGCGGAAGCGTTGCCATTGGCCAAAGGAGTTGAAGTTGATGTGCTGGCAGGAGCGCAGAAGCGCGTGCAGGTCGTCTTTTGAATAGGCGGCGGCAAAGGCGTGGACCTCGCCGCCGAACTCCTCGTGCCCCAGGCGGGCCTCCCAGGGTGAGCTGGCGCAGGTCCCATCCAGATACTCACTGATCAGGGGGGCCAGATGCCACATGGAAAAGCCCTTGAGGGCCAGGAGGATCCGGCAGCCGGTTCGTTTCTTGACCGAGGCCAGCAGCTCAAGATTGTGCCGAACCCTGGCCTGGTCGACGATAAAAGCAGGGCAGGGCAGGCTCATGGCCAGGAGACCCCCACGGCCTGGCCCATGGGTCGATTACTGAACAGTTGAGCTCGCATCAGAGTTCCACCACCTTCCAGGGCAGGCCGTAGAGATTCAGGTCGGCCATGAAAGGGTCGGGATCCAGCTGTTCCATATTAAAGACCCCGGCCCCCTGCCACTTCCCCTCAAGCATCTGTTTGGCCCCGATCATTGCCGGAACCCCGGTGGTGTAGGAGATGGCCTGGGATTTGACCTCGCGGTAGCACTCCTCATGGTCGCAGATGTTGTAGATGTAAAAGCCCTTTTTCCGGCCCTCTTTTGTGCCCCAGATCTGGCAGCCGATGCAGGTCTTTCCTTTAGTCAGCGGGCCCAGAGAGGCCGGATCAGGGAGTAGGGCCTTCAGAAACTGCAGGGGGATGATCTTTTGCCCCTGAAATTCGACCTCATCGATCCGGGTCATGCCCACGTTGCCCAGGACCTCCAGGTGCTTGAGATAATTGTCTGAAAAACTCATCCAGAAGCGGGCCTGCTTGAGGCCGGGGATGAAGCGGGCCAGCGATTCCAGTTCCTCGTGGTACATAAGATAGATATTCATGGTCCCCAGTTGCTCGGGGAGCTCGAAGGACTTTTTCTCACTGAGCGGCGCGGTCTCGAGCCACTGACCATCCTGCCAGTAACGCCCCTTGGCCGTGACCTCGCGGATATTGATCTCAGGGTTGAAATTGGTGGCAAAGGGCTGGCCATGGTCACCCGCGTTGCAGTCGATGATATCGATGGTCTCGATTTGATCCAGGTACTGTTTGCCGATGTAGGCGCAGAAGACGCTGGTCACCCCGGGATCAAAGCCGCTGCCCAGCAGGGCCATGAGCCCGGCCTCGCGAAAGCGTTCATGATAGGCCCACTGGTGGCTGTACTCGAAGTGAGCCGTGTCCGGCGGCTCGTAGTTGGCGGTGTCGAGATAATGGACACCGGTGGCCAGACAGGCCTCCATGATGGTGAGATCCTGGTAGGGCAGGGCCAGGTTCATGACCAGGTCAGGCTTGAACGAGCGGATCAGCGAGCTCAGTTCGGGGACCTTGTCGGCGTCCACCTGAGCTGTCTGAACCGGTCGACCCAGTTCGGCGGCAATCTGCTCGCACTTGGAAACCGTCCGGCTGGCCAGCATGATCTCGCCAAAGACCTCAGGCAGGGCCGCACATTTATGGGCCACCACGCTGCCGACTCCACCGGCGCCGATGATCATTACTCTGCTCATGATCTGCTCCTCTTTCTGTTCAATGCCAAGCTGCTCTCAGCGTTCAAAATAGGTGTAACCGCGAAGCCCTTCCTCGACAAACCTGAGGATTTCCTGTCGCTCTTCCGGTTGAATCCGGCCGGCCCGGACCGCCTCTTCGGCATTCTGGCGGAAGCGGGTCAGCAGGGCCCGGGTGTCATGCTCCACATAGGTGAGGACATCGGCTACGGTGTCCCCTTCGATCTCGCGTAAGTATTCGATGTGGCCGTCTTCATGGATGCGGACGCTGACCACGTTGGTGTCGCCGAGCAGGTTATGGAGATCGCCCAGGGTCTCCTGGTAGGCCCCGACCAAGAATGCGCCCAAGTAGTATTCCTCGTCGTCCAGGAGCGGATGCAGAGGCAGGGTCCGGCTGACATCATGCAGGCTGATGAAACGATCGATCTTGCCGTCGCTGTCACAGGTGATGTCGGCAATGACCCCCTGACAGGAGGGACATTCGTTCAGGCGGTGGACCGGCATGATCGGGAACAGCTGGTCAATGGCCCAGGAGTCGGGCAGTGACTGGAAGACGCTGAAATTGCCGTAGTAGGTGTCGGCCAGGCGGTTGGCCAGCCCTTCAAACTCGTCGGGCACGTATTTCATTTTTTTGATGTAACGCAGGACCACCTTCATGATATGCCAGAACATCTGTTCGGCCAGGGCCCGTTCGCGCAGGGTGATGTTGCCGTGTTTGAACAGCTGGCGGATCTCATCGCGGTAGTAGAGGGCGTCGTGGTAACATTCCTGGACGTTGCGGGATGTGATGTCGCCCGGGATCTCGAACAGTTTGTGGAGCAGTTCAGGGGCCTCCTTGGGCAGGGACTCGGGTGGCGGATGGGTCTCGAAACGGCTGACGTCAAGGATATTGAAGAGCAGGACTGAGTAGTAGGCGACCACGGCCCGACCTGATTCGGTGATCAGGATGGGATGGGCGATGTCGGCTGCATCCAGGGAGGTCATGACCTGCTCGACGATGTCGGCACTGTACTCGTCAAGGCTGTAGTTGCGGCTGCCTGAGAAGTTGGTGTGTGATCCGTCGTAATCAACGGCCAGACCGCCGCCCAGGTCGAGGACACCCATGGCCGCACCTTCCTTGACCAGTCCGACGTAGATTCGGGCAGCTTCGAGCACGGCGGCCCGGATATCCCGGATATTGGGAATCTGCGAGCCCAGATGGTAGTGAAGGAGCTGCAGGCAGTCGAGCATGTCCTTGTCGCACAGGTCGTCGACCATGTCAATGACCTGTGCGGTATTGAGTCCAAAGACGCTGTGTTCACCGCCTGATTCGGTCCAGAGCCCCCCTGCGTTGCTGGCCAGCTTCATCCTGACCCCGAGCAGGGGTCGGACGCCCAGGGCCTTGCTGCGGCTGAGGATGACCGGTAACTCGCTGGGTGATTCCACCACCAGAAAGCATTTGAGACCCATTTTGACCGCGTACAGGGCCAGATCAACGAATTCACCGTCCTTGTAGCCGTTGCAGATGATGAAGGCCTCGGGATCGTTGATAAAGGAGATGGCCGCGATCAGTTCGGCCTTGCTGCCGGCCTCCAGACCGTGGTGGTAGCGTTCACCGAAACTGCTGATCTCGGCCAGGACCTGTTCCTGCTGGTTGACCTTGATCGGGTAGACTCCGCGGTAGACCGACTGGTAGCCGGCCTCTTTGATGGCCCGGGCAAAACTTTCGTGGAGCTGACGAATCCTGGAGTCGAGGATATCTTCCAGCCTGAGGAGGATGGGCATCTGCATGCCCCGGGCGCCCATGCCCTCAATGATCTCCATGATTGAGACCGAAGGGCCTTTGCGTTTACCAGCCGGCTTGACGATGACCTCGCCCTGGTCGGAGATGTCAAAATAGCCGCCACTCCAGTTGCGAATGGAGTAGAGTTCTCGTGATTTTTCGCTGGTCCAGCGTTCCAGGACCTTGTTTGTTCCAACCATGACAATCCCCTGTTGGAGTCTTATAAGTGACAGATCTTCCAACGTTGTTGTGGTGAATATTCACAAAAAAGCAGGCATCTTATAATCCGAAAAACAAAAGCACAAGACAAATGTCAATTCAGTGTGAAAAATTTGAAAAAATAACGAATTTTAGCCCAGTTCAGTCAAGGCTTATTGTGTTTTCAGGACCTGTGTCCGGCTGTGGCTGGCCATTTTGACCCAGCCATGCTGGCTTGTCTGTGCCTCTCAAGAGCTCTGGTCGAGTGTTACGCTGTTTTTGCAGATCAGGGCGGCGCCTACGGCATTGCCCACCTGATAATGTTCCGGAAAGCTGACCGTGGTTCCCAGCCGTTTTGCCACCTGGGGCAGGAAGGCCTGGGCCGCAGCACCGATGCCGATGATCGGGATCTTGAGCGCAAAACTGACCCCGAGGATGGGATGGTTATGTCGGTCGCTGAGAAAACCGGCCAGCGATGTGCCCCAGTGACGGTGAATGATCGAATCGAGGAGCAGATTTTCGATCAGTTCCTCGGTCTTGTCAATGACCCTGCGGCAGAATTCTTTCACAGAGCAGGAGCAGAGTTTTGCCAGGACTGTTGCTCCCTGCTGTGCGGCCTTAGTGTTGCCGAGCTGGAGTTGCCCGAGCACGTGCAGGGCGTCGGTGGGGGTAAATCCGGTCTCTTGGATCAGCTGCTTCCGGCTCAAGTCCTCGAGCGCCTTTTCCAGCGGGATGCCGCTCAGTTGGGTTGATCCAGCAATGGCTTCTGGAGTGGCTGGACCATGCTGGAAAAGAAAGTTGATGATCGGGTGGGTTGCCTCATCAGGGGAGGTATCCCTGGCCAGGCTGATGCATTTTCCTTGTGCTCCAGGGCCCAGCCAGTCAGCTTTTTTGGGCAGACTGGCTGCCATGGCCAGGGGGATGACCCGGCCTGGCCCTACGCTGAGCCGACCTTCCTGATCCACCTTGACCTGACTGTCACCGCCGATGCCGCCGGTGAACATGTCCACGGCCTCGATATGGGTCTGCCAGTCGCCGATCTGGCAGCCTTCAGGGGCCAGCCGTGGTCGGCCGTCTTCCAGCATGGCAACGTCGGTGGTGGTGCCGCCCACATCGACGATCAGGGCCGTTGCACTGGTCTGCCTGGCCCCGAACCAGGCGGTGCAGGCCGGACCGCTGGCCACGGTGAGCGCGGCCCGGGTCACAGCCTGCTCCATGGCCACCGGTTCGCCGTTGCCACCGATAATGGTCACCGGGCAGTTGAGGCCGTGTTCGGCCATGGCCAGGCGCATATTGTCCATGTGGTCTTGCATCAGGGGCATCAGTTTTGCGTGGAGGGCAGCGGTGGCGGCCCGTTCGCGCATTCCGGCCAGCTGGCTGATCTTGTGTGAACAAAAGACCGGTTTGGGGTCGAGCATGGAGATGGCCTTTTCAATAACCAGCTCGTGCGCCGGATTTTCCATGGCCATGGCCGAGCAGATACCGTAGGCATCAACCGAATTGCTGAGACCATTGAGGGTGTCGACCAGTTTGTCGAGTTCCAGCGGTTGCTCTTCCAGGCCCTGGATGGTGTGGCCGCCTTTGAGAAAGATCAGGGCCTCCACCGGCAGGGAAAAGTGTTTGACATAGCCGACCACAAAGAGCCCGACTCGGGCCCCCTTTTTTTCCACAACGGCATTGGTGGCCAGGGTGGTGGACAGGGCCACCCGAGTGATCTGCTTCCGGTCGATGCCAGAAGCCGTCAAAAGTGAGGCCAGGGCCTGGCTGCTGCCGATGGCCAGATGATGGTGGGTGGTCGGGGCCTTGGACGAGGCCAGGACCTGGCCTGTGTCAGCATCGAGCAGGGCTGCGTCGGTATAGGTTCCGCCGGTATCGATGCCAATGATATACGTGTTCATGAATGATTGTCGGGTCTGAAGGTGATGGTTTTTTAGGTCCTGTGTGGACACAGTCCAGAAAAATACTGCAAAGCGGTCGTTCAGGCAATGGTTTATCGGGCGATTTGATGGGGGCAGTTGTCGCTTGTATCCGGGTCTGGCCTGGTGTATTCTGGAAAAAAATGGTGTTGGAACAGTTCCGCTTTGTCGTGTCAGGAGCTTTTGTTGCAAGGCCTTGGCGTTCATTTTCCGTTGTCTGCGGTGAATGAAGAGAAAAATATTTTTGTTCCCCCGTCCGCTGGTGACGGGGATGATTGAGTGATGTCATTCCTTGAGTTAGCTCATAAAACAGTCGTCATCTTTGGCCTGGCCAACAAGAAATCTGTGGCCTGCGCCGTCGGCCGGGTCCTGGTGGAGCAGGGGGCCCGGGTGATCCATGTGGTTCGTTCGGAAGAGCGGCGGCAAACGGCGTTAAAATTATTTCCTCAGTCTCTGGTGCTGGTCTGTGATGTGGAAGATGAGGCCAACATTGTCCGGGCCCGTGATGAGATCAAGGCCGCGCTGGCCGGAACAAAGATACACGGACTGGTCCATTCCATTGCCTTTGCCAATTACTCAGAAGGGTTGAAGCCCTTTCATGCCACCCTTAAACGGGATTTTCTGCAGGCCGTTGATATCTCCTGTTTTTCGCTGATCTCGATTGCGCATCATTTTCAGGAATTGCTGGATTCTGATGCCTCAGTGGTCACGATTTCCATCTCGACAACCCGTATGGCTGCTGAAAACTACGGCTACATGGCCCCCATCAAGGCGGCCCTGGACTCATCGCTCTGTTTTCTGGCCAAAAGTTTCTCTGCCTTTTCCCGGGTCCGTTTTAACAGTGTGGCACCGGGCCTGCTCAAGACCTCAGCCTCGGCCGGGATTCCCGGCTATGTGGACAGTTATCTCTATGCGGAAAAGGCCATTTTGCGCAAACAGGCCCTGACCACAGCCGAGGTGGCCGATACCGTGGCCTTCCTTCTTTCGCCCCGTTCTTCGGGGATCACCACCCAGACTATTGTGGTTGATGGGGGTATGGCGGTCAATTATTTTGACCGTGAGATCGTCCAAGGGACGGTCAGCTGACCCTGTTGCCCCAGATTCTATTGATTCAGAGCGCCTTTCCCAGGTGAACTTCAGAGGATAATTCCCCATGACCCAGACGGATATTGAGATCAAAGACCGGATTATCGTGGCCCTTGACGTTGAGAGTGCGGCCCAGGCCAAAGAGATGGTCCGGCGCTGTGAGCCGGCCTGTACCTTTTACAAGGTCGGGCTCCAGCTCTTTATGGCCAGCTGGTTTGAGGTGGTGGACTGGCTCAAGGACCGGGGACATAAGGTGATGCTTGACCTCAAGTTTTTTGATATCCCGGAGACGGTCAAGCTGGCCGTGGAGCAGGTCAACAGCCGAGGGGTGACCTTTGCCACCATCCATGGCAACGACCCGATCATCCGGGCGGCAGTCGAGGCCCGTGGTGATCTCAAGCTTCTGGCCGTGACCGTGCTCACCAGTTTTGGCGAAGAAGATCTGCGGGCCATGGGCATGACCCAGAGCGTGGCCGATCTGGTTGCTTTCCGTGCCCGTCGTGCCCTGGAACTGGGTTGTGATGGCGTGGTTTCCTCCGGCCTTGAGGCCCCGCTCCTGCGCAGCGAATTGGGGAAGAAATTATTGATTGTCACTCCCGGTATTCGTCCCGGAGCCAATGTCCGTGATGGATCAGATGACCAGAAACGGATTGTCACCGCGGGAATGGCCATCAGGGGTGGCGCCAATCACGTGGTGGTCGGTCGGCCCATCACCCGTTCTGCCGACCCGGTCCGGGTTCTGGAGACCATGCAGGCAGAGATCCTGGCTGCTTATCAATAATTTTGATAATTATTAATCGAAAACAACTATTTATCTAGCAAGGAAGAGGCAGGAACAGGAAGGTCCCTGACCGGCGTATCTGAAGCATGAGCGACGGATAAGTCGTTCATGCTTTGGGCGGAGCATAGTCGGACAGGAACCTTCCTGTTCCTGCCGGGTCACATCCAACCGAATCCCGGCAAGAGCAGCCAATTGTGCACGGTCATGTCGCGGGACAGATGCTCGCCTAGCCTGGGTGCCTCCAGCCCTGCGACCAGCCTTTGGTGCTTGGCAGACCAAGCTTTTTGTCATGGCATCAGAGCAAGAACAGTCCCCCCCACCAGTTTCCAGATGAGTTGCAAGGCCATGAGGGCATAGATTCCGGCAATTACATCGTCCATCATGATCCCGATTCCGCCGTGAATTCGCTGGTCAAACCATGAGACCGGAAAGGGCTTGAGGATGTCGAACAACCGAAACAGGGCCAGACCCAGGAGCCAGGCCACCGGGTGATTCGGGGCCAGAGCCAGGGCGATGAAGACCCCGAGGAACTCATCGATAACGATGGGCCCGGCATCGGGCCGGTCCAGTATTTTTTCGGCCGATCCGGCCACGGCCACTCCCACCACAAAGACGCCGCCCAGCAGCAGCAGATAGCTGTTCAACGGCAGGTGGCGCATGAAGAACCAGGGAACGAGAGCGGCAATGCTTCCCCAGGTCCCTGGGCATTTCGGCAGCATTCCTGAATAGCCGCCGGTGGCCAGGAACATGATCAGTTTATCCATTTTCTTCCTCTTTCCCAGCTGGGATTGTCATGATTCTGATTGATTGCGTCAAGAGGTTCAAAGAGTACAATTTTCACTGCCCTATTCCTCTTCTTGTCCGGTACTGATCTTCCTTGCACTGCTGACCGCCCGGTAAACCTCTTGCAGAGGCAATCGCTGTGCCCTGGCCACTTCCCGGCAGACCTCGTATTCAGGATAGATGATCCATCCTTGCGGAGTCCTGACTTCCTTGGCCTGGAGTGTTCCCCAGGGGGTTGTGACCGTAACCGGTCTTCTTTCAAGGGTCAGCCGCTGCTGCTGGTGAAAACGGAGTCCAATGGCCGTGGTTTCGCTCAGGATCAGCTCTTTGAGGGCATGGGCATGGGCTGGACTGCTGAGGACCCGTAACAGCTGACCTGGGCGTCCTTTTTTCATAAGGAGAGGAGTCAGGCTGACATCCAGGGCCCCGGCCTCCAGGAGGCGTTCACAGAGATAGGGAAAGCCCTCGCTGTTCCAGTCGTCGAGCTGGGTTTCAATGACATCGACCCTCTGGGCTTCGGCCGCTGTGGTTTCCTGGCCGATGATCAGGCGTAAGAGGTTGGGCTGGCGATCTTTGAGGGTGGTCGTCCCGCCACCGTAGCCGATGGACTGGACGCGCATGGGCGGCAGCGGCCCGAATGTTTGAGCCAGGGTGGCGATCAGGGCCGCTCCGGTTGGGGTCACCAATTCCTGTTCGCTTGCGACGCCCTGGACGGGGAGCCCCCGCAGCAGTTCACAGACTGCTGGTGCGGGCAGCGGCAGGCGTCCGTGGGCGCAATTCACAAAGCCACGAGTCCAGGGCAGGGGCGAGCAGACCACCCGCCTGACCCCCAGATGGTGCAGACCGCTGATAACGCCCACCACATCAACGATCGTGTCCACGGCCCCGATTTCATGGAAATGGACCTGGTTGACTTCAAGTCCATGCACTCTGGCCTCGGCCTCAGCCAGACGACGAAATACGGCTGTGGCCTGTTCTCTGATGACCTGTTCAAGACTGCTGCCCTCCAGGATGGCCAAAATGTCGGACAGGTGACGGAGCGGCGGCTGAACCCTACTCTCAACTCTGACCCGGCAGCAGGCAATCCCCTGATCGCTGGACTGATCAACGTGGATCTCGACACCCTCCAGCCCCAGGCTGGCCAAATCGTGGTTCAGGTGATCCTGGTCTAGTCCGGCATGGATCAGGGCGGCCAGGAACATGTCGCCGCTGATCCCGGAAAAACAGTCGAGGTAGGCGGTAAGTTCGGTTGCAGGAGGCAAGGAGGTCATGGATTGTTGCCGGTGTTTGTGGCCAGTTCGAAGACTCGGGTCTGATTGCGGCCACCTTCTTTGGCTTGGTAGAGGGCCAGATCTGCTTTTTTGAGCAGGCTGTCCTGGTCGTCTTGTTCTGCAAATCGGGCGATGCCAAAACTGGCCGTAACGGGCCACTCAGCGCCCAGAGGCAAGGCGGACTCCAGGTGGATTCGTATTCGTTCGGCAATAATGGTGGCCTGCTTGAGGTCGGTTCTGGGGAGGAGGATCAAGAACTCTTCGCCGCCAAAGCGGGCCGGCAGGTCTTCCTGGCGGCATTGTTTTTTCATGATGGCGGCAAATTCTTTGAGGACCAGATCGCCTTGATCGTGGCCCCATGTATCGTTCACTGACTTGAATTTATCAATGTCGGCCATGATGAGGGAAAAAGAGTCATGGTGCCGTAGACCGAGACTGATGAGTTGTGCCAGTTGCTCATTCAGATGTCGACGGTTGGCCAGACCGGTCAGCGGGTCTGTACGCATGAGTTCGTTGATGGTCTCGTTGGCCTTTTGCAGGGCCAGATTCTTGCGGCGCAGGTCGCGGGACAGGCTGGCCAGTTCCTGGACAATGAGGGACATGGATTCCATGGCTTGTCCTGGAGGGGGCGCCAGTTGTTCGGCGAGGAGCAGAAAATGGCCGTTATGGTCGGAGAGTTGACAGTGATATCTGGTTTCCTGATCCTTGAGTTCCAGGAACATTATCAGGGGGAGGTCCTGGGAGGTCGAAGAGAACAGGCAGCATTCTCCGTCGACATTTTTCAGGAAAACAGAGGCTGGTTTGCCTATGGGGTCCTGGCCCGGAGCGATATGGCGGTTGAAATTCTCGCTGACCTCAAGAATTTGCCATTGCTGGTCCAGGAGAAGCAAAAAACTCTGATAAGCATGGTCAAAAAAGCGGCGAAAGGATGGATTCAGTGACATGGCTCAGGCAAGGTCTGTGGACCAGGAACGGGCCAGTTGGACAGCTTGGGAACAGTCGTTTGCCAAACCGTCTACCTGTAACTGTTTGGCCAGTTGCGGCAAGGCGGCAAAGGCATGGCCGCCGATCATGATCTTGAGTTGTTTTAGGCGGGTGTCGGCATGAATGGTTGTGATCAGGGTTTTAAGCCGTTCCAGGTTAAAGGCCATGGCCACGGAAATACAGAGGAGTTGAGTTGGATTCTCGTGCAAAAGTTTGAGCAGGTCGGCGGCCGGAGTATTGGCCCCGAGATAGCAGACATCCCAGCCATCCTGTTCCAGGGCGTTGGCGACCATAGATGCCCCGATTTCATGAAATTCGTTTGGTGCGGCGGTGACCAGGGCCAGTCCTCTGTGTGGTTTCGGGGGAGAAAGGTCGAACTGGATCAGGGTTAGAATCCGGATCACCATGGTCGAGGCCAGGTGCTCCTGGGCGACATTGATCTTGCCGTTCTCCCAGAGCAGGCCAATGTCGGTCATTGCCGGTTGAATCAGATGGCGATAAAGGGCCAGCAGGTCATTGTGGTTGGCAATCAGTGCCTCCTGCGCAATTGACAGGCAGAGGTGGTTGTTACCGTCCAGCAGGCTTTTTAGAAAACGCTGTTTGTATTCCTGCCAGGCTTCAGGGACCACTGTGTTTGTCGGTTCAGGGGCCAGAGAGAGTTCAATGCTGGTGGTATGAACCTCGAGCATCCAATGGTAAATGGCTCTGATTTCTTCAGCAATGGGCCGGGGAAGCAAGGTGTTGACAGCCGAAATCCAGGCCTGGAACTGCACCGGAAAGTAGTCAAAGGAAAAACCTTGGCTGTGGTAGGCGCGGTAGACCCAAGGCAGGTGCTCGGCCAGAAGGGTATATTCACCAAAGAGCATGACATTGGCCATCAGCTCGATATGGTTGCGATGATTGTCATACATCATCTGTAATGGATTACGGCCAATGAGAGTGGTGATTTCGGCAATACCGTGTGTGGTCTTGTTGATGGCATCAAGCAGTTCCTGCTTGTTTTCGCTGTAGATCCGGGCCGCGGCCTCGGAAACAGGGGATAAGGTTGCGAGGTGTTCGTGCAGGGTGCTCATGGATGAGAGTCCTTGACGGATGGTGGAAAGTCATCTGAACTGAACGAGACTGATTGAAGCAACAATGTACATACAGAGACGATACATGATTGATTGGTGTCAGTTCAAGAAAATTACGCCAACAGATAATTACGGGACAAGAGGTGTAATACAGGCCTGAAGAGCCAAAACGAGGAGGGAGAAGTGTCGGTTGGCGGTTGGGTTTGCCAAGGAAAAAAGTGAATTGACACAGGTTCTTACTCCTGTATTTGTGGGGAGTTTTAGATTTTTGTGGTGCAGCAGATACCGGGGTGCAAGGGCTGACCGCAGAGAAAGGCCTGAGCGGTCATTCGTTTCTTGCCTTCGGGCTGGATCTCGCGGATGAGGAGAGCGTCATGGCCGCAGGCGATGAGCAGGCCCTGGCGGTCAGCGGCCAGCAGAGTGCCGGGTGGGAGATTGCTGTTATGGTGCACGATTTCTGGGGCAAAGAGGCGAAATCGGGAGTCGTTCAGGAAGGTGTAGGCCGTGGGCCAGGGGTCGAGGCCGCGGATCAGGCAGTGCAGTTCATGGGCGGGCCGGTCCCAGTTGATGCGGCCGTCTTCCTTATTCAGGGGAGGGGCCTCGGTGGCCAGGTGGTGTTCCTGCGGGATAGGTGGCAGCTGGCCCTGACGCAGGCGATCCAGGGCAGTGAGCAGGGTCTTGCCGCCCAGATCGGCAAGTCTGGTGAAGAGGCTGCCCGCTGTCTCGTCTGAGTTGATTGGAATGGCGGCCTGGAGGAGCATGTCGCCGGTGTCCATGCCCTTATCCATCTGCATGATGGTGACACCGGCCTCGGCATCGCCCCGGATGACAGCCCATTGGATAGGGGCCGCACCTCGGTGGCGGGGGAGAAGCGAGCCGTGGATATTGATGCAGCCCAAAGGAGGCAGTGTCAGGATGGTCTGGGGCAGGATACGGCCGTAGGCGCTCACCACGATCAGATCGGGCTGCAGGGCCTGGAGTTGGGCCAGAAATTCAGGGGTTCTGATTTTGTCTGGCTGCAGAACCGGGATTCCGGCGGCCAGGGCCGTGACCTTGGTCGGGGTTGGCAGCAGTTTTTTACCACGACCTTTGGGGCGATCAGGCTGGCTGACCACGGCGACGATCTCGTCTGGTCCGTTGATCAGGGCCTGCAGGGCCGGGACAGCAAAGTCCGGTGTGCCCATGAAGATGATGCGCAGTGGGGACTTGAAGGTCATGCCTGTCCCTTTTGTTCGGCCAGCATCTTCTTGACCTTTTTTTTATACAGAGAGCGTTTCAGGGAACTGAGGTGGTCGATGAAGAGGATGCCGTGCAGATGGTCGATCTCGTGCTGGAGAACGACGGCGAAGCGGTTTTCAGCGTGGATCTCCTGCTCCCGGCCTGCGGTATCATGATAGCGGACCGTGATTGTCTGGTAACGTCTGACCATGGCTGTGAGGTCGATGACGCTCAAGCAGCCCTCTTCGTCGACCTGATCACCTTGATGAGCGATGATCTCTGGGTTGACCATGACCATAAATTTCTGTTCGTCTTCTTCCCGGGAGACATCGACCACGATCAGCTGGACCGATTCGCCAATCTGGGGGGCGGCAAGGCCGATTCCGGGTGCCTTGTACATGGTCTCGGCCATGTCGACCACGAGTTGACTGAGATCTTCATTGAACTCGGTAATGGGGGCGGCCGGGACCCTGAGTATGGGCTCCGGGTAGGCCAGGATTTTGCGGAGAGTCATGGCGGTGCTGTTGTTGAATCAATAAGTTACCGGTCATCCCGGTCTGTTTGGGGCCAAATCAGGTCTATAGTTTACCACAGACCAGTATGATATGCATTGTTGAAAAAAGGACAAGAGAGCGGATCGGCTGCGTATTTTGGTTTTTGCCATCATTATTGTCTTTCCCCTGAATTTGAGGTAGGATTGATTCTGATTATGGGCAATTTCAAAGGCATACTAACCAGCATGGCTGGACCAGATTGGCCCGCCACAACCAACCGTGAAAGTTTGTTCCTTCGGTATGGCCAGTCATGGTCGCCGATGACCTTTCATATAAGGAGGCGGCCGGGATACGGCTGCAGTTGAAAATGATCGGGATCGTATTCTGTTTAGCGGCCTATTGTGTTGGGGCCATTCCCTTTGGTCTTCTGCTCGGCCGTCTGGTAGGTATCGATGTTCGCAGCAGCGGCAGCGGGAATATCGGGGCTACCAATGTCAGCCGTCTGCTCGGCCGTCGTCTCGGTCTGCTGACCCTGGCCTGTGATGTGCTCAAGGGGTATCTACCGGTTCTGGCCGCAGTCCTGTGGCTGCCGGAAGACGCCGGTCGGGAACTGCTTGTCGCCCTTTGTGGTCTGGCCGCGGTTGTCGGCCACATGTTTTCACTGTATCTGCGTTTTCAGGGGGGGAAGGGCGTGGCCACGGCTCTGGGGATTTTTCTGTTTTTCGCGCCACAGGCAGTCCTGATCAGTCTGGTGATTTTTGCGGCTGCCGTTGGCTTGAGCGGTTTTGTCTCGGTTGGTTCCCTGCTGGCGGCCGGTCTGATGCCTTTGTGGATATGGCTCCTGGGCGGTTCGCCCACGATTCTGGCCATGGCCCTGGTGGTGGTGGCCCTGATCTGGTTTCAGCATCGGGCCAATATTCTCAGATTGCTGCGCGGTGAGGAAAAGAGCTGGCGGAAGAAAGAGGGTTGCGCGTGACCGCAGAGGAATGGCAGGCCATTGCTGAGGCCCGGGAGATGTTCGGCCTGGCAGATCGGGCAACTCTGGGTGAAATCAAGCGGGCGTATCACCGCTTGTGCAAGCAGTATCATCCGGATGTGAGTGGCGAGGCGGATGAGGTTGAATCCATGCATCGGTTGACCCGTTTTTATGAACTGCTCATGCGGTATTGCAATCAATACCGGATACCCCTGACCCCGGAGGATAACAATCATCTGGAGCCGGAAGACTGGTGGATGGATCGTTTCGGCCAGGACCCCTTGTGGGGGAAAAATAAAGGAAAGGCATAGTGATGGATCAAGTGACCATTCTTCTGGAACGTTTTCCGTATTTGCAGGACAGTCTGCTCTTCAAGCAGTTTTTGGTGGTGATCGTCTATGCCTTGCTGGCCAAGGTGGTTGATCTCTTCATCACCAGGATTCTCAAACGACTGGTGGCGAGGACCAGGGTCAGCTTTGATGATGTCCTGATCAATTTCTTTCACAGTCCGGTCTGTTGGACCATTATCCTTCTGGGCGTCCAGCATGCCCTGGTCATGCGGGTCCTGCCGCCGCCCTGGCAGGGCGTGCTGCCGGCCCTGGCCAAGACCCTGATGCTTCTGCTCTGGCTGTTGACGCTGATTCGCATTGTCAACCGCCTGGCCGAGCAGAATCTGGCGCAGGCCCTGGGGCGGGGCAAGATCGGTAATGATCTGTTTCTGCTCCTGAAGAATGTGGTCCGGGTGGTGGTGATCATTGCAGGTTTGCTCTGGCTGCTGGCCATCTGGAAGGTGGACCTGACCCCGCTTTTTGCCTCGGCCGGGATTGCCGGGATCGCCCTGGCCCTTGCGGCCAAGGATACCCTGGCCAATTTTTTTGGTGGGATCAGCATCTTTATGGATAACACCTTCAAGGTTGGTGAGTATATCATCCTGGAAAGCGGCGAGCGCGGCGAGGTGGTCGAAGTGGGGATTCGTTCGACCCGGATCAAGACCCGTGATGATATTCTGATCACTGTCCCCAACGCCATTCTGGCCAATTCGAAGATCATCAACGAGAGCGCACCGATCCCCAGTTTCCGGATTCGGGTGCCGGTGGGTGTGGCCTACGGTAGCGACCTGGACCAGGTGGAGCGGGTGCTGCTGGGTGTGGCCGCGAGCAATGACCAGGTGGCCAAAGAGCCGGAACCTCGCGTACGGTTGCGGGAATTCGGTGATTCATCTGTCAATTTTGAACTGCTTTGCTGGGTGGATGATCCGCGGGCCAAGGGACTGGAAACCCATAATCTGCTCAAGACGGCTTACCGGGTCTTTGGTGAGCAGGGAATTACAATCCCCTTCCCTCAGCGGGATGTCCATCTTATCCCAGGCAGTGGGGCGATGGTGTCCGTGGATTGACCGAATGCCTGCGGAATTGGTCTGCAAGCGCGGGAGTGGTGTTCACTTTAACCTGGCATAGATGAGCATGAAGCGAGAACAGAGTCGAGTGGTCGGGTTGACCACCAAGGATTCCATGGTGCTGGTTGGTGTCGGGATCGGCGCCATTTATTGGTTTATAAACACCCTGCTGCGAGTTTTTGCCGAGCAGGGCCCTGTCGCAACCGGCCCGGACCAGACCCAACTCTATTCCAATATCATTGTCCTCTGTCTCTTTCTGGTCTTTGGCTCCCATGTTCAGTACACCATCAACAGGCGGGTCAAGGCCGAGCAGGCCCTGAGCGAGAGTGAGCTCAAGTATCGGAATATCCTTGAGAGTATGGTCGAGGGATACTATGAGATCGACAGTCAGGGTCAGGTTCTGTTCTGCAATGAATCCATGGCCCGATTGCTCGGGTATTCCAGGGAGCGGCTACAGGGGATTAATCTGCGTCGACTTCTGGTCAAGGAAGATCGTGAGCGTTTTTTCCTGCGGCCCTCGGAGATTGACGGCGGGACTCCCCGGGTCTTTGAAGGTCGAGTCGTCACGCGCAGTGATGAGCAACGTTTTGTGGAGGCCTCTTTGCTGCCGCTCATGGATGTCAGAGGCGAGGTGATCGGGTTGCGCGGGGTGGTTCGTGACATCACCCGACGTAAAGAGATGGAGGCGGCCATTGAAGAGTCGAACCGCAATATTGCCGAAGCCCGGACCGGGACCATTCTCAGTCTGGCCAAACTGGCCGAGTTTCGCGACCCTGAGACCGGCAACCACCTGGAACGGATGCGGGAGTATGTCAGAATCCTGGCCCGGGAGTTGTCATCTCTGCCCAAGAATTTTGATTATATTACCGAAGAATATATCGAAGATCTGTATCAGTCTGCAATCCTGCACGATGTCGGCAAGGTCGGTATTCCGGATGCGGTTCTGCTCAAGCCCGGTCCTTTGAGCCCGGAAGAATTTGAGATCATCAAGAGTCATCCGGTTATTGGCGGGAATGCCCTGGATCTGGTCGATGCCAAGGTTCGGGGGCAGTCCTTTCTGACCCTGGCCAGGGAGATTGCCTATGGGCATCATGAAAAATGGGATGGCAATGGGTATCCAAAGGGGCTTGCAGGGGAGAATATTCCGGCCTCGGCCCGATATACGGCCTTGGCCGATGTCTATGATGCCCTCACTTCAAAACGGGTTTACAAGGAAGGCTTCAGTCATGAACAGGCGCGGGATATCATTGTCAGCGAGCGGGGGCGTCATTTTGATCCTGAGGTGGTTGACGCCTTTCTTGCCCGGGAGTCCGAGTTTCTGGAGATCTGTGGACGATTACAAGAGGAGAAAGAAACCTTGTTCATCAGAAATCAGAAGGAATCAGGTCATAAGGAAACAAGTCATAAGGAAAGTGCATGAGTGAGCAGGTGGTCTCAGCAGAACGACCGAGTCGTGGGCGGCAGATCCTGCTGCGAATTTTTTTGTGTACCCTGATTGTAGGTCTGGGGCTGGGCGGATTCCGCCTGCTCAAGGGAATGAAAAAACCGCCGATCCAGGCCCAGCAGGTCGAGCAGCCGCTCAAGGTCGAGGTTCGGGAGGTGGTCTTTGCGGATGCCCAGGTCCTGATCCGGGGCTATGGCGAATTGCGTTCCCGTCGGACAGTCGAGATGGCCGCCGAGGTGGCCGGGAGAGTCACGGCTGTTCATCCTCGTCTGCAGGTGGGTGAGATTATTGAACAGGGCGAAGTGCTCTTTGTTATCGATGATCGTGATTATCTGAGTGAATTTGAGAGTAGTCGTGACAGGCTGGCTATTCTGGAGCGGGATACGGTTCTGGCCAGAAAGGAGTTTGAACGGCTGGCCGGTTTGTTGGCGAGCCACCGGGTTGGTAATCAGTCGGCCGTGGACCGCGCCGAACAGGCGGCCAATACCGTGGCCGATCGACTGGCCCAGGTTCGCCAGACCATGGTCCGGGCCGAGACCAATCTGGCCCGCTGCCGGGTCACCGCCCCGTTTCGGACGCGGATTACGACCAAGAGCATAGAGCAGGGGCAGTATGTCACCCCAGGACGCATGGTGTTGGGTCTGGCTGATGACTCGTTTCTCGAGATTGAGGTCAGTTTGGACAGTCGTGATGTGAGTCGCTGGCTGCGCTTTGACGGAGAGACAGACCCTGAGGCTGCCTGGTTTGCGCCGGTGAGTCAGGTCCCCTGCCAGGTCAGCTGGACCGAGGATGCGGGACGGAGTCTTACCGGAGAGGTGCATCGTATCAGCCGTTTTGATCCCGAGACCCGGACCGTGGACGTGGTGATCAGACTGCAGCCTGGCAGTGATCAGAATCAGCCCCTGGTGGCTGGAATGTTTTGTTCTGTAGAAATCCCGGGGAAGACATTGACCGAAGTCGTGGCCCTGCCCCGTTGGGCGGTCAGTTTTGAAAACACCGTCTATCTGGCCCGGGCAGGTCGTCTGGCCACGGTGCCGGTTCATGTGGCCAGGACCCAGGGTGATCTGGCCTATGTGGACCAGGGCCTGCAGTCGGGAGAACAGGTGATTGTCACCCGACTGATCGAGCCTCTGGAGAACAGTCTTCTGCAGATCATGGGCCCGGAGGCGGAGCAGCGGAGCGGGCAGCAGCCATGAAGCAGCTCCTGGGAGCCTTTGCCAGAAATACGGTCTTTGCCAATATCCTGCTGCTACTGATCTTTTTTGCCGGTGGTCTGGCCACGTTGTCCATGATCCGGGAGAGTTTTCCCGAGTTTTCCTATGATATGATCTCGATCACGGTCGAGTATCCCGGTGCCGATCCCGAGGAGGTGGAGGAGGGAGTCAGTCAGAAGATCGAAGAGGCGCTGGAAACGGTGGAGGGGCTTGAGCAGTATACCACCAAGTCCATGGAGAACAGGGCCTCGGTGACCGTGGAGGTCAAGAAGGGGTATGATCTGCCGCGGGTTCTGGATCAGGTCAAGTCGCGGGTCAATGCCATCTCCACCTTTCCTGTGTCGGCCGAAAATCCGGTGATCACCGAGATCGTGCGCAAGGAATCGGTGCTGCTCCTGGCCCTGTCCGGCGACCTGGGGGAGAAACAGCTGAAGGAATGGGCGGATCGGGTCCGGGATGAGGTCAAGCTGCTGGAGCCGGTCTCTCAGGTGGAAACCTATGGTGGCCGGGATTATGAGATCGGGATTGAACTCTCCGAAGAGAAACTGCGTCAGTACAATCTGACCTTTGATCAGGTTGCCGCGGCCGTGCGGCAGTCGAGCCTGAATCTGGCCGGTGGTACCCTGAGGACCATCGGCGAAGAGATCCGAATCCGGACTGTGGGCCGTAAATATACGGGTGCCGAGTTGGCGGGAATCGTGGTCGTGGCGCGGCCCGGTGGTGAGTTGATCACCCTGGACCGCCTGGCTCGTATCGATGACGGCTTTACTGAAGATCCGATTCTGGCCGAGATTGACGGCAAGCGGGCCATGTTTGTCATGATCTACAAGACCAGCGACGAGGATGCCCTGGATATTGCCGGTGCCGTTCGGGCCTATGTGGCGGCAAAACAGCAGAGCCTGCCCCCGGGGGCGGCCATTGAGGTCTTTTACGATACCACGGATGCTCTGCAGGCCAGGATCGACCTGCTGACCCGGAACGGCCTGATCGGTCTGGGGCTGGTCTTTTTTATCCTCTGGCTCTTTCTTGACCTGCGTCTTTCCTTCTGGGCCGGGCTGGGAATCCCCACATCTATCTGCGGAGCCATGTTCATCCTCTGGGTCTCGGGGGTGACCATCAACATGATCTCGCTCTTTGGTCTGATCATGGTCCTGGGGATTGTGGTGGATGATGCCATTGTGGTGGGTGAGGCCATCTATGTCCATCGTCAGGCGGGAGATTCCCCGCTTCAGGCGGCTATCGGGGGCGTGAACGAGGTGGCCATGCCCATCCTGGCGGCGGTGACCACCACCATTGTCGCCTTTATTCCGCTGGCCCATGTGGGTGGCGTGATGGGTAAGTTTGTCTCGATTCTGCCCATGGTGGTGATCTCCTGTCTGTTGATCTCGCTTGTTGAGAGCCTGTTTCTGCTCCCGGCCCACCTCAGCCATCTGCCGGATCTGCATCGTCCCCGAACCCTCCCTGGAATCCTGGGTTGGCCCGGTCGGGTACGTCTGGGCCTGGCGCGTGGTTTTGAAACGTTTATTGATGTTCGCTACCGGGGCTTTGTCACCCAGGTTTTGAACTGGCGTTATGTCTCGCTTTCCGTGGCGGTGGCCGTCCTTTTCCTCAATCTGGGGCTGGTTCAGGGGGGCCTGGTCAAGTTCCAGGTCTTTCCCAAGCTTGACGGCTTTGTGGTGACCTCGACCGTGGAGTTTCCCGAAGGGACGCCACCGGCCATGACCACGGCGGCCCTGAAGGAGATCGAAGCCGCCTTTGTCCGTCTTGCCGAGCGGACGCCGACGCTCTCGGGCGAGTCGTTGATCCGCCGGAAACTGGTTCTGGTCGGACAGAGTCTGTCCGGGAGCATGGGCGCCACCGGGCCGCACATGGGTTCTGTGCAGGTGATTCTGCTTGAGTCGGAGGCACGTGGAGTCCATTCCAATGATCTGCTCATCGCCTGGGAGCAGGAGGTCGGGACTCTGCCCGGAGTCAAGGCTCTGACCTTTGAGGGAATGGCGGCCGGCCCGGCCGGGGCCGAGATCGAGGTCTGGTTCCAGGGGCGGGAGATGGCCATGCTCGCTGCGGCCGCAGATGATCTGGAGACGCGATTGACCCGTTTTCAAGGGGTCAATCAGATCCGTTCAGATTACGGTCAGGGCAAGAATGAGCTGCAGTTGCGTCTCAAACCCGAGGCCAGGGCTCTGGGGCTGAGCGTTCAGGATCTGGCAGGTCAGGTGCACAGTGGATTTTATGGTCAGGAGGCCTTTCGGCTGCAGCGGGGCAGTGATGATATCCGGGTCAAGGTTCGTTATCCGGCCGATCAGCGGCAACGGATTTCGGATCTGGAGACCATCCGTATCCGCACCAAGGCCGGGCGTGAGGTGCCGTTGGGAGCGGTGGCCGAGATCAGTCTGGTGCCGGGCTATTCGACCATCACCCGGACCGATGGTCTCCGCCGGATCGTGGTCACGGCCGAGGTTGACGCCCACCTGGCCAATGCCTCTGAGGTCTTTGCCGAGTTGGATGGCCATGATTTTCCTGAGCTCAAAAACCAGTATCCAGGGTTGCAGATTTCCATGCAGGGATCAAAGAAAAATACCAGGGAATCCTTTGATTCTCTGCAAATCGGCTTTCCCCTGGCCCTGATTGGCATCTTCGTGATCATTGCCACCATTTTCCGCTCCTATGTCCAGCCGCTGGTGATTCTGTTCACCATTCCCTTTGGAATTATCGGGGCTATTTTGGGTCATCTGCTCCTGGGCTACAACCTGTCAATGATGTCGGTCTTTGGCATGGTCGCCCTCTCAGGGGTGGTGATCAATGATGCCATTGTCCTGATTGAGCGGGTCAACAGAAATCTTGAGAGGGGCAGTCCGCTCAGACAGGCTATTATTGATGGCGGCTGTCGTCGTTTTCGGGCCATTTTCCTGACCTCATTGAGTACGGTGGGTGGTCTGGCCCCTCTGATTCTTGAAACAGACATGCAGGCCAAGTTTTTGATCCCCATGGCCCTGTCCGTGGCCGGTGGGGTGATTTTTGCCACCGGTCTGACCCTGATCCTGGTCCCGAGTCTGTTGATGATCTTAAATGATCTCAGGTGCCTGTTAGGTTATCTGCGCACCGGCCTGTGGCCGCTTCGGGAGGCGGTGGAGCCTCGATCGGGAGACGTGGGAGAATAAGGGTGCGGTCCATCGTCAGCCTGACCAGGAGTGATTCGTGAACCGGCCTGGCGGGAAGGATGAGACTGGCCAGAACCGGGTCAGCAGCTGAAAAAAAAGCGTACAGGGGTCTTGACTTAGTTTCTTAGAATATGCTATAGATGGCGCTTACCAATCCTCGGTAGCTCAGTTGGTAGAGCGGGTGACTGTTAATCACCTTGTCGGCGGTTCGAGTCCGTCCCGGGGAGCCAGAACATTCAAGCCCGGTCATTTGATCGGGCTTTTTACTTTATTGATTGTACCGTCGGGGCGTGGCGCAGCCTGGTAGCGCGCCTGCCTTGGGAGCAGGAAGTCGTAGGTTCGAATCCTATCGCCCCGACCATTCATCATTTAAAAAAATGGGATATTGGCTGTACATGCCAATATCCCATTTTTTTATCATTTACGCGCAACATCGGTGGAGTGATTGCGTGTCTCAGGCAATACCCTTGCAGATCGTGAACATGATCCTCTTGTGACCAGTATGCAATTCTGTTGATGACCACGAAGTAAAGGCTGGTTCTGTGTGGTACAATTATTTTTATTTTTTCTTGCACTCCTGCGTGTGGCAACGTAGTATTTTTAGACATAGCATATTGCTATTCGTGGAATTTTTACCAAGGAGAGATTCATGAGACTTGTAACCAGATTAGATTTTGATGGCCTGGGTTGTGCGGCAATCCTGAAAGAGCTTGACCAGATTGATGATATCAAGTTTGTCCATCCCAAAGATGTCCAGGATGGTCTGGTAAAGGTTGACTCGAATGATATATTGGCGAATATCCCCTATGTGAAAGGGGCCGGTATGTGGTTTGACCATCATTCCAGTGAAGATGAGCGCAAAGAGTATGATGAATTTGCAGGAAAGTGTGATGCAACTGCACTGAGTGCTGCGCGGGTCATTTATGACTATTATGGCGGGTTGGGTCACTTCAGGAATCCGCATCTCGACAGTCTCGTGAAGGCCGTGGATAAAGCGGATTCGGCTTTGTTTACTGTAGAGGAAATTCTCAACCCTGAGGGCTGGGTTCTTCTTTCATTTATAATGGACCCACGTACCGGGCTGGGCCGATACCGTGATTATCGGATCAGTAATTATGTCTTGATGATGGATATGATTGATTATTGCCGAGAAAAAACGTCCACAGCCATACTCAAAATTCCAGATATTCAGGAGCGGGTTGACAGATACTTTGAGCAAACCCAGATCTTTAAGGAGATGCTTCTCCAGAACAGCACCGTGAAGGGTGGTGTAGTGATAGTGGATCTTCGTGAACAGGAAGAGATCTTTGCCGGTAACCGTTTTCTGCTGTACTCACTTTTCCCCAAACAGCAGAGTTCCGTGCGGATCATGTGGGGTTTCCGGCGGCAGAATATTGTTATTACCGGTGCTCATAGTGTCGTGAATTCATTGGCGACTGTAGATATCGGTTCCCTTATGTTGAAGTATGGCGGGGGCGGCCATAAGCGGGCAGGAACCTGTCAGGTCCCTGTGGAGGATGCGGATACTGTTCTTGGTGAGATCGTTGCTGTTCTCAATACAAGGGAGTAGTTGGGCTCGGAACGTCTTTTGTTTGCCTGACAAGATCCTGCAGTCGTCTCGTGTGATATGGTTCCAGAATATTTCCCTGACATATTGGTGCAGGGAGCGGTAGTCAGTTTTGCTCGGGAGGGCTGACGGGAACTTGCGTCCTTACAAATTCCCGTGTTCTGGTCCTCAGATCCGCTGAATCTGCTGGTCGTATTTCTTCAAATAGATATCCGAAAGGGTCATGAAGGCGGTGATGATCAGTGGGCCATAGATGATGCCCAGGATACCGTAGACGTTGATGCCGCCGATGATCGCCAGAAAGACCAGGAGGGTATGCATCTTGACCTGGTTACCGACCATCTTGGGCTTGACCCCATACTCCATGGAAAAAGAGAGGACAAGGTAGAAGAAAAAGAGAAAGATGCCCGCGCTCATCCGGTCATTGAGGGCCAGGATCAAGGCGGCCGGGACCATGACCATGCCGATGCCGAAGATCGGCAGGAAGGCGAGGATGACCATGAGCCCTCCCCAGAGGATGGGCGAGTTGAGTCCCATGATGGCAAAGACCGCACCGCCGATGGTTCCCTGAATCAGGCCGCAGATCCCGTTTCCCTTGAGGATGGCATTGGCGATTTCCTCAAATTTTGCCAGAAGCAACCGGTCTTCGTCGTCGGGCAGGGGAGAGAGTTTAATGATGAAACTGAGTAATTTGTCGAGATCGATGAGCAGGAAGAAAATGACCAGAATCATCATGAAGAACATGAAAACAAACTGCATGATGTTGGCGGCCCAGCTCCGGGCCTGATTGTAGAGAAACAATCCACCTTGCTTGGCCACCGAGGTGATGGTCTCGCTGATCTGGGCTGGCTGGAAGTCCAGGCCAAAGCTCTTGAGGTAGGTCTGGATCTGGCCGACGATTTCGCTTTTCTGGGTCAGGGCCTGGAGTGTCGTGCCGATCTTGGCGTCCCGTCCCCAGTTATAGAGGCTCAAGGCCTCGTTGGACAGGGCGCTGATGAAGAAGAAGATGGGGACAAAGACAATGATCACGATCAGAAAGCAGGTGATGATGGAGGCCAGTGATTCAGAGAATCTGCGATTGAAGAAGACATAGACGGGCCGGAAGAGGCTGGAGAGAATAAACGACAGGACCATGATCGACCAGAAGGGCCAGAGAATCCGGCCCAAGAAAAAGGTCGAGAGCAAAAAGACCAGGATGAAGTAGTGAATGCGCATCATACTGGGACGTTGCGGGTCGAGAGACGCCTGTTGATCAGTCATGTCTGGTTCTGTGTGATGGGACAGGTGAAAGATGGTCGTGGGGCGAAAGGTATGTAAAATTTCGCTCGCGCGGTGAGTTCTCTGTGACGAGAATTGTGAAACATGCTATGATCTCCCAAATTATTTTCCTCAAGTATATAGTGGAATGGAGATGAAGAAAAGGGAATTTAGCGTGAAACAGGAGAGTTGTCATGTGGGATAATCTTGAAATTGCTGTGGAGAAGACTGCTCCTGCCCTCCGCAAGGAGAAACCGGCTCAGAATAAATTGGGTTTTGGTATCCATTTTACCGATCATATGTTTCGGATGACCTGGAACAGGAAAGATGGCTGGCATGATGCCAAGATCTGTCCCTATCAGAAATTTCAGCTTGATCCGGCGGCCATGGTCTTTCATTATGGTCAGGCCATTTTTGAAGGACTTAAAGCCTATAAAGACGAAGAGGGCCAGGTTTTTCTCTTTCGTCCCCAGGATAATCTTGAACGGATGAACAACTCGGCCCTGCGCATGTGCATGCCGCGCCTGCCCGTGGATAAGGTCCTGAAGGGACTCAAGGCCCTGGTCTATCTCGACCGTGACTGGATTCCCACCAACAAGGGGGCAACGCTCTATATTCGTCCGACCATGATTGCCACCGAAGCGGCCTTGGGCGTGCGGCCGGCCGAAGAGTATTCTTTCTATGTGATCATGTGTCCCGTAGGTGCTTATTACGCTGAAGGTTTTAACCCGACAAAGATTTTTGTCACCGACAAGTACGTGCGGGCGGTCAAGGGCGGGGTCGGGAATGTCAAGACTGCCGGTAACTATGCGGCCAGTATCATGGCCGGTCGTGAAGCGGCTAAGGCCGGCTATACCCAGGTCCTGTGGCTGGATGCCTGTGAGCGCCGCTTTGTGGAAGAGGTGGGCACGTCGAATATCTTCTTTCGGATCAATGACCAGCTGATTACCCCGCCTCTGGGCGGTTCAATCCTTGCCGGGATCACCCGGGATTCAGTCATGCAATTGGCCAGATCATGGGGGATTGAGGTGGTGGAGCGACAGATTACCATTGATGAGGTTCTGGCCGCCTGTGAGGACAATACACTGCAGGAGGCCTTCGGGACCGGTACGGCGGCCGTGATCGCGCCGGTGGGGGAGCTGTGCTACCGTGACCGGAAATATCTCATTAATAACAACCAGACCGGTGAGCTGTCTGCCCGTCTGTTTGACGAACTGCAGGCCATTCAGGGTGGACGCTGTGCCGATCCCTTCCGCTGGGTGATGCGTGTGGGTTGATTTCTGAAAATATTCTGTTTTTCAAAGGGTCAGGGGGGTGAAGATTTTTTTGTCTTTACCCCCCTTGATTTTTGCAAAAGCAACCATATTGTTTTGCACAGTTTCTAATGGGCCGGTCCATGACGGCCGGGAAGTAGATAGGTAGCCGGGGATTTCCCCAATTGTGAATTAAAATAGAAGATTGTGTAGGAGGAAGTACATGAAGATTCGTCCATTGAATGATCGCCTGCTTGTCAAGCGGCTGGAAGAAGAGACCAAGACCGCTGGTGGAATTATTATCCCTGACAGTGCCAAGGAAAAACCGGCCGAGGGTGAGATCGTTGCCGTTGGCAAGGGTAAGCTCAATAAAAAGGGTGAGCGCATAGCCATGGAAGTTGTGGTCGGTGACCGTGTCCTGTTCTCCAAGTACGGTGGAACTGATGTCAAGGTTGAAGGTGTCGATTACCTGATCATGCGTGAGGATGATATCCTGGGTGTGATTGAGGCGTAATTGCCGACTGTCCAGGAGCTGTTAACTGTTTATCAGGCTTGATAAAGAAATATCTGTTGAATTCCCGCTCAACGCGGGGACGCGATAAGGAGATTTGAACATGGCTGGAAAAGATATCAAATATGGAGTAAAGGCTCGCGAGGCAGTACTTGCCGGTGTCAATACTCTTGCCAATGCAGTAAAAGTGACCCTCGGTCCCAAGGGCCGCAACGTCCTGATTGAGAAATCATATGGCGCCCCGACCATTACCAAGGACGGTGTGACCGTGGCCAAAGAAATTGAGGTCAGCGACAAGTTTGAGAATATGGGAGCCCAGATGGTCCGTGAGGTTGCCTCCAAGACCTCTGATGTTGCCGGTGACGGTACCACCACTGCGACTGTCCTTGCCCAGGCCATCTACACCGAAGGCGTGAAGCTGGTTGCTGCCGGTGGCAATCCCATGGAGATCAAGCGCGGTATCGACAAGAGTGTCGATCTGGTCGTGGCCGAGCTCAAGAAGATCGCCACCCCCACCAAATCACAGAAAGAGATTGCCCAGGTCGGTACCATCTCTGCCAACAGTGACGAGACCATCGGTAACATCATTGCCGAGGCCATGGACAAGGTAGGCAAGGAAGGCGTCATCACCGTGGAAGAGGCCAAGTCCATGGAGACCACCCTGGACGTGGTTGAGGGTATGCAGTTTGATCGCGGCTACCTCTCTCCCTACTTTGTCACCGACCCTGATCGCATGGAAGTGAACATGGAAGACCCCTATATTCTCCTGGTGGAGAAGAAGGTCTCCAGCATGAAGGATCTGCTCCCGGTACTCGAGGCAGTGGCCAAGATGGGCAAGGGTCTGTTTATCCTTGCCGAGGACGTGGACGGCGAGGCCCTGGCCACTCTGGTGGTCAACAAGCTTCGTGGTACCCTGAACGTTGCTGCCGTCAAGGCTCCGGGCTTTGGTGATCGTCGCAAGGCCATGCTTGAAGATATCGCCACTCTTACCGGTGGTCAGGTCATCACTGAAGATCTCGGTATCAAGCTTGAGAATGTGACCATTGCGGACCTGGGTACTGCCAAGCGGATCGTGATCAACAAGGACAACACCACCATCATTGATGGTGCCGGTGAGACCGCAAAACTTGAGGCCCGTGTCAAGCAGATCCGTAACCAGATCGACGATTCTACCTCTGATTATGATCGTGAGAAGCTCCAGGAGCGTTTGGCCAAGCTGATCGGTGGAGTGGCCGTAATCAATGTCGGTGCTGCCACCGAGATCGAGATGAAAGAGAAAAAGGCCCGGGTTGAGGATGCACTCAATTCAACTCGCGCGGCCGTTGAAGAAGGCGTGGTTCCCGGCGGTGGCGTTGCTTACATCCGCTGCCTCAAGGCCCTCGCGGCGCTTGAACTTCCAGGCGAGCAGGCCCTGGGCCGGAATATCCTTCTTCGCGCCCTCGAAGAGCCGGTTCGGCAGATTGCAGCCAATGCCGGTCGTGAGGGTTCCGTGATCGTTGAGCACGTAAAAGAGATGGTTGGTGCCATGGGCTTCAACGCCGCGACTGAGGAATACGAAGACCTGATTGCTGCCGGTGTTATTGATCCGGCCAAGGTCACCCGCACTGCCCTGCAGAACGCGGCCTCTGTCTCTGGTATGCTCCTGACCACCGAGTGTGTCATCGCTGACAAACCTGAGCCCAAGGATGCCGGTGGCGGCATGGGCGGCGGTATGCCTGGTGGCATGGGTGGCATGGGTGGAATGGGCGGCATGGGCGGCATGATGTAATCTGCCCCTTGAACGACCCTGCCTCATCCGGCAGTTGAAGTAAAACAAAGGGCCCCGCGTTATTCGCTGGGCCCTTTGTCTGTTCGTTCCGGTCTCTTTTGAACCTGTTCTTGGGGCTGGAAAAATATTGACAGCCGCTTGTGAATGGAGTAAAAATCTTGCCTTCACATCAAGGCGATGTAGCTCAGTTGGTTAGAGCATACGGCTCATATCCGTAGTGTCCGGGGTTCAAGTCCCTGCATCGCCACCAAGACATAATCCGGTAGCGTCCGGCAAGATATAAAAAAGCTCGCTTTCCTTACGGATTGCGGGCTTTTTTCGTTTCCGCTTGTCCAGAGGGATCCAGTGGGATAGTATGAAATCCAGAGGTTTTTTGGTACGTGTGTTGGGGGTACCCCCGCCCTTAACTGAGATACCCCCAGCACTGCCAAATTTCACCAAATTGAACTGCTAATCTTGGCATCAGCCCGAGAATCCAAATGGCAAAAAAAATCCACCCTCACGCAAACAAGTGGGGAGCATAATAATGGTGCAAAACTTTTTTAATCAATAAAAGGGTGTTGAAAAGTATCCCAGAATTTTTCGCAACCCTAAAAAAAATGGTTCTATATTCTCTCATAGTTACAGATATTGGCATAAAAATTAAGAGAATATGGCAAACATCAGGATTTTAATTAACATGCTGATGTTACACGAGAAGTGTTAATTTTAAAATAGTCCAACAGGTTTTCCGGCATAATCTACCAATATTACAAGTAAATCAGTCAATCATTGCAACACCTTTAATAAGTCGAGTTTGGGAGAAGAGCGTGAAGTCACTTCAAGAAAAACTTGATGCGGCACTTCAAGAGTGCGATCAATTAAGAATTGAGAACCGCTATTTGAAAGAACTCATCCGCAAGGCAGGAATCACCTCACCGTCTTCTAAAACTGACCCTGAATCTGAGAAGTCGTCGGCTGGTTCTAATTTTACGGCCATCAATAATGAATCTCCCGTAGTTGCAAAAGTAGCTCTTTTTCGCAGTCTTTTTCGAGGTAGAGACGATATTTATCCAGTCCGTTGGGAGAACAAGAAAGGAAGGGCTGGTTATTCTCCAGCCTGTCGGCACGAGTGGAATCGTGCATTCTGTGACAAGCCCAGAGTAAAGTGCGGGCATTGCGATAACCGGGAATCCCTTCCAGTGACCGATGCAACCATCTATGAGCATCTTGCCGGAAAGCAAACAATTGGTGTTTATCCGTTGCTCAATGATGATACGTGTTGGTTTATTGCCGCTGATTTTGACAAGAGTTCTTGGCGGATAGATGTTGCTGCCTATTTAGAAACTTGTGCTAAAGAAGGTGTTCCTGCAGTCTTGGAACGGTCTCGTTCTGGCAATGGGGGGCATGTTTGGATATTCTTCTCAGAGCCGGTTGCAGCGACGGCGGCCAGGAAGGTTGGCTGTTATTTACTGACAAAAACTATGGAGAGGCGTCATCAGATCGGGCTTGACTCCTACGATCGTTTTTTCCCTAACCAAGACACGATGCCAAAGGGAGGATTTGGTAACCTTATCGCCCTGCCGTTGCAGAAAGGCCCTCGTGAGCGAGGAGACAGTGTCTTTCTTGAGAGTGATTTTCAGCCCTTCTCCGATCAATGGGCATTTCTTGCAAGTATAAAAAAAATATCCAAACTGGATATTGAATCCATTGCTCTAGAGGCGACTCGAACTGGCGAAGTTATTGGGGTAAGAATAAGTCAAACGAGTGATGAGGCAGAAGACGATTCGTGGACCTTGCCTCCTTCAGGTAGAAAAGTGGAAGAAATAATTGAAGAGCCACTTCCGAAAAAGGTCAAAGCTGTCCTGGCAAATCTGCTCTATATAGAAAAAGAGGGCCTACCACCGACGTTGCTGAATCGATTAGTACGGCTAGCCGCGTTTCAGAATCCAGATTTTTACAAGAATCAGGCAATGCGCCTACCCACCTATGACAAGCCTCGTGTTATATCCTGCTCAGAGGATTTCCCAAAGTATATTGGTCTACCCCGAGGGTGTATGACTGAAGTGGAGGAACTTCTGGACAGTCTGGGGGGGCAGCTCGTTACTTTAGATGAACGGACGACAGGAAAACCACTTAACGCGGTTTTTAAAGGAAGATTACGGGACCTCCAAAGGGCAGCTGTCAAAGAGTTGAGGCAATACGAAACGGGTGTTCTCTCAGCAGCCACTGCTTTTGGCAAGACAGTACTTGCTGCAAAAATGATCGCTTTGCGAAAAAGAAGTACGTTGATTTTGGTACATCGGCGTCAGCTTATGGATCAATGGCGGGAAAGGTTGTCTGTTTTTCTTGGAGTGCCAGAGGAAGAAATTGGTCAAATTGGTGGCGGCACAAAGAAGCCAAATGGCAGACTTGACATTGGCATTCTGCAAAGCCTTTACAGAAATGGGGAGGTAAGTGACCTTGTCGCTGAGTATGGACACATTGTCGTGGATGAATGCCACCACCTTTCGGCGTTTAGTTTCGAACAGATAATGAAGAAAGTCAAGGCCAAATATGTTTTGGGACTTACAGCAACACCGGTAAGAAAAGATGGGCATCATCCCATAATCCTTATGCAGTGCGGACCGATACGCTTTCGTGTTGGAGCAAAATCAGCAGCTGAGAGTCGACCTTTTGAGCACTTTATGGTTCCTCGAATGACGGAAACGGTATTGTCAAATGTTGCAGGCCAGCCGACCATACAGGAAGTCTACAGGCTGCTTGCTTCGGATGAGAATAGAAACAAGATGATTGTTGAGGACGTTGTTCGGGCTGTTCAGGAAGGAAGGTCTCCTCTTCTCCTTACAGAGCGGACAGACCATCTCGAGCAATTAACTGAGCTTCTTGAAGAAAAAATCAGGAATGTAGTTGTTCTTAGAGGAGGTATGGGGAAAAGACAAAGGGTAGCAGTTGCAAAAAGCCTTGATGACATTGGTGACAATCGAGAGCGTGTTATTGTTGCAACAGGACGTTATATCGGTGAGGGTTTTGATGATGCCCGATTGGACACGCTTTTTCTTGCCTTGCCGATATCTTGGCGAGGAACTTTGCAGCAGTATGCAGGTCGACTTCATCGAATGTATGATAGAAAGAAGGAAGTTTTGATCTACGATTATATTGATTCTGGGATTCCAATGTTGGCTCGAATGTATGAAAAAAGGCTGCGCGGATATAAAGCTATTGGATACAGCGCTAAAACTGTAATGGATGGATAAAAGGCCACTGGTTTAATATCTAATAACCTACGGATCAGGATGAGGTATACCTAGCGAAGGTAGGGAATTTCAATAGGTTTCAGGTGGCAAACACCAACTGTAGAATTTTTATGGAGCTAGAAGGTGATGAGCATTGAAAATGAACAATGCGACTGCAAATTATTGAACTGGCCCAGTCCAGTGGCCGTACCCAGGCAACTCGTTATTTTCTGAACCCAGCCCTTTTGCGTGATACTGATCTCTTCCCTGGGCACAACCTTGACCCGTATTGAACCACACAGGCTTGAGGCGTTGATTATTGAAGATTTGTGCCGCTATCCAGGCTTAGCCGTTAGTGAGGTTCGGGCCCGAGTCGCACCAGAAATTAAGCAAAGTCGCGTGAAGGCAGCTCTTGACCATTTGATCAAAGAAGGAAGAGTCAGACCGCAAGGAGAAAAACGTTGGCGACGTTATTGGGTTGAGGTGCAATAGCACTATCTATCACTGAAAATCTTTCATATTCACGTGGTGTCGGTGATAGAGAATTGTTTATAGATTGATACTCATTTGAAATTACATCGTTTTTCTATCGCACTCTTGTTTGGGGAACTATTCGAGATGGGCGATAGAGAGTGTAGGGAGCAAACATACATGAACGACTCTTCGAGGAAGTTTTTGGAGGGTAGCAGTAAGAGTGTGACGGTATTTCTGTAATTGGTGATGTGTAAGTTTAGTAATCACAGGTAGTACGGTAAGGAAATCAAGTCCCTGCATCGCCTCACTCAATACAGGGAACTACTCGGCAATGTGCCGGCATTTGAAGGAAGAGGAACAGGAACAACTAGAATCTCCAAAATGGCTTGTGTTGCGAGGAGATGACCCGGTAAATAAACTATTGGGTGTTCAATTCGGGAGCTGAGCCTCGTAAGGAGGGGCGAGTAAATGTAGGGGGGGCGGAACGCTCCTAAGAAATTCAATTGAAAAGGGCCATTCGTGCTGATGTGGGACCCTGGGTTTGACTTATTGGCATGCATGAAGAACACAGCTGCTTATTATCAGGAGTAAATCGACTATGGCAAAATGCACCATCTGCACTTCCCGGAAAGGGAAACGAAAATGCAAAGTGACCGGGACTTTTATCTGCAGCCTGTGCTGCGGTGAATCCCGTACAGAGGAAAAATGCGACGGCTGCTCCTTTTTCAAGTCAGCCGCCGCCACCAGGAATTATCGGAGTGTCCCCTATTTCACGACCCAGGAAATGGCGGACAATCTTGAGCTGGAAAGTATTTCCGAAGTGATTGAGTCAACGCTCTGCCAGGTCTGGGCGAATGCCCCTCAGAAGGTGGATGACAGGACAGCAGCCCGGTTGGTTGAACTGATGATTGACAAGTATCATTTCAATGACGAAGTGCCACTGGCGGACTCGCCTGTGCTGGAAGAAGGATTTCGCTTGTTTTTGCAAAATACCGGCAAAGCATTTTCTCAGATTCACCCTGAGCAAGTGGTCAAGGTATTGGCTGCCGTACACAGGTCTATTCAGCGCAGGACAATTGGCGGTGCCAGTTACCTTCAATTTGTCAGCCAATTCACAGGCATTGACCCGGCTATGTGACTCCAGAGAAATATGGCAAAACCGTGAGACATAAATGGTCGTTCATCAGCCGCTTTAGAAAACAGGCCTTTGTGGCTGGCAGGGGTCTGCGACGGCCAGTCAACGGGTGAAGGAAGCGGTTGCTGAAATCAAGACCGAGCTTGCCAGCGCCATACAAGCTGTGAACAATCTAAAAAGTGAGCTGGCGAAGCGATAAATGCAGGAAAGGACTCTTCATAGGAATGAGCTTTATAAACAGGTTTGGGCGACCCCTATGATACAGTTGGCAGGTCAGTATGGACTTTCCGACCGGGGGCTGGCCAAGATCTGCAAAAAGATTAATGTGCCTGTGCCACCGCGAGGGTACTGGGCTACAACAAGGAGCGGTATAAAACTGAAACGCCCAGCTCTGCCCAAACTTCGCAAAGGCGACCCTGAATCGCATACCCTGACATCCTACCGTCAACAAAGTCGTGAGTCTGAAAAATTGGAAAATTTCAGAATCAATCAGCCGGTGAGTTGGGTGGCCAGGCCAGTCACGATCAGATAACGGCCCAGTTTTCCAAGGATGACCAGAGGCAGGAAGATGGCCAGGCGAGTCTTGAGCATTCCTGCCAGCAGGCAGAGGGGGTCGCCGATGATGGGCAGCCAGGAGAGGAGCAGGGACCAGACGCCATAGCGTTGGTAGATCAGGCGGGCCCTGGCCTCGCTGCGCTGGTCCATGCGCAGGACGTGCTGCACGAGAAAGAGGCTGCCGTAGAGTCCGATGGCGTAGGTGGTGCAGGCACCCAGGCTGTTGCCGATGGTGGCGGTGGTCAGGGCGGGGAGCCAGGGAGAGCCGTTCGCGATCAGGGCCATGAGCAGCCATTCCGAGCCCAGGGGCAGGATGGTGGCCGCCAGGAAGCTGACGAGAAAGAGGGCTGGCAGGCCCAGGTTGAGGAGAATATCGGCCAAGTGATCTGTTGTGGTGTTGTGGGTTCGCGACTGGGGCACGGATCGCCTTGCTAAGAGGAAGAGTCAGCCCGGCTTCGTCGTGGGATGCGGCTTCAAATCTGATCAGCAACCGTGACGGTGAACTTGCAGAGGCTGAACGAATTGTTTGTAAAGAGAATCGATATCATGATTTTGCAGGGTGGACAAGTGAAATGGCCAGAGAGCACCTGCTGGTTCGTATGACTTTTTGTGTTCTCGGATGCTGGAAAGAGGTGGGCGCGGTACGGGCCAGTGGGTGTCTAAGGTCGCGACTCCATGTGGAAGCAGATTGGGAATATTGCCTCGAATCATGAAAATACGTTGTGTTTTTTTGCGATCGGTGTATAGTAACTTTTCTTAGTATCTGTTATGGAGATGGGGTGGAAAATTGAAGCCGTACTATTCTCGCTTGGGGAATGTACGGTATTTTTGTTTCTGCTCTGCGCTTACAGATACAGGGTGCGGAAGGCGGGTGGCCTTCGGCCTCCTGTTGCTTGAGAGAAGATGATGATCGATTGATCTTGCTCTTTCCTGCAACGAAAAATTGGTGGTGTTGACAGACCGCATGGGTTCGGGAACGGACGATGGCTCGCAGATTTCTGATCAGCAACATAGGGTATGAAAAAGGCTCCGCCTGAAGCGGGGCTTTTTCATTTTTCTCAGGGTGCGATCACGCGGCCTGTCTTTTAATCGATCATTGGTCGTTCTGTTGGGCTCTCCATAAGGGATGAGCAGCGGACGTGATCAGTGGCGATTGTTTTTTGTGGATAATGATGAAAACTTTTGAAGAACTTGGTGTCCGCGAGGATATCTGTGGCAGCCTTACTGCACTTGGATTTACAGAACCGACTCCGGTTCAGGAGCAGGTTATTCCCATTCTCTTAGAGCGGCAGCAGGATATGATCTGCCTGGCCCAGACCGGTACCGGCAAGACCGCGGCCTTTGGTGTCCCTCTGCTCCAACTGGTTGATCTTAAGCGGAATGATATTCAGGCCCTGGTTCTCTGCCCGACCCGAGAGCTGTGTGTGCAGGTAGCCCGGGACATGGACACCTATGTGACCTCAGCAGCCCGGCCAGGGATCGTCGCAGTGTATGGCGGCGCCCGTATTGACCAGCAGATCACCAAGATCCGGCGTGGTGCCCGGGTGATCGTAGCCACCCCCGGCCGACTCCATGATCTGATTCGCCGGAATGAGGTCAGACTTGGCGCGATTCGTCTGCTGGTGCTGGATGAGGCCGATGAGATGCTGCAGATGGGCTTCAAGGATGAACTGGATGCGATCCTGGCTCAGACTCCGGCCGGTAAGAGCAGTCTGCTTTTTTCGGCAACCATGTCGCGTGAGGTGGCCAGGATCAGCCAGAATTATATGGAAAACCCCCTGGAGATCACAGTGGGTACCCGTAACGTCGGGGTCGAGAATATTCGCCATTGCTGCTACACGGTCCAGGCCAGAGACCGGTATGCTGCCTTGAAGCGGCTGGTGGATATCAATCCTGATATGTATGGTATTATCTTCTGCCGTACCCGGGAAGAGACGCGGCAGGTGGCCGAAAAGCTGGCTGGTGACGGGTATGGCGCCGAGGCCCTGCACGGTGAGCTTTCCCAGGTCCAGCGGGATCATGTGATGAACCGTTTTCGGACCAAGAACCTCCAACTCCTGGTGGCGACCGATGTGGCGGCTCGCGGTCTGGATGTCAGTGATCTGACCCATGTCATCAATTATAATCTACCTGACGATCCTTCGGTCTATACCCATCGCAGCGGCCGCACCGGTCGTGCCGGTAAGCTGGGTATTTCCGTGGCCCTGATCAATCTGCGCGAGCACTTCAAAATTCGCGCGATTGAACAGCGTATCCGTCGGACCTTTGAGCTGTGTCAGATCCCATCGGGTAAGGAGGTCTGTGAACGTCGTCTTCTCCATTTTGTTGAGACCATGCAGGAAGCCAAGGTGGATCATGCGCGTATCGATCCCTTTATGCCCGAGATCATGAAGAAGCTGGAGGGTCTTGATCGTGAGGAGTTGATCAGCCGCATCGTCTCTATGGAGTTTAATCGTTTCCTGGAATACTACCGTAATGCCCCTGAATTAAATGATTTTAACAAAGGCGGGGCATCCAAGAGCAGGGGGGCGGAACGCTATGAGCGTAAGCCCTATCAAGGGAAGGGAAAATTCGATCGCAATGATCGCCCGGGTGCCGGGAGAGGCAAGTTTGATCGTCCTGCTCGGCCGGGTAAGGGGAAGTTTGAGCGGGAAGACCAGGGGGATGTTTCTTTCAGCCGTTTTTCCCTCAGCGTTGGTAAGAATGACGGCATCACTGCCCAGCGTCTCATCGCCGAGATCAATGCCACCAATCCGGGGCTGAGGATCAAGGTTGGCCGGATTGATATCAAGAATTCGGCAACTGTTGTCGAGGCAGACAGTCGCTTTGATACCCAGGTTCTGTCCACTTTCAAAAAGTTTCGGATTGATGGTAAGCCGGTGGATGTTGAGGGCTCCAGGGCCCAGAAATCTGCTCCGCCGGCAGCTCCCAAACCAGCTCCCAAACCAGCGGCCAAAGCCGCCCCTAGAGTAGCCCCAAAGCCAGCCCCAAAATCAGCTGCCAAGGCAGATTCCAAGGCTGCTCCCGAGACTGCCCCTAAATCGCCCAAGTTATCCAAGCAGGATGCCAGGGCCCAGGGCCGTCGTCCGGGTCAGCGTCGTATCGTGAAGAAATAAGACGAGTTCAGCCGGAAGGGGATGCTGATTCGGGTAGAGGGCCTTCATGGCCGGGTTGGCATCAATAATCGTCAGATCGGAAGAGAGACGCTGATCCTCTCCTGGATGGAGTGATCAGTGAGCAGGGCTTTGCTTTGTTCGAGCAGTTGCTGCCATCCATTTTATGGTGGCGTATCACTCTGCCTTTGCCAGTGATATCAGTGAGCGTCGTGAGAAGGAAAGGGCGTTCAGGGGGCGGGGCCTTGTCCTGAACCGTATCGTTGATCAGAACCCTTATCCCATCTGGATCTCAGATAATCAGGGGATATTGATCCGCATCAATGAGGCCTGCTGTCGGATGCTGGAAATTCAGCGCAGTGAAGTTATGGGGATAATATTGTAGCCTTTTTGTTGAAGCTGGTTTTGAAAAAAGGAACTGGTCAGTACTACTGTCCGCAAAGCAGCACGCATGCAAACATGACTTGGAGCCCGGAGGATTCTGCGTCCGGGCTCGAGGTTTGGCTTGTGCTCTGGCCTAGGCGGAGTGGTCTGCCAGGTCAGGGTCAGACTTCGTCATCGTCCAGATCATCGTCAAACTCATCTTCGTCCTCATCTTCATTCTCATCTTCATCATCTACACTCTCGTCCTCATCCTCGTCCGTGCTCGTCTCTTCTTCCTCATCCTCTACTGGCTCGTCCTCTTCCTGCTGCATGCGCACGGCTTTGGGGATTTTGGATTCCGGAAGGACCAACTCGGTGATTTTGGTGATTTCGTCGGTGAGTTTGGGGTCGGCCATGCAGTCTGGGCATTGTCGGGCATGATCCTCAATAAAGGAAATCATTCTGGCCGGGGCCATGGTCTCGTTCTGGACATTGCGATACCATGATTTGATCAGGTTGATAAGTCGGTTACACTGCATGTTTTTTCTTGTAACTGGCGGATTGACCCAAGGGGCGACTGGGTTATTGGCGACGATATTGTCGCGAAGAAATCTTACTATAATAAAAAGTTGTTTTTGAGGTCAATAGCAATTAAAATAAAATTCGTATTATCTGGGGAAAGGAGTGCAGGGCGTTGAAGGTTTCGCGGTTATTGAGTATCAGATATTGCTTGGTGTTTGCGCTCTGTCGCGGATGGTCAATGTTTGGAAAAAGGGAAGAAACGAAAAAAGCTGATTTTGTTGTTTATGGAAGTGGTTAGGATACTGGTGGTCCTCCCGGACTTCAAATCCGGTGTAGCGAGTTAATAGCTCGTTAGGTGGGTTCGATTCCCATGCACTTCCGCCAGTTATGTCTTGGCGGTTGTGGATTTTTTGGGGCTGTTCAGGCGCCCAATTCTTTTTTGTTGTTTTCTTGTTACTTTGTCACTGTTCACTTCAGGTTCTCATATGTTACGCGCTGAGTTCCTGGTTGGTTGGGGTATCCCCTGTATTGTTCAATGCTGCGACAAGAGCGATCAATCGCTTTGTGCAGTTTCACTTCCTCAAGGACGTGCCATGCTTCATATCTCTCGAACCATAATCATCCCTGATCAGGAGATTGAGATCCGGGCTATTCGAGCCCAGGGGGCCGGGGGCCAGAACGTGAATAAGGTCTCCAGTGCAGTCCATCTCCGTTTTGATATCAGGGCCTCGTCACTGCCTGACCTGTACAAGGAGCGACTAGTTGCCAGGAATGATCAGCGGATCACCCAGGACGGGGTGGTGGTGATCAAGGCCCAGGAGCATCGCAGTCTGGAAAAGAACAAGGCCGAGGCCCTGGAGCGATTACGGCAGTTGATCAAAAGCGTCGGGGTGACCCGTAAATCGCGACGCCCCTCGCGGCCGACCCGTGGCTCTCAGGAAAGAAGGCTGGAGAGGAAGGCCAAGCAGGGTCGGACGAAAAAGCTGAGAGGGAAGGTGCGTGGTTGAACTGAGGGGGGATTTGACAAAACATGAGTCTTGCGATAGCCTGAATCCAGACGCTGCACATGATCTGCTGCGGCTGACTGGATTGGGAACCTATTGTCCTGGAGGGCGGGCATGGCTAAAAAAGAAGTGGCGTTTTCCCCGAAGCTGATCGGTGATATTCTTGATATCATTCATAATGCTATCCTGGTGATTGATACCGATGCCCGGATCATCTTTGTTAACACCCGCACGGCCAAGATGTTTGCCAGCTCCGTTTCCGCCATGCAGGATCTGGTCCTGGCCCAGTTGTTCATGCCCGATGATACCGATATTCTGGTTGTGAATATCCTGCATCTGATTCGTCGGGAGCGCGAGTATGAGGGGGAGGCCATGCTCAGGCGGCAGGATGGTTCCACCTTCATCGGTCTGATTGCCGGGACGTTTTTCAGCTGGACCAATGGTCAGGAAGGAATGGCCTTTACTGTCCATGACATGACTGAAGTCAAGGCCATTGAAAAGTCATTTCGCTATTCGCAACGAATTGCCTATCTCGGGCGCATTGTCGAGGATATCAGTCATCAGATTCGTAATCCGGTGATGGTGATTGGTGGGTTTGCCCGGCGCCTGCGGAATGAAGAATGTTCCAGTCACCATGCCCGGGCCATCCTGGATGAGGCCGGGCGTCTTGAGGCCTTTCTCGACACTCTCAACCAGTTCATTCAGCTACGTGCCCCGGTATTACGGCGGGTGCGGATCAGCGATCTGCTGCTTCAGGCCGACCGGGATCTGGGGCGGCTGGTCTTTGATATGGGTTGTACCTGGAGCAGCCTCTGTGAGGCGCGGCTGCGGGAGGAAAGTCTTCTGGTGGATCAGAGCCTGTTGTTTCAGGCCCTGGAGGCCCTGGTAGTCAATGCCTGTGAGTCCTACAGCAGTGGAGAGGGGCGTAAGGTCGAATTGCGAATCTGTTCTTCGGCTGATACGGCCAAACCGTTGCTGATCAGTGTCCGGGACTGGGGGGGAGGCATACCCCCTGCCGAACTTTCCAAGGTTGCGGCCCATTTCTATACCAACAAGACCCGCCATACCGGGCTTGGCCTGACCTTTGCCCAGCGGATTCTCGAGGAACAGGATGGACGGCTGGCGATTGACTCGAAGCCTGAGGCCGGGACCACGGTCTCCTGTTATCTGGTCAAGGAGCGGAGGCGGCCCATCCGTTTGGCCCGACTGGAGGATTAGGGCGGATTTACTCCCTGGTCGTTTGCGTTTTTTTGAGCAGGGGGTGCCCCATCTCCTCGCGCTGGATGACGTAGCGTGCGGCCACCTTGCGGGCAATGTTCCGGATTCGGCTGATGTAGCGGGTTCGCTCAGAGACGCTGATGGCCTTGCGGGCGTCGAGCAGATTAAAGGTATGTGAACACTTGAGGCAGTAATCGTAAGCGGGCAGGATCAGCCCCTTGTCCACCAGTTTCAGGGCCTCTTCCTCGAAGCTGTCAAAGAACATCACCATCTTTTCAACATTGGCCTCTTCAAAGTTGAAGGTCGAGAATTCGACCTCGGCTTGATGAAAGATGTCGCCGTATTTCACCTCGTCATTCCAGGCGATGTCATAGACGCTGTTGACTCCCTGCAGATACATGGCGATTCGTTCAAGGCCGTAGGTGATCTCCACCGTGATCGGCGACAGGTCAATGGAGCCGGCCTGCTGGAAATAGGTGAACTGGGTGATTTCCATGCCGTCCAGCCACACCTCCCAGCCCAGCCCCCAGGCCCCCAGGGTCGGGGATTCCCAGTCGTCCTCCACAAAGCGGATATCGTGTTCCAGCAAATCAAGGCCAAAGCGTTGGAGGCTCTTAAGATAGAGTTCCTGGACATCAAGGGGCGATGGTTTGAGGATGACCTGATACTGGTAATAATGCTGGAGACGGTTGGGGTTGTTGCCGTAGCGGCCATCGGTGGGGCGGCGCGAGGGTTGAGGATAGGCAGCCTTCCACGGTTCCGGCCCCAGGGCCCGGAGCAGGGTCCCGGGATGAAAGGTTCCGGCGCCGACTTCCATGTCATAGGGCTGTTGGATGACGCAGCCGTAATCGGCCCAATAGTGATTCAATTCCAGGATGATATCTTGAAAATTCATGGGGGTGTGGTAATGGTTGGAGGGTTGGCGGTGGAATAAAAAAGGTCTTGAGATTGATTTCTCTTCATCTCACAGGCAGAAATGAGTAAACTACCACAGCCAAGAGGTACGGTAAATCATTTTTTCATGGGCCCGTGCCCCACTGCTCTGAATATTTTTCTTGCCAACTTACGATGATACATCTCGATTCAATGCGTCAGATCAAGGAGATTCTCGGCCAGGCCCGCTCCATTGCCGTGGTCGGTTTCTCCCCTAAAGACAATCGCCCCAGCAATATGGTTGGTCGGTACCTGATTGAGGCCGGCTATCGGGTCTTTCCCGTCAATCCCGGGCAGAGCGAGATCTGCGGCCTGCCCTGCTATCCCAATCTTGTGGCCATACCCGAGCCGGTGGATATTGTTGATATCTTTCGTCGCCCCGAAGAGGTCCTGCCGGTGGTTGAGGAGGCCATTGGGATTGGTGCCAGGGTGGTGTGGATGCAGCAGGGCATTGTTAATCATGAGGCCGCGGCCCTGGCCGAGGCGGCCGGTCTGACCGTGATCATGGATCGCTGCCTCAAGGTTGAGCATCAGCTGGCAGGTCTCTGATGGACTGTGTGTCTGGGTTGATCCTGGCTGGAGAATTTGTTGCGTTTGATGTGTCTGAGGAGTGGAGCTGATGGAGCCGCAGCAGCTGGTCATCCGTGGGGCGCGGATGCACAACCTGAAAAATATCGACGTCGATCTGCCGCGTAACAGCCTGGTGGTCTTCACCGGGCTCTCTGGTTCGGGAAAGTCGACCCTGGCCTTTGACACCCTGTACGCCGAGGGGCAGCGCCGTTATGTGGAGTCCCTGTCCACCTATGCCCGCCAGTTTCTGGGGCAGATGGACAAGCCTGATGTCGACTCTCTGGAAGGTTTGTCACCGGCGGTTTCCATCGAGCAGAAGACCACCAGCAAAAATCCCCGTTCCACCGTGGGGACGGTGACCGAAATCTACGATCATCTGCGCCTCCTCTTTGCCCGCTGCGGCCGGCCCACCTGTCCTCAATGCGGCCAGGCCATCAGCTCCCAATCCATCGAAGACATGGTCAACACCCTGATGAATCGTCCGGAGGGCACGAAGATGCTCCTCCTCGCTCCTCTGGCCAGCGCCAGAAAGGGGCGACATGAACAGCTCCTGGCCCGGATCAGGAAAGAGGGTTTTGTCAGGGTCCGGGTGGATGGTGAGATTTACCACAGTGACGAGGTTCAGGAACTGGACAAGAATCGGGCTCATTCCATCGAGGTGGTGGTGGACCGGCTGGTGGTCCGGGAGGGGATACGGCGGCGGCTTTCCGACTCGGTGACCACGGCCGTGCGGCTGACCGAGGGGTATCTGCTGGTCGGTTTTCCTGATCTGCAGGAGGAGCAGCTGATGAGCGAGCTGGCCGCCTGTCACCGCTGCGGGATCTCGCTCCCGCCCCTGTCGACTCAAATGTTTTCATTCAACAACCCCAAGGGGGCCTGTGTCGAATGCGGCGGCCTTGGGGTGAAACAGTACTTTGATGCCAAGCTCCTGGTCCCTGATCCCGGTCTGAATTTGAGCAACGGGGCCATTGCCCCCTGGGGACGGCGGGTGGCCACTTCGTATGCCGGGCAGATGGTTGGTGGGTTGGCCGCTCATTACGGGTTTTCCATGGCCACTCCTTTTCAGGAACTGCCCGGCAAGATTCAGCAGATTATTCTCCATGGTTCTGGCCGGGAGCAGATCCTCTTTCAGTACCAGAAGGGGCGGCGCAAACTGAGCTCGGAGAAGAGTTTTGAGGGGGTGATTCCACAGTTGAACCGCCGTTTGCATGAGACCCAGTCGCCCATGGTTCGGGAGGAGTTGTCCCGGTACATGAACGAACAGACCTGTCCGGCCTGTGCTGGTGCCCGTCTCAAGCCCGAGGTCCTGGCCGTGCATATCGGTGGTCATTCGATCTTTGATTTAACCTGCCTGGCCGTGGAGAAACTCCTGCCCCGTCTGCCGCTTTTGCCCTTCAGTCCGCGTGAGCGCACCATTGGCGAGCCGATTCTGAAGGAGATCGTCGATCGCCTCTCCTTTCTTGAGGACGTGGGCCTGGGCTATCTGACCCTGGAGCGTCGTTCGGCCACCCTGTCCGGCGGTGAGGCCCAGCGTATCCGCCTGGCCTCGCAGATCGGCTCCCGCCTGGCCGGAGTCCTCTATATCCTTGATGAACCGAGTATCGGACTGCATCAGCGTGATAATCAGAAGCTGATCAATACCCTGATTGAACTGCGTGATCTTGGCAACAGCGTCATTGTGGTCGAGCATGATACCGAGACGATCATGGCCGCTGATCATGTCCTGGATATGGGGCCCGGGGCCGGGGTGCACGGCGGTGAGGTGGTTTATAATGGAACGGTTGCCGGGTTGCTCACCTGTGAGGCCTCACAAACCGGGGCCTATCTGAGCGGTCGTCTGGCCATCGAGATTCCTGCGCAGCGGCGGCGGGTGAAGAAGCGGGGTCAGGTCAGGCTGCTCCTGAAAAAGGCGACAATCAATAATCTGAAACAGGTGAATGTGTCCTTTCCCCTGGGGGTCATGACCTGCGTCACCGGGGTATCGGGCTCGGGCAAGAGCTCGCTGGTCATCGAGACCCTGTTTCCTCTGGTGCAGGAGGGGTTGCGGAGGAGGCAGGAGCAGGTACAGCAGAACGGGACGACCCTTGCCGGTCTGGAGCACCTGGACAAGGTGGTCGATATTGACCAGAGTCCCATCGGTCGGACTCCCCGTTCCAATCCGGCCACATATACTGGGGTTTTTACCCCGATCCGGGATCTGTTTACCCGCCTGCCCGAATCGCGCGTCCGGGGCTACCGGCCCGGTCAGTTCAGCTTTAATTTGAAAGGCGGTCGCTGTGAGGCCTGCGAGGGCGAGGGCGTCAACCGGATCGCCATGCATTTCCTGCCCGATATATACGTGGTCTGCGAGACCTGCGGCGGTCGGCGTTATAACAGTGAGACCCTGGAGATCCGTTACCGGGACAGGAATATCCACGAGGTCCTGGCCATGACCGTGGAAGAGGCCCTGGAGTTCTTTCGCAACGTGCCTCCGATCAAGAATCGGCTGGAAAAACTCTTTGAGGTGGGGCTTGGCTATATCAGTCTGGGCCAGTCTTCTGTGACCCTGTCCGGCGGCGAGGCCCAGCGGGTCAAGCTGGCCCGGGAACTGGCGGGCAGACCCACCGGCCGGACTTTGTATATCCTAGATGAACCGACCACCGGACTTCATCCCGCTGATATCAGGCATCTGCTCGCGGTCCTGGGCCGTCTGGTCGACCAGGGCAATACAGTGGTGGTGATCGAGCATAATCTGGACGTGATCAAGGTGGCGGACTGGATTATCGATGTGGGGCCTGAGGGGGGTGAGCGCGGCGGCGAGATCGTGGCCTGTGGTGCGCCTGAGGAGGTGGCACAGGTGCAAAGTTCGCATACCGGCCACTTTTTAGGGCCTGTTCTGACCGGGAAGAGCTGAAAAAACCTTTTTTCTTTGCGTCGTTGGCCCGGATGCGGTTTAATGGGCCCTGGAAAAATACATCCCTGGTTGTGGGTGTTGGTAGGAACGTTATATTCATTTTATTTGAGGATAGGAAATATGGCAGAAGAGAATGGTAACAGCGGCGCTCCTGAGCAGCCCGTCTTTCGCATGCAGAAGATGTATATCAAGGATCTTTCTTTTGAGAATCCCAATGCCCCGGATGTTTTTCTCCAGCAGGGCACCTCACCCAAGGTCGATGTCAATCTGAAGCTCAATAATCGCAAGATGGATGACGATCACTGGGAAGTGGCCCTGGAGATCACGGCCAAGATCGTCGACCAGGCCAATAATGACCGGACCATGTTTGTCATGGAAATCGAGCATGCCGGTGTGTACCTGCTCAAAAATATCCCGGCCGAGCATCTGGACATGGTCCTGGGTGTTGACTGCCCGACCCTGCTCTTCCCCTTCACCCGCCAGATCATCAGCCAACTCTCAGTGGACGGCGGTTTCGTCCCCTTCCAGATGGACCCCATCAACTTCATGGCCCTGTTCCAGGAAGCCAAGAAGAAAAAGGGTGCGCAGGAAAACTGAGTTTTTCTCTGAGCCCAGACCACAGAAGGCCCCTGCCGGTAGTATTCCGACAGGGGCCTTCTGTGGTTTCAGTCAGGAAGTTTTTGGTTTTTATGGAGTCGTAGGAATTTATGAACCATAGGGAGAAGGTCCAAGTTTGTCTTCGTCTCCTTGTTTGATCGGTAGCACAAAGGTCTTGATTGTTGTTGTTTCGCTCCCTTGGACTACGGCGCTTGCCGTCAGTTCGACCTTGAGCCAGTGGCCAAAGTCCTTGCCAAAAAGATGGTCAAATGAGGCATACCCCTCGGAATTGGTCGTGATCGTTCTGGGGATCGCCCCGGCATCGGAGTTGTGTGGTGTGAGTTGGCCATCACCAACACCCATCGGGCCAATATCTTCACCCAGATCAAGGATAAGATTTTTGTTTATATCTTCATTGGGTTGCGCAACAATGCCAGAGCCTTCCGGCCAATCTTGGTAAGTTGCCTCAGCTTCTCGTATACCCAAAAAATAATGGCTTGGCCATATATTCAAGGTCACATTTGTATTGGGTACCGGATTGCCATTGGCGTCGGTAACCAGCACGGTATAGACGGATTTGTAGAGGGTTTCGTTGGCCAGGGATTCGATTTCCGTTGATCCACTGATGGCAATGGACCCGGCTGTCCCGCCAATGACAATGACAACGCTGTCTTTCAGTCCCGTAAAAGACCCATTAGTTACTTCTGCAGTCACCGTAATTCCTTCGGCACCGGAGCTCAGGGTGCCAGAGGTAAAGAGGACGCTGGCGCGTCCGGTTGGATCGGTGATTGCTGTCGGGATCACTGTTTCTCCGCCACCGGTGGGGTTGGTGAGAGTGAAAACAAGTACTGAACCGGAGACGGGTTGATCGTCGACATCGCGGACTGTGGCCTGGATGGTGACAGTGTGTGTCTCGTCAGTTGAACTGGGCAGGATGACAGTCGGTGCATGTAAAATAATCTGTGTGGCCTCTATTGGCGAGGCTGCCATGCTGACGGACAAGCTGTCTGTAAGCATGGTGTTGGCAGTATCAGTGACCGTAATGGTTGCCATACCAGCATCGGTGGCAAAGAGGGTTGCAGTGGCTTCTCCTGATGAAACTGGAACGTCGAGCCATGACAGAGAAGGATCAGAACTGGAAAAGGAACCGCTGCTTGTGGCAAAGCGGACGGTGGTTGTCGGTGCTTGGGCACTCACCTTGATATTCAGCTCCGAGCCAATTGCAATATAGGCTGGATTAACTGTCGGCTCTATAATTCCAAAAGAACCACCGGTGATAGTAAAAGCAATGCGTTCTGTGTCAGAGGCACCCAGGGCAGAGACAGTTACGTCAACATCGGTGTCCGCAGCAAGACGCGTTACGATCAGACTGGCAGTGCCATTATTATCTGTAGTGCCTGATGTAGGAGAAAGATTGACTGCAGGAGCTGGATCTGCCAGAGCCACAAAGGTTGCGCCGGGAATGGTGATACCTGCTGCATTTTTGGTCGTCAGGGTCAGGGTTGTTTCTTCGCCCACACCCAGTGTTGATTTTGCTGACGAGAGGGTAACTGTTGAACCGATGATTCGTATGGGAATCGTCTGAGAGGTCGAACCGATAGCCGAAGCGGTTATTGTCGCTGTTTGGTTGGTGATGCTGGCAATGGAGACTCCTGATGTGAAATTGACAGGAGCCTGCCCACTCGTATCAGTTAGTACCTCGCCGGCGTGCAGCAGACCAGCGGTGGCTGAAAAATTGATGGCGACCCCTTCCACGGCGACGTTATTATCATTGGTTACCTGGGCGGTAATGACGGCTGTGTCGCTGTTGTCAGTTAAGACTGAATTCTGTGAAGTTGAGAGTGCAATGGTATAGGAGGCGGAAGCCGCCGTCTCTCCCTCTTTACCGCCACCACAGCCTGCCAACAGGACAGCGAGGTAAAACAAGACAAGTGAACTTATCAGGGCGTTCATTGTTGTTGGTTGTCGATTCATGTTCGTGTGCCGGCAAAGGTTGCGGGTCAGTTGATTGGTTCGTAGGTATAAAAATGTTCGTTTACCACACGCAGCAGGTGTTTGTAGGTAATCTTTTCTCTGGCAGCTGTAGCATCGGTGATCTTGGTGAAAAACCGGCAGTTATTTTGGACGCCCCAGTCAAAGATCGGGCGGGTGGCCTGCCTGAAGGTTACGGGCGAGAGCTCTTGGTTATAACCGATTGATTGAAGAGGGAGTTCTTGCCGTTCCTGGATGCGGTGCGACTGGGGTTGGGTATGGATTATAATTCCGTTTGAAGTCAGGGTAAGGTCAAAGAGATAGTCGGGTTTGCCGGTGGCGGTGACCCAGCAGCTTTGTTTGTCCAGGCCCTGGCTGTTTTGAGGGCTCGTCGTCTGGGCCTGCTGAGTCAGGGCCTGATTCTCCTGTTCCAGCAGCTTGATTCGGTTGAGCAGGCCCGGGTCGGCTGAAATGGTCATGGGGGGCGAAGTCATGGGTGTTGGATTCCAGGCCGTCCGGCTAAGGTCTTCTGTCAGCAGGTCAACGGCTTGACTGATGGCCGCCCTGGTCAGGCGGGTGTCATTGGGTCCGTGGGAAACTGACTCGGCCGTGAGTGAGAGATTGGTCTGGTTGCTCCACAGGATTCGGCCACTCATGGCCTCCTGGAGCCAGAGACGCATCTGGAGATGGAGCTTGGCCGGGATTTCAGGATTGTTTTCTGTGCTCCAGACGATGTTGTCATCGCTGGCCAGACCGTGGCGATAAATCTGTCCAGCCGGGTTGTCCGGGCTTGCCTGGTCGTTGAGATGGGTTGGCCACTGGTCATAGTTGGCTGAGTCGGCAAAACCAAAGGCCAGATGGCTGTTCGAACCACTGACAAAGGGGAGCAGGGTCTGGTGCCAGGGCATCCACTCCGGGGTTGAATGGTTGGAGACGATCTGGACCCGGCCACGGAGGATATAATCACTGTTCAGGGTGCGTCCCAGTTTGGCCAGTATCTGCTTATCGAGTCTGACATGGCCTGGGGTGGCCGTGACCTGATTGTATCTCTCAATCTGCAACTCGTGGATGTAGCGTCGGAGTTCATCCTTCATGGCTCCTGACCAGTCATTGCTGAGCTCGTTACGCAGTGAGGCCACGTTGTTGGGCTCAAAGTTCTTGAGGCTGATCACCTCTTCCTGAACCAGCAGGTCAAGAACCTGGTCGGGCTGAATGATCTGGTTCCCGCGGCTGGTCAGCTGCTGTACGATCTGCTCCTGAAAGATCTGGTTGTGTTGCCAGGTGGTGGCCAGCGAGTCGCTCTCGCTGTAGTCGGCCAGAGGCAGGATGGCGATGCTGTGGCCCTGGACAGTTTTTGCAAAAGCTGGGGCCGACGCAAAGCCGGTGATGGGGAGCAGGGTCGCTGCAAGGAAAAGGAGGACGAGCCGGTTCATAATTTCATGTCCTGTGCTTGGAGAAACTAAACGGTATATTCTTGTGGGCATACAGTTGTTCAATGAACGGTGTTATCTGGGCAAACCGTGTGACTGATGGCCTTGTAATCATTTCAATCTATTTCGTTGTGGTGTGTTTTGATACGCTTGGCATATCACATAAATAGACTTACTCGCAGGTCGGCGTAGACTGCAAAAACACACCACTCCTTGTCGAATGAAAAAATCTGGCTTGCATTTCACATCTTATTGCGCTGCCGTCATCAGATGATCCGTGGTCTCAGGAGGATGATCAACTCCCGTTTTTCATCGATCTTCTCTTCATAGCCAAAGAGATATTTCAGGATGGGGATCTGCCCGAGTCCCGGGGCAAAATTGCCTGACTCATCCCTGGTGTTGCTGATCAGGCCGCCGATGACCAGCATCTCGCCGTCCTTGACCTTGACCGTGGTGCTCATTTCGCGGACATTGACGATGGGCAGGCCGACCTGGGTGCCATCGCCGCCCACCTGCTTGTATTCGATGGGTTCCACCAGCTCTGAGGTCACCGGGACCAGATTCATGATGATCTCGTTCTGGTCCAGGATATTGGCGGTCAGAGCCAGGCCAATGCCGGACAAGATCCGTTCGGTGGCGACGGTGTAGGTGGTGACCCCGGTGTCGGTGTCCACGTCCGACTCGATCTTGTCGATGTAGGTGACATTACGGCCAACGGTGATCAGGGCCGGCTGGCCGTTCAGAACACTGATCTTGGGATTTGAGAGGACCTTGGTCTGGCCTTCTTCCTTGAGGGCGTTCAGGAAGAGCTCAAAAGTGCCGGTATTGAGCGAGATTTTGGTGATGATATCATGCTTCATGTAATCCGAGGGCCAGATCTCACCATTGTCACCGAATTCAATCGATCCATTGACACTGAAGTTTTTCAGGACACTGTTCCAGTTGATACCGAGAGAGGAGTTGTCTTTCAGGGTGACTTCGATGATCTTGGCCTCAATGGAGATCTGTTTGTACAGTTCCTTTTTGAGGAAATCAAAGTAGGTTTCGAGCCGATCCAGGAGCGGACGGGGCGCATGGACCGTGATCAGGCCGATGGGCTTGTCAATGGTGTAGCGATTACCGTTGGCCGAGACCTGGCGGGTCACCGGAGCGGTCAGGCCTGAAGCCGCAGAAGTGGCGGGGGAAGTGGAGGTCGATTGTGTGGTCGCGGCCGGATTGGTTGCATCGGTGGGAGTGGGTGTGGCGACCGAGGTGGACCAGGTTTCCAGAATTGCATCCATGTTTTCCTGAATATTTTTCCAGATATCGAACTCATTGCCCTGGCTGTTAAGGCGGATGGTGCCGTCGATGTTGTTGGATTCGGTACCGCCGCCGAGGATGTTCCCGCCGGTCCCGGTCTCATAGAGTTGTTTGGTAAAGGGCATGGCAATATGAAACTGGCGGCTCTCCTTGTACTTGACGACGATGGTTGAACCGCGCATCTCATGAAAGTAATCCACCTGGCGCAAGAGATCATCGATGGCGCTGTAAAAGTCATCCGTGGCGTTGATATCCACATCCACCAGGACATTCTGGTCCACATCGCTGGCCCAGGAGACATTCATGTTTTTGAGGGAGGCCAGCCGCTTGAGGATGTCCCAGAGAGGTTGTGGGCCCTGAGTTGAGCGGATTGAGGCCCCAACCTTGATGGCCACTCCGCTGTCCTTTGCCTCCAGAGCTTCTTTGGCCCCCTGGTCGACCATGTAGGATGATTTTTGATACTGGACCGGCAGGGTCAGACGCTGCTCATTCGGAGTGGCTGGGCTCTGGGGGGAGCTGGCTGCTGTGTTCTCGAGGTCCGGACGCACCGGATCGGGTTGCGGGGTCTGCGGAGCGCAGGAACTGTAGAAAAAAACCAGGGCAAGAAGACCGGTCAGGCGGGCCAGCTGGGCAAGCAGTTTCATGGAAGAATCCTTGGTCATGCTATGATGAATAGGGTTGGTGTCAGGTTGATCATGCTGAAATCATGACATGTTTTGTGATGGCTCAGTAAACATTTTAAACTCCTGCCAGCATTGCCTTGCAATGATTGCGACCAGCCAGCCGCTCTGTCGCACGAGCCATGGTGTGCCGTGAGGCAGGAAATCGAAACTGTGACGAGGCCATTGATCATGGTTCGGTCCGTAGAGGTGTGGGCAGGGCCAGTCGGGCCTGGATATAGTTTTTCAGATCCGGCGACAGCTGAAAGCCAGAGGCGAGAATGGCTCGATACTGCCTGGTGGCCTGGGCGTCCTGGCCCATTTTGTCATGAATCCTGGCCGTGGCGATCATGGTGGCCAGTGACTCGCCATAGGTTTGATCATGCCGCTTGAGCAGGGTCAGGGCGGCGCTGAACTGCCCATGCTCCTCGTTAAAGGCCGCAAAGCTGCTCAGGGCCTCCTTGAGTGGTTTTTCACCGCTGATACTCTGGTTGAAATAGTCCAGGGCCTCGGCCGTCCGGCCCATATTGGCCAGACCGATTGCCGCATAAAGGGCGGCCTGGAGGTTTTCGGGATTGGCGGCCAGCCCCTTGTTGGCATAGTGGACGGCCCGGGCATTCATCTGCAGGTCAACCAGGTAGATGGTTGCCAGCCGGTTAGCCAGCTCCCCATTTTCGGGCCAGAGTGCAAGGGCCTGTTCATAGAGGGCCACAGCCCCTTCCAGATCAGTGTTTTTTTCCAGGACCCGGGCCTTGCGGATCAGGTCCTTGGCCTGCATGACTGCTACCGGCTGCCGCTCGCTTTGTTCAATGATCATGGCCTCGTTTTGGACCAGTTCATTATCGGCTTCAAAGGAAAAGTTGTCGGCGGCCCGTTCGGGCCAGATAAAATTGCTGCTGGCCGGGTAGATAACCAGGGTGTTAAACCGCTCTTCCTTGCGCAGATTCTTGAGGTTGAGGATGATGTCCAGGGCAAAGTCCCAGGGGACATCGTTGAGGGCCAGGGTCAGCGAGCCGTTGACGGCCTCGTCGACTACGATGTTGCGGCCGCTGATCTGCTTGAAGAGGCGAAAGACATTATGAAGGTCTATTTTATAGAAATCAATGCTGATTTTCTCGGTCTTGTAGCCGGAAAATTGAAAGGTCTTCTCCATTTGCTCAGCCGGCATTGGCTCTTCCATGGGGGCGTTGAGGAGTGGGGCGGCCTCGGCAAGTGTGGCCTCGGATGAGGCGAGCAGGGATTCCAGGGTGGCCTGGTCATCCTGGCTCTGGCGGTGGTTCTTCTCCGGTTCTGCTCCTGTTTTCGGGGAGATGAGAATCGTCAGGTCATTGTTTTCCCGGTCTACATTGGTGGCGTGCGTATCCTTGACCCGCAACTCCAGTCGGGTGGTGCGCAGGTCCTGATTGGTGATGGTGGTGATGGTCAGGTCAAGGAGCTCGCTGTCGGCCGCGATCTGTTTGATGTCGATAGCTGGCAGCAATTTTGCCTCGGCAATGTCGATGATTACTCGATCCGGATTGACCAGCTGATAATGGGTGAAGGCGGGTGGCCGGTCGCCGTGCAGACGGATCAGCAGAGAGTCATCAAAGGCATCGGTGTCGATACTGCTGATGGTGTACGTTTCAGCCGCCACCACCGTGCTGACGGAGAGTGACAGTCCGGCGAGCAGGGTGATGATCAGGAGCTGGCACAGGATACATATGGAGAGGTGACGCTGCATGGTGTTATTGTTCTCCCTCATTCTTGAGCTGCATGACAAATTCGCTGCGGATTTTTTTTCCGGTCCGGGTCAGGGCGACCTCTTCAATAATGATCCGTCTGGCTTCAATGGTCTTGACCACGCCCCGTTTGCCCACCTTGACCCCTTTTTCCAGGAGATAGCCTTTGCCGGTGAAGTCTTCAACCATGGCCAGGGGCCGGTTGTTGACCGAGACAATGGCCACCAGGGTCAGCTGGCCGGGTTCAAAGAGCTGCATACCGCTGAGTCGCTCCTGGGGGTCGATGATTTCATCGGGCCGTGGTGTGGTGGACGCGGCCTGTTCGCTGATAAAGGGGCTGAACGGGTCGGGGCGTCCTTCAATCTGGTATTCAAACAAATCGTGCTTCTGCGGCAGAGCAAGCTCTGTCAGGTCCTGTTCACCCGGGGTGGCGGCCGCATATGCTGCAACACCTGGCATGAACATCAGAGCGGTAATCAGGGCGGTGATCAGAGCGTTGAGGCGCCTGTGGCTGAGTGGATGCGACGACCGGTTCATTTTTTCTTTTTGACCTCGGCTGGCGGCGGGAGCTCCTGGTTGGTGAAGCGATAGGTGACCAGACGGCAGGTCGAGCTGAGGATCATTTCGTTTTGTTCTTGTTTGGGGCTGGACATGTTGATGTTGGAGACGGTGACGATTCGGTCGAGTTTGCTCACTTCATCAAGGAATAATCCCATGTTATGGTAGGGGCCCTGTACGTGGATATCCACCGGGATCTCGGCGTAAAAATCTTTCTGGATGTCGGCCAGCGGCTTGAAGGCGAGAAAATCAAGGCCTGCGCTGCGACCCAGGGTGGAGATGCTGGTGAGCAGGGCCGGGATCTCTTTTTGCTTGGGCAGGAGCTTGCCGGTCTCATGGAAGAGCCGTTCCACCTCGGCCATCTCGGCCTTGTGCTTGTCCAGAGTCCTGGCCCGGGTCTTGGCCAGATGCAGTTCCTGGCTGAGCTGATCTTTCTGGCTGGTCAGGTCCTGGATTTTCTGGCTGCCGGGCAGAAATGACAAAAAGCTGAACAGGGCCAGTGGCGTCAGCAGGAGGAGAACGGCCAGGCCGATCTTGACGTTTCGTTCCAGGGGCAGATAGGTGTTATCGACAAAGGTGTTCCAGGCGACAATGATTTTTTTGTTCTGAATCATGGCGCCTCAGGTTTTTTGCTTTCCACGCTGTCCAGTTCTTTGGGCACCAGAATAGAGCATTGCAGGGCAAATGATTTCAGGTTCCGGCCAGCCACCCGCTGCAGTGAGGCATTGGACAGATTCACCACGGAAATATAGGGCGAGGTGCCCAGGGCATCCATGAAAGTGGCAATGGTCCGGTTATCAAGCGCCACACCGGTCAGATTCAGGGAACCGCCCTGCTGGTTGAGGCTGGTCAGCCACATGCGGCTGCTGTCCACCTGCCGGGCCACCTCGTCCAGAATATGGACGGTCAGTGATGATTCCTGGTCCAGGGCCCTGATGACCTCGATCTTGTTTTCCAGCTCTTTTTTGGCCTTTTTCAGGTCATTGATCTGCTTGAGGATGGGCTGGTATTGCTCATGTTCCTGCTGGATCTGAGTGATGGCCCGTTTCAGGGTCCTGGCCTTGCTTGACTGAATGAGGCTGATGGTCAGGAGAATCAGGAGCAGAAAGATCAGGGCCGAACAAAAAATCTGCAACTGACTGCGGGCCTGGGCCTGCTCTTTGAGTCGTCTGATCGGAAGGAGGTTGATTCTCAGCATGGTCCTGTCCCTAGATCGCTGACGGACGGATGGCCAGTCCTGCGGCAATGGCCATTTCCGGGCCGATCTGTTTCAGGTATTCCGGGTCAATTGTCTTGGGGTTGGCGATCATTTTGGTAAAGGGGTTGAATCGTTCCACGGGCAGACCGATCTTCTGTTCCAGAAATTGCGTCAGCCCCCTGATATTGGAACCGCCGCCGGAGATGATGAGCTTGGTCAATGGCTCCCGCCGGTTGGTCGCATGATAGAGATTAATGGTCTTTTTGATCTCCTCCATCCACTGAACACAGCGGGTATGAAAGATCTCTTCGATCATCTCCTGTCGGTCATTGGCCGCTGAGGCCCCGAGCTTCAGGGCTTCGGCTTCTTCCGGGTCAAGATCAAATTCGTACTGGAGCTGATCGGTTAATTCACGACTGCCGACCACGATGTCGCGGGCCATGATCGAGGCCTCGCGGGAGATGATGTTGACGTTGATCTTGGCCGCGCCAATGTCGATCAGGGCGATGTTTTCGTTTTTCAGGTAATTGTACTCATAGGCATTTTCCAGGGCAAAGCCATCCACATCCACGACCACCGGTAACAGATTGATGGCCTTGAACATTTCCAGATAGGGATCGATAACCTCTTTCTTGGCCGCAGCCAGGATGATGCTGGTTTTGGCCATATCATCACGATTGGTCTGCAGGTCCTGGAAGTCCAGATAGACCTCATTGAGATCGAAGGGGATGTATTGCTCGGCCTCGGACAGGATGTGTTCTTTGAGCAGTTGCTCATCCATGGCCGGGAGGTTGATTTTTTTGACCACGACGGAATAACCGGAGACGGAAAAGCCGATTTTTCGGTCTTTGATCTTCAGGTGTTTCAGGAGCAGGCTGATGATTTCGCCCACCTGATCGGGGTCGTGCAGGGTGCCATCATCCACTGCCCCCTCCGGCAGCAGGGCGCTGCCGAGGCTGAGCACGCTATACCCCTGTTCGATCCGCTCCAGCTGGCAGACCTTGACCGAGTGCGAACCGATATCGATGCCGACGATCAGTTTTTCCTTGGCGCGAAAGGGGAGTCTCATAGTGGTTCGGCGTGGCAATGCGACAGTGGCCGCGTGGTTTGTTTTTGCTTGTCAGTGTGTTGTGGAGCGCGGCGCAGGGCGAATCAATGACCTGGAACGGCTGGGTTCTGGCCAGCGATGAAGGTCCGGCGCATACGTTTCTCAAACTTGTTTATATTTAGGACATAAAAAAAGCTGTTTGTCAAGAAAACGCTGGGTTTGGTTTTGGGTTTTCTTCTTCCAAAAACAACCAGTTAAATTCGTCAGCCGTTTGTTTGAGTGGCTCTTGTCTGGTCGCGCTGAGAGGTTTGGTGCAGGGTGTGATTTTTCATGACAGCTGCCTGGGGCAGGGCAGGTTGGTTTTTTTCTCTCCCATCTCTTGCCTGGTGTTGGAACTGCCTTGAAGTTGAATGGTTTCTGAGGTATTGTCAATCAATTGACCGGCCTGCAGCTGGGCCTTACCATGAGAGCGAGAGGACGAGGAAAATTGGCTGAAAATCAGAAAAAGAATCTGGCCCGGGAATATGTCGAGGCCATTTTTGTCGCCGTTCTCCTGGCCCTTGTGATCCGGACCTTTGTGGTTCAAGCCTTTAAGATCCCCTCTGGCTCCATGCTGCCGACTCTGCAGATCGGCGATCATCTCCTGGTCAGCAAATTTGTCTATGGTCTGCGTCTGCCCGTGATCGGTACCAAGCTGATTCCCTGGAAAGAGCCTGCCCGTGGTGATGTGGTGGTCTTTCGTTTCCCGGAAGATCGTTCCATTGATTACATCAAGCGAGTGGTGGGTGTGGCAGGTGATCGAGTCGAGGTCCGCAATAAACAGGTGTGGGTCAATGGCAAGCGGGTCGATGACCCCCATGCCCATTACACTGACTCGCGGGTGATGCCCTCTTCAGTGGGCCCTCGGGACAACTTCGGTCCGGTCCTGGTCCCGGATGATCATATCTTTGTCATGGGCGACAATCGTGATAACAGCTACGATGGTCGCTTCTGGGGTTTTGTCGAAAAACGGGATATTCTGGGAAAGGCCATGGTGCTCTACTGGTCCTGGGATATTGATCGACCGTTCTTTTCTCTGGAGCGGATGCAATCGATTCGCTGGACCCGTCTGGGGGACTGGATCAACTGATTTCAGGCGAGCCTCCTGCAAAATGATTTTTTTTATCCAATCTCTCTGTTAGACTCAAAAATTTTATCTTCGGAAGAACAAATAGATGCCGGCGGTAAAATTTTTCACATGCCTTGGTCCTGAACGAAAATCTTTATTTTGCAAGAGGCACAGGTGACAAAAAACGAATTTTCCTTTCAGCATCGCCATATCCTTGGTCTGGAACAGTTTTCTCCTGCCGATCTTCATCATATTCTTGCCACGGCCCGTTCCTTCAAGGCGATCTCTTCCCGTTCCATCAAAAAGGTCCCGACCCTGCGCGGCCGGACCATCATCAACCTTTTTTTTGAGCCTTCGACCCGGACTCGTCTCTCCTTTGAGATTGCGGCCAAGCGGATGAGTGGCGATACCTTTAACATCTCCGCCTCCACCAGTTCGGCCACCAAGGGCGAGAGTCTCATTGACACGGCCCGTAATATTCAGGCCATGAACCCGGATGTCATTATTATCCGCCATTCCAGTTCCGGCGCCCCCCAACTCCTCACCCGTCATGTCAAGGCTGCGATCATCAATGCCGGAGATGGCACCCACGAGCATCCGAGTCAGGGGCTGCTGGACCTGATGACGGTCATGGAGCACAGAGGTCGGATTGAGGGATTGCGAGTGGCGATTATCGGTGATATCGCCCACAGTCGGGTGGCCCATTCCAATATCATCGGTTTTACAAAACTTGGCGCCACCGTGCGGGTGGCAGGCCCCACCACCTTCCTGCCTCCGCAGATAGCCAGTCTCGGGGCCACGGTCTGTGGCAGTGTGGCCGAGGCCGTGGAGGGCGTCGATGTGGTCATGGCCCTGCGTATCCAGAAGGAGCGGCAGAACGATCCGCTGATTCCCTCGCTGCGGGAATATGCCCGTTTTTACGGGATCAACCGGGAGGTCCTCCGTGGGGCTGCCGACAATGTCCTGATCATGCATCCCGGTCCCATTAACCGGGGGGTGGAGATGAGTCCGGATGTGGCCGATGGCCCGGGTTCGGTGATCCTGGATCAGGTGGCCAACGGGGTGGCGGTGCGCATGGCCCTGCTCTATCTGGTGCTGGGTGATGAAAAAGGTGGGGGAGTCGGAGCGTGATGAGCGAACGGATTGTCTTTACGGGTGGGCGGATCATTGATCCTGTAAGTGGGGTCGATCGCATCGGTGACCTGGCCATTGAAAATGGCCGGGTCGTGGCCGAGGTACCAGTTGACGCCCGTCGGATTGATCTGACCGGCAAGTGGCTGGTCCCGGGGCTGATTGATATGCATGTTCACCTGCGTGAACCGGGTGAAGAGTATAAGGAGACCATTGCCACAGGGACTCGAGCCGCATCGGCTGGTGGTTTCACGGCAGTGGCCTGCATGCCCAATACCCGGCCGGTCAATGACGAGGCCGCGGTTACCCGGCTGATCATGGAGATCGCTGAGAACCATGGTTCGGCTCGCGTTTACCCGGTGGGCGCGATCAGTCGGGGCAGTCAGGGCGAAGAACTGGCAGAGTATGGCGAGATGAAGGCGGCTGGAATCCGGGCGGTGAGTGATGACGGCCTGCCGGTTCGTGACAGCCAGTTGATGCGCCGGGCCCTGGAGTACGCGGCGGGCCATGATCTGCTGGTGATCTCCCATTCGGAAGAGCGTGCGCTCAGTCGGGGAGGTTCCATGAACGAGGGGGCGCTGTCCACTCGTCTGGGGCTGCGCGGGATTCCCACCGCCGCCGAATCGATCATGGTGTACCGGGAGCTGGCCCTGGCCGAACTCACCGGCCAGCGCATTCATATTGCCCATGTCAGTGCGGCCTCGGCCATTGATTTGATCCGCCAGGCCAAGGCGCGCGGGGTCCGGGTTACGGCCGAGACGGCTCCCCATTATTTTACCCTGACCGAGGCGGCGGTGGATGGATACAATACGTCTGCCAAGATGAGTCCGCCCCTGCGCAGTGAGGCCGACCGTGAGGCCGTGCGTCAGGCCCTGGCCGATGGCACCTTTGATGTGATCGCCACTGATCATGCCCCTCATTCTGTCCTGGAAAAAGAGGTCGAATTTGACCGGGCAGCCAACGGGATTGTGGGGTTGGAGAGCGCCTTGCCCCTGACCCTGACTCTGGTCAGGGACGGTCTGATCACTCCGGCCCGCCTGGTTGAACTGCTCTCTGCTGCCCCGGCCCAGATCCTGGGGGTTGAGGGGGGCAGTCTTGCCATTGGTGTTCCTGCGGATCTGACGGTCATTGATCCCGATCTGGAATTTGTTTTTACGGCAGCCTCCCTCCATTCCAGAAGTAAAAACTCCCCCTTCCTTGGTTGGCCCATGCAGGGCAAGGCCGTGCTCACCATCTGCGGCGGCCGGATCACCCATGATGAAATCGGGCTGCGTCTCTGAGCCTGAACTGCAGCGCAACGCGAGGGTGATGCCCGGGCAATGTTGTTTCATGCGGAGTCCTGAAAAAATGGCCCAATCCGTGGCCTTGCGTCCCGACGTAAACCTACTTCTGTCTTCTCTCAGCATGGAACGCCCCGTCTTTTGAATTGGCCCGGGCTCCATTTTTTATGCGACATGCGTGTCACATTGTGGTATGTTCGTCGGACATTTTTCCCGTTGCCTCACACCTGCTCCAAAATTGACACTCTGCTTTGTCTGCTGTTATGGAACCTCCCATGGCTCTTCGAGGGGAATAATCATTTGCAATCTCTTTTGGGATTGGCATATCATAACAGAGAGGGTCGGTCCAGGTGAACGGATGTCTGGATTGTCAAGGGCAGCGTTATTGGGGCGGCCGCTTGAATTGTTGTGGCGGGTGGGTCACTTTTCTGAGGTGTTGTCGGTCAGCCTGTGATTGAGACCGTAACTCCTCCTATTTGGTGGGGTGGCTGTCTTTGGATGGTGAAGATGTGAAGGGGGTTCAGGCGGCATCATTTCTGCTAAGAGTTCAGAATGATACTGTCCTGGAAGGAAGAAAAAACAGGAAGTCATCAGGGAGGGGAGAGATGAACGCACGAATCGATCAAACAAATTTTGACCAGCTGAAAGACAGGGGTGTCAGCAAGCGGCTCACCATTTCAGGGCTGTTGGTCATGGCCATCATGTATTTTTTGGCCTTTGCTCCCCTGGGTTGGGCCGAGAGCGGAAAGGTTCCGGACGTCATGCATCCGATGATGAATCCGAAAACGTACACGGAGCATGCTCAATGTGAAAACTGCGGTATGAATCTCAATATGTGGGCCCGGACGCGATACTCGTTTGAAAATTCGAGCGGGGAGGGACATGCCTGTTCACTGAACTGCGTGGCTGATATTGCTTACAGAACCGGAGAGCAACCCACAAACGTCAAGGCCGCTCTTTACCTCGAACCAGAAGAAATGGTCGCGGTCGACAAGGCCTCTTATGTCATCGGCTCTTCTGCCAGGGGCACCATGGCCATGAACTCAAAGATAGTCTCTGCCTCTCAGGAGGCGGCAAAGGCATTTGCACTGGAATATGGGGGCCAGGTGGCAGGTTATGATGACGCCCTGGCCCTGGCCACGGATGAGCTTGAGATGAACCGGAAAAATATTGCAGGTAACAGAAGCAAGAGCGGTAAAATCAAAGACCCGGTGGCCACGGATTCCTGTCTGGTCTGTGGTATGCCCCCGGCCAAATTTCCCAGCCATCGGGCTCAGATCTTGACCCGGGACAAGCAGACGCTCCATTTCTGTTCCAATCAATGTCTGATCACCTACCTGAGTGAACCGAAAAAATTTAATACGGCCAATGAGGCCATGCCCATGGCCATCTGGACAACTGTCTTCCCGGATGGAGGCTACGATTACGCCGGAGGTCTTTACTATCTTGTCGGTTCGAGCCAGATGGGTTCCATGGGGCCCGAGGCGATCCCCCTGCGTACCAAAGCTGCTGCGGAACAAATGGCTGCCGAAAAAGGTGGGCATATTGTGATGTTTGACCAGTTGAGCCCAGCAGTGATCCGAGGGAAGTAGACCTGCCGGCAGGATCTGAAAGAAACTCAAGGCCCCCTCAATGAAATGGGCGTGTTGTGCTGCTGGTCGTGAGACCGGGGGCAGGGGCCTTGTCCGGCAGGATGTCACGCAACAGGGTTTCCCCACTGCCCCTTGACACCCTGTTGTGACTGACAGAATACATGGAAATCAGGACGTGTTGATATGACAAATTATGCCATTATCGGCTTTGCCCTCTTTCTGGGTGCCCTGTTCGTAGGGGGAGCCATTATTGCCTCACGGCTTCTTGCCTTCAGTACTCCGCACAGCCGGAGAAAAGTCCAGGCCTATGAATGTGCCGTGGACCCCATGGGTGATGCCCGTATCCAGTTCAAGGTGGATTATTACCTGTTTGCCCTGCTTTTTCTCATCTTCGATATCGAATCACTCTTTTTGTTTCCCTGTGCCACTATTTTTCGTTCGGTTCTTGCCGGCCTGCAGGCCAATATCTCTTCGATGGTCATCGTTGCCGAACTGGTATTTTTTCTGCTCATTCTGCTCACCGGGCTGGTCTATGCCTGGAGGAAAGGAGTCCTGGTATGGGAAAAGTCGGTATAATCACCAGGGGTGTCCCCAAACTGATTGACCCTCTTCCAGGCGGCCGCCATCTCATTGATGGGATTGAATTTATTGTCAGCTGGGCCCGGGCCAATTCCCTCTGGCCCCTGGTGTATGGAACGGCCTGTTGTGCCATGGAGATGATGTCCACCGGTGGATCGCGGCACGACTGGGCCCGTTTTGGTGTGGAAGTGGCCCGTGCTACCCCACGGCAGGCCGATCTGATTGTCCTGGCCGGGACCATTGTCGAAAAAATGAGCAGGCCTCTTGTCACCCTTTATCAGCAGATGCCGGGACCCAAATACGTCATTGCCATGGGTTCCTGTGCCATCTCCGGCGGCCCGTTCATCTATGATTCCTATTCCGTGGTGAAAGGCGGGGATCGGCTTATTCCCGTGGATGTTTATATTCCTGGTTGCCCACCGCGGCCTGAGGCGTTGCTCTATGGCATCATGCAACTGCAGAAGATCATTCGTACCGAGGGTCGTCGCAATCCCTGGCAGGTAAAGGAGCCCTATCAGGTGCCGGTGGCCGATTCCTTTTCTGCGGCCAGAACTGCCTGGGCCGTGGCCGAACTGCAGCCGTTGCGTTCACCTTCGGTCCAGGCAATCAAGCCAACCCGCCTGGTCCGGCCGGAATATCCGGAGGTGAGCCGCCAGGCCGTAAAAAACCAGGGTCTGAGCGGCCAGGCGATTCTTTCCCTGATCCAGAAGACTTTTCCCGCAGTCAGGCCAGTCGGCCCGGACGGTCTTCTCACTGATGCCTTGGCTGCCCCAGACAGCCCGGCTGATCTGCTTGTTCCAACCGGAAGCTACTGCGACCTGGTGAATTTTCTCAAAAATGAACCTGCGCTAGGCATGGATTTCCTGCAGTGGATCACTGCCGTGGACTGGCCGGACCGTTTTGACGTGGTCAGTCGCTTTCTCTCCACCAGCAAGGGACATGCAGTTGTGGTGCGCACGGCGGTGGATCGTGATGAGATGGTCCTGCCCTCGCTTACCCCGCTCTTTCCGGCGGCCTCCTGGCACGAGCGGGAGGTCTATGACCTGTTCGGGATCAGGTTTACCGGCCATCCTGATCTGCGCCGTCTTTTCCTGGACGATGATTTTCCCGGCCATCCCCTGCGCAAGGATTTTCGGGATGAGAGCCGGGTGATGGCAAGACCCTATTGATTTCAGCCGATTTCAGCCGCAACCTGCAGGAGACCTGCACGACCATGAACGGTTCCCCGAATATCTGTCATCTGCCAGCCGGTTTCACCCCTGATCGCCGGTCCCTGGATTGTGTTGCAACCAGGAATAATTCTATCTTTTCTTGCTGAGGGTCATGGAACTCCCTGCCGGATTTACATATCGACCCATTCAGAACGGCGCCACGGATGAGTATTTTCTCAATATGGGGCCGCAGCATCCCAGTACTCACGGGGTCTTGCGCCTGGTGCTGCGTCTGGATGGTGAGAACATCATCGAGATCGTCCCGCATCTGGGCTATGTCCACCGCGGCATTGAGAAGATGGGGGAGAACCAGACCTATCTCCAGAATATCCATCTCACTGATCGGCTCGATTATCTCTCCGCCTACAGCAATAACCTGGCCCTCTGTCTGGCCATTGAAGAGGCCCTGGAGATTGGGGTGCCCGAGCGTGGTGAGTATCTCCGGGTCATGATCTGCGAACTGCAGCGGATTCAGTCGCACCTGCTGTGGTGGGGAGTTCTGGGCATGGATATGGGAGCCGTCACCTCGTTCCTGTATGGCTTCAAGGAGCGGGAACCGATCACCGATATCTTTGAAGAGTTGTGCGGCGCCCGGTTGACCATGAACTTCTTCCGCCCGGGCGGCTCGGCCTTTGATGCCCCGGAGACCTTTCTCCCACGGGTGCGCGAGGTCATCAGCAGTATCCGCAAGGCGGTGGATGAATTCCACACCCTGCTCACCCACAATGTTATTTTCCAGGAACGCACCAAAGGAATCGGTGTCCTCTCTCGGGAAAAGGCCCTGGCCTACGGCTGCTCCGGTGCGGTGCTGCGCGGCTCCGGTGTCGACTATGATGTCCGGAAAAATCAGCCTTACTCTCTCTACGATCAGTTTGATTTCAGCGTTCCCACAGGCACCACAGGTGATTGTTTTGACCGTTACCTGGTGCGTCTTGAGGAGATGCTCCAGGCCACCAATATCCTGGAGCAGGCGGTGCGCCGCTTCCCGGGCGGCCCGCATCGCTCCAAGGTGAAGGCGCAGTACAAACTGCCGGCCGGCAGCTACTGGAGCCAGGTGGAAAGTGCCCGAGGCCTGTTCGGAGTCTATGTGGTGGCCGATGGTTCGGCCAAACCCTATCGGATCAAGTACCGCTCCCCGAGCTTTTCCAATCTTCAGGTCTTGAGTGAACTGGTGATTGGCCACAAGATCGCCGATCTGGTGGCTATCATTGCCACCCTGGATCTGGTCATCCCGGACATCGACAGGTAGGCGATATGTCAGTATTCCCCGATAAGGTCCTTTATCCGCCTAACAACCCCATCGGTGACCTGGTCCGAACACTGGTTCCGGCCCCGTTCTCCGATGTGCTCAACGGCGGGCTGGCCATTTTTTCACTCCTGGCCCTGGCCTCCCTGACACCGGTTGTGCTCATCTGGCTGGAGCGCAAGGTGGCGGCCCATTTTCAGGCCCGTCTTGGCCCCATGCGGGTGGGCTGGCATGGAACCCTGCAACCGGTTGCCGATGGCATCAAGCTGATGTTTAAGGAAATTCTAAAACCAGAGGGTGCCGATACCTTTCTCTTCTTCCTCGCCCCCATCCTGCCGGCCACCGCCTCCTTTCTGGTGCTCACAGTGCTGCCCTTTGATCATCACCTGCAGGTCACCGACCTCAACGCCGGGGTGCTTTTTGTCATTGCGGCCTCGGGGCTCTCGATCTTCGGCGTGCTCCTGGCCGGCTGGTCCTCCAACAACAAATATTCCCTTTTGGGTGGTATCCGTGCCGGGGCCCAGATGATCTCCTTTGAGATTTCCCTGGCGCTTCTGATGCTGTTGATTGTGCTCTTGAGCGGCACCGCTTCCCTGCGCGGGATCGTTCTGGCTCAGCAGGGAACGATCCTGGACTGGTGGATATTCAAGTTCCCGCTCTTCGGGCTGGTCGCCTTCATCCTGTTTCTCATCTCCTCTACCGCCGAACTCAACCGTGGTCCATTTGACATTGTTGAGGCCGAGTCCGAGCTGACCGGCGGTTTTACTACTGAGTACTCCGGCATCAGCTTTGCCATGTTTTTCTTTGCTGAATTCGTCAACATGTTCGTGGCCGCTGCCCTGGCCACCACATTGTTTCTGGGCGGCTTTCTTGCTCCGCAGATGGGATGGGGCATGCTGGACCGCCTCCTGGATGCTGTTCCCGGTTTTGTCTGGTTCTTTGCCAAGACCTACGGGGTCATCTTTATTTACATGTGGTTTCGCTGGACCTTTCCCCGCCTCCGGGTTGACCAGCTCATGGTCTTTGAATGGAAGGTCCTTTTACCCATGCACCTCTTCCTCCTGGCCGTGGCCGGTTTTTTTATCACCATGGAATGGATTCCTCTATGAACACGACCTCGTCCCGACAGAACTCGATGACGCCGGGTTCGCCCCAGAAGCAAACTCCGGCATCATCTTTGCCATCTGGCAGTTATTTCAAGAGAATCGTCTCGGGTTTTATCTCCCTGCTCCGCGGCATGGGACTGACTGTCACCTATCTGACTGACCCCCGGACCGTGGTGACTCAACAGTACCCGGAAAATCGGGCCACCCTGCTCATGACGCCACGCTTCCGGGCCTGTCTGGCCATGGTTCGGGACGAGACAGGGGCTCACTGCTGCACGGCCTGCGGACTCTGTGAAAAGGCCTGCCCCAACGGGACCATCTCCGTGCTGACCATGAAAGATTCGTCCGGCAGGAAGATGCTGGGCAAATATGTTTACCGACTCCTGCAGTGTACCTTTTGCAATCTCTGCGTGGAGACCTGCCCGTTTGGCGCTATTGTCATGGGTCAGAACTATGAACTGGCCGCCTATGATCGGGACGCGCTGGTCCTGACCCTGCACTCTGAGGAGGATGAACCCCATGCATGATCTCCTGTTCTACGGCCTGGCTGGCCTGCTGGTCTGTTTCTCGACTCTGGTGGTCATGGCCCCCAACCTGGTGCACGCGGCCATTGCCCTGGTGGCCTCGTTTTTCATGACGGCCGGTCTTTATCTGCTCTTTGAAATGGAGTTTGTTGCCGTGGCCCAGATCATGGTCTATGTCGGTGGAATCGTCATCTTCGTGATCATCACGATTCTGCTCACCACCCGACTGGGTGAAAACCACCTGTTACCGCCGATCCGCCAGCGTCTCTGGGGGATCATCATTGCCGCCACCCTGCTCTGCATGCTTCTGTTTGGCACATTGACCTCCCTGCTGCCGATCGGCCTGGCCGAGCGGCCGTTGCCGGCCGATACCGGCAGTCTGGCCACGGTGGGCTCCCGCCTTCTGCAACCCACTGAAAACGGCTTTATCGTCCCCTTTGAAATGATTTCCCTGCTCCTGCTCATCGCTTTGATCGGGGCGGTGGTCCTGGCCCGTAAAGATTCTGCGAACAGGGGGGAGCCATCATGAATCTGACCAACTGTCTGATCCTCTCCTTTATCCTGCTTTCCATCGGCATCCTGGGGGTTATCACCCGGCGCAACGTCATCGGCATCCTGCTTTCCATCGAGATCATGCTGAATGCCGCCAATATCAATTTCATTGCCTTTGCTCGATTCAGTGCCCACGATTCCACGGCCGGTGCCATCTTCCCGGTGTTTGTCATGGCGGTTTCTGCCTGTGAAATGGCGGTGGCTCTGGCGATCATCATTGCCATGTACCGCAACAAGGGACATCTGGACAGTCGGCGGCTGGGGGAACTTCATGGCTGATTTTGCATTGCCCTACAGCTTTGTCATTGCCCTCCTGCCACTGGGCGCCTTTCTGCTCATCGGTCTCTGGGTTGGCCGCGTCAGTCGGGGTCTGACCATGGTCATCACCCTGGCCCTGCCGGGCGCTTCTCTGCTTTTGGCTCTGGCCCTGGCCTGGTCTTTTTTCACGACGGTGCTCGCGCATCCCGAGTTGTATCCGAATCGGACCCTGATAGCAGCAGAGGCTGCCTGGCTGAACTTCACTCCACAACTCACCGGCAGCCTGGGGGTCTATCTCGATCCCATCTCGGTGATGATGATCGTGGTCATTACAGCCATCGCCCTTATGGTGAATATCTATTCCGTGGGTTACATGCGTGACGATCCCGGGTTCGGTCGCTTTTTTGCCCTTCTGAACCTGTTCAGTTTTTCCATGCTGGGACTGGTCATGTCTCCTAACCTGCTGCAGATGTTTGTGTTCTGGGAACTGGTCGGAGTCTCGTCCTATGCCCTTATCGGTTTCTGGTACCAGAAACCCTCGGCAGTGGCAGCCAGTAAAAAGGCCTTTATCGTTACCCGCTTTGCCGACGCCTTTTTTCTGGTGGGGATCATTGCCCTGGCCTTTCTGGCTGAAAGCTTTGACTTTCTCACTCTCAATGGAGGGGAGACCGCTGCCCGGCTGTCTCATCCCGTCCAACTGCTTGGTCTTGAGTTCAACCAGCTGGCCGTGGTCGGTCTGCTTATCTTTGCCGGCGGCTGGGGAAAATCCGCCATGTTCCCCCTGCACATCTGGCTGCCTGACGCTATGGAGGGCCCCACCCCGGTCTCCTCCATCATTCATTCCGCCACCATGGTCGTGGCTGGTGTCTTCCTGGCCGCCCGCATGCTGCCGCTGTTTGCCGCCTCCGAGGTGGTGCTGGAGGTGGTGCGGGCGGTGGGAGTCTTTACCGCTCTCTTTGCCGCGGCCATCGCCGTTGTCCAGACCGACATCAAGCGCATTCTGGCCTTTTCGACCCTGTCACAGCTGGGGTATATGATGTTCTCTCTGGGTGCGGTGCAGCTGTCCGGTGCGGCTTACGGCCACGAAGGTTTGAATCCCCTGGGTTACAGCGCCTCCATGTTCCATATCTTCACCCATGCCTTTTTCAAATGCCTGCTCTTTCTGGGGGCCGGCGCCGTGATCCACGCCGTGCACAGCAATGAAGTGGAGGCCATGGGCGGACTGAGAAGAGCCATGCCATGGACCTACTGGTCGCTTCTGGCCGCCTGTCTGGCTATTGCCGGTATCCCGCCCCTTTCCGGTTTTTGGTCCAAGGACGCCATCCTGCTGGCTGCCTATCAATCCGGTCATGTGTGGACCTTCTCCATTGGCCTTTTGGTTGGTGGACTCACTGCCTTCTATATGTTCCGGTTTTTCTTCCTCATTTTTCATGGACCCGTCCCCGCAGAGAGGGGTGTGGTGCATGAGGATGGCTGGATGACCCTGCCCATTGTGGCCCTGGCCATTCCCTCTGTGGTGGCCGGCTATCTCTGCAAGGACTTTTTCAGCGCCTATTTTCTGATTCCTCTGCCGCTGGAATCCAGCCATCTTGCCCATCCGGTCTGGCTGCCGGTGGCAGCCGGGGCCATGGGGAGCGCGGGTCTGGCCCTGGCCTGGGTCTTCTATGGTCGAGGTGACCTGGCCCTGGCCCGGCGTATGCTCCACCGTCTGGCCCTTCTGCATCAGTTGCTGGTGCATAAATTTTATATTGATGAGGGCTATCTCTTCCTGACGCGTACCGTTATTTTTTCCGGGATTGCGGCGCCGATCAAATGGTTTGACCGGCATATCGTGGACGGGGCCATGAACGGTGTGGCGATGATCCTGCAGGCCGGGGCTCTGCTGGTTCGCCGGGTGCAGAACGGGCAGATGACCATCTATCTGGGCGGTACTGTCCTGGGCATCTTTTTCCTCTATCTCTTTGGCCGGTTGCCGCTCTAGGAATGTCTGTATGAATGAATCAATCCTGCTCACCGTGATCTGGGTCCTGCCGTTTGTCACGGCGCTCCTGACCCTGCCTGTTCGCCCCGCAAGCCACCGGTTGATCAAACAGATCACCCTGGCCGGCAGTGCAGTCAACCTCCTGCTGATCATCTGGCTCACCTTTCGATTCATGGCCAGTGTCGCGGCCACCGGCACAGGAGTGGGCACCCGGCAGACTGTCCTGCACTTTGTCTACAAGACCGACTGGTTCCAGATGCCGCATATCAGCTATCACATCGGTGTCGACGCCATTTCGGTGCTCATGATGCTGCTCACCGGCATCGTCATTTTCTGCGGTATCCTGGCCAGCTGGGAGCTGGAAAGCCAGGCCAAAGAATTCTTTGCGCTTCTGAATGTCCTGGTGGGCGGGGTCTACGGCGTCTTTGTCTCCTTTGACCTGTTCACTTTTTTTCTCTTCTACGAGGTGGCGGTCCTGCCCATGTACCTGCTCATCGGTCTCTGGGGAACGGGCCGGAAAGAGTACTCGGCCATGAAGCTCACCCTCATGCTGGTGGCAGGTTCGGCCTTTATCCTGGCCGGCCTTCTTGCCCTCTATTTCGAATCGGGTCTTTTTACCTTTGATCTTATAGAACTGTCCCAGGTGGAGTTCCCGGTCTCTTTTCAGAACTGGGTCTTTCCGCTGATCTTTATCGGTTTCGGGGTGCTGGGTGCCCTCTTTCCCTTTCACACCTGGTCGCCGGATGGTCACGCCTCGGCCCCGACTGCTGTGTCCATGCTCCATGCCGGAGTGCTGATGAAACTGGGCGGCTACGGCTGCCTGCGGGTTGCCATGTATCTGCTGCCGGAAGGGGCGCAACAATGGATGCCGATCTTTCTCATCCTTATCACTATTAATGTGGTCTACGGGGCCTTCGGGGCCATTCGCCAGACCGATCTCAAGTATATCACTGCCTATTCTTCAGTCTCTCACTGCGGTCTGGTGCTCTTTGGTCTGGCTGCCATGACCTATGCGGGGCTCAAGGGGGCCGTGTTGCAGATGATCTCCCATGGCCTGATGACCGCCCTCTTTTTCTGCCTCATCGGCATGATCTACGGTCGGACCCATACCCGGGAGATCGATCAGATGGGTGGCCTCATGAAGGTCATGCCTTTTCTGTGTGTGAGTTTTGTGATCTGCGGCCTGGCCGGGCTGGGGCTGCCGGGTTTGTCCGGTTTTGTCGCCGAGATCACCGTTTTTTATGGAGCCTTTGCCCAACCGGCCCTTGTCAACCGGGTCTGCACGGTACTGGCCATTCTCTCGATCGTGGTGACGGCGGTCTATATTCTGCGCACCGCCAATACCGTGGTCAATGGCCCGCTGCGTGCAGCCTATGCAGGCCTCCAGGACGCCACCCTGCTGGAGAAGCTGCCGGTCTCTATCCTGGTGTTCTCCCTCTTTGCCATGGGGATGCTGCCCGGCTGGATCATTGATCTGGTCAATGGTGCAATTGACCCCATCTACAACAATGTGATGCGCTGATGGATCTTCTCCTGAAAACCCTATCAAACCTGCTGATTTTGCCTGAGATCTTGCTGGCCCTTTTGGCCTGTCTGGTGTTGTTCTCTGATCTTTGGACACGCAGTGTCGATTCCCGCCTGCCCTTTACCCTGTCCTGGGTCGGCCTGACCCTGATCTGTGTGCTTTTTCTTGCTCTGGATCACGGGGTGGAAGCGGTCTATCTCGGGACCTACCGGGTCACCGGTCTGGCCCTGCTTTTCAAACAGGTCTTTGCCCTCTCCAGTCTCTGTACCGTGCTGTTGTCACGCTCCTATTTTGTGCCAGGCGGCAACTTCCGTGGGACCATGAAAAATCAGGGGGAATTCTATACCATCCTTCTTACCTGTACCCTGGGTATGTTTACGGTGGTCAGCGCCACTGAACTGCTTACCCTGTTCATTGGCATGGAGATGGCCACCATCCCGCTCTATGTCTTGAGTGCTTTTCTGAAAGGCGACGATCGTTCAGCCGAGGCCTCCACCAAGTACATTATCATGGGCTCGCTCTCCACCGGACTTCTGCTCTTCGGGTACTCCTTTTTCTACGGAGCCGCCGGTTCCCTGCAGTTCAGCGACTTGCTCGCCGTGGCCCAGCGCGCTCCCGAGAATCCGTTATTGAATCTCGGGGTGCTGTTTGTGCTGGCCGCCATCGGCTTCAAGCTCACCCTGTTTCCCTTTCATATGTGGGCGCCGGACGTGTATGAAGGGGCGCCCACTCCGGTGGCCGCCTTTCTCTCCATCTCCTCCAAGGCCACGGCCGTGGCCTTTCTCGTCGTGCTTCTCCATGGCCCATTGGCACCCCTGCGGGAGAATCTGCACTGGATTATCCTGCTGCTGGCCGGGACCACCATGACCGTTGGTAATCTGGGTGCATTGAAACAGCAGAATCTGCGGCGCTTCATGGCCTATTCCTCCATCGCCCAGGCGGGCTATATTGTCATGGCCCTGACCGGCGAGCAGGCCGTGACTCAGACCGCAATCATTTTCTATCTTCTGGTCTATGGGGCGGCGAACTATGGGACGTTTTTCATTATTTCTCTGGTGGGCAGGAACCAGGAGGAAACCTTTCCGGCCCTGCGGGGATTGGGTCGGCACCATCCGGTCCTGGCGCTGCTGCTCCTCCTGTTTCTCTTCTCCCTGGCCGGTATCCCGCCGCTGGCCGGTTTCCTGGGAAAATTCCTGCTCTTTGCCGCGGCCGCTGAACAGGGCTATTACTTCATGGTGGTCTTTGCCGCCCTCAACTCCACTGTTTCGCTTTATTATTATCTGCTGCTCATCCGCGAGGCGTATATCAACGAGCCGACGTCCACCCCTCTGGAGATCCGGGTTGACCTGCCCCGGAAGGCCGGTCTCATTCTGGTGAGTCTGGGCATACTTCTGCCCGCCTTTCTGCCCCAGATCCTTGCCGCCATCGATGGCAGCGTTCGCTGAACCCACCGGTTTCAGGTCTGTCAGCCGAATTTCTGCAAGCAGCGACCTCCGGCATATCTGCGCCTTTTCTTGATCCGAAAAATCACCAGAGACCATCATTGGCCATGCCGGAGTAACGAACTTTTATGGTTGCTTGTGGTTGACCGTTTGGGTCCAGCCATGCAGGTTGGAAGAAAGGCTCTCCTGCCAAGGGAGAGGCCCATCGGATTTCAGGGCGGGTTGGGGAGAGTGCAGGTGAATTGCGGGAACTGGATGAGGATGGAATGGAGGGATTCAGCGGCTCAGGCCAGGAGTACTTCGTCGGGCAGTTCGTTGGTGTCGTCTGGCCGGATAGGGAAATGGTCGGCCAGCAGGATGCCCACCTTATCTATGGCCCTGCACAATGCTTCGGTGGCCTGGCCTTTTTTGATTCCTGAGGCGATGTCAGCCGCGTATTCCTGCAGGGTTTCCTGGGAAATTTTTTCGTAGATTCCCTTGTCGGCCAGGACCCAGACCCGGTGCTCGAACAGGGAAATGAAGAAGAGCACCCCGCTGGAATCCCTGGTGTTGTGGAGCCCCTTTTTATAAAAAGCCTGAATGGCCTCCTCACGGACCATGGACTCGCGCCGGGATGAGGGGATAAAAAAGCGTTTGACCCCGGGCAGAGAGTCGACTGTCCAGCCGATCAGGAGCGCGAGGCTGATAAAGAGGGGGAGAAAGGTCCAGAGAGAGGCGGAGAACCAGAGATCCGTGATGACCAGAGCCAGGATGCCGCCGAACAGAATACCGCAGAGGATACGGCTTTCCGGGTAGGTGTCACTTTGGTCCACGACCATGACCGCCAGCTCGCCTGAGGTCCTGGCCTCGACTCCGGCAATGGTCCTGGTAATGGTTGTTTTCTGCTCCGGGTTGAAAAAGGTCTTTGCCTGCATGGTTCACCAGCCTCCCGAGGCGCCGCCGCCTCCAAATCCACCGCCACCAAATCCGCCAAATCCACCGCCGCCCAGGCCGCCGCCAAATCCCCCATGCCCCAATCGACCACCGTAAAAGCCACCGGCCATGGGTGAACTGGCCCTGGCGTGGAGGATACCGGCGAGCAGGAGAGGGAGCAGTAAACCGGCCAGGGCCCCGGCCGGCAGAAGCAGCAGGAGTGGCAGCCAGCCCCAGGAGGAGGGCAGTCCCATGAAGACGGCGGCGGGGAGAAGGACTGTGCCGGTCAGGATGCCAAGTCCTTTGGAACTGCTGCCCAAAAGGGCGACCAGGAGACTGGTGAAAAACAGATAGGTGAGCAGGGGCGGGGGTTCCTGCCGGGTGTGGCGAGGGCTGCTGTCGGCCGTGAATTCCCCTTTGACCGCCTGCATGATGGCCGTCACGCCAGACTCAAATCCGTCGTCAAGGTCGCCTGCCCTGAAGCGCGGCGAGATCACGGTGTCGATGATCCGGCCAGCCAGCAGGTCGGTGAGTACGCCTTCCAGACCGTATCCCGCCTCGATCCGGATGGCACGCTCCTGCTTTGCCACCAGGAGCAGGGCCCCGTTGTCCTTGTTTTTCTGGCCGATTTTCCAGCTGTCTGCCACCCGGATGGAGAAGTCTTCCAGCGGTTCACCTTCAAGAGAGTCGATGGTCAGGATGGCGATCTGGGTGGAGTCGGAGCGGTCAAAGGCCAGGAGGGTGTTTTCCAGACTGGCCGCCCTGCCCGGGCTGATCATGCCCGCGTAGTCATTGACGTATCCCTTAAATGGTGGGATCTCCCGGCCCCAGGAGAGGGATGAGAAAAGAAGGATCAGCAGGGCGGTCAGCAGAAGACGTGTTCGGCCGCCTGTCCATGCGGGTCCTGGGCGAGTTGATGTCAATCTGGGGCAGGGCATCAGGAGGTCCGGTTAGAATTTCACTGTGGGTGCTTTTTCTGCACCTGCCTCTGCCTTGAAGGGTTCTTTACGATCCAGCTTGAGCAGGAAATTGTTGGTGAGATTGTTGGGAAAGGTACGGATGGAGGTGTTGAAGATCTGTACCGCTTCGTTGTAACGGACCCGGGCGACGTTGATCCGGTTTTCCGTGCCTTCCAGCTGGTGCTGCAGGTCAAGGAAATTCTGATTGGCCTTGAGATCGGGGTAACGCTCCACCACCACCATCAGTCGCGACAGGGCCGAGCTCAGGCCGCCCTGCGCCGCCTGAAATTGCTGCATGACTTCAGGGTTGCCGAGTTGGGCGGGATCGACGGTCATCTGGCTCGCCTTGGACCGCGCTTCAACCACTGCGGTGAGGGTCTCTTTTTCATGGGCGGCATACGCCTTGACGGTCTCCACCAGATTGGGGATGAGATCATTGCGGCGCTGGTAGGCGGCCTCGACATTTCCCCAGGCAGCAATCACTGCTTCGTCGTTTTTCTGGATTGTATTGTAGCCGCAACCGGTAAGGGACGGGACAATGAGGGCGGTGAACAGCAGGAGCATGAGTGCGCGCATGGGGAACTCCTCGGGCAGAAAGGAAGACAGATTTTGTAACGCTTTGAACATCACCCATCACAATAATACATTGTCAGAGACTGTCAACGGACAAGGCCAGGTGCCCTCGGGCGGTAGCAAAAGGGCGAGTCTGTGGTTGTTCTCTGTTTCGCAGGTGCCGTTGGAGTGTCTATTTTCCAAGGGACGGAGAAGACGGGTCTCAACCGCCACAGCACTGGCCTGGCGCGCCCTTCCTGACCCTGGCAATCCAGCTGTTGATGATATAAGCGGCGCAGCCGCAGCCATTGTCAGGATTGACATAGATGGCCGCCGCCGGACAGTTCCTGGCACAGGCCCCGCATTCCATACATCCATTGGCGTCAACGATCTCGGCCTTTTTGTGGCGCAGGGTAAAGACACGGTGCGGACAGACCGTCGCGCACATTCCGCAGCCAATGCACGCCTCCTGGTTAAATTTGAGGATGGCGGCGCCGTCAATGTACCTGAAGTTTTTCATCGTCTTGATCTCCTAACCCGCAAATGGTGCCCCGATCCACAGGAGCCCGGCCAGCAGTACTCCGCTAACCTGCAGGGGCAGTCCTCTGCGCATCTCTTTCTCAACTCCGGAAAGTGAGGTGTAGGGCGTGGCCCCGGTAAAGTTCATGGCCAGGTATGAGGCAATCACGGCAACCCAGACCCACAGGGCCATGTCCTCCAGGCTGGTGGTCCGGCCGCTTGAGAACAGAGGGGCTGCAAGACCGGTCAAGGCGCCGACCAGCAGACCCTTGAGCCAGAACTGCCGCCCGGGTATCCAGGGGAGCAGAAGTGGACTCACCAGGGCCCCGGCCAGAATGGCCAGCAATGTTGCCATGGCTGCCACTTTCCCCCGACCCCAGGCAGCGGTCAGGGAATAGATGTCCGGGCCGATGCCGGAAAGGATGAAGATGGTCAGCAGGACAATCAGACACGCCTTCCACAGCAGGCAGATTTCTACCGGAACAAGCACCAGCCGTTCACCCAGGGTAAAGGTCACCGCACGCATGCTCTCATCGGCCTGTTTGTTGTTTTTCAGAAAGTTTGAGATCTGGGCGGCCAGGATTGGTCCGAAGATGCCTTTGAAACCGCATTGTCTCTTCAGCAGATGGCTGGCAACTCCGGTGGCCGCCAACTGCGGCAGGATGAGTTCACGATGGGAGACCAGCTCGGCCAGCCGCGTTCGCTTGACCTGGTAGGTGACCTCCTCCGTGGAAAATGTCCCTTTACCGGCAGCGCACCAGACATTGATGCCACGGGTGTCGACCACCAGAATCCAGACATCAAGGTTGGTTAGCTCCTTTCTCAGGGCATCAACGCTGAGCTTGTAGTTGGCGGTCACCAGAACCGGTGAATCGGGTCCGGGTGTCCCCACGCAATACAATCCCGGGGTCACCTTGTAGTTGGTTCGGGCAATGCCGGTTCTGGCCTTGACTGTGCCGAAATGATCGTGAGTGTTCAGGACTGTCTGGATTCGTGGCACAAGTCCGACAGGTGTTTTGACAAAGTCATCGACAAAGTGATTGAGGGTGTAGCCGGGTCGTTCATGAACCCCGGTCCGGGGTTCGGTCTTGGGGCCTCAGCAGGGGGCATTGTCTTCGCCTGGTGGAACGGCAGGGTTTGAACTGCATCCGCAGCCATCCAGTTGAACGGATGCTGGCTCAATCGTTTTCAGAGAGATCTGACTGTCCATGGTGTTCTCCAATTGTTTTCAGGATTCTTTGAAAGAGAGTGTAGCACTCCTGCGCTCCTGCGTCACCTCCATTTCAGGTCTTGCTGGTCGTCCGTGTTGATCGTTTCGGAAGGAAAAATGCAGTGGGGTCTGCTGCGGCGTTCAGGGTCTGCCAAGCACACCTGCAGCGGCCAGACAGGTCGATTATGGCTGATCCAAGATTAATAGTGCAAGATGAAAAATTGTACGATACCATTGAATCTGTATTCCCTTGGGATGCAACTGGCCTGGCAAGGTCTTTTTTCGTCGTTTAAAGGAATTGGGGTGAGTGGATATGACCGTTCTTCCAAAAAATACCCGGCGGCATCTGATGGTGTTGCTCTCCTATTGCACCTTTTTCCTGGTCGGTTGTGGCCAGGAGCCGCCGAAATTGTTGATCATGGGAGGGCAGGCCCCGGCCTTTACGATCAATGATCTGCAGGGCCAGGAGGTGTCTCTGGCCCAGTATGACCAGCGGCCGGTGGTCCTCCGTTTCTTCCTGCCGGACTGCAAGTATTGCCGGGCAGACACCCAGGTCTTTAATGCATATTACCGGATGCACAAGGATAAAGGCCTGGGGGTGATCTATATCAACACCGACCCGCAACCAGAAGAGGTGCAGAAATTTGTCGATGATCTGGAGATCGTCTTTCCGGTGGTCCTTGATCCTGAGCGAAAGATAGCCGATCCATACCGGGTGCATGTCGTCCCGCAAACCATTATTCTTGACCCGGAGCACCGGGTGATCGGGGCCATCCTGGGTGGTGTGAGCAGGGAAGAGCTGGACAATCTATTGTTGCCGTTTTTGTAACTATTCACCGTAATGCTGAAAAGCAGCTAAAACAACTGAAGTGTAACTGTTTAGGATGTCCCATATACAGGTAAGCGTAGACTCCGAGAAAGAGGCCTGTGAGCTTGCACCTGTATGTGAACAGGCCAATGACGCAGGAGGTAAGACCATGAAGAAGATTTTCTGGAACATTCTATTGCTGATGCTGCTTGGTATGGCGTCTCACACAATGGCCCTGGCTGCGGAGACAGTGGTTGGGCCGAAGACCCGCTGTGCGGTCTGCGGCATGTTTGTTGCCAGGTATCCCAACTGGCTCGCCTCCCTGACCATGAGCGATGGGACGGTCAAGTATTTTGATGGCGTCAAGGACATGATGGTGTTCAATTTTGCACCGCAAAAATATGGGGCGACACCAGGCGCCACGGTCACTGAAATGCAGGTAAATGATTACTATGCCCTCAAGCCAGTCGACGCCCGGGAGGCCTTCTATGTGGTGGGCAGTGATGTCACCGGTCCCATGGGCCATGAGTTTGTGCCCTTTGCCACCAGGGCTGCGGCAGAGGCCTTCAGCAAGGATCATCATGGACAGAACATCTTGACCCTGGAGTCGATCAGCTCTGAACTGGTTGAGTCCATGCGCTCTGGCCAGCGGATGAAATAAGTCATGCGACCCTCTCTCATGCTTCTTGTCTTCCTGGGGCTGCTGGCCCTGACCGACGGCGCCCTGTTTCTCCATCACCACCAACAGGGAATCAGGTCAGCGGCTGAGGCCGATGTCATGAAAATTACCGTCGCCGGTCTGGGGTTGACTGATCTCAGCCTGGCCACTGAGGCGAGATACACCCGTCATCCTGCCGTGACCGATCTTGTGGTCCCGGTCATGGATCACCCCGGCGCCATTGAACATTTTCCCTCCGGCTCGTTTTGGGCCAGTCCGGTATCGCACCCATGATCTCCTTTGCCCGTCAGTTGAATCTGATCGATTATTCGCTCTCTTCCCTGTGGCGGCGACGGGGAAAGTCCCTGGGGGTGATGGTGGTCTTTGCCGGGGTCATCTTTCTCCTGGCCTCATTTCAGATGACCACCAGGGCCCTGACGGATGCCGCCGCTGACCTGCTGGCCTATGCGCCGGAGATCACCATCCAGAAGATGACAGCCGGTCGCCAGGAGTCGATTCCACTTGAGTATCAGGAAAAACTGAGTTCCATCTGGGGGATTCGGGCGATAACGCCCCGAGTCTGGGGCTACTACTTCAACGAGATAAGCGGGGCTAATTACACGATTCTAGGGCTTGATCCGCACAGTATGCCCCTGGGTGACCAGCTTGGTCAGGCCATTGATACGGGGGCCTTGCCCGAAGCGCATGAAGTCGTGCTCGGGCAGGGGGTCAACGCTGAGGTGGCGGGCGGCGACAAGTCGATCTTCTCCCTGTTCCGGCCTGACCTGAGCTTGAAGGCGTTTGCCCTGGCCGGGACCTTTAAGGCCGAAACCAATCTCTTGACCTATGACACCCTGTTCATGAACCTGGATGATGCCAGGGACCTGTTTGCAATGGCCGAAGATATGGCGACTGATCTCTGTGTGACCGTGGCCAATCCCAGTGAAGTGTCGACCATTGCCAAAAAGATCGCCGCCCTCCTGCCCGACACCCGGGTGGTGACCAGGCAGCAGGTTCAGAAGACCTATCAGGCTGTCTTTGGCTGGCGCAGCGGTTTTGCCTCCATCTGTCTGCTGACCGCCCTGGCCTCGTTTATTATTTTTGCCTGGGACAAGGCCTCAGGCCTGACGCCTGAAGAGCGCAAGGAGATCAGTGTCCTGAAGATTATCGGCTGGCAGACCTCTGATGTCTTGGTCCTGCGTTTCTGGGAGGGGGTGATCGTGTCGCTGGTCTCGTTTGTGGTGGGCTATACCCTGGCCTATATCCACGTCAGTTTTTTTGAGGCCAGTCTCTTTCGGCCTATTCTTCTGGGCTGGTCAGTGCTCCATCCGGCCTTGCGTCTGCGGCCGTCTGTTGAGTTGGGTGAAACACTGCTGATCCTCTGCCTGACCGTGGTTCCGTATCTTGCCGCCACGGTCATTCCAGCCTGGCGGGCGGCGATCATCCCGGCCGACTCGGCCTTGAACTGAGGTGTGTGATGGCGGCCTCATTGATTGAACTGGAAAAGGTCTGTAAGACCTATAATCAGGACCGGCCCAACCAGGTGCGGGCCCTGGTTGATATCGACCTGTCCATTGCCGCGAATGCCATGGTCTGTCTGCAGGGGGCCAGTGGTTCCGGCAAGAGCACCCTGCTCTCGGTCATCGGCTGCGTCTTCCCGCCCACCAGCGGCCGGGCCACCATTGCCGGCAAGGCCCTGTCCCGGATGCCGGATCGGTTCCTGACCATCCATCGCCTTAATACCATTGGTTTTATCTTCCAGCACTTCAATCTCCTGCCCGGGCTGACGGTTCTGGAGAACATCACCCTGCCGCTCATGCCACTGGGGGTCGGACCAGGGGAGCGCAGGGAGCGGGCCGGAAGATTGATGGCCATGCTCTCCATCGGCCATCGGGCCAACTTCCCGGTCAGCCAGATCTCCGGCGGAGAACTGCAGCGGGTCGCCATTGCCCGGGCCCTGGTCAATGATCCCCCCATTATCCTGGCCGATGAACCCACCGCCCACCTGGATCATGCCTTGAGTCTCGCCTTTATGGAGATCATGGTCGACCTGCAGCAGGCGGGCAAGACCATCATTCTGACCTCCCATGATCAGCTGATTACCCGGCACCCGGCTGTGGAGAGGATCATTGGTATTGAGGACGGGAAGATCCATGTTCCTTAGCGCCTGGAGTCTTGCCCTCAGTCTGCTCAGCCTGGTGGCGCTGATCCTCACCGTTATTGCCACCAGGACCGCGGTCAAGGTCCTGCGCTGGTGGGACCCGGCCAGCGACAGCAATCGCCAGATTCGCCTGGAGAATGAGACCTGGCTCTCCTCGACGCTGGTCCAGTACGGCATGGGCTTTCAGATCCTCTCCCTGCTTCTTTTCGTGCTGGCCGCCGATCATTTCAGTCAGGTGATCAGCGGGGCCATGTGCGCCACGGGTGCGCTGACCGCCAATGCATACGGGATGCCGACCCTCCTGCTCAAAATCCTGGGCGCCTTTTTTTATGGCTTCTGGATTGTCCTCCATGGGTTTGACATCCGTTCGGAACAATATCCGCTCCTCAAGGCCAAATATATTGCCCTGGTCTGTCTGCTGCCCCTGCTGGCCGTTGATGTCGTCAGCCAAACCCTTTATCTGGCCAATCTCAAGCCGGATATCATCACCTCCTGCTGTGCCGTGGTTTTTGGTGAGGGCGGCGGGGACAGCGGCAATCTGCTGGGGGCGGTCCCTCAAGGGACGCTGAGCATGCTTTTTTATGGGATCGCCCTGGTGCTGGTGTTCTGTGGCTCATTTCTGCTCAGGTGTCTGCACCCCTTGCTGCTCTGGCTGAACGGGCTGGTCTGGTTACTCTTTGTCGGTGTTTCCCTGGTGGCCATTACCACGATCTTTTCATCATACATCTATGCCATGCCCTATCACCACTGCCCCTTCTGTATTCTTAAACCTGAATATGGCTATATCGGTCTGCTGATTTACGGGACCCTGCTACCGGCGGCCTTTTTTGGGATCAGTGGGGCCCTGGCTGAATTGATCCCGACGCGGATCGGCCTTGACGCGGTGGTGCATCGTTTCCAGAAGACGGCAATGCTGCTTTCAACCCTTCTGCTGGTCCTGTTCGTGCTGGTCGTGTCGTATCACTTTGTCGTCTACCGGTTGATGGGCGGGGAGGGGGGCTGAGCCGTCAGCTCCTTCAGTTGTGAGCGGGGGGCTTTGTTGATGAGCGGCTGCATGGCCAGGACAATCTCCCGGCAGAAACGTTCCAGCACCTCGTTCAGGGCGGTAACCAGCCCTTCCTGCTCCTGATTCCAGGCAACGATCCGCAGGCGGCTTTGCCTCTCCGGGAGCACAATCGTGCCCTCCTGGTCCTTGAGCGTCCAGCGAGCCACCAGGTAGGCGGTCCCGTCATTTTCGTTTTCAAAATTGAGCAGTTCTACCAGGAGCTGGTAGTCCGGCTTGTTGGCTGAAGGCCAGGGGAAGAGGAGGATGCGGCTAGTCCCCAGCAGTCTCGAGAGGTTTTCACCCAGTACCCGGGGGATATTCTGGCTCAGTGGCTCGGCCCAGCGATGGCGGTCGCTCAGTTGCAGCTGGTTGGGAGTCAGTCGGGTGACCAGTTGAGGCCGGTCCAGATAGTCTGGCAGGCTCACCGGCCCGATACCGATAACGACGGTTGCTGTTGTGACTGGGCTGACAAAAGCATGTTGGGAGTCTTCCAGGCTCGTGAGTTGATAATAGCTGATGGGTTGGGTGCGGCCGCAGCCGGTCAAGAGCAGGAGGCAGAACAAAAAAGGGATAAGGTGGCCTGCTCGTAGTTTCCAGCAGATGGTCTTCATTGTCGTCCCTCTTTAAATCGTTTTCCCTGCATGATCGCCTCGGGCTGCTCCTCCAGGGTTTCTGCCAGGAACCGCAGGGCCCTGGCCGCACGGCTGATTTCCTGTAAGGCCGTGTTGAGGTGCTGGACGGTTGGCGTTTCTTCTCCGGCCAGGACCTGCAGGGTCTGCGCCGTTCTGGCCACCTCCTCGCCGGCCCGGTTCAGGCTGGCAATCATGGGAGAACCGGCCTCTGCCACCTTGCCGATGGTGATCATAGCTCTCTGCACTTCGGTAAAGGCCTTGCCCAGCTCGATCAGATCGGCCTTTATCTCCGTGAGGACCGGGCCGCTCTCCTTGTCCAGTCTGGCGCTCAGGGCCTCGAGGTGAGTAAGGGTTGTCTCGAGTTGTCCAGGGATTTTCTGTGCGGCCTCAGAGGAGAGGACGGTGCTGAGCGAGCGGCTGATGGTCGCAAGATCGGTGAGAAAGGCATCCATGGGAAAGCGCTCGAGCCTGGAGGTCAGGACTTCCGCCGTGGTGGGGATGGTCGGAATTTCACTCACATCCGGATTGCGGGCCATGAACCGGGCCGCTTTGTCGATATGAAAATCCAGGTCCACGTATAACTGGCCAGTGAGCAGGCTCTGGATCTTGAGTCGGGCGCGCAGGCCCTGTTCCACCAGCTGCTGAATGGTCGTCCGGTCCTGCAGGTCGACCTGTTCGCCAAGGCGGGATTCGACCATGTTGGGTTCGATCTCAATGGTGACCGAGACCAGGAAACGATGGTTTTCCGCATCAAGTCCCAGCTGGATGCGCTTGACCGTGCCCACTTTGACCCCGAGAAAGACTACCGGGGCACCCACCTGCAAGCCCTGCGCCGCGCCGTCAAAATAGAGCATGTGCTGGCGTTTCTCCTGAAACCACTGGCCCCCGGCCAGGAGCAGGACCACCACCGTTCCAAGGATAATGGCGCCAAGGACAAAGGCCCCGATCAGTGTAGGGTTTGCCTGTTTGCTCATGTTGCCCCTCTGGTCAGAAAATGGCGCACTCTGGGGTCTCCTGCAGTCATCGCCTCTCTGGGATTGCCGGTGTTGATCATGGTGTGGGTCTCGCTGTCCAGGAAGATTGAATTGGTACCGATGGAGAGGATGCTGGCCAGTTCATGGGTAATGACCACGATGGTCGTCTCCAGGCTGTCGCGTAATTCGAGGATCAGGTCGTCGAGCCGGCTGGCGGTGAGCGGATCAAGACCCGAGGAGGGTTCGTCGATCACCAGGATATCCGGATCAAGGGCCATGGCCCTGGCCAGACTGGCTCGCTTTTTCATGCCGCCGCTCAGCTCGGCCGGATAATAATCCTCAAAACCGGCCAGTCCCACCAGGGCCAGTTTGAAAGAGACGATCTCGGCCAGGCGACGTGCTGACAGTGTGGTGTATTCCTGGAGCGGCAAGGTGACATTCTCGGCCAGGGTCAGCGAACTCCACAGGGCCCCACCCTGAAACATGATCCCCAGTCGCCGTTTGAGCCGCGCCTGCTCCTCCGGTGCCACCTGCCAGAAATCCTCGCCGTCATAGAAGACGCTCCCCAGGGTTGGGGCTTGCAGGCCAATCAGGGCCCGCATCAGCGTTGACTTGCCGCAGCCGTTCTCCCCCATGATGACAAAGATATCCCCCTTGTTGACCACGAAGTTGAGATCGTGCTGGATAACGAACTCGCCATAGGCCATGGTCAGGTTGCGGACCTCGATGTGAGGGATGGAGTTCATGTTCTCAGATCCCCAGCTGGTAAAAGATGATGGTCATCAGCGAGGCCACAATGGTGATCAGCAGGATGCCGGTCACCACGGCTGAGGTTGCGGCCTCGCCCACAGACTCGGCGCTTCTCCCGCATTGCATTCCGCGCAGACAGCCGGCATAGGCCACCATGATCCCGTAAACGCTGCCCTTGGAGAGCCCCACCAGAAAATGTTTCAGTTTCAGGGCCCGCAGGGTCTCGGTGTAATATTCAAACATGCCGATGTCAAAGATGGTGGCCGAGACCAGCCATCCGGCCAGCATCCCGACAAAGCCTGCGTACAGGGTCAGGAGGGGGACCATCAGCATCAGGGCCAGCATTCGGGGGAGTACCAGGAAATCCACCGGCGAGATGCCAAGTGTCCTGAAGGCGTCGATCTCTTCGTTGACCTGCATGGTACCTAACTGGGCTGCGAAGGCCGCACCGGTTCGTCCAGCAATGATGATGCCGGTCATCAGGGCCCCGATCTCGCGGATCATGCCGACGGCCACCAGATCGGCGATGAAGATCTGGGCCCCGACCAAACGGAGCTGGTCGGCCCCCAGATAGGCCAGGATCAGTCCCACCAGAAAACTGATGACCGAGACGATGACCAGGGCCCGGGGCCCGACCTCCTCGATCTCCCACCAGAGATCACTTGCCCGGAAATGGGCCCGGCCCCGGATCAACCGGCCAAAGGAGGCGGTGATTTCGCCCAGAAAATGGAGCATTTCAGGGGCGCCGCGCCCAAATTCAATGATTGCCTGGCCCACCTGGAAGAACAGGCCCTGTTGGGCGCGGTGGTGAGTGGACGCCTTCTGCTGGGGAGTTGCCGCAGCCAGGGTCAGGAGATGATGCACACCCATGGGCAACCCTTCCTGGTTGACGCTGATGGCACGGGCAGAACAGAGGGAAAGCAGGGTCCGAAGGAAGGCCAGGAAGCCGGTGTCCCAGTCTTTGAGGTGCTCGGTGGAAAAGGACAGGCGCTGGAGATTGTCTCCTGTCGTGTCCAGAACGGCCTCGGCAGGGGGCAGGTCCTGGTCCAGGCACCAGCGTCCACTGCACGAGACTTCCAGCAGTTCGTCGCTCGTGCGGCGCAACTCAAGCTGCCATTGACCGCTGTTGCTGTTCAGGATGCGGGTGGAATTCACTGCTGCACCGTTGATTGTCCCAGGGGACCCCCTCCCATGCTGTGAAGGGGGATCTTGATCATATTTTCAGGATACCTGATGTGGGATACGGGAGTCAAGGAGCGCCCCTTGAATTGCCTGGGGGAAGAATGAAGTGCTGGCCGGGTTGGCAGGGGCAGGGGCAGGTCATCTTCTCATGTACATTGCCTGGCTTTTGCTCTTGCACCGGGTCTTGGAAGAGTGGGTTCTTGTCACCACTGGTTGGGGCTTTCTTGTGGTGGGTTGGTGGCTGGCGTTTATAAGTGGTAGGTTGCCGGATCTTTGAGACCTGCTTCGGCAAAGCCCTTGAGGCGCAGGAGGCAGGCGTCGCAGTGGCCGCAGGGTTTTTCATTGACCGGGTCGTAACAGCTGTGGGTCAGGGAGTAGTCAATGTTGAGCGCCAGTCCCTTTTCGATGATCTCTTTCTTGCTCAGCTGGATAAGCGGGGTGTGGATGGTGAGGGGGGAGTCACCTTGCGTATCTTCCACGCCGGCGCGGGTCCCGAGCCTGGCCATGGTGGTAAAGGCCCGGATGAATTCAGGCCGACAGTCCGGGTAGCCGGAGTAATCGACGGCATTGACCCCGATAAAGATGTCGGTGGCCTCCAGGACCTCAGCCCAGGCCACGGCATGGCAGAGGAAGATCATGTTGCGGGCCGGGACATAGGTGGTCGGGATCTGACTGCTGCCATCGTCCAGGTCACGGTCCTTGGGCACGATCATATCCGTGGTCAGGGCCGAACCGCCGATCAGGTTGAGGTCAAGCCCCAGGATCAGGTGTCGGGCGGCACCCATGGAACGGGCGATGTGCGTCGCCCGTTCCAGTTCCACTGATTGTTTCTGGCCGTAGCGGAAGCTCAGGCAGTAGCATTGATAGCCTTCGGCCCTGGCAATGGCCAGGACCGTGGTTGAATCAAGACCTCCGGAAAGAAGGATGACGGCCTTTTTGCCGTTGTGCATTTGAGTTGTCATGGCGTTGTCTGTTTTGATTGGAGTGAGGAAAAGATGATGGGCAGGCGGCGGGTGGTCAGGGTCTGGGCGAACTTGCGCCTGGGATTGTCCGAGGTGGAGAGATAGACCCTGCTGCCCGGAGTCGAGCAGCCGCGCATGGAGCCGGAGTTCGGGCAATGGGCGGTTATTTCGATGTTGTTGTCCAGGCGGACATCGGCCAAAAAGCGTTTGCGGCGCCGGATCAGGGTGGCGGGGATGATGGGCTGGTCAAATCGCATGGTCGCTGGAGTGGCGCTTTCCAGGGGTTTTCCTGGATTATTCTTTGCCGCAGGTGGGAAAATACGTTATAAGAATAGTAAGGTAGCAGGTAAAGAACAATCTTTGCCATGCCAAAGAATACATCCAGTCGGTACCGGAAGAGGTGCTGATTTTATCTGATATGTTACTCGTATAGGAGAATAGTTGCTATGAAATTAGGGATCAATGGCCTGGGTCGGATCGGCAAGCTTTCACTCTGGCACCATGTCTCGCGGAAACATTTTCCCGAACTGGTTGTCAATGTAGGCCGGGAGATCGGCCAGAACCTCAATGATCTGGCTGCGGCCATTGACCGGGATTCATCATACGGTCGGTTGGGTACCTATCTCTATGGTCACAAGGGTGGCCGGGTGATTGAGAATCTGAATGATGTTGATGGCACCATGCTCATTAACGGGGTCCCGGTCAAGTTTCTGCGCAGTGCGCGGAATCCCAAGGACATTGCCTGGCGAGAGAACAGCGTCAAGCTGGTGGCCGACACCACCGGGGCCTTTACCGATCCCACGGCCGATGCCGAGGCCGTGCGCGGCGCCCTGCGCGGTCATCTGGCGGCCGGGGCCGAAAAGGTCATGCTCTCGGCCCCGTTCAAGATCCAGGCCAAGGGCCTGGATATGCCCGCTGATGCGGTGACCACGGTCATGGGAATTAATGAGGAAGACTACGACCTTGGCCGTCATTCCCTGATTTCGGCGGCCTCCTGTACCACCACCTGTCTCTCCTATATGATCAAACCGCTGATGGAGAGTATCGGCGCTGCCAATTTTCTGAGCGCCTCCATGGTCACGGTACATGCGGCCACCGGCAGTCAGCAGGTTCTGGATCGCCTGCCCAAGAGCGGGGCCACAGATCTGCGCAAGAACCGCTCCATTCTCAATAACATCATTCTGACCACCACTGGTGCGGCCAAGGCCCTGGTTCTGGTTATTCCTGAAATGAAGAATATCGGTTTTATTGCCGAGTCGGTACGTATTCCCACCTCCACCGGTTCTCTGATCGTTTTGGTCCTGAATCTCCAGGATGATCTGGACTCCCCGCTGAACCGGGAGCAGATCAACTCCATCTATCGTGAATTTGCCCTTAATAACCCCTATCTTCAATACACCGAGGAGCAGAATGTCAGTTCGGACATCATCGGGGTGCCGGCCGCAGCCGCAGTGATCGAGGGGACTGAGACCCATACCCGCACCGCCTCAATCCCGGTTAATCTGAATAATATCAAGTCTTGTGCCATCAATGCCGGGGCCGAGTCCATTCTCAATGTCCCGATCACCCAGGCAGTTGTCTATGGCTGGTATGATAATGAACTGGGGAGCTATACCAACATGCTGGGTGACTTGACCGTCCTGGTCGCCGACAAGATGCTGTAAGGGGGAAGAGTGGCTGACAATCATCAGAGGAGCGCCGTATGAAGAGTGTCCGTGACTTGTTATTGGCTGGCAAGCGGGTCCTGGTTCGGGTGGATTTTAATGTCCCTATGGATGATCAGGGGCAGATTACCGACGACATCCGTATTCGCATGGCCCTGCCCACCCTCCGGTATGTCCTGGAGCAGGGGGGCAAATTGGTCGTCTGTTCGCACATGGGGCGGCCCAAAGGGCAGCGGGTGGAGAAGTTCAGCCTGGCCCCGATTGCTGAATATCTGGCCGGACTCATCGGCCGGCCGGTCCGCCTGGCCCCGGATTGTGTAGGGCCGGAGACCGAGGCCATGGTTATGGCCATGGCGGCGGGCGAGGTGATCCTGCTGGAGAATCTGCGCTTTCATAAACAGGAGACCGACAACGATCCGGAGTTTTCGGCTCAGCTGGCCCGTCTGGCTGAGATCTATGTCAATGATGCCTTTGCCGTTTCGCACCGGGCCCATGCCTCTGTGGCCGGAGTCACTGTCCATGTGGCCGAACGTGGCGCAGGCTTCCTGCTCCAGACAGAGATTGATTTTTTTGACAAGGCCATTACCCACCCGGTCAGGCCCCTGGTGGCCCTGGTCGGCGGGGCCAAAGTTTCGTCTAAGCTCGGCGCCCTGCAGAATATGCTCGACCGGGTCGACAAGATGATCATTGGTGGGGCCATGGCCAATACATTTCTCAAGAGTCTGGGACTGAATGTGGGTGAGTCCAAGGTGGAGGATGACTTGCTTGACACCGCTCGGGAGTTCATGGCAACGGCCAGGTCCAGAGGAGTCAAGGTCTATCTGCCGGTGGATGTGGTGGCGGCTGACCGCTTTGCAGCCGATGCCGTGATCAAGAATGTGACCTGCCAGGATATCCCTGAGGGTTGGATGGCCCTTGATATTGGTCCGGCCTCGGTGATTCTCTTTAAAGAGGCCCTGGCTGACGCTCGGACCATTGTCTGGAACGGGCCCATGGGGGCCTTTGAAATGGATGCCTTTGCCCGGGGAACCATGGCCCTGTGTCGGGCCGTGGCCGAGTCGCACGCCCTGTCGGTGACCGGGGGCGGCGACTCCAATGCGGCGGTCAAGAAATCGGGTGAGTCTGATCGTATCTCTTACATGTCGACTGGCGGCGGTGCCTTTCTCCAGCTCATGGAGGGCAAGAGCCTGCCCGGAGTAGACAGCCTGGGTGATGGGGGTGGGGCATGAGTCGTCGGCCGCTTTTGGTGGGAAACTGGAAGATGCATACTACGGTGGTTGAGGCCTGCCAGCTGGCAGCGGCGATTCGCCAGGGCTGCTCAGACCTGGAAGATCGCGATATCATGCTTGCTCCACCGGCCACGGTGCTCAGCGAGGTCTCTCACATCGTTCACGGCAGCGGCATCATTCTGGCGGGCCAGAATGTCTGCTGGGCTGCGGAGGGGGCTTTTACCGGTGAGATTTCACCGGTCATGATTCAGGGCGCCGGCGGCCATGCGGCCATCGTTGGTCATTCTGAACGGCGGCAGATCTTTCATGAAGACAATGCCATGGTCAATCGCCGCTTGTGTGGCGGTCTTGCTCAGGGCCTGCTGATGATCCTCTGTGTCGGTGAAACCCAGGAAGAGCGGGAGAGTGGGCAAACCTTTGCCGTCCTGGCTGAGCAGTTGCGTGGAGCTCTTGATGGGGTGACGCCGACGCAATGCGCACGGTTGGCCATTGCCTATGAGCCGGTCTGGGCCATCGGTACTGGCCTGACGGCCAGTGGCGGGCAGGCGCAGGAGGTACATGAATTCCTTCGTGATCAGGTTGCAACTTTGTATGAAAAAAACATTGCCGGGCATATGAGAATATTGTATGGTGGTTCGGTTAAACCTGACAACGTCGACCAGTTGTTGGCCCAGCCTGATATCGATGGGGCCCTGGTTGGCGGCGCGGCACTTGACGCGGCGTCTTTTATTCGAATTGTGCATTACAAGGCTTGAGCCGAGTTTATGATTACCCTTTTGACCATTCTGCATGTCCTTGTCTGTCTCTTCCTGGTGGGAATTGTCCTGCTGCAGCACGGAAAGGGGGCCGACGTGGGTGCATCCTTCGGCGGTTCCAGCCAGTCCCTGTTCGGCACCGAAGGACCACTGTCCCTCCTGAGCAAGATGACGACGACCGCAGCCGTGGTCTTCATGGTTACATCTGTGGCCCTGGCCTATCTCTCGTCGCACACCGGCACCGGATCGGTGATGAGCGGTGTGGCGGCTCCTGCAGCACCCGTGGCGGAGCAGGTCATTCCGGCAGATCAGGAGACTGCGCCGGTTCAGGCCCAGGAGTTTGGCTCCGGTCCCGCCCCGGTCACGGAAGAAAAGTAAGAGAATTGTTGCCGAAGTGGTGGAACTGGTAGACACACTATCTTGAGGGGGTAGCGGCCAACGGTCGTGCGAGTTCGATTCTCGCCTTCGGCACCATTGAAAAGTAAGGGCTGAATCCTTTGAAAACAAAGGGTTCAGCCCTTCTTGCTTTTATGCCTACAGGGGGCTGCAATTACCACTGATTATCACAAAATCGCAGCAAATATAAGACAAGTGCGCCCAAAACGCATAGTGGGGGGGCACGCTATCTTTTTAAGAGTGCGAGACTGTATCAACTGAAAAATCAGGGGTATCAGTCCAGATTCCTGCACTATTTCTTGCCGCAGAAGCCTCTTCATAAGCCGAGGGTTTGCGGCGCGGCGACACCATGGTCACGTTCGGGGTCTTGGTTTTCCGCTCACAAGAAACGCTAACTGCCTGCTTTCTTTGTTGAAGCGGCTAGGTTACCGCTCTCCGAGCGACTCGGAAATGGTCTTGGTGATGGGCTTGGTGAGGTATTGCAGCACCGTTTTTTTGCCGGTGTTGACTTCAACGGTGGCGGTCATACCGGGCTGGATCTCGATCCGCTCGTGCTTAGGGCCGGCAAGGCCCTTACCATCCGTCTTGACGCGAACCCGGTAATACGATTGCTCGGTGCCGCGCACATCCTCAGTCATTGTATCGGCGCTGATATAAATCACCTCCCCGCGGAGGCTCCCGTAAATCGAATAGTCATAGGCATCCAACTTGATCGTTGCCGGTAACCCCGGCTTGACGAAAGCAATATCGGTCGGCATCATCTTGGCCTCGATGATCAAGTCGTCATCGGCGGGCACGATTTGCATGATTTCTTCGCCGGGTCGGGCCACCCCTCCGAGCGTGGTCAAGCGAATGTTGCGGACGATTCCGTCCATGGGGGAATGGATCTGCGTGAAGCTCAGTTGCTCCTTTCGTTGGATGATGATCTGCAGAATGCCGGCGAGGTCCTCTTCTACCTTGACCAGATCTGCCTGGCAATCTTGAAAATACCTGTTTCGCTTGTTGGTAATCTGCGATTCGACTTCGAGGACCTGGCGCTGCAGCTTGATAATTTCCGCACGGCTGACGTCCCCGGTATCGAGAAGAGGAAGATTCATCTCAAGCTCTTCCTTCACCAGGACTTTCATCTTCTCCAAAGCGGAAATTTCGTGATGCACCGCGGTCTGCCGCTTCTGGAAAAGGGCTTTCTGATTTTGACGAAATTCGGGGTAAGCATCGAGCTCTGGTGGAAATACGATTTCCCCTTCGAAGATCTCAGCTTTCAGCCGAGCCACCGTCGCCAGGAGCGCAGCCTCTTTCGCCAGGCTCTCGAGATAGCTTGCTTCCGCCTTGGTCTGATCGAATTGAACCAGTAGCTGGCCGCGCTTGACCCGCACTCCTTCCTGGACCGACAGTTCTGCCAAAATACCGCCTTCCATGACCTGGATGACCTGGTTGCGGGAGCTTGCGATCACCTGTCCTCTCGTTCTGGTGATTTGATCCAGCTCGGCCCAATCGGCCCAAAGCAGAAAACCGAGGATGGTGAAAGCGCTTGCCCAGATCAGGGCGCGGCTGGTGCCTCTTACTTCCTGATCCTTCATGCTGCTTTCTCCTTGGACGACTGTGGCTTGGGGGCAGCGAGTTTCTGCAGAACGGCATCGCGGGGGCCATCGAGTTGTAGCCGCCCGCCGTGCAGCACGACCAGGCGGTCCAAAATCGGCAGCAATGCGGTCTTATGGGTGGTTACCACCAGAGTGACCCCATCGCCGGCCAACTCGCGCAGCAGAGAAACCACCCGCATTTCGGACGCTGAATCCATCGCGCCCGTCGGTTCGTCGAGCAACCAGATTTTGGGTTTGGCAAGTAGCATTCGGGTGAGGGCGATTAGCTGTTTCTGGCCGCCTGATACGCCCCGCCCGCCCTCGGTGAGCTCCAGCGCCAGCCCAGCCGGCTGGCCGAGAATCAGGTTGATCAAGCCGGTGCGATTGGCAGCCGCAAGAATAGCCTCTTCACCCGGGTCAGGCAGGCCCAGTAGGAGGTTGTCGCGGAGAGTGCCGCTGAACAGGCGCGTTTCCTGCGGAAGATAGCCGATCATCTCTCTCGCCACGGATGGCGCCAGCATGGCCAGATCTACGCCGCCGAGAAATACCTTACCTTCCGCGGGGCGATAGAGCCCGGAGGCCAGCTTAAGCAAAGTGGACTTGCCGGAGCCGATGGGGCCGATCAATCCCACACATTCACCGGGCTTGATTTCCAGGCGCTCGATTTCAAGAGCAACTTGTTTTGCCGCACCGTAGACGAAGCGGGCGCGCTCGAAGAGATATCCGCCTTCAAGCTGTTGAGGCACGAGGGCGGTGTGCGCGTCATCCTCCTCGTTGGGCAAAGCGATGATCTGCTGCAGCCCGTCGAGGGCTGCCCGCGCCAAGGCCCATTGGAGCATGACACCAGGGAGCTGGATGATCGGGGTCATGGCCCGGTTGCTAATGATCGCACAGGCGATGAGCCCGCCCATGGTCATCTTGTTTAAGGTGACCAGATAGGCTCCCACGGCTATCAGGGTAATATAGCTCAGCTGCTGGAACGCCACCGTAATGTTCTGGGAGAGTACTGAAAATTTCCTGGTGCTCTGTTCTGCATCGCCGGTTTCGGCCACGAGTCGGTTCCACCGGGACTGAACGGCCCACTCGGCGCTGTTCGCCTTGAGAGTCTCGGCGCCGTCGACCGCCTCGACCAGCAGACCGGCCTTGCGATTGCTTCCAGTCAGATTCCGGCGGGTATGGCGCTGGATCGTGCGCTGGAACATGAGACCGGCCGTCAGGGCGATGGGGAGCGCGACCAGAGGAACCACAACCACCCAGCCGCCGATGGCCGCAATCACCAGCAAAAAAAGAATAGCGAAGGGCACATCCGCGCACACAAAAATGGAGGTGGAGGCGAGCACCCCGCGCACCATTTCGAAGCCCTTGACCTGAGAGGCGAGCGTGCCCACCGAAGGCGGGCGTGCTTCCATTCGGATGCTCATCATGCGCTTGAAAAACCATTCCGAGAGTTGTCGGTCCACGGCACTGGAAGTGCGGTCCACAAGACGGCCGCGTACGTGCTTGATCACCAGCTCGAAGAGAATCGCTACAATGATACCGACGGTCAGCACCAGCAGCGTCTGATATCCCTGGTTGGGGATAACCCGGTCATAGACTTGCAAGGCGTAGAGGGAGGTGGCCAGCGCCAGTAAGCTGATCAGGCCGGTGGCCAGCACTGCGTCCACCAGGACCCCCTTACGCTGCAACAAGGCTTGCCGGACCAGAGAAGAGGCGCTGGGCACCGGCCGGGGTGACCGTGACCGCTGAGGCAGCGAAAGGCAGGTTGCCGTTTCGAGATCTGTAAGTGTTTCTTCCGTGCTTTCCCCCCGCCAGGTGCCGTCCGCGCTGCGGGATACCACCAGCAGCCAGCCTCTGCCGTCGATATGGGCGGCAAAGGGCAGATCAGCTGGGGAGGGCTCTTCCAGTTGATCCGGGGAGTTTTCCAGCCCCGCTGCCTGCCAGGCGGTGATAAACAGGGTCGCCTGGTCGTCGGCCCCTTGAGCGTCGTTCTCGGAGAAAATCCGGTCGAGATCGCCGAAACGTCCGCCCTCGATGCGCTGTCCCGCCAGACGTGCTGCCTTGTCGAGTAGAACGCTCAGTTCGCTCCGACCTAGCTGTTCCGCTTTGCTCTCATCTTCAGTCATCCGCTTCCAGGTTCCTTGTTTGTGCCTTCAGGCGCAGGCCAGCCGCCGCAATCTGGGCGCGCGCATCCGCCAGCGTGAAGCGTGCACTCATGGTTTCGCGCACCGCGTTCAGCACGTCGATCCATGTTTTGCGGCCGATAACGTATTGGCGAGTATAAGATTCGAAGACCTCCAACGAGATCTGGCTTGAGCTTTCGGCTGCTTGAAAACGCAGGATCGCATTCGTCCATTCGTTCCAGTCTATCGCGACGCGCTCCCTGACCTCCCGATCTGCCGCTTCGCGTGCCTGGCGGATCGCTTCCCGGCGGGCCACGGCTGATTCCACGTTGGATTTAGCGGAGAATCCAGCCCCGGGGGTCGCTTGTAGCACGAGCATGGCCCGGCTGTCGCTGTAGCCGCTACCGACGCCTTGCTCGAACCGCAGGGCCGTGGTTGGGAAAAAAGCCGCCCGTCGGGACTTGATGTCGGCGGCCGAAGCCGAATCCTCGTGATTCAACCGCCGCAGGGTCGGGGAGACGGCCAGGGCGTCACGCTTGGCCTGCTCCAGGCTCACGGGAACACCCTGCTGATCGATCCCTTCCCAGATGACGTCGGTCACCGTCTCTCCGCTCAATTGCTCCAGCCTGGTCAAGAGGTTGGTGAATGCCTGATTCACGAACAGTAGATCGTTTTTGACCAGCAGCAAACGCGATTCGGCCAACCGCTGGTCGGTGAGGGAGCTGACTTTCTGCCCCACCCGCCGCTGAATCATTGCCAGCAGCTTTTCATGCTCCTCCACGCTCGATTCGGCATACTCCCGGCGTTCCTTCACCTGCAGGGCCTGGGCATAGGCATCGATGACCTGCAGGGTCATGTCGAGGCGGGTTTCATCAAGTGCCGCGCCGGCGGCATCGAGACGGCTGTCGGCGGCATCAATGCCGGCGGATATGCGCCCTCCCGTCCACAAGGGCTGATCGATGCGAAACAAACCGATGTTGTCGCCGCTCCCCGTGCCCTCGGTGGAAGCCTCGATGCTCGGAGTCGGAAAACGCGCCCATTCGGCACCTTTCTTATCGGCCCGCGCCGCCACCTCCTGGGAGCGCTTGCTCATGATCGCCGGATGGTTGGCGAGGGCGGAGGCGAGCACCTGCTCGAGGGTCATGATCGACTCCGCGTGGGTGACGTCGGCGATCAAGGCGGTAAGGGAAAAAAATAGGGCTAACCATTTTTTCATCGGGCTTTTCAAGTGTGACGGCAACTTAATGGGGGCGGGTTTTTGGCCCGGGGGTGCCGGTGGCTGCGGCCAGTTGCGCCGCATGGCGGGCCTTGACCGCGCCCTGCTGAACCCGCTGGCTTTCCGTAACCGCCCTCAACTGCTGCTCATGCTGTTTTTTCAGGGCGGCCGACTGGGCCTCCTGCTGGTTGCGGACTGCATCCAAGTGTTTTTCATGCTGCTTCTGCATGGCATCCAGCTCGTTGGCGTGTTTTGCCTGGATCGTTTTCGTGGGGTCGCTCATCGCTGACCTCCTTGTCGATGATGAATTTGAAGCACTGAAACAGAAAGCCGCCCGATTTGCAAGGGCGGCTTTCTGTTTCAGTGGCAAACGATGGAACTATATATCGGTCATGACAGTGAGATAGTTGCCATAAACCTCGACCTGCGTTATTCCGGTGAGTACCAGGCCGCTGAGGTCGACGGAAGAAGACGGGTCGCCGTCATAAACGACCAGGGTGTCGGCGCCGTCGGTTCCGACGCTGAAGCTGCCGGCGTCGTTATAACTTCCCTGCACAGTTGCGACCCCGGTATGGCCGACCGGGGAGTACGTTTCCGTCCCGGTGCTCGGATCATATTCTTCTAACGAATTAGGAAGATCCAGATAGATTCCGTCCCCGACTCCGAAGTCGGTGATCACATCCATTCCACCGCCTGCGGCGACAAAGATGTCGCCATCGTCGAACCGAGTGGAGGTATCCACATCGCTCCAGTTCAGGACAGGCAAGTCGCCTTGGGCGAAATAGAACTCGTCGCCCCCCTGTCCGCCGGTCATGGTGTCGACACCTCCCCCGCCTTCGATGAAATCGTCGTAGATGGAGCCGATCAGGATGTCATCCCCTCCGTTGCCTATGATGTCATAGCCGGCAGGGTCGGGATCGACGAGACCGGACAGATCAATGGTGTTGTTGCCGTCCATGCCCTCGGCCCAAGGTTTCTCGTCGCTTTCGGGCTGGATCCAGTTTCCGTTCGCATCGGCGAAGCCAGTTGCGGCATCCGTAGCCGCATAGGAGCCCAAGTACCAGTCCTCGGCCGTCAAAGACGTCACAAATTCGAAGGTTAGAGAATGGGTGCCGCTACCGTCAACGGTGTATTCCATTGTGGAGCCATCAGTATTGAACAAGGTCAGGGCCAAGGAGTCGGTGATATAGGTATGCTCGGTGAAGTCGAGGACTACCCCGGTATAGCTCACAGTCCCGTCCCCATTGTCCATAGTGGTCAATCTCCAGCTCACGTCTTCCGGCGCCTGGGTGTCCTGAATCTGGATGACCCCCATTCCCGCGTTGGTGCCCAGCGCCTGGGCCTCAACCCCCTTGAGCATCACCACCGTGGAATCGATAATCGGGCCAAGGCATTGGAAGACGACGGTGGAATCCGTGGTGCCATCGCCGTCCGTATCCATCAGGAAGGCGCCGGTGGCGTTCTGAATATTGGTCTGGCTGTAAGCGGCCACATCCGCCGCATTATACGGAGTGACCAAGATGGCGTTGCCGCTCGCATCCTTGTAAGTGACCATGCCGTCGTCCGTGATGTTGTGCGTGGTGATAGAGCCTACATCCATGCCGTCGGCATCAATGCCATTGGTGGTGGCGATGACGGCATGGGTCAGGTCCAGGACATCATGTTGTTCGAGATTCGAGGACCAGATATCAAAGCCCGTCCCCTCCGGAGAAGTGCCGGAACCGGTAATGACATCGAAGGCGGGGAACACGCTTTCGCCTGGCTCAAACATGATAGTGTCACGACTGTAGCCGGGACCGGTAGTTCCATCCTCTCTGACGAGTCCGCCGTTTTCAATCAGGCGAATAACATCGGCGTCGCCGCCGCCGAGCAGGAGGTCAGCACCGCCGCCGTCGACGAGCATGTTGCGCGCATCAGTGCCGACCAGCGTGTCAGCCCCGCCGTTGCCGCGGAGCACCACCGGCATCCAACTGCCGTAATTATCAAGGTCAATGATGCTGGAGCCCGAACCGCCAATCCAGAGTTCCAATGAGTCCATGGGATTTCCAGCCTGATCGCCCACCCCGTTGTCGTAGTTGAGACGAACCACGTCAGTGTCGGTAAAAGTAGTGTTGGTGGTGATGGTCAGCACATTAGAGTCCCAGCCCTCGATGCCGGTAATCTCCAGAGATGGCGATGACCAGCCGCCCTCGTTGTCATTCAGATCCGGGTTCTTATACAGGGTCAGGCCAAATTGTTCACCAGCTATGACAGCTTCGCTGAACTTGAGGATAACCGCCCCCGAGCCGTCTTCGGCCAAGCTTGCCCCAACATGGTAAGGTGCGATATTGTCTATGCCGTCCGGCGGTGGCGTAGTTCCGTCATCCGGAGGCGGTGTAGTACCGTCATCCGCCGGCGTAGTTCCATCGTCATGGGAGACGCTCACCGTCTGAATCATGCCGGTGTCGTTGAAAGTGGCTGAGCCGTATAGGATGTCCTCGCCGATGGTGGCCTGGAGGTCCATACTAACTGGCTGGCCGAGAGCACCGGTTGCCATGCCGGTGATCATCATGACCTCCACTTCGATGCCGTCCTCTGAGATCCGCACCTCGTTGGGCCATCCATCCGGGGTGGCATCGGTATCGACCAGCGAAATGTCGACCTGATGTTCCATGCCGTCGTCCCAAATCTCGGTGAAGCTCAAGCTGGCGACCACGCCATCGACCGGGGCATCATGCCAGTTAATCGACAGTGGTGGCTCGCCTTCCTCGCTGATAAGGGCCAGCGGACGCCCGAATTCATCGTATCCGGCTATCGGGTCGAAAGCGATGGTCTCGGTGTAATAGGCGGTCCAATCCGTACGATTATCGCTCCAAACCACGGCGAAGGTATCGGTCCAGGTCTGGGTCTGACTCGTTTCATCAATCCAGCTCCCGGTCATGACCATCTGATCGATGGTGTCATCGCCGTTCAGATCATGGAGCTCGACCAGACTCTCCTCACCCTGAGTGAAGGTGCCGACGAGGGTGTCGGCGGGGTTGATGTCGAGGGTGACGGTAAAGATATCGGAACCCGTGTCCCCGCCGCCATCGCTGCTGATGATTTCCCAGTTCTCGCCGTAAACGGTTGTGTTGCCGTTCCTGGTTTCAGTACCACCCAAGAAATTGTTCGTTTCCGTGCTGTAGTAGTATTCATGGCTTTCCTGCGGCGTCGTCTGTTCCGCTTCCGTCCACTCGCGACGCTCGACCACCACCGTCAGATCAGTCTCGTCCGCCGTCACGGTGCCGTCGCCGTCAAAGTCAAAGGTGATCGGCTCTTCCGTCCGGGTTTCCCAGCCGCTACCGTAGGTATCACTCCACTCCGACCCCACCCAGTTCCAGTTGGCGTCCTGGTACGAAGTGTTGGTCGAGCTGAAGGTGGCATCTTCCCAGGTATTGGTGTTGCTCGATCCCAGCTTGTTGCCCTGCGCATCGAAGTAGCTCGTCTCAGTCGCCTCGTTGCCATTCCAGTCCGTAAAGGTGTCAGTCTTGAAAAATGCCGCACCGAACAGGTCGAAAGCCCTTCCGTCCGCTTCGCTTAAAACTTCCGTCAGCCCCGACGTGTCAAACGTCCGGCCGATCTCATTCCAGTTTGCGTCCCATGTGGTTGTCTCGCCGTTGCGGGTCTCCTGCCCACCCAGGAAAGTCCAGGTGTCATCGTTGACGTAGTAACGCTCGAAGCTGCTGGTTTCCGTCTGTATCTGGTTATTGAGATCCGTCCAGGTGTTTGTGTTCTCGCCGCGCTCGATACGCACAGTTATCGCGTCCTCGCCGTCCACATCACCATCACCGTCAAAGTCGAAGCTGGTGACTTGATCAACCGTTTGGGTGTTCCAGCCGCTGTTATCGTTGCTGTCTTCCCATTCCGAGCCCAGCCAGTTCCCGTTCGGCCCGTTGTAGTTGGTGTTGGTCGAGGTGATTGTCTCCTGGGTGTTCCAGTCCGTCCAACTGTTCGTGTTGGTGTTGCTCGATCCCAGCTTGGCGCCCTGCGCGTCAAAGTACTTCGTCTCCGTCGCCGGTTCGCCATTCCAATCCGTAAAGGTGTTCGTCGTGAAGAATGCCGCACCGAACAGGTCGAAAGCCCTTCCATCCGCTTCGCTCAGAACTTCCGTCAGCCCCGTCGTGTCAAACGTCCGGCCGATCTCATTCCAGTTTGCGTCCCACGTGGTCGTCTCGCCGTTGCGGGTCTCCTGACCACCCAGGAAAGTCCAGGTGTCATCGTTGACGTAGTAACGCTCGAAGCTGCTGGTTTCCGTCTGTATCTGGTTATTGAGATCCGTCCAGGTGTTTGTGTTCTCGCCGCGCTCGATACGCACAGT